>Ga0160441_100003_pt1 | contig 759726 bp, 627 predicted proteins | sample HID1971K_E1MG_FD_108260 | JGI IMG/M metagenome (GOLD analysis project Ga0160441, IMG submission 108260) | Enriched millipede-associated microbial communities from UW Madison campus, WI, USA - HID1971K_E1 MG | ecosystem: Host-associated > Arthropoda: Insects > Digestive system > Unclassified ... | reverse complement strand
TTCTTGTCTCGGTGGTGGGGATAAATGGATAAACGCAGTTTATGGGTTGACCACAAATTAATTTTTGAACTGTAGCTAACTACCCCTTGAAGGTTCGACTCCTTCCCCAACAGCCAGTTTTTTTATGAATAATAAGTTAGTTAAAAACGAGTAATCTTGGATGAGGTTACTCTTTTTTTTTAAGCTCATGTGTAGCATTTGGCAGTTTAGGTATTTGCTGCCACCGTTTTAGCTTTACGTTTTTTCTCTTCGGCGAGCTCAAAATTTTCTTTTAACCGGACCTCGGTCATTTCTTTGATCAATTTTAGTGGTAATTTTTTGTTAAGCGGCAATTGTATAGCCGATTTGCTGACCTTGTAAGCAGATAGTTCATCTTTAAATACTTCGTATACCTTAGATGGGGGAATGGAGATAGTGATGTGGTTTTTATAGGCCGAATAAAAGATGAGCATGCCATGAAACTTAAATGCGGGGATATTGTAACTAATTACTTCCTCTGCATCCGGGGCACTCTCTTTGATAGTTTCCCTGATCACTTCCAGTAAAAACTGGATATTTTCAGGAAATGAACCAATATATTCTTCAACAGTTGTAAATTTTGTTTTTTCAGTGGGCATTGTCTTTTGTTTTTAGGTTAATAGCAAATATCGCTGACATTTGCCAAACTAATGGGGGGTGTTGGCGGCAATTTAAGGGTAGGTTTACGGCAAAAGATTTGTAACTTGTGTGAACCAAATAAACCAGTTAACGATGAAGATACTAAAGTATACCCCTTTATTTAAGGAGAAATGCGTTGAAATTTTTGAAAGTAATATGCCTAAGTTTTTTGCAGCAGAAGAGTTGCAACTCTTTAATGATTTTTTGGACCATGATATTGAAGACAATTATTACGTCGTAGAAAAAGATGGGAAAATTGTTGCTTGCGGAGGGATCTTTTTGGAAGATGCAGGCGTTGAGGCAGGCCTGTCCTGGGGCATGGTGCATATCGATCACCATAAAACCGGCATTGGTAAAATGCTTACCGAGTATAGAATTGACCTTTTAAAAGAAGTTTATCCCGGTAAGATTTACAAAGTAGATACTTCTCAGTATACAGCTGGATTTTACCTAAAAAGAGGTTTTGAAACGATTGAGGTTATTCCCGATGGTTTTGCTAAAGGAATTGATAAATATGTAATGAAAATGGGTATGTCCCGTAATTTATAATAATTCTAAAAAACATTTACCCTTTGCCTTTTATCCTATTCAAAAAACTAATTAACTAAGTTTGAAAGAAAAAAATTTATGGATCAGATTTTAAAAAGCGCACATTCAGGTTGGCGTTACCTGGTTTTAATTTTGCTGGTAGTGGCGCTTATTCAGGCGCTTTCAGGCTGGCTTGGTAAAAAACCTTATACAGAAGGAAATAGAAAAGTAAACCTCTTTACTTTAATTTCTGCACATATTCAGCTTCTAATGGGCTTAATCCTCTATTTTATGAACGGATGGTATAAAATTGACAGCTCGGTTGCAATGGGACGCTACTGGAAAATGGAGCATATCGGAATGATGATTTTTGCAATTATTCTGATCACTGTAGGAAATGCAAGGTCTAAGAAAGGAACAGATGCAACCGCAAAACACAGGTCTGTAGCACTTTATTTTGGCCTTGCCCTGATCATTATTGTAGCAGCAATTATAGCAATGGTGAAGGCTGATCCTTCGCGTTCATTCTTTGGTGTTTCATAAAAATTACAAATATAATTTTGCTTTGTAAGATTTATTTATATTTTTGTGACATATGATTAACAATATACATACTTGGCAATGGCGTAGCACTCCTCAAAAGAGTCTAGTCGTAGCTTTGTGTACCTTATAGTTTGTCAACCTAAACCAAACCACATTGAAAACCCGACGTAGACCACACGTCGGGTTTTTTTATTGAGCATTTTTTTATAACGAATGAAAACAGTTTTATGAAGACTAATTATATAATCAACACCACCCAAAAGAAAAGACTTGCGGATACCACTACTCCGGTAAGCATTTATCTGCGGTTAAGGGATGTGTTTCCCAACACAATATTACTGGAAAGTTCCGACTACCACAGTCGTTCCAACTCCGTAAGTTATGTTTGTGCCGAGCCTGTTGCAGGCATCATATTGCAGGATGGTCTTTTGTCGACCTATTTCCCGGACGGATTTAAGGAAGAAAAGACAGACTTTATACTCGCCGAAGAGATTGATGCTTTTAAAGCGAAATTTAAACCCGGTGCGGTAGAAGATACCAGGTACATTTCGAGCGGCTTGTTTGGGTATTTCACCTGGAACGCCGTACAGCATTTTGAGGATATTAAATTTACCGCTACTACGCCAAAGGGCGAGGAAATACCGGTCATGCAATATCATATTTACCGGTACATTATCGCTATTGATCATTTTAAAAATGAGATTACCCTGTTTAAGAATACTTTTAACGGGGATGACAATGATGATCTGGAAAAGATTGAATACATCATCCAGAACAAGAACTTCCCTGAATACAGCTTTAAAATAGATGGGGAAGAAGGCTCGAATATGAGCAATGAGGGTTTTATGGACATCGTGGAGAAAATGAAAAAGCACATTTTACGAGGTGATGTATTTCAGATTGTGCCTTCGCGTGCCTATAATCAGGGCTTTTTAGGAGATGAATTTAATGTTTACCGCTGCTTAAGGTCAATTAATCCTTCGCCTTACCTGTTTTACTTTGATTATGGAAGTTTTAAACTTTTCGGTTCTTCACCAGAAGCACAGATCACCATAAAAGATAATGTAGCTAATATTTTCCCGATTGCCGGAACTTTTAAACGTACAGGTAATGATGCGGAAGATGCTGAACTGGCCCGTAAACTGGAGCAGGATCCTAAAGAGAGCGCAGAGCATGTAATGTTGGTTGATCTTGCCAGAAATGACCTCAGCAGACATTGCAGTGGTGTAGAAGTGAAATCATTTAAAGAGGTTCAATACTATTCTCACCTGATCCACCTGGTATCGAAAGTAAGCGGTAACCTTCAGCCTGATGTGTCGGCCTTTAAAGTAGTTGCGGATACTTATCCGGCAGGAACCCTTAGCGGGGCACCAAAATATAGGGCAATGCAGTTGATCGATGAGTATGAAGGGCTGGGACGTAATTTTTATGCTGGTGCAATTGGTTATATGGGCTTTAACGACCAGTTTAATCATGCCATTATGATCAGGACTTTCATGAGTAAAAATAATCAGTTGCATTATAGGGCTGGTGCAGGCATTGTTGCCGATTCTGTCGCTGTTAATGAGTTGAATGAAGTAAATAACAAAATTGCAGCCCTGCGCAAAGCAATACAAATGGCTACAGATATTTAAAAAAATGGATAAGAGCATACAAAAGAAGGTTTTGGTTATTGATAACTACGATTCCTTTACATATAATTTAGTACACCTGGTAAATGAATTGGGCAGGGAAGTGGAAGTTTGGAGAAATGATAAGTTTGATCTGGCCGATGTAGACCAGTTTGATCAGATTATTTTATCACCCGGGCCAGGTATCCCTGAAGAAGCCGGATTGCTGCTGGAGGTAATTAAAAAGTACGCAGCTACAAAAAGTATATTTGGTGTTTGTTTAGGACAGCAGGCTATTGCCGAAGCTTTTGGCGGAACTTTACTAAATTTGGGCCGACCGATGCATGGCATTGCAACACCGATTACCGTATTGGATAAAGAAGAGCTGCTTTTCAAAAACTGTCCGGAAATTATAAATGTAGGTCGTTATCACTCATGGGTGGTGAGTACTGAAGGATTGCCTGATTGCCTTACGGTAACAGCAACAGATGCTGATGCGGAAATTATGGCGTTAAGGCACAATGAACTTGACGTACGTGGCGTTCAGTTTCATCCGGAAAGTGTACTTACGGAATATGGGAAAGAAATGATGAAAAACTGGTTAGAGAACGTTGGAAAGCGTTAGAGAACCTTAGAAAGTTAATATGACTATTTTAGATAAAATTGTACTGCGTAAAAAAGAAGAGGTAGCACTGGCAAAACAACTTGTTTCTGTTAAGCAATTGGAAGCAGGCTTGCATTTTAGCCGTACCCCTCATGTTTTTAAAGATTTTTTACTGGATGAGAAACGAACAGGTATAATTGCGGAATTTAAACGCAGATCACCTTCAAAGGGGATCATCAACGATCAGGTTACCGTGGAAGAAGTAACGCAGGCTTATGAAAAGGCAGGGGCGTCTGCACTTTCTGTACTGACGGATGTTGATTTCTTTGGCGGACATACAAACGACCTGTTGGCGGCAAGAGCTGTCAATGAAATTCCTATTCTAAGAAAGGATTTCATGATTGATGAGTACCAGGTCCTGGAAGCAAGAGCTTTGGGCGCTGATATTATTTTATTGATTGCTGCTATTTTGACACCCGCAGAGATTAAAAATTTAGCCGGGCTTGCTAAGGGTCTTGGTTTAAATGTCCTGTTGGAAGTGCATAACCAGGAAGAGCTGCAACGTAGTATTTGTAAAGATTTAGATGCTATTGGCGTTAATAACCGTAATCTGGCCGATTTTACCGTAAATATTCAAACTTCTTTTGATCTGGTAAACCAGATCCCTGATGAGTTCATGAAGATCTCGGAAAGTGCCATTAGTGCAGCGCAAACCATTAAGGAGCTTAAAGTTGCAGGTTTTAATGGCTTCCTGATCGGAGAAAATTTTATGAAAACAACAAATCCGGGACAAGCGATGCAGGACTTTGTAGGACAACTGATCTCGGTATAACTTTTGTATCTTTGTACTTTACATGGGAAAACAGAAATATTTCGATACAGCGCTTAAACAGGAACGGGCAGTACTTGTAGGGGTGATCAGGCCTGGTGAAAGGCCTGAAGAAACCAGGGAATACCTGGACGAGCTTGCCTTTTTGGTGGATACGGCAGGTGGAGTGGTAGAGCGTGAATTTACACAGAAGATGCTTAAGCCAGACCGTGCGACTTTTGTTGGTACGGGAAAGCTGGAAGAGATACAGGCTTACGTAAAGTCTGAAGAGATTGATATGGTTGTTTTCGATGATGAACTTTCACCATCACAACTTAGAAACATCGAAAGGGAGCTACAGGTAAAGGTTTTGGACCGCAGTAACCTGATCCTTGATATTTTTGCCGGCAGGGCGCAAACCGCGCAGGCGAAGACACAGGTGGAACTTGCCCAGTTACAATATTTATTGCCACGATTAACCCGCTTATGGACCCATCTTGAGCGCCAGAAGGGTGGTATAGGTATGCGTGGTCCGGGTGAGACACAAATTGAAAGTGATAGAAGGATGATCCTTGAAAAGATTGCCCTTTTAAAAGGTCGCCTGAAACTGATCGATAAGCAGAATGAAACACAACGCAAAAACCGTGGTCAGCTAATCCGTGTGGCTTTGGTTGGATATACCAATGTCGGTAAATCCACCATCATGAATATGCTTTCTAAATCAGAGGTGTTTGCCGAGAATAAACTTTTCGCTACGCTTGATACTACGGTGCGTAAGGTCGTGATAGAGAACCTGCCTTTCTTATTGTCTGATACTGTAGGGTTCATCAGAAAGTTGCCGCATCACCTTGTGGAGTGTTTTAAATCTACACTTGACGAGGTTCGCGAAGCGGATATTCTGATCCATGTGGTAGATGTTTCTCATCCCCATTTCGAAGATCAGATCAATGTGGTCAATGAAACGCTGAAGGACCTTGGTGCCAGGGATAAGGAAACCATTATGGTCTTCAATAAAATTGATGCTTACGTAAGCCCTGAACCTGATCATGAGGATGAAGAAAAGATTTTGCTGACACTGGAGGATTTTAAAAAGAGCTGGATGGGATCGGAAAATGCCCCGGCAATATTCATTTCTGCCCTGCACAAAGAGAATTTAGAAGAGTTTAAACAATTGTTATACGATAAGGTTGTTGCATTGCATACAGAGCGTTATCCTTATGATAAGTTGTTATATTAATTGAAGAAAGAACCATTATGGAAAGTAAACGTCAACAGAAATTTGCCGGGATATTACAAGAAGAGTTAGCTGCGATTTTTCAGCGTGAAGGGGCGGCCTATTTACCGAATACATTGGTTACGATCACAAAGGTCCGGGTTTCTCCTGATCTTGCCGTTGCGAAAGTTTATCTAAGCTTTTTGAACACAAATAACACCAGCCTGTCGGTAGCGGAAGTAAATTCACATGCCGGGGAGATCAGATATAAACTGGGGACAAGAATTCGTCACCAGGCACGTGTAGTGCCAACACTTACCTTTTTTGTAGACGATACAAATGAGTATGTAGAGCACATGGACAAGTTGTTTGATAAGATCTCCAAAGACCGTAAAGAAAACGGAACGGAAGAAGAGGGTTAATATTAATCTTTTGTTTTAAATCGCTTTGATTTAAAATGTGTAAATTAGTATATGGCAAGGATCCTTATCGCATTTTTTGTGTTATGCACTTTTGGTTTAAAGGCCCAGCCCGTAATAAAGGGCGGACTGGAGGCTTTTGTTACCACAAACAGTGTATATCCGATGTATTCTAAAGCCAACTGTATCCAAGGTACTGTAACGATTAGTTTTAAGTTGAACGAAGCGGGTGAGGTATATTACTCAAAGATTAGTTCGGGGATAGGTACTGATTTAGATGATGAAGCCTTGAGGCTGATCAGATTGAGCAGTGGTAAATGGATGGTTCCAAAAGGTCATGATAGTACCGTTTCCTTAATTGCACCCATGAAATTCACCTTATCGGGATACAATTGTAGTGATAAAAACCCTCAGGAAATTCAACAGGCTATTCTGGCCTATAAATCTAATGTAGCGCTGGTAAATTCCGTTCAGAACTTTTATAGGAATAAGGAGAAAGGAACTTATAAGAAGGAAGAAGAGGGGAGGTTTATAGCTTTAAAACAAGAACTAGGCTATGACGATGAGTACTTTAAGGAGCGGATCAAAGACGGCCTCAAAAAAATAAAGCAAAAAGACAGGCAAGGTGCCTGCGAGGATTTCTTGTTTGTGAAACACATGGGCTCTGATCTGGCAAATGAAATGCTGGAGAAATACTGTAAATAAAAACCTATTTACTTAATGAATAATATGGACAGCATTTGTAATGATGCGGGCTTTAATGCTGTTTACTTTGCCCCTGTATTCACCATCTACCTGGAAGTGGGCCTTATGTTTGGTCTTGATATTTAGACTGTCAGTTTGAAATGATTCAATATTTTTAGGGTTAAAAGGCAAATTTGTAAACCTGATTTTTAGAATCTCCATTACAGAATATTCTTTTACCAGTATAACCTCGAACAGTCCGTCGTCAAGTTTACCATCCGGGTTAATCTTGACCCCTGTGCCATACATTGTAGCATTCGCAATGACTACCATAGCCGCTTGCGAATTGATCAGCTGATCTTTGATCTTTATTTCTACCTGCATTTTATGGTGGCTCCATAGCGCCTTCCAGGCTGCTTTGGCATAGCCCATCATGCCACGTTGTGGTAATGCATCGAACTTTTTAACAAGATAGGCGTTAAAGCCGATGTCGGCCAAATGTATACATAGCTCCCCATTTACAATTACCGCATGTATCTGCTTAGCATTGCCATTTAAGGCCAGATCAAGGGCTTGTTGAATATCCGTTGGAATCCCGAGTTCACGGGCCATCCCGTTGGCCGATCCCGCCGGAATGATCCCTATAGGTGTTTTGGTTTCAAAAAGGCATTCCGCAACGAGTTTTAAGGTGCCGTCACCACCTACAGCGATTACCCTGTTTGCTTTTGATTTTTTAATAGCAGCGTTTATCTTTTCTATTGAGCAACTGACAGAAAGTGTATAAATTTCAAAATCATTTGGTTTATCAGCGAAATAGGCCGTAATGACCTCAGGGAAGTTTATTTCCCCACTTCCCGAACCTGGATTCACAATAAACAGTAATTTTACTCCGGCAGTCTTTTTCTTCATCATAGGTAGTAGCAAAACAACTGCCGGCTTAGTCTGTTTTAAATAGTAATGAATAAATCTGTAACGGTTAAAGTATATCATGGGTATGGGCATACACAGAATCTGGTTGTATACGGACATGTGTTCCGTTTTAAAGCAAAAAACAGACAGATATACAGCGATAATTTCTTCGTAAATACGCTTCATCTGTTAAAACTGTTTATATTGAAACCCTATCCCTTTGTAAAAGTCAGGCTGCTGTTTTATGGGCAGGTAATTTACGGGCACACGGAATACGATGGTTTTTTTAAGTTTGAATGGAAGGCGGAGAAGGATATTGTTGCGGGATGGCATGGGGTTAAAGTGGAAGCCCTGGGGAAGAACGATGTTGTATTGGCTACGAATGAAGGATTGGTTTATGTGCCCCATATCACGCAGTTTGCATTTATATCTGACATTGATGATACCATCATGATTTCTCATTCAGCTAGTTTTTTACGAAGATTGAGAGAACTGTTTATTAAAAACCCCCGGACCCGTAAAACATTTTCAGAGGCCCGGCAGCATTATAGTTTATTGGCCTTATCGCATACAGATGCCGGACAGCCTAATCCTTTTTTCTATGTATCAAGTAGTGAATGGAATTTATACGATTACTTACTGGAGACTTTTAGGTTTAACAGGTTCCCCGAAGGTGCCTTTCTTCTTAATCAGATAAAAAGATGGAGGGACCTGGTCCAAACGGGCAAAACGGGACATGAAGGAAAGCTGATGAGGGTGATGCGCATCCTGGATGCTTTTCCGAATCAGAGGTTCGTGTTTTTTGGCGACAATTCCCAGCAAGACCCCACTATTTATACGACTATTGCCAGCAAGTACCCGAAAAATATTGAGGCAATATATATCAGGAATATCAGGAAAGAAAAGGAAGCTGAGGCCAGGGTTTTATTGGATGCGGTTGAAGCGGCGCAACAGGTTAAAACCTGCCTTTATAATAGCAGCGAGGAGGCTATTCTCCATTCTAAAAAAATTGGTTTAATTGTTAAATGATGCTATGTACCTAGTGTTTTAGTGTGTAATATTGTATATGATTTTTAAGTTAGACGATGATAGGGTCGTTTTTCCAAGCCCGGAGTTAGCTGATCCGGATGGTTTACTGGCAATTGGAGGGGATCTAAGTCCGGAAAGGTTGATTTTAGCCTATAAAAATGGGATATTTCCCTGGTTTAGTGAGGGAGATCCTATTTGCTGGTATGCCCCGAAAGAACGCTGTGTGATCTTTCCGGAACGTATTGTGGTCAGTAAAAGCATGTCCAGGCTGATCAAGGAAAATAAATTTAAGGTTACTTATGATCAGGCATTTCAGGAAGTAATTGAAAATTGTGCTAAAATCGGGAGAAAAGACCAGGATGGAACCTGGATAACCGGGGATATGCTGGAAGCCTATGTAGAGCTACATAGACGTGGGCATGCGCACAGTGTAGAAGTTTGGCTGGAAGATAAGCTGGTCGGCGGACTGTATGGCATTCATCTTAATGAGGTTTTTTGCGGTGAAAGTATGTTTAGCAAGGTTAGCAATGCCTCTAAACTTGCATTAATTTCGCTTTGCAGGACCAAACAATTTAAGCTCATAGATTGCCAGCTGCCTAATGATCACCTCATGAGTCTTGGCGCAGAAATGATCAGCAATAAAGAATATCATACTTACCTGTAGTCTATCTAAGCAGTTCGCTGATGTCTTCTTTGCTCAGTGACTTAAAGAAGCTCTCTTCTGTCGTAATCAATGAGCTGGCCAGTCTCTTTTTACGGTTTTGTAAAGCCAGGATCTTTTCTTCAACGGTATCCTTCGCAATGAACTTATAGATAAATACTTTTTTATCTTGTCCTATTCTATGGGTCCTATCTATCGCCTGTTGCTCAACAGCTGGGTTCCACCATGGGTCCAGGATAAATACATAATCTGCCTGGGTAAGGTTTAGACCAACACCACCAGCCTTTATTGAAATTAAAAATACTTTTAGCTCAGTATTCTGTTGAAATTCAGCAACGATTTCTCCGCGGTTTTTTGTGGCACCATCAAGGTAAGCAAAAGGTATCTTTTCCTCGTTCAGGTACTGCTTGAAGATACTCAGATGCTTTACAAACTGAGAAAAGATAAGCACCTTATGTCCGCCTTTAAGTACATTATCCAGCGTGTGCACCACATTCTCAAATTTCCCCGAATCAGAAGTATAACTATCGTCAATCATAACCGGATGGTTGGCCAACTGACGTAAAGCTGTAAGTCCTTGTAAAAGCTGTACCTGTTTCTTCGCATAAGTACCATCATCCATACTGCTTAGCAGGTCATTCCGATAGGCGGATTTGGTTTTTTCATAATATGCCGCCTGATCTTCACTCATATTGCAATAGAAGATCTGCTCCGTTTTAGCAGGTAGCTCAGCTGCAACTTGTTCTTTCGTCCTGCGTAAAACAAATGGCTTAATGATGGCCTGAAGTTTCCGGGCCTTATCCTCATCTTTTCGCTTTTCAATAGCCTGCACATACTCTTCATTGAAAAAAGCCTGAGTGCCGAGCAGCCCTGGATTTAGAAAAGTAAGCTGGGTCCAGAGATCGCTGACAGAATTTTCAACAGGTGTACCGCTCAGGATCAACTTGTGCCTTGATTTCAGGGCTTTTACTGCCTTGAACGATTTAGAGGATGGGTTTTTAATATTCTGACTTTCATCCAGTATGATATAACTGAAATAGAACTCCTTGATCACATCAATGTCCACCCTTGTGATACCATAGGTGGTAATGATAAGGTCAAAATCAGAGAAGCGGCCTACATCCTTGTTTCTCGATGTTCCGGTATGGGCATGGATTTTTAGTTTTGGGGTAAACTTCTTAGCTTCATTTAACCAGTTATATATTAGTGAAGTAGGCATGACAATCAATGAGGTACTGTGCCTGTCATTTTCCTGGTCTTCCTCTTTAAGCTTTTGGAGCATCGCTAATGTCTGAATGGTTTTACCCAAACCCATGTCGTCTGCCAAACAGCCCCCGAAGTTATATTCCCTTAAAAAGCTAAACCAGTTGTACCCTGCCTTTTGGTAGCTGCGTAAGTCACCTTTAAAATGTACCGGCATTTGTGTGTCCGCAATATTCTCAAAATCATTTAGCTTCTGGAGTTTGCGGCTTAGCGTAATATTCGCGATTCCGTCTTCCGCAAGTTCATTTATAAGTCCAATATGATGTTTTTTAAGCTTAAGTGCCTTCCCCCCATCGGATAGACTGAAAAGGCTTCCATACTGTGTAAACCATTTATCCGGTATGATCGCAATTGAGCCGTCGGGCAATGTAAATTCTCTCTTTTTATGAAGGATGTGTTGTTTTAATGAGATAAATGGAACGGGGTGACTACCAAAATAAACGATAGCATTAATGTCGAACCAATCGTTGTCTTCCTTAATTTCAAAATCGATTTTGTTTACCGCAAAGAGGAAGCGTTTATTACCGCGGTGTTGTTCTATTTCGAAACCCTCCTGGGTCAGCTGTTCCAAATGCTCGTTCACCCAATTAATAACCGCATAAGATTGGTCTTCTTCCGGATCTGTGGCAACTTCCAGGTGATGATAGAGTGCACTCGTTTTTTTTAAGCCCAGTTTGAGGAGATAGTCGAACTTTTGTTTTTCCCAGTTTACATCTCTTTTAATTCTGGTAAAAATGTAGTTGTCGCCGTCTTTATGCAGGTGTACCGTTACTTTTTTTTCATTGCCCATGGCAAAGGTATGCTCGCCATAATTAAAATAGAGCTGCAACTGTGATATGCCGGCGTCCACATAGATAACCTTTATAACAGGGGTAGGTTCGTGTTTTTCAGTTTTTATATCAAACCCTTCCGCATACACATGATATTTTTCAATCAAGGGGGCTACAAATTTGCCGAAATAAGCATCCTCGGTAGATTTCGGGATCGTGATAAAGCGTTTGTTTAAAAAGGGGAGTAATTTTTTGCCTTCAATATCCTGCTCAAAGAAGTAGAGCATATCATTCAGCAGCAGCCATGAAGGTTGATTGCTGATGACCTGCGCGTCTTTAAACATAAAATCAATACGGAGCCCCTGGTATTTTATGGTTGGGAAGTAGCGTGTTTCAGTTTCACCTCTTCTAAAGTGAAATAAAACCGTTGAGGCTTCTGCAGCGATCTCTATTTTTCTTTCCGCAGGCCAGCCATCTTTATCCATAAGATATAATCTGCCTTCCTGCTTTAAAAACCCTAAAACCTCCGATAATTTCTTTTCAATTTTGGGGCGTACACTTTCATAGAACTTATCATTAAAAAATTTGCTGAAAAATTCTACCGGCCTGATTGCTTTTTTGTGAAACTTCTTGATGATATAATCCTGTTCCGTCTCATCCAATATTTTGATCAGCTTGAGGTCCCTTTCTGTCAGGTGTTTTGCGAATTCACCCGCAGTATGGGAAAAAATACGCTGATAAGTTAAGGAAAAGTCTCCCTGTGGGTTTAATTGAACAATATGTGGCTCAATTAAATAACCAAGATACGCGTGCTTACATATAGAGTATACAATTTTACAGGGTTTGGAGCTGTCTACACGTAACATTGGCAAAAGGTTAAAACAATCAGAGGATAAGCATTTAAAAATCTCTAAACTTACATCAAATTGAAGTGTGATCAAATAATTTAAGCTGTTTTTATTTTTTTCAGGGTGTTTATTACAAATGGCTGATCGGGGCATTCAAAAAACGATTTGCCGTAAGCCATTTTACAGCCTAAAATTTGCTTGTTATTTCAATTTCTTTTTTATAATATTATACTTTATTGTCTGTTATAAAAGCCCTTTATTGAAAACGTTTACGCACATCATTCCTAGTGATCAGGAGCTCATCGACCGAATTAAAGTTGATGACCATGCTGCGTTTACTCAAATTTATACACGTTACTGGAAGGTGCTATTGAGTATTGCTGCCAATAAGATTAAGGACCTGGAGGAAGCGGAAGAAATTGTTCAGGACATTTTTGTACAATTGTGGAAACGGAGGCACGAGCTTGAAATAACCGGGGCACTAAACAACTACCTGGGTGTATCAGTAAAATATAGGGTAATTAAAGTATTGGCAAAGAGGCAATCTCAGCAAAAATACATGGATTATCAGCTCGGCAAGGAACTTTTGTTGGACAATAGTACACAGGAGTGGCTTGATTTTGAGGAGCTGAAAGTACGTTTAGGTGAATTGGTTGCCCGCTTACCGGAAAAATGTAAGCTTGTGTACCAGTTGAGTAAGGAATCTTACTACACTCAGAAACAAATTGCCGAAGAACTGAATATCTCAGAAAAAACAGTAGAGGCCCACCTGGGAAAGGCGGTTAAAAGTTTAAGAGCAGGGCTTACCCAGTTCCTTACACTAACACTTCTTTAAGGTTTCCGGATTTAAAAAAATATTTCAGGCTAAACTAAGGGATGCGTATTCCATAACGGACATATATACAAAGGCCCTGATCATGACATTACGAAATACGGACGAGTACTATCAACAGCTAGCGGAAAAATGGTTGACGGGTAAAATTACACCTGAGGAAGAAACGGAGTTTTCGGAATGGTATAACCGGCATCAGGATTTGCCCTTGAATATCCCGCGGCACATTGCGACAAGTGATCAGGAAATGCATGATCGTATTTTGCTCAAAATCAACAACAAAATAGAAGTGGAGGAGCCGAAGAAAAACGGCTGGATCTCTTATAAATTGATGGCTGCATGCCTTGGGTTCTTCCTGGTTTCATTCTTTATTTACTTTATGGCATGGAGGCCTGGGAAAGAAGCGGCGCTGATGGAAAATAATATTCCCCCGGGATCTAACAAAGCAACGCTTACCCTTTCTGATGGGGCGGTCATTAGTTTAGATGATGTTAAAACAGGGAAAGTCTTAGAGCAGGAAGGAATTAAGATCGAAAAGACGGCTGACGGCCTATTGACTTATACCGCTAAAGAGATTAAAGGTGACCGGGGTGTAGTTCGGTTTAATACCATATCGACCCCACTGGGCGGGCAGTATAAGGTGATTCTTCCTGACGGGACAAAGGTTTGGTTGAATGCAGGGTCATCATTGATATACCCAATTTCATTCGTAGGGAACGAGCGTAAGGTGAAACTATCTGGTGAGGGGTATTTTGAAGTGGCCAAGCTCAAGGGAATGCCGTTTAAGGTAAAAACCAATACACAGGAAATCGTAGTGCTCGGCACCCATTTTAATGTCAATGCTTATGAAGACGAACCGGTAGTAAAAACCACACTAGCTGAGGGGTCTGTTAAGGTGATAACGGGGGGAGAACAAGTAAACAATGGCGGAGCTGTTATGCTTAGCCCGGGTCAGCAGTCTCTATTGTCCAAAGGTAATAGGCTGAGCGTAAAAACGGTGGACGTAGCTGCTGAGATAGCCTGGAAGAGTGGCATTTTTAGTTTTCAGAATACCGATATTCAGGTGGTTGCACGTGAACTGTCCAGATGGTACAATGTGGAAATCGCCTTTGAAGGTGAGCTGCCTGATGTGAAATTATGGGGAGAAATGGATAGAAACGTAAGCGCCACAGAAGCATTGGAAATCCTCCATTATTTCAAGCTGAAATATAGAATTATACAGCAAGGAAAAAAGAAAGTAATAATGATCTCAAAATAGAACTTTAACCAAAACCTAAACCAATCAAATCATGAAAAAAAGTATACCTGAAAAGACTTGAATTTAGCCTGACTGGGAAATAAAAACCGCCTCCTTCGCCATCCGGAGACGGTAAAATGTCAGTGTTAACCCTTCCGGAATGAACCGGATTAATTGCAAAAAATAGAGTATTAACCCAACCTTACAAATGTAATGAAATTAAATTCGTTAACAAGTGCCGCCGTTAAACGGCGGCAGTTATCTGCCTGTGAAAAGGTTTTGAATTCGATTCTTGATCTAATTCGTACAGCAGATAGAAGAAAAATTATTATGCGAGCAAACCTTAGTATATTGATTCTTTTTATGGCTTTTATGCAGGCAAGTGCCGAAAGCTATGGGCAAAAAGTAACCATGAGTAAGAAAGGTGCATCTTTAACCAGCATTTTTCAATCTATAAAAAAGCAAACAGGGTATTTTTTTATCTACAATTCTGAAGATTTAACCCATTCAAAAGTTGATGTGGATGTAAAGAATGCGGATTTAGAAGAAGTAATGATTGCTTGCCTTAAAAATTTGCCCTTTACATTTAAGATTGTAAAGAATAATGTTCTGGTGAAAAGAACAGATGACCGGGCACTGGAAGCGATTAATGGAGCAACTAAGTTGTCTGGAGTGTCCCTAGTAATACAAACCGAAATAAGAGGAAAAGTTACTGATGAACAAGGCGGTGCCCTTGCGGGAGTAAGTGTTGCAGTAAAGGGAACGAAACGGGGTACTGTTGCCGATAGTAAGGGTGCCTTCAAGATCGCTGTTGAGGACAAAAATGCCACGCTTGTATTTAGCTTTATTGGTTATGTCACTCAGGAGGTTCCGTTAAATGGCAATGCCCAGCTGAATATTGTAATGAAGGAAGATCTAGGTAAACTGGAAGAAATTGTGGTTGTCGGATATGGGACACAAAAAAAGGCCAATTTAACAGGAGCTGTAGATGTCGTTTCGGGTGATAAGCTGGTAAATAGACCGGCACCTAATGTGTCGTTACTTTTACAAGGGATTTCTCCCAATCTGAATATCTCGCTAAATAGTTTTGGCGGGGAGCCAGGAGCTAGTCAAAAATTGCAAATAAGAGGAATAGGATCAATATCCGGAAATACCACACCATTGGTTTTAGTTGATGGTGTTGAAACAAATATCAACTTTATTGATCCGGAGACCGTTGAAAGTGTTTCTGTTTTAAAGGATGCGTCATCGTCAGCTATTTATGGCTCCCGGGCTGCTTTTGGTGTAATTTTAATCACCACTAAAAAAGGAGCAAAGAATCAGCCTGTCAGAATTGAGTACAGTAACAATCTGTCTTTTGCTATCCCTATTTATGTTCCTGATATGGAAAGCTCATTAACTTATGCCACTGCTTTTAACCAGGCGAGCGCCAATGCGGGGGTGACACCGGTTTTTCCTGCTGAGCAAGTGGAGCGGATAAAGGGCTATATCAATGGGACTTATAAAACAGAGTATAATCCCAATAATCCACCCGCAAGTTTGTGGAGGGGTAGATGGGACGGAAACGCAAATTATAACTGGACCAAAGAATACTATAAGAAGTACGTACTTCATCAAAAACATAACGTCAGTTTAAGCGGAGGGGATAATAAAAATCAATACTATGTTAATGCAGGGGTTTTTGATCAACCGGGCGCATATAGTTGGGGAGATGATGGTTATAAACGATATAATGTCTTGGCGAACGTTTCTTCAAAGGTTGCAGACTGGATTTCTTTTAATTTTAGTACAAAGTATGCCAGGAACCACACCGATGTACCGCTAGGGGTAGTGGGATTAGACCGGACTTATACCTGGTCACAGATTCTAGATTTTTGGCCTACCATGCCAAAATATAATATCGATGGCAGTATTTCTAACCCGATCATTCTGGCACTGGAGAAGGGTGGGAGGATTGTTACAGAGAACCATGATCTATGGCTAAATATGGGTACCGAAATAGAACCTGTTAAGGGCTGGAAAACCAATCTATCCTATAAATATAATGCCAGATGGGGAAATGGAACCCAAAATCCTAAACCTGTTCCGGTCCCTATTCCAAATGGGACAACGGGTAACATTGGTGAGGTATCAAATGGCTATCGCTCAGAATTGAATCAGGGACAATATACACTACTTAGTTTATATACTTCTTATGAGAAATTACTAGGTAGACATACGTTGAAAGGTTTATTGGGTTATGAGCAGGATGTTGATAACAATCGTGGGTTACGTGGTAGCAAGATGAATCTGATTACAGATGCCGTCCCGTCTATCAGTACCGCATTAGGAGATTATACTTTGGGCGATTATATGAACCATTGGGCTACTAAAGGTGTATTTGGTCGTTTGAATTATAATTATGACGAAAAGTATTTAGCGGAATTTAGTGCAAGGTATGATGGTTCTTCAAGATTTGCCCCTGACTCCAGATGGGGATTTTTCCCTTCTTTTTCTGTTGGCTATAATATCTATAAAGAAAATTTTTGGAAACCACTTGAGTCCTATGTTAATACATTAAAACTGAGGGGCTCTTATGGTTCATTAGGTAATCAGAATGTAACCAATTATTTATATCTGCCTACCATTCCAATTGGTTATCGCAGAAATGCCGATAACTATGCAAATCCTGGATATTTAATTAATAATGAGGTGCCGATATATGCGCAGGCACCAGGGATTATGAGTGACAACCTAACCTGGGAAACCATTACGACATTGGATTTTGGTGTGGAAGCGAGTTTCTTAAACCATAAGCTTGACCTGGTGTTTGACTGGTATAACAGGGTAACTTCAAACATGCTTGGCCCAGCCAGCCAATTGCCCTCTGTACTTGGTGCAAATGTACCTTACAGTAATAATGCGAAATTATCTACCAAAGGTTTTGAACTGGCTATTGGCTGGAAAGATAGGATCTCGGCAGACCTGTCTTATAATGCAAAGATTATTCTTTCTGATAGTAAGACCGAGATTCTGGAATATCTGAATGAAGCAGGGGCAATTTCAGGATGGTATAAAGGGAGGATGTATGGAGATTTGTGGGGCCTTACAACAGATAGGATCCTGCAAAATGTGGGAGAGAAAATGCCTGATCAATCTTTTTATCATGCTAAATGGGGGCCTGGAGATATAGTTTACAAAGATCTGGATGGGAATGGTATAATCAATGATGGATCGCGTACGCTTGCAGACCACGGTGATTTATCTGTAATCGCAAATACTTTGCCCCGCTATAGTTATGGTATAACGGCCGGGTTGAACTGGAAGGGCTTGGATTTCAGTATGTTTTGGCAAGGTATTGGGAAAAGAGAGTTTTTACCTGCCGCGTCATCAGAATATTTTTGGGGACTGCTTGTCAATACGAGTGGTTCAGGCTTGTTTAAAGAAGGAAGAATGCTGGATTATTGGAGGCCCGCAGATGAGACAAACTTATTAGGGCCAAATACCAATTCTTATTTTCCTAAGCCTTATTTCTCCGCCGAGCGCAATAAGAATACGCAGGATCAAAGCCGATATATATTAAATGCTGCTTATTTAAGGCTTAAAAACCTTCAGGTGGGTTACACAGTACCTCAGCGCATTTTGGATGGCCTGTTTATCAAACGTGCAAGATTGTATGTTTCGGGCGAGAACCTCCTTACATTTTCGAAACTGCCGAAATTGTATGAACCTGAAACCTCAGTAAGCTCGAACCTGAGGGAAGGCGGAGTGGATATGGGTGAAACCTATCCAATTAACAGAATGTTCTCGTTCGGTGTCAATTTGACATTTTAGAAAATATTAACTAAAAACCAAGTAATCATGAACCGATTAAAACATATAACTTTATTTTTTGTGGGATGTTTGTTATTCACCTCATGCCAGAAGGGAGACTTTTTGGATAGATACCCACTTGATGCAGTAACCGAACCTGTATTTTTTAAAACACCCAATGACCTGAAAATTTACGTTAACCAATATTATGACAGGAGCAATTTTCCGATCATGAATAAGGAGCAGGGTGATGTAGGGACAGATCTGTATATCCTGGAGAGTTCAATTGACCAGCGATTTGAAGGAACAAGAACCGTAAATAGTGCCCCTGGCTTATCTTATGTCGGGATCAGAAGCGTTAATTATTTTTTTGAGAATTACCGTAAATGTGAGGGTGATTTTGAAACCTATAAACAATACGTAGGCGAAGCTCACTTTTTTAAGGCTTTAATGTATTTCAACCTGTTAAAAAGCTTCGGGGATGTACAATGGGTAGATAAAGTATTATCGACCAGTTCACCTGAACTGTATGGCACACGGATAAAAAGAAATATTGTCGCCGATAAAATTATCGCTCAGCTGGATTCAGCTGCACTCTATCTTTCCGCAGACAAAGGTAATGGCAGTTCAAGAATAAATAAATGGATGGCCCTGCTGTTGCAATCCCGTGTAGCGCTATATGAGGGTACCTGGGAAAAATATCATGCGGGAACTCCTTTCGGTGTGGAATCCGCCAGTCCAGAAAAATACTTAAATAAGGCAGTAGAAGCTGCTGATAAAATTATGACTTCCGGTCTGTATGATGTTTATTCGACAGGGAAACCTGAAAGTGACTACAATGATTTATTCGGCCTGCGTGATTATTCGGCTAATACAGAAGTGATGTTCTGGACAAAGATGAACAAGGCGTTGGGAATACACAGCCATAGTAAACTTTATAGAATGGAACTCCCTGAAGGTTGGGGGATTACAAAAGAATTGGCGGACTCGTATTTATGTACAGATGGGAAGCCAATTTCAAAAAGCACATTGTTCAAAGGATATACTAATCTTATAACAGAAGTTGATGGCAGGGATCCCAGGTTCCGTCAAACTGTTTTTACACCGGATGCCCCCTGGAAAATTGAAGCCAATGCAACTGTCAGAAATTGGCAGGAAGTGTATGCTAAGTTGTTCTCTAATTCAACCTATTCTTCGGCAACAGGATATGTAAGACGAAAAGATTACAATGCCAATATGATTTACCATGATTTGAATTTCGAAGAAACCCCCTCTATTCAATATAGGTACGCGGAAGTATTGTTGAATTTTATCGAAGCTAAAGCTGAACTTGGGCAGGTTACCCAAACTGATATTGATAAAACGATTAAGAAGCTGAGAAGCAGGGTAGGAATGCCTAATTTAAGCCTGACCGCAATTGAAACAGATCCAAATTGGGAGTTTCCGTCACTGTCACCAATTATCAATGAGGTCCGACGGGAACGCAAGGTTGAATTGGCCCTTGAAAATTTCCGCTGGAATGATATTGCCAGATGGGCAGCAGCAGATGAGTTAATTGTGGGTAAAAGACCAAAAGGTGCGAAAGCATCACAATTTACCATTCCCCCGGTTTTACCCCTCGATGGCAATGGGTTTTTAGACCCATTTAAGACTGCTTTGCCGGCTGGTTTTGGATTTAAGTTGAACAGAGATTATCTGAACCCGATTCCACAGAGCCAGCTGACTTTGAATACGAACTTAAAACAGAATCCAGGATGGGTAAATTAAAGGGAATGAAATCGGTGATGCTCGTTTGCTTTTTTCTATACTGTTCCGGTCTGACTATCGCACAGGAGAAAAAAACACTGGGCACTGCTGCGGATGACCAGCGTATTGATGCTTATGAAACCCAGCTAAGAGATTACTTCAGGGGTTATATCGTAAATGAATATGAGGCAAGGGCTGCAAAACTATGGAATAGGGATTATAGCAGTGCCGATGCGCTAAAACGTAGTGTTGAACCGAACAGGAGAAAGTGGGAGGAGGTTATTAAACCTCCTGTATTGACCAAGAGTGGGCCCTTGCAGAAAACACCCTATCCGGTAAATGGGGTGCAGGCAGAATGGCTGAAGCTGCCCCTGGGGCCTGTGACCGCAGAAGCAATTCTCGCTTTTCCGAAAGGCGCAAGTAAAGATCATCCGGTACCCATTGTAATCGCACAACATGGCATAGGTAGTGGTCCGGAAACCCCTTTTGAAGATGGGCCAAGCTATCATGCTTACGCAAAAGCATTGCTTGACGCCGGTTTTGCGGTGCTGGCCCCTTTAAACATGAGGTCTATAGAACGTCGCAATCACATTCAACGTTTGGGAAATATGGCCGGTGTTGGTCTTCCGGGCCTTGAACTGGTACGTGTGCAGCATTTGCTGGATGTTGTGCTCGCCGATCCGAGGGTAGATGCGGAGCGGGTAGGGATGTGGGGCGTGTCTTTAGGTGGTATGGCTACAATGTTCTGGATGCCGTTGGAGCCGCGTATTAAAGCTGGGGTGGTATCAGCCTGGTTTAATGAGAGAAGAAACAAAATGGTGGTCCCTGATGAGCGGTATTCGAGCTTTATCTCCACTAAGGAAGAGTATGTTTTTCTATCTGGCTGGCTTACGGAGTTCTCGGACGATGATGTGGTTTCTATGATCTGTCCGCGACCTGTGCAGATACAACATGGAAAAAAAGACGGAATTGCTTATTGGCCGCAGGTAGTGGAAGAGTTTGACCGGGCGAAGCTGCATTATAAAAAGCTATCGATGGAAGACCGGACGGAATTGGTGTTGCATGAAGGTGGGCATGAGGCTATTGCAGATAAAGGAGTCGCATTTCTCAGTAAGTGGCTAAATGCAGATAAAAAGAAGCCTTAAGTTTATTTAATAATCACATTTACCTATGTAAGGCCCGGACTTCGATGTTCGGGCCTTATTTTTTATGTAAAATCCAGATTCTTTTAAAATATTGATTTTTTTCTCCTGCCAGTTGGTCGAAAAATTTAGGGTGTTGGTCGGGTGTTACATCGATGTTGCCTAAAAGGAAGGAAATGGCTGTAACGTTTCTGTTTTCAGAACGACTTATATGTAAACAACTTGAAAAACTTAACACCTTAAAAATATGAAAACTTCATTAAAAACATTATTAACTTCTGCCTTAACAGCAGTCGTTTTATCTTCATCGGCATTTACATCGATGGCCGCAAACAAAGATCATCATGTTTCCGTATTATCTCCGGAGATTGACTTCAACAAAGTAATTGTTACAGGAAATGTAAGGGTTGAACTTGTTCAGGCTGATAAGCAGCAAGTGATCATCTATGAAGACTATAACAAAGCGACTACAACTGTAAAACAAAAAGGGGACAAGTTATTTATTAACTCCAAAGAGGCAGAGCCAATTAATATTGTCATTTATGTAAAAGATCTTCAAAGAATTGATGCCAGCAATACTGTTTCTGTAATCACAAGAGGTCGTTTCTCCTCAAATGTATTGCAGGTATTTTTAAAAGACAGGGCAAGGGTATTTGTGAATGGTGAAATAGGAAGTTTGTATACCATAGTAAAAGATAATTCAGAGCTTAAATTGAGGGGCTCATCAAAAGACCATGTATCGGTTAAAGGTAAAGTGGCTAAATTAAAAACTGAGCAATTCGCAGCATTAAAAACAACGAATAGTTCGGTTGAAGGCGATCTTCTGGTACAAGAATATGCCATTGATAGACTTAGGGACACGGTTATTGCTGAACGTTTGATAAAATAAAAGTTTACATAACTTCTGATAAAAAGCCGGGATACTTGTGTTCCGGCTTTTTCGTGACCTGAATTTTACCGGATTTCAGATAATGTTGCGTTCTTTTGTAAAATAATTATAATGAGGGGCCCGGTCACATCCTTAATATAATCAGTTACTTAACGATTAAGTTGTGTGTATGTTGAAAATTATTTAGCGAATACCAACCATAATAGTTGTAAACTTATGATGTATTTAACAAACGGGGATCTGTTCTTTAATTATTCGATACATGGAAGAGGAATTTTACTTTGATTTTAGTGATGATGCGCAACGGTCAGTTGAGCGCTACGAGGAGATGATACGCAATCAGGATCAGTATTTTTTTGATGCCCAGGCTTTTGAAAATATTATTGATTATTATATTGAGAAGAGCGACCCGGTAAAGGCCCTTCAGGTTATAGAATATGCGTTAAACCAACACCCTTATGCTGCGGTATTTTTGGTTAAACAAGCACAACTGCTTTTTATAACCGATCAGACCGAGCGTGCTTTTTTAGCACTGCAGAAAGCAGAAATGCTGGAAGCTTCGGAAGCGGAGATTTATATCTTAAGAGGGAACATCTTTAACAGTCTGGAGCGATATTCAGAAGCGCTGGATAATTTCCAAAAGGCACTTGAGTTTGCCGAAACTACAGATGAAATCCTACTGCAGATCGCGTACGTATACCAGAATATGCTGGATTATGAAAGTGCGATCGTTTACATTAAACAAAGTCTGGAACAGAATATGGAAAACAAAGATGGCTTGTACGAACTTGCCTTTTGTTATGATATTCTGGATAAACAGGAGGAAAGTATCCAGTTTTATCAGGAGTATATTGATAATGATCCATATTCGTATGCGGCATGGTATAACCTGGCTAATTCTTATCATAAGCTTGATCTGTTTGAGAAAGCGATTGATGCTTATGATTATGCCATCTTAATAAAAGATAATTTTGCTTCGGCTTATTACAACAAAGGAAATGCGCTTGTTCAATTAGACCGCTACATGGAGGCTATTGAGGTTTACAAGCAGACTTTTGAATATGAACCGCCAAATGCCGATACCTATTGTGCAATTGGTGAATGCTATGAAAAGCTGGAAAAGATGGACGAGGCCCGTTCTTACTACAAGAAGTCAGTAAAGATGGATCCTAAAATGGCAGATGCATGGTTTGGTATAGGCGTTACTTTAAATTTTGAAGAGCGCTTTTTCGAATCGTTGCATTTTTACAGAAAGGCTTTAGAGCTGGATGGGGAGAACCCTGATTTCTGGTTTGCCATGGCAGATGCACATTATAAGCTGGGGCAAATAGAAGAATCTGTAGAGGCTTATTATAAAGTGCTGGAATATAATCCGGTAGATGTAGAGGCATGGCTTGACTTTTCAACCGTTTTATACGAACAAGGTAAACTGCTGGAAGCATCAGAAACAATAGCCGATGCCATTAAAAATAATCCGGATGCCGCAGAGCTTTATTACCGTATGGTGGCTTATTTATTTGCCCTTGGCAAAAAGAACGAGGCACTTTTATACCTTGAAACGGCATTGGTAACCGATCCGGAAAAACACTATATTTTGTTTGAGTATTTACCGCAACTACAAGATAACAGCTCGATTATTGAGGTGATCAGCAGGTATATTAAATAGTATTGTGCCTTTTTATTAGATAGTATTGATGAAAACTGTCTAATTTTTTTTCACCTTTGTGACCTATATGAATTACCCACTGAATAATATACCGGAGCGTCCAGTAAAACCACGTAATAAAGGAATTACAATGGTTATGGATAAAGGACTAAGTTTAAGACAGACCGAAGATTTTATAGAGGTAGCCGGAATACATACTGATATTGTAAAATTAGGCTGGGCAACCTCCTTTGTAACCCCAAACCTGAAAGAGAAACTCCAGATCTATAAAGATGCCGGAATTCCAACTTATTTTGGAGGCACCCTTTTTGAAGCTTTTATCATCCGTAACCAATTTGACGACTACCGTAGGGTACTTGATCAGTTTGGAATGGAGTATGCTGAAGTTTCTGATGGATCTATTACGATAGAGCATGAGCTAAAATGTGAATTCATCCAAAAACTTTCCAAGCAGGTAACTGTAATTTCTGAAGTAGGCTCTAAAGATGCAACCAAGATATTTGCCCCTTATAAATGGATCAAATTGATGAACGCAGAGATTGAAGCCGGCTCCTGGAAAGTTATTGCCGAAGCAAGAGAAGGTGGTAATGTTGGTATTTACAGAGGGTCTGGCGAAGTTCGGGAAGGTTTGGTAGATGAGATCTTAACGCAGATTCCGGAAGAGACTATTATCTGGGAAGCCCCTCAAAAGGAACAACAGGTATGGTTTATCAAATTGTTAGGTGCTAACGTAAACATGGGTAATATTGCGCCGGCAGAAGTTATTCCCTTGGAAACCATACGTCTGGGATTAAGAGGTGATACATTTGATCATTTTTTGAACCTTGAGAAATAATGCATTCTTATAAATAATGAGAAAATTTGGTTTAATAGGTTATCCTTTATCACATTCTTTTTCAAAGAAATTCTTTACTGAAAAATTCAAGGAGGAGCGGATTACCAACTGTGAATACGAACTTTATCCGATAGAAAATATTGATTTGTTTGTTAAGCTGTTGTCCGACAACCCTGAAATGTGGGGTATCAATGTTACCATCCCCTACAAGGTACAGGTATTGCCATTTTTAGATGAACTGGACGAAGCTTCAACTGAAATTGGTGCTGTAAATTGTATCTTAATAGGGAGGAAGAATGCGGAACAATGTATTAAAGGTTACAATACAGATGCCTATGGTTTTGAAGAGTCTTTAAAGCCCTTACTGGAACCTCATCATCGTAAAGCATTGATTTTTGGCGATGGCGGTGCCGCGAAAGCCATCAAATATGTATTGAATAAACTAAATATACCCTTTTTGGTAGTGACCAGAAAGCCGGAGGAGAATAGCATTCTATATGATGCGGTAGACGAGGCCATGCTAAAGGAATATACCATATTGATCAATACAACACCTTTAGGTATGTCGCCTAATGTGGATTCCTGTCCGGATATCCCTTATCATTTATTAAGCGACAAACATATTGGTTACGACCTGGTTTACAATCCTGAAGAAACGTCTTTCCTAAAACAGGTAAGCGCACAGGGAGGCAAAACAAAGAATGGCCTTGAAATGTTGCACCTTCAGGCTATACGTTCCTGGGAGATTTGGAATCAATAAAATGAAAAGGTATTTCTTTCTTTGTTTATTCGTTGGGTTATTGGCATTTTCTGCCTGTAATAGCAATAGCTATACACCTAAGCCAAGAGGGTATTTTAAGATTGATTTCCCTGCGAAGTCATATCAGGTTTATGACAATGGCTGTCCGTTTTCGTTTGAATATCCGAAATATGCGAAGTTGCTGGCCGATAGCAGTACAGGAACCCAGCCTTGCTGGTATAACCTGACATTTCCGCAGTTTAACGGACGGATCCACCTGACCTATTACGATATATCTTCAAAAAAAGAATATGAAAACTTAATTGAAGACGCGAGGACATTCGCCTTTAAACATACGGTGAAGGCAAATGCGATTGATCAGCGTGTAATTAACCATCCCGATAAAAAGGTTTATGGTATCTATTATTCAATAGAAGGAAATACGGCCTCCTCAGTGCAGTTTTTTTTGACAGATAGTGTTAAACATTATTTTAGAGGAGCTTTGTACTTTAATGAAAGGCCCCAATATGATTCGATCCAGCCGGTAGTTAACTTTATTAAAAAAGATATAGACCGGATGATCAACACCTTTAAATGGAAAAACTAATAATTTTAAGCATAAGATCCTATGATAAGTATCAAACAATTCACTTTTAATCCTGTAAGGGAAAACACGTACATCCTGTTTGATGAAACTGCCGAATGTGTAATTATTGATCCTGGTATGTATGATGCCGAAGAGCAGAATGAGGTGGTTTCCTTTATCAAAGAAAAGGGCTTAAAACCAGTTCTTTTGCTCAATACACATTGTCATTATGACCATGTATTCGGAAATAAGTTTGTTTACGACCAGTGGGGATTAAAACCTCAGTTTCATAAGGGTGAATTGTATGTTTTACAAGCTATACCAGGATATGTACCGCAGATGGGCTTACATTACGAACTGTCACCAGAGCCTGAAGTATTTTTAGAAGAATCAGGAAAGGTTAGTTTTGGTAATAGCCAGCTGGAACTGATCTTTGCTCCAGGGCATTCTCCGGCGCACTTATGTTTTTATGCTGCGGCAGATAATTTTTTAATAGGAGGGGATGTTTTGTTTTATTACAGCATTGGCCGTACAGACCTTCCGGGAGGTAACCATTTACAATTAATCGAGCGTATCAAAAATAACTTGTTTATATTGCCAGATGATTGCAAGGTTTATCCTGGTCATGGACAGCCGACAACTATTGGTTTTGAAAAACAGCATAATCCATATTTACAATAAGCAACAGATCAAAAAATATTGAATACACCTTTTTATATAGCCCGCCGGTATCTTTTTGCAAAAAAATCTACCAATGCCATCAACATCATCTCTGCGATTTCTGTGGTGGGTGTTTTTGTGGGTAGTGCGGCGCTAATCATCATTTTGTCGGTATTCAATGGTTTTGAGGAGGTGGTATTAAAGATGTTCAATACCATCACCCCGCAAATTGTAATCTCTCCCGCCCAGGGGAAAACATTTGACCCCAATTCTGCCTATTTTAATAAACTGAGAGCCGATAAAGGGATCTATTCGTATACGGAAGTGCTTTCGGAAAATGCTTTGTTAAGATACAATGATAAACAATCGGTAGGTTTGGTTAAGGGGGTAAGTACAGATTATTTAAAGAACAAGAACCTGGACAGTATTACCATTGATGGTGAGTTTAAGCTGGAGAACCGTAGCCTGAATTATGCAGTGATCGGCTCGGCAATCCAAACCTTTTTAATGGTCAACACTACCGATCCATTTAATCCCTTGCAGGTGTTTTCTCCTAAAAAGAAAAGTAATCAAACCGGTTCAATTAATCCGGCTGATGATTTTACCATTCTTTCTATTCCGGTATCGGGTGTTTTTGAGGTTCAGCAAGACTTTGATAACGTTGCCATAGTTCCCTTAAGGTTTGCCCGAAAGCTTTTGGAAGAGCCGGTAAAGATTTCATCTATTGAGATCAACCTTAATAAAGGTGTTGATCCGGATAAATTTAAAGTAGCTATTGAAAATGAAATTGGAAAGGAGTTTGAGATAAAAGACAGGATACAACAAAATAAAGTGCTGTATAACATTCTCGGAAGCGAGAAATGGGCCGTGTATATCATTCTGACATTTATATTAATCATTGCCATATTCAATATTATAGGTTCTTTAACTATGCTGGTTATAGATAAGCTTAAAGACATTGCGATATTGAGTAGCCTGGGTGCGGGAAAAACATTAATTAAACGGATCTTCCTTTTTGAAGGAATGATGATCACTATGGCGGGCTGTATTTCCGGTTTAATTATCGGTCTGGTGTTCTGTTTGCTCCAGCAAAAATTTGGCTGGATAAAAATGTCACAAGATAACCTTGTAATTACCAACGCCTATCCGGTGGCGTTAAAATGGAAAGATTTTTTACTCGTATTTTTAACAGTAAGTGTTTTTTCTTTTATGGCATCAGCTTTGTCATCTAATCTGAGTGTGAAGAAAATTAACCACTTAAATCAAGATCTCTAAAATCATGAATATATTTAAAAGTCAGTTATTTTTATTAATAGCAATTCTTGTTGCGGTAATAGCCTGTAATCCCAAACCTGCAACGGTAAAAGATAACGATAGTCGCGTAATGAAGGGGCTGTATAGTTACGGCCCGGAACTTAAGTCTTTCACCGAGTGCGAAGAAGGGAATGAATACTGGGTGGCGGATAGTGCGAAAACATTAGAGCTTGCTTACAATAACCTGGGTTTTGAGAAACCTTATGAACCTGTATACATAGAGGTGGAGTGCCATACCGTTAAATCGGATACCCTGAGCATGTCTGCTGATTTTGATTCAACAATGGTAGTAACCAAGGTGTTAAAGATTACTAAGGAGATACCTGACGGCCCTTGTAATTAAGGCAGCAGGTAGATGCTTTGTGTGATTGGCGGGATCAGCCCTCTTTCCTGCGCCATCGTAAACATGACATCAATAGCTTTCCGGCCTTCGGCCCCCAGCTCAATACTGTACTTATTTACATATAGGTCAATGTGTTTGTACATCACCTCTTCACTCATCTCCTGAGCATGTTGTTTGATGAATTCAAGCCCTGATTTGGGGTTTGCAAAGGCAAATTCAACAGATTTTTTAATCAGCCTGTTTACCTTTTCTTTCGTTTCCTGGTCAAGGTTTCTATTGATGACAATCCCGCCCAAGGGAATAGCACATCCCGTTTCCTGTTCCCAATAATTACCCAGATCGAGGATTTTATGCAACCCTTTATCTGTATACGTAAATCTGTTTTCATGAATAATCAGGCCCAGGTCAATCCTATCTTCCAGTAATGCGGTCTCTATCTCTGAGAAAACCATTTCCTGTTTTTTTGTCAAATGGGGGAATGCAATGCCCAATAAGAAATTAGCGGTCGTATACCGGCCTGGTATTCCTACTTTGTAAGTTGCATCTAAATTTTCCTTCTTTTCTATCAGGGCCTCATTATGGCAAATTAATAGAGGGCCAACACCAAAGCCAAGTGCACTCCCGGAATCCAGTAAGGCATATTGCTCATACACATAAGCAAAGGCATGAAAGCTGAGCTTTGTAATATCCAGTTCGCCGCTCAAAGCTTTCTGATTGAGGGTTTCTACATCGTCAAAGAAAACCTCAAATTCTAAACCTTCGGTATCAATTTTATGATGGATTAAAGCATCAAAGATAAAAGTATCATTAGGGCAGGGAGAAAAGCCAAGACTAAGTTTCATGTGGTAAAGGTAAGGACTAAGAAAAAATGCTTGGTTATGTATTTGTCAAAAATCCAATTGCCCATTCGTTCAGGCTTTTTATAGCGGCACCTATTTGCCAGCGTTCCCTATTGCGGGGTTCAACATAATTGGAAATGCTACGTACCTGAAGACAGGGCAGCCCTTCTTTTTCACAACAGTAAAGTACGGCCGCACCTTCCATACTTTCAATTCCCGGGTTACATCTTTCAATGATTCTAGTAATACTGTCTTTACTTCCGTGCACACGGTTTACAGTTATCCCCTGTACTTTTGGTAGCTTTTCTACATCGCTATGTAGCAAATTGTTTCTTGCGCTGTATTTCGCTTTACCGAAGCCAAGCTGATCGATGCTTAAAAAGTCATCATTATTTTCGGCGCCCAATTCTGCGAACTCATCGGTGATCACATTAACAACTGTTGCAAGTGGTATGGCCGGGTCAAAAGTACCGGCAATTCCCAGGTTCAGTACCAGCTTGTAATTTTCTGATAGGTGTTTGCCCATGGCATACGCCGTTGCGGTCATGCCAACCCCGGTAATCAGTACATCAAAGTCTTTTGTTTTTACAAAATCCTGCCCGGATAGGTGGAAGTGTGTGGCCAGTAAGGCTATTTCCGCCCTTGTGGCGGCAACCAAAAGAATCTTCATAATAGCTAAGTTAGATATTTAACCTTTCTACTTTAACCTTTCTGCGTATATTTGTCAATAATATAACAGAGAATGATTTATATAACCAGAAAAGCATCATTTAACGCAGCGCATAAATTGTCCAGACCAGATTGGACTGAAGATAAAAATACTGAAGTTTATGGCAAATGTGCCAATCCAAACTGGCACGGGCACAATTATCATTTGTATGTAACCGTTAAAGGTGAGATTAATCCTGAAACAGGTTTTTTAGTGGACCTAAAATGGCTTAAAGATATTACCAATACTTATGTGGTTGAGAAAATCGATCACAAAAACCTGAATCTTGACGTTGATTTTATGCAGGGTAAACTGGCATCGACGGAAAATCTGGCCATTGCCATTTGGGAGCAGTTGGTGAACCTAATCGCAGAATCGGGCGCACAATTACACAGCATAAAAATTTACGAGACTGAAAACAACTTTGTTGAGTATTTCGGTTAATAACTGTACATATGGACAATCATACAAATCACTTAGATGAGGAAGAAGATAACGGGTACATTAAGATAGACCGTTATAATGAGGGGAAAATAGCTTCTGTAGCACACCATTATAAAGATATTTTAGAACAATTGGGCGAGGACCCTGATCGTGAAGGTTTGATAAAAACACCTGAACGTGTGGCCAAAGCGCTACAATACCTTACACATGGTTACGACCTTAATCCCTCGGAGATATTGCGGTCTGCGATGTTTAAGGAAGATTATAGCCAAATGGTGGTGGTAAAGGACATAGAGGTTTTCTCTATGTGTGAACACCACATGTTACCATTTTTTGGTAAGGCCCACATTGCTTATATCCCAAATGGACATATTGTAGGCTTAAGTAAAATCCCTCGTATTGTTGATGCTTTTGCCCGTAGGTTACAGGTTCAGGAGCGTTTAACCAACGAGATCAGGGATTGTATCCAGGATACTTTAATGCCTGCGGGAGTCGCTGTTGTGATAGAGTGTAAGCACCTGTGTATGGCGATGAGAGGTATACAGAAGCAAAACTCAGTGACGACAACTTCTGCCTTTACGGGTGAGTTTGCGAAGGATAAAACCAGAGCGGAATTTTTAAGATTGATCACCGCGAATTTACATTAAGGGGTTCAGAAGGAGCAAGGATTAATGACGGGGTGCAGGCCCCCGAGAAAATAAAATAAATAAATTGGTTAAGAAGCAAGGTTTTTAATCCTTGCTTCTTGATCTTTAATCATTAAAAAAAATGAAAGCATATATATTTCCAGGTCAGGGTGCCCAGTTTTCGGGCATGGGTAAAGAACTTTATGAAAACGAAGCTGCAAAAGCATTATTTGAGCAGGCAAATGAAATCATAGGTTTTCGCATTAGCGACATCATGTTTTCTGGTACTGATGAAGAACTGAAACAAACAAAAGTTACACAGCCCGCTATATTTTTACATTCTGTAATCTTAGCAAAAACGCTTGGCACAGCTTTTAAACCTGATATGGTAGCGGGGCACTCATTGGGTGAGTTTTCTGCATTGGTAGCCGCTTCGGCATTGTCTTTTGAAGACGGATTAAGGTTGGTGATTACACGTGCAAATGCCATGCAACGTGCCTGCGAACTACAGCCCTCAACAATGGCCGCAATTCTTGGCCTTGCAGATGATGTAGTAGAAAATATATGTGCTTCCATTGAAGAGGTTGTTGTCGCCGCCAATTATAATTGCCCGGGACAAATTGTGATCTCCGGTACGATTGAAGGTGTTGAAACCGCTTGTCAGAAATTAACCGAGGCGGGTGCTAAACGTGCTTTGAAATTAAATGTAGGCGGTGCATTCCATTCGCCTTTAATGGAACCTGCCAGGGTAGAGTTGCAGGAAGCAATAGAAAAAGTTACAATACAGTCTCCTATATGTCCTATTTATCAGAATGTAGATCCTGTGCCAAATACAGATCCTCAAAAAATAAAAGTTAATTTGATTACCCAATTAACGGGCGCAGTGAAATGGACACAGACTATTGAGCGTATGATTGCGGACGGAGCAGATGATTTTGTTGAAGTTGGTCCGGGAAATGTACTACAGGGTTTGGTTAAGAAAGTTAACAGGGCAATACCGACCAGCTCTGCCAGCATCGGATAATATATATTAAAATCCTAATGATACAACAAGCGTGAATATAAGAGGCAAAATAAGATTTCTTTTATTAATACTAGGCGCTTGTTGCATCATTACCGCTTTATCTTTAAAGCACTCTATTACCAAAAAAGAACTGCTCAGGTATGATGCCAGTCAGCTTCAGGAAAACCTTAAAGTTAAAGAGCAGACTGTCTATGACTTTCTTTCAGATCCAGGAAAGGTTGAAGGGGCTAAAAAGTTCGACCGGAATGAAAATAGCAGCTCCAATTTCATTAAAACCTATTCCGAGAAAGGCATAAATATTTTAGTTTATCAGAAAGATGAGTTAAAATTCTGGAGCTCTTTTAATGCTTTCCCCCCCGATCAGGAGTCGGTTAAAGAAGGCTCTTCATTTGTTGGCCTTTCAAATGGATCTTATGAGCTGATTAAGAAGACTTCGGGCGATTATACGCTCGTTTTCCTGATCGAGGTAAAGAGCCAGTTTAACATTCAGAACCATTTTCTGGAAAATACCATTTCAAAATATCTTTCGCCTTCAAATTCGCTATCACTGGCCAGTTATGCAGATGCCGAAGTTTACAGCATAAAGAATATTAAAAATGAGCCTTTGTTTGAAGTTAAGTTGAAACAAGGGTATACAAAAAATATTTACGGTACGATAGAACTGTGGCTATGGGTAGTCGGGGTTTTTTGCATTTGCTTGTTTGTTAATTCTTTCTGTGCATGGTTGGTGCGAAGAGGGGACTTCCTGCAGGGAACTTCCCTGCTGATATTATTCTTTTTAATCATCAGGATTACCGACCTGGAATATGGTTGGTTTAACAACCAGTTTAATCTGCAGATATTTAGCCCCACTATATTTGGAGAAAGTTTCTTTCTGCCATCGCTAGGCGATTTTTTATTCAATGTAATAGCCCTAACCTGGGCGGTTTTATTTATTTACAGCTACAAGGACAAGTACAAAGTTCCAGTGTGGTTAATGAATAATAAAGCCGCTGGACTGGCCTTTCATCTGTTGTTGCTGATCGCCTTTTCTGCTTTGGCCTTCCAGTTTGATAAGGTCTTTTTTGGCCTGATCATGAATTCGAAAATCAACTTTAACATTACCAATATCATCAACCTTGGGTGGATTAGCTGGATCAGTATCATCATCCTGTGCCTGGTTTGGTTTAATGTTTATCTGGTCGGGCATATCTTTATGCAGTATACCCTGCGCCTTAACGCGACCAATAAAGAGCGGTTGATCTTATTTCTTGCGGCCTTTCTTGCTTACCTGATATACCGCTTGGCAACTGGCTTCAGTATCTTTTTTATCGCCTATGCGCTGTTTATTTTCATCATGGGATGGAATGTCTATATCCGGAACAATAAGTTCTCTATAGGCATGTTTGCGGCCTTGTTTTTCTGCCTGGCTTTTATCACTTCGATCAAGTACCTGAGATTTACTGATGCCAAAGAAAAAAGCAAACGTTATACCATTGCACAAAAACTGAGCTACGCGGACGATCCAAAGATTATCATCTCCATTGGAAACCTGGAAAAGGCAGTTTCTACAGATGCATTTATTGCAGAGTATTTTAAAAGACCAATACTGAACAGCTCCTTTGATTTAGAAAAGCATGTCAATAAAATTCTACTTGGCGACTATCTTACGCAGTACGAATACAATTTGTATGAATACAACGGGCAGGATTCGGCCATATCCAATAAAGAGGCGATCCCATTAAGCTACTATAAAAATTTAGTAAAGTCAGGCACTGTTAAGGTTCCTGAGTCAAGATCATTTTATAGACTGAATTATACCTTTGGTTACCAGAATTATTTCGGGATCATACCCATTTTTGTCGACAATAAGATTCTTGGTACCCTTGTTATTGATCTTAAATCGCCGCAGTATAACTATAATAGCCAGCTCCCGGAGATATTGATCGATGGAAAGGTTAAGGCCGAAGAAGATTACAGCAGTTATTCATTTGCATTTTATAACTCCGGTAAACTGATCAACCAGTCTGGAAAATATTCCTACAAGCTATCCAATACAGAATTTAAGGGACAGCTAGGTAAGAGTGAGGTTGTTAACGATACCCTCAATTATACACACCTGGTGTATATGCCTGCCAGCTCTAAGATTATTGTAATTAGTAAAGAGCGGGTTTCCTATGTGGTAAGGTTGGCTACGCTGTCGTTCTTCTTCCTTGTTTTTATTATTTTCTCCGTTATACTTTATGCCCTGATCTGGCTGGTTAAAAATATAGATGAGCGCTGGGGAGGTTGGTTTAACATCAACCGGTCGCTCATGATCAATGCCAATAAAATCCTTTATAAGACCAGGATCCAGTTCTCTATCGTACTTTCTGTGGTGGCTACTTTGCTCATTGTTGGCTGGACAACCTATTTCTATATCAGGGATGAATACCGCAAGCAACAGGAGGATTTTATTAAGGAAAAGATAAGAAAAGTGCAACTGTCTTATGAAAAGCAGGTGTTCAGTACAGGGACCATTCCTGAAGCTACAGACCAGGCTAATGCCGATTTTAATCAATTCGCAAATATAAATGCGGCCTATCTGAACCTTTTTGATACCGAAGGGAATGTGCGTTTCACCTCTCTGCCTAAAATTTATGATTCGGGGATCATTGGTAAAAAAATGGAGGCAACCGCATACATTTTTTTAAAGTTGCGGCAGACCTCAGAATACATTAATCCTGCCGAACAGATTGGGGACTTTAGATATGCGTCTGCTTACGCCCCTATAAGGGATGCACAGAATAAAACTATTGCTTATATCGGCTTGCCATATTATGGTAATGAGGCGGATTACCAGGCTAAAATCGGCCTCTTTATCAATACCCTTATTAACATTTACGCATTGGTGTTTGTTGCCATAGGAATACTCGCTGTTTTTCTGGCCAATCAAATTACGAGCCCTTTAACGTTTATACAAGACAGTATCAGGAAGACAAAGCTGGGACAAAAAAACCAGCCTATTCAGTGGTCACGCCATGATGAGATCGGCTCTTTGATCAAGGAATACAACAAAATGATTGCTGCCCTTGAGGAAAGTGCGGCGAAGTTAGCGCGGTCCGAGCGGGAGAGTGCATGGAGAGAGATGGCAAAACAAGTTGCCCATGAGATTAAAAATCCGTTAACACCATTGAAATTGGGCGTGCAGCTGCTGGAGAAATCATGGAAAGAGAAAGATCCTAATTTTGAAAAGAAGTTTGAACGGTTTAATAAATCGTTTATTGAACAGATTGATAGCTTGTCGACAATTGCTTCCGAGTTTTCCAACTTCGCGAAAATGCCTGACACCAAGCTTGAAAAGCTTCGCTTATTGCCTATTATAGAGCAGGCCAGGAATGTCTTTACAAATATAGAGGATGCGGAAATCTATATATTCAACAATACCACTATAGATATCGTTGTATTGGGTGATAAAGATCAGTTGCTACGTACCTTTAATAACTTGCTTAAGAATGGAATTGAGGCCGGTAACGTAAATGAAAAATGTATCATTAAGGTTCGTATATTCCATAATAAAACTGATGTTTTCATTGAGGTTGAAGACAATGGAAATGGTATAGATCCTTACCTGCAGGATAAGATTTTTGTACCAAATTTTACCACCAAGTCTTCCGGAACAGGACTGGGACTGGCGTTTGTTAAACAGGCAGTAGAAAATGCCGGAGGAACCGTTGATTTTAAATCGGCCTCAGAAACGGGTACTGTATTCTATCTTAGTTTCCCCTTATCTTAAAGTAATCGAAGCTTTACCCATTGTAAATCCATCGGCGTACAAAATTACAGAATAATCACCTTTAATAAAGGGGTTGGGGTTTACCCAATCCATGGTGTAGTTAGCGCTGTCATCATTGTACATTATGGTAGTGGAAGAGGTATACTGCATTTCCTGTCCATCGGCTTCAAACATATTGGTTTCGTTAGCAATGAGGTTCCCGGCAGGATCAAACACGCGGAGGTAGATTTTATGGTAGTTTTTTTCAGCCAGGGGGTTCGGCACGATATTGAATTTAACACTTAATTTTTTAGCAGTACTGGCGCGTGTGACTTCAATGTTCTTTCCGTTACTTTTTACCCTGTAGGCAAAAACCTGCACGTTCCCTGCTTTTAAAGATGCACTTGTTTTTACTTTAGCACTCAACTCCGCATTTTTTTTTGCCAGCTCTTCAGCTTTAAGACTTTCGGCAGTAGCAAATTCCTTTAAGCTGTCGCGCTGCGTTCTAAGTGTTAAGTTTTCTCTTTGCAGCTTTGAAATCTGTTCATTGTGGATTTTAACAAACTCTCTTAACTCCCTGACTTCTTTTTGTGCGGCAATTAAATTTTGTTGGGTTAAGGTTCCTTTTTCAAGCGCCAGTTTGAGCTCTGCTATTTTTTTTCTCGCTGAGTTCTGCTCGTCCTGAAGTTTGTCGGTCAACACCAGGTTCAGGTTATTCGCTTTATCCAGTTCAACCTCAATTTTTTCAACTTCAAGTTTTAACCTGTCTTTTTCTGTATTTATGGAGACAAAACGTTCGCTCTGCCGCTCGTCTTTTATGTATAAATAAAAATTGGTACCTAGTAAAGCTGCTATAACTACAATCAAAAAATAAATCTTGTTGCGGTCACCTTTATTTACAATATCATTTTTGTCTGACATTTTTTAGTTTTAATAAACAGTAAAAAAGGAATAGCGTAAATGCACAGTTAGGTAAAAAAACACTCAATTTGTATGAGACGTAAAAAAAAATCGTTTAATTGCTAGATCAGTGAGCGCACTGTATACTGAACACGACAAATGAAACCTAATTTATATCACAACTAATTTTAAAAAATGTTTAAAATAATATTCTATGCACTATTATCAATAACAATAACCCCTATTTCCCTAATAGCACAGATCCCATCAAAAATTGCTCCAAAAAGAGAATTTAGAGGGGTATGGGTTGCAACAGTTGCTAATATAGACTGGCCATCGAAACCAGGACTAAGCATTGATCAGCAAAAACAAGAGCTAATTGGGCTGTTGGAACAACATAAAGCCAATGGTATGAATGCGATTATGTTGCAGGTAAGGCCTGCCGCGGATGCATTTTATGCGAAGTCGCGGGAGCCATGGAGCCAGTGGCTGATGGGTAAACAAGGACTCGCACCGTCACCAGGATATGATCCGCTAGCGTTTGCGATTAAAGAAGCCCATTTCAGAGGAATGGAACTGCATGCATGGTTTAATCCTTACAGGGCAACGATGAGTGCGAATACTGTAGTTAGTGCAGATCACATGACCAGGAAAAGACCAGATTTCTTTTTTGTTTACGGAGGGAAAAAACAGTTTGATCCTGGAATCCCTGATGTAAGGGAATATATTGTGCAGGTGATCCTGGATGTGGTAAAAGGTTATGACATTGATGGAATCCATTTTGACGATTACTTTTATCCGTATAAAATCTCAGGACAATCGATTAATGATGCAGCAACATTTAATAAGTACCGGAATGGTTTTACCAACGTGTCGGATTGGCGTAGAAACAACGTTGACCTATTGATTAAACAACTGGACGACAGCATTCATCACTATAAAAAATACGTGAAGTTTGGAATAAGTCCTTTTGGCATCTGGAAAAATATTGCCGAGGATAGTTTGGGCTCGGCGACAAACGGTTTATCCAATTACTCAGAATTGTATGCTGATTCCAGGAAATGGGTTAAAGAGGGCTGGGTAGATTACATTAACCCACAGATCTATTTTAGCTTTACCAGAAGGGCCGCACCATTTGGGACGTTGGTTGACTGGTGGAGCAACAATAACTTCGGCAGACACGTTTATATTGGGCAAGGTGCTTATTTAATGCATAATGGTGCCACTAAAAAAGAAGCAGCGTGGGCATTGCCAAATCAAATACCCAATCAGATCAGACATATCAGAAGCAACAATCGTATTCAGGGTAGCGTATTCTTCAGCTCGAAATCTTTTTCTAATGTAGCGAGGGCATTGGGCGACTCTTTGAAGAACAATTTATACAAGTACCCTGCTTTACCACCGCAAATGCCATGGCTGGATGATATCGTTCCCAACCAGCCTCAAAATCTTTCTGCCGAAGCCCATGCTGACGGCGTTCATTTGAAATGGGAGAGACCATTAAAGGCCTCCGATGGAGAGACCGCTTCAGGATACGTGGTTTACCGGTTTAATGAAGGGGAAAAAATTGAAGTGATGGACGCGAAGAATATCATTAAAATTAGTTTTGAAGATTTTACTCATTTTATAGATACCAATGTAGAGAAGGGGAAACGGTATAATTATCTTGTTACCGCATTGGACCGGCTTAAAAATGAAAGTGAGCCAAGCGGCCCTGTCGGGATCGAAACAAAAGGCCTTGCGAGCCTGGAGTTAAGGAAAGAATAAAAAAGAAGGTAATCATATTTTATGATTACCTTCTTTTTTATATTGTGGTTAATGATATGTCTTCCCTTTGCGGGAAACTTTTATTTCTGTGGCATCAATACCAGTCGAATATAATTATCATCACTCAGGTATTTTTGTGCGGTTGCTTTAGATGTTTCAACGGTAACTTTATCCAGTCTTTCTTTAATGCTGAGAATCTGGTTCTGATCGTCTCCGTATTTTTCACGGTTGGTAAGGTAGTTCAACCAAAATCCATTATCACGCAAGCTCAGCTCTATCTGGCGTTGTTCTTCCGACTTAAATTTGTTGATATCATCTGTAGTTGCCCCATTATCTTTAATGTGTTTAACCTCATCAAGTGCTGCAGCAATCAGCTTTTCAACATTTGCGGTGGCGCAGCTAAAAGAAATCGTGTAATAATAATGCGCTTTCGGATATTTGCCAACGCTCAAACCTACCTGTGGACTATAAACACCGCTTTCTTTTTCACGCAAGCGTTCCAGTATCTTGTTTTCTAAGGCTACTTTTATAGCATCTAGCTGAATATTGAGTTCTGCATTGTAGTCATAGTCACCATGAATATACAATTGAACAGAGGCCTTGTCTTCAAGTCCTTTATAAACAGTTTTGCTGACTTTACCTTTTGGAGGATATACACGGTTGTCTACAAAGTTTTGTTTTTTGTTTAATGAAGGCAGGCTTGCCAGATAAGTTTCAATAAGTGGTTTAATCTTTTCAATATCAAATGCACCAACAATTACAAAAACCTGTTCACTGTTATCTGCAAAGCGGTCCTTATAGAAATTAAAGGCTTCATCCAATGAAATTTTATCCAGGTCTGCAATTGTTGTAGGCATCGCACGTTTATGATAAGATGATAAAACCGCTTGTACTGTGTCTCCAAAAACACTTTCCGGGTCAGCGCTTTTATTCTCCAGTGATACCCTGTAGTCGCTAATGTTCTTGTTAAAAATTTCAGCGTCTTTACGTGGATTGGTAGCATACGCATAAACCAATTGGAATGCCGTTTCAAGATCTTTTGGAGAGGCGCTTCCATTGTAACCCTGATATAGGTCATTTACATATGATCCGGCCCTTCCTGTATTTCCGGCAAGTAGTTTACTTAACTGAGTTGGGTTAAAATCTCCGACCCCACTTGCTGGAATCAGCCCAACGGCTCCGGCCGACTGTAAATTTGCATCGGTTGCCAGTGAGGTACCCCCTTTAGAGAAGGAAGTGAAAGTAATCTGATCATTTTTAAAGTCGGTAGGCTTAAGCAACACTTTAACGCCATTACTTAAAGTAAGTTGGGTTACCCCTATTTTATCATTTTTTTGCTCGTTAACGATTTTGCCTGCTACAGGCTTTTTGTCTAACAAAGGTTTGTTTACCGAATTGTCGACATAAGCAGTGACATTATTTGAAGCATTCTTTAACGCGGCAAGTAATTGCGCTTCAGTAGGAAGGTTTGCTTTTTCCTCTTCGGGTGCCTGAACAATGATGATCTGGTTGTCCCTGGTGATTAGGGTTTTTGCCAAAGCATTAACTTCATCAAGTGTAATGTTTGCCAGGGTTTTGTTTGTTAGCTCATAAGCATATTCAGTAGAAGGGATGCTGGTGCCGGTAAGGAAATTATTGAGGTACTTTTGTACAAAAGAAGAGGAAGCAGTTTTATCTTTCTCTTTTAATCGTTTCTCATTCCCTGCGACAATGTTTTTCTTGGCGACATCTAGCTCTGATTGGGCAAAGCCAAATTTGCTCATGCGCTCGTTCTCTGCCAATACCGCTGTAAAGGCTTTTTCAAGTGTGGCACCAGAAGTAGAAACCGCTGCAGATTGGAATGCGTTGATGTTAGGGACCAGGCCACCCTGATAAGCTCCATATCCGCTTTGCGCTTGTATAAATGGCGCATTTCCTTTTTGCATAATCTCCTGGATCCTTGCAGACAACATGCTGTTGATCATGTTATACATCATGCTTTTTTTGTAATCGGCGGTAGTTTTTAACACGCCTCCACGTTGTTTGTACATGATCTGGGCAACATTGTATTGCTGTTCAGGATCAGTAATGATTTTTACCAGCGGTGCAACATTGTCTGGTAGATCATGGCTTAATCGAGGTCTTGAGTTTGCTGGGTTGGTAAGGCCGGAAAAGTTATCTTTAATTAACTGTTCTACTTCATTTACGTCAAAATCGCCGACAGCAATTACTGCCTGAAGGTTTGGTCTGTACCAGTCTTTATAGAAGTTTCTGATTTTATCATGGGTAAAGCTGTTTAAGATGTCTATTTTTCCAATAGGTAAACGATCTGCATAGCGGGAACCTTTCAATAATATAGGCAATAGCTGCTTGCTCATTCGATCCTGTGCATTTTTACCACGCTGGCGGTCCTCTTCTACAATTACACCGCGCTCTTTATCTATTTCATCGCCTTCCATTATAATTTTACCCGCCCAGTTAGACAATATTTTAAAACCATTTTTAAATACGGTTGCACTGTCTGTAGGAATAGGTAATTGATAAACCGTATGGTCAAAGCTGGTGTAGGCATTTAAATCTGCTCCAAAACGAACGCCTGCCCTTTGCAGGTAATTGATCATTTCATTTTTAGGGAAATCCTTGGTCCCGTTAAATGCCATATGTTCGGTAAAGTGCGCTAATCCTTGCTGGTTGTCGTCTTCCATCAATGAGCCTATGCGTGTAGCCAGGTATAGCTCCGCTCTGTTTTTAGGCTCTGAATTTTTTCTGATGTAATAGGTAAGCCCATTTGATAGTTTGCCAATCTTAACATTGGGGTCATTAGGTATAAGGGTTCCCTGTGCTTTTGCCGGTGCTGCTGTGGCTTTTTTAACAGCAATAGTTTTTTTCTGTGCATACGCGGGCGCGTTTACAACAAAAAATACAGCGAATCCCATGCTTAGGACGCTAAAATATTTTTTCATGAATAAAAGTTTATGGCCAAACCTACGAATGCCTTCGTGTAGTTTGGGAAAATTTAACATAATTTAACAGTAATATGCCAATCTCACTTCTGGTAAATTTAAACTTTAATAATTATTTTTTTATGGTACATCACCCATAAGACCACAAGCCAGAACAGGATAAAAGTGATGGCCCAGGCTAATGAGGCATTTATAGGTGAAAGATGGGCAGTGAAACCAGAATATAGCCATTCCTGGAGGTTCATTTCTGAACCGTCGGCCGCTTTAACCGAGAACAGGCGCAGCGTTCTTGGGATCAGTCCGGATAAGAAGAAAACAGTAATGGCATTCACGCCATAAACTACAAATGGTTTGGTAAAACGGTTATATTTTTGAATGTCAATGATCCAGTAACAGAAGGAAAGAATAAGGGTTGCAAATCCGCCTGTATAAAGTACAAATGAACTTGTCCATAATGATTTATTAATCGGGAATTGTAAATCCCATACCAAACCAAGAACAGTAGCTGCCAGTCCTGTGCAAAACAACCAGGCAATTTTAGTCGCTGGTTCAATATCCTTTCGCTTTAAATAGACACCCACCAGTACGCCAAACAGGCCAGTTGCTACGGCAGGCATGGTACTTAAAAACCCCTCCGGGTCCCATGTTTTTGCCAATTTCCATAAATGGGCTTCCCCAAATATGCTTCGGTCCAACCAGGCGCCCAGGTTCGTTTCTTTTTCAAGGTTTGCAAAGCCAACGCCCGGGACAGGTACAAAGGTCATCAGGCCCCAGTAAATGGCCAGTAACGCAATGAGGATTTTGAAAATGTTTTTTTCGTTGTTTTTAAGAAATATAATAGATGAAATCAGGAAAACAACGGCGATACGTTGTAATACGCCAGGGATCCTTAGGTGTTGAAAAGCTTCAACAGGCGCAGTGAAAACAAGTGGGTAAAGAGATAAAAACAGGCCTAATCCAAATAAGATTAATGCTCTTTTTAACGCCTTTAATATAGTTTTGCCATGAGTGGTAGGATCGGTTTTTTTACTGCCCATTGCATAGGCGATGGAAACGCCAACGATGAACAGGAAAAAAGGAAATATGAGGTCGGTGGGGGTACAGCCATTCCATTCAGCATGCTCCAAAGGTGCATAGATATTTCCCCAGTCGCCCGGATTATTTACCAATATCATTGCGGCAACAGTTGCCCCTCTGAAAAAATCAAGTGATAATAGTCTTGCAGGTGCATCCTGCGCAAGCTGAGATTTGGCCATAGGTTATTAAAAAATAATCCCGCTATCACAGTAAGCAATAGCGGGATTAAATATACTAAAAAGTTAGACTAGAACTTATAACGAACAAAGGCTTCCATTGCTTCGTATTCAGCTAAACCTAAGGCATCATAAGCCTGTGCGGTTTCTCTGTTTCTATCTTCGGCACGTTGCCAGAATTCTCTGGGATCATCACCAGGGAATACAGCTGTATCTTTTTGTGACTGGTGTTTGAAGATCGCCATTTTCTTGCGCTCAACTTCCTGTGGACTAAGCGGTACGGCCATTTCGATTTCATGCGTTTCAAATTCCTGCCATGCACCACGGTACATCCATAACCAGCAATCTTTAACCCAGTCTTCGGTTTTTTCCAAACGTTTCAATGCCTCTATGATGATGTTGAAACAAACGATGTGCGTACCATGTGGATCTTCAAAATCGCCGGCAGCGAATACCTGATGAGGCTTTACTTTTTGTAATAACTCCATCGTTAAAACAACATCCGCATCTGTTACCGGGTTTTTCTGGCTTTTACCACTCTCGTAGAAAGGTAAGGCCATAAAATGGATATGATCATCATCCAGACCTGAATATCTTGCACCGGCAATTGCTTCACCTTTTCTGATCAAGCCTTTTACAGTTTGTATTTCAGGTGTATCGATCTGATTTGGTTTCTTTTTCGCCATGAAAGAGCGCATGTTTTGATACAAAGTTTTTAGCTCCGTGGTATCAAGGCCCATTTTGTCAGAAAAATCAATGTTGAACTCAACAAAACGTAAAGCATCATCATCCCATACCGCAGTATTACCGGAAGTCTGATAAGCTACGTGAACATCTTGTTTCTGATCGGCTAAACGAATAAATGTACCACCCATCGAGATTACATCATCATCCGGATGCGGAGAGAAAATAATAGAACGCTTTTTAGCAGGTTCTGCTCTTTCTGGTCTTTGTGAATCATCAGCATTGGGTTTGCCACCTGGCCATCCAGTAATGGTATGCTGTAATTTGTTAAATACGTCGATATTAATGTTATAAACCGGACCTTTTTCAACTGCTAGCTGGGCCATACCATGATTGTTGTAATCGTCTTCGGTAAGTTTAAGGATTGGTTTCTTAAGCGTATTTGCTAACCAGATAACCGCTTTTTTGGTTAAAACCTGATCGTCCCATGCACAATCTTTAACCAGCCAAGGTGTATCAAAGCGGGTAAGCATTGATGCTGCATCCTGGTCTAGAATAAATTCAACATTGTCTGATAACTGCAGGTAAGTAGCAGGAACTTCACTCGAAATCTCGCCTTCTACAGTTTTTTTAATAATCGGTGCTTTTTTCCTGTTCCAAGCCATCAGAATGATTTCCTTGGCTTTGAAAATGGTGCCTACACCCATTGTAATCGCTTTTGTTGGAACAAAAGATTTACCACCAAAATCCCTGGCCGCATCTCTTCTGGTCAGGTCATCAAGTGTTACCAGGCGTGTTCCTGAGTTTGGCGCAGAACCTGGCTCATTGAAACCGATGTGACCTGTACGTCCGATACCGAGGATTTGTATATCCAATCCTCCCAGGTCTCCAATCTTTTTCTCATAATTCAGGCAAAATGCAGGGATTTCCTCCAAGCTCAATGTCCCATCAGGAATGTTTACGTTGTTCCTGTCGATGTCAATATGATCAAACAGGTTTTCATTCATGAAGGTAACATAACTCTGTGCGGCATTAGGCTGCATAGGGTAATATTCATCCAGGTTAAAGGTGATCACATTTTTAAAACTCAAACCTTCCTCTTTATGCATTCTTACGAGTTCAGCATAAACGGCGGTCGGTGTAGCTCCAGTAGCTAAACCTAAAACTGCCTGAGCATTGTTTTTTTGTTTTTCCCTAATGAGATTCCCGATGCGATGCGCAACGCTAATTGATGCTGCTTTGGGGTTTTCAAAGACAGAAACAGGCAATTTTTCAAAGCGAGTTTCTTCCAGAAGATTTAATCTTGCCATTTAGTTTGTTCTTAAATTTTGTACGGAGCAGTAAATATAGGCACTCTGTTGACTTTATCAAATTTTTTAAGAAGTATATCTGACTTAATTTTTCAAACGTTATAACCCGATTTCGGAATTCGCTGCTTACGCAAACGGTTGATCGACAATAAGAACGCTGTGTTGCCAAAAATGGTTAGGGTGCAAAAGATTTTAAATTGATATCTTTAAATGTGCTTTGCGTGGAGGTATCATGTGAAAAAATGGTTATTATGAACTCAAACTGGAAGAAAATCTTCAATATTATCCAAAAACCGGAACGGTTTATTATAGGGTTGATGTCTGGTACTTCGATGGACGGTCTGGATATTGCGTTGTGTGGGGTTACGGGCAGTGGAACGGATACGAAAGTCCAGTTATTAGAATTTAAAACTGCCGATTATACCAATGAATTTAAAGCAGAAATAAAGTCGATCTTTTCCAGGCATGATGCTGACCTGCAAATGGTGTGCCTGATGAATGAGAAAGTGGCGCTGCTGCATGCCGATATGATTTTGGAGGCGATAAGGTCCTGGGGACGTAAACCCGAAGATATTGATATTATAGCCAGTCATGGACAAACTATTTTTCATGCGCCTAAGTCATTGCATGGGCTGGCAGATTACCCCAATGCTACTTTGCAGATTGGCGACGGGGACCACATCGCCGTTAAAACCGGGATTATCACGATAGCTGATTTCAGGCAAAAACATATCGCTGCGGGCGGAGAAGGGGCTCCGTTAGCGGTGTATGGTGATTACCTGCTTTTCTCAAAGAAGAATGAAGACCGGGTGATGTTAAATATCGGCGGGATAGCGAATTTTACTTATCTCCCTGGTGATAACGATGCCGCTAAAGTTTTCTCAACGGATGTGGGGCCTGGAAATACACTGATGGACCAGTTTGTTCAGCAACATTATGAAGGGCTTTACTTTGATAAGGATGCTAAGATTGCGGGTTCAGGAGTGGTAAATCCTGCGCTTTTAAGCGAATTGATGAAATCTGAGTTTCTGGACGCTGATTTCCCCAAAACAACAGGCCCTGAACTTTTTAATATGGCATATCTTGAACATGCCCAAGGCAAATCGGATACTTTAGATATAAGCAAGGCGGATGTGATGGCTACATTATGTAGCTTTTCTGCAAAAGTGATCATCAACGCAATTGAAAAATGTTTTGGAAGGGAGACTGCTCCTTCCATTTATATCAGCGGGGGAGGGATGCATAATCCATTGCTTTTAAACCAACTTAAAATGGCACTCAAAAATGCAGACTTTTATTCTACGGCTGAACTTGAAATAAATCCTGACGCTAAGGAAGCGATATTGTTTGCCATTTTGGCCAACGAAACCCTGGTAGGCGAAAAAACGGATTTTGGTAATAGACAAGGGGTTCCATCTGTGTGTATGGGGAAAGTTTGTTTGCCTGAATAGCTGATCAGCAAGTGTAACCTTAACTTTAACCTTGACCCTGTTTTTGCCTTGCTCCTCTTTTGCTATATTATTGCTTTTCTATCGGTCTGAGCAAAAGGGTAGCAAAAGAAAACCAATGGAGGAGCAAAAGGATAGCAAAAGAAATTAGCCGTTTTTTTTAAAGTATCTGTAAAGTTTTCACTTTATACGCGCTGAGTTCCGGTGCCTGAGGATCAAGTTCGGTAATGAGGTAGTCGATGTTATCTAGTGACGCTACTTTTAACCTCAGTGAAGTGTCCAGCTTTTCTGAAATACATAAAATCCCCACTTTTTTGGAGGAGTTAAACATCGCCTTTTTTAATTGGTTGATTTCCCAATCTGTATCAGTTAAGCCATCCTGAGGATGTATGGCGCTTGTTCCCAGCAGGCAAAGGTCTGCATTGATTTCGGCAAGTTGGTTGATGACGTGTCCGCCATAAGTTACCTGTGAGTTTTTAGAAAAGAGTCCTCCGATAAGAATTACCTCTACCTTGGCATACTTCGCCAGTTCAATAGCTACAAAAGGACTGATGGTAAAAAATGTGGCATTTAAATTTTCGGGAAGTTGCTTGGCAAGTTCAATAATGGAGGTTCCTCCACCTGTTAAAATAACCATGCCATCTTTAATTAAAGAAATGGTTTTTTTAGCGATAATGATCTTCGCATCCTTTGCATATACTTCACTATCGTCAAAAGAAGATTGATATGAATTGGAGAGTGCCCCTCCATGAACCTTTGATAACTGGCCTTTTTCGGCTAATTCCTGCAGATCACGACGAATGGTATCCTCCGATACATTAAGCAATTGAACAAGATCTGACGTAAGTACGCGGTTGTGTAAATTAATCTGGCGCATTACAAAATCGTGCCGTTCTTTTTTGAGCATATTAAAAAAATTTAGCTAATGTAAATAAAAAATGGAATAACACCCTAAAATCCTATATGCGTATTTGTGCAGGTTTTTGCAACATTAATTTTACAAAGTGCGGGATTAAGATTTATTTATGCAGGTAAAAGCTGAAAAATAATATTGATATTTACTGCTGTTTAGTTTTTTGCGGCTATTTGCGTGTTTGTGGATTTCGGCTAAATTGCTAAACAATAAGAACTTGAATTATTAACCAAATTAGCTTTTATGAAAAGAAAAATACTCATGCTGTTCTTGAGTACGTTTTTGCTGGTTGCTCATACCATGGCCCAGCAGATTACGGTTACAGGTAAGGTTACATCTGCCGAAGATAAGTTAGGTGTTCCGGGTGCCTCTGTCAAGATTAAAGGTACATCCACCGCAGTTCAGTCAAACATGGAGGGCGCTTATTCGATTAAAACCAAGGCAGGCGATGTATTGCAGTTCTCGTATATCGGTTTTGTAACCGAGGAGAGAGTAGTTGCTGCTGGTGCCGTGATCAATGTGGTACTGGCACCAGATTCAAAAGGACTAAATGAAGTTGTGGTAACGGCGTTAGGTATTGAGCGTAGTAAAAAGACGCTTACTTATGCTGTTCAGAGTGTAAAAGGGGATGACCTTAGAAAAACCAATCAGGCAAATATTATTAACGGTCTGCAGGGGCAAATTGCTGGTGCGCAGATCAGTTCATCTGGTGGTTCGCCTGGGCTCCCTTCGGAGATTATTTTAAGAGGGTCTACTACTTTGTCAGGAGATAATCAGCCCCTGATGATTGTGGATGGGATTCGCGTTAATAACTCTTCTTCTAATGGTACGGTAAACCGTTTAGCCGATTTTAATCCTGAAGATATTGAAAACATCTCTATCCTGAAAGGGGCCGCTGCTGCTGCTCTTTATGGGATTGATGCTGCTTCAGGGGCAATTATTATCACAACAAAATCAGGTAAAGAAGGTACGATACAAATTGGTGCTTCTTACAAATCTTTTGTAGAAACGATGGGTAGAACACCGCGGCAGCAAGGTATTTACACTGTAGGTACCGGTGGCGTTTTTGATGAATCAACCAGAAGTTCATGGGGAAGAAAATTTCGTTACGATGAAAAGATTTATGACAATATAGACCGCTTTTTTGAAACCGCAATTACCCATGATGTAAGTGTAAACGTAAATGGCGGATCTGAGAAGTTGAATTATTATGTTTCCGGAGGTTATAGAAAGGGTGGTTCGATGATTCCTAACACGGATCAGGAAAAGATTAATCTTTTGGCAAAGGGAACAGCAAAGTTGAGCTCAAAAATTGAACTCACCACTTCGATGAACTATATTAAAAATGATATTCAGGAAGGTTTAGGCGGCGCATCTGCAGGAGGCTGGATCAATAGCATCTTAACCTATCCAAGAATGTATGATATTTTGAATTATCAGAAACCAAACGGAGAACCATTGTATTCATACGTTGAGGCCGGTAAAGAAAGAGATGCCAGAATATCTCCAATGTGGGGCGTAATGAGAAACCCGAGAAATAACAATGTAGAGCGGTTTTTGGTAAATAATAACCTTGTTTATAAAGCCAATGACTGGATCACTTTGAATTATAGACTTGGTCAGGATTATACCAATTCAAAATATCGGACAATAATAACCCCCGGTACTCCTGGTGAAAATAGTTTTGGAGGCGCTGTTTCCGAAAATAACGGTGTTACTAAATATATTACTTCAAATCTAACCTCAACATTTGACCGTAAGTTTTTAGACGATTTCAGGGGAACATTGATTTTAGGTGGTAGCAGTGAATATTATGATAACAAATCGGTAGCTTATTCTGGGACGAATTTATTGGTAGGGGATATTTTTTCTCCAAATGTTGTTAGCAGGGATAACCTAACCATAAATGATGTATGGAGTAGGAGACAACGTTATGCTGTTTTCGGCGATTTGAAACTTGAATATAAAAACATGCTCTCTTTAGGTATCACCGGCCGTAACGACTGGACTTCTACTTTGCCTGAAAATGCCCGTACTTTCTTTTCTCCTTCTTACTCCGGTAGTTTTACTTATTCTGAGTTATTTGAGAATAAAGACAAATGGTATGGTAAGTTGAGATTGAGTTATGCAAAAGTAGGTAAGGATGCGCCTATTTATCGTACAAATACGAATTTAGTTGGAGCAAACACAGTTGGTGGAGGGTTTGTAACCAGCTCAACAGGAGGGAATCCGAATCTTAAACCTGAAAAAACAGAGGAATTTGAATTGGGTACCGAATTGAGCTTTTTCAAGAGAAGATTAAATGTTGATGTTACTTATTATCAACGTAAAAGTGTTGACATGATCATGTCGCCAAGAGTCCCTTTACCTTCAGGGTATGTAATTATGACTTTTAACGCAGGGTCATTACGTAATCGTGGTGTTGAGGTTTCATTAACAGGTACACCGGTGAAAACGGAAGATTTTACCTGGACAACTACTTTAAATGCCTGGAAAAATACGTCTAAAATGTTGGCCTTTGCAGGTGATATCGTAACCTTTAAATACAGTAGTGTGCAATTGGTTGCGGGTGCTGCCGCAAGTTCATTAAACCAGCCTGTTCTGGGGATTGTTGGTACGGATTACAAAAGAAACAGTGATGGGTACGTTATTGTAGATAAAGAAGGTTATCCTGTTTTAGTTGAGAAAACGGATGAAAGTTATATAGGAAACAGGGAGCCGGATTTCAATATTGGTTTTATCAATAATCTAAAGTATAAACAATTTAATCTTTCGTTCTTGTGGGACTTCAGGTTTGGTGGTGATATCTTAAATGCAAGTCGCCAGGGCATGATGTCTAACGGTATTGCTTATGACATCGGTCAGTGGAGAGATAAAGAATTTGTTTTTAACGGAGTTGTGCAACAGAGTGATGGTTCCTACGTGAAAAACACAAAGAAAGTAGTTTTAGATTACAGCTATTTTGCAAATAAGTATTACCAGGTGGGCGCCAATTTTGTTGAAAAAGTGAATTGGGCAAGGGTAAGGTATATTACATTAGGCTATCAGTTGCCTAAAACTTTTGCTTCGAAATTAGGGCTTAAAAATGTTGGATTAGAAGTTTCTGCTCAGAATCCATTTATCATTAGTAATTATTCTGGTGGTGATCCGGAGGTTAACAGTGCGGGGCCTAATGCCGGAGGATCAGGAGCAAGTTCAATGGGGGTTGACAATGGAGCTATTCCATTGCCGCGTTCCTATTCTTTTGGTATTAATGTAACGCTTTAAGATTAACGATTATGAAAAGTATTATAAAAAGTTTAGCATTAGGTATTGCCATTGTAGGCTTTAGCTCATGTCATAAGCTGGATTTAAACGTAAATCCGGTAAATCCTGTAACGGTTCCTACTAAGCAGCGTTTAGCTGCAATAGAAGCAAATTTAGCATTCTCATTCTATTCTCAAGCTCGTTTTGCATCCTACCATAGTTATTATCTTACTACAAGGACAGGAAACAGTAATTTGATGACGGATACCTGGAACTATAATAGCATTACCCGTATGGGGGCATGGAGATGGCATTATTTTGATGTAGGTTCTAATATTAACGGCATGATCATCAGAGGGCTTTCTGAAGGATCTAATAATTATGTTGGTGTTGGTAAAATTATATTGGCCACCAGTTACCTTTCAGCAACGGATGTTTTTGGAGATATGCCATTTAAGCAGGCTTATTCAGGATCTTTTAATCCATTATACGATCCACAAGAAGAGGTTTTTGCGGGGATTGAGAAACTTTTAGACGAAGGGGTCTCTGAATTGAATAACGTCAACAGCCAGGCGTTGAGTATGGATGCTACGACAGATTTGATCTATAAAGGGAACCTTGAAAGTTGGAAGTCTTTTGCACAAGCGATTAGGGCCAGGCTTAAATTGCGTACAGCAAATTTTAAAAATGGTAATCAGGAATTGTTAACAATTGTGAATGCTGCGCTTTTGAAATTTGAGGATGCCTTGTTTAACTATCCAACAGGAAGCAAGTCGGGCTGGACACATAATTTATGGGGACCTGCTGATCCTCCTCCTGCTGCTGATGCGTTCCAGTTTGTGGACATCAAAAATGATCTGATAAATAGTCTGCCAACGGATGTATTGATGAAAGCATTAACTGTTGATGCGACCCCGACATATGATCCGAGGTTATTTAAATTGACTACTCCAGGTGGAAATAATAAGTATTTAGGGGCTAAGATGTCAGAAGGGTTAAGAGATGTAACGTTACCTACAAATACGACATTTCAGGATTTTGCCAATTTGCAAAATGGGTTTTGGACTTCTGATGCTTCGCCTTATCCGATTATGCTTAAGGAAGAATTGTATTTTATTAAGGCGGAAACACAGTTTTACTTGAATGATCTTGATGGAGCACTTGATTCTTATCGTAAAGGAATGGAACTGAACCTAAGACGTCTTGGTGTGGCTGAGGGGCAGATCATCAATTATATGGGCTCTGCCAAAGTAGCGCAGAATACTACAGGTTTAAAGATTTCGCATATCATGATGCAAAAATATATTGCTTTATATCTTCAGGGCGAGACCTGGTCGGATATCAGAAGGTATGGTTATAATATTAAAGCCTATCCGGATCTGTACTATCCTAAGTATGCATTAGCCGAATGGGGGGGTAAATACATTCAAAGATTCCCATATGACCCACAAACAGAATATATATATAATCCGAAAGAAATGGATAGGCTAGGTGCTAAGGCCAGGAACTGGGCATTTACGCCGATATGGTGGGTTGGTAATTCGACATTAAAAAACTAATTCTATGAAAACAAGTATAAATATATATATAGGATTTTTGATGATGTGTCTATTCATTATGTCCTGTAAGAAGAATGACCCAATATCTGAGTTGGGAAATAGTAACAATGAGTTTGCTAGTCAGTTGAGGGTAACTTATAACAATACGAGTCTTTTATTTGGCGATACGTTGGTTATCTCGGCGTCAACCTGGCAAAGGGACGATAAGTTTCAAAAGGTAGATATTTACGAAACTGTTGTGGAAACCTTTGGCCTTAATATGGTATTGAAACGTGGAACAACTGTAATCACAAAGACTGCTGATGAATCTACATTGTCTGTTGTTGATTCCATACTAAAGAAAAGTTTAATGTTGGAAGTTAAAGCCGCTGATATGGATAAGTATTGGGTTACTGTTTCAAACAACTACGTCATTAACCACCAATATCTTGTTAAGCTAAAGCCAGGTCGTTACGCCAATGATGTAACGCTGATTTCAAAATTGTCTGACGGGGATTTTGATGTTTTAAAAGGGATTTTAGCTTACGCGATCACCAGGAATGATTATCTGGCGTTTTTCCCCACCGCTCCGGCTTCTGATTTCAAGACTAGTGGAACGCCTGTTTTATCTGCTGCTGGTATAGCCAATCTAAGGCAAAATCTGACGAAGACAATGTTGGCCGGCAATGTGCAAACTATTAAAAAGGTTGGAAATTATGGTCTTACGGTTGATGTAGAGGCAATAACCCCAACGAACACCATTACGCCAAGTACAAGAACGTTTAACATACCTCTATAAGATCATGAAAAAATTTAAACTTATATATGTTTTGATTGGCCTTGTTTTTCTAGGTTGTTCAAAAGAAGATATTACAACAATAGGGCAACAGGGTAATTATCTGGCGAACTTTGATTTCCCTGTCGGTGAAATTTCTGCCCCAGCAAAGATTGTTTTAACTAACCGCTCAAAAAATGCGGATAAATTTCACTGGGAATTTGTCGGGGGGAAAACCCTTAATAAAAGTGGGGTATCTAATGTAACGGAATCGGATAAAATGGTTCCAGATACAATTTTGTATGAACTTCCGGGTGAGTATACCGTAAAATTAACTAGCTGGCAGGGCGATAAAAAGGAAGAGATCAGCAAGACAGTCGTACTTAAAAAGATGACGCCCAGGATCAGTGCCCCACAGAATATTGCGGTTTATCAGGATGCCATATTTGATGTAGCTACATTTGTTTACCCCGGTAAGGATATTACTTATTTATGGGATTTTGGATCTGGAGGAACTTCTACATTAAAAAAGCCTACTGTGAAATTCACCGTGGAAGGACCGCAGATTGTTAAATTGAAGGTGAATGATGGAGTTGAAGAGTTAAACGTAGAAATTGTTGTCCAGGTTAAAGGTGAGCTCGCTAAAACCATTTATTTTACGGATGTGATTACCAGGAAGATTTATAAGTTGAAGCTAAGTGTGTTGTCGCCTTCTTTACCTGTTGATCTGGGTATCACAACAGGCCCCAGTCCGTTGGATCTTTCAATTGCAGGGACCAAGTTGTTTTATAGCGAGGCTGGAGCTGGATTGAAATTTAGTTCTGGAAATGATGCACTTGGAGATGGTTATCTTAAATCTTTCAATTTGGATGGAACGGGTGAGAACCTAATTACTAAAAATACACCTGCAGGTGGTTATAACCTTGATCCGTGGATGCATATGGTGGATGGCGATGGTAATATCTGGTGGACATCTAGAAATAACGGGGTGTATACGCTGAATTCTGCGGCTTTTGAAGCTGCCTATCCTTCTTTTAAATTTAGAGGAGGGGGACCAGGATTTGGTTCGACACAGTTTTATAGTGGGATTAAATCAGTGAATAATGAAATTTGGGTTGCCTTTTCTGGTACTGCTGGTGTGGGAATACAGCGCTTTACTAAGGCTGGTGTATTTATAGAGTTAATACCCGGGGACATAAAAAATCATGGTATCAGACAGTTTGTTGTGGATAAGGTAAATAAGTACATCTATTTTTCTCTAAATAAACCATCGACAACTGTACCTGTGTTGGCTCCAGGAATCTATCGGTCGGATATGTCGGGGAATAATATTACGGCTATTTATACCGATCCTACGCAAATGGGCTTTGTTACTACATTACCTTTTACGGGATTCAGTGATCAGGGTTTCACTGCACCAGCCAATTCAAATGAGGCCATTTATGTTACGGGAATGGATATTGATGTGGATGCAACCGGTCAGGGTTACTTATATTTTGGTTACAGAAATAGGGCGGATTCCAATGGAGCTAATGTCCCTCAAGCCGTGGGTTCTGGCTCTAAATCCGGCATTATGCGCTATAAGTTAGATGGAACTCAGCCAGTAGATTTCCTGGTGAAAGGTTATGCGCCTTACGGAATTGCGATTGATCAGGTTAAACGGTAATATTAATAAAGTGCTTCCCCGGCCGAGGTTGGGGAAGTTAAAAAAACTAGAATATGAAAAGATTTTTAATTTTAAGTATAGGTGCTCTTGCTCTTTTAGCTTCCTGTACAAAAGATATAGTACAAGTTCCTGATGGCTATGGTGCTAAAGAATTTGTAAAACCAACCACACCGTATGTGGCGGATATGTCTTTTAAAAAAGTAGGCTATTTCCCGGCTTATCGTTCTATAAAAGATATTGATACTACTGCGCTTGATGATTTGACACATGTTATTTTCTCGTTTTTAAAACCTAGAGCTGATGGAATGCTGGTTCTTGACGATTCTAAAGAAAGCATTAAGAACATCGTGGCCTTAGCAAAAAGACACAATTGTAAAATTATTATTGCCCTGAATGGAGATAATAGTATATATACAACATTACTTTCCAATCCGCAGACAAAACAAGTGCTGATTAAGAATATAGTGACATATGCGCTTGAAAACCAATTTGATGGTGTAGATCTGGACTGGGAGTATCCAAATGCAACTAAAGGAAACGATGTTACCTTTGGTGTTTTTATGAAGGAGCTGTCTGCGGAGTTGCATAGCTGGCACAAAACTTTGAGTATGGCTGTTACAGCCGGAGTTTATGAAGGAGGTATAAGGGATGGAATTAATCAGAACGCGATTGATGCCTGTGATTTCGTGAACCTAATGGCTTATGATGGTGCTGGCTGGAAATCTAATCCGGATCATTCACCCTATTCATTGGCACAAGAAGTGTTAGATATTTGGCTTATAGGAAAGAATTTGCCTAAAGAAAAAGCTGTTCTCGGATTACCTACTTATGGAAAAGGTAAAGATGCTGCTAATGTCGAAAAGGCGTTGCCATTTAAGGACTTACTTAACGCAGGAGCAAATATAAATGGGTCTACATTTGTGGTGGGTGGAATTACTTATTATTATAATGGGGTACCTTTAATCGTGGAAAAGACCAAGCTGGCTAAAGCAAGAGCGAATGGAATTATGTTTTGGGAGTTGGGACAGGATGGGAGTGGAACAAATTCTCTGATTAAGGCGGCTAAAGATGGACTATAGCAGGAATACACTATAATTTTTTGCAAATAATTAAAACATCCTGGACCATCAGGGTGTTTTAATTACTTTACAGCACCCCTTTTTTGCGGTATCCTGGAGGTGGAAATAGTTTTACTATTGTTTGGGGTAGTTTTTGGACACAGGATTACTTTGTCTGTTAGGATAATCTTTTCGTTATCCATTCTCATTGAACTAGATTTTTTGCGTGTGATTTTGTCTTGAATACAAAATATAATTACTAACTAAAATCAATCTATATGAAAAAAAGACTACTCATGTTATTTCTGGGTTTAGTTCTGCTTACCACGCAGGTTATCGCACAGCAAATAACAGTCACAGGTAAAGTGACATCGGCAGACGATGGTTTGCCGATACCCGGTGTTTCCGTGAAAATTAAAGGTGGTACCACCGTTGTTCAGACAAATACGAATGGAACATATAGCATTCAGGCAAGTGCTGCCAGTGTGCTGGTATTCTCGTATATCGGAATGGCCAGCCAGGAAAAAACCGTAGGAAGTAATACCTCTATCAATGTTGTTTTAACATCAGACGCTAAGAACTTACAGGAAATAGTAGTAACAGCTCTTGGAATTAAGCAGCAAAAAAGATCATTGGGTTATGCCACGCAGGAGATTTCGGCTGCTGACATCACCAATACCAATCAATCCAATGTTTTAAATGCGTTGAAAGGCAAGGCCTCTGGGGTACAGATTACAAGTGTTGGGGGCGCTGCGGGAGCAGGATCAAGAATCCAGATTAGGGGAATCAACTCGCTCAGTCCTACAGCAGATAACCAGCCCTTATTTGTTATTGATGGTATTCCGATCTCCAATAGTACTGATCAGGTGGCTACTAATGCGGATAATACACCAAATTCAACTCGTGTAAGTAGTGATAATTTTCAGAATACAAACCGCGGGGCGGATATCAATCCTGAAGACATAGAAACGATGACTATTTTGAAGGGGCCGGCCGCATCAGTTCTGTATGGGCTTCGGGCTGCGAATGGTGCAGTTGTCATCACGACAAAATCGGGTAAGGCAGGCAAACCTAACTTTAGCTTCAGGACATCGGTAAGCTTTGATGATGTAACAAAATTGCCCCCTATTCAAACTACTTATGGAAATGGAAATGGCGGTGTATTTGTTTCGAGCGTAAATAGCTGGGGGCCGCGAATAGAACAGGGGGTGCCAGTCTATAATCCGTATGACGTGTTTTTTAAAACCGGACATCAGACGCAAAACTCCCTCACATTTAGTGGTGGAAATGAAACGGCTACCTACTTTACTTCCATTTCTAACTCTAATCAAAATGGAGTAGTTCCGAATTCGGAGTATGGGAAAACCTCAGTCAGACTTGCCGGAACATTGAAAGCCTCAGATAAATTAAAATTCGATGGCTCGGCCAATTATATCAATTCGGGGGGAAAGAATCCCAGAACGGGGATCACATCCGGTACAATATTTTATCTGATGCGTTTTACAAATACTGTTGATCCGGCAGATTATTTGAACCCTGATAAGACCCAGAAGACCTATAATGCTGCTATTGATAACCCTTTTTATTTTAGTGAACGTGCTTTTTTAAGAGATAATGTAAATCGGATACTGGGAAATCTGGGGGCGGAGTATAAACCGACCGATTGGCTCACGTTTAATTATAAAGCAGGTATTGATAATTACACAGATTTCAGACAGAATTATAGTGCAAAAGAATTACTGATCAGTTCGAGCACATTGGGTGCAATGACCGAGCAACGAATAAGTTATAGCGAGATTAACTCTAACTTTTTTGCAAGGGCAAGTAAACAGTTTAATGATAAATGGATGGGATCGTTTTTGCTGGGACATTCTTATACCCATATCAACAGAACCAATGTCTCTTTAATCGGGAACCAGTCTGTAGTGCCTAATGTGGAGAGTATTAACAACTATAATGTTTATTCAACATTGACATTTCCGGGAAAGAAAAACATAATAGGTGTATTTGGTGATTTGAGTGTAAGTTATGATAATACCGTGTTTTTGAGTATAACAGGAAGGAATGACTGGTCCTCTACTTTACCGGAAAGTAACCTCTCTTTCTTTTATCCTTCGGCAAGCCTGTCTTATGTATTTACCGAAAGCTTAGGGCTACAGGATAATCCCATATTCAATTATGGTAAATTAAGGGCCTCATATGCAGAGGTGGGTAAAGATGCAGATCCGTATCAGATTGGGATTTATTATTCAACGTTGCCTGCTTTTGCAGGTGTTAGTGGTATACGGCGTGATATCAAGGTCGGATCAGAAGGGCTAAGACCCGAGAGGACCAAAGGGTTGGAGTTTGGTGGGGAGTTTCATTTTTTAAAGAACCGTATTACTTTTGATGCCAACTATGCTATTTTAAATAGTATTGATCAAATTGTTCCTGTTCCGATCAGCTATGCTTCGGGGTATGATATTTATCTCACCAATGCAGGGAAAATCCGTAACAAGTCACTGGAGTTTTTATTGAACGCCACGATGATCAAAACAAATGACTTTAAATGGGACTTGAATGCAAACTGGTCGCAAACCAAAGGAAAAGTGTTAAGCATGCCGCCCGGAGTAAGTGAAATTACTTTTAATCCCGAAAGTCCGTGGGTAAAACAAATTATTAAAACGGGAGGTAAACCCGGGGACTGGTACGGTTGGCCGTATACAAGGGTAACGGACGGCAGTGCCGCACAGGGGCAGCTTATAATCGGAGCTGATGGTTATCCGATCATACCTCAGCCGCTTTCTAATAATTATTTAATAGGGAACGCTTATCCTGACTGGATAGGGGGGCTGGGCAGTACATTGGCCTATAAAGGATTTACATTTTCTTTCTTGTTTAATTTTAGAAAGGGAGGGGATGTTTTTGATATTCCAAAAACGCAGCGTTTCTCTACCGGAATTGGTGCGGAGACAGAAATAAGGAATGTTATGGTGGTCTTTAAAGGGGTGAAAAATACCGGTACCGCAGCAAATCCTGTGTATGTGCCGAATGATAAACAAGTGCTGATTGATCAGCTTTTTTATGCAAATAGTTTTCCCTATAAACTAGCTCCAGAAAACAACGGTTTCCAGGATGCCTCATGGATTAGGCTCCAAAATGTATCGTTGTCTTATGACCTGCCTAAACACTGGTTAAGTAAATTACTTGTTAAATCAGCTTCAGTGTCTGTTACAGCTAATAACTTATGGTTAAGTACCAGCTTTATTGGATTTGATCCGGAGGCGAGTGCTTATGGATCAGGTTCGAATTCTGTTGGTTATGTGGGTACTGGTGTTCCATCAACCAGAAATATTTATTTGGGGTTAAACGTTAATTTTTAAAGCTATGAAGAACTTAAAATATAGAATTTTTGCGCTGTCTGTAGCTCTTCTGGTGTTTGCAGGATCATGTAAAAAGCAATTAAACATCAATGATGATCCGTCCAGATTAACACCTGATCAGGCAAATATGGCCGGAATACTGGCCTCAACGATACAATTTACATCTTTGTCATTTTTTAATGTGGGACAGTATGGAAATGCTTATCCGCAGTATCTTGCGGGAAGTAATGCTTATGAGGCAAACATAGATGCTTATAACCCTTACGGTTTTGACAATATTTGGGAGTCGGCTTATAGGGATGCAATACCGAACCTTAAAGATTTGATTGCAAGGGCGGAAACTTTAGGCGCACCACAGTATGCCGGGATAGGTAAATTATTACTGGCCCTGAATTTAATGCAAAGTACCGATATCTGGGGTGATCTGCCTTATAGTGAGGCCTTTCAGGGGCCTTCAAATCCCGCACCTAAATATGATCCTCAGCAGAATATTTATACGATATCTTTAAAAGCGCTTTTGGATGGTGCAATAACCGATCTGGAGAAGCCTATTCCAGCTACAGCTGCTTTGCAGGTAAGCACTACAGATCTTATTTATGGTGGGGTGATTGCTAAATGGATAAAGGCCGCTTATGGCGCCAGGGCAAGATATTATATTCATTTGTCGGTAAAAGACCCGACCAATTTGGCCAAAGCTGCGGCCGATGCGAATAAGTCATTTTCTACGTTGCCCGCGGATCCCGACAGAACCGGATCACTGGATCTACAATTGAATTATACACTGGAGAAACCAAGTCCATGGTACACCAATCTCGGCCTCCCTATTCCAGGTAATAAGCAACATCGCCCTTCTTACTTTATTGTTAACCTGATGAATGGCACAGCGTATTATCCCGGTTTAATAGATCCCAGATTGCCGAAATTATTTGACAACGGAGGGCTGCCAACATACGTAGGCCGGCCGGTGGGTGCGTTAAGCACTGATCCTGGGGTGAGCCTGGCAAACACCCAGATTACTGATAAAACTTTTTACGCCGGTAAAACATCACCCGTAGTAATATTGAGCTATGCCGAAGTGCAGTTTATTAAAGCTGAGGCACTATTTAGCACCAATAAACAAGGAGCTTATGATGCTTATCTGGAGGGTATAAGGAGTAATATGTTGAAATTAGGGGTTGCTGGTGGTGATATCAATACATATACCACAACTCCTTCCCCGATAGCTAAAGGTGCTACGAGCCTTACCATTACCGACATTATGCTGCAAAAGTACATTGCGCTGTTTCTTCAGATGGAGACCTGGACTGATATGCGGAGGTACCAATATAGTACAACTGTATATCCCGGGTTAGTTCCTCCTTTAAAGGATTTGTTAGGTGCAGGAGTTTATGTGCAGCGGGCTAAATATCCGGACAATGAACCCGGAAGAAATCCTAATGTTCCTCAGGTTGCCAATCAGGCTGTGAAAATTTGGTTGTTTAATTAATATTAAAAAACATGAAAAAGAATATAGCAAGATATATAATAAGCCTTTTTGCAATTGCTGCCTTATTTTCAGCCTGTAAAAAGAATGCGCCGGATCAATGGTTAAAGGATAATATTACCATTATTGGAAAGGTTCCGGTTATAGCCGGTTTCACGGTTAAGCCACCTCAAACAACAAATGTGGCATCTGGAAGTACAGTTACACTGGATTTAAGGTATTGGTCTGACGATCCCATTGATAAGATCAATTTAAGGTCTACCGTGGGTACAACGGCACAGCAAATGGTTTCTACTACGGCCTACCAAAAAGCTTATTCGATGGTAAGTAGAACGGACTCTTTATTGCTCCCTTACACCGTTCCATTAGGATTAGCGGTAGGGACGACAATTGTCGTGGAAGTTGAAGTGGTAAATAAGAATACATTAACCAAAAAGCTGCCGCTGAGTTTAAAAGTTCAGTAATTTGTGTAAAGAAAACTGTCTGGCAAACCCGGGCAGTTTTCTTTTTAGTATTTTTGAAGCCCTGAAAGGGGCTTTATTATTTTCCATTATGGTGATCCTGAAATTTAAAAAAACCGCGCTGGTTCTGGTATTTCTTTATAGCATGTTGCCTTTTGCACAAGCACAAAAGCGGTATCCGGTTATTGATAAAGCGATTATATTTGATAATGAAAGAAGGCAACTGTCGCTGGAATACCTTGAAAAAAGACACGGATTAAAGCAGAAAGAGCCAACCATAAAACCTGTAATGATTGTGCTGCATTGGACAGAAATTCCATCTGCAGAAACAACGTTTAAGGTCTTTAACCGCAGTACATTACCTGGTGCCCGTAAGGAAATCGCATCGGCCAGTGCATTAAATGTTTCCGCTCAGTATGTAGTGGATAGGGACGGAACGATATTCAAGCTGCTTCCCGATACGATGTTTGCCCGGCATGTGATCGGTCTGAACTATTGCGCCATTGGTGTAGAGAATGTAGGCGGTTCTAAGAATCCTTTAACGGAGGCACAGCTTAAAGCAAATGAGCAGCTGATCAGGCAGCTGAAAAGTAAATATCCGATTGAATATGTAATCGGACATTATGAATACAGTTTGTTTCGCGGAACCCCGTTGTGGAAAGAGTCTGACCCCGGTTATATTACCTGGAAAACAGATCCCGGAAAAGATTTTATGAGAAACATCAGGTTGCGGATTAAAGATTTGAACCTAAAAGGTGCTCCGGAGCATAAATAAGTTTATCCTATTACAATTATTTCTATTTTTGCGTTATGGCAAATTTTACATTAACACCTGAGACCTGGCAAAAGGTTAAAATTAAATTCCTGAGAAAATATCGTGACCTCGCCCAGGTAGATATTTCATTTGTTCCAGGACAGGAAGACCAGCTTGTAGCACAACTTATGGATCTTGTAAAAAGAGACCGTACTTATGTGGAATTTACCATTCAAAAGGCATTGGCCGACCCTGAAGGTAACAGACTTTAATTACAGCTATTGATATACAAGGCTTTTTTGTAAATTTACCATCAACAGATTGATGATAACATCCTCTTTATGATGAAAACGTATAAAATTGCCGCAGCTATACTTCTTATTTCTTTCGCAGGATTATCCTGGTCTTTTAAAGACGACCTTTTCCAGGTATCTAAAAACCTGGATATTTTTGCTTCGCTATACAGAGAAATAAATATCAATTATGTAGAGGAAACCAATCCATCGACCCTGATGCGGACCAGTATTGATGCGATGCTGGATAATCTGGATCCTTATACCGAATACGTTCCCGAATCTGAAGTTGAAGATTATAAACTCAAATATGTAAGTACGCAATACGGAGGTATCGGTGCCAGCACTATTTTTATTGAAGGTAAGCTGTTTGTAAATGAAGTTAACGAAGGATATCCTGCCGACAAGCAAGGTGTGAAGCCTGGAGATCAGCTGGTAAAAATTAACGGCAATGAGATCAAGGGAAAGGAGCGGGGCCAGATCAGTCAGTTGCTACGTGGGCCTAAGGGGTCTTCTGTAGAACTGTTAATCATAAGAGAAGGTGCATTACTGACAAAAACACTTGTACGCGATGAGATAAAACAACCGAATGTTTCTTATTCAGGGATGACCGATGATAACATCGCTTATATCCGTTTAGATAAATTTCTTGAAAACTCCGCCCAGGAAGTGAAAGATGCGGCCGTTACCCTTGGTAAACTACAGCCTAAAGGAATGATCCTTGATTTAAGGTATAACGGTGGTGGGATATTGCAGGAAGCGGTAAAAATTGTAAATATTTTTGTAGATAAGGATGTAACTATTGTTACCCAAAAAGGTAGAAATCCTCAAAAGACCATTACCTATAAAACACTTAACCAGTCGTTATTCCCAGCTATTCCATTGGTGGTATTGATCAGCGGCTCTTCCGCATCAGCATCTGAAATTGTTGCAGGGGCCCTTCAGGATCTAGACAGGGCGATAATTGTGGGGCAGCGGAGTTATGGCAAGGGCTTGGTGCAACAGACGTTTAACCTGCCTTATAATAGCTTGGTAAAGGTTACTGTTGCCAAGTACTTTACGCCATCCGGCAGGTGCATACAGGCGTTGGATTATGCGCATAAGGATGCCAATGGCAAGACTTTGAAGTTTGCAGATTCCCTGATGAATAAATTCAACACCAAAATAGGGCGTAATGTGTATGATGGAAACGGCATATATCCTGATGTATTGGTAAACACTCCCAAGTTAAGTCCGCTTACAATTTCATTAGCCAATAAGTACTTGTTTTTTGACTATGCCAATAATTATAAAAAAAATAACAAGACCATAGCACCTGCGGCAGCGTTCCAAATTACAGATAATGATTATACACAATTTGTGAGCTCACTGGCGGGAAAGGACTATTCGTATGTGTCACGTACAGAACGATTGCTTTCTGATCTGAGGGCCGAAGCTGAAAAGGAGAACAAATTAAATGCGGTAAAGGCTGATCTGGATGACCTGAAGGGTAAAATGCTAGGTGCTAAAAAAACAGAGCTTACGACCTATAAGGCCGAAATAAAAAGAATCCTGGAGGCGCAGATTGTTAGCCGCTATTATTACGAAAAGGGAAAGGTAACCCAGGCATTTCAGTACGATGTGGAACTTAATGCTGCAAAGTCCTTGTTAAAGGATAATCAAAAAATGCTGGCGATATTAAAAGGGGATGGCGAATATAAAACAATCGGCAGCCCTGTTAAAACAATGGCTGCCGCTGTAGATAATAATTAATAGTATTTTATTAACTGGTATATTTTATTCTGCGTGGTGTAGTTTAACTACCAGGCCGTCCATAGCAGGGTTTAACTGCAACTGACAGGCTAATCTTGAATTTGGCAATACATCAGGCAGTGTATCGAGCATTGCGTACTCGTCATCGGTCATTTCATTCAGCTTATCTTCACCTTCCAGTACATCTACGCAGCATGTGGCACATAAGGCCATGCCCCCGCAGGTTGCAAGGATATCGTATTCGCAAGCTTTTAAATATTCCATAAGGCTTAAGCCCATGTCTACAGGTGCCTCCAGGGTAGTTCTGCTACCGTCTGGATTTTGTACGTGCAGGGTAATGTTATTGTCTTCCATTCTTAAAATTCTGATACACCGTTTACAGTGGTGTATTTCATGGTATATTTAACTCCAGGGTTCATGTATTGGTATGCACTGTGGCTCATTAAGGCCGCTTCATGGAAACCACATAAGATCAGTTTAAGCTTGTTGGTGTAAGTGTTGATGTCACCGATAGCGTAAATGCCTGGTATATTAGTTGAATAATCGTCAGTGTTTACTTCAATAGCACTTTTGCTGATGTTCAGGTTCCATTGCTCAATTGGGCCTAATTTAGGGCTTAATCCAAACAGAGGAATAAGGTGATCGGCAGCAACAACATTTGTTTCAAGCGTTTTGTTATGGATCAGCTCAACACTTTCCAGTTTGCCGTTTCCGCTTACGGAGTTCAGATTGCTGTTCAGTACCAGGTTGATTTTTCCACTTTCAGCAAGTTCCATTACTTTGTTTACTGAATCTGGTGCGCCACGGAAGCTTTCGCTGCGGTGAACAAGTGTCAATTCATCAACGATATCTGCTAAAAATATAGTCCAGTCTAAAGCAGAGTCGCCCCCACCTGCAATTACCATTTTTTGTCCGCGGTATTTCTCAGGATCAAGGATCATGTAGTTTACACCTCTTCCATTTTCAAATTGCTCTAGTCCTGCTACAGCTGGTTTACGAGGCTCAAAACAACCCAGTCCACCCGCAATAACTACAACTTTAGCCTCTATAATGGTACCCATATTGGTCGTCAGTACGAAATCACCTTCGCCGCGTTTCTCTAAACCTTCAATACGTTCGCCAAGTGTATAACCCGGGTGAAAAGGCTTAGCCTGCTCCACAAGGTTGTCAACCAGCTCCTGAGCCAATACAGTAGGGTAGCCAGGGATGTCGTATATCGGTTTTTTAGGATATATCTCAGAAAGTTGTCCGCCTACTTGCGGCAAGTAGTCTATTAAATGACAACGCATTTTTAGTAAACCTGCTTCAAAAATCGCGAATAAACCTACAGGTCCGGCGCCAATGATGGCTATATCAGTAGAAATCATAGTTTAAATTTTGTGCGAATTTACGAACTTTTGTAATTAATAACGATTCTATTTACTAATATTCTACATAATCTGTAGAACATATGAAAAATAAGGGAGCGGATATTTTCTATATCTTTGTTTACATTGATGAAAAAGAACATATATTTTGCTTCTGACTTCCACCTGGGCTCTCCTAATCATGCGGAGAGCAGGAAGCGGGAAGATCGCATTTTAAGGTGGTTAAGTTCCATAGAATCAACTTGTAGCGAGTTGTTTTTAATGGGGGATGTTTTTGATTTCTGGTTTGAATATCACACTGTTGTGCCTAAAGGGTTTATACGTTTACAGGGTAAGCTGGCGGCGATGACAGATGCCGGAATAAAGGTATATTTCTTTAAGGGGAACCATGATATGTGGGTAAATAGCTATTTCAGTGAGGAGATGGGGATAGAGATTGTGAGTGATGAATTGGTTATTGAAAGAGATGGTAAGCGCTTCTTTTTACATCATGGTGACGGTTTGGGGCCGGGCGATCAACAATATAAACTACTGAGAAAAGTCTTTAGAAATCCGGTTTGTCAATGGTTGTTTGCTCTTGTTCCACCACGAATAGGATTGGGAATTGCCAACTGGTGGTCGGGAAGTAGCCGGGCGGCAAATCATAATGAAGAGGTTTTTAATGGCGAAGAGAAGGAGTGGCTCGCTATTTATGCGAAGGAATTGTTATTAAAGGAGCATTACGATTATTTCATATTTGGACACAGGCATCTGCCCCTGGATATTATGTTGAATGATAAAAGCAGGTATGTAAACCTTGGTGAATGGATTAATTATAATTCATATGCTGTATTTGATGGCAATGATTTAAGCCTTAAATACTTTGAAAAAATATAGATGGCAATGGCATAACAGTTGAGGGGGTATAATTTTTTAATCCTTTTAAGTAAAAAAGCCGTATTTTTGCTGCCCGAATAAAACCGGGTGCCTGAATATATTATAAGTTTCTGAAAGAAGATATGTTAGAAAAATTAGAAGCAATTAAACTGCGTTGGGAAGATGTTGAGGAGCAGTTAAGTAATCCTGACACGATGCAGGATATGAAGCGTTTTGCAGCTTTAAATAAAGAGTATAAAGACTTAGGCAAGATTGTAGAGGAATATAAGGTCTACAAGAATGTAATGAGTAATATTGAAGCCAATAAAGAGATATTAAGTACAGAGAAGGATGCGGAAATGCGTGAGATGGCTAAAGAAGAGCTTGATCTTTTGCTGGTGCAACAGGAAGAACTGGAAGAAAAGGTTCGTCTGATGCTGATCCCTGTTGATCCTGAAGATGCTAAAAATGCTGTATTTGAGATCAGAGGTGGTACAGGAGGTGATGAGGCTGCGTTGTTTGCGGGTGATTTATACAGAATGTATAGCCGCTACTTTGAGCAGAAGGGCTGGAAAGTGGAGACTGTTGATGTAACAGAAGGAACTGCGGGTGGTTACAAAGAGGTGATTTTAAAGGTTAGCGGAGAAGATGTTTACGGACAATTGAAATATGAGTCGGGTGTTCATCGTGTGCAACGTGTGCCTGATACCGAAACCCAGGGCCGTGTACATACTTCAGCAGCATCAGTAGCAGTTTTGCCAGAAGCTGAAGAGATAGATTTTTACCTTAATCCGGCAGATATTGACTTGCAGACATCGCGTTCAGGTGGTGCTGGTGGACAGAATGTAAATAAGGTGGAGACGAAAGTGCAATTGACGCACAGACCTTCGGGCCTTGTGGTTGTTTGTCAACAAGAGCGTTCGCAGCTGGGTAACAGGGTTATTGCGATGGAGATGTTGCGTAGTAAATTATACGACATAGAATTGCAGAAAAAAAATGGTGATATTGCTGCAAGACGTAAGACTATGGTTTCAACCGGAGACCGTTCAGCAAAGATCCGTACCTACAATTATCCACAGGGTAGGGTAACAGATCACCGCATTGGATTAACCCTTTACAACCTGAATAATATCATGGATGGGGGTGTTCAGGAGCTGATAGATGCCCTTCAGTTTGCTGAAAATGCAGAGAAGCTAAAAGAAGGCTCTGTAATTTAAGGAGTTACAGTTATTTAAAAAATAGTTTGTAAATATAAATAAAGGCCCTATATTTGCAATCCCGAAACGGACGTAAGAATACGGAAAGGGAAAACGGACCGGTAGTTCAGCTGGTTAGAATGCCGCCCTGTCACGGCGGAGGTCGCGGGTTCGAGTCCCGTCCGGTCCGCAAAAGCACTCAGCAGAGTGCTTTTTTATTTAAAAAGTAGAGGCCCTACTATAAAAAGGCTACCCGAAAGGGAAACGGACCGGTAGTTCAGCTGGTTAGAATGCCGCCCTGTCACGGCGGAGGTCGCGGGTTCGAGTCCCGTCCGGTCCGCAAAATATTAAAAAGCACTCAGTCCGAGTGCTTTTTTTGTGCGCAATACCGCCAAATACAGGCATCTTCAAATAATTGCATACCACATAAAACCATCTAAAAGTATCGGCAAAGGTGACCTATTCGGTGACCTATTTAAATTGCCGAAATTGGTCACCTCGATAGAGTCTAATTTTTTTTTGATGTAAGAGTTAGTATTTGACTATAAAATCAATCACTAAAACAACCTTACATCTTTAGAAAAGGTGACCTATAGGTGACCAATTCCTTTACGTTATTGGTCACCTCAATAACCCATGTTTTTGTGAAGGAGGGTTTAGGAACGAGCGAATTAATTTTTCGATCACCTAAAAATGTGTTGTATGAAATTGGTTAAAATTGAGATCCAGTGTCTCCCTTTCCTGGATAAAAGAAGGAAAAGAAAGAATGGGAAGTTTCCTATTATCATCAGTGTGACTTACAAAAGTAAGAGAACGTACGTTCCTACTGAAATTCTGCTTATTCCTGAGTTATGTGATGAACTTAACCGAAAGGTAAAAGGCGATAATCCATTCGCAAAAAGGAAGAATAGGCTTCTTTTTGCACGGCCCTTAGAAGTTTGGGAAGGTTCTTTGGACAAAAACTCACTGATCGGACATAAGCAATGTAAAATTCTCGGGATTTATAAGAACAGAGTTGCAGACCTAAAAAACGGAGGGACAAATGAAGGTAAATGACAAACTTTCCATCCTCTTTCTGTTAAAATCTGCAAAACAGTCTAGCGATGGAATGAACCCGATAATTATCCGTCTCACAGTAGACGGAAAAAGAACAGAGCTCTCACTAGGTCAGAAAGTACACTACGACTATTGGAACCAGGAGGGAAATTGTGCTAAAGGAAACTCCAAAGAATCGCGGATTATTAATACAGCGATTGATAAAGCGCGAACAAAGCTTCGTGAGGAATATGATTTGCTTACACTTCAGCATAAGTATGTGTCAGCATTAATGGTTAAACTGGTGTATCAGGGTAAATCTGCTTCGTTACCACTTTCCTTCCCAGAGCTTCCGGCTTCGAAGACGCTAATTGAAGTCACAGATTTTGTCCTCGAAAAGAAGAAGAAAAGGGTCTTAAAGAAGCTCATGGCCAAAGGCACCTTAACGAAATGGGAGACCACTAAAACGAAAATTGTGTCCTTTTTGGAGGAAACAATGGGTAAGAAGGATCTTCCATTAACCGAGGTTAAATACACTTTCGCAGAGGATTTTATAGATTACCTTATGCTGGAAAAAGATATTCAGAGCAATACCGCTATGAAATATCTGAAAAATACCAAGCATATTGTTACCGTTGCTGTAAACCGAGAGTGGATCGGAAGGAACCCCATAGCTCCATTTCCCTGTACCTATGTTCATCCGGAAAGGGATATTTTGAATGACGCTGAGATAGCAGTAATGTACTATAAGAAGTTACACACTGCTAGGTTAAGCGAGGTTCGTGACTGCTATCTTTTCATGTGCTTTACCGGTTATGCCTATAAGGATGCCAGCATTCTCACGCCAGATCATGTAATGCCGTTTTATGATGGAAGTGACTGGATAGTCAAGAACCGTGAAAAAACATGGTGTCGGGAAAATGTTCCTGTGCTGCCTATTGTAAGGGAGATCATTGAGCGGTACAAAGACCATCCCTACTGTAAAGAACATAATCTGCTTTTACCGATCAATAGTAATCAGAAATATAATGAGTACCTGAAGGAGCTGGCTGATTTGTGCGAGATAAACAAGAATCTCACGACACATACTGCCCGTCATACATTTGCAACGACTGTAACCTTGGCCAATGGGGTTCCACTGGAAACTGTGAGCGCATTGCTGGGACATAAGTCCATCAAAACAACGCAGATTTATGCAAAGATTGTAGCCAAAAAGGTTAGTAGAGACATGGGTATTCTGAACAATAAGATGAAGAAAGGATTAATCATTAAGATGCCATCTGCGATGATGGAGAAACCCAAAGCTGCATAATAGAACGGCTGCCCCAAATAGGGCAGCCGTCTTTAAATTTGTATTGTCATCTTTGTACCTTAATGCTTAGGCTTTTTAGCAGGTTGCCAACCTTCATTGGTTTTTATTACTGCAAATTGTCGATTCTGGATTGTGTCAGGCATTTTCTTAGTTTTACCCAAATAGTATTTCCAAAATGGTGTAAAATTTTTGCGCTCTACAACATAAGAAATTTCTGCTGAGTTGTAGGCCGGAATCTCCTGGATGCTTTCCACTTTGGTAAATTCAACTTCACAGGTCTTAAATCTGCTGTTATACATAAACTCACCGGTATTTCCTTGCGCCGTAGGATTTTTATCCTCTTCAACAATAAATTTCCTTCCTTCTGGTGTAGGTGTCACCCGAAAACGATTGGAAATCACAAACAGTCCACCACTACCGAGATTTTCGATCTTGAACATCCCTTCCTTTTCTAAAATGTAATAGTATTTTGGTAATGAATCCTGCTCATAGCTTACTAATCCATATTCTATTTCCACATCATTTGTCTGAGGAAATGTGACGCTCTCTCTGATTAATTTTTCAGCTTTATTATTGTTTAATTTATCACCACATGAGGAGAAGGTAATGGGCAAACTAATAATGAGGAAAACATAAATGGACTTCATATGAATTATTTAGTTAAGGTTGAATTTAGTAAAGTATTTCCAAAAGAACAACAATAATGCATTATAAATCAGCACGTTAAATTTGCGTTTTGTTAACCTGAAATGCGGGCTTATGATAAATATCTTATCGTGATGCCTATTGGCATTCCCCTACATTATCCTCAGTATGGCCTTTTCCGCTCACAGCCCCAGGTTGTTTACGGAGATCTTCCCCCAGCGCTCCAGGGTTGAGACCACTTCCTACATACCACCATCCTACGCTACGGGGAAGATTAATTCCTCCCGCGCTGGCGACATCCAAAACAAAATTTGCGCAGTTATAACTTTCGATATTATAGACTGGAGCGTGATTGACAGTAGCCTGGATCATATCATCTAATTGTTTCGGCGTTATGCTTGTTTCCCATTTGACATTATAATCATGAGTGGAATCATTACCCAGTACACCGGGGGCAGATTTATTGTAAAACGGATCTACTTTTGTTGCATTGTAGAATCCAACTGTGCGCCTGACCATCATCCCATTGACACTTTGTTCAAAGCTCATGTAAGCATGGCCAATTCCACCAAGAATGCTAATCGGTTCAGTCGTTCCTTCTATTGGCTGATCCGCATATATGGTTACTTTTGCTGGCAATGACGTATCGAAACAAGCGAGGTAATTATTTATGTCAGCAATTGGAGCTGACGGCGGAAGAACCTGGACATCTTTTAAGGCCTCCCCTGAGGATGGGATATTGGGATTATGATATCCGCCGCTCTCTCCGCCACCTGGCTCGTATCCATAGCCTCCACCCATGTCGAAACCATCGTCAAATGATTTAAACCATATTACCTCACTTACACATTCCGTGAAATAATAGATTTCTCCAACGCAATTTCCATTTCCATCCCCTGTGCAAGCGGACCACGAATAGCAGGTTGTAATGGTAATAGTTGATGATCTCACCAGCTGCTTTGGTTCTGGTACACTATTCCTTTTATAGTTATCCAGTTTCCTTAGCTCCGCAGTTTGCAGACCTGCTGTAGAATAAATAGTACTACCTAAACCATAGCTGTTTAACGCGTTTAAAGCATGGTTGACATCGAACAAGGTTGGATCACCTTCCTTTTTCTTTGATTCGTAAGTAGAGAAACTGTCAGAATCAAAGAGTCTGAACCGAAGGATGCTGTCTAATTCGATAGCCACAAACGCACTATAACGTTTGTCCGTAGCCGCTCTCAAAGGAATCAGCGCCACAAGCGTTTTGTTCCGCAAGGAAATAAGGGATTTACTCCATTCGATAGCCCTATCATTTATTAAGGCAGAAAATTTGGCTGAAATGGACGGTTTACTGTCCAACGCTCTGACAATTTTTTGGAGCCGCACATCTAGTTTGTCAAATGTTGCTAGAGCAGGAAATGCTGCCGAAGGATTTTCCGACCGAAAATCCTGATCTTTTTTAGAACACCCGATAATAAAAATGAGCAGCAGAAAGCTGAAGCTGCATTTTCGTAACATTGTAATGGTTAAAGTTTTCATAGATTTTGGAGTTTTAGTTGATTATTAAATATTTGATAGGTCGACCTGCATTCGACCCGACATTCCAGGTGAAGGATGTATTGATGATTATTTCCAGATTATCCTTAAGCAGATTAGTATAAGCAGTGCCTCCGTAGTCTTTGCTGATACATCCCAAAGTCCAGACATCAGAAGTAAAACCCTGCCATGATGCGCCAGTGTCTGATCGCCATTTGACATCCAGATAGGAGTTGAATAGAGATGAGCCTTGTTTTCCTGCGATTGCGGAGTAGGCAATATTTCCAATATCAATTTCAGGGGGGGTAATCGTTATGCCGTTTTGAAGAACTATAGACCGGACAACAACCTTATTGGTATCCAGAAGCTCAATCAAATCCTGATATGAGTTGACGCATACGCTGGAATCTGCCGCGATTACTTCATTTACCGGTACTGCATCTTTTTGGCAGGCTAGGCCGAATAACCCTATTACAGCCAAAGCAATTGACATCACCTTTTTCATACACTCATTTGCTTTTGTTCTAATACATTTTCTTTTTCAAGTTTCAATTATCTCCGGTGGGTAGCCTGCCATGCCCATTCACAGGCAAGTGTTTTCCAGTTCTGGATTGGTTTGTGCTCAGCGTTTTTCCATCCACAAGCATCATAGTGCCTGAAGAACCGATCAGCCTCACTTTCGGGTATGCCCTTTTGTGCGAAATAGATGAACACAAATTTTTTGAGTGGTGGAACCTGCTGTCCGAATCCTTCTAGTTTTTTCATCAAAGCATTTCGATTTATTGCTGGATCTTCCGTGATTCCATCATCTTTACAATATCCTCATGCTCATAATAAATGACACCGCCAATCTTGGTATAGGGCAGAGTTCCACTGATACGCAAATTTTGAAGTTTGCCGATCGATAACCCCAACATTTCCCGGACTTCATCCGACTTCATCCATTTTTTCCCTAAACCAGTTCCATTTCCTTTTAGTAATATTTTTATCTCATTTAACAACTCCAGTTTGAAGTCCTGTAGATCATCAACCGTTATAAGTTGTTCTCGGAAAATCCGCTGTTTTCTGTTCAGCATATCACTCATCACATTTCTCCCCCTCTGACGACCTTTATCGCCCATTTGCTACTACAAAATCAAATTATTGGACACCATGCTTTTTAGGACCATAAATATTTTACGGATCATTCATAGTATTTTCCGTTTCGCCATTAAACCCTTGTGAATTATAAAACGTGATAGAACTACCCTTGCCTTTATAATAGGAAGCTTCATATCTCAGGTAGCCGAAATCCTTCAAATCATTCAGCAAGCGGTTGTAGGTTGAGTTAGCCGAAATCTTTGCCATCAGCATAACCTGGTAACCATATACCCTAAACGGATCAGGGAAACCCTTTCTGGACCAATAAATATATAGTGCAGAAAAAAGAGCCAAATGTCCTTTTCCAATCCTGAAATCTGCTTCAGATGCTGAGAAAAAATGCATCAGGATCTCAAATCTTTCCATATCAGTGTCCTCCGCCTTTTATTGCTTTCATTTTTGGCCTTTTGCCCTGTGATGGGGTATTCGAGTTCTTGGCAGCAGGTGCTTTTCGATTTACTGTTTCTTTTTTATGCGCCACCTTAAGTGAGGTCCCGTAGGTTTCCATTTTCCTCACTACAGTGTTACCTCGTTCTTCGGTAATATTAATTCTCCGGCTCAATGGATCTGCCTGAACCTGGAAAACTCTTCTGTTACCATTTGACAGATCGACAACCTCTGCAATTTTACCATTATGAAGTTGATTTATTAATGTTGCACCAGCGGGATCATTCAAAATATGCTGCAACTGGGATTTCTGAATTTGCTCCCTGACATCAAATGAATTTCCTTCCACCCGGATTAATGGTGTATTTCCGTCCTTGTCCTTATCATGTGAATCAAGTTTCAACCAGCTCTTTTGTCCATTTGGTTCAACATGGAGAACTGCCTGGCCAGAAACAAGGCCATATAACTGATCATTGTCCAATAACCTGATTGAATTAAATTGCAACTGGACCTGTTTCAGCTCCGAGGGATCGGTAGTGGCGAAAACCTTAAGGTTGTAGGTCGTAGTATAAGACCCGTCCGGGCTTTTTGCTAATCGGTAGTCACACTTCATAATGTCGGTTGACGACATTTGGTAATATTGATTTTTGCGAATATTTATCTCCCTTGATGCTATATTAAGTTGTGGCACATACTCATGATCCAAACCTGTTTGGTTTACGTAAGACCTTACCTGTTCATAATCCTTTTGCAAATCTGTTCTGATCCCTTGTTCATAACCGATGAACTTCACTGCGTCCTTTAATTTTTGCCAGAGCATTGGTATATAGTATTTAAACTGTTTCCTTTCCAACAGGTCCAGTTTGTTTTTTAAATTTTTAAGAGCCGCAGTGTTCCGGTTTTCTCTGACAGAATGAAATTTTAAATAAATTTTCTTTAACTCCTCATATCGGTTGGCATAGTATCGCTTTGTAGAAAGCTCTTCCGGAGTATAGTTTAATTTATCTTTTTCACCAGTTTCATTCCAACCCTTAAGTTCTTCCGCTATTTTATCACGCAAATCTTCCATATATATCCAATTTAGTAGCAAGTCGAAAAGCTGGGGATTAGCCCCCAACTTTAGTAGCTTTACCTTTTTTCGCTTTTCCGTTGCTATTCGCTTTTGCGGCTTTGTTTGCCATTCCTGTTTTCGCGCCGACGGCTTTCGAAGTAGCTTGAGATCGCCTTTGCTTTGCCGGCTCGCTCACAGCAGTTGTATCGGTGCCTTTTAACTTGACGCCGTTCGTTTGCTGGGTAGATAAATCTTTTGCTTTCTTCACATCAACTGCTAATTGGTCATCGTGAATTTTGAAATTTCTGTATCTCGCGTTGAATTCAATTGACCGCTTATATTCCTTTCCTTCAATGACAAAAATTACCGGCACTTTGGGATCACCTCTCCTTAGAGCTTTCCTTATTTGGTCGGTAACCATTTTTAGAGGCATTTCTTTTAGTTTCTGCTCAAAGACATCATTGACACCCTTGAAAACATGAGTCTTAAAGTTTCCGTATTTATCTTTATCGGTAAGGTTTGCCATTATCCACTCCGGTTTGACCACCCTTATGGAATTTTCCATTGAAAATGGAAGGCTGGGATCTTTTAAAACCCTTGACACATGCAACTTATGTAGAGACTGTTCAAGGAGGTAGTTTACGGCTTCCTTAAGCGTAAAATTAATATTGAGATCCGGGTACAGTTTCTTGAGATCTGGTTCAAAGGTATTGTCAATATTAAACCTTTGTGAAATTACCTCGCCGGCTTTGTCTATTGTGACATCCATTGAATTAAAGAAGTAATTCCCTTTATCGCTTTTGTTAAAGTTATAGTTTGCCTCTGCCTTGACCTCTCCGTAGTATCGCTCATAGGGTAATGAGAAATGATCTAATCCTTTCTCCATATTGATTCTCAGTGGTAAGTCCAATTCGTTACCCACTCCCGTAGAAAAAACTTTTCTTTCTACCGATACATAATTTAATTCTTCCATTATTCCTGTTTTTAGTTGTTTTATATCTGTGGCAATATTGTTATGATCTATAGGATCGACTAATCCTGAAGGTCCTTATCATAGGTATTGTCCATTATTAATCTAATACATGTGATTTCACACTGTTTCACCTGATCGAAGCAGCATTTATCAATCTTTTATTGCCAATTTTCATATGCAGATTGCGTCCACCGTTCTTTTCCAGCAATTCGATATGTAATAGCTGATTGAGCGGGATGGTGAATTTGGCTATTGCAAATACCAGGGACTGCTTCGAGTGTGGTTCCACCAGATTCTGATTGCCTACAACATGTAACGGCTGAACCTGCACTTCCTGCGAAGACGTTCGTTTTGACTTTTTTTGATCCTTAATAAAAAATCGTAGCTGATCAGTGGTATAACGCAGGTTGCTGTTATTTTCCAGTGAGACCTGGAAATACATTACATCTTTCTCCGCATAGATTCCGGTTAAGGTCATACTGATTTCATTGCCCTTGACTCTGACGTGGCGAATAGCTGGCTTTCTTGTTGCCAGTCTTTCTGCTGTGCTGCTTATCGCGGCTTCATCAAGCGAATTAGGACTAAGTAACCCCGCGCCATTTACTGAATTCGGAAATTCACCAAGATTGAGGTTTAGCAGACTGGGCTGTGCGGTAAAACTGATGATGAAGGAATAAAGCGAACCGTCCTTTGTGGCAACAGTCAGGTTTGTTTCTTTTAAAGATTCATTCTTTGCATTCACCATAAGTACGTTTTCCAGACCCTTTATCTGAAGCACAGATAAATCCTGGTTGACCCAATAGGCGCTTTTTATACCATACGGGAAGATGAGGTTAGTTGCTTTGTACCGGCCCACAGCTAGGGGTACTGGCTTAAGAATTGATTTTAATTTTACATCATCCTGCGCTATCGCGGAAAAAACACTCAATAACATGAATACACACATTATCAAACTGGCACATTTCTTTCTCATATTCATTGTTTTAGTTTTAAATTTTTATTCACCGGAATCCTGGTTTTCGTCTTTGAGCAAGATTTTATGACCTGCCTTGACCGTAACCAGTACACGTTTTGCTTTCTTTCCAATCAGTCCTTTTGTAAACTCAATACCTACTGAAGCTGCCTGTGTCACAATTGAGGGATCCATGATCGGCATGTTTAATCCCTGTATAGCGTTTGTCCCAGATTGCGTTGCTACATCCCTGGACATGGCACCTTCAATACGAATACCCTCGAGTCCGGTGAGATCATAGACGGATAAGTTCACAGGAAACAGGTGGTCATTATATTGTATCTGCTGGATATGAACCATTAGCCTTTCGCCATTCAAGGAAGCGGTCCCTGTAATCAGTTGCCCCTTAGGTATTTTGACCCCATTGATGAACGCATCATTTAAAAGCCTCATTTCCAATTCGGCACCCGAAACCACAGTTTGTGTTCCATGTACAATTGCTTTGATTGTATTCAACGGGAACTCCTCCACTTCGTTTGTCCCATTTAGAGAATAGAAGCCCTGATCAGCATTCTTTATACTTTTTTTTGTGTCCGCCTTAATAAACGAGAGGGAATTAACAGGGTTTTCAGCAGTCACGGGGAAAACCTGACCTTTTTTTTGTTTGGATGCAGCGCGTAGCTTTTCCTGGGCAAGGGCAGGATTCTGGATATCTATGATACGCTCCAACATCGTATTCAGGGCTACCGTTTCTCCATCTGGCTTGTTTTCTGCTGATGACATGGCTTTCATCATGGCTTCCAGCCGATCGAGATCTGCTTTACTGTTCCCGGTTGAACCATATGGGTTATGTGGTTCATTGAACTGACTACGGTTGGTAGAGACGGGCTGATTTATTGAATTGTTGATGTCATTGATCCTCTGATAGATTGCCGCCTCATTTCCATTATACCCAGTACCGCTGTTTGTTGAGGTAATTAATCCTTGCTGCGCTCCACTGCCATATGGGTTAAGGTGATCTGGCGTTCCCAGGGTGACACCTCCGCGATAATAGGGATCATTCTTTCGCAGTTCATTGTTGGCCAAAGAATCCGCATTGGCCAATTCATAGTAGCTCATTTTATTTGCAGGATCTCCCTTGATATTTGCTCCTGGCAAATCAGTCTTTAAACCCTTGGCACCCGGTGCCTGTGCGGAAACTGTATTGCCAGGCCCACCTCCCAGTGCCCAAAAAACCAGGGTAATAAAAGGCAATATCAATACAGGTAACATTAACTGGAATTTCCACTGTTGTTCTTCTTTTGTTTTGCTCCTCATTTTCAATCTCACTTATCGTTAACAATAATTTTTATTTCAGATTTTCCTTCTTCAATTGTCGGAGTGAATCGGCTCTTTCAGGAATTCTCCGCCCTGTACTTTTCAGTTCATTAGGTTTTAAGGAATCCATACGATGATCAGGGCGGGGGATTATGAGCCTTGGAACCATAGCGGTTGGAATATTCTCCGTCTGATGTTGAAAGGCTCCAATAACCAGACTGAAGCAAAAAGCCGCCATTAGGACAGTACCAATCACAAGAATGCGTTTTTGATCCCTAATGCTGAACTTGCTGGCCAGATTACTCATTCGCTCCGCCCACACCTGTTGTAAATGAACCAGCTTCCCCGCGATTTGATGGGCCATTTTTTCCCTTTTATCAGATAGGGGTTTTTCTTTCTTTTCCCTTGCCATACCTATCTGTTTTTAATGTTTATGTCCTTATTCTCTATTACATTCCATCGCTCTACCAGCAGACCATGTGAATTATGCTCACTCCTGCTTACATTACGAAGAAAACCCTCTGTGATCAGGCTCCGTTGGACAATAGAGGTGGGGCGGGTAAGTTCCTGGGTGGCATAACAGCGGAAATAGTAAGGATATTGTTGGATATCCAGGGCCACTGAATCCACATGGATGGTCTGATCAATATTTGAGCTGATGAGGTTACTGTAATAATTGCCCTCCTTTAAATTATCGTATTGTGACTTAGCTGTACGATCCGCCATGTACATGGCTTTATTGATGTTCTCCTGAATTGCTTTTTCATCAGGGCTCAGGGTAAAGAAGTAAAAATGGAACATCCTCACATGATCCCTTGCTTCCACACCAATATTCTCCTTCCTTTCAGCAGCAAACGCCTCCAAAACTTTGCCTCCTGACAGCACATATATCCTGTCCTGGCTTTTTCCGGCCAGGTCATAACTCTTATAAATTATAAATGAGCAGATGACCACGCAGGCACAGATTATCATTAAACTAACCAATCTGACATACCTGAAGGCACTGTCTATATTCTTCATCACTTTGAACATCACACACACTTTTTCATTTCCACAGTTCAATTTATATCCACCTCACATCCATACCAATGCCCGCATTTAAAAGTTCGGATCTTGCGAAAGGAAAAGCACATTTCAAATTTTTCATATTACTTTTCTTAGATGGGTTCACCATATTATCGGCTGCATAAGCGCTGGCACAGTTCCTTTATTTATCCTGTCGCCCTGCCAGTTTACTATGCTGGTAGCTACCACCTGCTCCGTTTCCTCCATTTCCATCCATTCTGCCAAGCGCCCCGGCAATGCCCGTACCTGCATCATATTTTTTACCGTCCTGATAAGACTTCATCGTATCGATCGCTGCCGTGGTTGCGGAATAAGGTGATCCCCCGATAGATGACATTACACTGGTTACCTTAGAAACCATTGCTCCGCCACCACCTGCATTTATGATGTGACCGGCAACTGTTGGTACTGTAAAGTACCCGACTATACCAATTATCATGAAGACGAGATAAACCGTGTCATTTGCACTGAAGTAGGTATCCCCAGACTGATCTAATTGCCTAAGATCCAGCAGCAGCATCTCTTCCTGGATTTTTGCGATTATAGCGCCAAAAATATTGGCTACCGGCAGCCACAGGAAAACATTAAGATACCTGCTCAGCCATGCTGTAAGCGTATGCTGAAAACCGTCGTATACCGCGAGCCCGAAAACAATAGGCCCTAAAATGGCCAGTACGATCAATTGGAATGTACGGATCGTATTGATACACAGTGAAGCGGCCTGGAACAAAACCTGCAAGATTTCTGACATCCATTCCTTAACTTTTTGCCTGAAGTTATAGGTTGCCTTTGCAACCATAAACTGAAGGCTGTTGTCCAGGTAATCACCAATGAACTCATCCTCTGGATCACCTTTAGCATAACGGTACCATTTTTCTCTGTCTCCGCTCCCTTCTTCGCCAACATACATTTCCCAGGCCTGGGTATGTTTAAGTGCATCCTGTTTCTTTTTCAGCAGTACCTTTACCGCTTCATCAGTGTTTCTTACCATTTCACTGGTTCCGGTGACAATTGGCTTACCCAAACCCTCGATCATTTGCAAAAGCAACGGAAAAAAACTGATGCAAAATCCCAGAACAAAAGGCCGGAACAGAGGATAAAAATCTATGGGTTCAGCATTTGCCAGATGCTTCCAGCAACGATTTGCAATGAACCACAAAGCACCGAACCCGGCAATCCCTCTGGCGACTCCGATCAGTTGCGCGCACATCGGCATCATGCTGCCCTGCAATTTTTCCAGTATACCATTCAGGCCGTAGATCTTGTCAGCTATGTCCTCCGCATGACTGAAAAAAGGTATTCCCAACAACACTGCTGCTATTAAAGCAGTTCTAATAAACTTCCCCATACCTCACTTATTAATTCTTTATACCGTAAACATTGCCCATTCCATTTATATCATTTTTTTCTTTAAGTCGCTGCGATGCGTATGCCCCTGCCTTCACGTTAAAATCCCGCAGAAAGAGAACTTTCTCCTGCATATCATCAAATAACCGATCAATGGCCTCCATTCTTTCGCTGTCACTCATCCTCAGTTTACCGGAGGTTACCACTATTGCCAGCTCATCAAGATTCCGAAGGCTCGATCTCATCAGATTATCATAAACATTTCCCAGGTGGGCGATATCACCAGAATTAAGCAGATTGGCAGCTCTGAACTGCTGAAAAGCACGTTTGGACTCTCTGACCAGTGTCAGCTGATATTCAAGGATTGCGGGGACTTTCCTATATTTCCTCACCGCCGGGCTAATTTCCATAAGTCCATCAAGAAATACTTTGTGGATGGTAAAATTCCCCTCTGTTAAATTTTTCACCGTTCCATATCCCTTGCTGACGATTTCATAGCCTTTCTTCAGATCGCTCAGTATGCTTCTAAATTGAGCCAGCTTTTCAATATTCAGGGCCAGCTGTGCAAGTTCATTGGTTTGTGCATTCACTCTGCTAAACCCCGCAATGGACAGTAATATTACAGTTATCAAACTCCTCATTCTCTTTCACATTATTTAATTCAAAAAGTTACTTTCATGTCAGGCATATTCTTTAAATCCGATGGTAGCGTCACATTCTATTTTTAAGCCTCTGCTTCTTTAAAGGTTTTGACACAACACCAGCTATAGCCTGCTCTTTTTTTGGTATATCATCCGGCGATTTGATCATCCAGGTCTTAATACGAAGCAGATCGCCACCGCCAGTTATTTGCCGCGCAGTCACTTTCGTCACAGCAAACCCATGTTTAACACTGTGCCTAAAATCAAAATTCAAAAAAATGTAACTCAACGCCCCGTCCTTCCAAACCTCACGCATTCTTCCGGTAAGGAAACTTGCTTTGGGTAGTTCCATACCTTCTTTCCAGCTGATAAGCTTTCCTGAATAACAGATAATGGCACGTTGTACGCTATTGCACATGAAACCGGCGCAATCGATTATTCCATCATACCCTTTATTCTCGAAAATTCTCGCAAATTCGTCTAGTTGTTCTTTAAAATTTCCCATAATCATGATGTTATTTCTCCTCAAAACCATGAAGGCGTTCCTCCCTGATCAACTCATTTTGCTGGTGCCTCCGGTAAGTCGACATCTGGGAAGCCTGGTTTCGCATCCATTCGTTGAAAGCCGCTGTATTTGTCATTTCTTTATGTAATCCGTCAATCCGTTTGATCCGCTCGTCATCGGTCATTTCCAGGTTTCCATTGGTAGTAAGCATTGCAAGTTCATCTATCACGTATGCGCATTCTTTAATGACCTTTTGGAAAAGCCTTTTTAGTTGCTCAATCTCCTGTTCACCATACATGCCGGATCGCTGAACAAAGGTTGAGGCCTGACGACAAGACCTTAATGTCCTTACCTGGGTATACAAGATGTCAGCAACCTTGGAATATTTCAGGATGTTAGGGTTTACCTGCTTCAATGAACTGAAGAAAATCTTATGGATATTCAGGTCACCGTTCTTGATGTCGTTAATAGTAGCTAATCCTTTATCGGCAATCCTATAGCCCTCCTTTAGATAGCCCATATAAGTTTGCAATAAGGCCACTTGTTCCGCCAGACGCTTCAGCTGAGAACCCTTTTGGTTTAAAATCCCCTGTGCTTTTGTGCCAGCGGTACAGATCAACAACACGATCAACGATACAATAACTCTTTTCATGACCCTCACATTTACTTATCAATTTCCTTAAAACATACATTTCATTTTAAATGGAATCATTTAACCGATTCCACGTCTGAATCTTCTTTTCAACTGTCGCTTCAGCCATTTTTGTTTAGCAATCATCATTTCTTTAGCCTTTTGTATAGGTGGTATTTCCTCCGGCGCCTTTAATTTAAGATAGGTGTCCGTTAAACGGTCATCATCATCTCTGATCGTAAGCCTAAGCTCATATATGGTGAGGGCCTTACCTCGCAAGTCAATTTCAAAAGAAGCAAATAGTGCCCCTGTACGATACACGCCGCATACAGCTCCAGTCAGGCGAACGGGGAACATAGGATAGGGCCTTTCTTTATGGGTCACATTTACATGCTTCCGTAACATCTCCAAAAAGGTTGGCGATTGATTTAGGCCTTGTACACAATAGGCTGACTCATAACCCTTATCAACTACCGTTTGTGCCAACCGCTGCATTTCCTTTTCAAGGTTAATGGTAGCTGTATTATCGGATTCCATACACTTTTTTAAATTCCGCTACCGGTTAAACGCTTCCTGATCCTTTTATCCTCAGACATTCGTTCGGTCAGCCCCCCTAACAATTTGATGCATTCCAGTACCCTTTCCTTTTTGGGAATATCCAGGGAATATCCCTGTGCTACCAGTGAAGTTTCACTGATAAGTTTTCCCCTTCTGGAATAATGATTGAGGTCAAGGCCCATAATATACAAGGAGTCATCGGTTAAGCGCAATTTAAATTCCGCCCTTACCTGAATATCATGTTGGTTTTCATAAAGTTTTAATACTGAGAAAAGCCGTATTTCATCACCATTTGTATAGCCTGGTAATTCACAGCAGTATTTCAATGCATCTTGAAGTTTGCCGGAAAACCTCCCGTCAGTATAGAATACTTCACTATATCCTTTGTTCCTGAATTCGTGTTCAGTGTTTTCAATTTTTATCAATTGCCTGCTCATTTTTGATCCTGTTGAATGCCGTACATTTCTTTAACCATTTCCACTTCTTTAATGCCATGCGCCCGCCTCATGCTTTCAGCGGCGTTTTCAGAATTGAAACGCCGCAGGTCGATAAAATTCTGCTCCACCTGCACCGCGACATTGTTAATGATTTCCAGACGCTTCGCATCACTCATTTGCATTTTGAAGGAATTCACCACCAGGCCAAGCTGTTCTAAATTCTGCATGGTCTCATTTAAAATACCATCATAGTACCTGCCAATGTCTCGGATTTCTTCTATGGTGAAATGTTTATCATTCCTGACCAAGCGCCAGCCATGTTTGTATTCTTCTACCAGTTGGATCTGGGTTCTGGTAATTTCACGGATGCGCTGATAGTAGGTAATCAATAGTTTTACTTTGTTCAATTCTTCGAAGTAATTCTTATACAAGTTCCGCTGACGATCTGTCCAGTCACTGATCTCGGTCAATTTCAGCTTAGACATTGTATTTTCAATTACCTTCTGAGCATTTTGCAGCCAGAGCACTCTGTTCTGCTGTTTCTGGATAGCCAGGTCCGCCGCTTTTATGGCTTTTTTTACGGCAGCCTTGACCACCCACCACCACACGGCCTGACTCTTTTGTGTCGGTGCAATCACCAACACTATTGCCAAAAGGATAACTAGTCCACACTTTTTCATTTCATACCTCCCTTTCTCGTTTATCACTACTGTCTAAAACTTTCATTCAGAAATCACCCGATCGTCTGCCCTCTGCTCATTACACCTCGGACATTCGTTGTTATACTTAGTGTAAACTGCCTGTTTTTCCTCCTTGCCTGATCTGCTTTGTCCAGAAAAGCGTTCATCTTATTAAAAGTAGGGATACTGGCACGCCCAAGATTAACACCAAGGTCTACTTCAACTGTGGTATAGTTACTATCGGAATAGGATCTCCCCATCCATAGGCTTGTTACATGAAAACCTCTTTTCGCCGTATAATCTATTTTGAAACCATGCTCAGTTATCGGATCGCCCGGCTTGTTTTCCTGAACAGACATTGATCCGTAAAGAGGGAAAATGTCCTTTCTGATTTCAGCCTTATCCTGCAAGTCCTGCCAGCTGGCCGATCCCTTTTTGAGCTCCAGGTAGGCGATAATATTTGAAGTGGTGTCACCGGTACCGTCTCCGATAAGCATGTGGACCGCATGGTATCCCTTACCTTCCAATATCTTTACGAATGACATCAGTTCATTTATAATTTCTGGCACTTTCTTTTCGTTCTTCATGATCTTTTCTATTCTTTTAAATCAGCGGCCAGCGCCTGAATACCCTTTTGAATACTACCGTACTTTTCTGCATACTCGTTCACTTTCATTTTTTCGGTTTGCTCAGTTGTGTAGGCGAGATATTCTTCTGGGCTAACCTCTGTCCTATAAACTTTTGAGTAAATTCCACCCAGGGAAATGAACACTTCTTTGTATTTTAAGTCCGGATCATTCGCTTTATTAACAGACAGGATCAATGCCTTTTCCTTTTCCGTTAATCCCAATAATTCCTGGATCTGATCGAATTTATTCTGGTATTTGGATTGGTCTAGCAGTATCTTACAGTCACTATTATTGATGATCGCCTGTTTTACTATAGGTGAGGATATAATGTCCTCAACCTCCTGTGTAACCACAACCGCCTCTCCAAAAAATTTCCTTACAGTCTTAAAGAGATATTTGATGTACTCCGCAAAACCTTCTTTCATCAGGGCCTTCCAGGCTTCTTCGATCAGGATCATCTTGCGGACCCCTTTTAACTTCCGCATCTTATTGATAAAGACCTGACTTATAATTATCAGTGTAACACTGAGCAGAATTTTATTTTCCTTTATGGCGTCTATTTCAAATACTACCAGCCGCTCCTGAAGCAGGTTCAGGTTTTCCTTTGCGTTAAGCAAATAGTCATATTCTCCGCCCTTGTAATATGGGCGCAACACGTACAAAAAATTATGAACGTCAAAATCTTTTTCCTTTACCCCGTCACGTTCCAAAACAGGAAGAAAATCTTCTTTGAGGAACTCATAGAAGGAATCAAAACATGCAAATATTCCAGGATTACTTTTAAGTTTTTCGTAGTAGAGCTGAAGCGCGTTGCTTAAGGCAACGTATTCACTCCTTTTGTGCATCTCTTCGTCACTTTTCCAAAGGGCAATAAGCAGTGTTTTGATACTTTCTTTTGTCTCAGTATCGAGGCTGTCTCCCTCTCCAATATAGAAGGGGTTGAATTTAATAGGGTTATCTTCAGAATAAGTGAAATAATAACCGTTCACCAAATCACACAAGCCTTTGTAGCTGTGCCCCACATCTACAATGACCACGTGTGTGCCCTGTTCATAATAGGAACGGACTAAATGATTGGTGAAAAAGCTCTTTCCGGAACCAGACGGGCCAAGAATGAATTTATTACGATTTTGTATGATTCGTCCGAATGGCTCATCACTGATGTCTACGTGAACAGGTTTTCCTGTTAATCGGTCCCCCAATCGTATCCCAAATGGACTGATGGAACTTCTGTAGCTGCTTTCCAGGTTTAAAAAACACGTCGCCTGTTCCAGAAATGTATCCACGGTGTCATTCTCCGGGAAATCTGCGGCATTACCCGCTATACCTGCCCAAAAGATCTGGGCCGCACCTGCCGTTTCCTGCTTGGCAACCGCATCCATCTGTGCCAGGGCAGAACTGACCAAATTCTTCAGATCCTTAAGCCCATCAGATTTATCTGTCCATACTAATACGTTAAAATGCGCTTTTACGGGAAGCCTTTGTTCTGAAATGGCCTCATTCAGAAAGTCATTCGTGGCGTCCCTGCTGATGGTGTTTTCACGTGAATATCCAGACAGCGACTGAAGACGCAGCCGTTTTGATTCCAGCTTTTGAATGGTCTTTGACGAGTCATCGATAAAGACATACTGGTTATATATGTGGTTGCAGGCAAGCAACTGTCCCAGGGTAGAAGAAAATCCTACGCTGAATTTTGTCCGGTCTGTGCTATACCGGTCATAATTGATCCTTGATCCGCATAATGCAGGCAGGTCTTCCGCATCTCCTAATGTGAATAACTGTGCATACTGGTTGCCAACCTGGATGCCGTCTTTAAACTGAAGATCTTTTATGATAAAGGATTCATCATCTTCACTAAGGGCACAGTATTTTTCAATCAAACCTGTCTTCCGTTCGTAGCTGGCCAGATCAGCCTCCTTGAGCCTGGTCAACTTAATGAGACCTGAATCTTCGAGAACTCTTTTGAACTGCCCGGTTGCATCCAGAAAATCCTGGAGCATCTGAGGATTTATGGTTTGTTCCGGAACAATGCTTCTCTTGAGCAGGCTGGAGAACATGGAGCTACTGCTTTTTCTTCCCGGAGGTTTTTTCGTCAATAGAACATAGCAGGTATGATCAAGATATGGGCGCTCATTAAAGAAACGGTCACTGCTTCTTGATAAAAAACTCTCCTGATCAGAATTCTTCTTATTTCCTGATCTCCCAAAATCTGGTTTGAATTTTTTATCCAAAAACCAATCCTGCTTGTGGAACACGGAATATTTAGGGAGCAGCTTTATCGCTTTCACCCAAGTTTGGTGAAAAGCTTCATATTCCTGGTTAGACAGAGAAAATATCTCCGGCAGCTCCACCTTGAAAGCTACGGTTATGTCACCTTGTTTTGACAAGACGCAATCATGTTCTATTCCCAGGATAGGGAATATGTCATCCAATCTTTTTTCCATCTCACTTTTTCTCTTACACTTTGATTGGCACTATTGCCAGGCACATATAATTGCCTAATGTCTTTTACGCCTTATCCTGGCTTTCTTTGTTGATTTTTCGCTTTCGGGTTTTGTGCTTTCCTTTTTTACGGGGCTCTTTTGATTTGATTGGGTAACTTTCATTTCCGAATGATCTATCCTATTTATTGAGGAGGGGTCAGCTTTCCATGGAAAATCACATACAAGTGCTGTCGCAGAAAGACCCGCCATCTTCGCATAATTGATAATATCCAGATGTGATAAAGGTGGGAATTGCAAGATCACCACACCATGGGGAAAATCCTGTCCAGGCATTGGAAACCATTCCTGTTTGTTCGTAAATATATTGTAAAATATCTCAGATGGTTCTGTTAAGGCACTGCTGGGAAAACGTAGAGGCGGATGCTTCTCGTTATCCGGGTTCAGTTTACACTTGTTTATGTCGATCTGATAGTTCATTCCGTAGAGTTCTATCTTCGGAAATTCTCCATTCAGTTTTTTGTTCAAAGGTTCATCGACTAAAATATATCCGTTTTTTTTGTTAATGCTCTGTTCATTGTAATAATTGATCATGCTTTCTGTCAGCGTGTTCCCTCGGAAAATTATAGGCCTTGGAATGCTAAACTCAATAACCTTCACAAAGTCCGCATAACGCTCTCCATACTTTTCTATAAGGGATTCAATGCTGGACAGCTTTCTGGAATGTACATCAATTGCGCCTTTAATGGCGTCAGATGCCAGCAGGTCCATAATCCTGCAAGTATTACCATGGTCAGCATGGTCGATCAGAAGTGTCCTCGCTTTGTCGAACTCGAACAAATCACCACCGATAACGATCATACCATTGTAGTCAATTGCTTCAATACTTGGTCTTTCCACCTTTTTTTCCATCTCACAAACCCCTCTCTTTTTAAATTGTCAATCCATACCTTGATCACCCAAGCTTCTTCCGGTGCTTACGCGATTTCTCTTTCTTCTGCATAGGATTGTTGGCTACCTTTTCTTTATAAGAATCCAAAGGCAATTTTCCTGTAAACCTCCTGCATTCCTCCAATACCTTCGGTTCTTTTAGCAAGCTATCATACTCCGGTAACCGCCCAATGCTAATACTATATTTCTTAGCCATTCCCAATGGCTCATAGCTAACCATTTCATCCAGAAAATGCGGTTTACGGTCATCGGAATATTCTTTGTGAAGGTTTTTGGTTACAGGATCAAAATCCACTTCATATCCAAAACCGTAATTAATCAGATCCGCCAGGTTGATGATGTTTTCAGGATGATCAGTTTCATAGTATAATTCACGGTGAATATCAAGAGTAAAAGGCACATCTCCGCCAATATTCACCTCTACCGGCCTTCCGTTTAAGTAACCCCGCATGTAGGAGTCAGCAAAGTAAATTCCATGTTCGTATTTTCTGCTGGTGTCATTGATGTGATGAGTTTCATATGGCTCCAGTTGTTGATCACCGGTTACCAGGCTCTTATGTAACTTGATATGTTCGTATAGGTCAATGTTATCAATAACCGGGTAAGTTTCAACCTGCTTGGTAACCTTGTTGAACACAAAATCAAAAGATTCGTCTATTACAGGTAGTGAAGAGAGGACAATCTGGTTGGTATGTGCACCAAACTCCTTCAGTTTCCCTTCAGTCCCAAACAACTCGAATGGGATATTGGCTAAAAATATGATCTGTCTCCCAAGTTCCATTTTCTATAATTTAAGGCGCTTACGTTCAATTAAAGTTTTCTATCAGCTATGCCAATGCCGTTGGTATTTATTGTTTTTTTTCTATGCAACATTGTTTATTTTTCTTTCCTATCTTATGAGCCCTTTGATATTTGTTTTCCCAGATATCCTGGACCATATTCAAATTGTTCGCCATCGATGGAGATCATTCCTGTTTCGTCCATTGCATCATTTTATACATTCTTCAACTCTTATGCCCGTCTCTTCAGTTTTATTAATCGTTTCTTCTTTACTGCCCTTCCTTTTTTATTCTGCTCTACTTCAAAAGGCTTCACAGACTTTTCCGAAAGCGAAAACGATTGCCCAATCCTGCTTTGGTTGTAAAAATCTATTATTTCCATCTTGGTAACCGGTAATGTGAATGCGTACGAAACATTAGTTTGCCCCGGCGGTATTTGTGATGCGTAGACTCTTCCGTTCATTTTTTCGTAAGTTCTGAAGTCTAAGTGACGATCCGAAGGGATGATGACCGCGTACAGCATACGCTCCTCGAATGGTGTCAATTCTGTCAAGGAGACAAAACATTCCTGCGCGGCATCAAAATATCCGAAATAACACCCACCTTCGATGATTTCCAGTTCTGCAAGTTGAACATCGTCTACACCAGTTGTCAACGCCCAGAGCTTTCCTGCCCGGATGTCAACGCTATAATCGGTGCCCAATATTGTCAAGCTGGGCATCTCCTTCCACGGGGTTTTTACGTTCTCCATTTCCAATTCACCTCTCAGTTAAATTCAAAAAAACTTTTCGGCTATAACTTTTTATCACTTTTGGAACCATTCTTTTCGCCATTTCCTTCATCAAGCCATGTTCTCCATACTTATTGCTGAGGGCATAAATCTTTACAGTGACGCCTGATCCTAAAACAGCAATAATCCCCATCGAGAGGTATGAGTTCAGACCAATTAAATACATGATGGTGTATAACAGGAACAAAACCATTACAGCGGCACCGAAATACCAGATATACTGGGCTTTCAATCCTTTAAATTCTATGCTCTTATTAATACCTTTGTTGATCCTATAAACGCTACTCATAAGTTGTTTTCTTTTTTTATTATGGGTATGCCAGGCCCAAGTATGCCGCTGTGTTATTGACCGGATGCTACGGTTTCCCGTACCGGCGTTTGGTTGGCACAAGTGCGAACGGGTGGAAAGCACTATCCTTATACAACATCCTCAGCGACCTGACACCCGTCATCTTCGTTTCCCCGGAGCCTTGGCCATCTCAGATCATCCTGGCCGCTGGCGACGGATTTTTCCGGTTTTCTCTTTTTTGCCCCCTGCAACCTTCTCCTGGCTATTCTTTTCAGCAGGCTGGCTTTGTGTCCTGGCTTTCTCCTGGTTTGTCATCACCGTATCGGCCAGGTAACTCTCCTCTACCGGGCCGCAATAAGCTTCATGCAGGGGCATAAACGGAAAGTCCATTTCAGGATCATAATCCTGTCCATGTAGTTCAGCGAAGGCAACCGGATCAAGGATACGGTCCTCCGGGAAATAGACTGCCACGATATGGGGCGGAGGATATTCGGAGATATCATCCGTGAACTTTATAGCTTCCTTTTTTTGGAGGTCATAGTAACCGAAATAACTACGCTCGGCCATTTCACAGTCGAAGTCATTAAAAGTCATGGGTTTGACACCCGTTTCTAAGGGTTTAAATTTTCTATTTTTGAGATCAATCTTGTACTGATTACCTCTGATGTCCAATATTGGTTTTTCCTTCATCTGTCACTGATTTTAATTTGTGTAATACACCTGCACTACCCCAAGTTTGAAAGGCTATGCTCATTTGTATTTTTTCTTTGCTGGATCCGGATTAGATTTACTTTTATATCATACTGTGTCTTATCATGCTTTTAAATCCCTATGCTGATCAAATAATCATGGACTATTGCGATAACCGCATGCCTGAGTAAAGTACTGTCCTTACTATTTTCGGTAAACCCATAACTTTCAAATACATCATCACAGGACTTTATCAACTGTACTACGTTCCAGGTAAGTGTCCCGCTGGCACTTAATGAATGGTGCTCCCTCGGATATTCGATACTTAAAATGTTTAATAAATAGTCAGTCTTTGAAGGCCCTAATCCTTTGATGAGTTCGTTCATGCAGTGTTGTAAAACTTCATGTTCTGGCCGGCATTGATCCTCCATGTATTTGAGGGTTGGCAATACCGACTGCATGGTTTCACGCATGAACCTGCTTAAGGGATATTCTTCCTGGTTACGCAGAATAAGCTCAGGATAATGGGCTACAATGTATTCCCTGAAGTTTTCTAATAATAGTGCTTCCATTTCCATCCTATTTTACTCCGAAAAACGATTCAATAACCGTTGCAACAATTACCAGGAAGATGCAGGAACCGAACCATGCTGCGGCAACTTTGCTGGTGTCCTGGTCTCCACCGTTCCATTTTTGGAAAACTTTTACCGCACCGATCAGTCCGAGAATGGCGCCTATTGCATACATGAGACTGGTACCCACCTTGAAATACCCTCTGACTGCCTTATCTGCTTCCTCGATCCCCGCCTTCCCATTCGGGACCTGTGCCTGCACTGCAATAGCTATTAAAATTATTGATGCACTCAACAGTACTTTCTTATGCCGCTCCGCATAAGAATTCAAATTCACTCTCCACTTTTCCATATCTCACATTTAAATTCTCACGCTTTCACAAACCTTGCTGAACCTTCCCGCACATAAGTGCGGGAAGGAAACAAGGGCACCGCCAAACCAACGCTTCTTCTATCTTCACAGTAAGCTCTACAGCACTAAGCAGGTCGGGGGTAATATCTGTCTTCACATCGTTCCGGTTTCAGATCTGCCCAGGACCTTCCTGCTGATCAAAGCAGGAAGGGGGGCAGACGTTCCGTTAGCAATCCAACAACCCCATCACGCACACCCAGCGTAACGGAACTTCTTTATCACACACTCAAATAATTACTTTGCTAATTCTTTATGGAATCCGCCCAGACCTTCCCGCCAAAGAAGGCGGGAAAGGGGGCAGACGCTCCGTGCACTATCACCACAATCCATCCACTTCACTCTCAACCAGCGACACGGAACTGTTTCTATCACACTCTACGATCACCATTTCATTTATTGCCGGCCTGAACGCGTCGGTATTTAATGCCGGGTAGTCATCCAGGAAGCTTTTTATATTGACCAGTAATTCTTTCTTGTCGATGCCTTCGGCAGCAACACGTCCGATCAACTGTTTCAGTTTCGCAATCAGCTCCTGTGCCTGCATAAACAGGTCTTCAGGGATAGAGTCAAAATCCGGCTGCCCGGAATCGTCATCGTATTGCTGAGAATCTTCGTAGTTAACATTTGCTTGCAGCCTAGGTCTGTTAAGCAGTTTGCTCCTATAGTAGCGAAAGAGCAGGTAGCCATAATAGGGAACCAGGATAATGAGCACGGCTATAAAATATTGCAGCCAGGTAATGTTCTTTAGCATTTCTTTTTCTTTTACATTTCACATTCCAACCTTCACTTCTGCTAAGGGTTGTTATCGTTTGACAGTTCAAAGGAACAGCAAACAGCAAATCTGTAAAAGGGCAAAAGTGGTAGCCAAAAATGCTGCTTGCAGTTGCACCATTTTGAATTTCAGATACTTAGGAGATTGTTTTTTAGGAAAAAAAAGCAAAAAAAAACACAGTTCATCGAACTGTGTTTCTTAGGCGGTGGGTAGATTTTTTATCTAATATTCTTTTATTTTCTTGATCATCTGTTCCAGCATGGCAATAACCGCTTGTTTGTCGCGCTCCTCCGCTGAGTAAGAAGCTGACCTTGCCCGGTTCCAGTTTGGGTTGTCGGTGCTAGGTGTAGATAGGTGGGGGACAATAGCCTTGAAAATTGCGCTCATACTACGGCCAACCAGAAAGCGGAGTTCATCCGCTGCTCTCAGGAAAAGGCCAATTTGATCTACGGATGCAGCAACAACGATCTTAAATGCATTTTCCTTTGTGACCGCCTTCACTGTTTCCTGGGCAATGGGAACAAATCCCTCCATCTTAGATTCCCTGTAGCCAATTTCGGTTTCCAGCCAGCGGCTGCAATAGTCCTTTACAGATGGATAGTTGGGATCTAAAACGTGGTTCTCCTTTTCTGGAATGATCTTCAGTTTTTTATATTCGAGCTTGAGAAAGGCAAGTTGTTCCTCCTCACTGGCATAGGTTTTCATTAAGGCCTCGGTTCCCATGGTAAAATACTGTATGCAGAGTTTACTGTTCAGGTTCCATGTGATCAGTAGTTCATTTAGAACTGGACATCCGGTGATAGATGTAGTTTCACCGTTAATCGCGATCACATCGTCTACAAGGTCAATGATGTACTTCTCCTCCCTGATGGTAACAGGCTGCCGCTGGTCGATTTTCAAAAGAAAATCGTCAATTACACTCATGATGATGTTGGCGGGAGCCTCTCCATAGTCACCCTTGGATAGTTTTTCTTTCATGCCGGGCGCTACTTTTTCAATACGGGCTTTGAGAGTCACCAGCTTTGTTAACGGTACCCGGTTTTCATTGTCAAGGAAGTTGGACAAATGCTGTTCAAATAAAAGGAGCATCCGCTGTAATCTTCTTCCAATGAATTCATGTAATTCTATTAAATCGTTACGCTTTGTTGAAGGATGATGGAGATTATCGTAGTTTTTGGTGATGAGAAGGATTAATGCGTCGTGGTACATTTTTACAAGCTCGTTGCGTTTTGATTTGTTCTTTAAATTTACAATCTCGTTTTTCAGCCTGATTACTGTCTCAACTTCTTCCGCTTCGATCCTGTTCATGATCTCTGCAGCATGCTCGGTTGTTACAGATTGTACTTTATTCGTTTCCGGGTTTAGCTCCGTGGTTATCACCTTTTCAAGCCAATCTAACACATAGTTCTTTTTCATAACCGTCCTCATTTGGGTTTTCCAATAATCTATAATTACATAGCTCAGCGGTTAGCGTATGAAGGTGCGGGATAACAATAGGGTTCGATATTTACAGTTGAGCCGCGTCTAAATCGCTGTATAGCAGTATACTAAACGTTTAGAAACTGTAAATGTTTTGTTACTTGTTAATCAATAGTTTACATGACTTGCAAATATTGCATGTATATGGCATTGCTAAGCTTCAATTGTTAATGTAAAATTAACGAACCACTCCAAAAGGAGGCGTGATTTAAATCACCGATTCGGCGATTATCGCATACTAGGCGAAGCAACCTATTTGGAACATGGATAAGGTTCAGGATGTTGCATCGCCTAGTATGCGATAAGCTACATCAATCTAAGTACAGCAAGCGCATTTAACGGAAAGGGAGATTGCTTCCAATGCCTGGCATTGTCGCAATGACTAGTGTAGTACGGCATCAAACCGATGACACAGGCACAGGCCGAGTCATCGCGATAAACGGACACAGCGATGCCATGGCCTATTTCTTTGGTTTCGTCAGCTCCGCACGTTTACGGCTAAGGGTTTCCCTGGCTATGCCAAGGTATTTTGCCAGCTCAGATATTTTTGCATTCCTGATAATATCCGCCCTGTGTTCTAGCAGATGCAAATACCTGGCTTCTGGTGGATGGTGGGAAAGTTCGATCCGAAGAAGGGCTTCAATGTAATAAGTTTGAAAAAGTAGTCCAATTAATTTTTCGAATGCAGGATGCTTGTCATACAATTCCTGGTATTTATTTCTGTTCAAAACTATGCAAACGGTATCTTCAACTGCAATTTGCCGTTCCCTGCCCGGTATCTGTTCTAAAAAGCTCTGAACTGCCACAGTTATACCACCAACATCAATGAACCAGACCGGTGTCTCAATACCATCGATGTGCAGGTAAATGATCACATAACCCTGAATCACAATGAACAACTTGCGGCAGATTTCCCCGTAGTCTATGACCACTGAGTTTTTCTTATATGTTTCTATGGAAGTTGCTTCCCTAAAGTCTTCCAGAACTTTTTCGGGGATCTCCGGGAATACGAGCCTGAACAGGTTAAAGGCACTTCCATATCCCTTTTCGATTATTGCAGACGTAACGGTTACATCAGAACCGATATTTGGGTTCATAAGACGAAGAATTTTATGAGATAGGTGGTTTTCGCTAAATTGCTTTTGGGTTTAAATGTCACCGAAACGGGTTCACATCCAATTTACAATCTTTTATACCAATAGCATAATAGATTTCACGTCCTTCCAATAACAGGTGTTTAACACCATTTGATCAGAAATCCACGTTTTTTACAGATATTTTTCAAATCCCTAAATCAAAAACGCCAAGACATTATGAATGCCATTTTAATTGACGCGTCAAAAAAAGAAGTTTCCAATATCGATCTTTCCACGTCTCCACACAGCTACCTCCGGCAAATTCATGAACATTTAGGTTGTCAAACCTATAAGTTTATGACCTTCGATCCAACAACCGTTCAGGCTTTGATGGACGAAGATTTCCTGACCAATGAAACCAACCTTGCTTTTAATATTGATCGATGGCCCTTGCCTTTTTTCGGAAATGTCCTACTTATTGGTAAAAACCCTGATAATGGAGATACCATTGATCTACCTGAAGATGTTACCACAGAAAGTTTGAATATCACTTTTTTTTCAGAAGAAGAGACCGAACGCTTGAGAGCTTCCGCGCTTATTTTAGCAACACTTTTCGATCAACCTGGCTTTGATTTGAAAACCCTTTTAGAATCAGTTAAGGAATAACATTCCCGTTTTCCCTTATTGCCAGCTATTTCAATAATACTTCAGGATTAACTCCGATGGCCTGTGCGATGTCCCTTAAGTTCGTAAGGGAAATGTCCTCTTGATTTCCCTCCATTATCGCATTGATCTTCCCTTCATCAATGCCAGATCGATTGGCAAGCTCTGCAAAGGAGAGGTCCAGTTTTTTACACCAGAAAACTACATTGCTGATGAATATCTGGTTGATGTTTCCCTTATTTTCCATACTGCGAAAATAATGCATTCGGCCAAGCAGATAAAAAATGGACAACTGAAACAGTTAATGGTTTTGTTAATGTTGCAACATCTATTTTGACCAGATGTTAATTACGGTAGTTATGGCCTGGCTGCCGCTGTGGCGCAGTTTTCATCAGTAATTTTAATCACCACCTCCCTATTTATCTGATTGATAACCGAATATGTGACCCATGATGCTTTCAGACGCAGATATCGAAAGAATACACCAGGTCCGGCATTTAATAAATTGTCGGATTTTCCAGCATATCAGAATAATTGACCTACTTCCAATAGCAGGAATGGGAGAAAGCAAGCTTTCCAAGGGCTTCAAATCTCTATATGGTGTAACAATTTCTCACTATCATCTAACAATCTCCATGGAATATGGTAAAGCGCTTTTGGAAGCCGAAGCCGGGGCTCAAGTAAAAGAAGTCGCAATCAAATTAGGATACCATACGACTGGTAATTTTTCCCGCGCTTTTGTAAAGGTTTTTGGAAAACCTCCGAGTGAATTTCAGTGCACAAATGATGCAGTGAAATAACGGAATCGGATAACTGATTTTTCTAGGTGGTGAATGTTTTCTGTTTTAGTTTTGATCAAGAAATTAGAGACACAATAACCATATAACACAGTAACCCTTAATTCCAATTTATGCATCGACTGATAACCTTAGCCCGATTTAAAACATAGTTCTTTATTACTTTCCTTTTATATAGATCAACGAATACGAATCCGTCTTGTTTACATTACCGGCGTCCATAGACTCAATGCCAAATGGTATGAAAAGAAATCGCCGTGTGGTTTCGTATTCGGACGAGAGTGAAACAATCTTACTTAGTTCCACCAGACTGAGAATGATAACCCAAGATTTGATTAAACTTCAAACAATAATGAAAATTCAAAAGACACTACTGCAAATAATCATGTTGCTATTCATCGTCCTCTGGACCTATGCAGCATTAAGTAAAGTGTCAGAATTTGAAATATTTCGTTATCAACTAGGCCAGTCACCTGGAATTGCCTTTGCTGCGCCATTCTTGGCATGGTGGTTACCTTTAGCGGAATTGACCATGGCAATTATGTTCATATTTGAACGTACCAGGATCTATGCATTTTACCTGTCATTTATAGCCATGGTGGTCTTCACAGTTTACTTGATTGGAATGTTGATCTTCGCCAGCAAGATTCCCTGTAGTTGCGGAGGGCTAATAAGCAAATTGACATGGACGCAGCATATTTACTTTAATTTACTTTTTGTGGCCATGGGAATCATTGGACTCCTGATATTGAGAAATAATTCAATAACTCCTAATAGCAAACATCTGAATCTTAATTCTACCCTGCATACAAAATAGTTACTAGTAACAATTATTATTTAACCATCAAAAATTACACAAAATGAAATTCAAATCACTTGCACTTTGTGCACTTCTCGTTGCTTCATTAGTAGTTATCGTTGATAAGGCTCAAGCTTATAAGAGAGCTTATCAAACTTTCGTATTCACTGGTTCAAGTCAAAGCGACCCGCTTTCTTATACTGCTGGATCAATTCCTTCATGTTTTTCCGAAGGCTTAATCTGCGCGCTGGATATTCCTGATGCTGATGTTTACACTCAAAACGACATCAACACTCTTGGAAAACCTCAAAGTTATCTGGGTCAACCAAAAGTTGACTTAACTGGCTCAGGTGAATTGGGTGCGCAAGTAGCTTCAGCAGTTCCTGCTTCTGGCGAACAAGATGCGACTCGTGTTAACGACCGCCTGATTTACGAAAAAAACTAAATCATTGTCATATACAGGTGGAGACGTCAGTTTCCACTTGTATTTTTGATTATTTAAATTCTCAGCGTTATTTAATTTTTATTAAATGCTTACTGCGAATGAGAATAACCTGACTTTAAATTCACGATTATGCACTTCAAAATGCTTTGTGCACTTTCTATCTCAACTACAATAACAATTTCGATGGGTGAACAACTTTACGCTAAGATCTATTCGTATCAGACTTTTGTTTACACAGGATCGTATTATGACGACCCAGTTAGTTACACCGCTGGCCCAATTCCGACTTGCCTTTCCGATGGGGAACTTTGCGCGATAGATGTGCCAGATACAGACGTATATACAATGTTTGAAGTTGTTGCTTTAGGAAAACCAGTATATTATGCGGGGAAACCTAAGGTTGATTTGAATGGGCATCTAGACCTCGGTACACAGTTGTTTAATGCAAAATACACTTCTGGTGAAACGGATGTTACCCGCGTGAATGACCGCTTGATTTACGAACACTACTGAGGTTAAGCAGGGTAAATATGGAGAGGACATCTACAAATGTCCTCTCGAATGCAAATTATTTTTTGCTGAAAACCAATGTCTTCACAGGCTCTATGGATTCGACAACATCCAGACCAAACGGTTGCAAATATTCTCGTAATTGAATGACTGAGGAGTTTCCTGATGGGAACACAGGTAAAGCAATCTTTATTTTGCCATCGTACTTAACTTCGTTTTTTACAATCTCATTAAATTTATGGATCATATAGTTGAAATAATCGTGGAGAGCTTCATCAACCCGATATCCTTGCCAAATCCTATACCTATTTTGATTACTGCCAATTGAATCACTCGCAAAAGATCCATTATTATTGAATTTTATTTTGTTGAACTTTTCGTTATCACTTACGACCAGTTTATAAACTTTAGTCGGTAAGTCAGCAACACTCCCTGTCAGTTTCAAATTTTGCTCACAATAGAATTCCAGGTCGGCTCCCACTTTCTCACGAACGATTGAATCTGATATTCCTGTCGGTGATATGATTTCGTAAGAAATCGCTGATTTAATGATAGTTAAATCTGTGCCTTGATAACCTAGTATTCGTTTATCAGAGGTTAAACTAGAGGGGTCGACATTGCCAAAATCATAATCTCGCGGTCTGTTTAAATACACATTTGATTTTAGCCTATATTCATATGCATATCTAAAAAATTTTAGCAGCTGAGCATTTATCTGCGTGGTCCTAATGGTATTATTACTTAAGTCAATCTTTCCATACACAGCTTTGCTGTAAGGATTTTCATTAATAATAAAAGGTTGAATGACTGAACTTATAGCTGCTTTATCAAAACTATTTGATAGCAATATTGGCTGCTCCAGGGATTTTCCATATTCATCTGGTAAAAATGAAATTTGTTCACCAGAAAAGTACTTTTTGATTTTGCCTGGATTGGTATTTTCATGTATACCACGTAGGATAAATTTCTTGTCTTTTCCTATCCAAACGTGATAACCAATCTCATGGCGCATTGGAAAATACTGACCGAGTTCCTTAGAGATTAGGATTTGCAGATTTTCAGGGATAATTGGGTTATCCGGATTTCTACGGTTTCTTTCCTTAATCCAACTGGATATTTTCTGAGCGCTTTCGGCAGTATTCACTAGCACTATCTTGATTTCATTTTTAAACTTTCTTTGAATATCTGAAATGTGTGGAAAATTGTCCAAACAACTGCTGCAGTTTGTAGTCCAAAAGTCTAATACGATAAGTTTCCCCTTTAATCTTTCAAAGTCTGCCGCTCCTGAGTTAGGGCTTTGTATGTTACCCTTGGCGTCAATTACTGTGTAATCAAAGAGTTTCGGCATAGTTTCTCCGATTTGCAGCGGCATTTTTACAGCCGTTGCTTGATGTAGCTGTCCGAGTAAAATCATCGGCCAGAATAAATTTGCCATCAATATTATACTTATGTGTTTCATTTGTTAACGTTTGTTTTGCGTCCAGTTGTTCAATGCCATTATTTCTGATGGGATCAACCACACCCAACGGTTGTCATTCGGTGATAATGTATAACTAGTGCCCTCTACAACCCGTTTCAAACTTATATTCGCCCCCTCTAAATTGAGCCTGCGGAGATCGCTCCAGCGTGTTGACCGAAAGATTAGTTCCTTACGCCGTTCATTCAAAACAGTTTGAAGATCTTGTGCTGGATTTTGGGGCATAATTGATATAAACTTTCCTTTTTTCCAGCGTTTTTCAAGAAGCGAGTTCAAAACATCCAGACCCTCTTTATTTTTCCCCGCCCGAACAAGGCATTCAGAATGGATTAACATAATTTCACTGCTGGTGATTCCGTTGAATGGTATGTAGCCGGCTTCCCCTCCATAGCTGCCTTTAAATCCAATAGTGCCGTTGGAATTTTTCACGAAGAATATGGGCCTGCGCAAATCATCACTGGAATACATTGCATACAAAGAAGAATCTATAACCTGATCTGTTCTAAACGGGCCAGCTATCCTGATCCAGAATGAAGTTTCAACATTAGCGAATGGGATAGTTGGATTTTTTGTGGAATCCAGTGTGCTGTATTCCATCAATGTAGAATGCAATTCCAGATACTTTTTTGAGTATATTTCTGCGCTACTGTAATCTCTCATCGAAAGAAAAACCCTTGCAAGTAATCCGAAGCAATTTGCTCTGTTACCCCTATTTTTCGCTTCAATACTCACAGGGAGCAGGTCAGCGGCTTCTTTGAGATCACCTGTTATTTTGTTATAAGTTTCTTCGACAGTGGATCGCTGTATTGGGGCTTCTAAATCAGGTGTTGTGCGCAACGGAATGGATGGGGCCATTTTATTCTGTTCGGAATAGGCAGGTGCGTAAATTTCAGCAAGCTGGTGAAACCAGAATGCCCGTTGCATTAAAGCTTGGCCTTTTATAAAATTTATTTGGTTGCGATCACTGCCCGAAAACCGATCGAGTTCTTTCAAAACTGTATTTGCAAGATTGATATATGCGTACGACTTAACCCAATCAGTTAGAAAATCAGTTTTTGAATCCCAAGTGTAAGCATCGCGCTCTTCCTTCCGGCGTGCTGCCAGCGATTTATCTGGAATATAATATTCATCGGTGCCAAATGCTATTAAGGCACCCCCGTCGGAGTTGGAGTTGTTATCGAGTATTTCCTGCAAATCTGATAACTTTTCGATTGTGGTTTTCGATTTATCAGGTTTTTCATCTAGGAATTTTTTACACGAAATTTCGGTTATAATGCAAGCTATCACGCCAATGCAATACAATAATTGATATAGTAACTTTTTCATTTTTCTTATTTTTTAACTATAAACCAAGTCTTACACCAAATGATATATTTCTGAGGGCGGGGATTTGTGCTGCTGGATAATCGGGATCATAGTTTGATTTTGCTGCCCTCCAGATAAAAACGTTCAGGCTATTAGCATAAACGTAAAATTCCGCCGATTTCAAATAGCTTTTCTGACGCCTCGAGGTTGAGCAGTTGTAAGAAAGCCTAATATCCTGCAGCCTTATGTGGTCCCCTTTTTCTATATTGATCTCCGAATATTCATAAAATGCATCTCTGTTAGAATTTATCGGGTATTGCATTGAAGGAATGTTGGTAATTAATTCATCGCCTTTCTTCTGCCAGCGCGCCTGGTAATCTGAATGGCCGGCCCAACCTGTAAACAATCTATCATATCGAATAGATGGTTTACGGAAATAGTAATTATACTTGAAGCTTATATTGAAAGACAAGGAAATGTTTTTGTATCTAATTTGATTTAAGATGTTTCCATAGTTTAATGGAAAAGATGGGCCAACTAGTTTTTGGTTTTTTGCGGAATCAATTGAAATACCTGCATAATCTTCACTGATATTGCCTTTTAAAAATCCTCTGGGTGCTCCAGTTTCTGGGTTTAAACCTGCCCATTTATACGCATACAGAACACCCATTATTTGATCTTTCCTCACTGCTGCCGAAAGTGGAGTCGAAATCTCATTTCCAAAATATTCTGAAACCACCGATTTTGCATAGCTGTAATTTATTAGTGTTGTCCATTTTACTGTTCTGTCAATGTTCTTTGTTTGGAGTGATAGTTCAAGGCCTTTGCCCTGAATGTTCGCGACGTTTTTTGTTACGGAAGGAACACCTAGCGTTTTGTCTACATTTACAGATGAGATCAGGTCCTTTGAATTTTTTTTATATGCCTCTATTGATCCACTTATTCTGTTTTTCATAATACCAAAATCCAAGCCTACATTAACTGTTCTAACTTCCTCCCATCTCAAGTCTGGATTTGAAAGGGTGCCTATGGTGCTAATTCGCTGCCCGAAAATGTTTGTTGATGGGCTGTGAGTGATAGTGGAAATGGCGCTTATCGTATTATTCACATTCCCTGCATAGCCATACGTAGCACGTAATGCTAACATGTTAATCCATGATACCGCTAAAAAGTTTTCATTGTAAATATTCCATCGTGCTCCTGCCGACCATAGTGGTTTCCATCGATTATTCGTATTTGCTCCTAATATATTTGAACCGTCTTTCCTGGCGCTTGCGTAAATGCTATATTTGGATGCATATGTATAGTATAGATTGGAAATCACAGACACGAAGCGGTCGGTTTTATTCGCCATCGTCATTGGATTATCGATTCTCGCAGTACCAGTGTAAAAGAGCGGGAAAGGATCTGTGAAATTCAAGTTGTTTGCAAAAGTTAAATTTGCTCCGTCGTAACCGTAAGTTCGGTTCGCATTATCCTCCAATTTTGCATTGCTTATTTCACCTGCGAGAAGTGCTTTCACTTCGTGCATGTCGAATTGCTTCGCCAAATTAAATTGTGCCCGAAAATTTTGGTTTGTTAGTATTCGCCGGCCTCTATCTAGTATGCCGCCAGGAGGGATCACTTGCTTAAAGCTCGTAGGATTTGTAAACTGATTAATCAAATCTCGTGTGAAAAATGTTCTCTGATCATACAAAGTTCTTGTATCAGCGCCTTGTTTTCCAAGTTGAAATGTCAGTTGCGAGGATAGCCAAGGAAGAATCTGGTAACTAGCGGCTGCATTTACTTGTACAAATTGGGTTTTGACTCTTCCATTTGCAAATTCATTCTCATCCAAAGGTCGGTATTTCCAGTCCAACAACCTCCCACGGCCAACGGTATCTACATAACCCGGAATATACTTTGAAGGAGTGGCTAGAGGCACACCGTTTTCATCGGCCAATTTCGCATATGGGTAAAGTTCCAATTTTCCTGCCCCAGGACTTATTTGATACCCGGGGCCATCTGAGCGGGTTTCATCATCGAAAAATATAATCCTGCCCGTTACATTCACTTTTTTAATTGGTTCGTAGGTGAAATCTGCGTTTAATGTGTATCTATTACGAGCCCCTGGTCCTTTAATACTGCTCTTGTTATTATCTGATCCAATAGATATGTTAAATCCCGCCTTTTGGCCACCTCCATTAATTGAAAGGAAATTTTGAAATTGAACACCATTCCTGAGCACATACCTTTTGTAATCATCAATAACACTATGGCCTCTTAATTCGTTAATAATGCTTTGAGCCTCTTGATCAGTGATTAATCCATTTTTTCGTTTATTCAAGATTTCGATAACAGGAGAAACAGTGGTGAATTGTGGCGACCGAAACGTGAAGTCGAAATAGCCCTTACTAAACAAGAACTGTTCCACGTCAATGAAGTCGCTACTTTTCATTTTATTATAATATGCGAGATCTGGCTTTTCCAAAATGAGTAAATTTGAGCTGAAATTGACAGACGTCTTGGTATTCTTCATGCCTTGCTTCGTTTTTATCACGATTACGCCGTTTCCTGCCCGTGCACCCCACATTGAAAATGCCACCGCATCTTTTAATACAGAAATACTTTCAATACTGTTGGGATTAATACTTGACAATGATCCATTGTAAGGAAAATTGTCTAAAATTATCAGTGGATTAACGGTCGTTGTAGTTGCTATATCAGACGCCCCTTGAATTGTACTCACACCGCGAAGTTGTAACCTTGTTGTACCGCCAGCACGATTAAAAAGTAGTGCGTTGACCTGGTTTTCAAGTCTGCTCACTAAATCTGCTCCTGCTACACGTGCTAATAAAGCACTGTCAATCACTGCAGCAGAACCTACAAAGCGTTCGGGCTTCACAGACTCGTAGCCTGTTTGTACAGTGATTTCTTTTAGCTGTGCAGTAAGCTCTTGTAATGTCAAGTTAATTTCAGTTTGATTATTGATTACTATCTGCGAAGCCTGGAAACCGATGGATGTGAAAACCAAGATAGCCGTTGGTTCTGCTTCGATTGTGTAAAGCCCATCTTTGTCTGTAAGTGTGCCAATATTTTGACCTTTGACCCTCACAGTAACGTTAGGGATAGGATTGTTCTTCATATCCGTTATCCTACCTGCTATCCGGATAGGTTTGCTCTTTTCGGGCGTTGATGGTTCTTTCTTAAGTACTTTAGCCTTAACCAGAATCGTTTTATTGACGATCTCATATCTGTAGGGCAGGTCTTTAAAGATATGGTCAAGTGCCTCCGTTAGTGTAACGTTTTTGAGTTCAACTGTGATTGGCTTGCTGTTTGCCAATAGGGCTACTCCATAGGCGAAGCCGTAGTCAACCTGTCGCTCTATGGCTTTAAATACCGTTTCCAGCTCGACCTGTTTGAATTGCAGGTTGATTTTCTGGGCGCTGGCCTTTGAAAAAACGTTCAGGCAAGAGATTAAAATCAGGAAGGCGGCAATGTGAATCCTCATGATAATTTTCTTTATAGATCTGGTTGTGGAAGGATTTCCTTTTGGTAAATGGAAATATCCTCCCGTTCCCTTCCGGGAATGAGAGCATGAAGTAAATAAATTCATACTTTTGCTTTGTTGTGGTTAGTAATATGTCTCAGTCAATTGATGTGGATCTACCGCAAACATTTGCCGGATACGTGTCAGAAGCGTGTCCGGTTTTTATTTGGGAAGATTTAGTTGTAGGTACACGCTAGTCTTCTTTCTTCATTTTTTTAGATTATGGTTAATTGTTCTGTTAATTGGCTCAATTCTTTACAACAAGGACATTTGCTCCGGACTGTTGCTGAATGCTAAAATGAACGCCCATTCCTTCCAGGATCTGGAGCAGTTCGGATAAATTGCTGTCCCTTGAAATATTTGCGGTAAAGCGGTTCGTGGTGATCGGACCTTCATACCGGATTTCAAGATTGTACCATCTGCGGACTTCTTTTAGTAGTGAAGGAAGATCTGCATTCGTAAATTTCATTTTCCCGTCCTTCCATGCGGTTGCGTTTTCATCCGCTTTGAGGACTGTGATCTTGTTGCCTTGGTGTAGGGCCATTTGCCCGGGTTTGAGAATTTCGCTTAAATTCGTATTAAGCCTTGTGGAGAAAATGCGAACCGCGCCTTCAAGGAGAGTCGTGCGAACGGCTGGTTCGTCAGGATAGGAATTGATGTTGAAGTGGGTGCCTAGCACTCTCACTTCCTGAGTAGGGGTAACCACAATGAATGGTTGCCTTTCATTCTTGGCAACTTCAAAATAAGCTTCACCCGAAACGGTAACCCTTCTGTCAGACTGCCCTGCAAAACTGGTAGGGAATTTTAAGGAGGAGGCGGCATTCAGCCAGACTTTAGTCCCATCGGGTAACCGTACAACGAACTGTCCGCCATTTGGGGTTTCGATAGCTGCTGGTTCTGGAAATGTAGAAGCCGTAAAAACGACCTCTCCTGGCTTTCGTAAATTAACTGTTATATTTGAAACATTTTTAAGCTGTCCTTGGGCATTGCTATCCAATATAATCTGCTCCCCTGGTAACGATAGGGTTGCCCTGTTCCCTCCGGGAGGAACATCTGTGACTACCGATATTTTATCTTTCACTGGGGACACAGCCTTATCTCCCCGAACCACATATAAAGTCGCCACAATTACAATCGCGATAGATGCGGCTGCGGCAGTATAAGGGATCAGTCTTCTGATTACTGACTTTTTATTGATGGTTTTTGTGTTGATAGAAGTCCAGGAGGTTTCAATGGCATGTTGTAGCATGTCCTCACTGTACACCTCCCTGTCGTCCCGCGCGGTTTCTTCGAGTGCCTGTTCAACTAACAGCTTTTCTTCAGGTGTGCAATTACCTTTAAGATATTTTTCAAGTAGTTCAGAAGGTGTAATGTTTCCCATTTTAATTAAGGCCCTGTAGACTGCCTTAATATATAGTCCCGCGAGAAGCTAAAAGATCGCAAAAGAACTGAAATATTTTTTAGAATAGAATGGAGAAGAGTCTTTCTAGCCTGAACCGAAGCTTTTTTGAGGCATGGTAAACCTGATCCGCGATGGCTCCTTTGCTAACATTAAGCTTTTCCGCTATTTCCTGATAAGTATATTCGCCCGACCTGCTAAGATTTAGTATCGTCTGCATTCTTTCAGGAAGGCGTTTGATTTCCAGTTCCACAATTTCGGTTCGTTCATTTTGAATTACGATTTCCTCGGGAGAGGCTTCATAACTAGCGATTGTTTTTTCAAGGGTATTGAGGTAACTCTCAAGTTGTTTAGACTTCCCTATGCTTTTCAGTGCGCGGTTCTTGGTGATGCCGAAGAGGTAATTTCTGAAATTTGATTCAATTTTTAAGTGGTGGCGCTTTTCCCACAAAATGATGAATACTTCCTGGAGTACATCGTCTGCCAGACAATCATCCTGTAAGGTTCTTTTTGCAAAGCTATAAACTGGGGGGGAATATAGATCATAAAGCTGTTTGAATGCACATTGATCGCTTTCGCGCAATAGTGCAATCAGTTTATCGTCCGATAATATTGTATAATTCCTATCCATTACCCTTTTCAAAATCAAGAGCGATTGCTTTCGCAATATGCTAATTTACAGATAAATTCACATTATATAAAACATTAACCTAAAGATGATGGGCAGATGCTGTGAAAGAAAAATTTCAAATAGAACAAAGCCTTCAAGTTATAACAGTATTCACTACATAACGATTACAAAAAAGCTACTGTAGTATTATCGCACCCAATATAATGAAATATTTCATCGCGCCAATAGCCTTGTTAAGAGCTCGTAAATACTTGGTAATATCAAAATATCTTAGTGCTTTACAGTATTGTATCTCCGTGTACCTAATACAAAACACAGGGCTTCCATTAACGCAAGGTTAACAATTATTGATGTCACCGATGAATCGCATTATCCGCAATTCCGGAGGTGCAAAATCATTGCACATGCACAATGAAACACATACATGTATGTGTAAGTGAAGCCCACAGGAGATTAACGGGTGTTTAACTTTTTCAAATTATTGCCTTAAGTAGATTGCGGCGAAACTGTTATATTATGAAACAAGAGATCGACCAGCTCCTGGCGAGTCATGCCCCTACATTCTTTGCGGCAAATGAACTGATATATCCCCAACTCAAAAAACTCATTTCAGAATTTAGGAGTGAACACGGCAAGGACTCTGTACTTCAGGACCATGTTCCATATTATTCATACTTACTTCATTTAGAGTCTGTTTTTGTTGTCCTTAATGGAAATGAGTACTTAAAGATGCTCAAAGAGTTGACAGACAAAAACCTGATAGAGAAGGCAAAGATAGATCTAAGTAAAAAAATATCAACCGCTAAGGCTATCGAAAACAAAATGGATGTGTTTAAGAAGCATGCGGGAGAGCTATGGGGAGTATTACAGGCAAAAAGGGATATGGACCCTTACTACGTTTACGAGAACGAGAAAGATGTCATTGAACTTATTGAAGCTTCGGTGCAACAAACTACAGACAGAATACCCAAGGGTCACAAAGCTTACCTTGCGTTGTCAGATGCTGCTATTGTTCTCGGGGATTCGTTCAGTTTTAAACAGCTTGATTATTTTGAATACAAGTACAGGCATTCAAATATGGTCAGCAAAAAGAATAAGCTCTTATTAGACAAAATCCTAGCTTGGACTTGATTTAATCCTTACGAATTCAGAAGCGCTTAGAGATCCTTCATTTTTTCAGAATATTTATACGCCCTTCGACTGCATTCCCCATGTCGTGTTCGCGCAGAGGCACCTATTTGCTAATTTCTACGGGGCCCTCTGACGATAGTAACGCCTAATATCCAAAGAAGTCGAATACACTTCAACCTGTTATTTCCTCATTATTGTAAACAAAACTCACTCAAAAAAACATGTCTATGAAAAAATATATAACGGAAAAGCGCATCGTCGAAACAGTTATAGTTTTCTCCGCAACAGTAAGACTTTTGGGGAAACAGGTGAGAAACGAAAGTGCCGCGCTGGAGGTCGTAAAATCTGGCAAAACGCCGGACGAGAAATTCCTTCCTCGCATCCAGTTTACAAACGAATTGATTTTAATTTTAAATGAAATCGCAAAAAATAAATTTTTCCTTAGTTACCACAACAAAATTCCGCTAATCATGGACGATGCGGCCAATAAGGAAATTCTAAAGAAAATGGGAAATTCCCAGTCCTTGGATTATTATTTGTTCGCAGTTCAAAATGTCTCATTAGATATGCTAGCCGCTATTGCAAGTAAGCTGAGAAAGGAACTTGCAAAAGACAAACGCAGAGAAAAATCCTTACGACGAATTTTAACCGAGTCCGGCGTTTCGATCAATTCCCATGAACCTTACGAACCAATGGACGAAATCGAGTTGCCGGAAGAAATACAAATCTTAAAATCGGCACTAGGCATGATTCTAAAGATAAGGGCCGTTCAGCCCTTAGAATATTTTCAAGAAATGCATAGATACAAATAATGCAAATTTGGCCGTGCCCTTTGGAACGGGCTATCCGTTATACCTTTTCTGGCGAAAGGGTACCGCTACTATCGATTCGGTTGTATTGCTTTTCACTCGTCGAATTTACTCTCCTAAACATGGTTTTCATTTTTTGAATTGGGCAATGTCCCATTTAAATTGATCTATTATGAGTCCAGATGCTGACTTCAATTTCCTTGAGCAAAAGATCCGTTTACTGAATGCCGCTGATAGGTTCCATGCGAACTTGGAAAGTGCTAAAGCCATTTTCAATTATGTGCGTGCGATAAATACTTTGGGTGCTGCCGCTCATGGTATGCGGTATTTCTACGATCGCTCATCAAATCTGCTCAAATATATAAACGGGCATAAGTTTTTTGAGTATGCGTTGGCACTTCGGGCAGAGCAGGGGCAAAAGCACCCGGAGGGGCAAGGGGTTGCTGATAATCTGTCCCTCTCCTTTTCAGAACTCCAATCGGCTGCAACCGACCTGCATGAAATGGTTATTGGAAGTATAAGCAGGTTAATGGAAGTGGCAACTGCTCCTAATTTAAAAAAAGCGTCACGCATAGTATTGGCTGACCTGAGTCAGGGATCTGAAATTCTTAATACGATCAAGAACGCCAAACCAGAAGGTCACTGGATTGAGCTCTATACACAAGGATTAAACAAACAAGATGATTGAGCAATGAAAGTTTCATATCTGTGTCCCCAACTTCTGATCTTTAAACCTGCTGCCGAAAGAAATTTGTCAGGTTTATTTTAACTATTGCTAAAACCAATTAATAATGAAGCAGTTTCTAGCTTTCTCTTTTATTTTGCTGTGCGCATGTAAAAAAAATGACCGCAAAGATATTCCCGATGACCCAGCTTTTAGAAATGGAATGAGCTTGGTTTTTGCCAGAGTCATTGGGGTCGATTTATCGTGCAGCGATCAACCGTACCAGGTCAAGATTATTACCTACGTCGCCATGAGCGGCTTCCGGAAAAATTTATCTGACCTGTATTGGACGTACAATCTACCAGACACCCTAAAGGCGATAGGTCAGTACATAGAGCTTGAAGTTTCACAGCCTTTCATGCCCTGGAGAAAGTGTGGAGACAATATTTTGCCAGATGAGATCGTAATTGATAAGGGCGTTGCTGTTCATGAATATGATTATTGGGAAGTGATTGACGTCGATGTTTGCGCTGGTCTTTCGTTATTAAAGCGCTACCCTCGTTCCCATTATGATCCGGAAGAGCAAGTGTGGTGTGCAAATGTACCTAACGATCTGAAAATTGCAGGGCGGAAATTTTATGCTGTATCAAGAATTGCCGGCATCTATGAACTTCGTAAATGTATTTATTCGAAGCAACTAAAGCAGGTTGTATTGAGCCGGGCCAGCCCCAATTAGAATATTCAACCTTTAAATGCTTGTCTTTCTGTATATTTTTTTCATTTTTTAATGGTTTAAATAAACGCCGGCCCGCCTCTTCAGGCGGGCTTTTTCATGCCTGATTATTAATGGACAGCTGATTTTAACTTGAAACGTTTTGGAATCTTTCTCTTTCAATGACAAATCACATTTACCCCAAATTACTCTTTAATATTTCAGGTGATGGTTTCTCCGAAAAAAACGTTTCTTTTTTCCCCGCCCCCTGGCTGGTATTCGTCCCAGGACGGACCGGTCATAGCGCAGCTAAATTAAGTACTTGATCGAAAAGTGCTTCCGCAATGGACGGCAGGGGCTACGCCCCGAACCCGCCGTCCACCCTTCGGGACTTTGCCGCACATATTCGATCCGGTCGTACTTAAATCGCTTTCTATTAACCGGCCCGCCATGGGAGAAGATCTTCCAGGTGGGGGCTGGGGAAAAAAGAAAAAAATGTTTCACTTAAAAAAACAAACAAAATGAAAAAAGTAACAAAAGGAGCAAACGCTAAAGTAGCAACTGCCCAAAAAGCAAAAAGTCCTAAAGCAATCGCGAACGCAGCAGTACCAGCCGCAAAACTTCAGGTGGTTAAAGGTGACAAACCGAAAGCGGAAGAGGCACAACCCGCAGAGAAAACCAAAATTGAACTCAAACAAAGCGTAACAATGCGGAATGTGGAGGCAACCGAGCATATTGTTGAAGACCTTTACACCCGCGTAGTACACCGCAGGAGGTTCAACGAGACGATTAATAGGCTTGATAAATTCACTTTCGATCTGAAAGATACCGTTGACCACGATAAAGAAAACTATTACAGCGGTTGCGGCCTGACCATTAAGGACAGTAAAGGGAACGAGTTCGTAACACGTAATCCTAAACTGATTCAAAAAATCGCACTGTTCACCCGCAACCTGTGCATTGAAAAGCTTGCCGAAATTGAGGCAGAAATTGTACTTCCGGCTGCCGCTTAGCACCCATAATGCCCCTGCGTCCTGCAGGGGCATTAATTCACTTTTAAATTGTATACCATGGAAAGAAAGAAAATGCAAAAATCCATGATTCCCATTTGGTTAGAAATTGGAATCAGCCACGGGATAAAACGGGCAATAGACCCGCCATTCGATGAAACGATGTTTTACAAGTGTAAAACAATCGATGAGTTAGAGGGAATGTTGGGCAACATCGGAAATTGGGTATTAGGACAGGCTTTTTACTGGGAAAATCTTTGTTTTATCAATCTCAATGCCGGTGGTGATGAATGGCTAGCAATCCGGGACAATAAAAAGTTTGATTGTGTCGGATTTGATGAATTAATAATGGACGGGAAATTTGAAAGTTATATAAAGCGGGTAAGCCGATCAAGCGACAACGTTAAACAACTTGAATTTCCATTTTAAACTTTAGAATTATGACTTACCAAAGAAAAAGTAAAATAGTGCCATGGCGTGCCATTGGTAGCGAAATAGAACATTGCAGCACGAGCGAAGAAGCTTTACATTGTTCAGGGCTGGATTATGAGGTAGAAAAAAGGCCGCTTTTTACGTACGATACGGAGAATTTTAACGGTGACCCCGACGAGGACATAATAATCCCGGAATTACAGGTTCCGGGTTATTATTCGCTGGTTCGTACTGATACAGAGGAACCGTTAGGCGTGGTTAAGGGTAAATATACGGTCTGTCAAAATACAGAGTGCTTTGCCTTCCTTGATAGTCTGGTAAAAAATGGTTCTGTGATTTTTGACAGTGCCGGGAGTGTGAACGGTGGCAGGGATGTTTTCATTAGCGCAAAACTGCCACAGCAATTGAGAATAGGTAAAAATGACCTGATAGATCAGTTCCTGTTTGTTGGCACTTCCCATGATGGATTGACCAGCACAACCGTAGGGTACACACCAAACCGGATTTTTTGTAAAAACATGCTGAACAATACAAATTCTGTCCGCATATACCATACTGCGAATGCAGACAAAAGATTGCAGCAGGCAGCGGAAATATTACATGTAACTAGGGAGCTGGCCGAACAAAACCAAGAAACATTTAACCGCTGGGCTAATGTCAGGATTACGGACGAACACATTAAAAAACTGGTTCAGATGGCCATGTCCCCGAACCCTGAAACCTTGGCCAGTGTATTAAGAGGTGAACAGGATGAATTTTCGAGCCATTTTGTAAATGTTTGCGAACAGGTAATGCAATACCATTTTGAGGATGAATCCCAACTTTTGGAAACTACAAAGGGTACCGTTTTTGGTGCTTACAACGCCATTACCGGATATTATCAAAACGTGAAGACGTTTAAAAATGACGAAGAAAAAGTAAAATCCATTCTTTATGGTGGTACTGCTCAGACACGTGCGCAAAAAGCGTTTGAACTTTGCGCCGATTTTACCCGTAGCGGGGAAGATATTTTTCGGGTTAATTAGTTTATTAGGGCGGTTGCTATTGGCCGCCCGTTTCTTCAATATTCAAATATTTCTAAATACTAACATAATGGGCACAAAATTAAACTATCAGACAAATGAGGAGAAAGGCAAAATATTGCATAAAGAATTTTATTCTGAAATGCCAGCGTTCATTAACTATCTCAGTAATTTTTCCACTTACATTTTAGAAAATCAGTCGAAATTCGCGACTACCTGGAATAATGGCCTTTTTACCTTCGATCTTTGGCTTTCAATCATCACAGATATAGCGGACAGGTTAAAAGAGAATCCCGATAAGATAGCCGCCAGCCGCGCAAAATTTTCATGGGAACTTTTCGGTGATCTTCGCGCGTTGTTTACCATTCACTGTTTAGTGCTATACGTTAATGATAAAGACCAGCACCCAGACGAAAAGTTTCGTGAAAAGGTAAAGACCATGTTTAAGACAGAATGAATTATTCAGGGAGATATTCCCTCCCTGATATTTTGTTATAGCTGTTTTGTCCCCGGCGGCAAAAGCCGTATCCTCGTTCCTCGGATACAGCTTTTGCCGCTTTTCATTTAGATGAATTTTTTCCCATTTAGGAATATGTTTTCAAATGTTAATTGGCTCTCTCAAATGACTGTGTTAACCCCTGTCTATTAACAATTCCCTCATGAAATTCACAAACATATTTGCATTCAAATCAGATACAGAATTGTCAGGAAATTGATTTATTTTCAAGTGTAATTTTATCCCTTTTAGCTTCGGAGGCAAAGTATCGCATCTATAGTTAAAAGACTGTTATATGAAACTTGGCTCTTTCTATGAGAAAACCGAAACCACTATTCCTAATAGCTGTGGGAATCTGATCATGCCTGATTTTATAGCGACCTTTTCGAAATTTGACCAGGGTAGCATACTTTCACAGCACCTTTTGACCAATAACTACACCATATGGAAATTTGATCTCGACCTCTGCGATGATTTGGTGACATCAATGTCAAACGACCATAATCAGTTCGCGTTCCTGCTGAGCAGCAAAGGCAACATCACTATTCAGGCCCCGATGGGATCGCCCCAATTATTCGGCAATTGCTCTGTTGTGTTTAACCTGCATGACAGTCAGGTTAAAGTTGAAAAAGGTAAATCTACTTTTTGGATTACAAATCCAATAGGTGATCATTACAACAAATTGGAAAATAGCCTGGGATCGCTGCTTTGTAAGGTAGCCTTTCTCAAGCCGGCTGACCAGGATATGCTTGGCAATCTGTTCCTGAACTCCGCAATCACAGATCAGGATTCTTTCATCAGGGATGCACGCATGCATTTTTTGATTTCAAGGGTGCTGGAAGAACTAACGCCCAGGCCAATGTATGAGGAGGATTTTAAAGGAATGAGGCTGGTAGCGTTGGACCTCAAAAAATACCTGGATGAAAATTATACCAAGCGTATTCGTTTGAATGATCTTAATTATGGTGTTAACGCAAGAAAGGCTTTTTATAGGGAATACGAAGTGTCTCCCAGGCGATACCTTCAAAATCTGAGAATAAATGAAGCAAGAAAGCTGCTTCGTAACACCAAACTTAGCATACAGGATATTGCCTGGGAAGTTGGCTATGAAACAGCCTCCGGATTTACCCGTATTTTCAGCGCAATCTCAAAGCAGTCTCCTTTGGAATTCAGACATGTTATTGTCGAATCCTGAATGAACTTTATTTACATTTTCATGTTACAATGACCAAAGTACATAAGAATTTTTCCTAGTTATTTTATTTCAATTTAGTCCCAATGAAATCATCACTAACCCTCGTATTATTAACTGTTATATCGCCATTATTGGGTAGCTGCGAAAAAGAATATATTCGTGGAAAGCAAACTGATCCCACACAGCGTAATATTCCTGCTAAAGTGGTACGCCCAGTAGAATATTGTAGCGACAGGCCCGTTATGCTAAAGCTCCTGAGCCAAATTCCTCAGCAATTTGCGCCCTATGACTTCAAGGTTTATGCAAGCAAACTACCTGATTCACTCAATGTAGAAGGTTTGGAAATTATGATTGATTACGTTGCAGTCTATCAGGATCAGGATCTGAATTCTTACTGTGGCCAATTACCTTTGAACCAGGTCATCATTTTTGATGCCGTAAGAAAATAACAGGGTATCGGTTGCTATCAAATTAAAAGGCCGCCTGTCAGGCGGCCCGTTTTCTGTTACGTATTGCCCGGCACGCCTTTCAGTTTGTCAGCAAACACCGTAAGCTCTGCCTGATCCAGCAAATCTTTCCTGAGTTCTTTAAGACCTTCAATTTGCTCAGGATAGAAGCTCAGCAGACCACTGCCCTCTCCCTTTTTCACTTCAATGGCCTTGTCGATCACCTGGCTCAAAATCAGCACCAACTTTCTGCTAGGTTGCAAACTCAGTTTTTTAACTTTTTCCTCCATCGCTGGAACTGACAGGACTGCATCATACAGCCATGCCATCTCTTCTCTTGTCATACGCACTTGTTTTTAATTCCAAATTCTGATTTCAAAAGTAACGGATCCTGCTTTGTTTCACATTTAGCATAATCGTAATCGTCAAGGTTTTACGCTTTTGGCCGATTAGCTTTGTATCACTGTGATGTGAAAACGAAAATGTGAATGATGGAAAACAGGAAGAAAATGAACTGCGCTACCGCAAATGCTTACGACATGGTGGAATACCTGGCAACACTAGGTTTCCAGCCCAACCCCAAAAAAAGTAGGGGTCATGATTATTGGTTCAGCTCCCCACTGAACCCGCCTGACACTGATCCTTCATTTAAGGTCAACTCAGCACTGAATACCTGGTTTGATTTCATTTCTTGGGAGGGAGGCACATTGGTGGACTTTGGAAAGCTGTACCATAAATGTCAGTCAGTTGAAGAATTTCTCGAACGTTTCGGTAATGGTCTGCTTACGCTTCCCCTGGTGATTAAATCACCAGTGCTACGCCCAGCCGTAGTTAGGAATTATTCGGAAATTTTAACCGTAGCACCTATCAAAAGTTATTCTCTGACCAGATACCTGGAGAAACGGATGATAGATCCTGAGGTTGCGAAAGAGTATTGTCAGGAAGTTACGTTCCGAATTGGTGAAAAAACCTATTACGGCATTGGATTTAAGAATAATTCCGAGGGCTGGGCTATCCGTAACCCCTTTATGAAAAGCGGGGTCCACCCCATGGACTTCACAAGCATTGATCGCGGTTATAAAAAGGTGGCCGCTTTTGAAGGTTACATGAATTTCCTGAGTTACGCAACATTTTACAAAGGCACATCCCGAATGAGAACCAATTTCTGCATCTGGAATACTCTGGGCATGTTCCAGAAAGCCAGGGCATTTATGGAAATCCACAATCAGAAAGATTTATACCTGGACCATGGTAGCGGCGGTGATAATTATACTTCCCAGGCGCTTGCCCTGGATTTAGGCTATAAAGATCGCCGGGGGCTTTATAAAGGTTATGATGATCTAAATGACTGGCAAATGAAGACTGGAAAGCCATTGAGATCAAATAGGGGTCTTTCCAGGTAATACAAAGTAGCATACTGACTATTGCAGAATCACATGATTATGTTAGGTCTTCCGCTGTAGCGAATACGGCTAGGTATCAGGTTGCGTCACAACCTTTTTTACCGCCACCCTCCGAAGTCGGGGCGGTTGATTGAAAATGAATATTGTTCACCAGTGAGATTGATAAGATGAAGAGAGAGAACAAAACCAAATGGCTGCATTTGCGGCTTTCAGAGACTGAATTCGTGCAGCTCCATGCTGCATTTAAAAAGACTACAGAACGGAAATTAAGTGCCTATGCCCGGAACATTTTATTGGGCAGGCCCATGATCAAGGGCGTGCGCAACCTGACCACTGAAGCGCTCATTCAAGAGTTCTCCAGGCTTCAGAAAGACCTGAACGGGATCGGGAACAATTATAATCAGGCTGTCCACAAATTACATACGCTCCAGCACACCGAACAGTTTAAAAAGTGGCTTTCTGTCTACGAACTTGACCGCAAAAAGCTACTGAAGGACATTGAAACCATGAAGGACTTCATGAACCAATCCGCTGCATCATGGTTGCTGTAATCAGGCCGGGATATTCCATCAGGCGTGCATTCCATTATAATGAAAACAAGGTTAAGGAAGGTGTCGCAGAGCTGATATCCGTGCAGAATTATCCAATGGAGCAGTCCGCAATGAAGGAGGGGCACCGCCTGAATATGCTGCTTAAATTAGCAGAACGCAGTACCACGGTTAGCCAAAACAGCATCCATATTTCGCTCAATTTTGCTCCGAAAGATTTCCCCCTTCTGGATAAGATTCAATTAAAAGATGAAAATACCCTGTATGAAAATGGCTTCGCTGATAAGATAATTAGCCTTGCAAATGAGCTCAAGGATCGAGGAGAAAGTCAGGATATTGAGAAACTAAACCGGATTGCCAGAGAAGTAGCTATGCTTTCTACAGGCGAATCTGCGAAAGCAGATGTGGCAATAGCTAAGGAGCTGACAAGCCTCATCGATAAAATTAATCGCACTTATAATGCGAAGCTGAATACTGTTGCTGAAGAATATTTACAGGCTATCGGGTTCGGAAATCAGCCTTACCTGGTGTACCGGCACTATGATGCAGGGCATCCGCATATCCATATCGTAACGGTAAAAGTAGATCACAACGGGAATCGAATAGAGACCCAGGACAACTATAGAACATCTAAAGCTGCGTGTGAGGCAATTGACATCAGGCACGGGCTGACCTCTCCTGAAGGGAACACATCCGGCCTGTTTCTGCCCGAGGCTGTTAATGTACAAAAGGCGCTTTACGGAAAATTCCAGACAAAAAGGGCTATCGGCAACATACTTGAAAGCACGCTTTCAACCTATAAGTTCACTTCCTTACATGAGCTGAACGCACTCCTGAATCTTTACAATGTACATGCTGAAACGGGAGAGGCAGGTTCCCGGCTTGCAAAGTACAAGGGTTTGCAATATCGTCTGCTGGATGGCCTGGGTCAGCCGGTAGGTACACCAATTAAAGCCAGTGCTTTCTATAATAGGCCAGTTTTAAAAGAGCTTGAAAAGAAATTCCTGCGCAACCGGCCGGAGAGAAATAAGCATAAAACCAGCCTTAAAAATGCAATCGATCTGGCATTGAAAAGTAGACCGGTTTTCTCAGTTGATGACTTACAAAAAGTCCTAAAAAGACAGGCCATTCAGGTGGTTCAGCGACGGAATAAAGATGGCATTTTATATGGCATCACCTTCGTAGATCACAACAGAAAGTGTGTATTTAATGGCCGCTCCCTCGGTGAAAATTATGGTGCCAAAGCCATTCAGGCGAGGCTAAAGAAAGGATATTCTCTTATTGAAAATCCCTCGAAGAACAGCTCCGCATCCTTAAAGCCCAACCTGTCAAACCCCATCTCTCCTGATTTACAAGCTGGTCAACCCTCATTTCCCGCCACCCAAAATCAGGACGAAGGTATCCTCGACATTCTTACCAGAACTGAAGATACATACGACCCTGTTCCTTATCCACTCCGCCCAAAAAAGAAAAAAAAGAAGAAAAAACAAGAATGATAACCTAATAAAAAAAGAATTATGTCACATCAAACTGGTGAGAATGAGCAAGCGTTGCGGAAGATAATTGATATGACCAGGCTGATCAGTATTACGATATTGATCCTCCATTATTACTACTATTTATACGGAGCTTTTAAAGATTGGGAGCTGATATCCGATTTTACCGATCGCCTGTTGGGCAATACCGTCCGTTCAGGATTATTTAATTTTTTTCACAAATCTAAACTCATTTCGCTTGGTATCCTCCTGGTTTCTTTGCTAGGGGTAAAGGGTCGGAAAGATGAAAAATTAAGCTACAAAACGGCCCTTGCCTATATCATTACCGGCCTGCTGCTGTACTTTATTTCCTATCTGGTTTTATTCATGAAGATTGCCTTTGTACTGATAGCAGGTCTTTACATGACGATCACTTCTATTGGTTTTATACTCGTGTTGACCGGTGGTACACTGCTCACCCGCATTATAAAGGACAGCCTTGAGGACGATATTTTCAACGAAGATCAGGAATCTTTTCCCCAGGAAACCAGGCTGCTTACCAATGAATATTCCATTAATCTGCCTACCATATTCCGGTACAAAAGGAAAATGGTGAAAGGCTGGATAAATCTGGTGAGCCCAGCACGCGCAACGCTCGTCCAGGGCAGCCCAGGAAGTGGAAAAAGCGCGTACGTTTTAAGGGAATGCATAGCTCAGGCGCTAAGCAAATCAGACAACGGTGCTGAACCATACACTGCCCTAATCTATGATTTCAAATTTCCTGACTTATCTATCATCGCCTATAACTACTGGCTGAAGAACAAACACAGGTATAAATCCAAAAGATCGGACTGCATTTTTGTGAATTTCGATGACCTCTGCCGGTCCCATCGGCTGAACGTATTCGATCCCCTGGGAATGGTTGACATTACCGATGCAGCAGAATCTGCGCGGACAATTCTTTTAGGTCTCAACAGGTCCTGGCAAACCAAAAATGGGGATTTTTTTGTCGAGTCTCCAATTAATTTTGTTACAGCTATCATTTGGTTCCTGGTGAAGTATCAGGACGGCAGGTATTGTACTTTACCGCATGTTATAGAGTTAATTAATTTAGAATACGATACCCTCTTCTCAATTTTGCAGCTGGAGCCAACCATAACTGTGCTCCTCTCTCCGTTCATCCAGGCATATGTTAATGACGTGATGGAACAGTTGGAGGGCCAGATCGCATCGGCAAAAATCGCGCTGGCAAGGCTCGCATCTCCTCAATTGTATTATGTCCTGAGCGGGAATGACTTCAGCCTAGACCTCAATAACCCGGAACACCCGAAGGTAATTTGCATGGGGAATAACCCCCAAAAAATTCAAACCTATGGGGCAGTGCTCAGTCTGTACCTGAACCGGATATTAAAGATCATCAACCAGAAAAAGAAGCTCAAGTCGGCGTTAATCCTTGACGAATTTCCAACAATTACTACCGACATTATTCCGACGATTGCTACTGGCCGAAGTAACAAAATATGCGTCTTCCTTGGTATACAGGATGCCAGCCAGTTGCGAAAGGACTATGGAAAAGAACAAGCGGATGTGATCCTGAATACGGTTGGCAATATCATTTCAGGCCAGGTTACCGGAGATTCCGCCAAACAGCTTAGTGAGCGGATAGGTAAGATTATGCAGTCCCGGCAAAGTCTCTCCATTAACAGCGGGGATACTTCAATTTCCAAGAGTAAGCAACTGGAATATGCCGTGCCATCTTCCAGAATATCGGCCCTCTCCAGTGGAGAATTTGTAGGTATGGTCGCTGATACACCGGACCAAAAGATCCATTTGAAAGCCTTTCACTGCGAAATTCAGAATGATTTTGATGCGATTAACAAGGAAGAGGCAGAGTATAAAGAGATACCAGTTATCCGTCAGGTAGACCAGAAAATGGTGGACCTTAATTTTAAAAGGATCAGGGAGGAGGTACAGGAAATAGGGCGGAGTGAACTCCAGCGGATGCTGAATGATCCTGCATTAGAGCACCTGGTAATCAGGAAATAGCACCATTCTTAACCTAAAAGGCCGGTAGCGCGGCCTTTTAATTCTTTCATAATAAACCGAACATTAGCCCTGTCACCTATTCGGCGATGTGCTATTAGGAGATCATTTAATTCAGCAGTACAAACATGATTTAAGTTTGGCAGCGCCTTATCCTTAAAGGTTATTCGACCCTTTTCTAGGGACAGTTCTCTACTTTGAATCCTTTCGAAGAGATCTGCGTCGATTAATATCTGAGAATCACAAACTATGCTCATACCAATTGATATTGGTACTGATAAGATGTCCCTGTCTTCAATTTCTAATTGGTCATTAACCCATGTTAACATGCCAAAAATACCTCTTTCCACATAATATTCCAGGAACGTATGGCTAAGATGATATCCTCTTTCAATTCTACTCAATTTTAACCTTTCACAATGATTTCTTAATGCTTGTTGTGAATAGTTGCAACTTACAATTGATTGATTATTAAACAAATCTGTAGTAGTTGATTTGAAAGAATGCGGTAATGGTAAAGTGATTTGTACCCTGCCATTTTTATCCCCAAGAGAGAGAGATTTCTTTTCAAATGAATAATCCTTTACTGATACTTTTAATGTTTTCATGCTAGAGTTTTAGTGGAGAGAGCAACAGGCAGCATTATATTTGCTGATGCTTTGCATCTATATTTGTCTATTTATCACAGTTGTTTAGCATACAGGTCCTTCCTCCAGAAAGATGCCTAATCCGATACCCCTTAGCCATTGTAAGTGGGAAGGATCAAATTTTTCCTGTAAGCCTGGACTAAGCTTAGCAGTGCCGGCATGGGTTTCGTAAAACATCGCATAAGTTCCTTGAAAGGGAAGAGATTCCCTTTCAATTAAAGCTTGGAATTGCTTTTCATAATATGCTTCCGGGGAGGATTCATCAATAATACAATGACGCTGTACAGTCACCTTATAGATGATATCTGCCGGATTAATCAATGAAATATCTTTTATCTGATTACCAATTGCTACGCTATCAAAATTTGGCATAGAATCTTCTATTATGAGATGTTATTTGATAATTCTGAAGTTCAAAAAGTAAGCTTGTCAACTTCTACATAGTTCATATTAAATAGATCAGGAATTTTTGGAAAGGGGGGAATCGAAATTGTTATTAATTTTCAAAAGTCTATTAGGGGCCAAGTTCGTCCCAAAGAAAAGACCCTAAACCAATATCCTTAATCCACTGGATGTGGACTGCATCAAAAGTCTTTTGCAATCTTACTGAGAATTTCGCATCCGTATGAGCGTTCAAAAAGGCTTGATAATTCCCATCGAATAATAGCGCATTTTCTTCTTTCAGTGCCTGAAAATGTTTTTCCCTGTATTCTTCGTCCGATAAACTATGCATTGTACTATACTGCACCAGGGCCATCTTATAAATAATGTCAGCTGGGTTTGTATTGGCAAATTTCCCCATGTTTCCGAAAAGACCACTCATATTGGGTGTTTTGGGTTTAAGTTAAGAGTAATATTATCCCTCGGCAGGGTGAATCGATTTGGTCATAAATCTATCATAATCAACTGTTGCCTGATGGTGTTTTAATGCGTCTTCACCTCGATAGTTGAATGCCCTAAAATTAACAAAAAAACAGGCATTTTGATGCACTCATTAACTCACTGCTCCTTCAATAATTAGCACACAAGCCGTATCTTTTCGTTGATAACAAACTTTTAACACCGTTAGATTAAAAGTTAAAATTCCAGCAGCTGACTGCCAATTTAGACACACTGCTTATTCACAAATGAGACATGATGAATGTAAAAGAAAAGAGTTCCTACCTTCTCATGCGCGCTACTTTCCATTTATTATTAACATATAAATTGAACAAAATGAAAGACATGACTTCAAAAAGTGAGTTGGCTTATTCATTTAAACACCGTACAAACCCATCAGCCGATGACACTGAACAGTTTATTATTAATGTGATCAAAACGCATTATGGCTTTTTGGAAACCAAGGTTATCTGGAAGTATTTAAATACCGGAATAGGGCATTGCGCTGGCTGCGCTTACCCCAAAGCCTCATTTGATGAACTCAAGGTAATCACGCCATTTTTTACTTATCTTTTTTTAATAGACGATAAATACGAGCATTCTTCCCTGGAAGAGATCGAAGAAGTAGAACGGATTACGATGTTGGCGTTGAGGAACGGGGAGCTCAGTAGCTCTGACCCTCTGTTTGCACAATTGCTGTCAGTTAGAAATGATCTGTTAAGAGTGGGTGGACAACGATGGATCGAAGAAAGAATTTGTCCTAGTCTGGGCCTTTATTTTAAAGGTATTAAGGAAGCAATTGGATATCGTGTTAAAAACGTCTTCCCATCGATGGGGGATTTCTATGAAATCAGGGTTAATGACGTGAATGTTTGGCCAATGCTAAATTTTGCAGAGTTGATTACGGGAGTAGTACTGCCTAATAAGGTGATAAATCATCCCTTAGTATCACGGTTGGGTGTTTTAACGAGTAGAATTTTATCCTGGGCGAATGACTATTTTTCTGCACATCAGGAAGATGGCAAGGAAGTGTTCAACCTGGCTTTAATGATTAAGCATTATTCGAATTGTTCAGTCAACGAAGCAAATGCAGAACTGATTAAAATACATGATGCAGACGTGAGAGAGTTTGAAACGACCATTGACTGCCTTCCAGACTTTGGACAATATAATGCTCCGCTCATGGAATATGTTGACAACCTGCGGCTAATGATTGCTGGTTATTTACATTGGACCCTGCAATTAACCGCACGTTATAAAGCTGGCGGGCATCCTTCTATGGATATTAGAATGGCTACTGCTTTAGCCTAGAGATTGATTAGCTAATTGGTCAGCATGTGCTTTTTGTACATGCTGGTCAATTGCTTCTTTTATAATCTGCATTTCCAGACCTGAAGAAGGTTTGCTGAATAAAGCGACAGCTCCGGCACCGAGCAGTTTTTTTGATCTTTTTGGGTCTAGGGTACCTGATAGAGCAATGACAGGAATTGTTCTAAATCGTTCATCTTTTTTAAGGTTGATTAACAAATGATAGCCATCCATTTCGTCCATCAAATCGTCAGTAATGATGCAGTCCGGCATTTTTTGGATGGTTTCCAGTTTGGTTAACAATTCTGAACCGTTTTGACAACTTGTAGTTTTGTATCCTAAATCCCTCAGACTCGCGCCAAACCTCATGTTAAACATTATATTATCATCAGCATAATAGATCTCAATGTCTGTTTGCTTTTCATTATTCCGTGTGTTATCGAAGATCTCCAGTTTCTCACCATGAATTAAAGGCAAGGTAACATGGAATGTAGTTTCAATTTCATTAGATGTTACACCGTAGGTGCCATTGAATGCATTCACGACTTTTTTAACAAAATATAACCCTAATCCACTTCCACTGGTGTCCTTATTAGTTTTTCCCCGTACATATTCTCCGAATAAATTTACCAGTTTCTTAGGTGGGATAGGAGGACATTGATTAGTCACCGCAATGGTAAAATTATTGCCGTTCTCCAAAACCTTGACCTGAATAGTTGTGTGTTCATTGCTGTATTTTATGGCGTTCGATACCAGGTTGTTCAAAACTGTAGTGAGCCTTGTTAAATCACTTTTGATATATTCAGGCATGCTAGGGCTGTAAGTTGAGGTAATTTTGATTCCTCTAGCCATCGCGCTATGTGTCTGTCCTACGATTACATTTTTAATCGCATCCTCCAGACTGAGGGTTTCATTACAATTTATACCGGCTCTTATATCATTAGTAACATCAAGAACACTGTTTACCATAATACTCATTTCTCCATTACTCACAGATAGCTCGCCAATGTACGTCCTGATAAGATCCATGTTAGGTACAGGCTTATTGGCTTCCGCTTTTAGAGAATTTAATGCTAAATAGTTTGAACTGAGTATAGTGCCGAGATCATGAGCAACATTTTTCAAAAAATCCTCTATCTGGTTAAAAAGACTTTTATTTTCTTGCTGATAATATTTAATTATGCTTGCGTGAAATCCCAGAAAACATACTAATGCAATCCAACGAAATAGGTGTTGATCTTCAATAGGCATTTCCAGGGGTTTAACAAAACCTGTAAAGGCATTAAACTCGATAATAAACAGTGTTACCGCAATAGCGGTCATTGCCAGAAACTCTTTTACTTTTCCGGCATATAGTAGTGGACTAAGGCCGAATAAGAATGCTACGATAATAGGGACGTTGATTAGCGACCCAAGCATTGCGGCGAAATAGATCGCGCACATTAAATGTATGATCAACACGCTAAGACTTGCCAATGAGTAAAGTCTGCGGCTATTAAAAAAAATAACCGACATGAATAGCAGGCCTTCTATGGAGGCGGGAATGAAGATCTCTTTCAGCAGCCCTGTAAAGATGTAAAAAACAAAACCAACCGTTATGGCAAGGAAAGCTGTTATTGCACTTACTGTGTTAATGAGCTTTACGGTTTTTAATTTATCCTTCGCCAATCCCTTGGTGCCAGCTAAAAGAATATGCTTATTGATAAATAGATAGATTGCGCTGTTTTTAAAATTATATCCGCTGTTTTTGGTGCTTGCAGCCTCCATATGTACGAGGTTTAGAAATTGGAAAAAAAGCTGTGGGTTATGATCTTCTATGTAATTTAAGCAATTTATACACTCATTTAGTTAACCGTTTGTGAAGGAGTTACGCGTCTTATTTGGTATTTTAAGTATTTAAAAAAGACCTAACCCATAATTTGTTGATATTGGATATAACTCTCGATTGACAGACCATTTTGAAAGGCCGCGCACAAAGATGTTTGTATAATTCTTTGTTAAGAACTGCATATTTTGCGGTGGGTATGTGAATTTATCATTCTAATTGAGGAATGTCCAGGTTGATGTTCCCCCGAATTGTGAGAATGATGCGCTAATAGTTAAACGTCGACTTCACCCCTTAAACTTTTTATAGACTTAAATATTTTAAAGATGCCAACCCTTGCCATTTTCGATCTTAATGAAAGTGATACTAAAGAAAGATATATTGAACTTGCAGTGATGCTGGATGAAAGTGGTTACCAGTGGAATATTGAAGAAAATGGACAATATATCTCCGTACCAAACAATTCGGTATTTCACCTCACTAAAACACCCGCAGAAGTAGTCACTGAACTATTGGACATTTCTAAAAAGCTTCAGATTAAGCCAGAACGCATATTTGCTACGGAATTGTTAAACCATGCCTACCATGGTTTGAACTAGGCGAAATATTGGTTTGTCGTTTTTGTATTGTATGTTGTTCAAAATTTACACATGTTATCTTCACGGAAGGCCCATTCCATTATCTACGTTACGTTTTTTCTGTTATCCATCACCGCCAGGGCGCAGTTAAAGCGTGATACGGTGTATCAAGGAGATAAATTAACTTTGGATACAACAGTCCACACTTATCTCGCCGATACTTTGTTAAACAAGTTTGTCGGGGAATGGCAATGGAAAGCGGCAGACACCACTATCTATTTGACGTTTGAAAAAATGATCAAGGAATTCGGCTCTGAGAGGCGAGAACTGAAAATGGAATTGCTTAAAGTCCAATATCAGATGATAGTTAATGATGTAGTTGTGACAAGGACTTTAGATTCGATGTTTTTGGTTGGAAGTACACTTGGAGATAAGAATATACTATATGTCAACATAAGGAATTTTTATTCAGGCCTTAATTTCCCGCTTGAGTTTGTATTTGTATCTTCTGATCAGATCCTTATGCAGATCTCTAAAAAAAGCCGATCCAGAATTACCCAGGGCTTTGTATTTCAAATGCCCCTGAATATCAACTTTCACCGTAAATCTAAATGAACTCAATCCGTTTAAATTACTGGCATAAGTATAAATACGGAATCTCCTTTAGCGTACTTATACGCGGCATATAAATCCAGCTTCATATCCGTTTTAGTTTTTGTTAATATAGTCCAGGGCAGCATCATTCGGTTTTTTTTGATTTCTTGAATCACAATATATTGCATCGTCATAAGCAATTGCTACCTCAATTCTCCCATTTTGCCTAAGCCGATATTACCACATTTTTAACCTAACACAATTTCTTTCAATGAAGAAGATCTATTTTTTGGGGCTGTTATTCCTATGCTTTATTGGAGCATGTACTAAAAACGGAGCTGATCCCGTTACATCAAAAGTTTCCCTCATCGACCAGGCGCAAAGCTGGTATAAAGAGAATTCTAATTTAACCTTAGCCGTCAATTGGGATAAAGCAGTAGTGGCCAGGGGAAATAAGAAAATATTGATTCCTTTCAACTGGACTGCAAAGATTGACAGCGTTACAAACGCAAAGAGAACCCTGGTCATTTATGCAGATGAAAAATCTCTGCCTTACAAGGCGGAGATCGTTGAGATCATACCATCGACCGGTTATGGTAAAACGTATGGTGACAAGTATTATAAAGGCTATTTCACCGGGACACTGGCACTTTACGACCTGGAAATGAATTTCAAATACGGCCAGTCTTATATAAATGGACGCGTTAAGTACATATCCGAAGTAGAGAAGTTCAAAAATCAGGCGTTAGCTACCACCAGACCACAGACTGAAAGTATAAACTGTAGCTGGGTGCAGTCCGGCTTTGTGGATACAGATGGCGTTTTTACACGGGTCAATACGTATGTATGTGCCGTATCAGGCGGGGGAAATGGTAGTGATCCTGGCGTTGATCCTGCCATTAATTGTAAAATTGATCCAGATAATCCAACTAATTGTGAGGTTCAAGGCGGATTTGAAGAACCTACAGAGTATCCCCAGGATAACTTAAATGGAATTGAGGCAATTTGTGATAAGTCATTTAAATTTAAACAAGTAATTGAGCTGGAAAATGGCCTAGGCGGCTGGCAAATTGCAGGTGTGCAGGATATTCATATGCATATCGTAGATGCGGCAAATGCAAAGCTTGTTTATCATATCACACCAGGAGCAACCGTATATTTTGGCCTTCCTGTAGTTGGTGGAGGTCAGGGAAACATTTCATTACAATATGCAGCAAAAATTGCAGGTGATGCGGTTGAGTATGCAGAGAATAAGACAATGCAGGCCCATCATGACGGAACACTCAATATACTTAATGCTGGAAGTGAGTTTCGCAGACACATGAATGTTTATATGTCATTTTTTGGGGGAAGAGCCAATTTGTCAGAACCTGGTTTGAGTATTTCGGTAACACCGACCCAGGCTCAGTACTCTAAATTTCTGACTGGCTGTCTGTAGTTTGAATCACACTAATTGATTAATTTGGATTCAATTCGCTACTTAAAACCTTATTTGAGAAATCACAATGGGAAAATGTAAAGCTTTATTAGTGATCCTCACATCATTTGTTTTTATGAACTTAAATGCCCAAATTAAGCTGACGGAAAATGGATTTGAGGATGTTCTGTTGGGAAGAAATATCAAGGAGACCGATAATGTAGTAGCATTTGCATCATTCCGTGACAGGATGTTATTTGATGTTTTTCCATCTGAAAGTAACTTCTATGTATGGGAATCGGAACAGGCCACACTATCCGATGGTGGAAACATCCGTTATGTATTTTTAGGAACAGATTCCAATGGACTCATCATAAAAATATCAATTTGGCTCGAAGATCCTGACCATAGTTTAGAACCGCATTTGACTGGTATCTTCGGTTTGCCTAAGACAAAAGCTGAAACAGGTGTGGGAGGTGCCAGAGGCAGAGATTTAACAATATGGGATACTTCAGCTGGGGTTGCCTTATTTCTGGCACAGCCCTATAACATTGATCCTGTTTTGAAGTTTCAGATAACCAAGCTCGATTTTTATTACAAAAACAGGGCAAGTGAATTAGATAAGTTTATTATTAGCACAAGATTTCAAAACGAGTAATTTTTGGAAAAACACTTTACAGCACATGCGGTTTCTAAAAGAAAGGTGAGGCAGTATTTCGTCTCACCTTATTTTAGTTGCATAAAAGTATTTATACTTACTGTATTTCCAGGTTTCTAATGGAGATGTAAATGCCGTTTACCAATCGCCATTAACCTTTGTTAATATCCTATCTGTCAAATAAAATGAAATTTTTAACATTATTGCTAATCCTAACAGCATACGTTTCTACAAATATAAATGCCCAGATTAAGCTGAATGAGTATGGTTTTAACGATGTTCAGCTTGGTAAGAATATTAAAGAAGTGAAGAAAGTACTCCCCTTTACAGCATTTCGCGATAAGGAACTGTTTAAGGTTTTTCCTGTTGAGACGAACTTTTACGTCTGGCAGTCCAGTGATTCAATATTATTCGAAAACATAAAAATCCGGTATGTCTTTTTATCTGCCGATACCAGCGGAGTTATTCTTCATATTTCGATGTGGCTATATGATCCGGATTATGCATTGGAATCACATTTGACAGCGATTTACGGTGAGTCGAAATTCAGGGTGGACTCCATGATAAAAAGTACAAAAAACAGAGATATATTGATCTGGAAATTATCTCCTTATATTTCTGCTTCTATGGCACAACCTATTTTTGCTGATCCGGTACTGAACTTTCCGATTACAAAACTTGATTTTATTTACCCACGTGATTTAGATAAAATAGCACTGCATATGATCATCCCCAGATCTCAACATAAATAGTTTATGGTTACTGGGCCGGTACCTTCTCTTTCCTCAGATAAGCTGCTTTAACGGCATTAGCGAACCATTGAGTTTTTTCTTCCTGAGTCCCATACTGCAAAAATACAGCGTTCCCGCTTTGAAAAAATCTGCTACAATCGTTGATGTATTGTTAATTAGGGCCTAAAAAGGGCTGTTCATGTTAATGAACCTCAATTACTTATCCACGCACTATTTTAAATTGCTAATATAATTAGTAATATTGCCAAAGAATTGAGCAAACAAATTTGTGTTGACATGAGCGGAAAAAAGGAAGTGATCGAGAAATTGCAGCGGGAAATCCTTTCCCTCCAGGGCTATAAAGCCCCTGTGGACGCGATAATTCCTGATTTTGGGTTAAAGCCCATCACCGATGCATTCCCTAACCAAATCCTGCCTATTGGAGCATTGCATGAGTTTGTAATTAACGATCCCGAATCAGCAGCTGCTTCGGGTGGCTTTTTATCCGGCTTGCTGGCAGTATTGGCGGAGAAAACCAGGTCATGCGTGTGGATCAGCAAAGCCCGCACGTTGTTTCCTATGGCCATCGCCCGCTATGGCCTTGATCCCGACCGCATCATTTTTATTGATGTGCAGACAGATAAGCAGGTTTTATGGGTAACTGAAGAAGCCCTGAAATGCTCTGCCTTGGCGGCAGTGGTAGCAGAAATCCGTGATCTCGACCTAAACCAGTCCAGGCGCCTACAGCTGGCATGCGAGCATAGCCAGGTAACAGGCTTTCTGATGCGGACAGACCCTCAGCGTATGGCCAGCAGCATCTGCGCTGCACGCTGGCAGATTACACCGCTGCCCAGTGAACAGCGCCGGAAAAAACCGGGAGTAGGTTTTCCCCGCTGGAACGTGGAGCTGTTGCGTGTTCGTAACGGGCTTACCGGCAGCTGGCGGGTAGAATGGCAGGTAGAACGTTTCGCCGTTATCTTCCCGAGCAAACAAGACACAGCAGAGATCATTCAGCAACGTAATGCAGGGTAGCAATGACAAAAAGATATATGGCCATATGGTTTCGGCACTTGCTGACCGATCGGGAAGCAAGGCGGAATGCAGATCTGAAAGGACAGGCATTCGTCATCGCTGCCAAGCAACGTAACCGCAAGATCATCATCGCATCAAGTATCGATGCAGAACAAAAGGGTATTTGTAAGGGAATGGTGGTTGCAGATGCCAAAGCACTGCTTTCATCGCTTATTGTGCAGGATGAACGGCCAGGGCAAAATAAAGCGCTGCTCACAGCACTTGGAGAATGGTGCATACGCTATAGCCCCGTAGTGGCCGTAAACGAACCCGATGGGCTGTTGCTGGACATCAGTGGATGCGCACATCTATGGGGAGGTGAACGTGAATACCTGAAGGAAATTATTTTGCGTCTGCGGGGCTTCGGTTATGATACCCGCGGTGCTATTGCAGATACTATAGGTGCAGCATGGGCTGTGTCCCGGTATGGGAAGGTCACGCCGATCATCGATCCGGGCGCGCATCGGCAGGCGCTATTGCCCTTTCCGCCAGCAGCCTTGCGTCTACCGAACGAAGTACTGGAAAAAATGTACACCCTGGGAATGGGAAGTATCGAAAGCTTTTGTGACTTCCCGCATGCTACACTGAGAAGGCGCTTTGGCAAGGTTGTAGGTCAGCGAATCCGGCAGGCATTTGGCCATGAACAGGAATTTTTAGCGCCGCTGGAAGTACCTGCTGAATATAACCAGCGCCTGCCCAGCCTGGAACCAATACGAACTCGTGCAGGCATTGAGATTTCCATTCGTAAGTTGCTGGAAATGCTGTGCCAGCAAGTAGGTTCGGAAGGAAAAGGAATCCGTACGGCAGTCCTGACTTGTTACCGCATAGATCACCGTCTCATCCGTACAGAGATTGGCACCAACCTGTCTACCTGCAACCAGGAACATTTGTTCCGCCTTTTCGAACTGAAAATATCAGGAATTGCCCCGGGGCTTGGCATAGAACTTTTTGTACTGGAAGCCACAGCGACCGAACCAATAGACGAGCAGCAGGAAAAACTCTGGACACCGGCAAGGTATCATGATCAGGAGCTGATTGCAGGACTGCTGGATCGTGTTGCGGCAAAAGTGGGTAATGATGCAGTACACCGATATCTGCCTGATGAACACTATTGGCCCGAGCGTTCCATCCGCCAGGCTTCTTCTTTTGCTGAAAAGCCAACAATCAGCTGGCCGAGGCGTCTGCTTCGCCCGATGCAAATGTTAAAAGAACCACAGCCCATCCAGGTATCCGCCCCGATTCCGGATTACCCGCCCATGCTTTTTGTTTACCGGGATGTGGTACACGAAATCAAAAAGGCAGATGGCCCGGAACGGATAGAACCGGAATGGTGGATTGATGAAGGTCTGCACCGCGATTACTATATCCTGGAGGATCAGAAAGGCGCTCGCTATTGGGTGTTCCGTTTAGGCCATTATGGGGAGGATCAAAATACAAGATGGTTTATACATGGATTTTTTGCATGAGGTTATGAGTTATGTAGAACTACAGGCAACCAGCAATTTTAGTTTTCTGCATGGCGGTTCTCATCCGGAAGAACTGATCATTCAGGCTGCCGCATTGGGTTACAAGGCCATTGCAATTACTGACCGCAACACCCTTGCAGGCATTGTCCGCGCACATGTTACCGCTAAAGCACGGAAAATCCAATTCATTCCCGCATGCAGGCTAGACCTCCAAGATGGCCCAAGCCTATTGGCCTATCCCAAAGACGCCGAAGCATACGCCCTGTTATCTGCATTACTTTCACTGGGAAACCTTCGTACCGAGAAAGGAGACTGCTGCTTATACCGTGAGGATGTATATGCATACCAGAAAGGGATCATTTTTGTCATGGTAAGCCCTGACCAGATCAATGAATGGCAGGAACTGGACGATGATTTTATTAATGCTGCACGTGAATACCGTATACACCTGGAGGAACTATACCTTTCGGCAGTACGTACTTATGAACAGGACGATTACAAGCGGCTCTTTCTGCTGGCAGAACTAGCAGGTGACATGAACATTCCCCTTGTTGCCACCAATGATGCACTTTATCACACTTCGGAACGCAGGCAGCTTCAGGATGTGCTGACCTGCGTGAACGAAAAGACAGACATTTACAATGCAGGATTTAAACTAAAGAAGAATGCTGAACAGCACCTGAAGTCTCCAGAAGAAATGCAGCGCCTTTTCCGTAAATATCCTGACGCGCTCTATCAGGCACGGCAAATCGCGGATGCCTGCAAGTTCTCCCTGGCTGACCTTAAGTATGAATTTCCGGATAGCCTTTTTCCAGAAGGGCGCACTGCGCAGCAGGAACTGGAAATTCTGACCTGGAAAGGAGCACATGAATTTTACGGGGAGCAGCTGCCAGAGAAAATAACAGCGAATATCCTGCATGAATTTGCACTGATCGAAGAACTCAAAATTGCCAAATATTTCCTTGTTGTTCATGACATCGTTAGATGGGCGCGTTTACAAAAAATACTTTGCCAGGGCCGTGGTTCCGCTGCCAATTCCACGGTCTGTTTTTGCCTTGGCGTCACCTCTGTAGATCCTGACAAATTTGATCTCCTTCCTGAGCGCTTTATCTCCACCGCGCGCAATGAGCCACCAGATATTGATGTAGACTTCGAGCATGAAAGGCGAGAGGAAGTCATTCAGTACATTTATGAAAAATACGGGCGTGATCATGCCGCTATTGTTGCTACGGTTACACAGTTGCGTTCCAAAGGATCAATCCGTGATACCGGTAAGGCGATGGGCCTTTCCCTGGATGCTGTGGAGCGGCTCTCAGCCTCCCTATGGCAGTTTTCCGAAGAAAGCATTGATAGCGGACGTTTAACTGAACAGGGGCTTGATCCTGTAGACCCGCACATCGCTAAAACTGTAAAGCTAAGTGAGGAAATGAAGGGCTTCCCGCGGCAGCTGGGCCAGCATACCGGTGGCTTTGTGATTACCAAGGGTAAACTTACTGACCTTTGCCCTATCCTGAATGCCCGCATGAAAGACCGCACTAACATTGAATGGAACAAAGATGACATAGATGCGCTTGGCATTTTGAAAATTGATGTCCTGGCGCTTGGGATGCTGACCTGTATCCGGAAAGCGTTTACGCTGGCAAAGGATCATTATGGCCTGGACTTAACCCTGGCGAATATCCCGCAGGACGATCCTGAAGTGTATGCAATGATCTCCGCTGCCGACACGCTGGGCGTTTTCCAGATCGAAAGCCGTGCGCAAATGATCATGCTGCCACGGATGAAGCCTGAGAACTTCTACGACCTTGTAATTGAAGTCGCGCTAGTACGGCCGGGTCCCATCCAGGGCGATATGGTGCATCCTTATCTGCGCAGAAGGAACAAAGAAGAACCGGTGATATATCCTTCGAAGGAACTGGAAGAGATCCTGGGGCGTACCCTTGGGGTTCCGCTTTTCCAGGAACAGGCCATGAAGATCGCTATTGTGGCCGCAGGCTTTACCCCTGCTGAAGCTGATCAGCTACGGCGCAGCATGGCCACTTTCAAATTAAATGGCGCGGTATCGGCATTCCGTGATAAACTAGTGAACGGCATGGTGGCGCGCGGGTACGAGCGTGAATTTGCAGAACGCGTGTTCAAACAACTGGAAGGCTTTGGCAGCTATGGTTTTCCGGAAAGTCATGCGGCAAGTTTTGCATTATTGGTTTACGTGAGTTGCTGGCTGAAGCATTATTACCCTGATGTATTTGCAGCGGCACTGCTCAATTCCCAGCCAATGGGTTTTTACCAGCCTGCACAGATCGTCATGGATGCAAGAAAACATGGCGTTGAAGTGCTGCCGGTGGACATTAACTGCTCTGATTGGGATCACACCCTCCATGCCCTTCCCGGAAAATACCGGGCATTACGCCTTGGCTTCAGGCAGGTTAAGGGAATACGCACTGAGGATATGGGTCTGCTACTGGCGGCACGTGATTCAGGTTTTACCAATATCAGCCAGCTTTATGATGCCGGTGTACCGGTAGCTGCCCTGGAACTGCTTGCCAAGGCCGATGCTTTCCGCTCTTTGGGAATGGACAGGCGCAAAGCCCTATGGGAAGTGTCTGCATTGAAAGATACTCCTACAGGCATGTTTACCGGGCAACCTTCGCCAAGCGTTGCCGAGAAGCAGATTGAACTGCCGTTTATGTCTGAAGCAGAACATATCCTGCATGATTATGCGTCTACATCGCTTTCACTCAAAGGCCATCCTGTGAGGCATGCACGGCAAAAGCTTGCTTTTTTACAGATATTGCCCACTACTGCGGTCAGCAATTCAAAACCTGGTCAGACCGTAAAGGTAGCAGGTCTGGTCATGGTGCGCCAGCGGCCAGCCACGGCATCCGGCGTTTGCTTCATCACAATCGAAGATGAATACGGTGTAAACAACCTGGTTGTTTTTGAAAATAAAATGAACCAGTACCGTACTGAGATCATGACCGCCAAACTGCTGATGGTGGAAGGTAAAGTGCAACGAGAAGGTATTGTCGTACACGTCATTGTGGAAAGATGCTATGACCTGACTGAACTGCTAAAGGTAGTGCCCGGAAATCCAGCAGGAAAAGCAACAGTAGCTAAACAGGCAGCTGGCAAAGTTCGTGAAAACATAGATCCACATCTTTTTCCCAAAGCGCGAAATTTTAAATAGGGGAGTGTTAACTGATGTTTAACTTTTATGCCCACCGCATTTTTTAATTTGCGTTCTCAAATCAATCTATAACCAAATCCCTGTCACAACAACATGTTTCATCCAATGTTGAGAATTTGCTGGATAGCATGAGAAATACTAAATTATTTAGCTTATTTTTGATACCCATGAATCGGCAAAATAGCATCAACAAAATAATCGAACTTCTATCGCGCTTTACCAATGAGGTAAAATTCTTAAATGCAGCTAACCTTTATGATATAAATATCCACGCTGAAAATATCCTGATACCGCTTCTCAATGAAATTTTCAACCTTGATCTCATAAATGCCAATTTTAGCCAAGAAAAGAATTTCGCTGCTGTTGATTTGATAGACAAAAAAAATAGGATTGCCTTTCAAGTCACTTCAACTGCGGATAGTGATAAGATTAAGCATACACTGAGCCAGTTTGTTAAACACAAAAGGTATGAAGAATTTGATGTACTGTTCATTTATTTGATCAGCGAAAAACAATCAACCTATAGTGGTAAGGGCTTCGCTGAAATATTGGGCGACCATTTGGTATTTGATAAAAACCAGCACATCATCGATAACAGCGATCTATCAAAACAAATTGCGGGGTTGATGTCCCTACAACAGATAAAAAGGATCGAGGAATTCCTAGAACTTGAATTTTCCGATATTAAAATCGATGCAAGAAAGAAAAAGCTTGAAAGTCCTCAAGCTGAACTTCAGGTTGAGAAAATCTTCCCAAACGTTTTGGAAGTTCAGTTTCCGGAATACCTCTTCATCGCAAAAATGGCCGTTGATCGCGACATTATTATCAAACAGTCCTGGCAGGAGGAATATAAGCTCAAAATGACAGCGTCCGACAGGAAAGTGATTAAGAAAGCGATGCGATATGATGGAATTCCTTTTTTTGGTGACTGGTATTCTGCATCTAATCAGATCATTACATTTAGAGACTTGCATTCCTCCAATGAACCTCTGACAAACTACGTCGATAAGGGCACTGTTGAGCGAATAAGGTCGGAGGAGTACTGGCAACAGGGCGAATCCGCATATCGAAATTTTATTGCACTTTTAAATTTCACATTCGAAGAGTTGTTACGGCCAAAGGCCATTCAATTTGTATATAAGGAGCATCTATATAGATTTGCATCTGATAGTAAGATCATTAAAAGCAGACTGGTTAAATGGAAAAAGAAGAACGTCGCAACACGTACTGTAATATTTGAGATATTGGACAAAGAAAAGAAAATCATCAAATGTTTTAGACATTTCGGTTTTAAGGCCCGATTTCAAATGTTCAGCGATAAATGGTATTTAAGTATCAATCCCACTTGGAGCTTCACTTCTGACGGTTATAATAAAAGTGGGTTGTCGAAGTATTATGCGACAGGCTTAAAGCGCCTAGAAAACAACAAGACCATTTATTATGCCTTTTTGTTCACCGCATATTGCTTGAACAACAGTATTAATTTGGAATCACCTTATCCATTTATGTCCTTCTTACTCCCCGTGCATAGAGAAATCGCAAGCGCCTACTCAATGATAGATGAAGATGAAGAGGTTAATGATATTATAATTTAATTCCATGAACATAAAATTATTAGACGAACCATTATTGCAGTTCGGAACAGGCGAGAGTATTTGCCCCAGGGAGGGAATTTCCATTTTTAACCCATACGATCTAAATAGTGTTCGCCCTGAAAGGATAAAGGTAGGTGTTATTGGAAAGAGCGATAGTGTTGACACAGTGCTTAGCTGGCTCAATTTATGCAAACGGATGGTTCCCGCAAAAAAATCCACGCTTCCAAAACTGTTTCCTTCGTTCATGGGTTTTAATAGACATGAAGCGTTCAATGCTGAGTTTATCTATGATGAAGGATACATTAGAAAAATTAATAATTCAGATTTTGATCAGATCATAAGCCGCGAAACCAACTATGCAAGGATTGTCGAGCTCTTCGTAGACCTATATCTTACGGAAATTAAGTTTCTTGCAAAGAATAAGAACCCCGATGTCATTCTTTGTGTGCTTACAGAGAAATTTATCCAAACTATATTGGGAATTCCTACAAAAGATAGCGAGGATAATGATGAAAACAGCCAAGAGGAGGAACAAACTGATGAATTCGATGAGATCGTATCGGATCAAGAGAACAATTTCAGACGGTTGCTCAAGGCAAAAGCAATGGAGTTCAATGTTCCGATACAAATTGTCAGGGACAGGATAGCTAAGCCCTCGGGCGAGATGCAGGATCCAGCTACAATTGCATGGAATTTTTGTACTGCACTCTACTATAAGGCTTCAGGCACTCCATGGGCAATGAAGAAAAAGGATTCTACGATCGTTTGTTATGCCGGAATCAGCTTTTATACAAGCAGGAACAGAAAGACAATCCAAACCAGCGTTACACAGATTTTCAACGAGCACGGCAAAGGCGTTATTTTAAGAGGATCTCCTATCCAGATGAAAAAAGGAGATCGAGAGCCACACCTTTCAGAAAGGCAGGCATACGAGCTGTTAGATAATTCATTGAAAGAATATTACGAAGCGCTGAAGGTTTATCCTCAGCGCCTTGTTCTACACAAGACTTCAAACTTTAGTATCGAAGAAATAGAAGGTTTCAAAGCAGCGGCTTACAAAAACCAAATTCATGCACTAGACCTGGTGACAATTATGGAAACATCACTGCGTTTGTTTAGGGAAGGTGCTTATCCTCCCTTACGAGGGACGCTTGCAAGTTTTGACGAAAAAACACATCTCCTTTATCCCCGAGGCTTCGTCCCTTTTTATAATACTTATCCAGGCAGCTACATTCCAAACCCGGTGGAAATTCGTCTTTACAGCCATGATGAATCTCCGGAATTAATTTGCTCTGAAATATTAGCGTTGACAAAAATGAATTGGAATAATACTCAGTTTGATAGGAAGCTTCCAATTACATTGGAATGCTCAAAGAGAGTTGGGGAGATATTAAAATATCTAACACAAGAACAAGTGCCGCAAATCAAATATAGCTTTTATATGTAAATGATTTATTAGGTGGGTATTTCAACGAAGGTTGCCAATCGGTCCGTTGTTTTTTGCCAAACGATAGTCGCAACCAAAACTTTGATGACCATCGACATCTGCAAAAACCATTTTGAAAGTTTCGAGTTTATCCTCGTCATCGAATATTACATTGTTTTCATTTTCTACACCTGAGATATAATACACCCACTCTTCAAAGTTAATCTTGTGCATGTTATCGAACAGTAACCTCGATAATTCCAGTACTGAAGGAGTGGCCTTCAGCATTTCCGTCCATTTTTCAAATCCCACCAATTTCGCAATAATGTGCTGAGCGTTCATAAGTGAAAAATTGTCTTCATCAATTTCAAAGTCGGTAACCAGTGCATCTACATCGAAAAACTTCGGTGCATATTCAAAGAGATCGTCGCCCAACGAATGATCGAAATAACGCTTTTGAGTTTTGAAGTCTTTGTGAAGATTTTTTGCCTGGAGTTTAAAGTACTCAATAGTTTGCATAATACATTCCTTTTGTACCAGCCTAATTATCCTAAATTTTGGCGTTCGTAATCTTGTTTGGATAATAAGCAGGTAGGTTTGCATTATTAAACTATTGGCCGATGAAATCTTTGCACGAACGGGCAAGCTTGCCAACTAGCATATCCAAATATAGACACAAAAATTCTTAATTTCAATAACTTCATTGAGTTTATAGGTATATTTCAATGAAAATGGGGAAGAACTATTTTCACTGGATATAAACTAAAAGATTTAGTCGGCGAACAATGCATTGAAATAGAATAGTTTTTGACTACCAAAAAGCTCTAAATATTTAAGATATGTCATTTAAATTATTTGCAAGCATTCGATCTTTCGAATTGCAAGACCTACACCTGATCGAAACCCCTATTTTTCAAATCATCGCTCATGCTGACGAAAAAGCGAAAGTTCTTGATAACGATTTTAGGCGAATTGCAGGACTACGTGACGTAATGTCCTACGAGAAAAATGTTATTGCCTACGCTGCTTATGAATGCAGTGATGATAGTGAAGCATTTCAGCAGTTAATGACTAAGGAATTAAATCAACTAGCTGGGAGAATAGAAGCTTTCCTTTTGTTCTTATGGTTTGTGAAAGACAATAGTATTAGTTTGGAGCAGGTATATGGCCAATTTACTATTGCCAAAGCATATACCTGGTGGACAGGTAGAAATGTCATTTCGACTTGTGAAGGGAAATTCACAAATACAAGATTCAGTAGAACTGAATTACAAGATGGTATTCAATTGCTTTTAAAGTATACAGAACTTATCCATGAAGAGGATTCCGCCAATCACCAATCCGAATCCGCTATCGAACCATCGGTGCAAATCAGCGAATTTAGACCAGGAATAGATCCTTACAAAAATGAAAACAGAGTTGAACGGGCAATTTCCTTTTTAAGCAGCGCTAGATCCACGCCGCATTTGCCACAAAAGATAACTCATTACATGGCTATTCTCGAATGTTTGCTCTCTACAGATAGCAATGAGATCATCCATAAAGTCTCAGAAAGGACAGCGTTTTACCTAGAAAATACTAAAGCGGGGCGCATTGCAATCTACAAGGCAGTGAAAGCTGCTTATGATGTGCGATCCAAGTTTGTGCATGGTTTAAAGCCACCTAAAAAGCACGAGCAATTATGCGCCATTGCAGTTGAAGCAGACAATATCATTAGACGAGTGCTGAAGAGAGTCATTCTAAATGATTATAAAACATTTGTACAAAACGACGAAAAGGGCTTAAGCCAATATTTTAACGAACTTATTTTTTAAGTAGGTAGATCCTTATCCAACATTTCAAGATATTGGCATTTCTAACTCGTTGTGATTGTGTACGTTTTCAAATTAAGTGAACTCGGAATAAGGGTGATCCTTTTTGGTAAAATGACCATTAAATAAGTATATTCGGTAATGTTTTCATCTGTTAATCTCTCCTTATGCCAATAACACCCCAGCAAATTCAGGCTGCAAATTTAATTCAGGATGCTGCCGCTCAAGATCTGACACCAACCATCAGGCTTGTCGCCGGTCCCGGTACAGGAAAATCCTTTGTCATCGAACGTAGGGTACATTGGCTGCTGTCGGATCAGAATATACCTGCTGAGTCAATTATAGCAGTATCATTTACCCGAGCGGCGGCGAAAGATCTTAAGGAACGCATTTATTCGTACAGTTTAGCTAATAACCAATTAAACGTGGTTGAGGTTAGAGTCTCAACCTTACATGCACTTGCCCTGTATATGCTAAGACAAGCGGGAATTCTGGCACTTTTTCCGGTAGAACCAACAATTATGGACGATTGGGAACTAAAGAACATTTTTGATGCTGAATTTGCTCAAACGGCAAATCAATCACCTTCAAGGTGTGCAGAAATTCGCACAGATCATGAGGCGTTTTGGAGTACGGGGCAATGGAATCCCCCGAATCAACCTATTTTGGCTAATCCAATTAGCCAGGCTGAAAGAAATTCATTTAACGCATTCTATATTGCCAGAACCCAGGTATATGCAACAGTGCTACCCGGTGAAATAGTAAGAACCTGCGTTGCGCAAATTCAGGGTGGTCATATTGATCCTGTTGCCATACTAGGTGTACAGCATTTAATTGTTGATGAAGTGCAGGATCTTAATCCAAGCGATTTCGAATTTATCAATGCGCTGATCGATGGTGGTGTAAACGTATTGATCGCAGGAGATGACGACCAGAGCGTATATTCGTTCAGGCATGCTTACCCATTGGGTATTCAAAACTTTGTTCAACAATTCCCGGGATCGGCCAACCATGTTTTAAATGATTGTTTCAGATGCACTCCGGCCATTTTAACTGCGGCGGAAAATGTCATCGCAAATTTCCCAGCTCAAAATAGAATAGCCAAGCAGTTAGCTTCAGTTTACACCGCGTCAAATCCAATTAATGATGGATTATTGCAGGCTAATATTTTTACAAGTAGCCTCCAGGAAGCGAGGTTCATTGCATCGTCCTGTGGTGAACTTATCAACTCCGGCATAAGTGCGAAGGATATCATGATACTGACAAATAACAAGCGACTGCAATTACCTGCTATTACACATGCGCTGGATGCCGCAGGAATTTCTTATGATGCTAACTTAAGAGAGAAATTAAAGGATTCTTCATATGGTAGATTTGTACAAGCGTTATTGAGGGTATTAAATAACACAAATGACTACGTTGCGCACCGCACCCTAGTCGCGACTCCGAGAGGCATTGGAATTACAACATGTAGGAAGATTGCAGATAAAGTTACCCTTAACAACTTGAACTTTCATAACCTTTTCTATAATCCCTTGCCTCTAAACGTTTTTACTGGCGGAGAAACGAGTGCCATTAACAAAGCGGTTGCAAATATTGCCGCATTTGCAAATTGGGATCTTTCTGATACACTTCAAACAAGGTCACAGGAAATCGATCAACTTTTGACACTAAACTTCCAGCCAGCGGATGTTGCTGACTGGCAAGCGTTTATTAGTACTCTTCCTAATGAAATGACCCTTGATGAATTAAAGGATTATTTACAAACCGATTCTGAACAAGAGAAGGGCCGTATTCTAAACATCATCCAGGAACGGATTAATCCTGGAGGGCAAAACGGGCCAATTGTTCAGCAAATTGATAAGATACGGATTATGTCTTTTCACTCCTCAAAAGGCCTGAGTGCGAAGGTTGTCTTTATTCCTGGGCTGGAGGAGGGCATTTTTCCTGGTCCAGTTGCCCAGCAAGCCCCAGGACTTATTCTGGAAAATGCAAGATTATTCTATGTTGCTATAACCAGAGCTAAGGCGGCATGTATATTGAGTTATTCAAGAAATCGATCTATCTATGGTGCTAACACTCGAATGAATCCTTCCAGATTTTGTGTTGCCACCGGTACCGTTTTTGCCAATCAGAATAATCCCCATTTGACACAAGTAGAAGTTCAAACTATAAACACGAGCATCGCAAACTTATAAAAAATGAAAATTATTAGCGACCAAAACTTGGCAGATTTTTTTTCGAACTCCCCACTTTATTCAAAAGTACGTTTTGCCGATACCTTCGATCAGGAGGCAGAACTTAATTTTTTTGACTATTTGGCGGCAAGGGGTTTCAAATTCTTTTGCCCACATGACAAAGACTACCATACATACAAAGTAAATAAAAAATACGGCAACCAAATCCTTCTAGGAGGTTCATATAACTATAATTTGGATTTGAATAACCTGTTTTCAATCACAACCCATGTGACAGCCTCTTGCCAGTTTTGTGGAAGTAAAATGGAGTTTCTCCTGAATTTATTTACGCTTGTTCCGGGAACGGAGAACGGCCCTTTCCCGGAGGTGTATTTACGAAAATTCGGACAATTTCCTGCAATTCAGAGAAACCCTGAAAAGGAAGTATATAATTACCTCCAGGAAAGTGATAGAGACTTCTACAATCGGGCACTTGCGAACTTATCAATTGGCTATGGAATTGGTGCTTATGCATATTTGCGTCGTATCGTGGAAAATGAAATAAAAAGGATCGTATCTGACATTGCAGATCTGAACTATCCAGGGGTTGAAAAAGTGAAGATCGCGTGGACGAACTATCAATCCAACCATCAAATGAACACGTTAATTGATTCCATAGGCCAGTTTTTGCCCTCATCACTCAAGGAAGTCGGTGACAACCCTATTAAAGCGCTATATCAACAAGCTTCAGGTGGAATACATGAGTTCAGTGAACAGGAATGCCTTGACAAAGCGAAACACATTGACACCTTGTTACAGTATGTAATTAAAAGAATAAGTTCTTTGAAACTAGAATTCGAGCAAGTGAAAGACGCACTCAAGGCCTTAAATAAAGGCTAAACATTTAAAGAAAATTTGCATTAATTACTTGATTCTCATTGTATTATTTTGTATATTTACAATAAGTTCTTTACCATAAACTGCTTCAAACAGAAACAAACAACGAGGTGACCATTAAGGTGACCATGGATTTGTGAAAGTTGCAATTAATTGAAAACTAGTGTGTTAAAAAATATTGGTGGCTCCCGTCCGGTCCGCTGAAAAATACATCTCAAAACCCTGTAAATCAATCATTTACAGGGTTTTGTTTTTTTACATACTACAACATAGGTACAACAATCCTTTCTCATTGACTTCCTTTGGCTGCATTTGATTACCTGATATCGTCTCTCCCTACAAAGTGTGCTAAACAGAAACAAACAATGAGGGTACCTATAAGCCACCTTCTGTCTGCTTTGTGTTGCTTATTTGTTTATAAATCAGGAAGTTATTATTTTTAAACAGTTAGGAGGAAGGGACCAGAACCTAGTCGTTAAATATTTCCATCGCTACATCCAGTTCAACATCAACAATATGGGTGTACAACTGGGTAGTCCTGATATTCACATGGCCCAAAAGTTTGCTCACGTATTCTATTCGCATTCCTTTTCTCAGCGCCCTGGTGGCCCAGGTATGCCTGCTTGTTCCCATGGATATACGCTTGTCTATCTTTGCAAGGGTAGCAATTTTTCGGAGGTTTTTATTCAAGTAAGCTGTGGCCGAGGATATCGCACGGTTAAGCCCCAAGGCAGTATAGCTGGCACTTTTTAGGAAAGGAAATATTCGTGATTTGCTGCTTGGTCTGCTGCGGCTAAAGCTACTCAAGATCTCCAGTGCCCTGTTGGGCAAAGGGATGGAGATCTGCCGACCTGTCTTTTTAATTACCAGGTTCAGGTGTGTGCCATCAAAGTGTTTCCACTTTAATAGCAATAAGTCAGATACCCTGAGTCCGCAGGCAAAACAGGCGAATACAAATAGGTCCCTATGCTGTGCCATTTTACTCCCGCTGGTTAAACTCAGGTCTTCGATCCGCGTAATTTCTTTTTCCGTTAAATAGGGTCTAATGGTAGGCTCAGTTCGCAGGCGAAACCTTAAAAATGGATTTTGACCAGCATCTACAATCCCTTCCCGGACAGCATCGTTAAAAAGCTTGCGGATCACCTTGATTGTTCCGTGCACGGTGTTGATACTATTTCCAAGTTTATTGAAAAGAAACTCCTGGTATTTTTTGAGAAAACTAACATTTACTTCTTCAAAACTCAAGGGGCGGTTTCCGGTAAAATGGATCAGTTTAGCGATACCCGATTTTATTTTGGTGTAGCTGCCGATTTTATTATGCCTGAGCAGCCAGTCCTTATATGCAATGAAATAATCTGAAAAACTCCCGGATCTTGTAGCCTTTAATTTTTTGCTGATTGCGGTGGAAATGGACTTGGCATCCCGGGAGTATGTTTGCAAGGCAACGCTTTCCGCTTCTGCTAGTTTTTTAACGATGTATTCATTTATCAGGGCCGAATTTGGGTGGTGTGGCTGTACTCTTTTTCTCTGTTCATCCCACTCAAGTGGTAATAAATGAACGTCCAATGAAATAAATCTAGTGTAGCGATTCTTGATGAATCTGATGTAGAGCGCACACTTGCCTTCCTTGTTGGCTTTGTTGGTACGACAGACGGCTGTGATACTACTCATTCCTATATAACGAGTAAAAGACAGGTTTTGTGTGAATCGTCAAACTTCCATTGTCTTCCCATTGCAGGTTATAGCCGGTAGCTGATTGCCAATAATATGTTTTATGTTCAGTAGATTACCTAAATTGCCGGTCTAACTATACTCAACGTAGAAAGAATGATTGGGAAAAACTATGAAATAGGATCTGTATGGCGTAGGTGGGATTTGCATATCCATACTCCGGAGACAAAAAAGAATCCGCAATTTAAAGGAGCGACCAACCAGGAAAAATGGGATAACTACATTGCGGATATCAATGCCTATAAGGAAGATATTGCTGTGGTAGGCGTGACTGATTATGTCTGTGCAGATAACTATTTCAAGTTTAAGCAATTAATCGCAGACGGAAAAATCACTAAGAGCTTTGACCTAGTGGTTCCAAATGTAGAACTGAGAATATCTCCGGTTACTGGGGATAGCATACCTATCAATATACACTGCATTTTTAATCCAGCCTTTGATAACGAGATCGAAAAGCGTTTTTTTCAAAAATTAAAGTTTGAATATAAAGGAAGGACTTATGATGCAAGCAAAAGTGATCTGAGGGATTTAGGTCGTGCCTATAAAAACGATCCAGGTCTTGAGGAAAGAATAGCAGTTTTAGATGGTATTAAACAATATGTTGTGCCATTTACAGAGCTGAAATCAATATTTGATCACGATGTTGAGTTGCGTTCTAATACCATAATCATTGTAGCAAATGGTAAGGATGGGGTTGGGGGGCTGAAAGACCATGCTGAGTTGATAGAAGGAATACGGTATGAATCGCTTGACGCTACCAGACAGAATATTTACACATTTAGTGATGCAGTATTTTCCAGTAATGAAGGGGATCGGAAATATTTTCTGGGGCAGAAAAAAAATGCTAAGGACGTCATAATTGATGATGAAAAGGAGGTCATGCGGAAATGTGGGACACTCATGCCTTGCTTTCATGGCTGTGATGCACACGATAATGCAAAAATCTTTGAGCCGGACAATAAAAGCTATTGCTGGGTGAAGGCCGACCCTTCTTTTGAAGGTATCAAACAGGTTCTCTTCGAGCCAGCCGAACGGATTACCGTGGATCAGGATAACCCGACCCTTAATTTTGATAAACCTGTTTTTACAGGCATAAGAATTACAGGCAATGTAAAGGTGCTTGATAGTGATAATTCTAAACTGAGCTTTACGCAAACGGATTTGCCGCTTAACAGGGGTATGACTTCCATCATTGGAGGGCGGGGTAAGGGGAAGTCAATGCTCATAAACTACCTCGGCTATGGTCTGTCTAAAGAGATAACAGAAAAATTGCGCAGCAAGATTAGGCTGGATAGCAATTTCTCGGTAAGCTGGCAACAGGGTTCTGAATCTTCAGAGAGAAACTTTCCGCTGGATGCCCAAAAAGAGTTGCCATTTACATTTATCTATCAGAGCAAGATTAAAGAAATTGCAGATGACAATGATGCCTTAAAGAAAGAAATAATAGATATACTAAGTGGTGCCGGGTTCCAGAAACCCATATCTTCGGTCGATGAGCTTGAAGTTAAAGAGACATTGCAGAAGTACTGGAATATCAAAGAATGGCTACTTAAAGCTGAAAATGGAAAACTGGTTAACGATAAAACTGCGATCAGTAGGTCTATTGAACAAGTAAAGGAAAAGATTGATCTTGTCACGGAAGGATCAAATAAGAAGCTTTTGGAAGATTATGTTTCAAATCTTAAGAATCAAAGACTCCTCTTGGAGGAAAATGCCCGATTAAAAAGATTGCGGCTGCAAATATTGGATTTTAAGAAATCCATCAATGATGAAATCTCCGATTTGGGAGTTGCAATACCGGAGATTGATACAATTGAACAACAAAGAGCCATAGTAAAACTTTATAAAGAAAATCTTCGAGCAGGCCGTGAACTGGAAGAAGAAAACAACGCCATTAAAGAGGATAATTTTCAGGACTATAAAGGTGACCTATCCCAGTTGTTGAACAATCTTGCTAATTATCAAAAAGAGATCATCGATTTACAGAGGCAACTCGACGAGGTAGGGCAACAAGAAAGGGAGCTAGAGGAGACGAAAGGAAAGTTAGACAAAATTAACAAAGTTCAGTCCGATGCACTTGCAGATGAAGCTACCTTGATCAGTCATACCTGGCAAAATAGTATATTTAACAACCCTGAAAGAGGAAAAAATGAAAACGAACTGATCCAGAAGCTTCTTGATGATCGAAATGTCGATATCAGAGGTACCATATTTTTCAATCTAAGTGCCTTTTATGCAACAGTTGAGAAATATATTGACGGCCGTTCATTAAAACCTAAGACCCTGCCTAAGATTCTGGAACTGCTAGAGATCAATGACCAAAATGCCTCACAGGATATACTTACTTATACCATTGATAAGATTGAACGCATTAAAGCTGCCAATCCAGGCTGTTTTTATGAAGGGGAAGAATATGATGTATTTAAGGTATTTACTGACCCGGCACTACGCGGTAAGTATATGCATGTGTTTGCTGACATAACCGTAGACGGGAACCCGCTTGATGAATTATCCGCTGGACAAAAGGGTACTGTTTATTTATGCCTAAAGCTGGCCACGCAGTTGTTTAGCGGTCCCATCATTTTTGATCAGCCTGAAGATGACCTCGACAACGATTTTATTACAAATGAGTTAATAGGGCTATTCAAAGAAATCAAAAAATACCGTCAGGTTATCATTGTATCCCATAACGCCAATCTTGTAGTTAACGCTGATTCGGAACAGGTAATCATAGCAGATAATCAGGGTGAATATTTATCCTATAGTTCCGGTGCCCTGGAAAACGAAATAATAAACAAGGAAATCTGTAAGATACTTGAGGGTGGTGAGCGTGCCTTTGAAAAAAGACGCGACAAGTATCGGTATGTAAAATAATTGAGTTGTTATTTATTGTGAATTAGGAAAATCAGGAAGGTTTGCCTTTCAGTTATATATCCGCCATCCAGCTGCCTTCGCTAAGAATGCTAAGTTTCGTTCCTTTTTTATCTAACTTATATCTACAATTACTCAGGGAAAAATCCTTCCCTACCACTATCTTTTCTACCTGTAAAAAGGACCATATTTAATTGTTCACTGATTTTATCCAAGGTTTCCGCGTCCGGTATTTTATTGTCAAATATAATAATTTGAGAATTAGCCGGGATTTTTACAATGTCCGTAAAAAAGGATTTTAAGATTTCTGTTTGTATCACTTCGCTCGCTACACTTACCTTTTGCTTTTCTTCATAGGTAGTTAGCGGAGAGTCTAATACAATAAGATTTGAAAAAGGCCGGTTCTTAGCCTGGCAATAATCAAGCAAGGCAACCAAGCAAGCGGCATAGGAAATGGATCTTTTACCTTTTCCATAACTTCTCCTGTTTTTACCGGAAATTGTGATATCAAACACTTTGTATTGAGAATCAAAATTCACTTTTACGGCATTTTCATAATTCCAGTTTTGAAGTCTTTGTTCAATAAAACCACACAGCTCCATTAAAAGTGTATAGGGAACGAGGTTTATGTCCTCCTCTGCAGGTTTCTTTTCATTCAGAAGCCGTTCTAAACGATCTTTTTCGGTGAAGAGCTTTGCTATCTGCGCGTCGATAAATGTGATCTCGCGGGAATTATTTTCTATTTGCAGATACTGGTTTAACTCATTTTTTAGATCTTGTATACTTGGTGAAAAGTTGGTTTCCAGCTCAGCTTCTAGGTCAATCAATTTCTTATTCAAGCCTTCCACTTCGCCTTGCAGTGCATGTTCCTCAATAGTCAGATTTTCAGCAGTGTCTTTTAACCCGCTTAGTTTAGACTGAATTTTTCCAAGCTCATTAGTGGCGGCAGCTATAAAATTCTCTTTTTCTTTGATGTGGTAAAGGTGGTCATCATGTAATGGGGAAGAACATAGAGGGCAAACAACGTCGCCAAGTTGCTCTGATATAACGTGGGTCTCTAAAATAAAATCCAGCCGTTCAGAATCGCTTAGGTATTGCTTTTCCAAAATCTCAAAGCGCCTGCTCAATTCCTTTTTGTAGGTAAGCTCGTTTAACAGGTTTTGTCTGTCTTGCAAAAGAAGGTTTTTTCTATTAATCAATTCTTTCGCCAAGGCAACATTCTTTTGCAGATTCGAATCTAAGTCCAAAAATTTCTGTTTTTCACTAACAAAGGTTGTCGATTGCGTTTTTTCAATGAGAACCGCTTTGTCCTGTGTGTATTGTTTAACCTGGAAGTCCAGGAATTCTAGCTTACCCAACAGCTGATTTTCCTTGATCGTAAGGTCTTCTTTCTCAATCACCTCGGAAAAATCAGTTCCGGAAAGCAGAACATGCAGTAAAGATTGAGAAATAATCCTCTCTTTATATTGCTCAGTAATATAAAACGGGGATATGGTCTTTATAATGGTCTCCTCTGCAATAAATGTTAAGTTTAGCAGGTTCCGAAAGGATATGTCGGTGGTGGTTCCGGAGGTTTTATTAACCAGTATTTTTTTATCATTTAGCCCGACAAGCTTGAGCAAGAAATTGGAAATGTGATCATTATTAGTAAGCTGGCCAGTAGTAGTCAGCTTGATATAATTAATGCTTTTGGTATAAAACTGCTGATAGTTACATTCTTTAGCGTATATAGCAGATTTGTTAATTTCACGCCATAAGGTAAAGGTTTTATCGTCCTGGTAGGTCACTATTTCGATAAGAAACTCATTGTAACCGATGCTCTGTGGAATGTCTTTCGGAGCCTCTCCGATACCAAGAACGTAATTCAACGCTGAAAAAATGTAAGATTTTCCTGTGTCGGAAGCTCCGGTGATCAGGTTTGCGCCTTTCCTAAAAGTGATTTCCGCAGTGGTGACATTATTGCCCCTGACATATAAGCCTTTTATGTAGAATCCGTTCATAGATTATCTGCCTCATCAATTGATAAAAACTCTCCTCCCCAATGCTGGATATTCACGTCTATAAAAGACTTGATCTCCTGTGTGCTTGAATGCCCCCATCTTTCCATTACCCATTTGCACCGATCAACCAAGTCAAAAAAATATTTGGTCTGGAATAAACTTAAAAACACCTTTCCTGCTTCAGTGACCTGGTAGAAAAACCCATCTGGTTTTACAATAAGCTGAATTAATTCTTTAGACAGCATAATCGAGAGCCCTTTTTGGATCAGTGCCTTTTTAGAAAAGACCTGTACCCCGCGGTTGGGTATAGGAGCGTGCAAGCTATCAGGACCACTAAGATCGGAAGTGTTTAAACAGAGATGGTCTAGGTACATGATTTTTTCTAAATCCATAAACTGATCCTTACTGGTTTCTAAAATGATTAAAGACCGAAGACCCAGTTCAATTGGGGTATTGTATATTTTGACTGTGCTGGATTGTTCTTTCATGGCAGAATCCATTTAATACGGTTATCATTGGCCAGATGATTGCATAACCCGTCTTTATCTAACGGTTTCATCTCCATCGACAGTGGATTACTGGCAAAATTTTGTCTTTTTATTTCCTGGGAAGCCAATAAGGTTCTTTTGTAACCTGATTCACTCGAATGCAGTTCTAAGGTAGTATCTAAAACGGTAAACGCATCATCGAGCAATTCGGTAAAAGGGGCGGGGGTCGCTTCTGGAAAATTTTCTCGACTAAATTTTTCTAAAGATTCCGCGCTATAAAAGCTATTGCGCTGGGTATTAAAATGAGTAAAATACTTTCCTTGAGGTCGTAAATCTTCAACAGTAGCAATTGTCAAATTAAGTTCCTGCTCATATACTTTAAAAAGTAATTCTGTATAATTCTGTTCCCTTGGCTGAATAGTGCTTTCAGGTACGGGTATTAATTCACGATATTTTTTTATACCGCCCCCAAATCTAAGAATATGATATTCTGTTGCTTTATGTTGCTCGATAATTTCATGTGGAGCTAGGTCTTTAACGATTGAAAAATCAAAATCTTCGACATGTTTTAACAATCTATCTACTAAAATAATATCAGCAGTCCTGGTGATTTTTTTTGAACAGTAATTTTCCCAGTTATCGATAAGTTTCTGATTTATCGTTTTTGGGTTGTCAATTAGATCTAAAACAGATGAACCGCACCCTTTCGGCGCAGCAATATAGTACGATTGGGGGATTGGATAATGTTTTTCCAGGGTATAGTAACAAAGTTTTCCAAGTTCTGGGTAAAGTGTGGTAGGTGCAATTTTCTCGTCGTAATGTTTGCATTGATAAATATCAATTTTTCCGTCGCTATAATAACCAACTACATCGCGGCCCTTATCGCCGGCACCTGCAAATGACCTAGTTTTAGTGTATTTTTTATCCAGATAACCAAAAATCCATTCCAGGATAAAGGTTTCATAGTCATCCGAAGACATTAATTCAACCATATTTAATGGAGAAATTATTGGCCCTTTAAGCGCTTCAAGGGCAGATATTCTTCTAATTAAAGCGGGTTGTGTTAAGTTCAGCTCTTTTAGCATCACTATGAGATTGAGGTTAATTTATACTTGGATTGCAAAATAGTTTTTTTTTACCATATTTCGGTAATCTCAGAGGGTAGTTCGAGCAGGACTTATAAGCACCAACTACTTTGTACAGCTTGGTAACTTGGAAATATTCAATAAGATCGTTTTGCTCGTTCTTCGAATAAGTTATATTAATACAGCGTAGAAGTGGTATTCGAAACTAGTATCACTAGGTTTGCATATCTTTTACTGGTCTGTAAGTATGACCGATATGATGATTGAATAACGCAATATAGGTAGTTGTACCTATTTGATTTATTTTGTATCTTTATACTAAGTTCTTTTCCATAAACTGCTTCAAACAGAAACAAACTGCGAGGGTACCTTTTAGGTGACCAATGAGTTTATTTGTGTGTAATTCATTGAAAATGAGAGTGTTAAAATATATTTTGCGGTCCCGTCCGGTCCGCAAATCTTAGATCAAAACATTGAAAAGCCCGCAAATCACACGATAGCAGGCTTTTTCGTTTTTAGTGTCTCCATTTACTTACCCGCTCAATTTTATCGTCAAACTGTGATGCTAATGATTTGATCCTCGATCTCAACAGTGTTTTTCGTCCCTCAATGGTTCTGGCGAAAATAAGATCACAAGATCCAACGTGTTTTTCCCATTCATCTTTAAAATATATGGCAGAGGCTTTATTCCGGCTTAAAACTTCCGGGACTGCATGGTAATCTTTCTGCTTAAGAAGGCGCATTAACACCCCTTTTCTGACAATGAAATATCTTGGATTATCAACTGGTGCAAGGATTTCCTGTAAAGCGTTGATAAATGAAGATCTCTCGAAGGTGGTGCCACCCTCAAGGTGGCAAAGTACGCCCCCATTATTGTCTATTGAAGATACAATATGCAGATTGGAATGTTCAGTTTTAATGATTCCGGTTTTGATCAGTCCGCTTAATAATGCCTCACCTATTTTTTGGATATCTTTCGCAATATCGCGGTATTTAATGTAGAGCCGGATTGTTTTTAGCGCTAAGCCACCATAGAATACAAAACCAATAATCCCCATGACTTTAAGAAAAGCATATACATCGTTTGCTGATTTCATATATCTGACCGAGCGCAGAAATATTTCAAAAAATATAGAGAAACCAAAAGCGAGGGTCGCAATTAAATTGGCAATAGTTTTACGGAGGTATAATTGTTTTACAGCTCGGTAGGGCTTTTCTTCTAGAAAAGGGATTTTAATTTCTTCCACAAGTGAAATGCCTTTTTCAAGTGCATGGCTCCATTTTGTTTTGAGTGATTGACGATCGGCTGCGAAACGAGTGATTTCAAGGTTTTTCTGGTTAACCTCTTCGGTAAGGTGGAACCGTTCAGGGATGTTTAAACGGCCGGTTCCATTTTCAATTCCTCCTTCTTCATTAAAGGAAACACCAACAAAACTTTTAAACCTTCTTTTTAAAAGATTAATATCTTCCCCTCCCGTGGGGGTAGTTGGATCTACACAGGCCAGGTGCCAAATGTTACCTGTTTTATCCATAGATCCCCGATGTGTTCTGATGGCCCTGCCACGCATCTGGTTAGAGGACACAAAGGAGCCTACAAAGCTTGCCAGTATCAATGTGTTAATTGCCGGAGCATCCCATCCTTCACCTAATAAGGATTTTGTACCTATGAGTACTTCTATTTCCCCTTGCTGGAAAATATGTGTAACGACATGGACAATGTCATGTTTTAATTGTTCAGTCTGCTCAATTAGTATATAATTATCGTCGAATGGAACCGGATTACAATTGATGTTTTTGATATGGTATCTTTTGGCATGGTGCTCAAAAGCTGGATACGCAGCTTTAGGAATAATTACTATTGAGCCTGTAAGCACGCCAATTTTTATGTCTGTTTTGTCTTGACGCCTTAACTTTTCAAAAATTGTAATCACTCCAACTTTGTTAAGTTCCAGATTGTTTTCAAGGGCGTTTATGTAAAACTCTTTTCTGATGAAATCTGATAGGATTACAAGCCTAAGTTTGGGGCCTAACTGCTGATGCTCGAAATTAACAATTTGCTGTATAGCTGTTAACTTACTGATGCTGGATGTTAGGATACTGGTGATGCGTTTGTTTTGGGTCAGGTTTATCTGCCGGCTCTCGATGGCCCCTTTTCTACGTAGTTTGTGTTCCAGGTTTTTTTGATGTTCCAAAAATGGTTTAAAATTTATTGGATCTTTGAAGAGATAGAACTCCAAAATAGTTTCCGCCCATTGGTAATCAAAATCAGGGATTTTTAAACTCTTGTCCCCAATAATTTCAAGGTGGGTTTCTGGGATTTCTTGCCCATTGGTATTTAAAAAAATGAGAGATGCTGAATAAAAAGAAAGATTAGTATAAATCCATTCAAGATTATCCATCGGATTTAGCCAAATGGGATGATTAGCTACAGCAACGATGAGATTCTCATCATTTTTTATTTCTTCAAACAGACTTTTAATTCCATCTCTAAAGTCAATTATATGTTGGTTTTCTGTTGGGGAAGGGAGCGCATAAAAAATATAGTCCTGATGTGGGCAGAGATCTCCCTCGATAACCAATTCGGGAACTGAAATTTCTATATCCACTGGGCCGTTTAACTCAGTATATCTGTGCCACTCCAAAGGTGTAACATCATAAGGTGGGGTAGCGGTAAGGCCTACAATAATTGGATCAAGACCTTCTTTGATTTTTGTTAATGTTTGCCACCATTCATTTTTTAAGTGATGGGCCTCATCTACTACTATAACGCCTATCTGCTGATTTTTTAGACGCTGAACAATATTGACAAGGTTTTTATTGGAAGTACTGATGACTTCATCTTCATTGAAATCCTCTTCGCTCTCCGGTTCTTCGTCGATAGCTTTCAGATTGTTACATGCAGCATAGAGTCCTTGATAGGTAACTACAGTCATAAATTTCGGATTATATATGTCTCGGGAGATCCAATCCGGTATAATATCTGTTTGAAGGAACAGATCGCAAAATTTTTGAACCCACTGATTTCTGATCGCTGTAGTTGGTGCAAGAATTAAAGTAGGTTGGTTAATTCTTAGTACGACCTCTAAGCCTAATATCGTTTTTCCGGAACCAGGTGGGGCAATGACATGTAAATGCCTATCCTTTAAATATTCGTCGAGGCTATCAAGCACACGTTGCTGATATTTTCTCCAGGTATATTTGAATTTTATGGGGTGCGGAAATTCTGTCAATTCGAAAGCTTAAAATTTAACGCTACAAGTTAACAATTTCAATCATATCAGTATATTCGTTTAGATGATAAATCTTGATCCTTATAAATCACAACTAGAAAGTAACGGTTTTGCTATGCTACACTCATTTGAGGCCTTTAGTGTTTACCCCCATCAGACTTGCGGATATCTTTCGACCTGTTAAAAGTTGCCAAACAACTATCCAGTGGTTGACCTTGTTTATAAATGCAGTCGCAGAAAATTTCGCAAGCCGCGGGATTTTTGCTGGAAGCACATTGATTTTTGCACTCAGCTTCGGAGTTTTGCGGCCCGATCTCATATAAATAGAAAGTGCCGATGATGATAAAGGCTAAGATTGCGAAGGAACTTCCAAAAAAAATGACCCTAAGTCTTTTACCTAAGGGCTTTTTTGATATATAAGGATCTGTTTTTAGTTGCTTAGGTGAAAAAATGTGTTTTAGCCGGTTATAGTCCCAAATTAGTAAAAACAAGTTTGCCAAAACCATTATGGTGACGATCCGGGTACCTGCAAAGCGGGTAGCATAAGTCAGCACACAAATATTGATGATCATGGGAAAGTACATTAGCGCGCCAAGAAGGGATGTTCTCGGAACCAGCAATAATATAGCTGTTATGATTTGAACAATTCCGATAAAGGTGTAGTAATACCCAGTCAGTTGTAAAGCATCGAAGTAATGTCCTAAAGGATTGTTTGATGACAGCCCACTGGCGAACCGTTCACCCATAATTTTCACGTAGCCCGCAGGAAGAAAGCTGGCCGCTAATGCGATGCGGCAAAAAACAGCAAACCGTTTAAACCATTCGTCGGCCTTTGCCTCATCGTATATTTCTTCAAACCTATTCATAAATGTATATTAAATGAAGTCAGACCGGATCATTTTGATGTGGCTACAATTCATGATTTTTTGCGAATGATCAGTTTGTCGAGGATATAATAAAGAACTAATGCGATGGCAGTCCAGTATAAAGCAAATGCGAAAACCAAAATTGGAGGTGCCGGATCTGGATCTGTAAATAATGGGGACAGGGGGCTTATTAAGATAATTTTGATGGGGTATAAAATCTTGGATACGGTGCTCTTCCATGCTATTGTTGATTCAGTTCCCGGGAACCACTCTCCATTTCCGGGAAAGAGCCTGACTTCGGGACCCAACAGCGAATTGGTAATAAATTGAAAAGCAAATACTGAAACGAGGAAGATTATAACGAATTTTGTTCTTGAAGTCTTCATATTTTTAAGTTTTTGCAATCATTAAAAGCACTTTGTAATTCAAAGTTAAGTAAAACCACATTGCAATTCAAAGTATTTTAAGAATATTTATTATCCAAATCCATGTGAGAAACTCAATGTTTACTTGTCATCTATTAAAATGGGCTACAAATACGGACCTCAACCTCCCGGGATATCCATTAAAACCTTAAACAAACCAAAGCATGAAGAAAAAATTACTCTTTCTATTCATGACCGCTCCATTGTTATCAATGGCACAAAGTGGTCCCTACACCCTTAAAGGAAATATAGCCAAACTCAATAGCCCTGCGAAGATCTACCTGAACTACCGCAGTGCGGGCAAGAATGTAATGGATTCGGCCGTGCTAAAAAATGGCACTTTTGAATTTAAAGGTACGGCAACTTCGGCCATACCTGCCAGACTGATCTTGAGCCATACTGGCGATCCGAAAGAAAAACAAAGCAGGAAAGCGGATGTATTGTCCTTTTTTCTTGAGGCAGGAAATCTTAAGTTTGTCTCTGCTGATTCAGTAAAAAACGCAAATATTAGCGGATCGGCAATTAACGATGAAAATATCAGATATAAAAATTTTATTGCGGCTGGAACCTCCTACTTAAAAAAGGAAGAACTTCGGAAAAAATACATTCAGGAAAATCCGGATTCTTTTTTCAGCTTACAGGCTTTGAAGGATCTTGCAGGAATCAGTATTGACGTCGCCAAAACTGAACCCTTATATAAACAGCTTTCGGAACGACTAAAAAACAGTGCCGATGGAAAGGGGTTTGCAAAACTGATCGATCAGGCCCGCGCTATCCAAATCGGAGAAATCGCTCCTGACTTTAGTCAGAATGACGTGAATGACAAGCCGGTAAAATTGTCGGACTTTAGAGGCCGTTATGTTTTGCTTGATTTCTGGGCGTCCTGGTGTGGTCCTTGCAGGGGTGAGAACCCGCATCTGGTAAAAGTTTACGATGCTTATAAGGATAAAAACTTTGCGATCCTGGGTGTATCGCTGGATCAGCCGAATAAAAAACAGGATTGGCTTGCCGCAATAGAGAAAGACGGATTAAAATGGACCAATGTATCAGATTTGAACTCCTGGCAAAACCAGGCCGCTCAGCTATATAGTATCAGGGCCATCCCTCAGAATTTTTTAATTGATCCTACAGGAAAAATCATTGCCCGCGATTTGCGTGGGGATAAACTTTCGAAGGTCATCGAAACATTAATTAAATAGTTTATACCGCAACCTTAGTATGGGCCTCCCATTAGCAGGGCGGCATGGATTGTTTAGGGTTTAAACATCTAAATTCAAATGGGTTAAATGACTAAAACAGGTATAAGTATTGATTTAAGGAATGGCGACAAAAAGGCCTTTGAAGATATCTATAGACTACATTTTCGGGAACTTTACCGACATGGCTATCAACTGGTTTTTGACAAGGACCTAACGTTGGATTGCCTGCAGCAACTTTTTACAGACTTATGGGACAAACGAAAGGAAACACCCCCAATAGGCAATATTGTAGGCTATCTGAAAACATCATTACGTAATCGTTTAATTAACGCACTTAACAAAAAACATATGGATAGCCGCCCGTTAGATGAATTCGACGACGAACAGTTTTCGGAATCCCCGGTAGAAGGTTTAATTATTGAAAATGAAACATTGCAGGGGCATTTAAACCGACTTAGCATGGCATTTAAAGCGTTAACACCCGCTCAGCGGAAGTTAATCAACATGCGCTATTTTCAGGAACTCTCTTACCAGGAAATTGTAGATCAGACCGGCATTGGCCAGGCGAGTATCTATAACCAGATTTCGATGGGTATAAAGGTTTTGAAAACCGCTTTTTTCCATAAAGATAAATAAAAACGAGGTATTATGTCAGATAGAACATTCTCAGTAGAAAGCCTGCTAACAGATGAAACGTTTATAAACTATTGCTTTAAAAGTAACCCGGTGGACATCAGCTACTGGCAAAAGCAAATTGATGGAAATCTGGAGCTTGCCGAAATGAAGCAGCAGGCCTTTAAAATCCTCGAACTGATGAGCAACAGCGATGTTTCGAATGCGGAGATAGAAAACGGCCTGGCCGCTTTTAGTCAGCATATGGAAAAGGAAAAAAGTCGTAAGCCTGGCCGGATTTGGTTTTCCTTAATGGGTTATGCAGCTGCATTGCTGGTGGTATTGGGGATTGGCTGGCATTTGGGAAAGCGCAGCACCCTTTCAAATACCCTTGCTCAAAAACAAGAGCCGGTAGAGATTTTTAACAGAAAGGGGCAGCGTATGGTGATTAAACTACCCGACTCATCGGTAGTCACGTTAAATGGTGGCAGCCGGATTAAATATGAGGCTAACGCCTTTTCCGGTAAAAGTCGCGACCTCGAGCTTCAGGGTGAAGCCTTTTTCGAGGTGACAAGGAATATAAACAGGCCCTTTACCGTAAAAAGCGGGAAGCTTAAAATACGGGTATTGGGGACATCATTTAATGTAAATGCCTACCCCGAACAGAAAGAACTCCGTATTGCACTGGTCACAGGTAGTGTATTGGTTAGCAATTTGCAAAACCAGAGCATACAGCAATTAAAACCATTGCAAATGCTGACCTACAACAAGAAAACAGCTGACCATAAAACTACCACTTTTGATCCCTTGGAATTGACCGGATGGAAAGATGGCCATTTGCAATTCAATGGGGCAGACTTTAATGAAATCAGGGATAAACTTGAGTTGATGTACAACATCAGGCTCATCAATAAAAGCACAACAAAACATTGGTCCTTTCATGCCGACTTTAAGAACGAACCAATACAAAATATTATGAAAGTGCTTACAAGAAGTAAAAGCCTGGCTTACCAGGTTAGCGATAGCACCATCGTCATCAGGGATTACCAACCGTGAAAACAACAACCTAAAACATAAAAAAACCAAATAAACATGAAAAGAACTTTTACCAGAAGTAATCTCTGGCTGGTTTTAATTTGCCTGCTCATGGAAACTGTTACCACAGCAAGCCATGCACAGGCGAGAAGACCGGCACTGAAAGATATTCCTATTTCCTGTGAAATATCTAATCGGCCTGTTGCTGATCTGCTAAGTATGATCCAGTCTAAAACAGGCTTTACATTTAGCTATGACAACAAGAAAATTAACCTTGCGCAACCGATATCTGTAAACCTCAAAAATATCAATACGCTTGATGTATTGAACGAAGTGTCCAGAAAAACCAATCTGGATTTTCAAAGAATGAACAATACCATCATCGTTTCGTTAAACGAAGAGCGCGAAAAACAACAGCAGCAAAAACGCGCTGAGATCCTGATTACCGGAACAGTATCCGATCAGAAAGGACCTTTGCCCGGGGTATCAGTATTTGAAAAAGGAACCGGAAAAGGTACAACTACAGATGAAAACGGCAAGTTTAGTCTGAAAGTTAATGAAAATGCAAAGGTGACGCTAAAAATGGTAGGTTTTAAAGCACATGAATTTGTGGCGGTTAAAGGCCATGTATTTAATATCCTATTGCAGGAAGATAACCAGTCGCTGGGTGAAGTAGTAGTGATTGGCTATGGTGAGCGCGTCCGTGAAAAAGTAACGGGTGCGATTTCGAGTATCAGTGCCAAAGAGATTGAAAACCTTCCGGCTACGAGTTTTCAGAATATGCTTCAGGGCAGGGTGCCGGGCTTAAACGTTTTGAACTTTACCGGGGAGCCGGGGGCGGGAAGCTTATCCTTGATCCGTGGATTAAGTGGCGCTTCGAGATCGGGTGCTCCGGTAAATATTTCGCCGTTATATGTAATTGACGGTATGCCTTTCTCTCCTGATGACTTCGGTGCCATCCCTTCTTTGAAAGGAAGAGTGGTCAAAACAACCAATACCGACCCTCTCTCTATGATAAATCCAAATGATATAGAATCTATCGATATCTTGAAAGATGCTTCCGCCACAGCCATCTATGGATCGAGAGGAGCAAACGGGGTAATCATTGTAAAAACCAAACAAGGTCGGCTAGGGAAACCTTCCATCACCTTTAACACCAATGTGGGTGTAAGCTCGCCACCTCCGTTCAGATCGGCCCTTGGTGGTAAAGTTGAAAGGGAAACCAGGTTGAAATACATGAACAAATATGCCAGGGAAGAAGCGGATTTTGTACAGATCAATAACCTTGCATTTTTAACGGATAGTGTGAATTCATTTTATAACAATGCATCCGATTGGCAAAAAATGTATTATAAACCTTCCATGATCCAGAACTATACGCTTGGCATCAGCGGTGCCGCGGCCGATCAGATTACGTACCGCGCTAACCTAGGCTACTCTGACGAAGGTGGGATCATGAAAAACACAGGCTATCAACGCTATACTTTAAACACGAGTTTTGTTTTCAGGCCCAACAGTAAAATCGATGTCAACCTTGACCTTGCCGGAACTTTATCGGATAAGAAAAGAGGAAATGGGGCCGATCAGAATGTTATGGGTATCGGTTCCAACTTCAATACCTCTCTTTACCCATTGCCAACATCTGGTGAACTTGACAACTTCTTTAAAGCTTACACCCTCCTGGACGAGAAATTGACCAACAGGAATTTCAGAGGAAGTTTAGGCATAAATTACAGGCTGTTTAAAGATCTGCGTTTAACAAGTAACCTCCGGTTAAACTATGGAATGGACAGCCGCTCGACTTTCAGGCCATCAGACCTGAACTCCAACAAAAAGCCCTCTTACAATTCTTACGAGGGTACGAATTCGTCCTTGCTAAACGAGAACATCATTACCTATTTTAAAACAATAAAAAAGCATAGTGTGGTATTGGATTTAGGTTTTACACAGGATTACCTGGTAAGGGAAAACATAACTGCAAACGCTACTGATGGTATCAGTGATTACTTAAAAGTACTTAACGGTTTTCCGAAAGACAAGGTTACGATGATTGAGGATTACACGAAGAGTGCAAGGCTTTCTTACTTTGCGCGTCTGAATTATGATTTTGAGAGCAAGTATCTTTTCTCAGCTTCCATGCGTAGGGATGGTTCATCAAGATTTGGTGAGGCCAACAAATGGGGGAATTTCCCGGCCGTAGCAGTAGCCTGGAACATTCACAAAGAAAACTTCATGAAGTCGATAGATTGGGTAAACTCCGCAAAACTAAGGTTAAGCTCAGGGACTACCGGTTCGGAGTTTTACTTTGATTACCTGACACAGGGGTTATACGATGCTGGCGCAGCAGGTGACATTTACAATGGTGGTACGCCAACCACTTACAATGGCATCACTACTTCTAACCCATGGTATGATAAGGGCTTAACTAATGAGACTTTAACCTGGGAAAAATCGGTAGATAAAAACATTGGCCTGGACCTGACTTTTGTTGATGGTAAATTCGGTTTCAACTTTGACTTCTACTGGAAAGAGTCGAAAGGCAAACTGTTTGATGTATTCCTGCCGAATACATCAGGCTATAAAATGATTTATACTAATGGGCAAAGCGTACTGAACTATGGTTATGAGTTTGCAGTTTATGCGGACCTGTTACCGGCCAGCAGTAAATTACGATGGAGCATCAATACGAATGCAGCCATCAACAGAAATATTTTATTGGGTATTGGAACCGACAACAGGGATGTTTATGATCGTTTCTCGGAACGCCTGCTAAGGGTAGGCCGTCCTTTAAATGACTTTTATGTGCATGAGACCTTAGGTGTATATGCTACTGATGCTGATGTACCCGTAAATCCTAAAACGGGGTTCAGACTGGCGGGATCGGACAGTCGTTATCCATTTAAAGCGGGAGATATCATTGTTAGGGATGTTGATGGGGATTATCGCGTAGGTTATGAGGTAAACAATACCAGGGGCGAGCTGATTAGTGGTGATAAAATTTATGGTGGCAATCCCAACCCAACAGTTAACGGAGGATTAAGAAATGACTTTAGATACAAGCAGTTTAGTCTTTCTGTGTTTTTTGTGTACTCTATAGGCCGTAAAATCATTAACAGAACACTGGCCGACAGGCTTACGCCTGCAGCCTTATTGTTGCCCAACAGTATTCCAGATCTAAGCGACATCAATTTCTGGGAAAAATCAGGCGACATTGCGAAATACCCGGCATATAACCCTTTCAACAAAAACAACACGCTCAACTATAGTTACCAGCAAACTTTATTTGTTGAAAACGGCTCTTTTGCCCGCTTAAAAAACGTACAGTTATCGTACGAGCTGAGTCAGAAACTCTTAAAGAAAACGCGGTTCAGAAGGGTAAACCTTTTCGCTCAAATGGACAATGTTTTCATCATTCAAAAATTCAAAGGCCCGGATGCGGAGAACGTTGATTTTTCGGGTATTGACAGGGGTGGTTTCTATCCGATCCCTAAGAAAATGACCTTTGGTTTTAACATTCAAATTTAATTACGACAAAGATCATGAACAGTTATAAATATCATATTGCAGTGGCTTGCCTCGTTTTGCCATTGCTGTTCTCGGGATGTGAGAAAGTGCTTCAGCAGGAACCCCAATCCTCTAATACGGTTAAAAATGCCTGGAAAAATGAAGTAGATGCCAACGCTGAACTGGCCGCCGCTTACTCCCTGTTCCGCAGTCCCCTTACCACCCTGTATGCACATTATGCCTATGGAGAGTTCAGGGCTCTTGACCTCAAGAACATTGCAGGTTCTAATCTGGAAAGAAATGTCCTGAATGATTCGTACTATGCTGTGGATTACTGGCGCGACTGGTCGAAATTTTACAAGGCCATTGCACAATGTAACCTAATATTGGAGCGTATTGATGAAATTCCGGAAAGTAGTTTTACCGACTTACCAAGAAAGCATTATATAGCCGAAACCCGCTTTTTAAGAGCTATGGTATATTTCTATATAACCAGAGTATGGGGCGAGGTGCCCTTAAACACAGTGGGTATTAACAGGGATCCTTTAAAAAGGTCATCGATGGAGGAAGTTCTGGAATTTGCTTTAACAGATCTGGATAAAAGTTATGCGGATTTACCATGGACCTACGCCTCGGCTACCCAGCGGGCAGTAAGGGCTACCAAGTCGTCGGTTTTAGCCTTGAAAGCCCATATCTATATGTGGAACAAGGAGGAAGCGAAAGCAGAAGAGGCCTGCAAGCTGTTAATGGACAACGAGGCCTTATCTAAATTACAGTTACTGCCATTTTCGAGAATGGCGGAGGTGATCAAAGGAAAGTCCCTGGAGGGAATTTTTGAAGTAAACTTTAATGGCCTTGAGGCTGCAAAATACTCCACACTGGCCAGCAGTTTTGTCCGGCCGCCAGAAGTTTCGGCTAAACCCGGGGAATCTTCCACCGTTCTGGCGGCTGTTGCCAATGAACTATTTCCAATAGGCTCACCCGATTTAAGAGGCCAGTGGTTGGCCAACCGCAGCAATTCAGATGACATCGTTTTGAACAAATTCAATATCAAAGCACCGGATTTCACGCCGACCTTACCAAAATTCGAAGCCAACATCAGTTTATTCCGCTATGCGGATATCATTTTGCTAAGGGCTGAAGCCCTGGTTAAGTTAAACAGAGGTGCAGAAGCAATTCCGCTCCTGAACCGCGTGCGTACCCGTGCAAATGCTACGACTTATAATGCAGTAACAGAAACAGATCTTGCCCTTGCTGTTTTACAGGAACGCAGGAAAGAACTGATTGGCGAAGGGCATCGCTGGTATGACCTTGTACGAAACAATAAGGTGCCAAATTACAACATTTACATCACTGATACGGATGTAGGTATGGGTGCTGTTTACTGGCCCGTATCGGCCGCTGCTTTTCAAAACAATCCTTTAATGTTACAGTCCGTTTTTTGGGCGGCTAAATAAATTATATCATGAAGAAGACAATAATGGTTTCCTTTGCAGCCTTTTTACTGATCTGGTCGTCCTGCAAAAAAGGATACTTTGTAGATGAGGGTATCCATACTGGAAAAATAAACATGAGCAGCTACGACTTCATGAAGTCGCGGGCAGATCTATTCGATACCGTGGTGATGGCCATTGATAAGGCCGGCTTAAAAAGCTATTATCAACAGGAGGAGGTGACGCTTTTTACCCCGCAGAACTATTCGATCCGCGTGGCGCTTAAAAACGTGAATACTTTTTTGAAGTCCAAGCTGATATCAGATCCAAGTAAAAAGGTTAAAGATTCGCTGGGTTATCCAAGGGACACGGTACTTTTTAATGACATCAAACCGGAAATCTGGAAGAAGATGCTGGAGAGCTATAGCTTAAAATCTAAACGCCCCCTGGCCTCATTTATCTTTCCAGCTGAAGAGCATTTGTCGGTTTCAGGAGAAAAAACCAGAACATTTATTCGTGCTCAAGCCTGGCAAGGTGTGGAAGGTGCCGGTGCGAAGGCACTAGGCTACCAGTTTTTCAGAAAATCCCTATCCATCGCCAATAAGATTGACACCATAGAGGTAAGGGTAATTACTTCTGACCTGCAAACGACCAATGGGGTATTGCATGTGTTAGACAGGCAGCATGAGTTTGGCTTAACCAGTGGCCGCGGCTTTATTGAAAAAAACTAAATCAGCAACAATGAGACATTTCAAAAAAAGATACTTTATTCTATTTAGCATCCTGACTGCCTTTTTCTGGATGAATACCACTTCTTGCTATAAGGGGCCGGAAGGCTACCTGGCCGACAGTGTTTTTTATACGCCCAGACAGGTAACTGTTACTCCGGGTAAAACCCAGGCACTTGCTCCGTCTATCGACGGACAAGGTTCCTCGAAACCCTTAACCATCAGCATCCATCGGGTGCAGGGCGTAACTGACGGTAAAGATTATACCGGGCAGTTTTTGCAGGATGTAGACGTAACCGAATGGACTGCCGAATTCACCAAAAAGGAGAAAACCATTGAAGAGATTATAGCTAAACAGAAGGATGTAAAACGGCCTTTGCTGGAGATTAATCCGATATCAGGGATCATTACGATTAATGAGGTACGGAACGAAGGAACCCTACCTGTGGGAGAGTTTTGGCTGGACATCAAGATCAAGAATATTACCGGAGAGTTTATCTCAAAAAAAGCGATTAAACTGATTACAAGAGCTTATAAAACTTCGACATCTACGGTGCCTGTGGTGACTGGGGAGATTGCAGGTGCAAGTGTTACCATCAACAGAAAAGGTGATGGACATAGTTTAAAGGTAAAGATCCTGGAAAAGGACGGTGCGATTGTACCTATCGATTCACTGAGTTCTCCAATAGGTACAACGACTACATTTGGCGCCTTTACCAATTATGGCCTGGTAAAAGAGGGTGGTATTTACACCTATCAGATCCTGTTTCCATGGCCGGCCTTTGGCACCCAGCGTATTTTCCTGGAGCGTAAGAAGGTGGTTAAAAATCCAGTTACCGATATCAATGAGGTTAAAAGAATCTATTCATTTGACTACACTTTTTCTATCATTCCTTCGGGTGATTGGGAAATGACAGTTCAAATGCGTTAAAATAACCTATATTATCTGCGCTCAGAAGACCACGGTCGTCATGCCGGCGAAAGCCGGCATCTCGCATTTGCTAGATAGAACAGCGTTGCGGGATCCTGAAATTTTTCAGGAAGAGGAAAGCATAACATACAAATAAACCACGTGAAGAAAATAATTGCCATTCTTTTTATACTATCAGGCCAGTATACATTTGCCCAGAAAAACGCCGAGGAAGTTTTATTGAATACTTTTGATAAGACCACTGCGATTTATCAGGAACGCATCTTTTGCCACCTCAACAAACAGATATTTCTGAAAGGGGAAAGCCTTTGGCTACAAGCTTACGTGTTGCGGGCGGCCGACAAAATGGCATCTGTATTAACAAGCAATGTAATTGCCGAGATCGTAAATAAAGAAGGACAAGTGCTAAGTCGGAAAACCTTTTTTGCTGAAGGTGGTGTGGCCCCCGGACAATTTGATCTGAAAAATATAGGCCCGGGTAGCTACTTTGTCCGTGTATATACCAACTGGATGCGGAATTTTGGTGAAGCAGGCTACTTTACAACACCCATTAGCATCCTTGCTGAAAAACCGGGCAAAATTGAACCTAAGTCAGCTAAACCATATTTTTCCGTACATGTTGAAGGCGGGCATGTCTTGGCCAATCTTGAACAGAAGTTTGTGGTAATTGCGGAACAGCAGGAGCAGCAATTGTTAAGCGGTTTGATCAAAGATCTTTCGGGGAAAGTGCTGCAAAGGTTTGAAGTAGATAAAGGAGAAATTCCATCCTTTTACTTTACACCTCAAACAGGGCAAAGCTATTTGTTGGAGCTGAGTCTTGCTGGGGGCAAAACCACTAAGGTCGAAATTCCTGCCCCGTCAGAAGGTGGGATCGGCATTGCACTGAACCCCTTTTTCACAGACAAGGTTAATGTGGTCCTATCAGCCAATACGACTATGCCACAGCAAAAAAGCTACATCGTAATAGTGCATGCAGAAGGCAAAATGTATAAGGCGTTAAAAGTTAAACTTTCAAATGCCCAGACTGTATTTGAACTGAAACAGGAGGGCCTTGCCAAAGGAATAAACACCTTAACGGTATTTACAGAACAAGGTAGCCCGATCACCGAACGGGCATTTTTTGTGCGTGCGGACCAGCGCAAGGGGAAATTGAATGTAGATGTACATCAGGTAGTAAGTAAGGATAGCGTAGTACTGAAGCTGCAATCGCCCGATCAGGCAAACGGTATCAGATATTCCCTATCCATCCTTCCGGCTGCTACGCTTGCCTGGAAAGACCAGCAAAGCTTATTTTCGTACAGCTTCCTTGACGGGCAGTTACCTGACCATTCCTATCCATCATCTTCCCTTGCCGTGGCATCAACATTCGCCGATCTGAATACTATCGACCGGTTGTTAATTGCGTTAGGTGGCCGTAAGTTTAACTGGCAATGGACCGAGGCTTTATCTGCCAATACTTTTCCTCATGAATTTGAAAGAGGTTTCTCCATCACTGGGTCGAGGGTTGATCATCAGGTAAAAAAGGATGCCGGGAAAAGCACTGTAGATTTATACTCTTCGGAGAACAACCTGATGTTGAATTCAAAAGTAGATGCTTTGGGCCGTTTTAGCTTTAGCCAGCTGTTTTTGCTCGACTCGACCAGAATTAGTTTATCTGTAGGTACTGGAAAGAAAGGCGGGGGTGCTTTAACTGCGCATCAGCAATGGGGCCTGGAGAGCAAAGATATAGGCAAGACAAATTTTCCTATGGTGTATCCTTTAAGTGAGGAAATAACTAAATTAAACCTGGGCGACCTTATCCGCCAGACAAAGAGCATTTCTTTAAAAGAAGTAAAAGTTGTATCGGAGAAAAAAGCGCCGCAAAGGTCGGCTATTTACCAGAAGGGCATTAACGACGACAGCTTTATGATTGATGAAAATAGTGTTAAACGCTTCAATTCGTTGATTGATCTGTTGAGGACTAAATTTATGCTGGACATTAATGATATGGGAGGAGGCGATATTCAGATAAAAATGAGGGGTGGCATGCTAGGGTTAAACCCAGGTGGGGGTGTACAATCTAACAATCCTGTTATCGTGATTGATGGCATGGTGGTAAATGATTTAAACTACCTGCGGGACCTGAATATTTTTGACCTGGAAGAGGTTGCGGTAAACAAGACAGGGATTAATTTATTAGGCCCTTCGGGCAGTAATGGAGCCATCTTTTTAAAGACGCGGACCAGCCCAATTGATTTTAGCCAGGTAAGGGAATTGGATCCATCAGATCAGCAAGTCCAATGGATTATTGCGAAGGGCTACACTGAAGCCCGTCCTTTCTCCTCTGCTTTATTTACTGCAGGACTTAGCTACAACAATCAGCTAAATGCCATTGCCCCGGTTTTCTGGGAATCAGGCAGCATACAGGCCGAAGGCCAAAAGCAAGTAGGTTTTAAACTGCTATGGCCTTGTAAAGAAATGATTGTAATTATTGAGGGAATTGGTAAAGATGGGCGCTTGTATAGTGAGCGGAAACAGTTAAGTATCCCTCCTTATTCGAAATAATTTAAAGGCGCAGGGCCATCCCCGCTTACAGTGATGATGCGCCTGGACCTATCTAAATAACTCCCGGACCATCACCGGGAGTTATTTGTTTTTTAATTATCGGAAACGCCGATCAGGTAATCGTATACTTGCACCGAATTGTCACCCATGGTAACCGTACAATATAGTGTCCACTGGCCGGAGCGTGAAAAGGCCATCGCAACAACCTTTGGGTCCCAGGGAGCCCATGGGAAAGAAAGTATGACTGTAGAAGGCCCTTCAATAGACCATTCGTACGAAACCGCTCCGGGGATTTCATCAATATAATAATCATAAGATTCACCGTTAGCGATCTCTTGCTGACCAAACGTCCATGGTTTTATCTGCGCATAAATACTCGAACAGGTAAATGAAAGAAGTAAAATAAATAATAGCTTTTTCATAGCTAATGGATTAATGTTAATTTAAGAAAAATGTTAATTTATGATCAGTGATTGTTCTTTATTCATTGGTAACGTATGCACCCGTGAAATGGATGACTTCCGAAAAGTCGCTCATGGTAACAACGCAGATTATCCTATAGTTTCCCGTGTTTGAAAAGATGATGTCAATCCATCTGTCTCCGGCAGGATAAATGGTATACCCTCCCAGAGCCTCTACTGACCATTCATAGGAAATGGCCCCAGGTATGTCGTCAATATAATAACCATAGGAATCTCCATTTGCGTATACAGGCTGACCGGGATTGGTTTCTTTTACCTGCGCATAAATAGTGGTACAAGCAAATGAAAGGAACAATACAAATAATAACTTTTTCATAATTAATGGGTTTAAATTAGTTTTTAAGACAAATGTTAATTTTTTGTTCACGTTTTTTCCGTGAGAGAGGAGCGCATAGCGTTTTAAAATTTGAAAGCTAATGTCTCTGAAAAGATAATTTAACGGGATGTTTCTATAGGCTGAGAGATTAGTTTTTTCCTACTCTTTTAAAGATTTTCGGATGCTCTGTCTGAAAGCCGAACGATGCCCTCATACTTATGTTTTTTAAAGCTAGCTTTAAAAATTCTTCTAAAAGTCATGTAAATTGGCTGATTACTAAGTAGTTTTATCATTGTATGTCCTCTGCTCAAAAGATATAATATATCCCTGGTTTCAGTCGTTCTCCATTTTTCAACAGAATTATATAAAAAAATCTCAAAATTGTGTAAAACATCTCTGGGGGAGAGCGGCATCTTTGTTTCTGTATGAAAAGACTGTTTAGCCTCTTTCTTAGCCTGCTGTTCCTAACCGTATCCACTGGATTTACGGGTAGTGTACATGTGTGCAAAGGCATAAAACAGGAAGTACGTCTTTTTCAGGAGGATCATCAGGATAAAGTTTGCCCGGTTTGTGCATTAAAAAACAAGCAAAAAGCAAAAAAACACAATTGTTGTAAGCATGAAGCGGAGCAGTTTAAGCTGAGCGAAAAGGCTTCAAAAGTTTCGGCGCAGCAAGGTCTCGTTAAATTCTCAGGAGAAGCCATTTTATACCAATATCCGGCAGTTGCTTTCGAAGGGAAATCAGCATTGGCCGAACTTAATGTCCCATCTTTTTATTTTCCTACCCCCTTAAAGAGTCCACCTCTTTACGTCATGCATTGTGTTTATAGGATATAGACCGTCGTACAATTAAAATTTGGTATGTATCACAGGTTATCATTAAAAAGTTTTGATGTGGCTTAACGATACTTCCTATTAAAATCAGATGGTTTAATTTCTAATCAATCACAGAATGAATATCAGATTCATTGCGTTAGCGGTGCTTTGCAGCCTATCGGCGATGTCCTATGCGCAAACTTTGCACCTGCCCGACGCATTACAGCGTTCTATACAGAACTACGAAAAAATTAAAGCAAAAGAGGCGCTGGTAACGGCCTCAGCTGAAAATACAAATTATCAAAAGAGCCAGTACCTGCCAGATTTTACACTATTGGCCCAACAAAGTTTTGGAACCATAAACGCACAAAATGGCCCTTTATATAGCTATGGCGGATTGGGGATTGCCTCAACCTCCATGCCGTTGGCCGAACAAAACTGGAATGCAGCTTTTGGTTCCCTTTATCTTGCCAATATCAACTGGAACCTGTTTACTTTCGGCCGGATTAAAAACCAGGTAAAACTTGCTACGGCCGATGAAAAAATAGCCGGTGCCGATTTGGAACAAGAGAAATTTCAGCACCAGGTAAAAGTAGGGGCTGCCTATTTTAACCTGATGGCCAGTCAGCGTATTAAATACGTACAAGATAAAAACCTCGACCGTGCACGTGTGTTTATGACAACTACTGTAAGCCGTGCAGAAAGCGGTTTAATTCCAGGGGTTGATGCGTCATTGGCAAAGGCCGAAGTTTCCAACGCTCAATCCGCAAGGATCAAGGCTTATGACATGGAACTAGACTATTCCAAAACACTTGCGGTGTTACTGGGACAGGATTACCAAACCTTTACACTGGATAGTATTTTTATTAACAAAATTCCAAAGCTTCAGGATAAATATACTTCCAGGATAACCGATCATCCATCATTATTATGGCAAAAAAGCAAAGTAGAAAGTAGCGAAAAGGCCGAAAGGTTACAGCAATCAAATGCGCTGCCTTCTTTATCTGCATTTGGAGTGGTTCAGGGCAGGGGGTCTGGATTTGACTGGAACTATGTGCAAGACAATGGAGCTTATTCAAAGTCATATTCACAAGGTGTAGGAATAGACCGGGGCAATTACCTGGCAGGACTAACGCTAAGCTGGAACCTGACCAATGTACACCGGTATGCGGCCAAAGTAAGGGAGCAGCGATATAAAACACAGGCCTTGCAAAATGAGTACCTGCTGATTTCGGATGAGTTATCCGCACAGGCACAACTGGCAGATGCCAAATTGAAAAATGCAACAGAGAATTTCGAGGAAACCAAAATACAGATCAAAGCAGCGTCTGATGCCTATAAACAGAATATGGCTTTATATGGCAACGGGTTGACAACCATTGTTGATTTAACCCAATCCCTTTATGCACTTAACCGCGCAGAAATTGATTATGAAATTGCCCAGAACAATATCTGGCAAGCGTTATTGATCAAATCTGCTGCTTTAGGCGAATTGTCCATTTTATTAAATGCCATTCCATAATTTCCTGAAAACATGAATTTAATACGTTTTGCACTTCGCAAACCCATTTCCATTATGGTGATGGTACTCGGGCTTCTGTTCTTCGGGATTAAAGCGACAAAGGATGTCAAAATAGATATTCTTCCCGAAATGAATCTTCCTGTGGTGTATATCGCCCACTCTTTCAATGGCTATACACCTCAGCAAATGGAAGGTTATTTTACTAAAATGTATGTAAACATGATGCTGTTTACCAGCGGCATCAAAAACATAGAGACCAAAAACACGCAAGGCCTCACCTTGATGAAGCTTAGCTTTTACGAAGGAATAGATATGGGGCAGGCTATTGCCGAGATCAGCGCTTTGTCTAATCGTTCGCAGGTGTTTTTACCTCCCGGTGCCCCGCCTCCCTTCATCATTCGTTTCGATGCATCATCGCAACCTGTAGGGCAGCTGGTTTTTAGGAGTGAGACAAAAACCAATAACCAGTTGCAGGATATTGCCAACTTTACGGCCCGCCCATTCCTGATCGCTATTCCCGGGTTAACTACAGCACCTCCATTTGGCGGAAGTCCGAGAACGGTAGAGATCAATATTGATCCCAATAAATTACGTACCCATCAACTGTCTCCGGACCAGATTGTAGAGGCAATTAGTCGTAATAACATCACTACCCCATCGGGAAATATTTATATCAATGACATCAATTACCTGACACCAACAAACACGACAATTAAGGCTGTTGATGATTTTGGTAACATTCCTATTTTTAAAGATAAAGTAGAAAACGTCTATATCCGTGATGTTGCTACCGTAAAAGATGGTGCGGATATCACCACAGGTTACGCCTTGATTAATGGCAAACGGTCTGTATATATCAATATTGCGAAATCGGGGAACGCCTCCACCTGGGATGTGGTGAGTAACCTAAAAAAGGCCATTCCAAATATCCAGAACAACCTTCCCGATGATGTTAAAATTTCTTATGAATTTGACCAGTCGGTATATGTGATCAATGCGGTAAAGAGTTTAGTGGTCGAAGGGGCCCTGGGCGCATTGTTAACCGGATTGATGGTTTTATTGTTTTTAGGTGACCGCCGATGTGCCATCATTGTTATATTGACCATTCCGATATCCATCATTTCCGGTGTATTGTTCCTGAAGCTTTTCGGACAAACGATTAATATTATGTCCTTATCGGGACTTGCGTTGGCTATCGGGATTTTGGTGGATGAGAGTACCGTAACCATCGAGAATATTCACCAGCACCTGGCCATGGGCAAGCGAAAATCACAAGCGATTTTGGATGCCTGTCGGGAAATAGCATTCCCTAAATTATTAATCCTATTGTGTATCCTGGCGGTATTTGCTCCTGCATTTGTGATGACCGGAATTCCCGGAGCGTTGTTTATGCCTTTGGCCCTGGCCATTGGTTTCTCGATGATCTTCTCTTTCCTGCTGTCACAAACTTTTGTGCCGATTCTTTGTAACTGGTTGATCAAACCTCTTTCGGCAGAAGAACACAGCAAAGAAGGTCGTTTTGATCGCTTCCGTAACCGTTTCACCAGCTTCCTCGAAAGTCTGTTGCCTAAACGCAAACCTGTTATCATTGTTAGTTTCCTCGGAATTGCTGTCCTGATTTATTTGATGTTCAGCATTACAGGAACGGATGTGCTGCCGACAGTAAATTCTAGCCAGTTTCAGGTGCGCGTCAAAGCCCCTGAAGGTACACGAATTGAGAAAACAGAGCAAAAGATCAAGCAGATGCTGCGCGAACTGGAAACCGTCATCGGAAAGGACCATATCGCTATATCATCGGTATTTATCGGACAACACCCTTCTTCATTTGCGGTAAGTCCTATTTACTTATACAATGCCGGCCCTCACGAAGCGCTGATGCAGGTAGCATTGAAGGATTATTCGGGAAATACCAATGAGCTGAAAGACCAGATCAGGGCACACATGAAAAAGAAGATGCCTGAACTTCAGCTTTCTTTTGAACCAATAGAGCTGACAGAAAAGATATTAAGTCAGGGTACGAACACACCAATAGAGGTGCGCTTTTCGGGAATGATGAAAAAGAGAAATGTCATGTATGCCAATAAGCTGCTGGCAAAATTAAAGGAGATAGATTACCTGCGTGATCAGCAAATCCCCCAATCCTTAAACTATCCGGCACTGGCTATCAATATCGACCGTGTGCGCGCTGCCCAGTTAGGGCTTGATGCCCAGGACGTAGCACGTTCATTGATTGCCTCTACAGCATCTTCACGTTACACGAGTAAAAACATGTGGGTGGAAGGCATGATGGGAATAGCCTATGATGTACAGGTGCAAACCCCACAGAACATGTTGAACAGTAAAGCGGAACTGGAGAACATCCCATTATCTAAAAATTCTGACCGCCCGGTATTGGGCGATGTTGCTACAGTAATGCCTACCACTACACTTGGCGAGAGCTATAACGTGGGAACCATGGCTTATACAACTGTAACAGCTAACCTGCATAACCAGGATTTGGGTAGGGCACAAAAAGATGTTAAAGCCGCTATTGCATCGTTAGGGGAGATCCCTAAAGGATTGAACATTTCCGTATCAGGGATGTCGCCGGTATTGGACGAAACAATGGATAGCCTTGTGAGCGGTTTGCTTGTCGCGGTTCTTGTTATATTCCTGATGCTGACAGCCAACTTCCAATCGTTCAAAGTATCATTTGTAGTCTTAACAACTGTACCTTTTGTAGTACTTGGATCACTCGTGCTCCTTAAAGTAACGGGCTCTACGCTTAACCTGCAATCTTATATGGGTATCATTATGTCTGTCGGCGTGTCCATTGCGAATGCCGTTTTGCTAATCAGTAATGCAGAAACAATTCGTTTACAGACCGGCGACGCATTTGCCGCTGCAATCAAGGCGGCTTCACTTCGGATGCGTCCTATCGTGATGACCTCTATGGCGATGATGGCGGGTATGTTGCCAATGGCTATCGGACATGGCGAGGGCGCCGATCAGGTATCGCCACTTGGCCGGGCCGTAATTGGGGGCTTGTTTGCCTCTACTTTCGCCGTACTGATTTTATTGCCCCTTGTATTTGCCTGGGTACAGGGAAAAACGGGCATAATTTCCCCTTCACTGGATCCCGAAGATGAGAATAGCGTTGAATTTGTTAAACCAAACAATTAGAAAAATGAAAAGATTAACATATATCCTTACCGGGTTGACATTAACATTTGCAGCCTGCAATAACAATAATGAGAAAAAAGAAACCAAGAAAGAGATGGCAATGCCGATGATGCATAGTTTTGAAACGGTTTCCATTCAGAAAAGTAACCCCCGCGTAACTTTAAAGCTTGCCGGAGAGTTGCATGCTGATCAGGAAACAGAATTGTACGCTAAAGTAAATAGTTATGTGCACCAAATCAATGTAGATATTGGTTCTACAGTAAATGCCGGGCAGGTGCTGATGGTATTGGATGCCCCTGAGATACAGGCGCAATTGGCCACAGCAAAAGCTAAGGTTAAAGCCCAGGAAGCTATTTACATAGCAACCAAAGCCAATTACGACCGTATGTTTGAGGCGAATGAAACGGAGGGCGCAATAGCCAAAGACGCATTGGACCAGATCACCGCCAAAAAACTGGCGGATGAAGCACAGGTAAATGCAGCCAGATCTGTTTACAATGAACTTAAGGCAATGGAGAACTATCTGGTGATCCGGGCTCCGTTTAATGGCGTTGTAACGGATAGAAACGTAGATTTGGGGGCGTATGTCGGGCCGATGGGAAAAGGTGCAGATAAGCCGCTGTTGGTGGTGCAGAACAATCATAAACTTCGCCTGGCCTTATCCGTCCCCGAAGCTTATACACCTTATCTCAATACAGGTGATACCATCCGCTTCAAAGTAAAATCCCTTCCGCAAAGAATGTATGCGGCAAGGATCTCCAGGAAGTCAGGGTCACTGGACATGAAGCTTCGTTCAGAAAAGATTGAAGCAGATATTATGAATTTGAACAAAGAGTTAAAGCCGTTGATGGTTGCGGAAACGATGATCCCGCTTCAGGCCGGGCAGGCAACCTTCTTTGTTCCCAAAACAGCGGTCATTGACGCTAATCTTGGGGTGTACGTGATCCGTGTGGAGAATGGGATAACAAAAAATGTCCCTGTTGTAAAGGGCCGTATGCTGCCTGATAAAGTTGAAATATTTGGTGAGCTCAATGATGGTGACAATATTTTGTTGAAAGCCAGCGAGGAAATTGAAGAGGGGACCAGCATAAAAAGATAATACCCGTTTAGTTTTTAGTTTCGTAAAAAGCCACTTGGATGAGTGGCTTTTTTACTTAATGCTAATTCAGCTTAGCTTATTTACTTACTTCGAAACTGGAAGTGGCCCCCTGCCAGGCAGCTGTATAGGCTTTACCATTATGTGTGCCTTCCGTTTTTTCTTTTGTTGAAACTTCTAATACATATCTTCCAGGCCATATCGGGCTAAAAGTTAGCAATCCGTTTTCATCAGTCGTTACTTCTTTGCTCCAGCCTTCAGGAGAAAATACCGATACTGCGGTCTTAGCAAGAGACTTACCGTTTGCCACAGCTTTTATTTGTACGGGCGCATTAACTTTGTAAGTTTTGGCCTCAACGGTGTGTACTTTAAGAGATACAGGAATGGCTGGAACATCAATAGCACCTGGTTTACCAACGGTAACAACCGCTGCGGATATAAATTCATACTTTGTAGTGCCTCCTAGCTCTTTGGCTTCATGACTAACCGTCAATACATACTGACCATTTCCTTCCGGGGTAAAGCTCGCGCTGTAAAAATTAGTGCCGGGAGTAGTTGTTAGTTTAATTTTTTCCTTTCCGGGCGCAGTTAGCCATAAGGTAAAATCTTTAACATCAGAATACCATTTCGAGGTCTCTTCACGTTCGTTCGTAGCGTATTCTCCATAATATACTTTTACCTCCTGGGTCTGTCCGGCCTTTCCGGATGAAGCGGTTTCTAGCCATAAGGCATGTGCGAATAATTGGCTTGTACCAAGCGTTAGTAATAATGCCAGTAATAGTGATTTCATATTTTTGACTATTTAGATTGATTTAAAATTAGGCTAATTTAGAAAGCATAATCCGGCTTACGAAATTTATTTAGAATTATTATAAATAATCACCGCTGCAAGGTTATACGCAAAGATTTATTTGAAGAAGTATAGTAGCGTTATTATTGGATTTCTTTTGTAATCAGAGAATTCACGTATTCCTTAGGCGTCTGCCCATATTGTTTTCTGAATTCCCTGCTGAAATATTTTGGGTCGTTGAAGCCTACCAGGTAAGACACCTCTGATACGTTATATGTTTTCTGGGCAAATAACTGAGCGGCCTTCTTTAACCGGACGGTTTTTATAAAGTCATTTACAGACAGGTCGGTAATTGCCCTGATCTTTTTATACAATACAGGCTGGCTCATACCGATGTAGGCCGCCAATTCCGGAACACTAAAATCCTCTTCCGACATACGGTCCTCTATGTACTGTACAATCTTAACCATAAAAGCATGTTCCACTGTATTAACAGTAATATTCTGGGGCTGAAGGTTCACTTCCTGGCTGAACTTCTGCCGCATGGTTTGTCTGGACCGTAATAAATTCCTAATATTTAACAGCAAAAGGTCGAAGTTAAACGGCTTGGTCACATAACTGTCGGCCCCGGTTTCCAGCCCGTCTACCTGGTGAATATGGGAGGATTTTGCCGTCAATAATATCACAGGGATATGACTTGTCCGCTCGTCTGTTTTGAGTTTTTTGCAGAGTTCCAATCCGTCCATTACCGGCATCATCACATCGCATACAATTAGATCGGGGAACAGATCTGTGGCCGTTTCCCAGCCGGTTAGGCCATCAACACTTTCGTAAACCTGGTAATCGTCAGATAGAAGTCCCCTTAGCATTTGCCTGATCTCCTTATTGTCTTCCACAATCAAAATCGTGTCCTTTCCCGGTTTTTTGATCTCTTCTTCAGGGATTACTAAATCAGCAGGTAGGGCAGGCTTATAAATGGTATTTTCCCTTTCTATATATTCAGCGTCTATGAAATCGGTACTTTTAAAATGGGTTCTGCCTTTTTTCAGGGTAACGGTAAAGCAAGTATCACCAGGATGCTTTTCAGTAGCGGGATTACTGGCTATGCCAATATTTCCATAATGGGATTCTATGATACTTTTTGATAAGGCTAGCCCTATTCCCGAGCCGATATGCCCCGATCCTTGTTCATCAACCTGGAAAAAATCACTAAATAGCTTATTCTGACTTTCATACGGTATTCCTTTTCCGTTGTCTTTCACCTTAATGATCACCTCGCTGGCAGTCTCCTCAATTATAACTTTGATAATTCCACCTTCAGCAGTAAACTTAAAAGCGTTAGAAAGTAGGTTAAACAATACCTTCTCTAGTTGAATTTTATCAAAATAGATTTCAGTATCCCCCTTTTCGCTGTCAAATGTATATTCGATTTTGCGGGTGTCTGCGCTATGCCGAAAGGCCTGGAAAATATCGTGTGTAAACTCAATAATATTGTTGTTGCTAACGTATAGTTTTAAATGACCGGTCTCTGCCTTTCTAAAGTCCATTAGCTCAGTGATGAGCCGCATAAGCCGGTCTGCGTTATTTTTTATCGGCAATACCTGTCTGTTTATTTCAGGATTGTCTTTAGTGTTTTTTAAGAGGTGCTCAAGCGGGCCAAGGATCAACGTTAACGGAGTTCGTATTTCATGGGAGATATATGTGAAAAAGTTCAGTTTCATCTTCTGCACATCTTCCGATCTTTTTAACAATGCCCGGATAAAAAGATACCTTACTGTAAGAAACAGAATGATCGAAAATAGGAGTATATAAATGAGGTAGGCCCACCAGCTTGCCCATATTGGGGGTAGGATACGAACTTCGGTCCTGGCCTCATTGATTCCCAAAATACCATCGTTATTTATGCCTTTAACGCTAAAGTGATAGCTGCCTGCAGGTAAGTTGGTGTAGGTTGCAATAGGGGTTCCGGTATAATTCCATTCTTTATCATAGCCCTCTAGTTTATAGGCATATTTATTTTTATCAGATTTGATATAGTTTAGCAGTGCAAACCCTATGGTAAAATGATTCTGATCATGTTTAAAGGTTAATGAGCGGGTGAGCATCATCTGTTCCTCCAACAGCTGGTCCGTGCCGTTTACAGCCACTGGCTGGTTAAAAAGTTTAAGACCGGTAAAAACAACAGGTGCCCGGTACTTATTGGTTTCGATATTGGCCGGGTAAAAAGAACTGAGTCCGTTCAGTCCCCCGAAAAAGATTTCTCCCTCACTATTTTTAAAATAAGACCTTGCGTTAAATTCATTGCCCGCCAGTCCATCGCTTTTCGTATAATTTCTAAATTTCTTCGTGCCCGGGTTTAGTTCAGATAAACCATTTGCCGTACTGATCCATAAATTGCTATTGTCATCTTCAACAACGCCAAGTACATTGTCATTGGCGAGGCCATCTTTTTCCCTGAAGGTTTTAAACCGGTTTGTGTTGCGGTCATAAATGCTGGTTCCGCCAAAATAGGTGCCGATCAATATTTTACCCCCCTTGGTCTGGCTGATGCAATTGATAAAATCAGAATGGAGTTTGCTGGTATCCCTTTCGTTCTTTAAAAAAGTTTGCAGCCGACTTGTACCGAAGTTGTACTTGTAGAGGCCTGCGGTAGTGCCTATCCAGAGATTTTTTTCCTGATCTTCGAAAAGTGCGGTTACCCCCTTACCTTTATGTACATATTTATCCAGCGGACTTTTCGTAGTCCTCCATGGAAAGGCCCCGTCCTTTTTTTTGAGTACCGATAGACCGTTCATAGACCCGACCCATACGGTTCCCCTGCTGTCTTGTAATAAAGCCACAATCTCCGCGGTGCCAGGTACATTTTTGTGGTTTTTTACGTTGATGATATGCCTGAATTTATCGGTTAAAGGATTAAAAATATTCAACCCGCCATTGTGTGTCCCGATGATGAGTTCCCCGTTACCTGATCTGTCGGTACAAATGATTTTAATCAGGTTTGAAGTAATGCTATTGGGATTGTCGGGATTGGTTTTATAACTTTTATAATAGTTGTGTTTGAAGTCGACATAATTTAATCCCGCACCTTCCGTACCTATCCATAAGCCGCCATTTTTGTCTTCAACAATAGAGCTGATCACATTTCCGCTTACACTTGGCTTTAGCTTGCTGTTCTGGTATACCTTAAATTGTGTGGCGATGGGGGACGAGAAATTCACACCACCAAAATAGGTACCTACCCAGATGTTTTTTTCAGCATCCTGAAAAATACTATGAATAGAGTTGTGGCTTAGACTACCTTTTATTTCATTTTCGTGCTGATAATTGCTGAATTTCATGTTATCAGGATCCAGAATACTGAGGCCTTCCTGGCTGCCAATCCAGAGTTTTCCTTTATGGTCCGACCAGATTTCCCTGATGTCGTTATGGATAAGAGAACTAGGGTCCTGGTTGTTGTGCCTGAAAGTACTAAACGATTTACTGGCGTAATTGTACAGGGATAATCCGCTGTTGGTCGCTACCCATAAATTACCCTTCGCATCGGCATTTATGCAGGTAATGTAATTGGAGCCGATGGTATTCGTTTTTTTTGCATCATAGCGGAACCGTTGATAGCTATAGTGATCATTTTCGCCAGTCATGCAAAGCAGTCCATCGGTTGTTCCCAGCCATAGATTGCCCCGCACATCTTTAAAAATAGAATAAATGGTATTATTGAAAGTTGTATTGGTTTTCAGGGCGAACCTGAAAGGTTTAAAAAGATCTTTATCTCTGTTTGTTAAGAGGTGAAGACCTTCTGAACTACCTATCCAAATATTGCCGTCCCGGTCTTCATAAATGGATTCAATAGTCTGATTTCTTTTTTTGTGCTTTGAATCAATAGCAATGCGTATAAATGAATCTTTTGTTTGGTCGTACTTGTTCAACCCACTCGTCGTACCAACCCACATTACTCCTTTTGAGTCAACTAAAAGACATACAATTTCGTTGTTTGATATACTTTCAGGATTATCAACGCTGTTTCTGTAGATTTTAAACTGATAACCATCATAACGATTTAAGCCCTGTCTTGTTCCGAACCATAAAAAGCCTGCCATGTCCTGCGTAATTGCCATGACAGAATTTTGTGACAAACCATTTTCAATGGTTAGACTCCCGAAAGTAACCGGAAACTGTGCCATTACCTTTGGGCCTACCGCAAAAATGGAAAAACAGAAAAGAAGAAGCTTCCATCTGGCAAATTTCATAAGTCTTAATACTTGGTTGTTGGTTTGTTTATCCTAAAGGTATGAATATCTGCACTCAATAGCCCCTTTTTTATGAATTTTCTACCCAATCGTTTAGAATATTCATCTTTTTTAAATGAAGAATAAACCAGTTTTGAGTGTCTCAATAATGTAATATACACGGGCATTAACCAACCCATTATAAGCAGTAGACATAGATGAGAACAAACAAACCTAAACCAAACTGTATGAATAAAAACTGACCAAACCTCTAAGTCTTCAGACTTAACCTTACCAAACAACTTACCAATTAATAACAATCATCACTTACAAGTTAGCGGTTGCCGCAGACGTATGGTCTGACAGCAGGGCGCATAATTGCTGTATGTGAATAAACCGGGCATCCAAGCCCATAAGAACCACTAAAAAACAAAATAACGGATGAGAAATACCCGAATTATTAAACACATGCATTGCCAATGTATCCTTGTGTCTTTTTTTCTTGTTGGTCTTGGTTTTCCGCTAAGTGGATATAGTGCCTTTTTTCAGGATACCACAAAGAATTCCTTACAGGACACTGTAGCAAAGGATTCAGGAATTGTAGAATTAAGACGATTTGTATCCATAAGAAATGTAGACACATTAAATGTTAAAAGGATTGCCATGTATCCATTTATTTCGCTTCAACAAGTCCTGAAAGGAAATGTTGCAGGCGTATATGTGCAGGAAACAAACGGGGAACCGGGCACTACAGAGCAAAGCATGCTAATCAGGGGACTTTCGATGCCCCTGCTTTCCAGAAAAGATATCTATCAGGCACAGCCACAGGTGTATGTTAATGGTATTCCCCTGATACAGGATAATCCTTTTATGTTCGATGTTCAGAAGTTTGACTATGCACCCATAGGAACTGCGACAAACCTGCTGGCAACCATTGATATGGACAATATCGAGTCCATCAATGTTGTTAAAGGAGGAGCTGCAGCAGCTATTTATGGCCCGAGGGCTGCTAACGGCGCTATTTTGATCACGACCAAGAATGCCCAGGCAGGTATGAAACAGATTAGCGTGAACAGCTATTTTGGGATGGCCCAGAAGGATCATGTAACGACTACCAATGCCCAGAATGAAAGCGCCTTCAGAATGCCGTTCTATCAGAAATTTGCCAGTCCTGCCGATATGGACAATTATCCCGCTTATTTAAGGGACGTAACCAACGAAAATTATTATGGCCCCTCTAACTGGACAGATCTGTATTATAAAACCAGTCCGGTGCGGTCTGTAAATGCAAGTATAACCGGAGGTACAAACCGTTCAAATTTCCGGTTTTTTGGAGGAAACACAAGTACGTCCGGTAATGCGGATGATACCAAACTGGACAAATACAATGCTTCTTTCTTTATCAATATGTTGCCATTGCCCTGGTTAACCGTTTCCAGTATGATCAATGCAACAAGACTGGAGCGTGACCGCAACAGATCATTTCGTGACCGTTTTTCAGAAATGCAGTATATCCCCGATTTAACAAGTCCGATTGCGCCCAACAAGATCATCTACGGTAATTTGTTAAATGAATATCAAGCCAAGTCATTTGATGACAATAAAAACAGCGCTATTCAGGGATATTTCTCCTTATCCGCAAAATTTAAGAAACTGGATTTTGTTTCGCGTGTAGGCTTCGACTATAATGAGAGCACGCGTGATGTGTTTTTCCCTTCTACCATGCTTGATGGGAACAATTATGTTTCTAATTACTATGGTTATAACCAACGTGTGGTTATTGAGAATTCCGTTAGCTATAAACATGCTTTTAATGAAAAACATAAATTAAATCTGGAAGCAGGACAATCCTTTCAATCAGATTTTAACCGTTACAATTATGCTTATGGTTATAAAGGATCAAGTGACTACATACGGATCAACGTCGTAAACGGAAATTCAAAAGAATCAGATTATTTGTTACCTAAAGATTTTATTGTATTTCGCTTTACAGATAGGCAAAAAGCGAACTTAAGCTCGTTGTTTGCTAAAGCAGAGTACAACTATAATGATGAATTATCTTTAACCGCGGTAGCAAGAACGGATGGTTCTTCGAATATGCAGCCAAGCGCAAGGTGGTTCTTTTCACCAATTGTTAATGCAGAATATAACTTCAGCAAACTATTGTCTCAGGACAAATCGGCCATTTCATCACTATCAGTAACTGCTTCCTGGAGCCGCATAGGTAACCTGTTGTTGAACGACAGATTTGCTGCCGGCCCACAGTATACTGTAGATTTGGGCTGGTCGGCCAACCCGGCTTTCTATTCTTATGCAGGTTTTGGTACCTTATCCAGACCATATACTGCCGGTTGGGTAGGTTACGACATTCCCTGGTCTTACGTACAGGAAACCAATATCGGTGTAAATGCAGGCTTTCTTGACAGCAGGATCCAGGCAAGGTTAGAGCTCTATAGTAAAAATAATAACCGCATGTTATTAGCAATGCCGGTTACAGCAGAATCAGGCTATACCTCTGCCTACCAGAGTGGCATGGATGTAAACAATAGCGGCGTAGAACTGATGCTGCAAGCCAATATATTTAAGGGCAAGAAAGGTCAGTTTAACTGGATGGCGAATGTAAATGCCAGTTACAACCAGAATAAATTGAAAGCACTTCCTGGTGGTATTTCAGAAATATTAATCGGAACCCAAAAGCTGGTTGTAGGTGAAGCCATTGATAAGTTCTGGGTATTGAAAACCCAGGGCGAAGCATTCCATACCGATGCCGATGTACCTGTAAACCCTCAGACCTATCAGATCCTGACTTATAAAGGACTGCCGTTTAAAGGTGGAGATCCTCGTTGGAAAGACCTCAACGGAGATTATACCATAAATGAACAAGATAAGGTTGCGTTGGGCAATTACATGCCAAAACTAACCGGAAACTTTGCCAATAGCTTTACTTATCGCAAGTTCAGTCTTGACTTTAACTTGTACTTCGCTTTGGGCCGTAATATCCTGAACCAGGCTGCGGCCAATCGTTTTGATTTTATTAATAGGGGAGGCCAAAATGATATTTCTTCAATAGATGAAATCACTTTCTGGAAAAAAGACCTTAACGCCGCCAGTTATCCGGTTTACAATCCTTGGAGTGCTGTGCAAGCCTATCGCGCCGACCAGGATATCTTTATTGAGAACGGCTCCTTCCTGAAACTAAGGTCCCTTTCCCTTGGCTATGACTTTGCCGGAATGAGCTTTCTTAACAAAGATAAGACGGCACAGCACAGGTTTCTGGTATATATAACCGCAACAAACCTGTTTACGGTTTCTCCTTATACAGGCGGCGATCCTGAATTGGTTGGTTATACCGGGATCGATTCAGGTTATGGATTATCTATTCCAAGAACATATACACTAGGTTTTAAAATCGATTTATAGAAAAAGATATGATGTTTACTAAAATAACTATCCCCTTTCGCGTCCTTACGGTAATAATGATCATAGGATTATTGGGGCCTGGATGTAATAAACAGCTGGATGTTCCTTCTTCTCACCTGGTTAATGAGGAAAACCATTGGAAATCAATTACCGATACCCGCTCTGCGTTGTTGGGTACTTATGGCCTACTTCGTGCAGCCATGGCCGATAATAATGGACACTGGTTATATGGAGAACTTAGAAACGGTGATTTTAAAGCTACTTCCCGTCTTGATTTGAAGGCTGTAATAGGTGGTAACTTAAACGCACCCTATCCGGTAGTGCAGTCGCTTAGTAATTGGCGTAGGTTTTATGCCGTAATCAATAGTGCCAGCATATTCATCGAACGTGCGCATGAAGTGTTGGAAAACGACAGGCAGTATACTGAGAAAAATTATCAGGTAGATGTTGCACAGATGAGGGCCTTACGGGCTTTTGCCTATTTCTACATGACACGTATCTGGGGCGATGTACCCTTGATCACTTCTTCTAACGATGGAAATTTTGAACAGAAAGCCCGTAGCCCAAAAGAAGCGGTACTGGGTTATGCAGAAAGTGAATTGCTAAAAGCGGTAAATGATCTTCCTTTTAGATATGGATCGATATTAGACCCTGTTTTCCCGGGACTTTATTACGGACAGGTTACTACCTACTGGAGTGGGGTCTTGTTAACAAAAATATCCGCCTATGCTATCCTGGCACATATTGCCGCATGGAACGAGAAATACATTGATGCCTCGGGCTACGCAAACTTCGTGTTAACCTACTATCAGAGTTCCGGGGCCAGTTATACCTTGACTGCCGGGATTTCTAAGATCGACGGCCTTTTCTATGATAAGAACCCGTCGCAGATATTTGGTGTTCCTTTTGCATGGAGTGACCGTGAGGCTAGTATTGTTGGTCATATTGAAGACCTAACGCTTGCCGCCCCCCTGGTAACGAAACCAGTTCCGCAAATTTATGTTCCTGACGCGACCATTCTATCTATCTATAATGAAGATAAGGACCAACGGTTTTCTATTAACCCGCTGACAGGTCGCGCCGTAACAGATTTCTTTGCCAATTTCGGAAGCTCAAACACCGTGTTCAGTAAAATTAAATGTATCCGTAACGCTTCAACTGATGGTTCGCTGGGGCTGTTCAGCTCTGCCATTGTCTTCACGCGCCTGGAAGAAATCAGTTTGTTGTATGCCGAATCTATGGCAGTAATCGGAAATGTAGAACCAGCTATTGATGCCTTGGATAATGTAAGGCTTGCACGTGGACTTGCCCGTTACACTGGCCCTAGTAGTGGATTAATTGATGCCATTTTTAAAGAGCGTAAAAGGGAACTCATTGGCGAAGGATGGAATTGGTACGATCAGGTACGGTACAACCGGATCAAACGGAACAATACCGAGTTCAATAAACTCATCAGTACCAATGGTATTTTCTGGCCAATCGCCGAGGATGTACTCAATCGTAATTCTTTATTGGTTCAAAATGAATTCTGGAGGTAATTAAATTATGAAAAGAAAATTAAACCTATTTAAAGGCCTTATTGTATTACTTGCTGCAACGCTGTTTGTTACAGCATGCAAAAAAGAAGAAGGAGCTTATAATTTTGAAAATGAGGTAAATGTATACGAAGGGGATGTTTACGCCTATCTAAAGTCACAACCTGGTGTTTATGATTCCCTGCTTAAGGTTGTTGACCGCATCACCTGGCTAAAAGACACTTTAAGTACACCATCAACATTTACACTTTTTGCCCCTACAAACCGAAGTTTTGTACTCGCTTTACAAAATTTAAATACGGTCAGGAAATCACAAAATAAACCAGTTCTAGGCCTGGCCACAGCAAATATAAAGGAGTTGGACTCATTGGCCAACCGCTATTTTATTTCAGGCAAGTTTACCACAGACAGCCTGGTGCTGACTGAAGGTGTGCTGCTAAACACGATAAAATACCACTATGAAATGCATGGGCAAGACAAGAGTGCAAATGCATATGGTTTTGTAAACGGAGGACCAAAAAGTATCATTTACAGTGATGTAAAAGAATCACAGTATATCGTAGAATGGCAGCGGACAAATACCCAGGCTGTAAATATTTTTACTACCAATGCGGTTGTCCATGTCCTTTCCCCATCACACGAATTTGGGTTTAGTGAATTTACAAGAAGGCTTAATAAATAACCAGGGAGTTTTAGCTAGCAAAGTTATGATCAACAAAAAACATATTATTTCAGGAACAGTGCCAATACTGTTTGCACTTGCATTGTTAGGTGCCTGTAAAAAGCTGCTGCCTACAGACCGCGATTACTTCAATACAGAAGCCCGCTTTACACAAACGCTATACAAGCCGGTAATGGGGCGTACAACAGTGATGAGCGATAATTTTGATGCACAAAGTTCGTCCCAACCATTAACATTTAAAATAGTTAATCCAAGGAACAGCGATGGGATTATTGCACCGGAGCTCATCAAACCATTTGATGTGCTGGTTTGGAAAAAAGCATATACAGGGAAGGAGACCTCACTGGAAGAAATCGAAAATAAAAGGGCGATAGAACAACATCCGCTTTTTGAGATCAGGGAGCATTCTGGAGAGTTTATTCTCTGGGCAGCCTCAAATTCGAGGGTACTCAAAGCACTCCCCGATTCAGGTTATACTTTCGACGTAGAAGTAACCAATAATGGCGGACGCAGGTATTTTAATAACCTGAAGCTTCAGGCCTATAGGGAGCGCGCTTATGAACCCAACAGAATCGATGCCATTAGTGGGGCAAGCAGCAATGCCCCAATCCGGTTAAATTCAATAAATAACTTTAAGGCACAACGTACAGGAGATCCGCTTAACATCGGCGATGTAAAGGTTGACTTTAATAAAAAACAGGGAAGTACGGGTAGCTCATTGACCTTCCGTTTTCTGGATAGTATCGGACAGACCATTGATCCCGCAAAGTTCAATTTAACCGCCTGGAATAAATTGATACATGGTTTCAATATGGAAAAGACAGGTACGTATGTAAAATACAATGTCGCCTATCCAATCCCACTGGTTGAGATCCCAACGGCTTATACTACAGTTGATGGTAAAGAGGCCACGCTTAAGTTTTCGTATGATCGCCTGGGCTTTGGTGGGGTAAAGGAAACCGCCGATATGAGCTTCAATTTTAACATCTATGAAAAGGGGGAGTGGGAAATTATCTTTTCGTTTACCAGGGACAATCCAAAATTCACGAACGAATGATGAAACATAGAGATAAAAAAATATTTAAGCTAAACACGCTAAAACAAAATATGGCTATGAAGCACTTGTTTAAGATACTTATCATTATTCTGGCCGTTGTTGCGGCAACAGTTCCGGCATATGCCCAGAAAATGGTTGTTGTTAAGGGAACTGTCATTGAAAAATCCACGAACCTCGGACTTCCGGGAGTTACGATTTCAACTGGTACCCCCTTAAAGGTGATCGCAAGTAGTGGTAACGCAGGTAACTTTTCAGTGAATGTACCCGAAAATGCATCATTGGTATTCAGATATCTCGGCTTTGCCACTCAAACTATTAAAGCTGCGGCAAAATCTGATTTCAGGGTAATGATGGCGGAATCGAGCAACAACCTTGATGTAGTAAAAATTACCGTAGGTTACAATACAAAAACCAAGGAAGTTTTAACAGGGGCAGCTACCACCATTAGTGGTAAAGCACTGCAGGATGTTCCTGTTGCCAACGTGATGGAACTACTGCAAGGTAAAATTGCAGGTTTAAATATCCAGAATAACAGTGGTAGCCCGGGTGCCCGGGGATCCATCTTTGTGCGGGGTCTATCCAGTATTGATATTCAGGGTTCAGGTAACGATGCTTTCCTAACCCCTACCTCTCCGCTATTTGTAATTGATGGGGTGCCACTTGATGCCAATTCAAACTATGAATATGGTTTCTCCCAAGGCGGTCCCGGTATCAGCCCATTGTCTTTAATTCCACCTGAAGATATCGAGGAAGTTACCCTTTTAAAGGATGCACAGGCAACGTCATTGTATGGTTCACAGGGGGCATATGGTGTCATCCTGATCACCACAAAAAGAGGTAAATCTAAAACGCCTATTATCCAGTACGTAACAAACCTTTTTGTGAATACGCCACCTAAATTAAGGTCTGTGATCGGAGGGAAAGGCGAGCGCGACAGTAGGTTATGGCAAATCATGAACAATGATTCCACTATTTTTACAGGAAGGGAACGTATAGATAGCAACCCCTTCCTTTCGGATAGCTTAAATGCTTTCTTCAACAATTCTACCGACTGGCAGCGAGTATTTTTCCGGACTACTGTAAATCAGACACACAATATCAACGCCTCGGGAGGTGATCAGAATTTTAACTACAAAGTGAACGTAGGATATTATGATGAAAAGGGAATTATTGAAAATACAGGGTTAAAGAGATATTCACTGGGTATGAACGTACTTTATCAGCCCAGTCAAAAGTTCCGTTTGTTTGCAAACGTATCCAGTGCCATGGGTATCAGTAAAAAGGGTAGTGGAAATGGAGTGCAGCAGACAGGTGTGGCTTCGGGGAGTTCCGCATCTTCCCTGTTACCGCCGCCATCGTTATTCAGCAGTTCTGGTGATGCGACAGGTGTATTTTTGACAGATAACAATAACAAAACAGGAAACATAAAAACCAATCTTGAAGGACGTTATCAGTTTTTAAAATCTTTGTCTTTAACCAGTGTGGTCAATTACGATTATAACAATGGTACCGCAGATATTTATAAGCCAGCGGTATTAAACAATAATACAGCCGTCGTTTACAATTTTAACGAGCGCAGGAGCGTATTGTATAACCGTAACATGATCAACTTTACGGAATCATTCAAAGAGAAGCATAATGTTAGTGTTTTTGCCTTCAATGAGATGTATATCCGTAATTACCAGGCAGGAACCATTAATCAGCTTCAGACACCAAACGATCAGTACCAGGGCCCTTTAGGTTTTGATGCCAACCTGTCGAGGGGAGGTATACTGGACAATTACTCTGCATCCCGCTCTGCAGCATTGGCAACCTCAGTGTCTTACAACTACGATAAAAAATATGTAATTGACCTTTCTTACCGCTGGGACGGCGTGTCCAATGCCGGGCCAGACGTACCCTGGTCTAAGAACCCATCTGTCGGCTTAAGATGGAACTTTAACAAGGAAAACCTGCTGGCCACCTCGAAGTGGTTGGATTATGGTTCGGTACGTACCAGCTGGGGAAAGAACATTGTACCAAACGGAACTGTATTTGATGCCTTCGGCTCTTATAACTTTAGTGGTGTCTACAATGGGTCACAGGCGATAGGGGTGAACTTTGAAAACCTGCCAAACACATCACTTACCCCAACAGTAACTACGCAGTTTAATGCAGGACTTGATGTTGGCCTTTTTGAAGGTAAGTATCAGATCACTTTCGATACCTATTATAAAATGGTAGATAATCAGCTCAGACAAAAGGCACTGGCTGATCACAATGGATTTAGTAAAATCAAAACTAACGAAGTAAGTCTCGTAAACTACGGCTATGAGTTTAGTTTAACCGTAAGGCCATTGGCTAAAAGCAGCAACTATAACTGGACCGTTTCGTTTAACGGCGCCATTAATAAAGACGTGCTGACAGGCTTGCCTGACGGTGTCCGCCAAATCTTACAGAAAGATAAAGAAACAGGTCAGTCTATACTCTACCGTTTGGGGCGTAACAGTTTGTCTAACGTCCTGTACAATACAAAAGGTGTATACAGCACAACAAACGATGTAGCTGTAGATCCAGCAACAGGTAAAAGATACAGCACCAAGAATGGCAACACAACTGTTTTCTTCCAGGGCGGAGATCCTTACTGGGCGGATATCAACGGAGATTATAAACTTGATGAAAGAGATCTTGTTATTGCCGGTAACTCATTTCCGCAAATCACAGGAGGTATTTCTTCATTCTTCTCCTGGGGACCGTATTCGGCAAATATCAATCTTTCCTATACCTTAAAAAGGGATATCTTAAACAATGCCCTGGCACAGCGCTTCCAGAATTTCGCGAATCCTGCTAAGCAGGATAACCTGGTGCCAATAGAGCAGTACAACTACTGGAAACAACCGGGTGATGTAGCTACTTATCCCTACCCTTATAGTTTCCTACGTTATGGGGCCTATTCCGAATTTGTTAACGGAGGCTCGCTGTTTTTACCGTACAGGTACGACCAGACCATGTTCCAGGAAGATGGATCTTACTTAAAGATCAATACCCTTACACTGGCCTATACTTTCGATAAAAAATTAGCCTCACGCCTTGGTGTAACTTCTATGCGTGTGTACTGCACAGGAAACAACCTGTACACCTTCACCAATTACACTGGTCCCGATCCTGAAAACGTAACGGATCTGGGCAGGGACAATTCTGCAGGATATCCAAGTCGACGTAGTTATTCTATTGGTCTTAATGTTCAGTTTTAAAATGAAACTTATTATGAGAAAGATCTTATACATTTTACCCCTATTAGTGATTCTGATTGCCAACCCAGGCTGTAAAAAGTTCTTAAATGTAGAGCCTGTTACCAGCTTGTCGGGCAATAACTTCTGGAAAACATCAAAAGATGCGGAAGATTTCACAAAAGATGTGTACCGTTTGTTCAGGGCCTCAACAATGTCCAGCATTATGCTGGCGATGGGCGATTACCGCAATGGTCCTGGAAAAGCTACATCAGTAAACCCAAAACGTTATGATTTGGATTATCTGGCTGTAAATAACATGAAAAAGCTACTTGCGGCAGATGCCACGCGTACACGTCCTGACTACAATGCCAATCTGGAGTGGTACCAGGCAAGGGCCCGTTACGATCTGATTCCCGATTGGAAGCCATTTTATAAAACCATACAAGCAGCAAATATCTTATATAAGGAATTAGACCGTATTAAGGATCCTGCGTTTTCAGAAGCGAACCGCAAACAATATAAAGGCGAAGCCGTATTCATGCGGTGCCTATCTTACTTTTTCTTAGTAAGGCTGTTCAGCGATGTCCCTTATTATACCAATGCCTATAACCAGGAACCACTTCCCAGAACAGACATGGTTATCGTATTAAAGAATTGTATTGCCGATCTGGATAAAGTGAAAAATGATTTACCCTGGACTTACAAAGATCCCGCGAACCGTGCGGTGCGGGCAATGCGTGGTAGTGCTATCGCATTGATGATGCACATGAATATGTGGTGTGCCGGCTTTGATCAGGCAAATACCAACAGCTATTACCGTGCTGTTGATGATTTGGGTAAAGAAATAGAGAATATTGGTGAAGCAGAACAACGCGCTTATACCTTATTGCCGATTGAGCAAACTTATCTGGTGATGTTCGGTCGCTCACAGGAGGGGCTATTTGAGATCCAGTTGAGCAATAACTCTGGTGAGGTAAGTGGTGACCGCCGCTACAAGTTTTCTAATGGAGTTGCCCATTTACCGTTCCTGACTTCAACAGACCGTTTACAGAGCGAGTTTACTTTCAAGTCTGATTATATGAAAAGGATTTTTCCGGAGACAGTGGCAGACAAAAGAAAGAGTGTCTGGTTTGATATCACAGATATCTATGACGAAACCGGAAAGGCGATAATTTATAAGTTCTTTAACCGCGCAGCCCCAACACAAGGTGATGATGACAATCCCATCATCTTCCGTTATGCGGATGTATTGCTGCTCCATGCTGAAGCGCTGGCTGAATTAGGAGAAGATGGACCTGCAGAAATTCTATTGAACCGTATCAGAAGTCGCTCAGGTGCAGATCTGTTTCCGGCAAATCCCGGAGAAGGTAAGATCAAAGATGCCATCTATTACGAGCGTTGTAAAGAATTACTGGGCGAAGGGCACTATTTCTATGACCTGGTGCGCACAAGGAAAATTATGAACCCAACGTATTGCTATAGCCCGCTGTCGTTCTCTGCATTTATTTCCAAAGCATGGACCTGGCCAATTAGTAGCACTGCGCTTGCAAATAACCCATACATGACATTAAATAGTTACTGGCAATAGGTCTCCTAATTTAAAACACAGAAGATGTATAAATATAAAATAATTATAAAAGGGCTCACATTCATTGCATGTATAGCCTTCATCTTAACAGGATGTAAAAAATTTGAGCACTACCAGGATACCGGTGTTACCAACGCAAAATTTGACGGTAGCATCATGCAATACCTGGATTCAAAACCTTTTCAGTTCGATACGTTAAGCCAGGTGATCAGGCTTGCGGGAATGGAAGATGTGTTCAATAAGGAAGAGATTACTTTTTTTGCGCCACAGGATCCTTCTATCGGAGCCGTGATAGATAACCTGAATTCCTATCTGAACCTGACCGGAAGGGATTCTGTAAGGACACTGTCGGACATTAAGCCTAAAGCATGGAGGGAAATACTGTCGATGTATGTTTTTAAAGGAACCAATAGGCTTAAGGATTATCGCCAGGTAGATACCCTGGCGCTGGATACTTATTCCGGACAAGGTTACCTGGCCTATAATGGTAAGCCAATGAACATTGGTGTGGTATTTAACGACGCGGTTAACGGGCCGGTTGACAACAGGACTACCATTAAATATGGAGGATACCGTCAGCTGATGCTATCCTATATTCCTGATCGCGCTTATCCCAAGGCTTTCTGGATTAATGCCAAGGTGTCTTCATCGGATATCAATCCAACCAACGGAATTGTTCACGCGATAAAATTCAGCAATCATTTTTTTGGCTTTTACCCCTACAATTTTATTACGGTAGCCTTAGAAAATGGAATTGGAAAATAACCCACAGGAGATCATAATATGTTCAATAAAACTCAAAACAATCAAACGATGAAAAGTAACCTACGGTATTTCATAGGATTGCTCCTGTTTACGATGGCCTGTTCATCCTGTAAAAAGTCGACGCAACTTGGGGAGGATCCTTATGCAGGTGGAAAAGAAGCACTTGGCATCAGGGTTTCCAATACTTTGCCTAAGCCAACGTACGGACTTATAGGTTCGCAGGTAGTTTATACAGTATCAGGACTGCTACCTTATAAGGACAAGCTAAAATGCTATTTGAATGAAACGGAAGTGGAAGTGACCGAGGTTACCGATAAAACCATCAAAATAAAAGTGCCGGTAGGCGCAAGTTCGGGCGGATTGACAATTGTTGTCGACGGACAGATTTTCTTCGGTCCCCAGTTTACGGTTTCCGGTAAAATCTCCTACGATGCGACATTTAAACCCGTCATCGGTCCCAATGGTAACGTTAGTCAGATTATGCCTTTAACGAATGGCAATATGATACTGGTCGGCGGTTTTACGGATTATGAAAAAAAGGCTTCGTTAAAAAGACCGATTAACAACATTGTGTTGATCAATTCTGATGGAGATTATCTCCCTTCATTTGCTTCCGGACTGGGATCTGATGGTTCATTAAACACCATTGCCCGTTTAACTACCGGGCAATATATGATCGGAGGGTCATTGTCGAGCTACAACAACAGGAAGAGTATAGGTGGTTTAACCCGCTTGAATTCGAATGGATCGTTAGATAGTACCATTGTTGAAGTTGTTAACCTTACGCCATTACAGCCGAAAAATAGCTTTGACACCGTAGCTGCATTTAATGGAAGGGTGATAGGATCTGTAAGAAAATTATTCGTTTACAACAACAAAAGCATACTGATAGGCAACTTTACCAATTATGGCGAGTACTTCTATGAACGTTCTACACGAGACAGAAAAGTTATCGGTTATACCCCAATGGATATGCTTATGCGCCTTGAAGCGAATGGTAAGCTGGATGAGGGTTATAATTTTAACCCGGTAACTAAAACCAGTTATGAGAAACCGAATGGCAGCATCAATGATGCGTTTATGGAACCTGACGGAAAAGTAATCATGGTAGGTAGCTTTACCCGTTTCCAGGGAACTGGGGTGAACAGGATTACACGCGTAGACAACAATGGGATGATCGATCCTACTTTTCAGGTGGGTTCAGGGGCCGACGGGCCGATTGGTACCATTCGTTTTAATGCTGTTACCCAGAAATATATCGTTTCGGGAGCCTTCAAAACTTTCAATGGTAAGGTTGCTAACGGTATTGTAATGCTGAAAAAGGACGGATCTGTTGATGACTCATTTAATATGGGGATAATGGAGGGTGGAAGTGTAGGTTTCTCCGCACAGTTGGCTAATGGCCTGGTTATCGTCACGGGCTCATTTGAAAAATACAACGGTGTGATCAGACAGGGTTTTATGGTATTGAACCCTGACGGAACGCTTGCGGCTGGATACAATACCACAGGTGTTTTTCAGGGGATCGTAAATGATATTTACGAAACAACTTCACCACAGGGATTCCCTGCTTTCATCATGGCAGGCTTTATCCTTAAGTTCGATAACCGTGCAGTGTCAAATATCATCAAGGTCGTATATGAACCTTAAACCCATATCACAAAACTTAGGAACATATCTGTTAACATTAACAAATAAAGAAATGATAAAATATTGGCTGTATAACAAAAGAACCCTGGTGTCTGGCATGCCTTTACTGGTACTTTGCCTGCTGACCCTTATGTCTTGCAATAAGGATTTTGAAAATAAAATTGACCTGTCTGCCAAGTCGGACAGTGTTAACGGGTACCGAATGCCAAAAGTACTTTACATTATCGTAGACGGAGCGAGGGGAGCAAGTGTGAACACTACAAGGGCTGCTACAGTACCTGATCTGGCAGATAATTCCCTCCAGAGCTATGCCTCTGTAAGTGATGAGGGCGGGTTGCCTGCAACTACATGGGCAGATATGCTTACCGGTGTAAAGAAAAACAAGCACAAGGTAACAACGGCCGATTTCTCAGGAAATAACCTGGCCAACTATCCCATGTTCTTTAAATATATTAAAGATAAAAATGCCAGCCTGCGTACCGCGGCTTTTGCGTCGACCCCCGTGTTCAGTACAAACCTGGTAAGCCATGCAGATGTAAACTTAAGTTTCAATAACGATGATGCAGCAGTTAAAAATGCCGTTATCGGCGAGCTGAAAGAGGAAAAGGCAAGTGTTGTGCTTGCCGAGTTTAACGGGGTAGACCGTGCAGGAAAGCAATATGGTTACGATGCCAGTATAAAAGCATATAGCGATGCCATTTATCAGACTTTTAATTACATCGGCGAAATGGTAACCGTGCTTAAACAAAGAAAGAACTATGAAGCCGAGAACTGGCTGATTGTAGTGGCTTCTAACCAGGGCGGAAGTTTTACAGTTCCACCTTCGCAAAATGATGGTTCTTTATTCAGTAACCCATTGTTAAACAGTTTTACGCTTTTATACAATTCGCGGTTTAGTTATCAGTTTTTCTCCAGGCCAAATGCTGCCGCCGTTCCTTATGAAGGAAAGTCGATCGTTTACAACTCAAAAACGATATTCGGAACCATTCCTGTGAACGAGTCCGCTATCTATAATTTCGGGACTACAGGAGAATATACCGTTCAGTTAAAATTGAAATTGCTCACAAGGGGTGATTTGAATCCGGCAATCATCGCTAAATCCGACAATACTGCCAATTCAACTGCAGGTTGGTCATTCTTGCTGAGTAACGGCTCTGTGAACTGGAGAATGCAACTTGCCGGAACTTATGCAACGGGACCTGCGCTTGAGCTGGATACCTGGTACACCTTAACGGGTAAACTATATATGGATGGAAGTACCAGACGGATGAAAGTGTTTACAAATGGCATATTAAATAGTACAATCGCGATGCCGGCAAATGGGACTTCTACAACCGCACCTTTAAACATCGGTTATTCTACTTCCTATAACAACACCGCACCATCAAAGCTGATTACTGACGTAAGAATTTACAATACAGCGCTGGCCGATGATTACATCGCCAGTAACTACTGTAAAACCGACGTGAAGCCTACTGATGTTTATTATAAAAACCTGATCGGCTACTGGCCCTCTATGGACGGAGTAGGAAACCAGTTGATGGACCGTAGCCCAAGTAAAAGAAATTTTACGCTTAACGGAGCGTACTCATGGACTGCCTTTAATGAATTGAGTGAGAACCTTTGCTCGGACCTTCCGGATGACATTTATACCCGGATGCCAAACGGCATTGACATTCCCAGCTTCATATTCGGATGGATGGGCATACAATCTTTGGGTTTAAACCTTGATGGTAAAACCTGGGTGCCGACTTACAGAAGCATTAATCCTTAAACCTGAGCAAAGATGAAAAAGATAGTTAACAGCACAATTGCTTTAGCCCTGATTGCCCTGGTAATGGGCTGCACAAAAAATTATGGAGTGATGTATCCGGATGGTACAACCGACGGTAATCACCCCAAAGATACGTTTGATTTGGTATTGGACACCGCTATGTCTAAAGTTGATAAGTCGCAGTTTAATGCGGCCAGGGTTTTTCCTGGTATGGTGGGTGTTGAAGAACCCCGGCTTAAAGATTACAAGGTGACATTGGATCTTGATTATGTACAGGTTAGATCAAGTGACCTCAGGATCAGTGTAGTTCCACAAGGTTGGTTTAGTACGGGGATGTATGCGGCCCCCGGTGAGCTCATCACCATCAAGGTACCGGCAGATACTTATGGACTGGCAGTACAGGTCGGTGCACACGATGATAATCTTACAGGTTTATCACCACTACAACGGGCACCAATAATATATACCAGGTTACAGTTATTTCCCGGTATAAATTATGTGCGAAACCTTTTTGGCGGCACAATTTTTATTATTCCTGACCGACCACTGGGCCGTAAGGTAGATTTGTTTTTTAACGGGGCGGTTAAATCACCTGATTTTGTATTGGGTGAAACAACAGATGCAGAATGGAAGGCCATGATGGCTAAAACGAAAGTTCCCTGGTTTGAACTACGTAGCAAACGGATGGTTTTTACACTTCCAACAGAAAAACTTGTTAAGTTTCCTATAGAAAGTCCTACCGCATTGATGACGGCCTGGGATGAAGAAATCCTGCACAGTTATTGGGAATGGTATGGCCTGTCTGAAACGACAACAGATGTAAGAAATAGAAATCCAACATTGCCATGGCGGATCGTTCACGATATTCAGCCAAGTGTGGGCGCGCAACATTCCGGCTATCCGGTAGTTGCCACAGCAAATGAGAATTATTATAAACAGGCGGTTACGCTGGGTCTCGTAGTTGGCTCTAACTGGGGTACCTATCACGAGATCGGGCATAATATGCAAATGGGCTCAACCTGGAGCTGGTCGGATTTAGGAGAGGTATCCAACAACCTTTTCTCTTTGAAAATTACCAACAGACATGGTTATAAGCATAGTAACCTTTATCGTGCGATGCCCGCGGCAATTGCATTTGCATCTACTGCGAACGGGGGAAATACAAAATTATTCAGCAGCGCAAGCAATGATGCCCGCATGGGACTGTTCATCCAGGTTTTTGAAAAATATGGGTACGATTTTATGACTTACCTCTGTACAGAGGCCCGTATGGCCAGGTTTGGAGCAGGAAACGACCAGGATAAAAAGGACTTCTTTTACGAGCGGCTTTCGGAATGGACCAAAAAAGATATGGAACCCTTTATGAAACAGTGGGGGCTATATGTAAGCAGTGTTTCAAAAAATAAGATTGCCGCAAAATTTCCATTATTAACCGAGCAGGTATGGTTGTTCGATCCAAGTAAATAAACGTGTATATAAATTCATAGTCATGAAAAATATAAAGAACTCTACCAACAGACTTAACACTTTAGCTGCGGCTACCATTGCGATGGTAGTGGTGCTGTTCTGCCTGCAAGGTTGTAAAAAGTATTTCGATCCGCCCTACGTAAATGAAGAACAACAGGATGTATCGAAAAAGAGGAGAAAAGTATTACTTGTTGTAATTGACGGTGCCACCGGTGCCGAGGTTAAAGCAATAGCTCCACCAAAACTGACAGCAATGCTTAACAATAGCAAATATAGCTGGAATGCACTTGCCGATTTTATTCCAAGTGATGCCGGAACATGGAAAAATATCATGACAGGAGTAGGTGTTGGTAAGCACGGTATCGTAGACGATTCCTTCGATGTGCCACCCAGCGATGACGGTCATGAACACGACGCTGCTACATCCTGGCCAACACTAATCGAAAGGTTACAGGCTTCAGGGAAAATCCGCCGTACTTCGGCTATTACACCATGGACCCAACTGGATAATAAACTGTTGATTTATGCAGATCAGTCTATTGCTGTATCAAATGATCTTGCGGCCAAAGACACCGCAATCGTTAAACTGAAGTCGGTAAGCGACGACCTTGTTATTGTTAACTTTAACGAGGTGAACAAGGCGGGTCAAAGCTTCGGGTTCGCCGCAAATGTTCCTGAATATAAAGAGGCGGTATTAAAAACAGACGGGTACATTGGTGAATTGCTTGACGTTATCAAAGGTAGAAAAACCTATAGCGATGAAGAATGGCTTATTGTGGTAACTTCTACACATGGTGGCACGGGTAAAAGTTTTGGTGATATTGCTAACCGTGAAAGGGAAAGAAATGTACTGACCTTGTATTACAATGCCAGTTTCAAGTCCCAGGAAATTGTTCCTCCTGTGGCGCTCGATGCGGTTAAGTTTACCGAAGGCGCAATTGCGGCCCGTGTACCTGCAGCTGATGCGGGTTCATATAATTTGGGCTTAACAGGAGAATATACTATTGAATTTAAATTGAGGATACATGCCTTTGGAACGCAGAATTCTACTATCTTCTTTAAATCTGGTAGTCCGGCCAATACTAACCCCGGCTGGTGGTTTGTTCATAACGGCTCTAATGGTACCTGGCGGTTTGTGGTAAAAGGAAGTCAATTGCCTGCCAATACACAGCTCACAAAAACATTGGCATCTTCAGATCTTGGTGCTGCTGCACCTCCAAAAATGGTTGTTAACCGCTGGTATACACTGGCAGCTAAAATATATATGCTGGCCGGTAAACGGTATATAATGATTTATCAGGATGGTGTTAAGGCTACAAATCCAATGGAGATTACGGGTCAGGACGTATCCAATTCAATAGATCTGTGGGCAGGATGGAGATCGGCAGGAGGAACTTTCGGTAACAATACCAACCAGAGTGTTTCCAATATTCGTTTTTGGAATACCGCATTGCCCGATAGCAAAATTCTTGAAGATGCCTGTGCGGATGTGGTTAGTTCATCCGATCCGTATTATGCCAATCTTACTGGTTACTGGCCATGTAATGACGGATTATCTCATTTTAAAAATTATAGTCCGCTGGCCGAAGGTAAGGACATGGAATTAACAGGGAACTACATTTGGGACTTCCTGGAGAAACCAACCTGTGGTACCCCGGTTCCCATTCTCCCAGGTCAGTTCGCATTGAGAAATACAGACATCGCCTCCCAGTTATATTACTGGTATGGTGTTACTATAGAAGATCGCTGGAAGCTTGACGGTAAAATTTTTCTGTCCAGTTACGAATCTGAATTTATTAAATAGCATTTCAATATGAAAAAAATCTATAAATCATTTCAGCTGTTATTGATACTTGTAGTGGTTATGGCTTGTAAAAAGCTGGCTACTGATTCCATGGAGGTTATTCCGGTTTTAAAAGCCCCCTTAAGTATTTCTGTGATCAACGATGACGATCAGTTACCGGTAGCAGGGGTCAAAGTTATTGTGAGCCGTAAAATATCACCAAAGGGTGATTATGTACAGATAGATACAATCCGCACCAACGCATCAGGGCAAATCAGTATGGAACTTCCATACCCGAATTACTTAAAAATTAATGTAGATACAACCTATTACCATACAGGTGTTCAGGAATTGGAATTTGTAACCGAAAATGGCGGGAAAGTTACCCTCCACACTACACCTAAATATGGGATGGCTCCGCTTGATATTACTGTTACTGATAAAGCAAACACTGCTTTGCCTGGCTTTGCTTTGGCTATAGATAGCCGTGCGCCAGGGCAAACGGTATATATATCCACAGGGCCGGAAAATGCAGATGCTGCAGGGAAGCTCATTGTTTCCTTACCCTATCCAAATGAAGTACGTGTAGCCGTTGGCGATACCATTAAGTATTTTCCCGATACATTAAAAACCAATCTCAAAAATGTGAGGGGCGAAAAACTTGTACTAAAAGCAGAATTGAAACCCTTAACTGTACCCGTTGAAATTACCGTATTAGATAAAGATAACAGTGCCCCTCTGGCAAATGTAAGTATTGCTGTGCAGCAGAAACTAACAGGAGAGGCAACATTTAAGGATATTGGACTTACTGGGACTACAGATAAGGATGGTAAACTGGTCCTCAATACCCCGTACGCTGGAGAAGTAAGGGTATATACCGCTGACGATCTTTATAATTTGCCGTCAGAAGTTGTTACCAGAATGGCTTATGAAAAAAACAGAGTGGTTACATTGCTATCAAAAGCGTTAACCCCCACTGCTCCGGTTGAAATCAGTGTACTTGATCAAAGTAATTCGCAGATTTTGCCGGGTATTAATGTTAAAGTAAGCTATAAACGTACAGGCCAAACTGTATTCACAGAAGTAACCACCGCGGCAACAGACGAAGAGGGTAAATTAAAAATAGGGGTTCCTTTTTCGGGTGAAATGAAGTTTGAAGTGATTGGCGATCCATATTTTGCCGATAAAACTTTGATAGCGCAAAATATTGGTTCTGCAGTGAAAAAAGTTGATTTATCTTTAGCTTTAGGTACAGCAAAATATACAGAGCCAACGCTTGCAGGTTTGCAAGTAAGCACACTTAAATTGAATAATACAATCTCACTTGCCAGTCCAACAGATGTTGCCCCTGATAAACGGGGCAATATTTACATTTGCGATCAGAATAACAATAGAATAGTACGTGTCAGTAAGACCGGAAATACTACGGTCCTTGCAGGGAGTGGGGCTGCAGGAACAACAGACGGCATAGGTGCAGGCGCGACCTTTAATAAACCATGGGGGCTGGCTTTAGATGATGCCGGAACTACCCTCTATGTTTCGGATAATAGTGGTCACAAAATCAGAAAAATCAGCATTAGCCCTTCAACTATGGTTGCTACGGTGACCACTGTCGCAGGATCAGGTTCTACAGGTACTGCTGATGGAAACGGAACTGCAGCTACATTTAACAGGCCTGCCGGCCTCTCACTGGATGAAACATCAGGCTTTTTATATGTTGCGGATTATGCGAACAACAGAATTCGCAAGATCGCGTTAAATGCTAACAATGGCGTAACTACATTATCTACAAGTGTTGTATATAATCCTGTAGCAGTAGCATTAAACCCGGCAAAAACAATTTTATATGTGGGTGCATTCGGAAATACTTTTGAATCAACTGGAAGTCAGTTAATTAAATTTACGACGAATACTTCACCAAGTGTGAGAACAGGATTAAGAGGGAATATTACGCCGAACTTTAACAACCCTTCAGGTCTGTTCATTAGTCAGGCTGGAAAGGTATTTATCTCAAATGATCAGGCACATATGATCTCGCAATTGGCTTCTGAAGTTGCCAGTGGCCAAAATGGAGCTTCTACTTTTAGTTATGTCGCTGGTTCAGAGACATCTGTTGTGGGGAATAACAATGCTGTTGTTACCGGGACACCTGGAAATGCAGATGGAGCTGCGGCTACTGCCCGCTTCACAAATCCATGGGGTATCAAATACAATACCTATACCGGAGCATTCATTATTGCTGACCAGGGAAATAATAGTATACGAATAATGAAATAACAGGACATCCGCAGGCATGTATTTACATGCCTGCTTAAACTTTAAAACATGGAACCTTACCAATATTACATTCTCCTGCTGGTTGTTGTAGACGCTTTATTGATTTTGGCTTTAAGTATAACAGATAAAACACAGTCAGTAAAAAGAAAAGGCATAGTCAGGAACTATTATAAAATCGGAAATCAACAATGAAAAGGATATTACTCACATTAACATTAATAGGTACAGGGCTATGGTCTAGCCATGTACAAGCTCAGGGAATAGTGGCTCCGGGAACTAAAGTTGAGCTGAAACACGGCAGTCACCGCATTGGAAAACGCACAGATGAGGTGATGCAAAAATGGCGTGGCTATGGTCTTGGTCAGTTCATCCATTGGGGCCTATATGCCATTCCCGGCGGTGAATGGAATGGTAAACAATATAATGGTGCAGCAGAGTGGATCCGTTCCTGGAACGGAATCCCCAAATCCACCTATGATTCTCTTATTTACAAATTTAATCCGGTAAACTTCAATGCCACCGACTGGGCCGAAACCGCTAAACAAATGGGTGCGAAATATGTCACTATTACAACGAAACACCATGACGGTTTCTGCTTATGGCCAAGTAAGTATACTTCATATACCATAGCGAATTCCCCTTGGAAAAAGGACATCATGAAGCCTTTGGTGGACGCATATGATAAGGCGGGCATTGATGTAATTCTATATTTCTCGGTAATGGACTGGAACCATCCTGGCTGGCGTTATGATATAAAGACTACGGAAGATAGCATAGCTTTTGAAGGCTTTAAACAATTCACCCGTAATCAGCTATTGGAATTATTAACGCTATATCCAACAGCTAAAGGATTATGGTTTGATGGTACCTGGGATAAATCATGGGTAAAACAAGCCGCATTTGCAGATGAGTTGGAAACCGAGATGCGCAAGCTTAGGCCAGGGCTAATTATTGGAAGCCGCTTTAGGGCTGATGAAAATGGGAAACGTCATTTCGACTCCAATAATGTTTTAATGGGTGATTACGAACAAGGTTGGGAGCGTAAACTGCCAAATAAAATAGAAGATGTACACGGAAATGACTGGGATTGTGTAATGACCGTGCCTGAAAACCAATGGGGGTACAACAAAGCCTGGAAAGGACACATTAAAACTGTAAACGAACTAATAGAGATGACCGCCAAATCTGTTTCGCTTGGAGGAAATTTTGTTTTAAACTTTGGCCCGCAGGGCGATGGCGCAATCAGAAAAGAAGAAAAACAACTTGCAGCCGGAATAGGGAATTGGATGAAAGTAAATGGTGAAGCCATTTACAATTGTGAATATGCCGGATTGGATAAGCAAGATTGGGGATATTTTACCAGGAAAAGAGGCAGTAATAAATTATACATGGTTGTTTTTAATGTGCCTGTATCTGGTGCTTACCGAATTAAACTTCCGGCAAAGATGGGGATCGCAAAAGCATATCCGTTAACTAAGCCTACACAGGCTTTAATCAAGGAAGAAATCAATAGCAACGAGTATTTCATCCACCTAAAAAACCAGGCAGGGACCCAGCCTTTTGTAATTGTTATTGAAACTACAAATGCCTCAGGTAAGGGCAATAATGTTTACGACAAGGCAAAAACCTAGATTCTAAATTCACACACACATATAGAGACTATTTAACACAGATTAAACTATGAAAAGAGTATTGTTTACTGTCTGCTTTCTGGCTAGTACAGGCTTAGCCATTGCGCAGCAGGCGAACGGGAAAAAAGAGCAGATGCGACAACTGATTGACAAACAATTTGAATTTGCTGAAGAGCAGTATAAAGTGCTGGCAAAAAATGTTCCGGCACAGGTTATGCCTAAAACATATAATGCCAAAACAAATAAAGTAGAAACCAGCAATACCAAATGGTGGTGCAGTGGTTTTTATCCGGGTGCGCTTTTATACATTTACGAGTATACTAAAGATGCAGCCACATGGAAGGAAGCAGAACAACGCCTGGCCGTACTGGAAAAAGAAAAGCATTATACAGGTAATCATGACCTGGGCTTTATGATGTTTTGTAGTTTTGGTAATGCATACCGGATTACTAAAAACCAGATGTATAAACCTACAATCGATACGGCGGCGGCTTCGTTAACCACACGCTACCGTCCTAAAGCAAAAGTCATACAGTCCTGGAATTCCAGTAGACAATGGAAAGGTCCCGTTATTGTGGATAACCTGATGAACCTTGAATTGCTCGCCTGGGTAAGCGACAACGGTGGCGATCCGAAATATAAAGAAATAGCTATCAACCACGCCAATACCTCGATAAAGAATCATTTCAGGTCAGATTACAGCTCTTATCATGTAGTAGATTACGACATGAATACTGGCACCGTCCTGAAGAAGGGTACTGCGCAGGGAGTATCTGATTCATCGGCATGGAGCCGCGGACAGGCCTGGGCCTTATATGGTTATACCATGATGTACCGTGTTACAAAAGATAAGCATTATCTGGAACAGGCCAAACACATTGCTGGTTTTATATTGAACCATCCTAATATGCCTGCGGATATGGTACCTTATTGGGATTTTGATGCCCCAAATATTCCAAATACTTACAGGGATGCTTCTGCGGCTTCGATTATTGCATCGGCCCTGCTTGAACTTGGACAATACGCAGAAAAAAAAGAAACTAAGGTGTACATTGCTGCGGCAGAGAAAATGATTACATCCTTATCATCGGATACCTATTGTGCCAAACCTGGTCAGAACGGGGGCTTTTTATTGATGCACAGTACAGGCGCATTGCCACTTAAATCGGAAATAGATGTACCTTTAACTTATGCCGATTATTATTATTTAGAAGCATTGATGCGTTATAAAAACTGGTATTTATAGAACCCTAATATGGAAAGAAGAAGATTTATAGGCACATTATCACTGGCCGGAATTCTGGGGGCATTAAGTCCTAAAAAGATTTTGGCGGCAGAAGGGAAACAAGGAGAAATAATCAGCTATGCTGGTAACGATCGGGATTATTGGTGGAAATTACTGCATAAAATAGCCAGCCCTGTAGTTACGAATTTGGCTAATGGTACGCTGATTAAAAATATGCCGGTTGAGAAGTCTCCAACCTTTGATAGCCGGTCGCCTTCGGTTACTTATCTTGAGGCTGTGGGACGTACTTACGCTGGCATTGCACCTTGGCTGACTTTACCTGATGATCAGACCGCAGAGGGCATTGCCAGGAAAAAACTAAGGACAGATGCTGTTAAAGGATTAAATAATTGCTTTACACCGGGTAGCCCTGATGCACTGAATTTCGCTAAAGATCATCAGCCGATCGTAGACGCCGCTTACCTGGCCCAATCATTTTTAAGGGCACCAAAAGCCTTGTGGGAACCACTTGAAGCGGAAACAAAAAAAAGGATTATTACAGCTTTTAAATCCTTAAGAAACAGGAAGCCTTTTAAAAGTAACTGGCTGTTATTCGGTTCGCTTACAGAAGCCTTCTTACTTACCATTGGAGAAGACTATGATGCTGAACGTTTAAATGAAGGGCCTAAAATGATAAATGAATGGTACAAAGGTGACGGCTGGTATGGTGATGGCCCCAACCTTGCATTGGATTATTACAATTCATTTGTGATCCATCCGATGCTGGTGGATATCTTGTCTGTAATGGCCGATAAAAAACTAGTGGAGCAGAAAGTTTATGCCCTGGCTTTAAAGCGTATGCAGCGTCATGCGGTAGGGCAGGAGCGTATGATTTCCCCGGAAGGGACTTATCCGCCAATTGGCCGGTCTATCACTTATCGTACAGGTGCTTTTCAGGTGCTCAGCCAGGTGGCTTTAATTGGGAAGCTCCCTGAAGGTATTAAACCCGCTCAGGTACGCTGCGCACTTACAAAATTGAAACAGAATATGTACGGAAGCCCTGGTACTTTTGATAAAAATGGCTGGTTGCAACTGGGGTTTTGCGGGCATCAGCCTGAAATAGCCGATTACTACACCTCAACTGGAAGTTTATATATGGCTACATTGTCCTTCTTGCCATTGGGATTACCAGCCGATCATGAATTTTGGGCTGGTGCTCCTGTAGCATGGACCGCAAAGCAGGCATGGGCCGGAAAGCCTTTTGCAAAAGATTATCACGTGGATTATTAAATCTTAATGAGCTTAAAGAAAGAAGCCTTCTCATTTTTGAGAAGGATTCTTTCTTTTATCAGTTTAGTTGATGCTGAAAATTTCTGCCAATTTTTTATCCATGGCAGCATCATCTTCACCGCCACCACCATACCGGCCTATAATTATGCCGTTTTTATCGATTAGTATTTTTGTGGGTAGGGTATGTATCCCATAACGCACGTTGATATATGCAGATTTTTCCTGTTCACTGGCATTTCGGTTGTAACCACTCAGTATATGTCGCCAGATTCCGATCTTATCCTGTACTATTGCCTTTTTCCAGGCATCAACAGCGGTGTCATCACTCGCTACTCCAATAATTTCAAGCCCGCTTTCTTTATACTTGTTGTATATCGAAATCAAATGGGGATTTCCTTTACGACATGGTACGCACCAGCTTGCCCAAAAATCAATTAATACATATTTTTTGCCTTTGAAATCTGAAAGGCTGAGTTGCTCTCCATTGATGTCCTTTGCACTAAAGGGTGCAGCAGTACTTCCCGGGGAGCCATTCTCTAACTTTTTAATCTCTGCAGCTATATATTTTCCATAACTGCTTTGTTTAATCCTGTCTGTCCAACTGTTGTAAATCTTCGTTGCCTGGTTGCTATTCAGTCCAGACATTTTAAACCGCATCATATAGGCAGTTACATAAGAATCGGGGTGTGATGCAAAAAAGGCGTAATCAATTTTATCCATCCTTGCATTGAAAGGCTCAAACTGCTCCTTGATTTCGGCAGCCTTTTCATTATTCTTTTCATTCCTGTAAATTTCAAGAATTGGCTCCATTTCTCTCCTGGTTGGGGCTTTGAGCTGCTCAAGTATTTTTTGTTCATCCTGGCTTTGCGAGCCCTTGATACTTGCATTCATGAACTCCCCAGCAGTGACATCGATGGTCATAGGTACCGGTTCCAGGAATACACTGGTAAAATTCGGATCGTCCATACTCTGGCTTTTCATTTTTCCGTACAGCGAAGCTACAACTGGTTCGTTGAGCCGGCCTTTAAATTGAAATTTGCCATTAATAATTTTGGTGCTATCCAGCACAAAACCTCCCGATGGAATATTGTATCTCAGGTAAATCCAGTCAAAATTTTGTTTCTTGATTTTTCCGGAAAGTGTAAAATTGTCTTTTTGCTGTCCGTAACCAACCAGGTAGGTCAAAGAGAGCAGGCCTGAAATAAGGCTCTTTATGGTGAGATGTTTTAGGTTCATAGCTAAGGGTTTTGGGGCAAGGAATTGGTAACACCATTGGTCTCATTCAAGGGGATAAAATAAATTACACGGGCATCGGTTGGCTGCACGGTAATATTTGATCCAGGTACTCCTGGTTTGCCGTAGGTCCTGACCATCGGTAAATTATTTCTTAATAGGTCATCCCTGCGCATACCACCTTCAAATGCAAACTCTATCCTTCGCTCATCTAAAACAACCTGTAAAATACTGCTCCGGCCATGTAGGTTGTCCACAGTGTAAAGATCTGTACCAGTAAGACCCGCACGTTTGCGAACTGTATTTACATCATCAAGCGCCAGCTGTCCGTTTGTAAGTTTCGCATTGGCTTCCGCACGGTTCAGGTACATTTCTGCCAAACGGAATATAGCTGGCGAACTCACATTTTCAGAAACATTCACCGCAGGGTTCTGTACAAACTTCGTAGTAAAATTCCATGTTGACCCATCTGCTGTTTTTAAGGCCTTATAGAAGTTTTTCCTTAAATCGCCACTTCCTTCATTCAATAGGTTCCATAGGGGGGGAGAAACTGCCGCAAACTTCTCTACGGTGTAACTTTGGTTATAATAGTAAAAAGCACTACCCGTTCCATCCAGGTTTTTAATGCAAAACACAGTCTCTTTGTCTGCACTGTGATTGGTAGAAAAATAAGTTTTATAAGCATCGCCCTGTACGAGGTTAAATTTGGCGGTCATCCCGATCACCTTATCAGCATATTCAATCGCCTTTATATAATTCCCAATAGTTAGATATAAAGACGACAGCATAGCTTGTGCAGCATATTTAGACGCAAAAGCATTGTTATTATTATCTATAGTCATCAATGATTCACTTTTTAATAAATCGGCGATCATAAAATCGTAAACCTCCTTAACCGATTGACGTGTTGCCGGTCTGTCCAACGTAGGTTTTGGTTTATCGATGATGACAACACCGGGATTATTGCCATTGCCCTGTGCATAAGGCCGCCCAAAAACCTTTATCAAGGATTGATAGGCCATAGCCCTTAAAAAGATGTTTTCCCCTTTTAACTGCAACAATACAGGACTTGCATCATCGGGAATAGCAGCAATTATGTTGTTAACACCTCTTATTAATTTGTAAGCGCTGGTATATACACTAGTCGAATTGCTCATGGTTGGAAAATGGTTGTAAGAATAGGCACCAAATTGCCTGGTTCCTCCCGGATCAAATACCGATGTGGCCTCTACATTGTCTACGGGTGATTCTACCAGATGAAAATAAGCGGTGATATAATCAAAGTCATTGAGCAGACTGTAATTGCCGCTGGTAGCCAGACGAAGATTTGCTTCCCCGGTAAGTGCTTTATCTTTATCCAGACTTGTCTCAGGCTTTAAGTCTAGTTTTTTAGAACATGCCACTAAAAACAGTAATGTTAGAAGGAGCAAACTATATTTTTGATGTTTTAATTTCATGATTGAAAATGTTTTAAATGAATTGCCAGCTTATAGGTTCATACTCAGACCAAGGGTGATCTTTTTGTTGATCGGATATTTCGACGCACTTTCAGAATTGACCCCGCCTACTTCCGGATCTAATCCGGTAAAACTTGTTGCAGTGAAAATGTTATCTGCCGAGATATAAAATGTAGCTTTTCCTATTTTTGCTTTTTCAAGCCATTTGGAAGGTAAATCATAGGCTAACCTGATGTTACGAATCCTGAAATAGCTCGCATTTTCCATAAAGCGTGTGGTGGTATAACCTCGGGCATCCGCGTAACCAATTAAAGATGCGGCGGGGGCAAAAGCCTGATCTCCCTTTTTCATCCAGCGTGTCTGCCCCTCGGGAAGCGCAACATTATTGACGGTTTTTGAAGCCCCATCTATTTCTAGCGGGCCAAATTGAGATCCACGGATATCGTTGTGTATTTTTAAGCCGGACACAAAATTTGCAAGTACACTTAAAGTGATGCCTTTATAACTTACTGTATTTGTTATGCCTCCTGATAAATCAGGCTGCTGTGAACCCAGGATCTGTAAGGTGGCTTCCTTGATATTTAAGGTAGTACGCTTATTGCCACCGGCATCCATCACTTCGTACGAAGGTTTACCTGTTTCCGGATCTGCACCTCTGTAAACTACCCCATAAATTGTGCCTATGGCATAACCAGGTGCAGTTACGAAACCACCAGTGGTTGGTAAAACAGCTGGTATATCGGTTAAATAAAGCACCTTATTTCGGTTAAAGGCTAAGTTAAGACCAGTAGACCATTTCACTGCGCCATTAATATTGAGGGAATTAAGATCCATCTCAATACCCTTGTTTGAAATTTTTCCTATGTTTTTAACAACCCCATCAACACCACTGGTTATGGGCGCCTTAACCGTACGCAAAATATTGGTGTTTGTTTTATCGTAAAGATCCACAGCCAGATTTAACCGGCCCCAAAAACCTATATTCAGGCCTAGGTTGGTCATGCGCTGTACTTCCCAATGTAGATTAGGGTTATCATCAGTAAAACCTGGAATTATTCCTGGTTTCCCGTCGTATCGTGATTCTCCGAATACACTTTCGTATACCCCGTAAATGTCATAAGCACCTACAGGGTCTGCATTGCCTGTTGTTCCATGACTCATTCGTAAACGTAGGTTGGTTAAGGTCTTGTTGCCTTTTAAGAAGGTCTCATTACTTGCCGTCCACGATCCACCAACGGAGTAAAAATTGCCGTACTTGTTATTTGCACCAAATTTTGATGAACCGTCCCTTCTGAAAGATCCGGAAAGAAAATACCTGTTGTCGAAACTGTAGTTTGCTTCAGACAGATAAGAAAGAAAAGCAATTTCATAGTTGTTTTCTACAATCCCCTGGAATGTACCAGAGGCCAGGGAGCGTACACCTGAAGTAATATTTGTAGTTGTTCCTCCTGTTGTTTCAGAACGGATGTCGTTAAATTCGAAGCCGACAAGGCCTTTAATTTCATGTAAACCAAACTGCTTTCTAAAAGAAACAAGGTTTGAAGTGATATAATTGACGTCTTGTCTGATATTCCGTGAGTACGATCCGCCTGGTCTGCCGGAAGCTAAATCTAATGGATCGATATAGAACCCGAATTTGTTGTTTGATAAAGTGATCCGGTTGGCTGTCGACAAATCAAGCCAGGAGTTAAGGTTATAGGTTACTTTAGCATCCAGACCTGCCATATGTATTCTGTCGTACCTGTAATTAAAATCTTTCTGGGTACTATACAATGGGTTAAAAAGCCCCTTACTAAACCATTTTGCATCGGCGGAACCACCTAAACGGTAGCTTCCATCTTCATTGAATGGATAGTCCCAAGGTAAAATCTTAAAAGACTTGGTTCTGTAGCTGCTCAGTCCTGAATTTAAAGTTGGAGAATAAGTCCCGTTAAATCCAGTGGTGATGGTCAATTTCGATGTAGGTTTATATTCGGTATTTATTCTTAAACTGTACTTTTCAAATTTGTCGGTAATGGCAATTGGTAGTTCCTTGTGATAAGTACCTCCGGCGTAATAGCTGAACTTTTCTGTGGCACCTGCCAATGACAAGTTATAGCGTTGAATTTGTCCCGTCCTGTATCCTTCACGCATCCAGTCTGTATCATGGGATAAGGCATTCTCTTTGTTGGGCATCACCGTTGCCAGATAAGCTTGTACTTCTGCATCCGTTTTAGCTGGATTCTGGTTTCTATAATCATTGCTGTATGCCTGGCCCATCAGTTCATAACGTTCAGCACTGTTCATCATTCTGAACTTTCCAAAAGATGGCTTTTCCCAGCTAAAATTTGACTCCAGGTTCAATTGGGGTTTTCCGCCCTGTATGTTTGAACCTCCCTTAGTCGTGATCACCAATACACCATTTGCTGCTCTTGAACCATATAAGGAAGTTGACGCTGCGTCTTTTAATAGCGTTACCGATTCTACATCATTTGGGCTTACATTACTGATGTTTCCTGCATCTTGGATTAGTCCATCGATCACAACAAGTGGTTGGGTTGATGAGTTTCCACCCAATGATCCAACACCTCTTACACTGATACTTGCAAATCCAGCAGGATCACCGCCTGGGTTACTCACGATCATACCTGCAATTTTTCCCTGTATGTTTTGAACTATAGAGGATGAGGTTACGTTTCTTAGGTCTTCACCTTTGATGGTAACAAGCGAGCCTGTCAGCTCACTGATTTTCTTTTTACCGTACCCTGTCACAACAAACTGTTCCAGCTGACCGATGTCTTCTTGTAATATAACATTCAATTGCTGTCTGCCTTTAACTTCAAACTCCTGGGTTTTGAAACCCACCATGCTGAACAAGACCACATCCGCTTCGTCTACACGAATGCGGTATCCTCCTTCACTGTCTGAGATTACCCCCAGTTTTTTGCCCTTTATGGTTACACTTACCCCTGCCAAAGCTTGGTTTTTAGCATCAGTTATTTTTCCACTTAGCTCTGAAGCCGATGCACTTAGTGTTTTATCGGGAAGCGCAGGTATTTTATCCTTTATGAGAATAGTTTTCTGATCTATTTTATAGGTTAAGGGTTGATTTTTAAGGCAAAAATCCATTACTTCCTTAAGATCGGAATTGTTAAAATCTACATTTAATTTTTTAGCATCATTTACTTTCTGATTGGAATATAGTACCTGGAACCCGGTCTGTTTTTCAATTTCCTGGAATACCTGTTCAAGGGAGGCATTCTTCTTAGAATACGTAAGTCGCTGTGCAAAGCCAGCTGCGCTGACCTGCATAAGACTGGCAATAAAGATAATTATGACTAGCTTCACAATTAATAATAATTTGTTAGGCAGCCACAGTTTGGACATGCCTAGGTAAAAAGCATTTATTTTCATACTTTCGTTTAGGTTTGGGTTAATACGTTAAGACGCTTTGCAAAATTGTTTTTAGGGGTTAACTCGGCCATTGGCCATGATGGTGCTAGTAACACTTTCATGGCTTTTTTGCTTAAAAACCCGTTCTATTAACTTCTCTTTCGTAACTGTTTCTTCATTTTAGCTTTTGTTAGTTGATTATTGATTTGTTAAATGGCTGGTCAGGCCAATACTGCCTATTGTACTTTTATCGTTTTTCCTTCAACCGAGAATTTTACGTCACTGGTTTCCTCGAGCATTTTTAAGACAGCAGATACATTGTCGAACCTGGATACAGAGCCACTAAAAGTAGGGATATCTTTAAAGGTCGATTTGTACTCAATTTTTACATCATACCATCTTGCAACCTTCCTTAAGATACTTGTAAGTGGTTCGTTCTTGAACCTGAACTTCCCATTTTTCCAATCGGTTACTGCGTTTACGTTTACTTCTTCCACATTAATCCTGTTGTCTTTAACAGAAGTTTGTTGTCCGGGTTTAATGACAACCGTTGAAGTCCTGGTCGTTATTTTTACACTGCCTTCAAGCAGAGCGGTTTCTATACTTGGTTCATCAGTGTACGCATTCACATTAAAATGTGTGCCCAGTACTTCTACTTCCTGCCCTTTGGAATTAACGATGAACGGATGTATTTTATCTTTAGTTATTTCAAAATAAGCTTCGCCATCCAGCTCGATACTGCGCTTAGTTGATCCCTCAAAAGTTGATGGGAATTTTAATGTACTTGCGGCATTTAGCCATACTTTACTACCATCAGGCAGGGTAACCTGGTAAGTACCCCCGCGTGGAGTAGCTGCGGTAAGCGTTTTAATTATGGGTATTGAGCTTTCCAGTGCAGTACCGTCTTCGTAGGTAAGTTTATTATTGCTGATAATCACCCCGTTTTTAGCACCATTCAACGTTATCGTTTTGCCATCGTCCAAGGTTAAAGTGGCCTTATTTTTTCCGGGGGCTATGTCACCGGTCAACAGGTGCTCTTCTGTTTTGTCTGCCTCCTGATGAAACGGATCAAAGAAATACAATCCAGTGCCCAAGATAATTAAAATAGCTGCAGCTACTGCGATACGTGGCCAAAGTTTGATGGTTCTTCCTGAACCTGAAACTATGCTTAACGTCTTTTGTCTGTTTGCCATCAAATCCTGTCTCAACTCATCATCTGCAAGGTTTAGTGGTTTGTTATGGTTCCACTTCGCATACCAGGTTTCGAGCAATGCGATTTCTTCCGGGGTACATTGCCCCTGATCATATTTTTGTATCAGATTTTCTATTTCTGTCTCTTGCATAGGATTGCTGGTTGCATGAATACTTGCATTCAGGCACTAAAGACAAAGTAGGGGGGGCTTGGGGGTAATGAAAATAAAAAAATATTTACACGACCAGGAAAAACATTGAACCCAGCTTTATACGTAGGATTTTTAAAGCATTGTTAACTGTAGTTTTAACAGTTTGTTCCGAGATATCAAGTTGACGGGCAATTTCTTTGTGGGACAGAAAACCTTTTCTGCTTAATTCAAATATTTCCCTGGTGCGGGTTGGTAAAGTAGTGATCTCCCGGTCTATAATTTCGGCAAGCTGGTTTTGTCGGGCCAAATGATCCGTAGTGATACTCCCGTCCTGAGAGATTTGCTGAATTGCTGAAATGTATTCTTTGCTTAACTTCTTTTTAGAAAGCAGATTAAAAATCTTATTTCTTACCGACATATACAGATATCCGGAAAGGGTAGTGGTAAAGTTAATTTCGTTTCTTTTTAACCAAAGCGTAGTTAAAAGCTCCTGGACAAGATCACGGCACTCTTCTCTATCTTGTAACCGTTTAAACGCATGGATATACAATGCTCCATTATACCTGTCGAAGATTTCTGTAAAAGCAGCAGCATCTCCCTTTTTCAATAAGGCAACCAGTTCCTGATCGGTATATGTGCTATAAGCAGTCATGACAATTGTACCCCAATAAAGTTACTTAAATTCCGGGCCAATGTTATAAAATTATTCTGTTATTAAGCTATTTTGATAACAAAAAGAGAGACTATAAATCAATATAGTCTCTCTTTTTTTCAATTATTAATAGCTACTACTTAGCTCAGTAGCTCCTGCAAGTCCCTGTCCGCTGTAGGTATCTTTTTCAGGAAATCATCAAAACCGGTATTCTCTTGTGAGCTATACATGCCGTAAGCATCCATGATATAACCGATTTGCTTATCCTTATCTTCCAGGATGTAAAGCACCGAATTATCTGCGGGATCTGAATCCCCTTCAAAACGATAAGTTTTTATAATAGTCAAATCCTCAGGATTATAAATTTTATTGAGGCCAACTCCTTGCATCTTGCCGTGGTCAGTCATTTTGATTTCGTTGTCTATACCTTTCAGCCTTAGTTTTTCTAAAATCTGGCTTAGTGTATTCATATCTGCTGGATGTTCCATAACTGTAGGTTTTTCTTATACAACAACAGTTGAAAGGAATAGTTTGCAAAACTTAAATGCTATCCCAACTAAACTGCTCAGTCATCGTTAATATTAAATCCATGACTAATGAATAGTAAATTCATATCAAATCCATGTTTTTACGTTAATACATGGACTTGATATGGACTCATTATGGATTTTGATCGCACAGTAGTACAATTTGTTTCAACTGAAAAGAGACGTCCATACAGACGTCTCTTTATTAAAATATTGGAATGAGGTTATTGATTAAAGTGCGAAAGCAGCTTTAACTTTATCTACGAAGTCAAGTTTTTCCCAGGTAAACAACTCCACAGTTACTACTTTCTCTTCACCGTTTGGTGTTCTGAAAGTTTTGGTTACTGTTTCTGGAGTACGTCCCATGTGTCCGTAAGCAGCAGTTTCACTATAAATAGGATTTCTCAACTTCAAACGTTGCTCGATGAAGTAAGGACGCATATCAAACAAATCCTCAACAATCCTTGCGATCTCGCCGTCAGTTTTACTTACTTTGCCCGTACCATAAGTATTGATATAGATACCCATTGGTTTGGCCACACCGATCGCATAACTTACCTGTACCAGGATTTCGTCAGCAACACCAGCCGCAACAAGGTTTTTAGCAATGTGACGTGTAGCGTAAGCTGCACTTCTGTCTACCTTGCTCGGATCTTTTCCAGAGAAAGCCCCGCCACCATGTGCACCTTTACCACCATAAGTATCCACAATGATCTTACGACCAGTTAATCCAGTGTCACCATGCGGGCCACCGATTACGAATTTACCAGTTGGGTTAATGTGGTATTCAATTTTATCATTGAACAAATGTGCGTACTGCGGATATTTGGTAATGATCCTTGGAATAAGAATGTCAACAAGATCTTTCTTGATCTTAGCCAGCATTGTGGCTTCTTCATCAAAATCATCATGTTGGGTAGAGATCACAATCGCATCAATACGTACCGGTTTGTTGTCGTCAGAATATTCTAAAGTTACCTGTGATTTGGCATCCGGACGTAAATAAGTGATTTCTTTGTTTTCACGTCTTAAAATGGCCAGTTCCTGTAATAAGTTGTGCGACAGGTCTAAAGCCAAAGGCATGTAGTTCTCGGTTTCGTTGGTAGCATACCCAAACATCATACCCTGGTCACCGGCACCTTGTTCTTCTTTACTGCTTCTGTCAACGCCCTGGTTAATGTCTTGCGACTGCTCGTGGATCGCTGAAAGGATACCACAAGAATTGGCTTCGAACATGTACTCACTTTTGGTATAACCAATCTTTCTGATTACATCACGGGCAATTTGTTGTACATCCAGGTAGGTTTTAGATTTTACTTCACCTGCAAGGATCACCTGACCGGTAGTCACCAAGGTTTCGCAAGCTACTTTGGAATCGGCATCAAAAGCCAGGAAGTTATCAATAAGGGCATCTGAGATTTGATCTGCAATTTTATCAGGATGACCTTCTGAAACAGACTCTGATGTAAATAAATACGACATTTTAAATAATTAATTTAAATAGTAAACAATTATGTAAAATGGAAGATGATCCTGTAAAACAGGCGGTAAAACGAAGTGTATGACAGGTTAGCACTTTTTTTTACGTGGTTGCAATCCAGCTATTTTTACATAGCATCGCAAATCAGTCCACTTTAATGCTGCAAAATTACACTATATATTTAAATAGTCAAAAAATATCGATTATTTTGTATGCTAATTATAACTGGGAAGATCTTGTCAAAACTAAATATTTTATTCATTATAAATCCGATATCAGGGGGGAAGGATAAGTTAAAGATCCCTGCCATGATTGATGCAAACCTGGACCGCTCAAAGTTCAATGCGAATTTTGCATTTACGGAATATGTGGGACATGCGTCGGAAATTGCTGAGGAAGCCGCGGGTAAAAATTTTGATGTCATCGTTGCCGTAGGCGGTGATGGAACGATCAATGAAATTGCCAGTAAGGTGATGCAGCAACATAAAATACTTGGCGTTTTGCCTTTTGGATCAGGAAATGGTTTGGCAAGGTTCTTAAAAATACCGATGAATACGGTAAAAGCCATTCAGGTGATCAACAACTGTAAAGTATCAGTTATAGATAGTGCTACATTTAATGATAAATGCTTTTTTAATATGGCCGGGATGGGCTTTGATGCGCATATCAGTTCTGTTTTTGCGGGCAATAAAGGGCGTGGATTAAGTGGTTACGTAAAGCTCGGGCTTCAGGAAGTATTGAGTTATAAACCACAAACGTATCGAATTGTTATTGACGGACAGGAATATCTGCGTAAGGCATTTGTGATTAGTGTAGCCAATTCCTCACAATATGGTAACAATGCGCATATCGCCCCTACCGCGTCTGTTACAGACGGACTGCTGGACGTATGCATCGTAAAAGAATTCCCAATGTACAAGCTGCCTGTGCTGGCTTATGAGATGCTGAGATCAAAAACAGACAACTCGAAGCTGGTAGAAATTATCAAAGGAAAAAATATACAGATCAGCAGGATAAAGGAAGATGCGATACACATTGATGGTGAGCCCTTTTTTATGGGTACAGAAATCGCCGTATCGGTAAATCCCTTGTCTTTAAATATTATTACGCCTGATTATGAAGTCTAAAAAGAAAGTGCTAAATGATTTTGGTGGGATTATGTATTCAACAGATCCCTCATTTGTTTATGAAGAAGAAAATGCTGCACCCGCGGAAGCTCTAGCAAATAATCAACAGGATTTAAGGGTAATGCTTGATAAAAAGAACAGGGGCGGAAAAGCAGTTACATTGGTTACAGGCTTTATCGGAACTGAGGAGGAACTGGATAAACTGGGCAAAATGCTGAAAACCAAATGTGGGGTAGGAGGGGCAGCGAAAGAAGGTGAGATTATGATTCAGGGGGACTTTAGGGATAAAGTATTGTTATTACTGCAAAAAGAAGGCTACAAAGTAAAAAAATCGGGTGGATAAAACGATTGTATGAAAACGTTTTAAACTATTGATTTTTAGATAGATAGTTGTTAGTGTAAGGGCGACAATAAGTAAATTTTTTCAGGGAAAACCATACGTTTTCCCTTTTAATCTGTATAACTTTGCCGGACTAACTTATTATTTATGAGCAAAGCGTTTATGCTTAAGCCCGACTTGACGTACCTGAACCTGGATTCGGATAATGCGTTATTTCAGCTTAATGTAGCAGAATTGGTTGAAGAGGCCTTGAAGAATGGAGAAGGTACGCTTGCCGATAACGGGGCATTGGCAATTGACACCGGGAAATTTACCGGGCGTTCTCCGAAAGATAGATTTATTGTCTGTGATGACATTACCCAGGACACCGTTTGGTGGGGCGACATCAACTTTAAATTTGATCCACAAAATTTTGATTCACTTTTTAAGAAAATCACAGCACATCTGAATCAGAAGGATTTTTATGTAAGGGATGCTTATGCATGTGCAGATGAGCGTTATAAAACCACTATCAGGGTGGTTACCGAAACAGCTTATCAAAATCTTTTTGCGAATAACCTGTTCCTAAGGGTTGCTGAAGATGAAATACTGGATCAACCAGAATGGACGATTATCGCCGCACCTACTTTTTTAGCTGATCCGGCCGTAGATGGTACAAGACAGCCGAATTTCTCGATCCTGAATTTTACTAAAAAGATGATTTTGATTGGAGGATCAGGTTATACCGGTGAAATTAAAAAAGGTATATTCTCCGTGCTGAATTTCATTTTACCTGAACAAAAAAAGACATTGTCTATGCATTGCTCCGCTAATGTGGGCAAGGATGGGGATACGGCAATCTTTTTCGGACTTTCCGGTACAGGGAAGACTACATTGTCTGCTGATCCGGAAAGAGGCCTGATTGGTGACGATGAGCATGGCTGGAGTGAAGATAGTGTATTTAATTTTGAGGGCGGTTGTTATGCGAAGTGTGTAGATCTGACTGCTGAAAAAGAACCGCAGATATTTAATGCGATTAAATTCGGCTCTTTGCTGGAGAATATCAACTACTTTCCGCAAACCCGTACGGTCGACTTTACCAATATAGATAAGACAGAGAATACCAGGGTAGCTTATCCGATCAATTATATTGATAATGCGGTAACACCATCTATCGCAGGGATGCCTAAAAACATTTTCTTCCTGACAGCGGATGCGTTCGGGGTATTGCCTCCGATCGCGAAATTAACACCCGGACAGGCAATGTTTCATTTTATTTCAGGGTATACCGCTAAGGTTGCCGGAACAGAAGCGGGCGTTACAGAGCCTCAGCTTACCTTCTCCGCTTGTTTCGGGAAGGCCTTTTTACCACTGCACCCAACCCGTTATGCGGGCTTGCTGGGCGAAAAGATGCAAAAACATCAGGTAAATGTATGGCTGGTGAATACAGGATGGAGTGGAGGTGCTTATGGCGTTGGGAAACGGATGAAATTGTCTTATACAAGGGCAATGATCACAGCGGCATTAAAAGGTGATTTTGATAACATCGCTTTTGAGGCCGATCCTGTATTTGGATTGTGTATCCCTGTAGGCTGTCCGAATGTTCCCGCGGAAATATTAAATCCAAGAAATACCTGGGCAGACCCGAGGGAATATGATAAAAAAGCGAACGAATTGGCGCTCGCATTTATAAACAACTTTAAGCAGTTTGAAGCAGGTGCAACGGAAGAAATGCTCGCTTCCTTCCCTAAAGTTGTCGAAAACGCACATTAAAAGCATTTTTTTCTCGAAAAATTTGCATTTCTATTTTTTTTTAGTTTTAATTGCGAAAGATTGTCTCTCCACCGGGGCAATCTTTTTTAATTATACTAACTACGTGAAGGGAAATACTCGGGGTAATAGGCTAACGATAATTTAATTTGGAATTAAAATCAAAGTTATAATTTTGTTGTTACAACAATTGTTTATAATGGTCGTTGTGTGTATTACAGAATATTTATCTAATTTTAAAAAACAAAGTACTAAAAACTAAAAAACTAAAAAAAAATGGCAAACGCACCAAAACCAACAACAGTTAAAAAAGAAAGCTCGACAGCTTCAAATCTATTCGCTACATTAACTATTCCAATTTGTATCATTATCGGGATATGTATTTTTAAATTTATCCTGGGTGATCCAAAAAACTTTATTGACGATAACGTTGAAAACTTACCTAAAGTTGGTAACTATGCTGGTATGGCATACAAAGGTGGGTTCATCGTACCAATTTTGATGGGTATGTTTTTAATGGTAATTGTTTTCTCTGTTGAGCGTTTTATTGTTATTGGTAAAGCAACAGGTAAAGGAAGCTTAGACAGTTTTGTTAAAAAAGTGCAATCACTTTTGAATGCAAACAACATTGAATCAGCTATGGCAGAGTGTGACAAACAACAAGGTTCTGTTGCAAACGTGATCAAATCAGGATTGAAAAAATATCGTGAAATGGAAGTTGAGCCAAACATGGACACTGACCAGAAATGTTTAGCTATCCAGAAAGACATTGAAGAAGCTACTACTTTGGAAATGCCAATGTTAGAGCAAAACTTAACTGTAATTGCAACTTTAGTATCTGTAGGTACTTTGATGGGTCTATTAGGAACAGTAACAGGTATGATCAAGGCCTTCGGTGGTTTGGCTAACTCTGGTGCTCCAGATCAGGCTGCGTTGGCAACTGGTATCTCTGAGGCTTTGATTAACACAGCTACAGGTATCGGTACTTCTACATTAGCAATTATCATGTACAACATCCTTACTTCGAAAATTGATAAGTTAACTTATGCAATTGATGAAGCAGGTTTCAGCATCATCCAGACTTACGCTAGTACGCATAAATAAAAAATAATGAATTTTTTTTACCGGCTTTATGGAAAACCGGGAGAATTAACATCATTAGTTTAAAACATAAGTAATTTTAAAAAATTATGCCAAGAGCAAAGGTTCAAAGAAAGAGTACCGCGATAGATATGACCGCCATGTGCGATGTGTCTTTCCTGTTGCTTACTTTCTTTATATTAACAGCAACAGCACGCCAGCCTGATCCTTTGGATGTTACTATTCCTTCATCAACCTATAAACTTAAGGTTCCTGATTTGGATATGGGAATATTGTCATTAGGAAAAGGACAAGTGTTCTATGAAATCATAGGAAAAGACGTTAAAATGACTACGCTGGACAAGATGGGCGAGAAATACAGCATTAAGTTTACTCCTGAAGAGAGAGAACGTTTTGGTGTAATTGGCGCTTTCGGAGTTCCGATCCAGAATTTGAAACAATTCATTGCGATGGATGGGGAGAAGAGAACGGCGTTCCAAAAAACAGCGGGAGGAATTCCAGTCGATTCAACGAGAAATAGTCAGTTGTATGACTGGATCCTTAAATCGAGGGAAGCTGTAGCCGAACTTCACGCGACACAAATGCGTGTAAGTATCAAAGGAGATGCAGAAGAAGAATATCCGAACGTTAAAAAGATTGTCGACGTCCTTCAGAAGCAGAAAATTAACAAATTCAGTTTAATCACATCTGCCGAAGGCGGTGCGGAATAATAATTATATATTATGGCAGAATTAGATACCTCCGGCGGGGGGGGCAAAAAAGGCAAAAAAGTAAGGAGTAAGAAACAGAGTACCAAAGTAGATTTAACTGCGATGGTGGATCTGGCCTTCTTGCTGATCACCTTCTTTATGTTAACCACCTCCCTGTCTAAACCAATTGCAATGGATATTGCAAAGCCTGATAAAGACGATAACTCAGTAGAGAGACTTGCATTACGGGAATCTGAAACCATGACCATTTTATTGGGTAAAAACAATAAAGTAGCCTGGTATATGGGTCTTCCAAGTGCATCAAATGCTCCAACTGTAGAGGCCTTTGCTGATATCAGAAAGTCAATATTGGATAATAAAAAGAAAGTAGCAGATGCTACTGGCGGAAGGCAGATCATCATGGTGATCAAACCAACTTCAGGAGCTACGTATAAGAATTTTGTTGATATTATGGACGAGCTGGCGATCACTAAGATCAAAACAGCACCGGCAATTGATGACGAGAACATTCTTGACTCCGAAAAGGATTTCATGAAACAGGCTGGAATTTTATAATAAATAATTAACGATATTAAAAATAGTAAGCTATGTTTGGTTCTAAGATAGATTTATTAAAGACAGAGTGGCTTGATGTTGTATTTGCAAACAAGAACAAGAAATACGGGGCTTATGAGCTGCGTAAAGAAAGTGCCGCAAATACTACCAAGGCCCTTGTCATCGCATCATCGGTATTTATACTGATGTTTGTGGCGCCTAAGATCATCGGTATGATCAAAGGCAAGCTACCTGAAGATGAGGTAGTGAAACAGGTTGAGGTTACGGTTGCGCCACCTCCACCGGTAAACCCGGAGACACCTCCGCCGCCACCGGTTGAGCCACCGCCACCAAAACAGGATCAGATTAAATTCCCTCCACCGATTGTAAAACCGGATAATGAGGTAATCGATAAAGAGCCTGTTCAAATTGAAGATTTGAAAAAAGCTGACCCTGGTCAGAAAACCATTGAAGGTGACCCAACAGCTGATATCGTTATCGCTGGTCCGGTTGGAGATGGTCCGAAACAGGCGGCAGTAGTGGAAGATACCAAGGTTTATGACTTTGTGAGTATCGAAACACAGCCAGGCTTCCCAGGTGGTATGGAGAAATTCTATGCTTATCTGAAAAAAGCGGTAAGATATCCTGCAATGGCACAAGAAAATAACATTCAGGGTAAAGTGTTCTTATCTTTCGTAGTTGAGAAAAACGGGGATTTGACAGATATTAAAGTGGAAAGAAAACTTGGTGGTGGTACCGATGAGGAAGCTATCAGGGTATTGAAAGCTAGTCCGCGCTGGACACCGGGTATTCAAAACGGTAAGCCGGTACGTGTAAAATACAACATTCCAATCAGCTTTACCTTATCGAATTAGAATGTTTAATTTTGAAACATTTAAACAGAAATCGCCTCAACAGCGATTTCTGTTCATTTTAGGCCTGGTCATGTTCCTCTTTTACATGGTACTCGGAGGGCTCCTGATCTTCGGGACCCAGTTACTTAGAGAGATTCAGCCGATGTACAGAATTATGCTGGGATGTTTACTTATTGTATACGCATTGATCAGGTTTACACGTTTAATAAATCAGAAACCGGAAGAAGATTAACATGAAAAATCTTAGTTTTATACTCTTACTAACTGTTTTTATCGCCTGTAAACAGAAACCAAAACCTGCGGACGGGGTAGAAGAAACACGTACTTCAGGTACGGTTAGTATGTTGGTAGACGAGTCTTTTTCTGAAGTGCTTGCCGATCAGATAGAGGTATTTAAAACGGATTATCCGGATACAAAGTTCACTATTATTGAAGGTAATGAACAAAAGATATTACCTACTTTTTTGAATGACAGTGTTCGGGTGATTATTTTATCACGGATGCTTACGGCGGATGAAGATAAAATGTACAGGAACAGAAGTATCGTTCCGAAAACATCAAGATTTGGTATCGACGGGATTGCGTTAATTACAAATAATGAAAACCCTGATAGTAATATTACCGTAAATGAGGTAATAGAGATATTAAAAGGAAGTGCTACGAGTGGTAAACAATTGGTATTTGACAATGCCTATTCGAGTACCCTACGTTATTTTAAAGATCTGGCAGGGATTAAGGCTTTGCCGGCAAAAGGAATTTATACTTTACAGACCAATAACGATGTGATTAAGTATATTGCAGAAAATAAGAATTTCGTTGGGGTGGTAGGGGTGAACTGGCTGATTGATAATAAAAAGGGAATGGCCGTTTACCTGGAGAAAGTAAAAATGATGGGCGTGAAAAACCTGAAAGGTAAAAAAGGGGATGACCAATTCTACAAACCCATTCAGGCGAATTTAATTAATGGTATTTACCCTTTTTTAAGAAACATATACATCATTAATGCAGAAGGCAGAGATGGATTAGGCTCAGGATTTGCAACCTGGTTGGTAAGCCCTAGAGGACAATTGATTGTACTCAAATCAGGACTGGGCCCACATAAACTGGCTTCACGCGATTTTAATTTTAAGAATACAAACTAAATTTTATATTTGAAGATTGAAGCCCCGCGTGGATGGACTTCATAACAACTAAAAACAATAGACGAACCATGAAAATGACAAAGAAAGCAATAACCTTAAGTTTAGGTTTAGTAGTGATGGGTTCTGCCTCTTTTGCTCAGAGCTTAGCTGACGCGAAGAAGGCCTTAGATGCCGAGCAGTATCAGAAAGCAGCTTCAATGCTAAAAAACCTTGTGAACACACAAGCTAGCAAAGGAGAAAATTACTATAATTTAGGAGAGGTGTATTTACGTATGGATTATGTAGATTCAGCCCGTGCTGTATTTACGAAAGGTGTAACAGCTGATCCTAAGAATTCATTAAATTATATCGGGTTAGGAGAAGCAGATTTAGCATCTAACAATGCAACTTCAGCAAAAACAAATTTTGCGAAAGCTGTTGAGATTTCTTCTAAGAAAGACTGGATTCCCCAATTGTATATCGGTAAAGCATATACCAATGCTGAAAAACCAGACTTCGAAGCTGCGTTGCCTTATTTGCAGAAAGCAGAAGAGTTGGATGCAAATGATAAGGATGCGGAAACTTTTATCGCATTGGGTGATTATTATGCCTTGCAGAAGAAAAACTCTGAAGCTTTACAGAATTACATGAGAGCAGGTAATATCAATGAGACCATTTTAAGGGCTCCTGTTCAGATTGGTAGAATGTATAAAGAATCAAGGGCATTTACAGAGTCTGAGCAACAATTAAAGGAAGTGATTGCAAAAGATCCTAACTATGGCCCTGCTTACCGTGAAATTGCTGAATTGTATATGCAGTGGGCACTTCAGATGGCTACCGAGTTCCCGGCAAAATCTGCTCAGGCTATTGAGAACTATAAAAAATATATTGATTTAACAGATAATTCTTATGAATCAAAATTGCGTTATGCCCAGTTCTTGTTCTATGCGAAAGATTTTAAAACGCTGGAGGAAGTAACTTCTGCACTTGCGGCAACTAACCCCAATGATCCTAAAGCGCTTGTAGTTTCAAGGTTACGTGGTTATTCAGCATTTGAGAATAAAAACTATCCGAAGAGTTTAGAATATATGAATGATTTCTTTGCGAAAGTAAAAGATCAAAATCGTATTGTGGCTTCCGATTATTTATATTTAGGAAAGGCGCAATCGCAGAATAAACTAGATAGTTTAGCACTGATCAATCTTACCAAGGCTGTAGAGATGGATTCCACTAGTGTTGAAGCCCTTGCTGACGTAGCTAAAAGTTTTTATGATGCTAAAAACTGGACGAAAGCTATCGCTGCATATGATGTAGTTAACAAATACAATCCTCATGGAAAAGGTTCATTATATAACTATTTTTATCAGGGATTAGCTTCTTACTTCCTTTATGCACAAGGATATAGTGCTAAAACTAACCCGTCAAAAGATATTTTGGTTAAGGGTGATGCTGCTTTGGCCAACGTATTGAAAGATGCGCCAACAACTATCGATGTACACCTTTGGAGAGCACGAATAAACAATCTGATGGATAGCGATACAGATCCAAAAGGTTTGAAATTACCTTTCTACCAACAATATTTGGATTCAGCTGAGGTTAGGATTGCTAAAAGTATTCAACCTGCCCCGCCAGTAAAAAATATGGTAGAGGCTTACAACCAGATTGCAGGTTTTGCAGCTTACAAGGAAGACAAAGCTAAAGCGAAGTTATATTGGGATAAAGCATTGGCTTTAGACCCTCAGAATGCGACTGCATTGGAAGGCATAAAATCATTAACTGCACCGGCACCTAAGGCTCCGGTTAAGAAAAAATAATAAATTAAATAATAAATGGAAAGGCAGGGTTGTTATCCTGCCTTTTTGTTTTATTTTTGTCCCAAATTATTTTCAAATGGAAACGCAAAGTGTACCTGTAGATTTTCTACCCATTATATTCCAAGTCGTTGTTGCTTTAGGATTTGTTGTTACAACATTAATCGCAACTCACCTTTTAGGTCCAACCAGAAAGACCAAAGATAAACTGGAGACTTTTGAAGCAGGTATTAAAACCATTGGTAATGCGCGCCAGCCTTTCTCTATCAAGTATTTTCTGGTAGCGATCTTGTTTGTGCTTTTTGATATCGAGGTTATTTTCATGTATCCATGGGCAGTTAATTTCAGGAGCCTGGGTATGACCGGCATGATTGAAATGTTTGTGTTTATGGGCACATTGTTACTCGGCTTTATATACGTTTTAAAGAAGAAAGCACTGGATTGGAACTAATTATTTAGATCGGTTCTAAATGCATTTAGCGTAGACCTTTTGCTTCAAAAAATTGTAGATTTGTGGTTCATTCTTTAAAGGAATGAGCCTTTTTCGTTTTGTATCATGAGTGACATCAATATAGTAGAAGCGCCACCAGGCATTGAAGGATCTGGTTTTTTTGCCACCTCTTTAGATAAAGTTATTGGTTTGGCCCGCTCCCATTCATTATGGCCCCTGCCATTTGCGACTTCATGTTGCGGTATTGAATTTATGGCAACAATGGGTTCTCATTATGATTTCGGCCGTTTCGGCTCGGAACGCTTAAGTTTTTCTCCACGCCAGGCCGATTTATTAATGGTAATGGGTACAATCGCCAAAAAAATGAGTCCTGTTTTAAAACAGGTTTATTTACAGATGGCCGAACCCCGTTGGGTAATGGCTGTGGGTGCATGTGCATCAAGTGGGGGGATATTTGACACGTATTCTGTTTTGCAGGGTATCGATGAGATTATTCCTGTTGATGTTTATGTGCCAGGCTGTCCGCCAAGACCTGAAGCTATTTTAGATGGTTTCGGTAAGATTCAGGAACTGGTAAGGAATGAGTCCTCGAGAAGAAGGGATTCTGATCAGTACAAGGAAATGTTGGCTTCATACGGAATACTATAATGGCAGAGGGAACGAATCAAGAGCTAATTGTATTACTGAGCGAAAGGTTTGGTGATAAAATTATCGGCGTGAACGAGCCTTATGGCTTGCTTACTTTTGAGACAACTAAAGATGTGATCATTGAAGTGCTGAAGTTTTTGAAAGAAAACACGGCTACAAACTTTAACTTCCTCACAGATATTACTGCGGTACATTACCCTGAAAAGAAACACGGTATTGCCGTGGTTTACCATTTGCATAGCATGGTTAAAAAGATCAGGGTTAGGATTAAAGTGTTTATTGACGAGCAACATCCTACCATCCCTACGGCAACTTCGCTATGGAACGGTGCAAACTGGATGGAGCGCGAAACATATGATCTTTTCGGTGTGAAATTTGAGGGGCATCCCGACTTAAGAAGAATCCTGAATATGGACGATCTTGGTGTGCACCCAATGCTGAAACAATACCCTTTGGAAGATCCGAATAGAGTAGATAAAAAAGACGAATACTTTGGTAGATAAGTTTATATGAATCACAATCAACCAGTATATACAGATAATGATCCGCAGAGTGAATTGGTAACCCTTAACCTGGGGCCAACACACCCGGCAACACATGGTGTATTCCAGAATGTTTTACAACTGGATGGAGAACGCATTGTGAGTGGTGTTTCTACCATTGGGTATATCCACCGTGCATTTGAGAAAATTGCCGAACATAGGCCGTTTTATCAGATTACACCTTTAACAGACCGGTTAAACTACTGTTCATCACCCATTAACAACATGGGATGGCACATGACAGTAGAAAAATTGCTGAATATACAGATGCCTAAGCGTGTGGATTACCTGAGGGTAATTATTATGGAGCTGGCGCGTATTTCTGACCATATCATTTGCAATACGATTATTGCACAGGATACAGGGGCAACAACCACTTTCTTGTACCTTTTCCAGTTCAGGGAGCATATCTACGAGATTTACGAAGAAATTTGCGGCGCACGTTTAACGACCAATATTGGTCGTATAGGTGGCTTTGAAAGAGATTTTAATGACATCGCTTTTGCGAAGATCAATAAGTTCTTAAAAGAGTTCCCGGTTGCATTAAGAGAATTCGAAAGTTTACTAAACCGCAACAGGATCTTCATTGACCGTACGGCAGGTGTAGCGAGGGTAACTCCTGAACAGGCATTGGATTATAGCTGGAGCGGCCCTTTATTGCGTGCTACAGGTGTAGATTATGATGTGCGTGTGAGTGAGCCTTATGCTTCTTACCAGGATTTTGATTTTGAAGTTCCTGTAGGTACAAGTGGTGATATTTACGACCGCTACCTGGTTCGTAACGAAGAGATGTGGCAAAGCTTACGCCTGATTGAGCAGGGTATGGAGAAATTAAAGAAAGAGCCTGCAGGTATTTTCCATGCCGATGTTCCTGAATTTTATCTTCCCGCTAAAGAGGAAGTATATAACAATATGGAAGCTTTAATCTATCACTTTAAAATTGTGATGGGAGAGATTGATGCCCCTAAAGCTGAAGTTTATCATGCTGTTGAAGGTGGTAACGGAGAGCTTGGTTTTTACCTGATCAATGACGGCGGAAGGACGCCTTACCGTTTGCATTTTAGAAGGCCTAGTTTTATAAATTATCAAATGTTTGCACCCATGAGTAAAGGTATGCTGTTGTCAGATGCCATTATCAACATGAGTAGCATGAATATTATTGCAGGAGAATTAGATGCTTAAAGTAGAAGAACAACAACCTGTAGAGTTTTCATCAGCTTTAAAAGCAAAGTGTGATGAGATCGTGAAAAGATACCCGGAAGGTAAACATAAGTCGGCCCTATTACCCATTTTGCACGAAGTGCAGGCTGAGCTAGGCTGGTTAAGTGCAGCCGCTATGGATAAAGTTGCCGCTTATTTAGACATTCAGGATATTGAAGTTTATGAAGTGGCCTCGTTTTACAGCATGTACTTTTTAAAGCCACAAGGAAAATATGTATTAGAAGTTTGCAGAACAGGACCTTGCTGTCTTGTAGGTGCGGAGAAACTGATGGGGCATATTGAAAACAAGCTTGGTGTGAAGGAAAATGAGGTGACCGCAGATGGTTTGTTTAGCTGGAGGGGCGTAGAGTGTTTAGCAGCTTGTGGTTACGGACCGGTTTTACAAATCGGCCCTGAATATACATTTTACGAAAACCTGAACGAGCAAAAGGTAGACGAATTGATAGAAGATTTACGCAAAAAATAATGGGACGTAAACTATTATTAGAACATATAAACGTACCTGGCATCAATACACTTGATGTTTATCGCCAAAAAGGCGGGTATCGTGCCGTTGAGAAGGCTTTGAAAACCCTTACTCCTGATGAAGTAGTAGAAGAGGTGAAGAAGTCCGGATTACGCGGCCGCGGTGGTGCAGGATTCCCTACGGGAATGAAATGGAGTTTTTTGGCTAAACCAGAGGGCGTTGCACGTTACCTGGTTTGCAATGCGGATGAATCTGAGCCCGGTACTTTCAAAGACCGCTATCTGATGACGCATATTCCACATGCGTTGATTGAAGGGATGATTGTTTCCAGCTTCGCGCTTGGCGCAAACACCTCCTACATCTATGTACGTGGAGAAATGATGCCGCAAATCCGCATCCTGGAAAGGGCTATTGCAGAAGCTAAAAATGCTGGTCTTTTAGGGAAGAACATTTTGGGTTCCGGATATGATCTGGAATTGTATGTTCAGCCTGGTGGTGGTGCTTATATCTGCGGTGAGGAAACAGCTTTGCTGGAATCACTGGAAGGTAAAAGAGGAAACCCAAGGATTAAACCACCTTTCCCGGCAATTGCGGGACTGTATGGCTGTCCAACTGTAGTAAACAATGTAGAATCTATCGCAGCAGTTGTGCCGATCATCAATGATGGTGGGGATGAATATGCGAAGATCGGTATTGGCCGCAGTACAGGAACAAAACTGATCTCTGCTTCGGGTAATTTAGTGCGACCTGGGGTTTATGAAATAGAATTAGGCCTGCCGGTCGAGGAATTTATCTATTCTGATGAATGGTGTGGCGGTATTGCCAATGGTAAACGCTTAAAAGCGACTGTTGCCGGTGGATCATCGGTACCGGTATTACCTGCTAATTTAACTTTAAAACTGGCTAACGGCGATCCTAGGTTAATGAGCTATGAGTCTTTATCTGAAGGTGGTTTTGCTACCGGAACGATGATGGGATCTGGTGGTTTCATTGCTTTTGATGAAGATCAGTGTATGGTTAGAAATACCTGGAACTTCTCCCGTTTCTATCACCATGAGAGTTGCGGACAATGTTCGCCTTGCAGGGAAGGGACCGGATGGATGGAAAAGGTATTACACAGATTGGAATACGGACATGGTAAAATGAGTGATATTGATTTGCTTGTTGACGTGTCTAAAAAGATAGAAGGAAATACGATTTGTCCGCTGGGTGACGCTGCAGCATGGCCTGTTGCCAGTGCAATCAGACATTTCAGGGATGAATTTGAGTGGCATGTAAATGAGCCCGTAAAGAGCTTAAGTACAAATTACGGTCTGGCGAATTATGCTGAACCAATTGCCAAAGCCGTTACGACAGAAAATTAACATCAGACAAAAGAATAGCTGCAATAATGAGTGATAAAGTTAAGGTAACTATAGATGGAATAACAGTAGAAGTAGCTCCGGGTACCTCTATCCTGAATGCTGCAAGGCAGATAGGCGGAGATATCGTACCACCAGCTATGTGCTATTATTCGAAATTAGAAGGCAGCGGTGGGAAGTGCCGTACTTGTATTGTTAAGGTAAGCAAAGGTTCTGAGAAGGACCCACGGCCAATGCCTAAACTGGTAGCCTCATGCCGTACTACGGTAATGGATGGTATGGAGGTGATGAACATCACTTCTCCCGAAGTTATTGAAGCACGTAGTGGAGTGGTAGAGATGTTATTGATCAACCATCCGCTGGATTGCCCGGTTTGTGACCAGGCAGGTGAATGCGACCTTCAAAACCTGGGCTATGAGCATGGTTTGCAGAAAACCAGGTACGAGTTTGAACGCAGGACATTTGAGCGTATTGATATCGGTGATAAGATCCAGTTACACATGAACAGGTGCATTTTATGCTACCGTTGTGTGTTTACGGCTGATCAGATTACCAATAAAAGGGTTCACGGTATTTTAAACAGAGGTGATCATTCAGAGATCTCTACTTATATCCAGACCGCAGTAGACAATGACTTTTCGGGTAACGTAATAGACGTTTGTCCCGTTGGTGCTTTAACAGATAAAACTTTCAGGTTTAAGAACCGGGTTTGGTTTACCAAGCCTATCGATGCACATAGAGATTGCCCTACTTGTAGTGGTAAGGTTACGTTATGGTATAAAGGTGAAGATGTTTTAAGGGTTACCGCACGTAAAGATATCTACGGTGAGGTAGAAGAGTTTATCTGTAATACCTGCAGGTTTGATAAGAAAAAAACTGCGGATTGGGTAATTGAACACCCTACACACATCAGCGATACTTCGGTAATTGCTTCTAATCATTACGAAACCTTAAAGCCATTACCAGTAATTCAGCCTGACGCTAAATTACAGCTGGCAAATAAGATTGAACTAGAAAAAACCACTAAATTCTAATGGATATAGCTTTTGTAATAGAAAAATTTGTACTTGTAGCTATCATTTTTGGTATCAGCTTAGTGATTGCCATGTACTCTACATATGCAGAGCGGAAAGTGGCCGCCTTTTTACAGGATAGGTTAGGACCGGATAGGGCAGGCCCTGCCGGAATGTTCCAACCTTTGGCAGATGGTTTAAAAATGTTCATGAAGGAAGAAATTATTCCTTCTAATGCGAGCAAGTGGTTGTTTATGGTAGGGCCAGGTTTGGCGATGCTAACCGCTTGTATTGGTACTGCGGTTATTCCTTGGGGTAGCCCTATCCTTATTGGCGACAGGCTTGTTCCTTTACAGGTAACTGACATCAACGTAGGGCTATTGTACATCTTTGGCGTAGTTTCGTTGGGTGTATATGGTGTAATGATTGGTGGATGGGCGTCTAACAACAAATACTCTTTGTTAAGTGCCATCAGGGCTGCTTCTCAAAATATCAGTTACGAGATTGCAATGGGTTTATCTATCATCGCATTGTTATTGGTAACAGGCTCTATGAGTTTGAAAGAAATTGTAGACGGACAGCACGGCTGGCGCTGGAATGTATTGTATCAACCGCTTGGTTTTATCTTGTTTATGATTTGTTCTTTTGCAGAAACCAATAGGGCACCTTTCGATTTACCGGAGTGTGAAACGGAGTTGATCGGTGGTTATCATACAGAGTACTCATCAATGAAATTAGGTTTCTACCTGTTTGCTGAATACATCAACATGTTTGTTTCGGCAGCGGTAATGGCTACATTATATTTCGGTGGTTACAACTATCCGGGAATGGATACAATGGCCGTATGGCTTGGTCCAACATGGGCCCCACTTTTTGGCGTAGCGGTTTTCTTTATCAAAATATTTGCATTTATATTTTTCTTTATGTGGGTACGTTGGACTATTCCCCGTTTCCGCTATGATCAGCTGATGCATTTAGGCTGGAAGGTATTGATTCCCCTGGCTATAGCGAATGTAGTGATAACGGCAATAGTTATCGGATTAATTGAAGGATTTTAACATCCACGTTTGTGGAATAATAAGGAGGTTTAATGGAACCATTAACCAATAAGAAGAAAGTATTAGAACAAAAGCCTTTAACCCTGGCAGAGCGCATGTATTTGCCTGCTATTGTGAAAGGAATGTCTATTACCATCAGTCACTTTTTTAAGAAGGAAGCGACAATCAGGTATCCTGAGGTAGAGCGTGAGTTTTCTACCAACTTTAGGGGGATGCACTCTTTAAAAAGAGATGAAGAAGGCAAAGAGCGCTGTACAGCCTGTGGCTTATGCGCTTTATCATGCCCGGCAGAAGCGATCACCATGATTGCTGCTGAACGTAAACCTGAGGAGAAAGAGCTTTACCGCGAGGAGAAATATGCCTCGGTATATGAAATCAACATGCTTCGCTGCATTTTCTGCGGTCTGTGTGAAGAGGCTTGTCCGAAAGAAGCAATTTACCTGGACGGACCTATTGTACCTGCTGATTATTTGCGTAAAGACTTTATTTACGGTAAAGATAAGCTGGTTGAACAGCCATTAAATAAAAAATAAATGAGTACATCAATATTCTATTTTGTTGCCACGTTAAGTATCTTCTTTTCACTGATGGTTATTTTTGCGAAAAACCCGGTGCATAGTGTGCTTTACCTGATCGTTACATTTTTCACGTTTACGGTTCATTACATTTTGCTCAATGCTCAGTTTCTGGCGGTAGTAAACTTTATTGTTTACATGGGGGCGATTATGGTATTGTTCCTCTTCGTGCTGATGTTGCTGAATTTGAATAAGGACAATGAACCGCTGAAATCAAGCCTGGTTAAAATTGTGGGCGTAATTGCAGGCTGCTGTCTGCTGGTTACCCTGGCAGGTGCTTTAAAAGCGACAGCGATTTCTGATCCGGTGGTATTGAGAAACCCTAACCTCGGCCTGGTAAAAAACCTGGGCAAGGAGTTGTTCGGGCCATTTATGCTGCCATTTGAACTATGCTCTATTTTATTGCTTTCTGCAATGGTAGGAGCCGTATTATTAACTAAAAAAGAGAAAGCATAATGGGCAATATTACTCAGGAATTACAAGGGGTCCCGCTTAATCATTACATCTGGCTAAGTGCAATTATTTTCACTATTGGTGTGATTGGCGTATTGACACGCAGAAACGCTATCGTGATATTTATGTCTATTGAGCTGATGCTTAATGCCGTGAATTTGTTGTTGACTGCTTTTTCGGTACATAGCAATGATCCTTCAGGTCAGATATTCGTGTTTTTTATTATGGCCCTGGCAGCAGCTGAAGTTGCGGTTGGTCTGAGTATTATTGTAATGGTTTACAGAAATACCCAGTCTACAGATATTAATGTGTTGAATCGCCTTAAGTGGTAATTATTAAGAAGAATATAAGATGATAAATTTAGTTTGGCTGGTTCCGTTGATTCCTCTGTTGGGCTTTGTTATTAATGGCCTTGGCAGAAATTCATTATCCAAAAACCTGATCGGTTTTATTGGGAGCAGTGTAATATTCATTTCATTCGCCATCAGTTTAGGAATATTTTTTGAACTTGGTGCCGATGCGGTTAAGTCGCACGAAATATTTCTTTTTGACTGGATCAGTGCCGGCAGTTTACATATTCCACTGTCGTTTCTTGTTGATCCGCTAAGCGCATTGATGCTCCTGATCATTACGGGGGTAGGCTTCCTGATCCATATTTATTCTATCGGCTACATGCATAGCGATGAAGGTTTCGGTAAATTTTTTAGCTACCTGAACCTGTTTATCTTCTTTATGTTACTGCTGGTTTTAGGATCAAACTATATTGTGATGTTTATCGGCTGGGAAGGTGTAGGACTTTGTTCTTACTTACTGATCGGCTTCTGGTATACCAATAGCAGTTACGCCTCAGCTGCGAAAAAAGCTTTCGTGATGAACCGTATCGGTGATCTGGGCTTTTTATTAGGCGTATTTTTAATCTTCACTACTTTTGGTAGTGTAGAGTTTGCTAAAATATTCCCTCAGGCAGCAAATATGTTGCCTGGCAACGGTACCATAGCGCTAATCGCATTATTCTTATTTATTGGTGCCTGCGGTAAATCTGCCCAGTTGCCATTGTTTACCTGGTTGCCTGATGCGATGGCGGGCCCGACTCCGGTTTCGGCCTTAATCCACGCTGCTACCATGGTTACAGCTGGTATTTACATGATCGCAAGATCGAACCTGTTGTTTGACCTGGCACCAATGGTTCAGCATGTCATTGCTATCGTTGGTTTGGCTACTGCAATTGTTGCGGCAATCATTGCTTTAACACAAACGGATATCAAAAAGGTTTTGGCTTATTCAACGGTATCTCAATTGGGATATATGTTCTTAGGCCTGGGTGTTGGTGCTTACAACGGTGCTTTCTTCCATGTAATTACCCACGCTTTCTTTAAAGCATTATTGTTCTTATGTGCCGGTTCTGTAATTCATGCTTTACACCATGAGCAGGATATGCGCCATATGGGAGGCTTACGTAAGAAATTGCCGGTTACTTTCTTAACCATGTTAATTGGTACCATCGCTATTGCAGGTTTACCTCCGTTTTCAGGTTTCTTCTCTAAAGATGAGATTTTAGCACATGTGTATTTACACGATAAGGTGATGTGGGGAATTGCGGTATCCGGTGCTTTCTTAACGGCATTTTACATGTTCAGAATGTTGTTCCTTACTTTTTACGGAAAGTATCGCGGAACACACCATGATGAGGAGAAAATCCATGAGTCACCTAAATCTATGACTGTGCCTTTAATTGTGCTGGCCGTATTGTCTGCAATTGGTGGTGTGATAGGTATTCCAGAAGCATTGGGTGGAAGTCACTGGTTGTCGCACTGGCTATCGCCTGTGATTAAACATGTAGGTGAATCTCCGGACCATGCTACAGAATATATGTTAATGGCGGTGTCTGTGGTCGGTGTTTTGATTTCTATTGGTGTAGCTTATGGCAAATACGTGAAACAGAACCATATTCCTGTACCTGATGAGGCAAAACGGACAGGTTTGGCGAATTTATCGTACAACAAGTTTTATTTTGATGAAATATATGATGCGTTAATCAGAAAGCCTTTGGATGCGATATCCGGGTTCTTTTATAAAATTGTCGACAATAAGATTGTGGATGGTATCGTAAATGGATTGGGCTGGACAACTACTGAAGCCAGCAAAGGCTTGCGCTTGCTGCAATCAGGAAATGTTGGCTTTTATATTTTTATGATGGTGATAGGAATCATCTCATTGTTATTGTATACTTATTTATCTCTATAAAAGATCGTTCAAGAAAAGATAATGGAACAACTTTTAATACTTCTTATATTTTTACCATTGGTTGGCGCCTTGGTTACGGCATTTTCTGGAAATGCAGCGAAACATGTCGCATTGGTCTCGGCAATTGTTTCTTTAGCCCTGACTACCGTTATGGTATGTAATTTTATACCTGACGCAAGTACACAGTTTGTGGTGAACTGCCCTTGGATAAAAGATCTGGGTATTAGTTTTCACGCAGGTGTAGACGGCATCAGTATGATCACAATATTGCTGACTAACGTATTGGTCCCATTGATCATTCTTTCGGCGTATCAGCATCAGTATAAAAGCGCGAATGCCTTCTTCGCGTTGATCCTGTTTATGCAGGCAGGCCTATTGGTGGTGTTTACCGCAATGGATGCCTTTCTGTTTTACATCGGATGGGAAGCAGCATTAATTCCAATTTACTTTATCTGTGCCATTTGGGGTGGTAAAGACCGCATCAAGGTAAACATGAAGTTCTTTGTTTATACGATTGCCGGTTCTTTGTTTATGCTATTGGGTATCATCTATCTTTATCTGCAGAACCCGGCGAACAACTTTGACATACAGGCATTTTATAGCCTTAATTTAGATTCAACTCAACAGGCATGGATATTCTGGGCTTTCTTTATCGCTTTTGCGATTAAAATGCCAATATTTCCTTTCCATACCTGGCAGCCTGATACTTATACCGTGGCCCCGGCCCCTGGAACGATGTTACTTTCAGGTATTATGCTAAAAATGGGTATTTATGGCGTAATCAGATGGTTACTGCCTGTAGTACCTGGAGGAGTTCAGCAATTCGGACAACTGGCGATCATTTTATCTATCATCGGGGTGGTTTATGCTTCGTTAATTGCTTTTACGCAAAAGGATGCGAAACGCCTGGTGGCTTATTCGTCTATTGGTCACGTTGGTTTAATTTCGGCGGGTATTTTTGCGCTTAACGTGCAGGGAATGCAGGGTGCAATGGTTCAAATGCTTAGTCACGGTATAAACGTGGTGGGTTTGTTCTTTGTACTCGACATCATTGCCGGCCGCATGCATACTTATAAAATCGCGGAGCTTGGCGGAATCGCTAAACAAGCGCCTAAACTGGCCATTGTATTCCTGATCATTCTTTTGGGAACAGTTGCTTTGCCCGGAACAAACGGCTTTATCGGTGAGTTTCTTTTATTGATCGGGATCTATCAGTATAACTTATGGGCCGCGATATTTGCAGGGTTGACCATCATCTTCGGAGCGGTTTATATGTTCAGGATGTATCAGAACATTATGCTTGGTAAAACCAACGCACTTACTGCCGGCTTTACAGATATCAAAGGATCAGAACAGGTTGTATTGTATATCATTTGTGCATTGGTTATTGTATTGGGTGTTTATCCAAAACCAATTTTGCAGCTTTCGGAAGCTTCGGTACAACATTTAATAGAACAGGTAACACAAAAATTAACATCGGTAAACTAAGGAAATGAATATCATCATAACAATAACTGTTACAGCTTTAGTGGTGCTTTACGCAGGTTTGTTTAAAGCTAAAAAAGCGTTATTACCCCTTACCTTACTTGGTTTGCTTGTTTCGCTCGCTTTTGTGGCTACAGGCTGGAATACCGATCAGACCTATTATGGTATGATGCAGATGGACAATTTTGCATTGGCATTTACCGGTATTACTGTTTTAGGGACGCTCCTTATATTTTTGCTCACCCAAAACTACTTTGCAGCCAATAGTGAGAATATTGCCGAGTATTTTACATTGATACTTTTTGCCCTTGCAGGTATTGTGATCATGGTTTCCTATAAAAACATGTCGATGTTATTTATAGGGGTAGAGATCATGTCTGTAAGTTTATACATCCTTGCCGGTATACGGAAAAGTAATTTTGCTTCAAATGAAGCTTCCCTGAAGTATTTCCTGATGGGTGCATTCTCTACCGGTTTCCTTTTGTTCGGTATCACACTGATTTACGGCGCCACAGGATCTTTTGATCTTGATGTGATCAATCAGTACCTGGTGACCAATTATAAGTCTATTTCTCCGATGTTTTATCCTGGGGTTATATTGCTGATGATCGGACTGAGCTTTAAAATCGGTGCGGCACCATTTCACTTCTGGACACCGGATGTATACGAAGGTGCGCCAACGCTGATTACAACATTTATGTCTACCATCGTTAAGACTGCCGGTTTTGCTGCTTTCCTACGTTTGTTCGCAGGTACTTTTGCGCCTTTGCACGATTTCTGGATGCCACCGTTAATGGGTATCGTATGTTTAACCTTGTTAATCGGAAACGTAACGGCACTATTTCAAAAGAACTTTAAACGGATGCTGGCTTATTCGAGTATCTCACATGCCGGATACCTGTTGTTTTCGCTGATCACATTAACGGCAAATTCATCAAACAATGTATTAGTGTATGCCGCAGCTTATACTTTTGCTACCATTATCGCCTTTGGGGTTTTGATCCTGGTGAAACAGAAAACCGGTAATGACCATTTTGATAGTTTTAATGGCTTGGCGAAGCGTAACCCTTTCACCGCACTTGTACTTACGGTGGCGATGTTATCCCTCGCCGGGATTCCGCTTACAGCTGGATTTATAGGAAAGTACCTGATGTTTTTAAACGTGATGAAGGAGTACCAGGTATATCTAGTGGCATTTGCTATTTTAAATGCACTGGTAGGCTTCTATTATTATTTTAAGGTTATTGTGGCTATGTATTTCAAAGAGGGCAACGAAACCGAGTTAGAAATGCCGGTTCAATATAAACTGGTGCTTGCTTTTTCGGTAGTGATTACCTTGTTTTTAGGGATATATCCGTCCGTAATTTTAAATTTGATATAGGCACATCTATAGATAATTATTTGTAGTTTTACGAATAATTGAAATATGCACGATTTCTGGAACTCATTACAGCACTTCATTGATCCCGAAAAATTACTTAGAGAAGGTGGTTTTTACGTTGTAATGTTCGTGATATTTGCCGAAACAGGTTTGTTTTTTGGCTTTTTCCTTCCGGGAGATTACCTATTGTTCCTTGCCGGAATGTTTGTAGCTACAGGGAAGCTGGATGTAAATATATATGTCCTGATCCTGGGACTGTTTGTTGCTGCCGTTTCAGGCAACTTTGTGGGGTATTGGTTTGGACGAAAGACGGGCCCGGTACTTTATCACCGGAAAGATTCATTGTTCTTTAAACGACGTTATTTAAAAGCTGCAGAAGAATATTACAATAAACAAGGTGCTTTTGCATTAATTATGGGGAGATTTGTCCCGATTGTCAGAACATTTGCACCGATTTTTGCTGGTGTGGTAAAGTTGGACTTTAAAAGATTTGCTTTGTATAACTTTGCAGGTGGGATAATTTGGATTGCATCCTTAACTTTGTTGGGTTATTTCCTTGGCAAAAGATTTGAAAAAGAGATTAACGATTATTTATTATATATAATTATAGGTTTCATTGTGATCACTACCATTCCGTTAATCTTCGCATTTGTGAAAAAGAAGGTGGTAAAAAATGACAATGATGAATTATCAAATACTGAACAATAAAAATGAGTAAAGACGACCATCACCCGTGGCACAGTGTATCTCCAGGCGACAATTTGCCGGAGATAGTGAATGCGATTATTGAAATTCCGAAAGGATCAAAAGCGAAATACGAAATTGACAAAGATTCAAATCTGATTAAATTAGACCGTGTGCTATTTTCATCAGTAATGTACCCTGCTAACTATGGCTTTATCCCGCAAACTTATTGCGATGATAATGACCCTCTTGATATTTTGGTATTATGTTCTGTGGATGTTTATCCTATGACGATCATAGAAGCTAAAGTTATTGGTGTAATGCATATGGTAGACAATGGCGAACAGGATGATAAGATTATCGCTGTAGCTAAAAACGATATGTCTGTAAATTACATCAATGACCTTGCTGAGCTGCCTCCGCATACCATGAAGGAAATCGTTAAATTTTTCCAGGATTACAAAGCATTAGAAGAGAAAAAAGTAACTATTGAACATTTACTTGGTGTACGCTATGCACACAAGGTAATACAAGAAAGCATAGAGCTTTACGATAAAAAATTTAGAAATAATACTTAATGATTTATCCCGTCAGTATGTCTGCGATTACATTTCTTAGTGCATTTCTTCCCGTACCGGTAGTAACTGTATTGGTTACTCCTGGTGCAGACGGAGAGAATGTAGGCTGGCGCCTGCTGTTTGCATTATTTCTTGTATTTTTAAATGGTTTTTTTGTGGCCGCAGAATTTGCGATAGTTAAGGTTCGTGCATCACAAATAGAAATTAAAGCTAAAACTGGCAGTAGGGTTGGTAAAATGGCTAAAAATATTGTCCATAATCTGGATGGATATTTGGCCGCTACACAACTAGGAATTACATTGGCATCCCTGGGATTGGGTTGGGTAGGGGAAGGTGTAATGCACACCATCTTTCAAGACTTATTTAATAGCTTCAATTTTAATGTTAGTGATGCAGTAATTCATTCTGCATCTACAATTGTTGCCTTTTCCATCATCACAATTATGCATATTGTATTTGGGGAACTGGCACCAAAATCACTGGCAATACAACGCCCCGTTGCAACTACTCTGTTTATTTCCATTCCACTACAAATCTTTTACGTTGTGCTAAAGCCTTTCATCTGGGCTTTGAATAGTTTAGCTGCGATCATTTTAAAACCTTTTGGAATTAATACTGCAGGCGGACACGAATCTTTGCACAGCAATGAGGAGCTACAATACTTGTTAGACCAGGGTAAAGAAAGTGGTGCCTTAGAAGATAATGAACATGAACTCATTAAAAATGTTTTTGATTTTAATGAACGGGTAGTTAAAAATATCATGGTTCCCCGGACAAAAATTTCTGGCATAGAATTAAGCACCGGAAAGGCCGAGGTGGTTGAAAAAATCATTGCTGAAGGTTACTCCCGTATGCCTGTTTATGATGATGTTATTGATAAGATCATTGGGATCATACATGCAAAAGATGTGTTGCCATTATTAGCAAGCAACAAAGAGTGGACATTAAGTGACATCATCAGAAAGCCTTATTTTGTGCCTGAAACTAAGAAGATCAACGATCTGTTAAGCGAACTTCAGCAGAAGCGCATTCAGATTGCTATTGTAATCGATGAGTTTGGTGGTACTGCGGGTATGGTTACCCTGGAAGATATTGTGGAAGAGATTGTGGGTGAGATACAGGATGAGTACGATGAGGAGAAACCAACAGTAGAAAAAGTATCTGATACTGAATTTATTATTAATGCTTATGCCACTGTTTATGATGTGAACGAACACCTTCCGCACGACCTTCCTGAAGATGAGGATTTCGATACAGTGGGCGGATTGGTTTCGCATGCTTTTGGTAAAATACCAGAGGTTGGTGACAGTGAGGAATGTTATGGGTACCTGTTTACCATATTAAAGAAAACAGAACAGAATATTGAAACCATCAAACTCGAACTGGTGATCAATAAGAGTGACATGGTAGACCTCCACTAAAACTAAAATTATGCATGTTTTTTATACCCCTGATATCAGCTCTAACGAGTATGTTTTAAATGAGGAAGAGAGCAGGCATTGTACTAAGGTTTTACGTTTGGGAATAGGTTCCCTGGTTTACCTGATTGATGGTATTGGAGGGCTTTATAAAGCTGAAATTACCGGTGAGCATAAAAAACATGTAGGCCTTAAAGTAATTGAGGCAAAGCATGAATATCAGAAACGCAATCATCATTTGCATATCGCCATTGCGCCTACAAAAAATATCGACCGCTTAGAGTGGTTTCTTGAGAAGGCCACGGAAATTGGTATTGAAGAAATTACACCGGTGATCTGCGACAGATCTGAAAGGAAAATTGTTAAGGAAGACAGGTTGTATAAAGTCATTACATCTGCGGTTAAGCAATCGTTGCAGGCTTATCATCCGGTGTTGAACCCGCAGGTGCCTTTAGCCGCTTTCCTGAAACAGCAGAACGACAGTGTTAAGATGATTGCACATTGTTTAGAAAATGAACCCAGGCAGTTCATCACCAACGTTACCAAACCGGGAGAACGTTATACCATTTTGATCGGGCCTGAAGGCGACTTCACAACCCATGAAATTGAAATGGCTTTGCAAAGCGGTTATAAACCATTAACTTTAGGTAATACACGATTAAGAACAGAAACTGCTGGTTTGGCTGCTTGTTTTGAAGTGAATTATTTAAATAGATGAGGGCTAAAGTTTTACTTTTTTTATTGGTTGTACTGTTTAGCAGTTTTAAGGTACCTACCTATAAAATGGCTAAGCTGAAATATAGTGGTGGTGGCGACTGGTATGCTAACCGCACGGCCTTACCAAATCTGATCGACTTTTGTAATAGAAACCTTAAAACGAACTTCGCTGCACAGGAGGCCATTGTAGAAGTGGGAAGCCCGGATGTGTTCAATTATCCATTTGTTTATCTTACAGGGCACGGAAATGTGGTTTTTAGTGCCGCTGAGGCAAGTAATCTCCGTAAATATCTGACAGGAGGAGGCTTCCTTCATATTGATGATAATTACGGACTGGATAAGTTTATCCGCATAGAGATGAAAAAGGTTTTTCCTGAATTGTCCTTTGTGGAGTTACCTCCCAATCACAGCATTTACAATCAAAAATTTAAATTTCCCAACGGACTACCTAAAATACATGAACATGACGGTAAACCGGCTAAAGGATATGCCTTGATGTGGCAAGGACGTATGGTTTGTTATTATACGTTTGAGTGCGATTTGGGGAATGGTTGGGAAGACTTTGGTACTTATCCTGAGGACAGTCAGGAGAAGCGCACCAGTGCGCTTAAAATGGGCGCAAATTTAATTCAATATGCATTAACACAATAACTATGAATGTAAAAGTAAATGATAGCTATAGCTTTGACGTAGAGGTTGAACAGCAGGTATTGAAAGTAGATGGAGCTGAATTAGCTATTGATGTGGCGGATCTTTCAGGTGGACATGTACATATGCTGTACCAGAACAAGTCTTATAAAATGGAACTTGTATCTGAAGATAAGGCTGAAAAAACCAGTGTGATAAAAGTAAATGGAACCCTTTATAAGGTGGCTATTGAAGATCAGTATGATCTTTTACTGAAGCAACTGGGGCTTGATATTACCAAGAGCAATAAGATGCTTGAAATTAAAGCGCCGATGCCCGGATTGGTGTTGAATGTTGTTGTTGAAGAGGGGCAGGAAGTGAATAAAGGAGATAATTTGCTGGTATTGGAAGCGATGAAGATGGAGAACATTATTAAATCACCAAGTAGTGGTACCGTTAAAAAGATCCGTGTTAATAAAGGGGATAAGGTTGAAAAGAATGAGATCCTGATACAGTTCTCGTAAATTCAGGAAGACGATACAAACAAAAAAGGGGCGAATGATATCATTCGCCCCTTTTTTGTTTGTATCGTCTTTTAGTAAAACATCTTTTAGGTTACCTTCCTTTAAATGGCCTGGACTGTTTATTTTTAAACTGTGGTTTTCCATTCGACCTGATTTCAGGGGAGCCCTGCATATCCATTGCGCAACGGAAACCGATATCTGCCGATGATTCATCCTGTTGCAGGAACCTTCTGGTAGCAGGATTAAGCCATAGCGCCTGATCGTTCCATGAGCCTCCTTTATAAACTCTTGATTTGTCATTCACCAAGGTAATTTCTCCATAAAGCTCACTTTGCGGATCTCTATAGCCTCTTTGATCGGCGTAGGTGTTTTTCACCGAGTCAGCAGGTTTAGTTGCCGCAGCCTGTTTTTCTGCCCATGTTTGTTTTTTCGCATACAGTGCTTCTGTCATAACAGGCCTGTTGTATTTATCTATCGCGATTTTCCCTGTTGCCGGATCAGCAATCTTTTTATCCAGGTAAAGGTTTCCCCTGAAAGGGTTAAAAGCATCTGCCGCTTCAAATGTTCCCGGACGGTAAACGTCACGGACCCACTCGTTCACGTTTCCGGCCATATTGTAAAGACCGAAATCATTAGGTGTATATGACCTTACCGCAACAGTAATACCTCCCTTATCATTTAATGAACCCCCAACACCCATATAATCTCCTTTGGTCCTTTTAAAGTTGGCCAGAATTAAGCCCCTGGTACTTTTCTTTGCTGAGCTTAAGCCCAAGCCACTCCATGGGTAGATTTTATTGTCGCTGATATTTTCGTATTGTGTATTCCCAATCAGGCCCAATGCTGCATATTCCCATTCCGTTTCAAAAGGCAAACGATAAGCTGACTTTAAAATACCATCTTCAAGTCTAACGTTCCTTGTCGCCATATTTCTTCCGGTACCATTTCCAGCATTGGCAGGGTTTAAATCCTTCATTGCCCTTTTGCCCTTATCGTCTATCTGGTTGTTTAAATAGGTTCCGGTGCTGAAAGGACCTTGAGTTCCTGCGGCCGAAGCTGTGGCGTTTGCATTTGTCCCTGTACCACCATTCTTATCTTTAAAGCTCGTCATATAGCCGCGCTCACGAAGCAGCAATTCATTCACCCTGTCGGTCCTCCATTCGCAATAACGTTCTGCCTGCTCCCAGGTAACACCAACTACGGGATAATCCTGATAAGCCGGATGCCTCAAATAGTTATCTACATAAGGTTCATTGTACGAGAGCGGTCTACGCCAAACCAGCGTATCTGGTAATTCATTGTAGTAATACTCGTAATCTTTCGGGAAATTGGTCATGATCCAGTTCAGGTATTCCAGCCAGTTGGTATTGGAAACCTCAGTTTCATCCATGTAAAAAGAGTTAACGGTAATTTCTTTTTTATGGTTATAGTTGCCTAGTTCCTGTCCAGGGACATTAATTGCACTGCCACCCACGACAAAAGCTCCCCCTTCAATCTCTACCAAGCCCGGGCCTGGCCCTCTTTTATACCGGTTATTTACCGTAAAACCACCATATTCCTTTTTATTGTAGGCCATCCCAGTTTTATCTGAGGATCCTGATTTAGATTTACAGGAAACAAAAGAGGCGACAGCCATGAGGGAAATGATTGAATATAAGGATGTTCTTTTCATTTATTGTTTTATAAATCTATCTTTTACTGTTAGTCAAGTGGGGGCAAACGCCAGCTAACACTTGTAACAGTTAAAATTACATAAAAAAAGGTTTATGCTGCAAGAACATAATTAATAAAGTTAAAATAAGGTGTCAATTTAAAACCTTGGGTTAAGGCTGTAATACTTTGAAATTAATAAACACTATGTTAACTTGCGTTCAATAATTGCTAAATTATTTATAAGGATGAATTTGGGCTGCTTTGTTAAAACTGTTTTAAGTGTGTTTTCCCTGTTTGCGGTTTGCCCGGAGGTGTTTGGGCAGGTTGCGGAGCTTGGTAACCAGGAAACCAACGGTAGCCAGCGAAATAATATTGTGGTTGCAGTGCCTTTTTTACTGATTGTACCCGATGCAAGACTGGGAGGAATGGGGGATGCCGGGGTAGCAGTGCCGGCGGACGGGAATGCCATGGGTATAAATCCTTCAAAGCTTGCTTTCCTCGATAAAAAATATGGTTTTTCTGTTTCTTATAGCCCCTGGCTAAAAAGCCTTGTCCCCGATATCAGCTTAACTTACTTAAGTGGTTTTTATAAGCCAAATGAAAAGACAACGTTAGGCGCCGCATTGCGGTATTTTAACCTCGGAGAGATTCAGCTAACGGATATCAATCAGCAGGACCTGGGTGTTTACAGTCCTAATGAGCTTGCTTTTGATGTAACTTATGCTAGAAGAATGAGTGAAACCTTTTCCTTAGGTACTTCATTAAGATATATTTACTCTAATCTTACTTCCGGACAGTTTTCATCCGGACAACAAACGAAAGCCGGAACAGCTGTTGCAGTTGATGTATCGGCTTACTTTAAAAAGCCTACCGTATTTCTAGGTACTGATGCCATTCTTTCGGCAGGACTTAACATTTCGAATATCGGTACCAAAATTAGTTATACAGATAATGGCAATAGCAACTTTTTGCCAACAAACCTTAAAATCGGGGGGGCTTCTACTTTTCTGATTGATGATTACAATCAATTTACTTTTGCACTCGACCTCAATAAATTAATGGTACCTACGCAGCCGGTTTATGATGCCAATGGCAACATTATCGCTGGTAAGGATCCCGACAGATCTGTTCCCGCAGGTATTTTCGGTTCATTCAGCGATGCACCGGGCGGTTTCAATGAGGAATTAAAGGAAGTAAATATTGCTGCCGGAATGGAGTATTGGTACAATCAGCAGTTTGCTTTCCGGGCAGGGTATTTTTATGAAAGTCCACAAAAGGGAAACAGGCGCTACTTTACCCTGGGTGCAGGCTTAAAGTACAATGTTTTTAACATTGATATTGCCTATTTGCTTGCAAATGCCCAAAAGAGTCCTTTGGCCAATACCCTTAGGTTTTCACTGCTTTTTAATTTTGGCCCAAGCAATAATTAATTGACGGATAACCGCATCAATTAGGAAACCACCAATAATAGGGCATGATCAATAATCAATATAATATATACTAATGAAACCATCATAAGCATACCGCTTACAAACAGCAAAGAACCGAGCTTGCGAGCTCTTGAACACAAGAATCAAATAGATACTTTGAAAAATATGCTTATGAGAGCTTCATAACCTTTAAAAAACAAAATATATACCAATGAAAATTAAAGTAGGTTTTGGATTTGATGTCCACCAGTTGAAAGAAAACCATCCCTTTATCGTAGGTGGCGTGAACCTGGAACATCATAGTGGGGCTTTTGGACATTCGGATGCGGATGTGCTTTTACATGCGATATGCGATGCCTTACTTGGCGCTGCCAATTTAAGGGATATCGGTTATCATTTTAAAAATACAGACGATCGCTGGAAAGGGATCAGCAGTCTGATCCTATTACAGGAAACCGTAAAACTGCTAAAAGATAAAGGTTATGAGATCGGCAATATTGATGCGATGCTTTGTATTGAAGCGCCTAAAATCAATCCACATATTCCGGCCATGCAAAAAAATATCGCTGATGCCGCAGGGATCCTGGTAGATGACATCTCCATAAAAGCAACTACCAATGAACAAATGGGCTTTATCGGTAGGGAAGAAGGGGTTGTGGCATATGCAGTGTGTCTCATAGAAAAGAACAGGTAATAAAGAAAAATCAGCTTCTCTTCCGGGCTGCATCTCTTAGGCTCCTTTTTCAGGAGCCTAAGAGATGCAGCCGTTTCTGAGAACGGTTATTTTCCTACTCTTCGAGGTAGCCAAATTTACCCTGGTTATAATCGCTAATGGCTTGCTGGATTTCCTCCTGTGTATTCATCAGGAAGGGACCATATTGCGCGATAGGTTCATTGATGGGCTCGCCACTTAGTACGAGTACAACACTGTTTTCAAGTGCTTCTATTTCAATTTCAGTTCCTTCATTTTTGAAATGCACAAACTCATCCACATTTGCAACTTCGTCACCATTGATACGAATGCTGCCCTCCACAATTACAAACCCGGTATTATAGTGTGCCGGAAAACTGAATGTAGCCTTTCCGCCATTGTTTAGCCTTGCGTTGTATGCATTGATGGGAGTGAAGGTGCTGGCCGAGCCTTTGGTGCCATGATATTCACCAGCAATAACTTCAATTGTACCTGCATCATCAGATAAAGTATATTTTGCTATTTCATCATGTTTGATGCCCTGATATTTTGGAGGACTCATTTTGTCCTTTGCAGGTAAATTTACCCAGAGCTGTACCATCTGAAAATCACCGCCATCTTTACTGAATTCAGCTTCGTGATATTCTTTATGTAGTATTCCACCTGCTGCTGTCATCCATTGCACATCACCGGGATAGATTACGCCGCTGTTTCCTGCGCTATCGTGATGTGCAACTGCGCCCTGGTAGGCGATAGTTACCGTTTCAAAGCCCCTGTGTGGATGTACACCAACACCACGAGGCTCATTTCTGGCCGAGAATGTGATTTTAGCATTGTAATCGAGCATAAAGAAGGGGCTCATTTTAATTTTGTACCCACTTGGGAAAAAATTATGTACCCGAAACCCATCTCCAACCATATGAGGTGCCGGCGCGCTTAATACGGCCGACACACGTTTAATATTTGCTTCCAATTTGTCTCCTTTCCTATTTATGACCTGGATGCCTATTGTCTTTAAATTATGCTTGTTTTACAAACTGTAATTCACCTAAAATTTTAACCTCTTCACTTACCATTACACCACCGGTTTCCAATGCCGCATTCCAGGTCAGGCCGAAATCAGTTCTGTTAAGCTTTCCGCTAAGGGTAAAACCAGCTTTAGTATTTCCCCATGGGTCTGTTGCGATACCACCGAATTCAACAGCTAATTTTACAGGTTTAGTTACATCCTTAATTGTTAAATCACCTTTTAATGTATAGTCACCGCCGTCTTTAGTGAAAGAAGTAGATTCAAAGGATACTTTAGGGAATTCATCGGCATTAAAGAAATCACCGCTTTTCAGGTGATTGTCGCGATCGTTGTTTCCAGTGTCTATTGACCCGGTTTCTGCTTCAAACGTTACTTTCGCATTTTCAAAATCATCCGATTCGGAAGTTAAAGATGCAGTTAATACATTCATACTACCGGTTACAGTAGTAATCATCAGGTGTTTTACTTTAAATTGAAGTTCACTGTGTGTAGGGTCTAATACCCAGTTTGTAGTTGCCATAATATTGTGTTTTTATTTATTTCTTTAATTAACAACACAAAATTACAATGATATGTTTAGCCTGGCATTGATGTATGATAAGAAAGTGTTAAGGTTTGAAGTGCTTATGTGCCAGATCTTTGCGGACCCGGCTTAGCGACTCAGGAGTAATGCCTAAATAAGAGGCAATCATCCATTGTGGTACCCTTAAAGTGAGGTTGGGATAAAGTTTTATGAAATTCAGGTACCGCTCTTCAGCAGTCGCGCTCAGCAACATATTGATGCGTTTTTGCATGAACCTGATAGAATTATTAAGAATGGTATGGTTTAAATCGTGCATGCATGGAACGATTTTAGCAGCCTCATTGATATAGTTTTTGGGAATCACTACAGCCTCTGTAGCTTCAATCGCATCAATGAAAAATTCAGAGGCCTCATTAAAAAGCATACCATTACGATCGGAAAGCCACCATTGCTCAGGAGCAAACTGTATGATATGTGTTTTACCCTTGCTATCTATGGAATAACTGCGCAGTAAGCCGCTGATTACAAAATACCCATGTGCCGAAACTTCTCCTTTCATCAGGATCATTTCATTTTTTTCGAAGTGTTTGACCTTTAGCTTGTCAGAAATAAGACTAAACTGTTCGTCTGTTATGGCTACTTTGTTCTGTAAATAGGCTTTAAACTGCTCCAGCATATGATTATAGATGAAATCTATTTTTTATTAGGTTCGATATTCGAAAAGTCGACCCCACATTTGCAGTTTGAAGCACAGCCCCCACTTTTAGGAGATACAGCGCGGTAGATGATGCGGCCGATATAAAATATGGCAGCGGCAAAAAGTAAAATGACTAAAATGCTTTGAATGTCCATAATTACAAAAATAATAAGCTCCAGCACAATTGGGGTCTGTTGAATGTAAATTTCCCTTTACTCCATCAGGCCGATGGTGCCGCCCACCCAATCGAAATCTTTGTTATACCTTACCCCGATCATTTTTCCGCGACTTAACCTGGCCAGATTGATGCAAAGTCTTGGCGCGGCGTTATCTGCCCATAAGTACATGAGCCTGATTTCTACTTTAACGCCGCCATCCGGAGCCTGAACAACGGGTTCGTATACGACCTTCTTTTGAAGTATCCAATTCTCGGGGTCAGTGATCTTGTGGATATCGTCAGGGCTAACGTCAATAATTACGCCCATTCCGGCAAATGAAAACAGGGGTTTCAATACATAATTCTCAAGATCGGAAGGGATATTGGTTAAGGTATTAAGGAAATGTGTTTCCGGAACGAATTTGCTTTTCAGGAATGGCATGGTGTACTTACTGATCCTGTAAAACCAATTTGGATGCGTGATCCACTCCACATCTACCTCGTCCCTAGGGTCGAAGCTATTGATAAAAAGATCTGTCTGATCAGCAACCTCGTCAAATATCAGGCGGTTGTATATTCTTTTTAACTGTATTTTGGTATTGCCCTCCCGGTAAAACAAGCTCTTTCCCTCTTTAATGATGTCGGTTAGACTTAATACTTTTATTCCCAGGAACTGTTGTGTAAGCAGGAAGTCGACCGCAGTTTTTTGATTTAGCGCATCGGTATCCATTAACGCAACTTCATGTGGCTGGTGCTTTCCAACAATAACTTCTTTAAGCAGGCTGATGTATTCCGCTTCGCTTAATCCTTCAAAATACGGGGTCAAATGATCTGGCAGTTCATAATGTTTTTTATAGTTGCCGCTTAAATATGGCTGAAAGGCATATAGGGATGGGAAGCCCTGCATTTCGATTAGTTTTGGCACCAGTTCTCCCCGCTCATCTTTACAAATTCCGAAGTCGAAGGTTAGAAAATGCGGTTGTGCATTCTCCCCTGGTACGTTCCATTGAGGCGGAATGGCATTGGCAGTGAGTGTTTTGAAATCAGGCCGGCGGATTAAATTAATAATTTCTTCACCAGCATCAATCAACTGTTGTTTCAGGTCTGCAGGAATAAAAACAGGTGTTTCAGCAACCCTGAACGGAATTTTAGTCAGTCCTTTTTCAAGGCACGCTAATAAACCAGTATATTTTTCTTCGGTAAAAGAACCGTTGAATTTACTTCGGTAGTGCTCAATCATAGGATGCTTCCTGTAAGGTATTGATCGCCTCGTTTAAAAAATTGGGTAAAACAATGTGTTGCGTTAGTGCAATCCTTTTTGGGTCGTCAAGACTATGCAACATGTCATTATACTTTTCTTCGCCGTGGTTTTTGATAATGGCTGCTTTTTTATCTTCTTGCAGCAGGTGCAATTTCATGCTTGCCGGCGCTGCTTCAGGGTGAAATTGTGTACCTACAATTTCCTTTGTGAAACGTGCAGACATGACACAGCGTTCCAGGTCAACATGCGGGCGGTCTTTTTCAAGTGCCAGTACTTTTGTATCCTTTACAGCAAAGAGGTTGTCATCTGGGTTTGTTACCTGCCAGTCGCGGCTGTCTACCGCATAAAAAGGATTAGGCAGACCATTAAATACAGGGTCGTTCTCGCCCTCTTCAGTTAAGAATACAGGGAAGATACCAAAAGCAGTTGATCGTCTTTTGATGACCTGTCCCAATGCAAACTTACGACAAGCCATTTGAAAAGAATGACAGATTAAAAATGCATGCTTCTTTTTGTGTTCGCTTTTAAGATTGAATGCTTCAATATCGTCCAGCAGACTGAAAAAGTCATTCTCCCATTGCTGCCCTTCTCCATCGTAAGGGCTGCCAGGGCCTCCGCTTGATATGTATATGTCGTATTGCAGGTCGGGTATTTCTCCTTTTTGCCTTAAATCGAACAGGTCAAAAGACAATTCGATTTCCATCTCCTGCTGATAGCGCAACAAGACCTCCTGTATTCCACGCATCCCCTGGTTGGTAGCGCCGTTGTTCATATCAATAACGGCTACCTTTATCTTCCTTCTATCAGTCATAGCAACTACTTCGCCCCAATTAATGTTTGTGTGGTTATATAGTCTACCACGGCCTCAAAGTTACCAAATTGTTCGTAAACAGACAATTGTCTGTCAGCCCCGGTTCCGTTTTCCAGGATTTTTAATACATAATTTATATCCTTCCGGCAGCCCAGCTCATCTACTACATCATCAACAAAGTCCAGTAGCTCTAACACAAGATTGCGACAGTTGATTTCCATTTCTTTACCAAAATCAATGAGGTTTCCATCGATACCATAGCGGGCGGCCCTCCATTTGTTCTCATTGATCAGCGCCCTGGAATAGCTGATGAAATTGAGGTTTTGCAGTCGCAGTTTGTATAGTTTAGCGCATAAGGCTTGAAATAAAGCTGTAAATGCCATGGTTTCATCAATCAGCATCGGACAATCGCAAATCCTGAACTCTATAGTTTCAAAGAAGGGGTGGACCCTGATGTCCCACCAGATTTTTTTCGCATTGTCTATACTGTTGGTTTTAATCAGCAGCTTTACATAATTGTCATAATCTTCTATACTGTTAAAAATATCCGGAATACCAGTACGTGGAAATTTGTCAAAAATCTTTGTGCGGAATGATTTATATCCGGTGTTTCTACCTTCCCAGAAAGGGGAGTTGGTAGAAAGGGCAAATACGTGAGGTAAAAAGTACCTGACCTGGTTGGCGATGTGTATCGCCAGTTCACGTGATTGAAAACCTACGTGTACGTGCAATCCAAAAATGAGATTAGAACGTGCGGCCTCTTGCAGCTCATTTACAATTTCGCTATAACGTGGATGTTCTGTAATCAACTGCTTTTCCCAATGGGAAAAGGGATGGGTGCCTGCTGCTCCAATTCGCAGTCCCAGTTCACCGGCAAGCTGTGAAACGGTATAGCGCAATTGGGAGATCTCCTCGCGTGCCTGTTCTGTATTTCTGCAAATTCCTGTGCCTACTTCCACAACTGCCTGGTGCATCTCGGCCTTTACCTGATCTTTATGGATCTTTTGAGCGGCCTCTACTATTTTCTGATCATGTGATGTAAGTTCCCTGGTTACAGGGTCTACAACCATATATTCTTCCTCTATGCCGAGTGTAAAATCGTTCATCATGTCTTTCCCTTCTAATTGATCTGTCTTTATTTCCTTGTGGTAACTTTTTTAGCTCTTGCTACTTTTTTTACCTGGTGCTATTTTCGGTGCCGCCGCTTTTGCCGGGGCTGTCTTTACAGCTTTCTTCCCGGTAAGCGGTAATCCTGCGGCAGACGTTTTGATATATTCTCCCCATGTTAGGTTGTCCTGACCTTTAACTTGTGCTTTTGCCCTTTCAATAGCATATTGTGCACTGGTCTCTACTACCCAATCAAAATTTTCCTGCCCCACACTTGCAACATCTGCATCTGGCGCCGGGTTACAAAAATCGATGGCATAGGGAATCCCGTCCCTCACAGCAAATTCAACAGTATTGAAATCATAACCAAGATATTGGTTCAATTTGATTACATAATCATGAATCGTTTTCAGCAGTTTCTGACTTGATGGCGGGGCATCTACAACGTACCTTAAATGGAAAGGGTTACGGGGTTCGTACTGCATAATACGAACATACTTGCCACCGATACAATAGCACCTGAAGTATTCGTCAAAAAGGATTTCTTCCTGCAGCATCATTACATTTTGCTTAGTCTGACTGTGTTTGTCAAAAAAATCTTCTTTGTCCTGAAGTTTATATACATCCTTCCAGCCGCCGCCGTCAAAAGGTTTCATGTACGCAGGGAAGCCTGTATAGTTGAAAATGTTATCCCAGTCCAGCGGAAAAGCAAGGTTGCTGAAAGACTGGTCAGAGGTATCGTCTGGTTGCTCAAAAGAAGGGATCAGTGCTGTTTTTGGGACAGGTATACCTAATTTTTCTGCCAGGGCATTGTTGAAGAATTTCTCATCAGCACTCCACCAGAATGGATTATTGATCACCGCGGTTCCGGTAATTGCCGCATTTTTCATGGCTGCGCGGTAAAAGGGGACATCCTGGGAGATCCGGTCTATAATCACCGCATAGTCCAAAGGTCCCGCCTGGAATATCTTATCGATATTGACAAATTCTGCTTTAAATGCTTTGCCGTCAATTTCGTTTACACGTTTTACAAAAGCTTCAGGGAAGGATCTTTCCTTTCCAAATAAAATTCCGATTTTTTTCATCTGCAGGTAGTTGTTTTTTAATGTGTTGAAGCTATCAAGCGTTTGTGTTTATGATGTTAGGTTAAAGTAAATTCATGTAGCTTTATTCATATTGTGTTGATGTTGGGTTCAGGGCAATTGGGCCAGGTATTCGGGCAGCATTTGTCGCCATATTGGCCAGTCATGATCCGCATCCGGTCTTACATCAAGCCAGTGGTTGATCCCTTTTTCGTTTAAAGTTTGCGAGAGCCGCTCATTGTCGGCCCGGCACATATCCCTGTCTGTAGTGCCAAGTACAATCTTCATGTGCCATAAATCAGGGTTGTTGTCGTTAGGAATAAAATCAACAGGATTGTTAAAGTATACATCGTCATTGTAAAAGCCGTCCAGCTGCCCCCTGATATCGAACGCACCGCTCATACTGAACAGGTGGCTAACAAGCCAGGGATGACGGAAGGCAAAATTTGCGGCGTGATAACCACCAAAACTGCATCCCGCGGTAATGATTTTTGAATGCCCCGTTTCGTTCCTCGCCATGGCCGAAACTTCTTGTAGGATTAACTGATCATAACAAATATGATTGCGTACACGATCAGCAGGGGGGATATCCTTGTTGTACCAGCTCATACGATCAATGCTGTCTACGCAGTAAACCTTAATTTTTCCCTCTTCAATGAACCAACTTATCGCATCGATCATCTTGAAATCTTTATTTTCATAGTAGCGTCCCATGCTGGTAGGGAACAGCAAAACCGGATAACCACTATGTCCAAAAGTGAGGAGTTCAAAATCGGCGTTCAGGTTATGACTGTACCATTTTCTATATGCTTCCCCCATAAAGTAAAAATTAGATCCTTCAAGTTAGAAAAACAATTTGTGAAACAGCAAGTATTAATTGCATTATTTTAAGTGTTATGTCAAAAAAATGGAGTAGCTAAGTATTTTCTGCTGAGAATATTACCTTTGCAGAATATTTGTGAGAAAGGGGAATTGCTGAATTATGTATACTGCCATGTTGCTGCCGGAAGTTTTAAAAACCGAGAATAGTTTAAAATCTGTTTACCTGAAAAGGGAAGTAGAGCTGGAGATTTATGTTCCGGAGGACTTGCTGGGCAATGAAACGTTAAATTTATTGCTGATTAATGATGGGCAGGATGCCGCTGCACTTGGTTTGCAGGAAACGCTGAACCAGCTTTACCGGAATTATAAAATTGAGCCGCTTGTTGTTGTGGCTATAAAAACATCATCGGACCGTTTGCAGGAGTATGGGGTAGCCGGTCATCCTGATTTTTTAGGACGTGGGGGCAAGGCTGCTGATTATAATAATTTCATTATTAAAGAGCTGCTGCCTTTTGTGCAGGGCGAGGTTGATTTACCTATAAATGGTAAAAGGGCTTTTATGGGCTGCTCTTTGGGTGGCCTGACAGCTTTTGATATCGCCTGGAACAACGACAACTATTTTGATGCTGTGGGTGTATGCTCGGGTTCTTTCTGGTGGCGAAAAAAAGACCTGAAAGACGGGTATACAGATGACGACCGTATTTTACACACCTGTATTGCCGAAACGAAAAAGAGGCCTGAATTAAAGTTCTGGTTAATGACAGGAACTGAAGATGAAACGGCAGACCGCAACAGGAACTTTATTATAGATTCCATTGATGATACCATTGATGTGATTAAGGAGTTGCTTAAAAAAGGATATAAACGACCTGAAGATATTACTTACTATGAAATGGTAGGTGGTAAACATGATGTTGTAACCTGGGGAAAAGCAATGTTACCTTTTCTGATCTGGGCTTTTGGCCGAAAGCCGCTGTCATAAAAACATTTGGAAATGATCATTTTCCACATTGCTCTAAGCTAATCGCTTGATATATCGATAATAAACCTTATCTTTGCGCCAAAAATCATACGCATTTTATGCAAAAAATTAGAAATATAGCTATCATAGCCCACGTTGACCACGGTAAAACTACACTGGTTGATAAGATCTTACACGCTTGTTCAATCTTCCGTGATAATGAGCAGTCCGGAGATTTAATACTTGACAATAATGATCTGGAGCGTGAGCGAGGAATTACCATCGTATCTAAAAACGTTTCTGTACAATATAAAGATGTAAAGATCAACATTATTGATACACCTGGTCACGCCGATTTCGGTGGTGAGGTTGAGCGTGTATTGAAAATGGCCGATGGTGTGCTGTTATTGTGTGATGCTTTTGAAGGCGCCATGCCTCAAACGCGTTTTGTTACGCAAAAAGCTTTAGCTTTAGGATTAAAGCCAATTGTAGTTGTAAATAAGGTAGATAAAGAAAACTGTCGCCCTGAAGAAGTTTATGAGCAAATCTTTGAATTGTTCTTCAACTTAGAGGCCACAGAAGATCAGTTAGACTTCCCTGTAATCTACGGTTCATCTAAACAAGGATGGATGAGTACTGACTGGAAAGTGCCTACAACAGATATTTTCGCACTTTTAGATGCGGTTGTTGCTACGATCCCTCCTGCACCTACCAATGACGGTACTTTACAAATGCAGATTACTTCGTTAGATTATTCTTCTTTCGTAGGTCGTATTGCAGTTGGACGTGTACACCGCGGTAGCATCAAGGAAAACCAACCGGTTACCTTGATCAAACGTGACGGGAAAATGGTGAAATCAAGAGTAAAAGAATTATATACTTTCGAAGGTCTGGGTAAAATCCGTACTACTGAAGTAAAATCTGGTGATATCTGCGCAGTTGTAGGTATTGATGGTTTTGATATCGGTGATACCATCGCTGATTTTGAAGCACCAGAGCAATTACCGGTTATTAAAATTGATGAGCCTACGATGAACATGTTGTTCACGATCAATAACTCGCCATTTTTTGGTAAAGAAGGTAAATTCGTTACTTCTCAAAGGATCAGAGAGCGTCTATACAAAGAAATGGAGAAAAACTTAGCCCTTAAAGTGGTTGAGACAGAATCTCCTGATGCGTATTTGGTGTACGGAAGGGGTATTCTCCATTTATCTGTACTGATCGAGACTATGCGTCGCGAAGGTTATGAGATCCAGGTTGGTCAGCCACAGGTTATCATTAAAGAAATTGATGGTAAAAAATGTGAGCCAATTGAGACTTTGATCGTTGATGTACCGGGTGAAGTTGCCGGTAAGGTTATTGAATTGGTTACTCAACGTAAAGGTGAGTTATTGGTTATGGAGCCTAAAGGTGATTTACAACACTTAGAATTTGAGATTCCTGCACGTGGTATCATCGGATTGAGAAATAACGTGTTAACTGCAACAGGTGGTGAAGCCATTATGGCACACCGTTTCAAAGCTTATGAGCCTTGGAAAGGTACAATCCCTGGCAGATTGAACGGCGTATTGGTTTCTATGGAAAAAGGAAGTACTACTGCTTATTCAATTGATAAATTGCAGGACCGCGGTCGTTTCTTTGTTGATCCGGGAGTAGATATTTACGAAGGTCAAATCCTTGGTGAGCACATCCGCGACAATGATTTGGTTATCAATATTGTAAAAGGTAAAGCATTGACTAACATGCGTGCTTCTGGTACAGATGATAGTCAGCGTATTGCTCCGGCAATTAAATTCTCTTTGGAAGAAGCAATGGAGTATATCCAGGCTGATGAGTACATTGAGGTTACACCGGCAAGTATGCGTTTACGTAAAATCCACTTAACTGAGGCTGAACGTAAAATAAAAGGTAAAAACTTCTAAGCGTTTTTATATTTTATTTATAAATATATGAAGGTGCCCTAAGAAATTAGGGCACCTTTTTTTAATTTAAACAAATAGCCGCTATATTTACTTATGAATTTGTTCAGTAAGCTTCAATATAAAGTCAATAGTCGATTAAAAACATATAAAGGCAAGCAGCGTGCGGAAAAGCGGAAAGAAACCATATTAAATTATTATGGCAAAAATGAACCCGCAGATTCGGAGTTAAAGGCGGCCGTTGCCTATCTTAAAAATCATCCTCTGGGTGTTTTTCTGGACTCATTCACCGATCAATATGATTTTAATAATATTGAAGTTCATAAAGATGGATCTAATGGCCTTTTGTGGGTAAACCATGCCGGGCATCGATTATACTTTAAGCGGTCATACAACGTCACCACCGTAAAAATGCTTTACAATGGTTTGCTTGCCGAGCAGGATCCCGAATCCCCACATCGTTATACAGCCGAAGGATTTGAGTTGAAGCAAGACGATGTATTACTGGATGTAGGATCGGCAGAAGGGATATTCACTTTATCAAATATCACTATACTGAAAAAGGCATACTTGTTTGAAAGAGAACCCGAATGGCTGGAGGCATTGGAAGCTACCTTTGAACCTTGGAAAGATAAAGTAGAGATTATTTCTAAGTTCGTGTCCGATGTAAATGATGCTGAAAATATTTGTATTGATACGTTTTTGGAAGAAAAGCATTTGATGCCAAATATGGTTAAAATTGATGTCGAAGGAGCTGAAGACCGGGTATTAAGAGGGATGGAGCAAACAATAGCACAACATCATCCTGATATCGCATTGTGTACTTATCATAAACAGCATGATTTCAATAAATTCAACACCTATTTGACTGAAAGGGACTATACAACAAGTACCACCAAAGGATTGATGTTCTTCCTAAGTTCGGGTGAAACCTTAAGCCCTCCTTTTTTTAGAAAAGGACTTTTACGGGCGAAGGGAAAAACAACTTAAGGAAAATAAAACAACTATTTTTTACCTGGTAAATACCTGCCGACCGTATTATTTATCAATCTGTTGATGTCTTCAGATAAGCGAAGGTAGTATACAGTCCCACCAAACAATAGTGTGATGGAGGCTGCACGAAACAGACCGTCTATGATAAAATTGGAGAACGGTGGGATGGCATTTACTATGTAGTAAGTGACGATGCCAGTTATGATTGTAAGCGGCGTTCTGTAAGTAAAGGGCTGCATCTTAAAAACGAGTAAAATGAACAGGTACCTTGCTAAGTTAAAAACAAGGAAAGTAACTGCAGAAGCTATTGCTGCACCTGTTAAGCCATAAAGGGGAATAAAGATCAGGTTCGCAGCAATGGTAACGCCTATTAATGCAAGATTAAAGAAGGAATCGTATTTGTAGAACTTAGATGTAGAAAGAATAACCCCATTTACGCCCGTAGATGAGTCAATGAGGTAACCAAGACCTATGAAAAAGATGACATAATGCCCTGATGCGTATTCAGGAGGTAGTTTGTAATAGATGTTATGGATATTTGACCAGATCAGTAAAAAAAGAAACAGGGTAACTACCAGCTGACTGATACAACTTTTTTTATAGACAGATTTGATCTCCTGCATATCCTCATTTTTCCAGGCTTCGGCAATAACAGTATAGGCGATCCCGTATAACGACCTTGCTGGTAAGCTGATAATGGTTGCAAAGGCGAAAGCTAAAGTGTAAACTGCTGTGCTGCCGAGTCCGAACTCTTTGTTGATCATATACTTATCTATATTCTCGACAATAAAAGGGGAGGTCCCTGTCAATATTCCGAAAATACACATATGAATAATTTGTCTTCTTAACGATTTGTCAATAAACTTTAAATTAAGGCGGAAAGACAATTGATTTCGCTTGTACAAACGAAAGGCAATCATTGCCGTAGGGATAATATTGCATATGAGCCATACCCACATAAAGGCTTCAAAGCTTACAGATTGGAATATTAACAGAAGAAACGCACCAAGTAATAGTAAACGTTTGGTAAATTCCTTCAATACTTTGCCCATAATGGTGTCGTACAGCATCCGGGAATACAACTCCAGAATATTGAAAAGCAGGGTGAAAAAAGTTAAAGGAACGAGGTACCAGTAATAGGTGGCAAAAAGGTTATCCTTCGCATTCTTTTGCTGAATAATCTGATCTTTTAAAAAGTATATCGCAACACAGAATAGTATGAAACCGACAGCCGAAATCAAACAGGCCAGTCCGAGGTATCCATTGTCATGATTTTCGGAATCCCTGAAATACGGGAAAATCCGGGCTGTCGCATTAAAACCCAGGATCGCCATTTGTGCCAGCAAGATTGAAAATGATGTCAGTATACTGATCAAGCCCATTTGTTCCGGGCTCATAACTTGGGGTTGGATGAGATAAACTGAAAAGAAGCCGATTAAAACCCCTACATAGGAATAGAATGTCCCCTTTAATGTTTGTTGTTGAATAATACCCATCCCTTACAAAGGTCGTTTTTTACTTGATTTTATATATCTCATTTTGCAAATATATTTCCCCTCATATTGTAATATGTGCGTTTATATTGTAAACTTGCAGGGATAAGATGGCAAAGATAACATATAATATTTGTGTGTTAATTGTTACCTATAGCAATAGGTGGCAATTTTTAGCACAAGTACTTGAACGCGTTAGTGCATTTGAAAATGTAACAGATATTGTGGTCGTCGATAATGCGTCTGCATATAGTGTAGCAGGTAACTGTAAGCAGTTAGCAGATGAAAAGATTAAAGTCATCACCAACAAGGAGAACCTAGGTTCTGCAGGGGGGTATAAGATTGGGTTGGAATACTTTAAGCAGGAGAGTGGGGCAAATTTTGTCTGGTTACTCGATGATGATAACCTGCCTGCTATAGACGCACTTGATCAGCTTACCAGTGCATGGTCATCTATTCCCGGTTCTGATGATCAAAAAGCTTTGTTTTCACTCCGACCGGATAGAAAGCAGCATGTGATGATTGCGCAGGGTGAAGATGCAGGCCGCTTTTTTGCAGCACAGAATAGTTTTATGGGCTTTAACCTGTTTCGTATCCCAATTAATCAGTATTATAAACTGAGGGACAAATTTGTTACACCCGGAGCTTTTAAGGAAAAGGCAACTATGCCATACGCGCCATATGGCGGTATGTTTTTTCATAAACGAATGATTGACCTGATCGGTTATCCTGAGGAAAAGTTCTTTGTGTATGCCGATGATTCTGAATATACATATAGAATAACAGAAAAAGGTGGACAGATCTGGCTGGTCCCCGCAAGTCAGGTTACGGATGTGGACACTTCTTATGGTATCAGTTATACCAGGCATTTCTGGCGATCGGTATATTTAGACCTATGGAGTTTTCGTACTTATTACCAGGTTCGGAACAGTGTTTATTTTTATGACCAGGCGAATGTAACCAATCGTGCAGTGTACCGACTTAACAAATGTCTGTTTTTGGCCGGACAATGGCTCATTAGCAGGATTACAGCGAAGGGTGCCAATTATGGTAAGCTTTTAAAAGCCATTGAGGATGGCCTGGCAGGTAGGTTAGGCATGGTAAATCCAGAAAAATATAGTTAGATTTGAGTGTACAATTTCGTGCCTCTTATCAGCGTTCATAGTATAATTATTTAAATCATTGCGAATGCAAAATTTTGCTCCAATTGCTCTTTTTGTTTACAACCGTCCTGAGCATACGCGCAGAACATTAAATTTCCTTAAAAAAAATCACCTCGCTGAAGAGTCGAGGTTGTTTATATTTTCGGATGGTGCCCGTGCAGGAGCAGAAGAGCAGGTGAACGCGGTAAGGGAACTGGCGAGAAGCATCAGTGGGTTTAAATCTGTTGAGGTGATAGAACGTGAGCGCAATTATGGTCTGGCCAATTCTGTTATTGAGGGGGTAACCCGGTTAACTAAAACGTATGGGCGGACAATCGTACTGGAAGATGATGTGCTGACTTCTCCTTATACACTTCAGTATTTTAATGATGCGCTGAATAAATACAATGATGTAGAAAAAGTGATGCATGTAACTGCTTATATGTATCCTATTCCGCATGAAAAACTGCCGGAGACTTTCTTTTTAAGGTTGGCCAGTAGCCAGGCATGGGGAACATGGGACCGGGCATGGAAAAATTTTGAGCCCGATATCGATAAAATCATCGCCAGGTTTGATGATCAGTTAAGGCATCAGTTTGAACTGGAGGGAGGAATGAATTTCTGGAAACATGTAATGGAGTTTAAACATGGAAGGAATAACTCCTGGGCTATAAGATGGTATTCATCAGTATTTTTAAATAAAGGGCTCTCTGTAAACCCGGCATTGTCGCTCATAGAGAATATAGGGCATGATGGTTCTGGCGTCCACTCAGGGGTAAGTACCATTTACAAAGGCTCGATTAACAATTTCAGGATCACGGAATTCCCTGAAAAGCTGGAAGAATATAAACCCGGTTACCAGGCAGTAAGACACTTTTTAAAACACCGAAAAGGAACATATTTGCAACGTGGCCTGCGTTATTTAAATCATGTGCTCACAAAATTGAAAATGCATAAAAGTTAAGGAGGTCCGGCGTTGAAGATTACACACTTGAGTACTTACGGGGGAGATGGAAAAGTTGGGTCGGAAGTTTTAAGACTGGATCAAAGTTTAAAATCATCCGGCGTTGGTTCAGTGCTCATATGTCTTCATCAGGCAGATCATCGTAGCGGCGCTAAGTTAATATCGGATGGTCTTTTTGCAAGGCTGTTTGCCTGGTTTAACACCTTTGCTGAACATCTTTTAGCTAAAATCCTGACAAAGAAATCCGGGATGCCATTTTCTTTACAATGGTTTGGCCGTTCTGTTATTCATCATCCCGCAGTAAAGGAGGCGGATGTTATTCACCTGCATTGGGTAAATGATGGCTTTTTATCGCCCAAATTTCTTGCCCAGCTGGATGAACTGGAGAAACCCGTGGTATGGACATTTTACGACAGTAATGCTTTTACCGGCGGGTGTCATGATCACCGGGATTGTGAGCATTATCACAAAGAATGCGGACTTTGTCCCTTATTAAAGATAAGCGGTAAGGATGATCTTTCCCATCATACATGGTCACGTAAAAAGAAAGCCTATTCAGAATTGAACTGCCATATTATTGCTGGAGATAAAGAGATGGCCGACGCAGTGAAGCTGAGTAGTTTGATGGGGTTCAGGGAAGTTGTCATTATTCCAAAGTCGATACCTAAAGTTTTTAAGCCTTACCTTAAAGCAGAAGCCAAAAAGGTACTGAGGATTGATCCGGATAAGTTTGTTTTAATGGTAAATTCCACGCTCCTTTTAGAGGATGTGCTGAAAGGTGCTTTTAACCTCCTGGATACCTTGAATGATTTAGTGGGCAGGCCGGGGATTGATCCCTCAAATTTCGAACTGGTTATTCTTGGAAGTAAGACCGGTGAAACATTGCCCGCATTCCCTATTAAAACAACATTTTTGGGTACAATAAGTAATGATGAACATTTATCTAAATGTTATTCGGCAGCGGATGTTTTTATTGTGCCTACTTTGCAGGACCGGTTACCGGATGGCGTAATGGAGAGCCTTTCTTGCGCTACGCCCGTAGTGGCTTTTGAAACTACAGGAACGCTTCGGGTGGTAAGACATTTGGAGAATGGTTACCTGGCGGAATATGGCTCCCTGGATGATCTGGCGACTGGTATCGAATGGTTGTATCATGATGAAAATGCGCCGGATATACAAAAAGAAGCACGAAGAACGATATTAACTCAATTTTCTGAGACTGTTATTGCCGAAAAACACTTATTATTGTATCAGTCACTTATTGATCTCCAACCGAAGTAATTAGTTTTTAAGCCCCATGCAGCCAAAGTTAAGTGTCATTACCATCGTTTATAACAATGTAAAGGATATTGAGCGCACGATGCTTTCAGTTCTTAACCAGACCTATAAGAATATTGAATATATCATTATCGATGGCGCTTCAACAGATGGGACCAAGGATGTGATCTATAAGTATAAATCAAAACTTGCGCAGTTTATTTCTGAACCCGACAAGGGGATTTATGATGCAATGAATAAGGGACTTTTCCTGGCGACAGGCGATTATGTCTTATTTATGAATTCCGGGGATGAAATCTATGCGCCGGAAACTGTAGCAGATGTATTTGATACCGAGTCTGCCGCTGATATTTATTATGGGGAGACAGAAATGTTTAATGAGCAGTGGCAAAGTCTGGGACAAAGACGGCACTGTACGCCTGAAGATTTTAACTGGAAAAGTTTCAGGTATGGTATGAACATCAGCCATCAGGCTATTTATGTAAAAAGAAGTATTGCCGAACCATTCGATCTCCGGTATAAGTATAGTGCAGATATTGACTGGATTATCCGGGCGGCAAAAAATGCATCAAGTATTGTCAACACACATATGTATGTGGCCAAATATCTGGTAGGTGGCGTTTCAAAGAAAAAGCATCTGGCCAGTTTAAAAGAACGGTTTCAGATATTTACCAAATATTACGGCTTGGTCCCTAATCTTATTAATCATGTTTTTATATCCTTTAACCTTGTGCAATATTACATCAGGCATCGCCGGACAAATGACTAGGCGAAGTATAAAGAAATAGAAATCCATATAATTTTAACCAGTTGAAAGTAGTACATATCAATACATATGAGGGCAATGGGGGAGCTGGCAGGGCATGTTTGCGGATAAATGATGCGCTAAAGGCCAGGGGAGTAAACTCCAGGGTGATGACGTACTTTAAATTTAAAGAAAGTACGGTTACCACTGTTTTTAGTAAAAGTATTTTCCAAAAGGCTAAAGCTGTCATAAATATCCTTGCAGAGCGGTATCTTTCTAAAGCCGTAACCAAAGCCGTTAAAATACCTTTCTCCCTGCAATGGTTTGGTAGCTCCATCGTTAACCATCCTTTGGTTCAGGATGCTGATATTATTCATTTGCATTGGATTAATCATGGTTTTTTATCCCCCAGGTTTATCGGGGAACTTAGCGCTTTGAATAAACCAATTGTCTGGACTTTTCACGATAGTAATCCCTTAACGGGAGGCTGTCATGTTCGTTATACCTGCCAGGGTTACCTTTATGAATGTGGCAATTGTCCGGTGCTAAAAAAAACCGGGCAAAATGATTTCTCCCATAAAACCTGGGAGGCAAAGCAAAAAGCCTATTCAAAGCTTAACTTCCATGTGATCTCGCCTAGTAGCTGGATGGGGAATTGTGTTAAGGAGGCCTCATTAACTAAAGACCATCCCGGTTCAGTTATTTCAAACGCACTGGATACCGCTCTTTTTAAACCTGCAGACAAAGCCGCGAGCAGACGGGAATTAGGTGTTGATCCAGCTGCTAAAATTATTCTTGCTGGCTTCATGCCGTCTACAGATGACAGGCACAAAGGGCTTAAGGAGCTTCAGGAAACGATTCAGCATTTATGTACTGACCCCGGCGTAGATAAAAATAAGTTGCTGCTGCTGTTTTATGGCAGTGATGGGGAGGGGGTGACGTTAGATATTCCTATACCATATAAATTTGCGGGTAAAATTGACAATGACGACTTACTGGTAAAACTTTACAGCGCGGCAGATGTGTTTTTATTCCCTTCAATTGAAGAGAGTATGGGCTACACCGCATTGGAAAGCCTCTCTTGCGGCACACCTGTCGCGGGTTTCCATACCTCAGGTGTAACAGATGTGGTCATTCATAAGGAAAATGGTTATCTCGCGAAATTATACGATACGAAAGAACTTGCGGAAGGTGTAAAGTGGATACTGGATGATGCAGACCGCAGCAGGCTGTCTAACCATGCAAGAACCTGGGCCGTTTCGAAATTCGACCTGCAGGTTATTGCAACGCAACATATATTGTTGTACGATAGCTTAATGAAGGTCTAAAATATCTCCAGTTTCCGATCGGATTTCTCTGTTAAAATGGTATAGGCATTTGCAAATTTTTCTGTTCTGTTCTGCCCTAAAAGAGACCCAAGCACTTTTTTAACCTTGTATTCCAGGTCAATCTTCAATGATTTTAACATTGATTTCGGTGCTTTTTTATTCACGAATTCATTGTATTTTGTAGTTGCCGGAGGAATAAGAGAGGTTTTATCTGCCCTGATGTCTAAGGCTTCTGTTTTTAACAGGAAGCGGATTAATGAGGGTGTATACATATTGATGTGCCCATAAGCCAGGAAGTGTTTCATCCGGTTTTCTACCCCAAAACGATAATCTAGCGGAACTTCTATCACAATATACTTTGATACCCGTTTCAGTTCTCTGATCACCAACCGTTCATGCTCAACATGCTCCAGTACGTGCGAAAGAATAACAACATCGAAAAAGCTATCAGGATAAGGGATTTGATAGCCATCAAATAGTTTTACTTCAACAACGCTTTTGAGGTTACGCTTTTTGATCAGCTCGGCCGCACTTTCTACAATTTCCAGCGCATACATTTCGTTACTAAAGCCCCATTCATCCAGATACTGAAGAATACTGCCATCGCCCGCTCCAACTTCCAGAACTTTTTTAAAGGAGATGTCTTTACACACATCTACAATGTTCTGGGCTTTAGCCCTCGCACTTAGCAGGCGCCATTCTGTATTACTACCCACATAGCAATTCTCATATGCCTCGTTTATAGTACTGGTAACTTTATCCATTGAATTGATTTTTTTTCTAAATATAATATTTATCCGATTGGATTACCAAGACGGATATTAAAAATGAAGTAGTAACTCTTCCAGATTGGTAATCTGCCATGCTACATCATGCGGTTTCTCTTTTTTAAGTGGATTGAAGTAAATGGCTTTTATTCCATAGTCCTGTGCCCCGCGGATATCTGCCTCCAAACTGTCACCTATCATAATGCTCTCGTGTTTCTCCGCTTCGGCTTTATTTAAGGCGTATTCGAAAATGGCCTTATGAGGTTTGTTTACGCCTACATCTTCTGAAATGATTACGTTACGGAAGTAGGGGTTAAGGCCAGAAACATCCATTTTTGTAAGCGTAGTTTCTTTAAAGCCATTAGAGATGATGTGCAATTGGTATTTTTCATAAAGATAACCCAGCACCTTTTCCGAACCTAAGAACAGGTTGGTTTTAGTAGGGCTGATGCGCACATAGTCCTCCTCAAATTGTGTTGGTATTTTATCAGGTTTTACCCCCAACTGCCGGAATGTTTTATGAAACCGCTCCGATCTCAGCTGTTCTTTGGTAATTTTACCAACATGATATTCTGCCCAGAGCCGGTGGTTATTCTCTGTATAAGTAGCAATAAAATCTGTGCAGGAGCTCAGGCCTAATTTTTCAAGCTCATAAAGTTCATAAAGCTCCTTTAGTGTTTCTTCAGCATTTCTATCGAAGTCCCAGATGGTATGGTCCAGGTCGAAGAATATATGTTTAATCATCTTTTTTAACGTTTTAAAGACAGGGGGGCAGGGTATTGGCTGCTGTTCGCATCCTATACCTTGGGGCCATAAGCCAGATCACCTGCGTCACCTAATCCGGGGACAATGTACGATTTACTCGTCATTTCCTCATCAATAGCGCCTAACCATAATTTGGCTTTAGGGAAATTCGCCCTTACATGCCTTACCCCCTCAGAGCTGGCAATGGCACAAACGATGTGTAAATCTTTAATTTTATATCTGGCAATAAGCTCTTTACAGCAAAGCACCATACTCATGCCGGTGGCCAGCATAGGGTCGACCATGATTACTGTTTTTCCGTTAAGGTCGGGTGAGGAAACATATTCTATCGCGATTTCAAAATTACCGCTTTTATGCACTTTTCGGTAGGCAGCGACAAACGCGCATTCCGCACGGTCAAAAATATTGAGCATCCCCTTGTGCATAGGAATACCAGCCCTGGTAATTGTTGCAAGTACGGGTTGGGCAGCCAGCCTTACCGTATTGGCAATGCCCAATGGGGTCTGTGTTTCCGTTTGTAGGTATTCAAGTGTTTTGCTGATCTCAAAAGCAAAGAATTCTCCAATCCGTTCCATATTGGTACGGAAACGCATAGCATCCTTTTGAATATTTTCATCCCTGATCTCAGCGATAAAAACATTTGCAATTGAATTGGTTTTACTGAGTTCGAATATCATTACATAAAGATAAAAAATAAAAATCACCATTAACCAGCTTCACATGATCTATGAGCTCATTTATTTGTAACAACAACTCAGTGGTTTTATTGTTCAGCAGGGCAGCATCAGTAGCCGCCACGGGGTGTAAAAGCAATTGGGTAACTTTTTCCAATTGCAGATCGTACCAGTAAAACGGAACGCATGTGCCGGCACGGAAACCGGGATGTTTGCTGTAATACATGCTGTAATCATACTTCGTCTTACTTTTTGTTAATTTGACATAGCTTTTAGGGATTCGCATGTTCGCATCGGAATGATGTTCGTTCGTTTGAATTGGCATCAACATACGGGGCTTTTGTGCCTGCTTATGCCGTTGCATATCGGTGATGATTTGGTTGATGGCAGTCCTGTTTTCTTCCCTATTGTTTATTCTTTTGTCTAGATAGGTTTTGAGTCTGTTAATCGCATTTGAAATGATGTTTTTTCTGTTAAGTTTTGGCTTGGGCGACATCGCATAAAGTGGAAAAAAGGAAAAACGCTTAGTACTGAAAGGTAAATCAGGGAAATGTTTTAATAAGATATTCTTCAGGATCAATGCCCAGCTGTCGATTACCGGAAACCTCAATAAGCCGAATTTGTGCTGCATGCTGCTTTCAGGAGGGAATAGTTCATTCTCCGAGGCTTTAAACGGGAGGTACTCTTCATAGCGGCTCAAAAAATAGAAGGAGGCGGCAAATACATCAAAAGGAAGTGTACTTTTCGTTACAGGAAAGGGGACACTGAGTTCTGCGAACGTGGTCGTTTTTATGTGCTGATCAGTAATTTTATGTTCAAAGAGCAGGTCCGTGCTCTTGAAATAGAGTTCCGATGCGAGGGGTTGGGGAGCGTAGCTGAATTTAGGTAGTGCCGATTGTTTAAACTCCTCCGTGTTTGTGGTAAAACTGAGTTCAGTCTTCAATATATCTTCAAACATAAATCCGAAGATGTACTTTATACGGGGGCTAAGCTGCGGGACGTAAACTAAAAGTTTCATTTGCTTATTTTTTTACGTGTGTTACATTGCTTTATTTTCCTTCAAACTACCTGTGGCAGATCGACTGTAAGAGAACGTGAGAACGTGAGCGCGCATGAGAGCAGCCATGTGATTATTAACTATAAATTTAACATATAAATACTCAAATTACTTGCTTTAAAAATATTCCTATCTTTGATATTCAGCATTATGTTATAAGTCAGAGACCAGAATTGCCACAAAAACCCATATATGAGAAGCCTGATACTCAGGAAAAGCAAAAAAAGTTTGATGAAGCGGAATTGCTAAAAGCAATTGCCAATGGTAGTCAGGAAGCTTTTACAATCCTATTTGAAGACCGGCATTCCCAATTTTATACGTTTGCTTTTAAACTTACACGCTCTAAGGCCCTGGCAGAAGAAATTATACAAGATGTTTTTTTGAATATCTGGATAAACCGGGCTGCTCTTGAAAACATGCTGAACTTTGACGCTTATCTCAATAGAATTACACGTAATCTTTCTTTCAATGCCCTGCGTAATATTGCAAAAGATAAAGTAATGGTAAACGGGTTGCCAGATGATGAAAATTTTCCCGACCATTCTACTGAACAATCGCTGGCGTACAACGATACCCTGTCGTTAATGCGGGCCGCGATAGCGAAGCTTCCCCCTCAGCAACAACTGATTTATAAACTCTGTCATCATGAAGGCCTAACCTATGAGCAGGCGGCTATCAAACTTAACATCGCGCCTTCAACGGTACATTCGCATATGAAAGCTGCACTTGGTAATTTAAGGGTTCATTTCAAAAAGATGGGTGTTCCTCTATTGCTGATCGGAATTTTGCTGCCCTGAAAGATTTGAGTGATTTAGCTGTTTTTCGAGCCATCATCGACGATTTAATACTCATCTTTAACTAATTGATATTACTATTTGATTTGTTTTTAATCAAATAGTAATACTAATTGATTATATTTGAATCATGAAAGAAAGAGATGTTTACGCTGATTTATTGAAACACAGTCAGAAAAAACAGGTTACTGTAATCACAGGTATGCGTAGAGTAGGTAAAAGCACTGCTGTAAAATACATTTTGCAACATATTGATCATAGCAATTATCTCTATCTTGATTGTGAACGAATAGAAATCAGGGTTCTTTTTAATAATCCTAACTACGAAGATTTAAAAAGCGCATTGGAGTTAATGGGCTTGGATTTTTCTAAGTCAGCTTTGATAGCTCTGGATGAGATACAATTGGTTGAGAACCTTCCAAGCGTAATTAAATATCTGTATGATACTTATAATGTGAAGTTTGTTGTTACTGGATCAAGTTCTTATTATATGAAAAACCAGTTTTCCGAAAGTTTGGCTGGAAGAAAAAGAATATTTGAAATGTATCCACTTAGCTTTAAAGAGTTTTTACGTTTTAAGGAAGTTGCAGTAGCTGATTATGAAAAGTATGCCTGGCAGACGTTTAATAAAGCTTGGTATAGTAAATTTAAAGATTTGTATGCAGAGTATATTCGCTACGGGGGATTTCCTGAGGTCGTACTCGAGGAAGAACATAGTGACAAAATTGAACTATTAAAAGACATTATCAATTCTTACATAGAGTTGGATGTAAAATTACTATCGGATTATTCCATAAGTGAAGACTTATATAAACTGGTAAAGATCCTGGCAGCTCGTGCTGGTAATAAAGTTGATTACACAAAAATTAGCAGCGTTACAGGGATAAACCGTCAAAAAATAGCCTCATACATTCAATTGTTAGAATATACTTATTTTATTTATCAGGCTAAACCCTTCACGAAAAATATTGACAAGGAGATTTCCCAACAGACAAAACTTTATTTTGCAGATACGGGGGTATTGAATGTCCTGGCTGGTGAACAACTATCTAGTGGACAAATCTTTGAAAATGCGATAGCTGCACAGCTGAAAAGTCAGGGAACGATACAATACTATCAAAAGAAAACTGGGCAGGAAATTGATTTTATTTTTAACGGAGATACTGCTCTGGAGGTAAAAGAAACACCTGTACAACAAGATAAGCAGACCGTTGAACAAAGGGCATTAGCCATTGATATTAATAAGTGCTTTGTTCTGGGCAGAAATCTCTCTAATAGCAGCTTCTCTGATTTTATCTGGGGTGGAAATATTTATTAAAGATTATTTGAAAAATATTTTTACCAGCACTACCCCGGCCATCATTTTTTCGTGTCAATGTATATGCAGGCCTTTTATAGACGAATAAAAGTATTAAAAAATTGCTTGCTATGAATATGATGAATCAAAGACTCCCATATCTGTTGAACCGGTATTTAAACAAAAGTTGCTCTGGTAATGAGCTTGCCGAGTTTTATGCACTGGTGAATGATCCCGCAAATGAAATGGAGTTTGACGATTTACTTTCTGATGCAATTTATAATACAGATGGCGGGTATCATTTAAATCCCGACAGAAAGCCAGCTGTATTGCAGCATATATTTAACAGTGGGGAGCAAGAAGTGCCAGTTGCAAAGCCACTATTAGTAAGAAGGGGCTGGAATTGGCGAAGATTATCCACCATTGCGGCACTTTTGTTATTGATAAGTACTGTGGGATTATACTTTTTTGGCGTCCCACGTCCTTTTGATAAGGGAGATAAGCAGATCACAGCTAACCATAAAACCCAGATCTTGCCTGGAGGGAATAACGCCATTTTAACCCTGTCTAATGGTATTGTAATTAATTTACAACAAGCAGAAAATGGTAAACTGGCCGATGAAGGTAACGTGTCGGTAACCAAGAATAAAAACGGCCAATTGATTTATAACATTAACAATACATCAGATAAAAGAAGCATCAATTCGTTATCAATTAACACCTTAACTACACCTCGTGGAGGTCAATATCAACTGAATTTGCCGGATGGCAGCAAAGTATGGCTCAACGCCGCCTCATCCCTTAAGTTCCCCTCAACTTTTACAGGTTTAAACCAGAGAAAAGTTGAGTTGAGCGGCGAAGCTTACTTTGAAATAGCTAAAGTGACTGTTAAGGATAAAAGCGCAAGAAATAAGGAAGTTAGGCTTCCATTTATTGTGGTCACCGGCAGGCAGAAAGTAGAGGTGTTGGGTACACATTTCAATGTCAACGCCTATACAGATGAGCTAAATACTAAAACCACTTTGCTGGAAGGATCTGTGAAAGTTACAGACGCGGATGAGCGGCATACAGTGACCCTGAAGCCGGGACAACAGTCGGTATTGAACGCAGATGCTTTGGTTATTGAACGGGCAGATGTGGAGAAGGGCATAGATTGGAAAAGCGGTAAGTTTATCTTCAAGAACGAAAGTCTGGAAAGTATCATGAGAAAAGTTGCACGCTGGTATGATGTAGAAGTGATCTATGCCGGAAATGTACCTAAACAGGAAACCTTTAGCGGCACGGTATCCAGGTTTGACGACGTAGAGAAAGTATTACGCAGGCTTGAACTTACCGGTGAAGTCAGATTTAAGATCAACGGAAGACAGATAACTGTATTAAAATAAACGATATAAACACCTAATTAAAAACCATGACAAGATATTTACGATAAATCCTGAAAACAAAAGGTGTACTATAAAAAAACCGGAGCGTGTTCTCAGCATGCTCCGGTTAAAATGATGAGTTAACCCCTTTCCGGTTTTAACACCGGAAGAAAATTGTAACCATTTCTGGCATTAACCCAACTAAACAAAACTATGAAATTAAATGCTTTTAACCTAGGCATGCCACAGGCCCGGCTGCCTCAAAAAATCCTGTTGATGTTAAACCAAGCTATCGGCAGGTTTAACGAAACCGGTAAACGGAAACTACTTATGCGCGTTAAATTAGTCGTATTGATCATGACCACCTGTCTGATGCAGGTCGCTGCCGCAGGTTTCGCACAGAAACTTACTTATAAACAGAAAGGTGCAACATTGGAGCAGATCTTTAAAGAAATAACCAAACAAACCGGTTATGAAGTTTTTTATGCTGATAAAGGAATCAGTGCCATTAAGACAATGAATGTTGATTTTAACAATACAGACCTGACAGCTGTGCTTGATAAATGTTTATCAAAGCAGGCTTTGTCTTATTCCATCGAAGATAAAAGCATTGTGATCCGTGTTAAACAGAAAACCATTTTTGATAAAGTAATGGATTTCATTGTAGCGGTGGAAGTAAAGGGAAGGATATTAGATGAAAAAGGACTGCCTTTACCAGGAGCAACCGTAAGAACAAAGGATGGTAAAATGAGTACCCAAACCAATGGAAATGGTGAGTTTCAATTGGCAGGTGTAGATGAAAATGCCCTGCTGCTGATCAATTACCTGGGGTATAAAACCAGGGAAATTACCGTTGCCGAGCTGAAAGCCAACCCGGTAATTCAAATGGAGGTTAAAGCAGGTGAGCTTGATGAAGTTAATGTTGTGGTAAATACAGGATATCAGACACTTCCGAAAGAAAGGGCTACAGGTTCGTTTACACACATTAGTAAAGAGAAACTTAACCAGCAAATCGGCAGAAACATCATCAGTAGATTAGATGGGGTAGCAAATAGTATGTCTTTTGACAGAGGCTCTTCCCTTCGCCCGGCTTATACCGTTAGGGGCTTAAGTAGTATCAATGGAAATCAGTCACCTTTGATCGTGCTGGATAATTTTCCTTATGAAGGCGATCTGAACAATATCAACCCGAATGACATTGAGAGTATTGATATTTTAAAAGATGCACAGGCTTCTTCCATTTGGGGTGCACGTGCAGGGAACGGCGTAATTGTAGTCGTTACTAAAAAAGGAAAACTAAATCAGCCCTTAACGATTAATTTCAATTCTAGTGTAACCGCTACCGCTAAGCCGGACCTGTTCGATTTGAAACTGATGAATACAAGTGATTTTATTGACCTGGAGCAGTTCCTGTTTTCAAAGGACCGGTATAAAGCTCAGGAAAGCAATAAAAGCAGACCCGAACTTTCGAAAGTAATAGAGTTATTGATCGCAAAGAGAGACAATAAGATTACAGCAGATCAGGCTAAAGCCGGAATTGATGCGCTAAGAGGTATTGATGTTAGAAATGAAGCCGGAAAAGCCCTTTACAGAACGGCCGTAGATCAGCAATATGCTATTGGATTTGAGGGTGGGTCGGCAAAAGCAGCTTATAACATCTCTGCGGGCTACGATAGGAGCCTGTCCACACTTTCGGCCACCGATGACCGCATTAACCTGCGCGCATCGAATATCTTCAAACCGATTGAGAAATTACAGATCAATACCACTTTGTATTATACCAATGCCAGCTCTAAATCAGGTAAACCGGGATATGATGGCTCTTCTATCGGAAAAAAGATCTATCCCTATACACAGTTAAAGGATGAAAATGGTAATGATATCGCGATAGACGTATACCGCAGACCTTATACAGATACTGCAGGTATGGGTAAGTTGCTCGACTGGAAATATTACCCGCTTGAGGATTATAAACACAATATAGCGAGCTCAAACTTGCAGAGTATTGTGGCAAGTGTGGGACTGAACTATGAATTTATGAAGGGTTTGAACCTGGATTTGAAGTACCAGTACGAGAACCAGCAAATAAAAAGTAAGGTCCATCAGGACATAAATAGTTTTGAGGCCAGGGATTTGATTAACAGAGGCTCTATTTTAAACCGTAAAACGGGAATTGTAGACTATGTGATACCCTACGGAGGAATTTTAAGAAACAGTACCGCTGGTATCGTTTCTCAGAATACAAGGGCACAAATAAATTTTGATCAGACTTATGGTGATCATACCATCGTGGCCATTGCAGGATCCGAAATCAGGTCAACTGAAACAAAGGGTAACCGCTATTACATATACGGTTATAATGATGAAAACCTGGATTTCAAAAACGTAGATTACAGAAATCAGTATACAGATTTTATGACGGGCTTTAAAGCTTATCCTTCAGACGGTTTGAAGCTGGACGAGAAGCTGATGAACTTCGTTTCTTTTTATGGAAACGCAGCCTATACCTACAAGAAAAAATATACTTTATCCGGAAGTGCGCGTAAGGATATGTCGAACCTCTTTGGGGTGAAAACCAATGATAAAGGAGTGCCGCTATGGTCTGCCGGTGCAGCCTGGAATATTTCTGGGGAGTCATTTTATAATGTTTCCTTCCTCCCTTATTTAAAGTTGAGAACAACGTATGGAGAGAGTGGTAACCTGGATAGCAAGCGTGCCGCAGTGACCACCTTGATTAACAATGGCTCTGCTTTCTATACAAACCTTTCACAGTCTTTTATAGATAACTATCCTGATCCGACTTTAAGATGGGAACGTGTAAAGATGTTTAATATCGGCGCTGATTTTCAGTTGATTAATAATGTGCTTTCAGGAAGTGTCGAATATTACCATAAAAAAGGGCTAGATCTGTTTGGCCTCGCAGAAATGGATTATACAGCTACCGGTGTGGGTACAATGACAAAAAATGTGGCCGATATGAAAGGTAACGGGGTAGATGTAGAGCTGAGCAGCAACATCTTAAACCGCAACCTTAAATGGTCACAGAACTTTAATTTTAGCTACAATACCAACGAAGTAACAAAGTATTACCTGAGGTCTGCCAAAGGGCAGGACTATGTGAATGATGGGCAAAGTATATTCCCTTTGGTCGGTCATCCTGTATATGGCATTGTTTCTCAGAAATGGGCGGGACTAGATCCGCTGACCGGAGATCCGCAAGGATATTTTAACGGACAGGTTTCTAAGAATTATGTAGACCTGACAGGGCCTAACAATCCTATTGAAAATATGGTGTTTCATGGCTCGGTTACCCCGGTTGTATTTGGTAATTTTACCAATAGCTTTAGCTGGAAGGAGTTGACACTGAGTGTTAACGTAACGTATAAAATGGGCTACTATTTCAGAAGAGCTTCGGTTGATTATACGCAACTTACCAACCTTTCGGGTAAAATGGGGCATGCAGACTATGCCAAACGCTGGCAAAAAGCAGGTGACGAAAAAGACACTTATGTCCCTTCACTTGTATACCCTAACAATTTGAACAGAAGTACCTTCTACAATTCATCAGAAGTACTGGTCAGTAAAGCTGATCATATCCGTTTGCAGTTTATTAACCTGGCCTATAGCTTAAAGAAAAGTCAGTTCGCAAAACTCCCTTTTCAAAGTCTGCAGTTTTATGCCAACGCAAGTAACCTCGGTCTGTTATGGCGTGCAAACAAATACGACATAGATCCAGAGTACAACAATACCTTTAACCCAAAGGGAAGTTACTCACTTGGCTTACGTGCTAATTTTTAGACCCTAAAATCTTACGAAAATGAAACGAATTAATTTATATATATTATTGCTGGCCTTAACAGGGACCTTTGCCTCCTGCAAGAAGTTCCTGGACGAAAAACCGGATAAAAGGTTAAAAATCCCAACAACTGTAGAGGATTATCAGGCCTTATTGGATGGAAGTTTTGATATGAACCTTTCTACAGCCACCTCAGGCATATTGAGCGCTGACGATTATTATCAAACAGACGCTGATTTTAATGGTTTAGATATTTATACCCGTAACCTTTACACCTGGGAAACAAACAGTATCGCGGATAATGCACCTAATGATTGGTCAAGCAGCTATGGCCAGGTATATAATACAAATATTGCATTGGAAGGGCTTGATAAGATTGCTAAGACCGGCGTTAACGGGGCAAAATGGGATAATGTGAAAGGCTCGGCCTTGTTTTATAGAGGTCGTGTTTTTCTGGAAGCCGCAACACTATGGGCAAAGGCTTATGATAATGCTACTGCATCCACAGATCTCGGCATCCCTTTAAAAATGACCAGCAATTTTGATGAGAAAACAACGCGTGCAAGTGTAAAGGAAACTTACGACCGTATACTTCTGGACCTGAAAACTGCGGCTAATTTATTGCCGGTTAACGCCATTAACAACATGCGCCCGTCTAAAGCAGCAGCTTATGCCTATTTGTCGAGAGCCTATCTGTCCATGCGCGATTATCCGAATGCAGGTAAATATGCGGACTCTGCTCTTCTGATTAACAATACATTGCTGGATTATCAGACTATTGGTATGATGTATCTTTATAAGAACCCGGAAGTTGTGATGGTGTTTACGACCATGTTTGGAAGGGTAGACTTCAAAATCCCTGAAGATTTTTATAATAGCTATGCTTCGAATGATAATCGTAAAAGTTTGTTTTTTGACTTTAACAGGGATGGCTCTATCTATTATAGCAACACAGAAGATTATACCTCATATTTTACAGGCATAGCTAATGATGAGTTATATCTGACCAGGGCCGAATGTTTTGCGCGTGCCGGAAATACATCCGACGCCATGAAAGACCTGAATACCTTATTAAAGAAACGCATTTCCAGATTTGTGGATTTAACAGCGGCTGACGCTAATGCGGCTTTAAGGTTGATCTTAACCGAAAGAAGAAAAGAACTGTTGATGAGGGGCACAAGATGGATGGATCTCAAACGTCTGAACAAAGAACCGGAATTTAAGGTAACATTGAAAAGAGTTGCGGCAGGTAAAACCTATGAACTGCTTCCTGACGATGCTAAATACGCCTTACCTATTCCTTCAAAAATTGTAAGCTTAGCGGGCATCCCGCAAAACCCAAGATAATACCATTTACTTATGGATTGCTTACGCCCCCTTTCACTTCGGTGTTTGGGGGAGTTTTTATTTATCCGTATATTTGATAGTTACGAACTCTACATCGTTATAGCGGTCAACACCGCATGTAAGTTCATTCCTAACTTATTTTAATACAGATTTAAGGATGAAATTTAATATTGTTTCCGATTACAGTCCTACAGGCGATCAACCCAATGCCATAAAACAATTGGTAGAAGGTGTAAATAACGATGAACATTATCAAACCCTGTTGGGGGTAACCGGATCCGGAAAAACGTTTACCATTGCCAACGTAATCCAGGAAACCCAAAAGCCAACCTTGATCCTGAGTCATAACAAGACACTGGCAGCACAGCTGTATGGCGAGTTTAAGCAGTTCTTTCCGGAAAATGCAGTTAACTATTTTGTTTCCTACTATGATTATTATCAGCCTGAAGCCTTCATCGCAAGCAGCAATACATATATAGAGAAAGATTTAAGTATAAACGAGGAAATAGAGAAATTAAGACTACGCACTACATCTGCACTGATGTCTGGACGAAGGGATATCATCGTTGTTTCTTCCATCTCCTGTATCTATGGTATGGGAAATCCTGAGGATTTCTCCAGATCGGTATTCCGCTTTTCGGTGGGCACAAGGATTTCCAGAAACTCATTTTTACATAGTCTGGTTGAGATTTTATACGCCCGTACCACCAATGATTTTAAGCGGGGAACTTTCAGGGTAAAGGGCGATACCGTTGATATCTTCCCGGCATACCTGGATAATGCCTACCGCATCTCCTTTTTCGGGGACGACATTGAAGAGTTAACGGCGATAGATCCGGTAACGGGAAAAACACTGGAGAAACTGGAAGATATGGCCATTTATCCGGCAAACTTATTTGTTACCCCAAAAGACCGGTTTAATTCATCCATTTGGGGTATACAAGAGGAATTGGAAGTCCGTAAAAATCAATTGATTGGCGACCGGCATTTATTGGAGGCAAAAAGACTGGAAGAAAGGGTGAACTTCGATATCGAGATGATGAAAGAGCTGGGCTATTGCTCAGGGATTGAGAATTATTCACGGTTTTTTGACGGCCGTTCTCCAGGAATGCGGCCCTTCTGTTTGCTGGATTATTTTCCGGACGATTATTTAATGGTGATTGATGAGAGCCATGTTACGGTACCACAAATCAGGGCGATGTATGGTGGCGACCGTTCAAGGAAATTGTCATTGGTGGAATACGGTTTCCGCTTGCCTTCTGCCCTGGATAACCGCCCTTTGAACTTTGACGAATTTGAACAACTTGCCCCGCAAACAATATATGTGAGCGCTACACCGGCCGACTATGAATTGCAGAAGTCCGAAGGTATTGTGATTGAGCAGGTGATCAGGCCCACAGGATTATTGGATCCTATGATAGATGTGCGCCCCGCGATTAACCAGGTAGATGACCTCCTGGATGAAATCGATAAAACCATTAAATTGGGTGATAGGGTCCTGGTAACTACGCTGACAAAGAGAATGGCCGAAGAGCTGACCAAATATATGGACAGGTTGAATATCAAAGTCCGCTACATTCACTCAGAAGTTAAGACACTGGAACGGGTAGAAATATTACGGGGACTGCGACTGGGGGAATTTGATGTGCTGATCGGAATCAACTTGTTAAGGGAAGGGCTGGATTTACCGGAAGTATCTTTGGTGGCTATTCTTGACGCGGATAAAGAAGGGTTTTTGCGCTCCGACCGTGCGCTGATCCAAACCATTGGAAGGGCTGCGAGGAATGACAGGGGACGTGTGATTATGTATGCCGATAAGATGACCGACTCTATGATGCGTACCATAGAAGAAACCAACAGACGTAGGGAAAAACAGGTTGCTTATAACCTGGAGCATGGAATTATACCTAAGACCGTTGGAAAAAGCAGGGAAGCGATTTTGGAACAAACTTCGGTGCTTGATTTCACTTCAGGAGAAACAAAACGTGCCAAAGCTTATGTGGAGGTAGATGAGATCAGCATGGCTGCCGATCCTATTGTTCAGTACATGACTAAAGCAGAAATGCAGAAATCAATTGACAAAACACGGAAAGACATGAGTAAAGCGGCAAAGGATATGGACTTTTTACTGGCAGCCAGGTTAAGGGATGAAATGTTTGCTATGGAAAAAATGTTTGAAGAAAGATTTGCTAAGTCGTAACTTTGTAAGATGGACGGAAAGAGCAGAAAGGATGTATATCCAGGATTGGAAGTAGACATTATCCTTAAAAAAGACCAGAGAAGCGGAAAATTAACCAGGGGGATTGTAGCGAACCTGCTCACTTCGGCAGCGTTTCATTCCCGTGGCATCAAGGTGAGGCTGGAAGACGGACAAATAGGCAGGGTAGCCGCTGTGGTGGATGACATTTAAGCGGATGGTATTGTAATTGTTATGCAATAAACAGAACGGTGCTGTAATATCGAAATTTCAACCCCGTCTAATTTATAATTATTAATAAAAAATAAAATGGGAGTTATAAAATTCATATTAGTCACTTTACTGATTATCTATATCATACGCATTATTCTTCGCCTTGTATTTCCTATGGTGCTGAGAAGCATGTTTAGTAAAGTGCAGCAACAAGCTGAAAAACAGGCAAAACAACGGAATGAAAAACCAGAAGGATCTATCTCCATCGATTATATGCCGCCAACGGCAAAAACCGGTAAAACGGATAAATTAGGGGATTTTGTAGATTACGAAGAGGTCAAATAATATTTTTTTAAAAAAATTCGCTTAGGCAGATAAAAATAAATCATTTTATCTAAGTTTGGGGTTAGTTTAATCTTAAACAAACCTTAATGAATAATTGGTTAAAAGCGAATGGCATTCATCTGGCCATAATTGGATTTTTTGTAATCATCTGTTTCGTCTATTTCAGCCCTGTATTACAAGGCAAATCACCCGCTCAAAGTGACGTTTTGCAGGCTAAAGCCATGCAAAAAGAGATCATGGACTATAGGGCTAAGGACGGAAAAGCACCATTATGGACCAATCAAATGTTCGGTGGAATGCCCGCCTATCAGATTTGGGCGCAGTACGCTTATAATGGGGCGACTTATGGCATAAGATTTATCGTAAACACATTTCCAAGCCCTGTAGGGGTAGTTTTACTATTGCTGTCAGGAGCTTACTTTTTGTTTATTGTACTCAGGGTAAACCCATGGCTTGCCGCGGCAGGTGCCATTGCATTCGCATTTACAACATATAACTTCGTGTTAATCTCGGCAGGCCACAATAATAAAGTGCTGGCCATAGGCTTTTTTGCGCCGATTATAGCCGGGTTCATCTTAACCTTACGAGGTAAATATTGGATGGGCGGTAGTTTAACCGCTTTATTCCTGGCCTTAATGATTAGGGCCAATCACGTACAAATGACTTATTATTTGTTGTTGGCCATCCTGATTTTTATGGGAATAGAGCTTTACAATGCCTATAAAACAAAAACATTACCAGCGCTTGGTAAAGCAGTAGCGGTGTTATCGGCCGCAACACTATTGGCCGTAATGGTAAATGCAAGTGTATTGTGGACTACCGCTGAATATGCCAAAGAAACCATCAGGGGTAAATCAAACTTAACTGCCGCAGCATCAGCAGATGGTGGCGACAGCAATGCGAAGGCCAAAGAGTATGCGTATGGCTGGAGCCAGGGTGTAGGAGAGAGTTTTACCTTCCTGATCCCTGATCTTTATGGTGGTGCTACCAGCATAAATGAGTTGGTTAAGCCAGAGAGCCATATGTACAAAGCGCTTTCTGAAGTTACTGGTGGGGATCCAGGTCAAACTACCCAGGCAATTCAACAGCTTGCCCAAAACCTGAACATGCAGCAATATTGGGGCGAAAAACCAGGTACATCCGGGGGATATTATTTTGGAGCAGTGATCTGCTTCCTCTTTGTATTCGGATTGTTCATCGTCAGAAGTCCTTTAAAATGGTGGATACTGGGAACAACTGTATTATTTATCCTCTTATCTTTCGGAAAGAATTTCCCACTTGTATCGGATCTGTTCTTTGATTATTTCCCAATGTACAGTAAGTTCCGTGCAGTTGAATCTATTCTGGCGGTAGTAGGGTTAATGGTGCCTTTACTTGCCATACTTGCAGTAAAAGAAGCTCAGGATGGGAATATTGACCAGAAAATCCTGATTAAAAAATTAAAATTATCTGCGGGTATTACCGGCGGCTTCGCATTGATCGTAGCTGTAATACCTACTTTGTTCTTCAGCTTTACCACGGCCAACCATCAGGAGATCGTTCAAGCCCTTACCCAGAGTTTACAGAACAATTCAGCGCTCGCACATAAGATCGCAAATGCGTTAATAGAGGATAGGATCTCTATCGCCCGTGCAGATGCAATTCGTTCATTCATATTTATTGCCATTGGATTTGGCTTGGTCTGGGCATTTATCACTAAAAAAATGACTGCGCAGTTTGCATTTGGCTTACTGGCAGTAGTTGTGCTTTTCGATATGTGGCAAGTGGACCGCCGCTATTTAAACAACAGTAACTTTGCCAGCAAAAGCGATTTAGCCAATCATTTTCAGCCAAGGGACGTAGATAATTTCATTATCGCAGATAAGGATCCTGATTTTAGGGTGATGGATATGACCATCAATACTTTTACTGATGCCAGTGCTTCTGCATTTCATAAAACTATTGGTGGGTACCACGCCGCAAAATTAAAGAGGTACCAGGAATTAATAGAGCATCAGTTTGCCAAAAGCATTAACCAGGATGTACTGGACATGCTGAACACGAAATATATCATTACCCAGGACCAGCAGAATGGTTCTTACAAAATGCAAAGGAACGCTACAGCTGCGGGACATGCCTGGATTGTGCCGCATGTACAATTCGCGAAAGATGCTGATGAAGAAATGAAAGCCATCAGTAGTTTCGATCCAAAGCAGGAAGCAATTATAGATGTTAGGTATAAAAGTTTGATCGATGAGAAACGTTTAGGCCCTGGTACGGGTGCGATCATCAAATTGGATAGTTATCATCCGGACCATCTGACGTACACCTATAGCGCGCCTACTGATGTCATCGCTGTATTCTCTGAGATCTATTATGATAAAGGATGGAATATGTATGTGGATGAGGTTAAAAAGCCTTATTTCAGAGCGGATTATGTATTACGTGCCGCACAACTGGAGGCAGGTAACCACAAAGTTGAATTTAAGTTTGAACCCGTATCTTATTACATGGGAGAGAACATTTCACTGGCCGGGTCTATCTTATTGGTAGCGAGCCTGGGCTTTGCGTTCTATGACGATAGGAAAAAGAAGAAGGCTGCTTAGTCAATTAAATGCGCGAAGGTTGTATTAAACTTGATTCAGATTTATGAGGTCTATAACACTCTTGGTGTTGTTTTTTTGGGGTTTGGGGACAATCCAAGCCCAAAAAAAACAAGAAGTATTTTTCCTGAAAAACAATGGGAAACATGTCAATTCGAAAGATAGCGCAGATTTTATTCGTGTAATTGAGGAGCCGGATTCAGGGACTACCGATTTCATCTTCGCGGAACAATATGTTAATGGTAAAGTTAAAACCCGCGGCTTCGTGTCAAAGTTTGATCCGGTTTTTGTCTATGAAGGTCAGTTGTTAAAATACAGGGAAAATGGCAGTAAGGAGTCGTTAACCATTTATAGTAAAGGAGAACCCATAGGTAAAGGCTATTGCTTTTTTAACGACGGTAAGATCAAAAGCATCATGAATTATGATAGTGTAAGTACATTTTTCCCTAAATCCATGCCATATAATTTTCAAATGACGCCTTACCGTTTAGAATATTACGCAGATTCTTTAGGTGCCGTGCTGGTAAGAGATGGTAAAGGATATTTTAAGGAGCACTCAAAAAGGTCTAATGGTGAAGAGTTGGTTGAAGAAGGGGGCTATGTAGATGGACTGAAAGAAGGGTTGTGGACAGAGAAGAATGCTTCAGGTACTTATTGGTATAAAGAGAAATTTCTCCGGGGAGCGTTTATTTCGGGAGAGAGTTTTAAAGATGGCCAATTCTATATCTATTCCGTGGAAAATGAAGTTCCGGCGTTTAAAGGCGGGATAGAACGGTTCTATAGATATCTTTCAAAGAAAGTCCGATATCCCGCAGATGCATACCGGGCTAAAATATCAGGAAAAGTTTTTCTCAGTTTTGTGGTAGAGAAAGATGGCAGTCTGACGGAGGTCAATGTTGACCGTGGTGTGAGCACCTCAATTGATCAGGAGGCCGTCAGGGTTTTGAAGCAGTCCCCCAACTGGGTTCCAGGTAAACAGCATGGATTACCAGTGAGGGTCAAATATAATATACCTATCAGCTTTTCATTGAATTAGTGGTGTTTAATTCATAACACCACCTTAACCGATTGTTAATCTTTCTTTTGCAATTTCGCACAATAAACTAAGCGCCTATGCTGGAATTGTTTTTTGTTGTTTGCCTGATTGGGATCATCCTGCTCTTTTTCGGGCCATATGAACTGACAATGGAGGAAGATGATGTCTAAAAGAGAAGTTGATATTGCCGTAATCTCCGATGTACACCTGGGTACATATGGCTGCCACGCCAAAGAATTGTTGAAATATCTGAAAAGTATCAAACCAAAAATGCTGGTGTTGAATGGGGATATCATCGATGTATGGCAGTTTAGCAAACGGTATTGGCCGGAAACGCATATGAAAGTAGTGCGCAAACTCATGAAATTTGTGGTAGAAGGTGTTCCGGTATACTATCTGACAGGTAATCATGATGAATTGCTTAGGAAATTTGCAGACATGCACATGGGTGCCTTTCATTTGCAAAATAAATTGGTGCTCGACCTTGATGGTAAAAAGGCATGGTTCTTTCACGGGGATGTGTTTGATGTAACCATGCAACACTCCAAATGGTTGGCTAAATTAGGTGCTGTAGGTTACGACACCCTCATATTGATCAATAGTTTTGTTAACTGGGGGCTTACTTTAATCGGCAGGGAGAAAATGAGTTTTTCCAAAAGGATTAAAGCAAAGTTTAAGGATGCAGTAAAGTTTATTAACAAGTTTGAAGATACAGCTGCAGAACTGGCTGCAGAAAAAGGTTATGAATACGTGGTATGTGGACATATCCATCAGCCGGAAATGAGAAATATCGTTACAGATAACGGATCCGTAACTTATTTGAATAGTGGAGATTGGGTGGAAAATCTGACCGCTTTGGAATATTACGATAAGTCCTGGAAAATATTTAAATACGAACAGAAAAATTTTGAAAAGGACGAGGTAGAAGAGGGAGAACTATCGGATAGCGAAGACCTTCACAGTAAGCTGGATATCAATGTGCTTTTGCAAAAGATTAAGCTAGAAATTGTCTAGAGGATAAAAATTACAGATATTCGGTGCGGATGAAAATACTTTACGCCATACAGGGAACAGGCAATGGCCATATTAGCCGTGCTAGAGAGATTGTACCCTTATTACAACAATATGGTGATGTTGATCTGCTGATCAGTGGAACTCAGGCCGATGTGAAACTCACACAGGAAGTGAAATATCAACTGCATGGTTTTAGTTTTATTTTTGGTAAAAAGGGTGGCGTAAACCACTACGAGACCTGGAAAAATATGAACCTGCCACGTTTTGTAAAGGATATGAAGCAGGTCCCGCTGAAAGAATACAATCTGATTCTTAATGATTTTGAACCGGTTACCGCCTGGGCTTGTAAAACAAAGGGAATTGAAAGTGTTGGCCTGAGTCACCAGGCCTCTTTTCAATCTAAAAAAGTCCCGAAACCCAAAAGTATAGACTGGGCCCAGCTGGTAATGAAGTATTACGCTCCAGCTACACATTATGTTGGCTTCCATTTCGACAGGTATGATGATTTTATTTATACACCGGTCATCAGGGCGGAGATTAGAAATATGATCACTACTAATCTGGGACATTATACGGTTTATTTGCCGGCGATTGATGACCAATACCTGGCGCCGCTGCTTAAACAGATACCCCAGGTGAAGTGGGAAGTATTTTCAAAACATTGCAAGCAGGCTTATGTGGACGGGAATGTCAATGTACGTCCGGTAAACAATGAACTGTTCAATAAAAGTCTGGCTTCTTGCGAAGGTTTGTTTACGGGAGGCGGCTTTGAGGGGCCTGCAGAAGCACTTTTTCTGGGTAAAAAGTTACTGGTAGCGCCAATGAAATTTCAATATGAACAGCAGTGTAATGCTTATGCACTGAAGCAGTTTGGCTTACCGGTAATTTGGGCGAGCAATAAGAACTGGCTGCCGGTAATTAAACATTGGGTGGAAAATCCTCAGCAACATCAATTTTCATTTCCTGATGAAACAGCAGCTGTAATTGATAAAGTTGTAAAGCAGTTTGCCAGATAATTTGCTTTACTTTGCCCTTAGGCATGATCAATCAATTTAGAAACTTAAACCCCATAAACCTGCTCATACTGTTCGCATATACTTTTTTTATGCGGATGGCTATCTTTGCGGAACTCCCTGCTCAGCTGAATTTCGAATTTCTGGAGTCTTATACCAGGTTTTTTATTAAAATACCCGTACAGAGTTTTTTTTCTCCTTCCAGCAATGTTTTCCTCGCGGGGATCATTATCTATGTACAGGCTATTTTGTTTAATCGTGTGGTGAACAGCCACGGCCTGCTAAATAAACCAGGCTTTTTGCCCGCTCTCATGTACATTAGTGGTGCCAGTTTATTTATGCCCTTCCTGGTATTGAGCCCAACATTGATCTGTAATTTTTTACTGATCTGGATGATGGATAAATTCCTCAAGATTGGTAAGGCCCCAAATGCCATTATGATCATGTTTGATATCGGGATGATCATCGCCATCGGTACATTGATTTATTTCCCCTTTATTGTAATGCTGGTCATGATATGGCTTACTTTGCTGCTGTACAGGTCCTTTAACTGGCGGGAATGGGTTTCCGGACTGGTAGGGTTTTTAACGATCTTTTTCTTTGTGGGGGTATTCTATTACTGGAACGACAGCCTGTCGATGTTTTATAAAATATGGCTGCCCTTAGGCAATAAGTTCCCCTCTGTTTTTAAGATCAATTACAACGATTACCTGGTGCTTGTGCCTGTATTGGTAATGATGGTGCTTGCGGTCATTCAGCTGCGGGAGAACTTTTTCAGAAGCTTTATCAGTACCAGGAAGGCCTTTCAGATGCTTTTCTTTATGTTCATCGTCAGTATTTTAAGCTTCTATACAAAACCGGAATTCAGGCTCTACCATTTTCTATTGTGCGTGCCCCCGGGAGCGGTACTCTTAGCTTATTATTTCTCAAACGCGAAAAAGAGATGGTTTTATGAAAGCTTATTCCTGATCCTTGTTTTCGCCATTCAGTACTTTTTGTTTGTTTAACTTTTTTTAACAATTTCAGACCTTGAAACTAACTAAAGATTGATAGCTTTGTGCAATGAAGTTTGGAGCCGTTCATGCGTAATCTTGTTATAGACATTGGTAATACAAATAGTAAACTCGCTGTTTTTGATGAAAAAACGCTTGTTGACTACCAGGTCCTTAAGGAGATCGGGACTGAAGAACTGATCGCGTTGATAAAGAAACATAAAGTCGTTAATTCGTCCGTTTCCATTGTTAGAAAAGATTTACAGGAAGTAATTGATCTACTGGAGTCGATCACAAACTACATCCCTTTTTCTACCAGCATTAACACAGGAATAAAAAACCATTATCAAACACTTTCTACATTGGGTTTAGACAGGTGGGCTAAAGTAATCGCGGCGAGTACCTGTTACCCCGCACAGAATAGTTTGATGATAGATTCGGGAACTTGTATTACTTATGACTTGCTGAACAGCAATAATGAGTATTTTGGCGGAAGCATCAGTCCGGGGATAGACATGCGCTTTAAAGCGTTACACCATTTTACAGGTAGGTTACCATTGGTAACCTGGAAACAGCAGGGGGGGATACCTTCAGGTACAGATACAGATACGGCGATTAAAAATGGTGTTTTACAAGGAGTAATAAACGAAGTGGAGGGGTTTATATCCTCCTATAATAGAGAAAATAAAGGCCTGACGGTATTGTTAACAGGGGGTAATGCTGCTTTTTTGCTAGAACAATTAAAAAACAGCATCTTTGCGCCTCAAATTATACACGATCCGTATTTAGTATTAAAAGGATTAAATGAAGTTATTGCATTTGAATATGTACAAAAAAATTAATTATATAGTAGCGGTAATGATCTTGGTTGCCAGTGTGAATGTAAACGCACAGGTAACTTCACAATCACCATATTCAAGATATGGTCTTGGAAATGTTAAAGGATTGTTACTTCCTCAATTCAGGGCGATGGGCGGAATCTCTACCGCCATCTACAAACCCAGTGATTATTATAGTAATATCAATATGCAGAACCCTGCATCTTACGCTGGTATTACCTTAACTACTGTTGATGTCGGAATGAGCGGTAGCTTTAAACAACTTAAGAAAGGTGACTTATCTGAAGGTAGTTTTAACTCTACTTTAAGTCATTTGGCGCTCGCATTCCCAATTAAGGCAGGTAAAACAGGTTTAAGCTTTGGCTTAATGCCATATACAGACCTTGGTTATGAATTCAGCAATACAGGTAAGTTAGAGAACGATACGAACACAGTAAATAAATTGTATTCAGGAGAGGGAGGCTTAACCAAGGCATATTTTGGATTGGGCCAGCAATTTGGTGACCATTTCAGGATTGGGGTAAACGTGGAGTACGTTTTTGGAAACTTGTTGGAAAACCGTGCCCTGGAACTTCAGAGTGTTCCTTCGGTAAATACGAAACAACAGGATAAAAACAGTGTTGGAGGCATTAGCTTCTCCTATGGTGCGCAATATGAAATCCCGCTTAGTGCCAAAAGCCGCATCACATTGGGGTACTCGGGATCTTCTCCTTCAAGTATCAATTCAAACAAGACTTTCCTGGTTACAAGGTACCTGAGACAAAGTACGGGTGATGAAGGGACCGCAATTGATACACCTGTTTTTGTAAAAAACGGATCTGCGAAATTAAAACTTCCTTTAGTACATAATTTTGGTATTGCCATACAAAGAGATAACAAGTGGTTAATCGGTGCCGATTTTAGAACAGGAAACTGGTCTAAATTGAGCATGGATGGCGTAAATAGCGGACTTGAAGATAGTTGGGGCGCTTCATTGGGTGGACAAATCACACCTGATATCCAATCCATTGGCAGTTATTTTAACCGGGTGGATTACCGACTTGGGTTTACTTACGATAAGACTTATATCAAAATCGCTGATCAGGATGTGAAACAGATGGCTGTAACTTTCGGTTTCGGTTTTCCTTTAGCATTCAACAGGTTCGTGGCCAACAAGGTTAACTTTACTACCGAGATCGGAAGAAGAGGGACTTTAAAGAGCGGCCTCGTTCAGGAGAATTACATCAACCTTCATTTAGCATTTACACTTAACGATACCTGGTTCAGACGATTTAAGTTTGACTAATGATCAGCTTATGGCAGCATCATCACCTTCATTAAAAAATTATACCTGGATAAAAAGTCCAGGTATAATTTTTTGTATGGTTATGCTTGGCGTCATCCAGCTTTCCCTAAGCTCCTGTGGTGAAGACGATCTGAAAAAGGCAGCAAAGCTTTCGAAAAAGATTAGTCTCGATACAAACCGGACAATCGGAGTAGAAATTGTTTATAGTGATTCGGCAAAAGTAAAGGCTAAAGGCTTTGCCAGGGTACTGGATAAGATCACACCGGCAAATGGGGCCACCTTTTCGGAGATGCCCAGAGGGGTGAAAATCGAGTTTCTGGACGAAAAACAAAACATTACAGGCTCTATTGTGTCCGACTATGCCATTAGCAAGGAATCGGAGAAACTAACTATTTTTAAAAGAAATGTGGTAGTCGTAAACCAGACGCTTACTTTTAATACCGAAGAATTGATCTGGGACGAGAACAAACGGATGTTTTTTTCTCCCAAAGGAATAGTAACAAAGCCTGATGGCTCTTTTGCTAATGCAGTTAACTTTAGCGCCCCTCAGGACTTCAGCTATTACAACACTGGAAGTGGCTATGGAGAAACATATATTGAAGAAAAATTTGGCGAATAATTTAATGTTTTCTTTTTTTAGCAAAAGTTGTATCTTGCGCGCTCTTAAAAAAGAATTATAAATAAGAATATTATGGGATTAATGACATTTTTGCGGAACCGCGCTGGCTATATTTTGATAGGGGCCATCGGTTTTGCAATTGTTGCATTTTTAGTTGGTGATGCAATTAACGTAGGTAAGCCTTTTTGGGCTGAATCTCAAAAGGTTGTAGGATCAGTTGACGGTGAAGAAATTAGCATAGATCAGTTTGGTCCAAAAGTAGACCAGAGTTTAGCTCAGTTTAAACAACAGTATGGTGGTTCTGGTAATGCACAGATGCAAGCTATGGCTGTAGATAATGTATGGCAAGGCGAAGTTGCCAGTGTTCTTTTAGGTAAAGAATACAGCAGGTTAGGCCTAACTGTTTCAAGTGATGAGCTTTTTGATTTACTTCAGGGAAAGAACCCGAGCCCGCTGATCGTTCAGTATTTCGGAAATCCTCAAACCGGAGAAGTAAACCGTGCCGAAGTGATCAACTCCTTAAAACAACAAGATAAAAACCCTCAGTTGAAACAACAGTGGGACCTTTTGCAGGTTGAAATCGAAAAACAGGCACTTCAGAAGAAATATGCAAACTTAATCAGCAACTCTATCTATGTAACCACCCTGGAAGCAAACGATGAGTACCTGAACCGCAATAAATTGGCGAGCTTTAAATATACTGTGCTTGACTATGCGTCAATTCCTGATGCGAACGTTAAGCCTACAGATGCTGATTATTCAGATTATTACAACGAAAATAAAAAACGTTTCGAGAACCCTACTGAAACACGTTCGTTCGAATATGTAGCTTTTAGTGTAAACCCGACAAAAGCAGATTCTGCTGCTGTTAAAACACAGGTAGAAAAATTAGCTGCTGATTTCAGGACATCAACAAATGATTCGTTGTTTGCCGCAGTAAACTCTGATGTAAAAGTTCCTTACACTTATATGTCGAAAGGTAAGTTAGATCCGGCAGTTGATTCTGTTGTTTTCAACCTTCCAGCGGGTAGTTTCTATGGGCCTAAGTTCTCAGGAAATTCTTATAAACTTGTTAAAGTTATTGATACCCGTTTTTCTCCGGATTCAGTAAAAGCAAGCCATATTTTAATTGACCCATCTAAAATGGGCGGTGTAGATAAAGCGAAAGCACTTGCTGACTCTTTAAGGGTATTGGTTCAGAAGGGTGGTAACTTCGCTGCGCTTGCAAAAGTGTACAGCATTGATGGCTCTAAAGATAAAGGTGGTGACCTTGGTACATTTAGCCGCGGACAAATGGTGCCTGCATTTGAAGATGCAGCATTCAATGGCAAGCCGGGCGACCTTAAAGTGGTAACCTCTCAATTTGGTGTACACTTAATCAAGATCGAAAAACAAGTTGGCTCTTCAAAAGTTGCTAAACTTGCTTACATAGAAAAAGGATTGGTATCAAGTAACAAAACGAGAGATGCTGCTTATAAACAAGCAAGCAGCTTCCTTAATGAGGTTACAGGTAGCAACTTTGCCGAACTGGCCAAGAAAAAAGGCATTACACTTGGTGTTGCTGATAAAGTAACGCCTACACAAGGCTTCGCTCCAGGTTTAGATAATCCACGTCAGTTGATCCGTGATGCTTATGCAGCAGATAAAGGTGATGTACTTAAAGAGGTTTATCAAATGGATAATGCCTATGTAGTTGCGCGTGTAACTGATATCAAGCCGAAAGGGACACTTTCACTGGAAGCTGTTAAAAAAGATATCGAACCAATGGTCCGCGTAGCTGTTAAAGCTAAAATGCTGACTGAAAAAGCAAACAAAGCATTAGAAGGTTCTGCTAAAATTGAGCAGGTAGCCCAGAAATTAGGTAAAACCGTTGCCCCAGTTGAAAACATCGTTTTCGCTAATCCAATTATCCCGGGTGCTGCTCAGGAAAATAAATTGGTAGGTGCTGTTTTCGGTTCTCAGCGAGGCAAACTTTCAAAAGCTATTGATGGTATTCAGGGTGTGTATGTGTTTAGTGTAGATGAATTTAGTAATCCTGCACCACTTGCAAACACTTACAAGCAAAAAGAAGCTATGATGCAGGTTAATGCGCAACGCTCTTTGGGAGCTGCATTCCAGGCATTGCAGGATAAAAGCAAGATAAAAGACAATAGGGTGAAATTCTATTAATCTTATTTTACGTAATTTTGTAGCCGGAAGCTGAATAGCTTCCGGCTTTTTTTATATTTAAAGATATTTATCACATGGACATTCAGGAAAATTTCGTCAATAAAGTTGCGGCAAGCGGGTTGATCACCCTGAACCTGGAAGATTACTTTCACAATGGGGAAAGGGTTGTTTATGATATTAAAGAGAATCTTTTTCATGGGCTGATGTTGAGGGAAAAAGATTTCAGGGAGTTTATAAAAACGCATGACTGGTCTGCTTATACCGGTAAAAATGTCGCTATAATTTGTAGTGCAGATGCAATTGTGCCTACATGGGCTTATATGCTACTGGCCAATAAAATGAAACCTTACGCAAACGAGGTGGTTTTTGGAAGCCCCGAAACATTGGAAGCGGTTCTGTTTACCAAAGCACTGGCGAAGATCGATGTCGCAGCTTTTGCAGGAGAGCGTGTAGTGATTAAAGGTTGCGCGGATATTGATGTAACCACTGCGGCCTACGTGGAAATTACCAATTTGCTTACCCCCGTGGTAAAAAGTATCATGTATGGGGAGCCTTGTTCTACCGTGCCGATTTATAAGCGTAAGGATTAATTGGTTTGCTTTTTGATTTAGCTTAGTTATGAGAAAAACCCTATTGTTTGTCATTGTCGCATTTCTAAGCTTTAAAGGCCTGGCACAGGAACTGCCTTTTGTAAAGGAACCTGTTTTTCAGGCAGGGGAAGTCCTTAAATATAAATTGAAATATGGATTTATCACCGCTGCCGAAGGAACGTTAAAGGTGCAGGAATCTGACCTCAAATTTGATGGTAAACCCGCATTCAAGTTATTGGTAGATGGAGCAACGTCAGGTACATTCGATATCTTTTACAAAATAAGGGACCACTACGACTCTTTTATCGATAAGGATAATTTAAAACCTTTTTTCTACCAGGAGAATATAAGGGAGGGCGGGTACCGCAGACAAGATAAAGCGAGGTTTCAGCAGGAGAATAAAAAGGTGGTGGCAACACAGGGTACATTTACTACACCAACTACGCAAACATTCGACCTGGTGTCGGCCTATTACTTTGCGCGTAGTCTCGACATCTCTAAAATGAAGACCGGCGACTTTGTAAAACTGAACTACTTCCTGGGGGATGAAATCAATCAGCTGGAAATTCAGTTTGTAGGAAGAGAAGAGGTGAAGACCAAGCTTGGTAAAATAAAGTGTTTAAAATTTAGTCCGTCCATTAAGCCTGGGCGTGTTTTTAGAAAAGATAGTAAGTTATACCTTTGGATAACAGATGACGGCAACAGGGTGCCTGTAAAGGCCCAGGTTGAAATTATAGTTGGTTCTGTAACCATGGAGATCAAATCAGCCGAAGGATTAAAGTATCCATTGGCTATAGTTAAATAAAAAAATGATAGAAGTACAGAATACACTGGTTCATGAGGATGTCATTACAGAAAGTTTTGTCTGTAACCTGAACAAATGTAAAGGCATTTGTTGTGTGGAAGGAGATGCAGGTGCACCATTAGATATGGCGGAAACAGCGATCCTTAAGGATATTTACCCAAAGATCAAACATCTGCTGGAACCAAGGGGAATAGAAGCGATTGAACAACAGGGAACTTCGGTAGTTGATGCGGATGGAGATCTGACAACGCCTTGTGTGGATGGGAATAAAGAGTGTGCATATGTAACTTTTGAAAACGGAATCACAAAATGTGGTATTGAGAAAGGGTACGAGCAGGGGCTGGTAGATTGGCAGAAACCAATTTCCTGTCATCTATACCCCATCAGGATTACCCAATACCCGGAATTTGAAGTGTTGAACTACGACAGGTGGCATATCTGTCATGATGCCTGCTCATTCGGTCGTGAACTGAAAGTTCCCGTTTACCAGTTTTTGAAAGGACCGCTGATTAGAAAATATGGAGCCGAATGGTTTGCCGAATTAGAAAATAGTGTATCTTCGAATATTGACCTGTAAATCAGGTAACCATAAATATTAACCTCAAATATTAACCACTTGAAAGGAATAATTTTAGCCGGAGGAAGCGGCACCAGACTTCATCCTTTAACCTTGGTAATGAGCAAGCAGATGATGCCTGTTTATGATAAGCCAATGATTTATTACCCATTGTCTATTTTAATGCTTGCGGGTATTAAAGAGGTCCTGATCATTTCAACACCTCATGATCTGCCTAATTTTGAAAAGTTGCTGGGCGACGGATCACGTTTAGGCTGTAAATTTTCTTATGCTGTGCAGGAACAACCGAATGGCCTGGCACAGGCATTTGTGATCGGTGCGGATTTTATTGGTAAGGACAAAGTAGCATTGGTGCTGGGAGATAATATATTTTATGGCGATGGAATGTCGAAACTTTTGCAGACGAGTGCCGACCCCGATGGTGGGGTAGTGTTCGCTTATAGGGTTTCTGATCCGGAAAGATATGGTGTAGTAGAATTTGATGAACACAATACCGCCATCTCAATTGAAGAGAAACCGGTAGTGCCTAAGTCTGATTTTGCAGTGCCAGGCTTGTATTTTTATGATAACAGCGTTGTAGAGATCGCTAAAAATATCAAACCTTCGCCACGCGGAGAATATGAAATTACGGATGTCAATAAGGTATACCTGGAACAAGGGAAACTCAAAGTTGGCGTACTGAGCAGGGGAACAGCCTGGTTAGATACAGGGACTTTTGCTTCATTGATGCAGGCAGGTCAATTCGTACAGGTAATAGAAGACAGACAGGGCTTAAAGATCGGCTGTATCGAAGAGGTAGCTTATCGTATGGGATTCATCGATAAAGAAGAGTTACGCTTAATCGCAACGCCACTTGTAAAGAGTGGTTATGGAGAGTACCTGTTAAAAATAATAAAGTAATAAAATAACCATTCTCTTCTGAGGCTGGCATCTTTTGCCGAAGAAGCAAAAGCGCCTAAGGCCTCTTCAGAGAAGGTGATTTTATTTGTCAAACAGGGTGCATAGTTGAGTTATGTTGAGCGTGTCAACCTTTAGGTGTTAATTTTTAGTTGCATTTTTGATTTATAACCTTTGTGCGGTAGCCCATCCGGTTTACATCTAAATATTATAAAGTTTAAAGCTTCGGTTTCACCGGAGCTTTTTTGTTTGCGCAGTATTTAAAAAACCTTGTATTCAGCTTCGATTATAACCTTGCACTATATGAATTACTTCTCAGCCTGATGTAAGAAGCCTTGACCTCCGCGTTGTATTCAACAGACGATGTGTATTGTTTTGAAAGGTTGGTCATTCATATAGAGCCTTGGCATGTACACTTTTTTGACAAACTGATTTGTCATTCAAATAGGGTCTTTGCATATAGGTTGTTTTGACAGAAAGGCTTTTCCCTTCGTATAGCATCTTGCAATGCACGTTGTGGAGGACTACGATCACACTATTAAGAAGGGTTACGATGTATATTGTGAAGAAAGGTTACTGGGTACTTCTTGTGAAAAATTTTCTTAGTTGCTGTAGAAAACCTTGCTTTGGACTTTGTGTGAACAATAAAGTTACCTTCTCCGAAAAGGGCTAGAAAAATTTGCCTTCTTCAGGCAAAGATTCCAGCCTTAGAGGAGAATGGTCACTTTATATGCCAAAATCCTTTAATCATATGATAATATCATAAAATAAATAGAGTCAGAATTTGCGTCCTTTGAATAACCAAATATTTAAACCAGATGACGAAAAATAAATATCTTTTCCCTTTTATCATGATTACCTCACTATTCTTTATGTGGGGCTTTGTACATAATTTAGATCCAATCCTTATTCCGCACTTAAAGCGGTCATTTAGTCTCACAACCTTGCAGGCTTCACTGGTAGATTCCGCAGTATTTATCGCTTACTTCGTGATGGCATTGCCCGCAGGGTTTATCATGAAAAAATATGGGTATAAGACAGGGATTATTATTGGATTGGCATTCTTCGCTATAGGATCATTCCTATTTATTCCTGCCGCCAATACACAGTTATACGTATTCTTTTTAGGGGCACTTTTTATCATTGCCTGCGGATTGACCATACTCGAAACTGCTGCGAACCCATATGCTTCCTTGCTTGGTCCGCCCGAAACGGCAACTTTTCGCCTAAACTTCGCGCAAACTTTTAACGGCCTGGCAGCTACACTCGCGCCCATGGTTGGTGTACGTGTTATTTTAATCAAAGGTGCGTCAGACGAGGAATTAAGTAAGATGACGGAATCCGCAAGGCAGCTGGCACTGGCTTCTGAAGCTTCTTCGGTAAAAACGCCATACCTGATTTTAGGCAGCATTATCCTGGTGATTGCGGTGATATTTATTTTTTTAAAACTGCCTGAAATTACTGAAGAAGAAGAAATAAAGGGTGAAAAAACCGGAATATTGCATGCTTTAAGGCACAAGCACTTAAGTTGGGCAGTGGCAGCACAGTTCTTTTATGTCGGTGCACAAGTTTGTGTATTTAGCTTCTTCATTTTATACGCAACCAAAGCAGCGGGCATAGACCAACAAACGGCAGGTGACTATGCCGGGTATGGAATGGGACTGGCCTTTCTCCTGGGAAGGGTAATCGGGACCTTCCTCATGAAATTTATTAAAGCAGAATCATTGCTGGTTATATATTCGCTGATCAACGTAGTTTTATGTGGTGTAGCGATTACCGCCGGCGGTACACTGGCGCTGGTGGCTGTAATTGGGATATCCTTCTTTATGTCAATTATGTTCCCAACCATCTTTTCCCTGGGGATCAAAGACCTGGGCAGCGATACCAAGTTGGGCAGCAGTCTCATCATCATGTCGATAGTAGGTGGTGCGATATTGCCACCGGTTATGGGATATATCAGTGATGTGACCCATAATATTCAGATTGGATATATTGTGCCACTCGTATGTTTTGTAGTTGTACTGCTGTTTGGATTAAAAGGGCATAAAGTTATTAAAAGCGTAAATTATGAATAAGAGATATTGTCTGGCACTGGATCTGAAACAAGATGATCAGCTCATTGCCGAGTATGAGGAAATGCACCGTAAAGTATGGCCGGAGATTATAGAAAGTATAACTGCCTCGGGAATTGAAAATATGGAAATATACAGGTTGGGAAACCGCTTGTTTATGATCATGGAAGTGAACGGTACGTTTAGCTTTGCAGATAAAGCGAAGGCAGATGCCGAAAGTGAAAAGGTACAGGAATGGGAAAACCTGATGTGGAAATATCAGCAGGCAATACCAGGAGCAAAGCCGGGAGAGAAATGGATAATGATGGATAAAATTTTTGAGTTGAAGGACTAATGTCAGTAAATACAGTGAAAAGTTTTTTGCAGATACACCCCGATGATAATGTGTTGGTGGCTTTGCAGGATTTGCCTAAAGGACAAATTATAGAGTGGAACGGTCAGGTCATCACTTTACAGGATGATATACATGCTAAGCATAAATTCTTTATTCAAGCGCTGCCTGTCGGTGCCGAAGTGTTGATGTATGGGGTGCTTGTTGGAAAAGCGACAACCGCTATTCCACAGGGAGGGTTGATGACCACAGAGAATGTGCACCATGCTTCGCAGGATTATGCTTACCGTAAGGTGAACTATGAATGGCAGGTACCGGATGTTTCAAAATTTAACGACAGGACTTTTAACGGATATCACCGTGCTGACGGTAGAGTAGGGACCGCTAATTACTGGCTTTTTGTGCCAACGGTTTTTTGCGAGAACAGGAACCTGGATGTGATCAAGGAAGCACTGTACAATACTTTGGGATATACCGTAACTGATAAGTACAAACAATTTACAGAGCAACTGCTGGAAGCACATCAGGCCGGGGAAGACATCTCATCATTTAAGATTGATGGTCTTGCGCCGGTGCAGCCGCTTAGGAAAAGGGTTTTTAAACATGTGGACGGCATTAAATTCTTAAATCATCAGGGAGGCTGTGGTGGAACAAGGCAGGACTCCGCATTGCTGAGCCAGTTGCTGGCCGCTTATGCCGATCATCCGAATGTTGCGGGAATAACAGTTTTAAGTTTGGGTTGCCAGCATTTGCAAACCCAAAATTTGTTAGATGATGTAAAAAAGAGAAACCCTTCTTTTGATAAGCCTGTTCTGATATTTGAACAGCAGAAAAGCCAGAGCGAAGAACAGTTGATCCAGGATGCGATCCTTCAGACGTTTGGAGGGCTGATGGAAATCAATAAAATAGAAAGAAAACCTGCGCCATTGAGTAAGCTATGTGTAGGGGTTAAGTGTGGTGGTAGTGATGGTTTTAGTGGTATTTCCGCTAATCCTGCAGTTGGATATACTTCAGATTTATTAGTAGCTTTAGGCGCTAAAGTTTTACTGGCGGAGTTCCCGGAACTTTGTGGCGCCGAACAGAATATTATCGACAGGTGTGTAAATGAACCGACGGCGGAGAAATTTATCAGGTTAATGCAGGAGTATGATGCACAGGCACATGCGGTAGGTTCGGGCTTCCATATGAACCCTTCGCCAGGTAACATTAAAGATGGGTTGATTACCGATGCGATAAAAAGTACCGGGGCAGCAAAAAAAGCAGGAACTTCCCCTGTAGTGGATGTGCTTGATTATACAGAACCTGTTACAAAACCAGGCTTAAGTTTGGTTTGTACACCGGGCAATGATGTTGAAGCCACAACAGGGAAAGCAGCTAGTGGGGCGACGTTGATTTTATTTACTACCGGTCTGGGTACACCAACAGGAAACCCTGTTTGTCCGGTAATTAAGGTCGCAACAAATACGGCCCTTGCAACAAGAATGAGTGATATTATCGACATCGATACAGGTGCGATCATTCGCGGGGAAAAAACCATTGAGGAAATGGGAACAGAAATTCTGGAGTATTGTATCAAAGCGGCAAGTGGAGAGGAAATCCCTAAAGCGGTACAATTAAACCAGGATGATTTTATCCCGTGGAAAAGAGGAGTTTCATTATAATTATTAAAGATGTTTAGTTTAAAAGGAAAATCAGCAATTATTACAGGCGGCGGAAGTGGAATCGGAAAAGCAATATCAGTGCTTTTCGCCAAACAAGGTGCACATGTCCATATTATTGAATTAAACGCAGATGCAGGTCTGCAAACAGTGAACGAAATAAAGGAAGCAGGTGGAACAGCCAACACTTACGGTTGCGATGTAAGTAATCAAGAGGCGGTTGTAACCGTGTTCAAACAAATTGGTAAAATTGATATTCTGGTAAATAATGCAGGGATCGCCCACATCGGAAGGGCCGACAATACCAGCGAAGCAGATTTTGTAAAAGTATTCGACGTAAATGTTAAAGGTGCTTACAACTGTCTGTATGCCTCCATCCCGGTAATGAAAGCTAACGGTTCAGGTGTTGTCCTAAATATGGCCTCCATTGGCGCATTGGTTGGCTTAGCGGATCGTTTTGCCTACTCCATGAGTAAGGGGGCAATTTATGCCATGACCCTGTCTGTAGCCAAGGATTATCTCGCCGACGGCATCCGTTGTAACAGTATCTCACCTGCAAGGGTACATACGCCATTTGTAGATGGTTTTATCGCTAAAAACTATGCCGGCAATGAAGCTGAAATATTTGAAAAATTATCAAAAAGTCAGCCGATTGGCCGCATGGGTAAACCTGAAGAAGTTGCTTCCCTGGCGCTTTACCTGTGTTCAGATGAAGCAGGTTTCGTAACCGGAAACGACTACCCTTTAGATGGAGGATTTATTAAGTTGAATAACTAAAACACCATAACGCCCATAACCCGCAACTCATAACCCTCATAACCCACAACACATACCATGAAACTACGCTTGATCATTTTACTTTTTGTAATAGGCTGCTCGTTGGGCCTAAGCGCACAGCATTACACCCCTACGGCGGCAAATCTTGCTTCGCGAAAGGATTTTCAGGATATGAAGTTCGGTATGTTCATCCATTGGGGTGCCTTTAGCGTGCTGAGTGACGGGGAGTGGGTAATGAACAATAAAAATATTAAGGTAGAGGATTACAAGCGGTTGAAAGATATTTTTAACCCTACAGCTTTTGATGCGAAAAAATGGGTGGCAGCAGCAAAAAGTGCAGGGATGAAATACATTACGCTGATTACACGTCATCACGATGGTTTTAGCAATTGGGATACCAAACAGTCAGATTGGAAAATAACCGAAACACCATACGGGAGGGATATTGTTAAACAGATGGCCGAAGAATGCCATAAAGAAGGGATAAAATTATTTCTTTATTACTCCTTGCTGGATTGGTCGCGTACCGATTATCAATATGCGACCGGAAAAACAGGTAAAGGGACCGGCCGTACAGAAAAAGGTAAATGGGAAGATTACATTGCTTTTATGAAGGCCCAGTTAACTGAATTGCTGACCAACTATGGAGAGATAGGCGGGATCTGGTTCGACGGGCATTGGGACCAGTTGGATAACGATACCGATAAAACTTTAAAGTCAAAAGTAAACTGGCATTATGATGAGATCTATAGCCTCATTCATAAGCTGCAGCCACAATGTATGGTGGGTAACAATCATCATTTAACCCCACTTGATGGCGAAGATTTTCAGATGTTTGAAAAAGACCTTCCGGGCTTAAATACAACAGGCTTTGGTGGTGCCAGTGTTTCCCAGCTTCCACTGGAAACCTGTGAGACCATGAACAACAGCTGGGGTTTTAGCATCACCGACAGAAAGTATAAAACGGTAAAGCAACTGATCCATTATCTGGTAAACGATGCTGGAAGAGATGCCAACTTTCTATTGAACGTAGGGCCAATGCCAAACGGCGTAATCCAACCCGAAAATATAGATACATTGGCTAAAGTGGGCGACTGGATGAAAGTAAACGGGGCAAGTATTTATGGCACCCGTGGAAACATCATAGGCGTACAGGACTGGGGATTGGTAACAGCAAAAGATAAAATTTTATACGCCCACGTTATTCATAAAATTACAAAGACTTTTATTACTTTACCCAAGCTAAAACAGAAGGTAGTTTCGGCCTCTTTAATGAAGGGCGGGACCAAGCTGAAGTTTAAGCAAACAGCAGATGAAACGATAGTGTCTTTAGATGGCGTCACAATGGATGACATCGATACAATTATCGAATTGAAAATTAAATAGGAACAAAAATTTATTTAGAAGATGAAATTAATCAGATGGGGCGCTGCCGGTCAGGAGAAAATCGGTGTAATTTTAAACGATACCTGGTATGATACTTCTGCCTTTGGCGGAGATTATAACGAACAGTTCTTTAACGACAACGGCTTGGAAAGACTGGAAGCATTTGTTAAGGCAAATGAAGGTAAGTTAACCGTTATTCCAGCCGGTACAAGATTGGGATCGCCAGTCGCACGTCCTTCAAAAATTGTTTGTATCGGTTTGAACTACGCAGACCATGCAAGGGAAACAGGTGCGCCAATTCCACCAGAGCCAGTTATCTTTATGAAGTCCACCACCGCTATGGTAGGCCCTTTTGATGATATTACAATTCCTAAAAACTCTGTTAAAACGGATTGGGAAGTAGAATTGGCTGTCGTAATCGGTAAAAAAGCTTCTTATGTAGAGGAAGCTGACGCATTGGATTATGTTGCCGGATATGTTTTGCACAATGATGTGTCAGAACGTGAATTTCAGATCGAAAGGAACGGTACCTGGGATAAGGGTAAAGGATGCGATACTTTTGCACCGCTTGGCCCCTTCCTGGCTACAAAAGAGGAAATCGCAGATGTAGATAATCTTCGTCTTTGGCTTACTGTAAATGGTGAGAAGATGCAGGATGGTAATACTTCTAATTTTATATTTAACGTACCATTTGTGGTTTCCTATGTGAGCCAGTTTATGACCCTGTTGCCGGGTGATGTGATCTCTACAGGAACACCAGCAGGTGTAGGCTTAGGATTTAACCCACCAATATACCTTAAAGACGGAGACGTTGTTGAATTGGGAATTGATGGTTTAGGAACTTCTAAACAGAAGGTAAAGAACTATGTTAAAAATTGATGCCCATCAGCATTTCTGGATCTTTGATGAGGTAAGGGACAGCTGGATCACAGACGATATGGCCGTGATCCGGGCTGATTTTATGCCCAATCATTTGCTCGCCGAACTTCAGCAGCATAATTTTGACGGAAGTGTTGTCGTACAATCAGACCAGACACAGGCAGAGAATCTGTTTCAACTAGAAAATGCAGACAAGAATACCTTTGTTAAAGGTGTTGTAGGCTGGGTCGATTTGCAGGCCGCAGCTATTGAAGATCAATTGTCGGCCTTATCGGCTTATCAAAAGCTTAAAGGGTTCAGGCATATTCTTCAGGGCGAAAAAGACCGTGCCTTAATGTTGAAGCCGGAATTTATGAACGGTATCGGTAAATTGAGGCAGTTTGGCTATACTTACGATCTGCTGATTTTTCCTGACCAATTGAAGTATGCGACGGAATTTGCAGCCAGGTTTCCCGATCAGCCGATGGTACTTGATCACATTGCGAAGCCCGATATTAAGAACGGGACAATTGCGGAATGGAAAAAAGACATTACTGCACTGGCTAAGTGTGAAAATGTATGCTGTAAAGTGTCGGGCATGGTTACAGAAGCCGACTGGAAGCTGTGGAAGCCTGAAGATTTTACACCTTACCTGGATGTAGTTTTCGAGGCTTTTGGTGTGGAAAGATTGATGTACGGATCGGATTGGCCGGTTTGCTTGATCGCGGCTTCTTACCAGCAGGTACTGGGCTTAATGGAACAGTATACTTTAAAATTATCTGCCGATGAACAAGCAATGTTCTGGGGTGGTAATGCAACAAAATTTTATAATCTATAATTATATTGCTGCTATGGATTTGCAATTAAAAGATAAAGTGGTAATTGTTACCGGCGGTGCAAAAGGTATCGGCGAAGGCATTGTAAGAACACTGGTAAAAGAAGGTGCTATTCCTGTTATTGTAGGAAGAAATGAGCAGGACAACCTGAAAGTGGTGAATGATATTATTGCAAATGGTGGTCAGGCTTTCCAGGTAGGGGCGGAATTAACTGATCCTGCAGCTGCGGCAAAAGCTATTGAGCGTGTTATGGAGAAATTTGGCCGGATTGACGGACTGGTGAATAATGCGGGTGTGAACGATGGTGTGGGGTTGGAAACTGGCAATTATGAAAGGTTTGTCGAGAGCTTGCATAAAAATGTTATCCATTATTATTTAATGGCCCATCATGCGTTACCAGCTTTAAAAGCTTCGAAAGGTTCGATTGTAAATATCGGTTCGAAAGTAGCTGATACCGGGCAAGGTGGAACATCCGCCTATGCGGCATCCAATGGAGCAAGGAATGCTTTAACACGTGAGTGGGCATTAGAATTATTGCCTTATGAGATTCGTGTAAATGCGGTGATCGTTGCAGAATGTTATACGCCGCTATATGAAAACTGGATCAAATCTATTCCGAATTCTGAAGAAAAGTTGGCTTCAATTAAGGCTAAGATACCTTTTGGGCAAAGAATGACAACGGCCGAGGAAATTGCGAACGCAACGGTGTTTTTGCTTTCCAGTGCTTCGAGTCATACTACAGGGCAATTGGTTTACGTAGATGGGGGATATGTACATTTAGACAGGTCCATTAGTCCTTCTTAATCTACTCCATTTCTAAAAAACCTGATATATTATGCTTAGGCTGCCCGCTCTTAGGCTCCCTGAAAAGGGAGCAAAGCTCAGAATGCCTTCACATAACATATCAGGTTTTTTTGTTAATTACTCATACCACATGGGCGATAACTTAAGGACTCATGTAGCATTAGCGCAGGTATTTTATATCGCTTTAGTTTCTTCTTTCAGCCATGCTACTTCGTCAGCATTCAATAGCGGGCTTAATTTCTCAAGTACCAACGCATTGTAACCGTTTAACCAATCGATTTGCGATTTTTCAAGCAAGTCCTTTTTAACGATTTTAGTGCTGATAGGGGCGATCGTTAAAGCCTCAAAAGCGTAGAATTCGTTAAATTCGTTGGTTAGGTAAGGAATTGTATTCACAAGGTTCTCAATACGGATACCATGTTTGCCCGGGCGATAAATACCTGGTTCAACAGAAGTGATCATACCCAGTTCAATGGCCACAGGAGTTGCCGTAGGGTTGAATGTCTGAGGTCCTTCATGTACATTCAGGAAATAACCTACACCGTGGCCTGTTCCATGTCCGTAGTTAATGGCATACTCCCACAGTGGCTTCCTGGTAATCGCATCAATCTGATAACCGCAGGTACCTTTAGGGAAACGTGCTTTACAGCCGTCGATCATCCCCTTTAAAACCAGTGTATAATCCGTGCATTCTTGCTCTGTATTATTTCCCATCGGAATGGTACGTGTAATGTCAGTTGTTCCGTAAAAGTATTGGCCTCCCGAGTCTACCAGGAACAATCCTTCGGCTTTTACTTCTACATTACTTTCTTCTGATGCTCCGTAATGTGGTAAGGCGCCATGTGCTTTATAGGCACTGATGGTGTTAAAGCTGTCGCCAACAAAACCTTCCTGCTCAGTTCTGAATTTACGTAACTCCGCGGCAGCAGAAAGTTCAGTGATGGTAACTTTTCCTATATTTTCTGAAAGCCATTTTAAGAAACGTGTAATAGCGACACCATCCTTAAGCATAGCTGTACGGGTATTGGCAAGCTCAGTTTCATTTTTAATAGCCTTAAAGTTTGTAGTCGGATTGGTGTCTTTAATGATCTTAACCGATGCAGGGATCAGCTTATAAAAAGCGAAGCAGTTGCGCTTGGGATCTATAAAGATGGAGCTATTGGGCGGAATGTTGGAAATCGCCTTTTCAATATCCCCGTATGGCAAAACTTCGACACCATTGCGCAATAGATTTTCTTTTTCATCATTTGTAAGTTTATCTACGTCCATGAACACTGTCGCATGGTCCTGGCTGATCAAAGCAAAGCTTAACACAACAGGATTGTAACTCACATCTTTTCCACGAATGTTAAACAACCAGGCCATATCGTCAAGCGAAGAAATCAAGTGATGACTGGCCCCTTGCTTTTGTAAAGTAGCCCTCACTTGCGAAAGCTTCGAGGTTACAGATTGACCGATATGTTTATCTTCAATTAAAAATGCCTTCTCAGAAGGTAACTCAGGTCGGTTTTCCCATATTTTGCTTAAATAGTCTTTGCTGCTTAGGCCGATGTCTTTAGCCGCGAACTGTTGCGTAAGCAGGTCACCTAATAAAACAGATAACAATTTATCATCGGCGGCAACTACGTTACCTTTATCTAGTTTTTCAATTAACCACTGGATATACTCAGGCGCATGCTGGACTTTTTGTTTCATCAACTCAAATCCGCTATCCTTTAGCTCATCTGCAGCTTGTTCAAAATAGCGGAAGTCGGTCCATAAACCTGCATGGTCATGGGTAATCACCAATGTGCCCGCGGAGCCTTTAAAGCCAGATACAAAAGGGATACACTTATAATGTTTTGGTAAGTATTCACTAATATGAGGGTCTGCAGATGGAATAATGTAAGCATGTACATCATCTGCCTTCATTTGATTGCGTATTTGAGCTAGTTTTTCCTGATAAGTCATATTCAGTTTTTTTATGTCTGTCCGCAAATTTATAGAAATTATCACTCTTTTTTATAATGCTATATGCCCGGTGCACTTGCCCTTTTTTCGTATATTGGAGGAGCTAATCCCACTAGTCCTATATTTATCGATGAAGTACCCTGGTAAGCTTTATTTCACGGTGTTCCTAATAATTGCGGTGAAGCTGAGCTATGCCTTTGAAAATCAAAAACCCAAACAATTTTATTTTCAGCAATTTGATAACCGGAATGGCTTGTCTAATAGCGCAGTAAATGTGGTTTTTCAGGATAAAGATCAGTTGCTATGGGTTGGTACCTGGGACGGATTAAATATGTATGACGGAACAGACTTCAGGGTTTTTAATTACAATAGTGAAAATCAGGGAGGGAGCATTGGCAACAACGTGATCCAGGACATAAAGGAAGATAATGCCGGCAATGTTTGGATCAGTACCATTGGGGGGATTACACGTTTTGAGAAACCAAGTGGTAAATTTTATAGGTATTTTTATAATCAGGCTACAAAAAGGAGTATTGCCGAAAAGGAATATGAACTGGCGATAGCAGACAATGGGGCTGTTTTTTGTTACAGCAAAACGTATGGCTTAAGTCGGTTTGATCTTCAAAGTAACCGGTTTAAATCAATTGCTTCACCGGTAAATGGGACAAAAGTGATAAAGATGCAGCGTGGAATGGCCGGGCTGATGTGGTTCCTTAAAGATGATGGGACAATGCTTGCTTGTAAAGTAACTGCTACAGGGCTACACCCGTACCGGGTAATCAAATCCAGCACGCCGATTGTTAATTTCTTTCCGGTAAATGAAAAATTATTGTTTACGGATTCCGGGAATAACCTTTGGACAGTTGATGCTGGGTTTAAACTGAGAAAACAAAATAATATTGCTGCCTTTAAGTCGGTGGTTTACTACCAGTCGCACTACATTGTAGCCTGGGACGGACAGGGTATTGGTATTTTTGACGACAACTTCAAGCCATCTGCTTTTATGCAGCAGGAGGTAAAGCAGCTCGCCAATATTAGGGTTACTACAGTTGAACAGGCGAAGGATGGCGTACTGTGGATGGGGACCGATGGAAATGGACTGATCAAGATCTACCCCCAATTGAACCATTTTGGCTTGATAAACCGGAGCAATTTTGCGGACCTGAACAAACCTGTGCGTGCCTTTACGGAAGCCGATGGTAATTTATGGATAGGTACCAAGGGAAAGGGGATTGTAATTTTAAAGGACTTTCTGAGTAGTTTTTCTGTTCAAAATGTGAAGGAAGGGTTGAGCACTGCCAATGGACTGGATAACAATTCAGTTTATGTTTTAAAACGTGGTAAGGGGCCTTACATTTATATAGGCACCGATGGGCAGGGAATTGGAATTTACGATTTACGCGCTAAACGGTCTATCAGCTGGCAAGAGGTGGCCGGAACTGATGGCTTACCTTTTTTTGGCTCTGTATATGCCATCCTGGAAGACAAAGAAAACTCATTATGGCTTGGAACTAGTGGCCATGGGTTGATCCACATAAAACTGGAGAAAAATGCTTCGGGCATTCTAAAAGTAAGCTATTTCAAACAATACCTATCAGGCAAACAAAATGGGCCTGCTAATGACATCATTTATGCCTTGAGTAATGGCGATGATGACCGGCTTTGGATCGCCTGCAGGTATGGCGGATTAAGTGTGCTGGATAAAAAAACAGGTAGGTTTAAAACCTTTAAAGCCTTTTCTTCTCCCAATAGTCTTTCTAATAACGATGTACTTTCCTTGTATGAAGACAGGAGTAAAAGGTTGTGGATTGGCACCAGTTACGGGTTGAACATGCTAACCCGGGAAGAGTCGGTACAGGAAAACCCTGTTTTTAAGAAATTTAGAATGACGGACGGTTTACCGAACAATACGATACATGCCATTGAAGAAGCGAACTCGGGAAATATTTGGGTAAGTACCAATAAAGGATTGGCCCGGTTAAATCCCGTTGATGGTGCCATTGCCAGTTTCAGGGAAAGCGATGGGCTCCAGAGTAATGAATTTAGTGATGGGGCAGTCTGGAAATCGGCTTCCGGGGCACTTTATTTTGGAGGGATCTATGGCTTCAATTATTTTATGCCCGAACGCATTACCGAAAACAAGCTGCAGCCTAACTTGTTGGTCTCCCGAATTCTGCTTGGGGGAAAGAACTTGGATGAAAACAGATTGCAGGTCCTCAAAGTTGTGCAGGGCGACGTTCCCCAATATACCGTGCCGCGTAAAAGTAATTTCTTCCAGTTGGGTTTAAAGCCCATGAGCTTTTTGAATGAGGCGAAGAATGAATTTGCCTACAGGCTGGAGGGACTGGATAAAAACTGGAACTATTCGGGCGGGGTTGGCAATATTGTGTACAACAACGTTCCTCCAGGTAATTATACCATGCTGGTAAGGTGGAGTAATGGCGAAGGTGTTTGGACGAAAGGGACTGCGGTATTTAAACTGCATGTAGAGCAGTATTTCTGGTTAACTTATCCGGCCTTATTTACTTATTTTGTAATACTCGTGGCTTCGGCTTATGTTTTTCATCTCTACCGAAAAAATAAGCTGCAAATGAAGTATCAATTGCAGATGGAACATCTTTTAAGACAAAAGGATGAAGAGGAGCACCAGCAGCGCCTGAATTTCTTCACCAATATTGCCCATGAGATCCAGACACCTTTAACGATGATTATGGGTTCAATAGAGCATTTTTTACGCAGTAAAAAGTCAGAACTGTTGAAAAACAAGGAGCACAACTATCTTATTTCTATTGTACACAAACACACCGCAAGGCTAACCTACCTGGTGCAACAATTGATGGAATTCAGAAAAGCTGAGGCTGGTTACCTGAAAAGAAATGATGATTACGTTGACATCAGCAAGATGTTGGATAGTTTATCGGAACTGTTTGTCCCTGCCAGTCAAAAGAATAGTCAGAAGTACATAAGGACAATAGATACCGGTGTTGCGGGGTTTATTGACAAAGATAAGTTTGAGAAAATCCTGTTCAATCTTTTATCCAATGCTTTTAAGCATTCGGGTAGACAGGAAACCATCGTATTTAAGGCTGGGTATAATCAGGCGGAACAGTTATTGGAGGTCAGTGTTTCTAACTCGGGTTGTACTTTAAAGCCAGGGCATCTGGAACAGATTTTTAATAAATTTTATGTAAGTAATGAACAGCAGACGGAAAAGTTTAGCACAGGCATTGGCCTGGCTTTTACCAAAGAGCTGGTTATGCTGATGGATGCTGAGATTAAAGTGAGTTTGGAGAAGGACTGGATAGATTTCAGTGTATACGTACATTTACCGGTTGCGGAGGGTAAGGAGGCTAAAGTAATTACTTCGGCGCCATCCCCTTTATACCTGTCGCTGGTACAGGAATATGAACGTCCGGAAATGGTTTCGGCCGAGGAAGAAAATAAAAACAGCCTGATTGACGGTTTGCAGGCAGAGAAAGCCAGTATCCTCCTGGTGGAGGATGAGCCTGAACTGCGTTATCTGATCAGGAATGTACTGAAAGATCAGTATGTGGTTTATGAGGCCGGTACCGGCCTCGAAGCACTGGCCTTTTTGAACAAGACCATTCCCGGTTTAATTATCAGCGATGTAATGATGCCAGATATGAACGGCCTGGAGTTGTGTAGGACCGTAAAGCAGACACCGGCCCTGGCACAGATCCCATTTGTGATCTTATCGGCCAGGGGTTCGGAAGACAACAAGGTAGAAGGTTATGAATTTGGGGCGGATGCTTATATTCCCAAACCTTTCCAGATCAATTATCTGTTGGTAAGGATACGCAAGCTGTTGGAGGACCAGGCACGGATGGAAAATTTGATTAAGGACCAGCACATTACCAATCAATTTATGGATGCCGATATTGCAGAAACCGACAAGAAGTTTTTGGAAGAACTACTGAAGGTTATCGAGCATAACTTAAATGAGCCGGAATTAAATGCCGCCACACTGGAAGGTGCACTTGCAATCAGTAAAATGCAATTGTACAGAAGACTGAAATCATTGGCCGGAATGACCCCGGCCGAATTCATCAAGAGGATCAGGCTCAAACATGCTGCCGATATGTTGATTGCTTCGCAGTATACGGTCTCTGAAATATTTTACCGCACCGGTTTCAATAATAAATCTTACTTTTTCAGGGAGTTTAAAAAGATTTACCATTGCGCGCCAAATGAGTACCGGCAGCAGCAATACCAGGAAAATACCACATAGTTGTAACTATAGTGAACTAAAATGTAACTATAGTGCACTACTTCCGGGCAGGGCTGGTCTAAATTTGTTATAACCAAATAGTCAGCCGATGAACCATAAATTGTTGCCCCGTTTTTTTTCGGTAACCTTTACGCTAATGATCTTTACCTGTATACTTTGGGGCACTGGTGCTGTTGCGCAAAAGTTACATATAAAAGCTTTAGGAGATAGCATTAATGGATTTAAGATTGGTCTTTTCGATGGAGGCAGACAGGTATTAAATAACGAGGATGAGTTCTCACTTGTAATTTCAAATACAGACTTAAGTGAACAAGTCTTAGTGTCCGGCTGGAAAGGTGAAAAATGGAACGGTAACGACAGCACCATTAGCTTGACAAAGGAAACCTATATTGCTGAATTTGATGTGAACCTGCAGGTGACGGTTACTTATCAGCTTATCAATCAGCATGTGGTTAAGAAAACCATCCGGTTGTTTCAGCCGGGGATGCCGATGATGTACTATACTTTGAAGGAGAAGTTTGTACCCGCCGAAAAACCGGCTAAATACGTAAGCTTTGAGTATGATAATTTCCCGGGTGGCTTCGCCCACGAAATGTTTCCGTCCGTAGGTTATGTTGACCAGCACAATATGCTGGTTGGTTTTTTGGTGGATGCGGGATATAAAAATCAATATACACGGACTACCCGTCGTAGGTTTAGCGGGCGCGGTGGAGGATTTGTAGGGATGCGAAAACTACCTGATCCGCAATTGTTTTCCGTGGCTACCCTTGCCGAGCAGACTTTGGGGGCTAATTATGTGCAACAGACATTTGGCGAAATGTACAACCTGGATGCCGGAAAAGAAATGGTTGTCCTAAGTAAACCGTCTGTACAAAGTGGTATGGAAATGATTGTGCCGCTAAAAGACCAGCAAGTCTATACCATCTCGTTTATGTGTAAAGGAGATACCAGTCTGGCTTTGAGACTATTCAGAATAAAGAACGGAAAAAAAACAATAGAGCTGGAACACGGCTTAAAGTATATTGACAATTTTAAAGTTAAAGAAAATGACTGGACCTTGTTTAAAGGGAGTATCCTTGTGCCTTACATTCAAAATGATAGTGTCTCGCTTTTCATCGGTAAACTGACTGATAAAGTAAGCCGCCTGCAGATCAAAGACCTGAAAATTGTAGCACATCAGCCGGCTTCGGAGCCTTACAATGTTTTGCCAATAGGAGAAACCGCAGAAAAAATAAGTTACCTGTTTGTTGAGCCCTGGAAAGATCACCGGGAGTTTATGATCTCTTCGCAAACCCGATTGGCTGAAGGTATGGGGTTTAGAGGTTCGCAGATAGAGAAAATGTTATATGGCAATATGAACATGCTTACCTGGATCAATGGTGTAAATGACATTAAACCCTTTAATGTGCCAAACATGAATTATTCACCGGATATGTATAACCGGGATTCCTTTTTTTCTATTGTTTCAACATATAACAAGGACCTCAATTTAAGTATTTGGGACCAGTGGGCTAAAACCCAAACCATAAAAGGGGGAATAGGAACGATTATTACACCTTATATGGGCTCCGTAGAGGCTAAAGATAATGAGGCGACTATAGAATGGCTGATTTGGGCGATGTTGAATAAAAGAAGGTTTAATGTTATCCTTCCGAAGGATAAGATCCGAAAGGCCGTTGATTATGTCCTGAATGAATTTGACGGAGGCAAGGACGGGGTATGCCGTTCACATTTTTCCATGAGCCAGGTTGATATCGTAGATTATAAACCAAAAACAGATCGACTTGCTGTAAATCAGGGCATGTTAGCCATCGCCCTACGTACTATTAAAGAACTAGGCTTTCCAGTGGAAGAAGCTTATATCCAAAAAGTGGAGCAGGAATACAGAAAATTTTATGACCCTAAAAGGAAGCATCTCCTATTTGATCGAAATTACCCCGATATCATTAGTCTTACCGATCTGGAACCAGAGTTCTATTCACTATGGTTGTTTAACCGACCGATGTTAACGGATGAGATGGTTGTAAACCACCTCGACCAAATGCCATTGCTAAATAAAATGGTCAATGCGCCACATCCTGAATATGGAACTACAGCCCCTATATGTGTAAGGTTAACAAATGACAAGCAAGGTTATGCTTATTTGAGCGCTGATTACCAGCCATTCGCTGAATTTGGTGCGGCCAATTACGCCAATGGTAAGAGCGATGGGTTTTACTACAATGGTGGCAGTTGGTTAAGGGGCGAGTATTGCGCTTATGTGGCAGGACTTAAGCATGGCTGGAAAAAGGCAACGAAGGTAATGGAAAACCGTGTTTGGGCAGAAATTAATTTAAATCCAAAATGGCCTTTTAGTAAAGAGTTTATTCCAACAAAATGGACAACAACAGATTCCTGGTGGCCATCCACTCAGGGTTTGTGCTGGAATATATTTATCCTGATGGCCAATGAGGTAGCGGGTCTTCGAACGCCCGATATGGATCCCGATTATAGCAAAAAATTGAATTGATAAAATAAATTTTAATGAATTAAACTTCTACAAAAACTAACCAAATGAAAGTAAAAATTAACCATGTATGGCTCATCTTGCTCATTATAGCATTTTCAAGCCAAAGCCTCTATGCGCAAACCAAGGTGTCCGGAACGGTAAGAGATGCAGGTGGAACAGGTTTGCCTGGTGTAAGTGTACTCCAGGAAGGCACCCAGAACGGAACAATGACCGACCAGCTGGGGCGGTATACCTTAAGCTTAAAAGAAGGGGCACCACAAAAGCTCAGCTTTAATTATGTCGGTTTTTTAAAACAGACGATTGCGGTAAACGGAAATTCAAGTGTAAATGTTACACTGAAAGAGAACAATGAATCCCTCAATGAAGTGGTGGTGCTGGGCTATACCTCACAGAAAAAATCGAACCTGACGGGGGCAGTAACTTCGGTACAGATGCGTGATCTGGAAGACCGCAGGGTTGCTGATGTGGCCCAGGTGCTACAAGGGCAGGTTGCAGGTGTGCAGATTACGCAAAGTACTGGCGCCCCTGGTGACCCAATCAGTATTCTGATCCGTGGTCAAGGTACATTTGGGGATAACAGCCCACTTTTTATTGTAGATGGTAATCCCACTCAGGATATTTCCTTTCTGAACCCTGCCGATATGCAATCTGTCACCGTTCTGAAAGATGCATCGGCTGCAGCAATTTATGGCTCCCGGGCTTCGGCTGGTGTAATTGTGATTACAACCAAAATGGGCAGCGCAGGATTATCAACTATTGACGTCAACTATTATAATGGGATTCAAAAAGCAACAAACTTGCCTAAGATGCTGAATACAACTCAGTATATGAATAAAATGGAAGAGTCATGGAACAATTCAGGACGTACAGAACCGAATCCATATACCCCTGATAAAAACCGCACAGACTTGGCGAATACGAATTGGCTGGACGAATTGTTTGAGAACGGGCGTTCGCAAAACCTGCAGCTTAGCACAAGCGGAGGAAGCGAAAAGATCAAATATTTAATCTCAGGGGCTTATTATGAACAGGATGGGATTGTAGTATATAAAAATGACAAGTATCAGCGTGTTAACTTCAGATCAAATGTAGTAGGTAATGTATCTGACCGCTTTACGGTTGGGGCAAACTTACAGCTTTCCTATGCTAAACAGGACAAAATGTCTTCAAAAGGTGATGAGCCTGGGGTGATCCGCCATGCCTTTATTCGTCCGCCGGTGATTCCTGTATTTAAAGATGTTAATGATCCAACTCATTCGCTGGATGATCCATTTACAGATTTACCCTTTTATAAAGCAGACGGCACTTACCAGACCAGGTACGAATACAGTAGTAACCCTATCGCACTTGCCTACTTTACAAATGACAAAAGATCATTGTTTAAAACCTTCGGTAATGTTTATGCGGAGTATGCTTTGCTGAAGAATAAGGAGTTGAAATTTAGAACGAATGTGGGCTTAGACCTTAATTTTACACATAATAAAGCATTTAATCAGAATTTTGGTGATGACGATGGTGGTGGTGCAGCGGAAGATAAAGGGCTGGGCAGAAAGAACAGGCCTAATTCCTTAAATGAGGACCGCGGACAGGAGAGCACCATTACCTGGAACAATACCTTGAATTATGGTAAGACGATCGGGAAGCACCTGATCAATGGGATGGTCGGAACAGAGTACATTAAAAATTATTCATCTTCTCTTGGTGCGACAAGAAACAGGTTTGATTATACGGCTCCCGAATTCCAGTTTATTGATTATGGAAATACGTTGACCAATCTGTGGAATGGAGGAAACGGCGCAGAATGGACTTTATTCTCTTTATTTGGTTCTGCTACCTATGTATATGATTCGAAATACATGATTACCGGTAATTTGAGGGCAGATGCTTCATCCAGGTTCGGGCCAAATAATCACTGGGGATATTTTCCCTCCGTATCTGCGGGTTGGAAAATTTCTGAAGAAGCTTTCATGAAGGAAACAAGATGGATTTCTGACCTGAAATTAAGGGCAAGTGTTGGAACACTTGGTAACCAGAATATTGGGAATTATACTTATTTGACGTTGTACACTAAAGTAGGAGATGAAACAAAACTGCTTCGTTATGGAAATCCGGATCTGAAATGGGAAAGTACTACCCAAAGTAACATAGGTCTCGATATGGGGCTAATCGAAAACAGGATTTATCTAACCGTTGATTATTTTAAGAAAAAAACAAATGGAATCCTGCTGCCACTCTCTTTACCAAAGCTGGTTGGGGATGTGCAGCCAACAATTGTAAATGCGGCAGAAGTGAAAAATTCTGGACTGGAGGTTTCTTTAACTTACCGAAATAATGATCATGCATTTAAATATGGTATTAATGGAAACATTGGTACCTTAAAGAATCAGGTAGTAAAGCTACATCCTAATCTACCCAATATGATTGGGCAGGTAACAAAAACCGAACCCGGGCATCCGCTTAATTCACTTTATGGTTTTATGATGGAAGGTATATATCAAAACCAGGCCGAAATAGCCAGTCATTTGTCGGGAACGCTAAATCCAACTGAACTTCCGGGTGATATCAGATTTAAAGACCTCAACGGAGATGGTATAATTAATGATTTGGATAGAGGGTATATCGGGAACCCGAACCCTAAGTTCTCTTACGGACTAAACCTTTCGGCTAGCTACAAAGGATTTGACCTTTCGGCATTGTTCCAGGGCGTACAAGGGGTAGACAGGTATAACGATCTGAAAAAAATTATAGATTATGATACCCGTCCTTTTAACCATTCGGTGAGGGTGCTCGGCGCCTGGCATGGGGAAGGAACGAGCAACACCATCCCGCGCTCAACCTTTAGCGACAACGGTAGCAGTCAAACCTCGAGTATTTTTGTAGAAGACGCTTCTTACCTGCGCCTGAAAAATCTGGAGGTCGGCTACTCGTTTAAGTCTCTCTTAACAAAGACTAAGCTGGGTGTTCAAAATGTCCGCCTGTACATTTCCGCACAGAACCTGTTCACCGTAACGGATTACACCGGCTTGGATCCGGAATCGGCCGATATCATAGATATGGGCACTTATCCACAATCTAAAGCATTTCTATTTGGTGTAAATGTTAAATTTTAACCCCGGCATTTAAAAGTACAGCTATGAAATTGATATATAAAATACTTGTGGTTCTGGTAATGGTTACCGGTATAAGCTGCAAAAAGGAATTAGATAAAGCACCTATAGGTTTGATCACCTCCAATCAGGACGAGACGGATCCGAAATTAAGTATTGTTGTGTCCTCGGTAACCTCCTCGTACCGCCTGTTGTCCAGTACATTAAACATTATCGGTCAGTGGGGCTGGGACGACGGTACAGTGTTGAGGAATGATTTCATTTTACAGGATATCGCCTCTGGCGACATGCAGAAAAAATGGAACCCCGATGGGGACCAGGCTTGGATGGACCAATTCTCTAAATTTAGTTTTACAGCATCCAATGGCGGTTTTAATGGCCAGTGGAGCTATGATTTTGAAGGGATCGCACGCTGCAACCGCGCCATCAATTATTTGACAGACCCCATAGTAATTACAAAAATAGGAATAGATGAGACCCTGAAAAACAGGTTGCTCGGTGAGGTATACTTTTTAAGGGCTTTTTATTACTTTGACCTGGTAAACAATTTTGGTGATGTCCCCCTTTTATTAAAACCACTGAAAGAATTTTCTGAGGCCTATGAGGTGGCAAAACGTGTTCCAAAGGAACAGGTATGGGCGCAAATCAGTGCAGACCTTGCTTTGGCTAAACCCTTGCTCCCAGGAACCAAATACACAGATAATGTAGAGAAATGGCGCGTATCCAAAGGAGCCGTAATTGCATTGCAGGCTAAAGTTGCCCTCTATAATAAAAGATGGCAGGATGTGCTGACGAGTGTCGCAGAGCTGGAAACCCTCAGGTTTTACAATCTAAACACCAATTACTTTGACAGCTTTGACGTGACAAAGGAGTTTAATGATAGTGAAGTGATCTTTGCGTATGACCACCAGTCTGCCAAAACCCCGGCAATGGGAAATGGCCTTTGCGCACTCGCCGGTTGGGGCTTTGTTGCACCAACGGCCAATTTTATCAGTGCTTTTGAGCTGAACGACCCCAGACTGGGTTATACCGTAAATGTGCAAAATCAAAGTGTATATAAAGTATTTGGCGCATTAAACGATAGCAACAAAGGGAATGAAGATGCAGCAAGTAACAAAGTGTACATCCGATGGGCTGATATTTTGCTTTGGAAAGCAGAGGCTTTGCTGGAAACGGGAGCTTACCCTGCGGCTATTGGCTTAATTAATACGGTGAGAGCGAGGGCGAGAAATAGTGTGGCCGCGAATGGCACCATGCCCCCGGTGGGCACTTTGCCTGACAGAAATGTAGCTTCAACTGATAAAGTGCAAATTAAAGACTGGTTGGTAAAAGAACGTAGGGTAGAGTTGGGGTTTGAATCACAGAGATTTAATGATTTGAAAAGATGGGGCATGGCGAAAGACTTTTTGAAATCCCTGGGCGTAAACTTCCAGGATCGTAATTATGTTTATCCGATCCCACAGGGAGAAGTTGATAAATCAGGAGGTACCATTGTCCAAAACCTTGACTATTAAGAGAAATGATTAAGATATGAAAGACCAAGCGCAAAGATTTATACAAAATCCTTTACTATCACCAAAGGACTTAAAGCCCAGCAGGGCAGGATTACAAATCACCTGCCTGCTAAATCCAGGGGTTTTTACCTTCCAGGGAAAAACCTGGCTACTGGTGCGGGTGGCCGAGAGGCCAGAACAGCAGGAAGGGATCATCTCTTTTCCGGTACTAAAAGGTGATGGAATTGAAATTATAGAAATATCGGCCAGTGATCCCGAACTGAATGCAAGCGATCCAAGGGTAATTAAGTATAAGGGCGTAGACTATTTAACCACCCTGTCACATTTGCGACTGCTCTGCAGTGATGATGGCATCAGCTTTTACGAGCCCGAAGGCTATCCTTTATTGCAAGGTCAAACCGGGCAGGAAGCTTTTGGCGTCGAAGATTGTCGGGTGTCCCTGTTAGATGGAACCTATTACTTAACCTATACCGCCGTTTCGGAACAGGGGGTTGGGGTAGGGCTACGCAAAACAAAAGACTGGAAGAACTTTGAATCCGAAGGGATGATCATTCCACCGCACAATAAAGATTGCGCCATTTTTGAAGAAAAGATCAATGGTAAGTTTTATGCCTTGCACCGTCCAAGCAGTGTTGATATTGGAGGGAACTATATTTGGATTGCCGAATCACCGGATGGTATACATTGGGGGAAGCATAAATGTATCATCACTACCCGGAAAAACCACTGGGACAGTGCCAGGGTAGGTGCGGGGGCTGCACCGATCAAAACCGAAAAGGGATGGCTTGAAATTTATCATGGTGCGGATGCTGCACACAGGTACTGTCTGGGTGCTTTTTTGCTCGACCTGGATGATCCTTCTCTTGTGCTCGCCAGGACCACAGAACCTATTATGGTGCCAATGGCGGATTACGAATTAACCGGCTTTTTCGGCCATGTTGTATTTACCAATGGCCATGTAGTGAACGGTGATGAACTGACCATTTATTATGGTGCTGCAGATGAGTTTGTTTGCGGGGCTAAATTCTCTATCAATGAAATATTAACCTCGCTAACCTATCATCATGATTCGTAAACTAAAAACAGAGATCGCACACTTTAAAGCGCAGTCGCATAACTTCAAAGTACTTACCTTAACCAATCTGATCTATAGCATTGTTTTGCCTGTGATTGATATTTTTGTTGCAGCCTATGTCATGCGCAGTTCCAATGATCCGGTTAAGGTGGTGGTCTATCAATTGACAATTTATACGGGGATCCCCTTAACATTCTTAATCAACGGCTGGCTGTTAAATCGTTTTCCCATCAAAGTGCTGTATTCTTTGGGGATGGTGCTCAGTGCCATTTCAATGATGATCATGATGTCGCTGACTACACTAGACATCACAGGTATTGCTATTGCGGGGATAGTGATGGGGATGTCCTTTGGTTTTTATTGGGCAAATAGGGATTTTCTGGCTTTGGCTACTACAAATGACAGTAACCGCAATTATTATTATGGCCTGGAGACTTTTTTTTATACCATTATCGCAGTAGTAATTCCGGTAATGATCGGTTGGTTTATTGAAGGCTTGGCCGGTACAGGTGACGCGAAACTGGCCTATAAAATTGTAACAGGAATTGTATTTGTGGTTACAGTCGGGGCCTCTGTGATGTGCTTTACCGGTAAGTTTATCAATCCCATTAATAAGAAGTTCATTTATTTTAAGTTTGATCCCTATTGGAACCGGCTCATGTTTCTGGCGGTTTTAAAAGGCCTGGTACAAGGGTTTTTGGTTACGGCCCCCGCTATGCTCATCATGCTGCTGCTCGGAAAGGAAGGGGCGCTCGGGACCGCACAGTCGGTAGGGGCTATATTCGCCGCCATCCTAATGTATATTATCGGTCGCAAAACCGGTCCCGAACACCGTATCTATGTATTTGGAACCGGCCTGGTCTTGTTTACCATTGCGGCACTGATCAATGGTATTTTGTTTAATGAAACCGGGGTAATCTTATTTATGCTGTTTTTACTGTTGGCCAAGCCTTTGCTGGACCTTGCCTATTTCCCGATACAATTCAGTGTAATCGATATCCTGACAAAAAAGGAAAAGAGAAGTGAATTTGCCTATATACTGAACCATGAGGCCGGATTATATGTCGGCAGATTGACCGGGGCAGGTACTTTTTTACTACTGGCCTATTATTTTTCTAATGAGGTGGCGTTGCGTTATGCCATCATCATCGTAGCCGTATTACAGCTCAGCTCTTATTGGGTGGCAAAGGGAATTATTAAGAAAGGAAAAGTAATGAACGAAGAACTTGAGCTGGATGAGAAGACCCTTGCGGAAACCGCTAATCCGAGCCATTCGGTTGCTTAAACTGAAACAAGTATTGCCTATTTTTTTGATATATTTAGATGAACCATATGATGAAATTTAAACTGATTGCAGGATTTATACTTCTTCCTTTATTTTTAGCTACCTTTTGTTTCGCACAGGTTAAACAAGTCGATATTAACCGCGTAAATGCCATGGCCGATCTGCCCCGGCCGCTCGAAATCATAGACTGGAAGCAGATGGCACTTAATTTTGATCGTACCGTCTATGATTTTAAGGCCGAAGGTAAGTACTGGCCGATGGTTTGGATGGACAGTACGGCTAAAAACTTTAATCAGCCAGTTTTGGGTATGTATACCGCTGTGGGCGATGTAAGACAAGGCCTACAGCACAATAAAGGGATGTTTCATGAAGCGCTAGCCAATATGGGATCTGTTTTAGGTGCCAGTCTGGTAGGTCTGGACAAAAGTAGCCAGCAGGGACTGAATTATGTTGGCATGCTGAAGAATTATTTCAATAAAGATACTGGCTGGGACATTATGATGAATAATACGGCTCCGGAAGTGGCTTTACTGGGTGGGGGCTATGGCCGTGACTGGTGGTATGATGTATATCCGAACGTTTTGTTCTATGCCGTGTATGACAAATATCCTTCAGAGCCTGATTTTGAAAGGTTAGCAAGGTGCATTGCCGATCAGTTTTACAAAGCAGACTCCGTGCTGAACGGTAATTACCACTATTCTTATTTTGATTATGGAAAGATGAAACCTATGTCAACACAGATCTGTGCCCAGCCCGATGCAGCTGCGGGACATGCTTATGTGTTGTATGCGGCCTATAAAAAATTTGGGGACCCACGCTATTTGAAGGGGGCAATCTCCGCGATGAAAGCATTGGAAAGTCAGAAAATTAACCCTACCTATGAATTGTTGATGCCTTTTGGGGCCTACCTCGCTGCCAGGATGAATGCAGAACAAGGAACATCTTTTAATCTGGCTAAAATGCTGGACTGGACATTTGACGGAACTGCTGTATGCCGGGAAGGTTGGGGCTTTTTGGTGGGCAACTGGAATGGTTTTGATATTTCAGGAACGGTCGGAAGTACCGTTGATCATGGCGGATATGCTTTTTTAATGAACACTTTTGATGCCGCGTGGCCATTGGTTCCCCTTGTAAGGTACCAGCCCGAATATGCTGACGCAATAGGGAAATGGATGTTGAATGCGGTAAACGCATCAAGGTTGTTTTATCCTCAGTATATGCCAAAAGAACATCAGACTATACCCGGGGCTGCTGAAGTAACAAAAGGCGTAATTGCTTATGAGGGATTTGCGAAAGCTTCCACTTTTGATACCTTGTACCAATCCTTAAAGGCGCCGGTCGCACAAGGTGACGGACCCAAATGGGTGCCCGGAAAAAATCCCGAGGTATCACAGTTTAGCGTATACGGAAGTGCACATGCGGGTATCTTTGGTGGGATAGTTAAAGAGACTGAGGTTAAAGGTATACTTGGACTGGATTTGTTGGCCACTGATTTTTACCATCAGGAAGCTTATCCGACTTTTCTGTTTTACAATCCTTATTCAATTGCTAAAACCATTAACTTCAAATTGCCTGTAAAATCAAAGGGGAAGTCGGATATTTATGATCTCGTTTCTCAGCGCTTTATTGCAAGAAACATAAACCCGGGAGCCAGGATCCCCATTCCGGCCAAGCGGTCGGTAGTTTTGGTTTGTGTTCCTTCAGGAAAAAAAATAAAAGTAAAAAATAAGCAAATGCGGATTGAAGGCATCGTAGTAGATTACAATTGTAACTAGTCCTAATAGCATGTAAGCAGATACTTCTTATCACATTTCAATTCCTGTTAAAATTGTGTAACTTTCCCGTTAATAATCGGCTCGTTTGAGTTTTGAATAAAATCTACCAGATTTGTAGAGTATGGGGTTGTCCATCACAAGTGAAAGAGAATTATTAGAAAAACTAAAAATACAAGACGCAAAAGCATTTTCGCAGCTGTATACCTTGTACGTTAAGAAAATCTATGCCTATGCCCTGGGGATTTTGAAATCTCCCGCTCTTGCAGAGGACGTTACCCAAGATACCTTCGTTAAGTTATGGGAACATGCCACAGCTGTGCAAACAGATCGTACTATCCAACCTTTTCTTTTTACAATAGCCAGGAACCTCTCGCTAAACGTAATTAAACAGGCTTCCAAACAGACCTGGATCTCGGATGAAATATTTACACATGCCGTTTATCAGCAGGAAGACGGGTTGCAGTATACCGAACGGAAGCAGACCGGCGAGTTTATTGGTATGGCGGTAAATCAACTCCCTCCACAGCGCAGGCTCATCTATGATCTTTGCCGGAACTATGGCTATTCTTATAAAGAGGCCGCGGAAAAACTAGGTATAAAAGACAGCACCGTAAATAGCCAGATGGTAAAAGCAATTAAAACCATTAAGGATTTTATGGCCCGTAACGGCGCTTTGTTACTGATTTTGTTTTACAGGAACTAGGTTTTTCAAAAAAAGTAATATTTATTTTCAATCGGAGTACATGTACCCGCCCTGTTAATTGTAATGTATAGGTCTGTTTGATATAAGTTTCGAACAGGTCTTAAAAAACAGGTAATGAAATTGGAAAATCCCATTAGGCAATTATTTGTGAATTTTATTCTTAACCGCTGTACTCCTGAGGAGATAGCAGAGGTACAGGACTTGGTCAGGACCGGAGGCTACGAGCAGGAATGGCGTGAGGCGATGGAAGAAACAGAGCGGAGGTTTGCCGATGCCGATTATTCCGGACTGATGTTGAACGAAGCCGGAATGTTTAGGCAGATCAATGAGTCTATCGGCAAAAAATCATCAATAAAAATAAGAAGGAACCCTATTTGGATTGCTGCCGCAGCAGTAGTAATATTGGTCGCGGGTATCGGTTTATTGCTCCTCATGGGCCCAAAAGATAAAATTGAAAAACTTGCCGGAGTAAAGAAAGAAAAATCACATCTGCAAAAAGATATTACCCATAAATGGGTGAAATTGCCTGATGGTAGCTCGGTACAGCTCAATAGGGATAGTTACCTTGAATATCCCGAAACTTTCGAGGGGAAAGCCCTGAGGGAGGTACGCCTGATTGGAGAAGCTTATTTCAACATCAAACACGATGCAAAGCATCCTTTTATAATTCATACCGGCAAAATTAAAACTACGGTACTTGGTACTGCATTTAACATCAATGCCTATCATGCAGACCATGCAGTAACGGTAACAGTAACCAGGGGGAAAGTTAAGGTTGAAGATGAAAAAAAGGTATTAGCGGTGTTAACGCCTGATCAGCAGTTGGCCTGGAACGTTAAATTGCCGGAAGCGCTAAAGGTAAAAGTAAACGCTGCACAGATCGTCGAGTGGAAGAAGCAGGACCTGATTATGGACGATATAAGCCTCTACGATGCGGCCCAGATGATTGCTGAACGATATGGTGTAAAAATCCAATTCAATAGTGAAAAGGTTAAATCCTGTCGCTTTACAGCTGCATTTTTAAATAGAAATGATATTACACACGTATTAAGTGTAGTAGGGGATATTACCGGGGCAACACTCACTTTAAAAAATAATACGGTCATCATCGAGGGACCGGGATGTTAAATTAATAAACTTAAACCTAAACAAACCGCAAATGAACAACAAAGCATCACCATAATATTTGAATTCCCAGACTTAGAAAAGCAAACCCCGGTTGCACCCGGAGTTTGCAGTGGTCTTAAATTTTCCTATCAGTTCAAACTAAAACCAACGCAATGTATTACAATTCTACTCGTTTTGCAAGCCGGCGTGTTCCGGCATGCCATTCTCCGTTTAATATTAAAAAATTAAAGTTTTTTATGAAAGTGAACGCGATCATCTTATTGTTTATCCTTTTTACTGTCGGTAGCCTCACTGCTTCTCCCGGTTCGGCCCAAACGCTCTCCGATGTAAAGGTTTCTATCGGTGTCAGTAAAGGAACGCTTCGCAGTGCTTTCTCTCAAATAGAAAAGCAGACAGATTTCCGGTTCGCTTATCGGAATGAGCTGATTTCAGCTTTCAGGGACTTAAACATTGACGGAGAAACCCGTTCTGTAAAAAGTACTTTAGACAAACTGTTACAAGGAACGGGATTAAGCTACAAACAACTCAATAACAGTATCATTATTTTTAAGGAAGCGGCTGCTTTGTCGCAAACTGCCGTCCTGGATATTTCCGTTACCGGGACGGTGACCGATGAAAGTAAACTTCCCCTGCCAGGCGTATCGGTGAGAATAAAAGGTATGAACAAAGCTACCACTACCACTAATAGTGCGGGTAAGTTTAATATCCAGGTACCCGATGAAAATACAATACTTGTTTTCAGCTATATAGGGTATGCTACTACAGAGGTACCGGTAAAGAACGGGCGTACGATGAATATATCGATGAAACCTGATGTGGGTTCACTGGAAGCTGTCGTGGTAACCGGCTTTACCCAGCGCAAGAGAAGCCAGATCGGTTCTGCAGTCACTACAATTTCGGGAGACGATATCCGCCGCACTGGCGCTATCAATCCGATTGCAGCATTGCAGGGACTGGTTCCCGGACTACAGGTACAGCCAGGAGTAGGAGGGCCACAATCTACACCTATTTTCCGTATTCGTGGTAGCGCCTCTTTGGATCCATACAATAACCAGCCGCTCATTGTTATCGACAACATTATCATGGACCAGGATATGGTCTTGCCCAATAGGGGTGGAAGTCAGGATTTTGGAAACATCTTAAAGGACCTGAACCCAGATGACATCGAAAATATTACCGTACTGAGAGGAGGTGCCGTGACCGCCCTTTATGGTAGCCGCGCACAAAATGGTGTGATTGTGATTACCACAAAAAGTGGATTTGCTCAAAAGGGGTTAGGGGTAACCGTTACGCAAAATACGCAATGGGAACAAGCTTATAAAACCTTGGATTTTCAAAATCAGTTTGGTCCGGGTAGAACTAGTAGTGATCTGGATTTTATAAAAACAGCTGATGGGAAGTTACAGGTGGCAGTTCCCGGATATAGCTTTGGTCCTAAATTCAATGGCCAGACTGTGTTAGATTATGACGGCCGCGAGATTGTTTATTCGGCCAATCCCAAAAATATGCTCGGGGCCTATCGCATAGCACCAAGTACGAATACCTCTGTCGCTATATCCGGAGGAAATGCGCAAGGCTCGTTCCGCTTGTCTTATTCCAATAACTCAAGTAAAGGGATCACACCCAACAATAATTTCAGCAGGAATAGTGTAAACTTTCGGGGAACACAGCGTCTGTTGGGTAAAATCATTGTAGATGCTAATGTAACGTATGTTAAAAGTAAGGCTAAAAATCCGGCAGACGTAGGAGGTGGAAATTCCTTCTTTTCAGGTAATACAAACGCAGGAAGTATATTAGCGAACTTCGCTGCCGGTATGCCACGTTATTACGACACTAAGTATTGGAAGAACAATTACATCGCACCCATTGGTGGTTGGAATAGAGCAGATCAGAGTAGATTCACGAGTGTTTTATATAATTTATATGAAAATAACCGGATCTCCGATGACGACAATTTTAGAGGGGTAATTGATGTACAGGTCCCAATTAACAATAATTTGAAGTTTCAGGGATTTGTCAACGTGAACTATCTGGGCAATAATTATGAAAATAAGACCCGGGGACTCGACTCTGCTTTTACCAATCCCTACTATGCTACCACTACAAGTAACCGGTTCACCTCGCAGTATAGAGGTACTTTGAACTATACGAAAAAAATCAATGATTTTAACGTCATGGTATTAGGAGGAGGAGAGTACTATAGCTTTACTTCCAAAGGCCAGTGGGCCAATATAAATGGGCCTATCTATCCTGATATCTACCGACTTAGTAATTCGAAGGAGCGGGTCGTTGCAGGCGAAGATAAACCAAACAAAAGGAGCTTAGGATCCCTCTTTTACCAGGCCTCCATTGATTACCGCGAAGATCTGACATTAAATGTCTACGGTCGTAACGATTGGAATTCATCCCTGGTCTATAATGATGGGCATGGTACTTATTCTTATTTTTATCCCGGGGTGGATGCGATATGGAAATTTAACGAGACCTTTAAAGATAAGCTATCTTCTTTATTCAACTACGGGGCTTTGCGCCTGTCTTACGTAGAGGCTGGTAATGGTACAAATGCTTATAGGGCAAATACAGGTGCATATAGTGGAGGAAGCCCTTACCCATCTTATTCAAGTGGTTCTGTGCTAAATTACGGATTCTCGGATAATACCCTTCCTAATCAGGCGCTGATTCCAGAACGTACGGCTAAATATGAAGCTGGATTTGAAGTTCGCATGTTGGATAACAGATTGGGTGCCAATTTCTCCTTTTATTCCCAAGACTCTAAAAACCAAATTATTTCTTTCGGAACACCTTCTACTTCAGGTGTTTCAGCTGCCCTACTGAACGGTGGAAAAATCCGTAACAAAGGAATTGAATTTTCAATATACGGAGTGCCAATTAAAACAGCAAACTTCTCCTGGGATACCCGCTTTAACTATACCCGCAACCGTAATACTGTTTTATCCCTTCCTTTTGGGTTAGAATATCTAAATGTTGGTGGTGGAGATGGTTATCAGGCGATCGCAAAAGTTGGTGGTGATTACGGAACAGTAGTCGCTCCATATGGCTACGCCAGGTACCAAGCCCGGGATGGTGCTGGCAACCCGGTTGAAAGTCCACTTAATGGCCAAAAGGCTTTGTTTTTAAGCGGTGCAACTACTTTATATGAACGTGCCGCTAACTATGCCGAAGGGATAGATAAAGCCCCCGTATTAGGTTCTATTCTTCCTAAGTTCTTAGGAAACTGGCGCAATGCCTTCAATTACAAAACCGTTCAATTGGTTGTAGCCCTGGATGCTAAATTCGGTGGTATGGTCTATTCGACTACCAAAGACTTCGGTTCATGGGCCGGTACCTTAGAGAGCACCCTGCCCGGACGTTCAGCTGAATTTGGGGGTGTGCCATATACTACTGCGGCTGGTGTACAGAGAACTGATGGGGTGATTTATGATGGGGTCTATAAGCAAGGTAGTTCGGTCAATGTTGGCGGCAAAGCTGTGAACATATCCGGGATGTCCCACCAACAAGCTGTAGATGCAGGCTATTTACGACCAGCCAGTGCATTAGGTTACTACGCCAATTCACACTCTTGGTTCAGCGGTATCCGCGAACGTTCTATGTATACTTCGTCATGGGTTTCGGTCCAACAAGTAGGCTTAAACTATGATTTACCTGAAAAACTTACAAAAGGGTTAAAAATGAACGGAATACGTGTTGGTGTTTTCGCAAATGATCTCTTCTTCCTGTACAACAGCGCGCCAGATAATTTTAACCCCTACAGCGTTAGCGACAGTGGTTCAGGCGCCATGAACGAAGGTTCGGCAATGCCCTACATTCGCCGGTTTGGCTTTAGTATAAACGGAAGTTTCTAAAAGGATGATAATTGAATAAAAATTACGGAAATGAAAAATAAAATCAATATATGGGCCATTCTTTTAGTGTTTGCACTATTGGCCGGATGCAGCAGGGAAAAATTTGCTGGTCTAAACACAGATCCTGATGCGATTTTAAGCATACCTCCTGAGTACGAGTTGCCAACCGGGCTATTGGCTATTCACGGAGGCGAAAGGTACTACGACCTCTATTTGGGTATTTACTATTGGTCCCAGACTTTTTCAATTGGTTCGGGAAATGCAGAAGGTTCGTATCGGGCTTCGGGTAATATTGGTGCACGATGGGGTATGTTTTATGGTGGTGTGGGCAATCGTCTTATTGATGTCAAGGAGATCATTAAGAAACTACCCGCTGATAAGCAGGCTGGTTATGAACGCCTCAATACCATTGTTGACATTCCCCTTGCTTACTTCGCATGGTATACCTCTGATGTATATGGCAGCATTGCTTATTCAGAGGCATTTAGGGCGCGTTATACAACACCTCCTCTACTTACCCCTAAATACGATACACAAGCGCAACTTTACGACCTCTTGGATCAACAGCTGAAGTCTGCCGTGGGAAAACTCAAGGCCCCGGCTTCGGGCGCCCAGGCCAATCTCACAGGATACGACATTTACTATAATGGTGATGTAACAAAATGGATTAAGGCTGCTAATAGTTTACGTCTGAAAATGGCCATGCGCCTTTTAAAACGCAATCCCGAAAAACTACGGAGCATAGCTGCAGAGGTATTGGGAGATAATGTTGGTGTCATCAATACTGATAATGAATCATGGAGGTTTATTGCCAGAGGCTCATCTACAGGAGGAGACGATAACCCTGCTAATCAACGTCCGGTGTCAGGTTCTAAAAATATGGTCGATTTTATGTGGAAGACCAGTGATCCAAGGATTCGGATTTACTATGAGCCATCGCACTTTACAAAGGAGCGTTTCGATGCTGCACAAGCCCAGGGTAAAATTCCGGCAAGTTTTACCTGGGACGGACAGCTTTACCGCGGACAGTATGTCAGCCCGGATGCTTCGCTTGATCCTGCTAAAGCTCCATATTTTACCGCTATCAACTACAAGTTTAACAATGTAGATGTTACAGGGGCTAGATTACCATCATCCATTCGTGCCAGCTACTTTGATAGTACACCAAACGGTGGAAACATAACCTATCCGCTGATCAACTATTCAGATGTATTGTTCATGCGGGCCGAGCTGGCGCAACGCAATATTTATGGTAGTCCGGCAGAGGCAGAAAACTGGTACTACAAAGGCATCGACGCGGCTTTGGCCGAACATGACAAAGCTGCATCAATAGCAAAAATAACCAATTACCAGGCACTAACCCCTGAAGAAGTTACAGCCTACAAAGCACAGCCGAATGTTGTATTCAGCCCTGCCAATGCGCTTGAACAGATCTGTGTGCAACAATACATCAATTATTTCAAGAACAATAGTGAAGCCTGGGCACTGGTAAAGCGTACTGGCTTCCCATCGGTAAACGGAAATATAATGAAGTCTGAGGAATTCGTTAGTTCAGGTGTAACATTAGAGATGCCAAGAAGATTTTCCATTACACGTCCGTTTGTTACCGATTTGAACGAAAAAAATATCAACGCTGCTATTGATGAGATGAAGAAAGATCCCGGCTTCCGTGAACCCAATGATATAACGGGACGCGTATGGTGGGATATGCAATAATTAAGCGCATTTTCCTTCTATAATAATCTCCACCAATATAGAAGAAAACGATGGGTTGGCTTATACGCAATGCAATTATAATGATATCGCGTATAAGCCAATTTTATCTATGTTTATACCTTTGAACAGACTAAAATTTAAAGACAAATAAGGTGAAGAATATCATCATAACAATTGTTTTACTTTTCGGATCTATAATGGCCCATGCCCAATTAAAGGTCTATATTTTTTATGCCCCGGAATGTCCGCTCAGTCAAAAATACACATTGACCATAGCAAATCTCTATCACAAATACGGCAGCAAAATCGAGTTTATTGGCGTATTTCCGGGAGCTGAAGAAAGTGCTGGACAATATGAAAACTTTAAAACTAAATACAAGATCAAATATCCTTTGCTCAAAGATCCAAAATTAACACTTGTCAAGGCTTTAAAGGCTACTGTTACGCCAGAGGCTTTTCTTCTTGATCCATCAGGAAAGATCATATATCATGGAGCAATCGATGATTGGGCCATAAAACTAGGAAAGACCAAACAACAAGCTACAGTGAATTATTTAGAAAATGCAATAGAAGGACTACTCAACCACACTAGCGTAGAGCCCCATTATGTTAAACCAATTGGATGCTATATCGAACAATGAAACTAATCTTTTTCTACTTCTTGGGCTTGATGCTGTTCACAGTTGCAACGGCACAACAGGGGAATGCCCAGACCTATCAGAACATCAAACAAATTCTAATCAGTAAGTGTGTAGTCTGTCACAAGAGTCCGGATGGAGAAGCCCCTTTTTCATTGGAAACTTACCAGGACGTCAAAAAACGGTCCCGGACGATAAAGGAAGTCGTACAATCTGGATTTATGCCACCATGGATGGCGGACTCACATTATCAGGATTTTGCAAACAACCGACAGCTATCACAGGAAGAAAAGGAAAAGATAATCAACTGGATCGATTCAGGAGCTCCTCCGGGAAAAGACAAAGGCGAACAGCAGGTCAAATCCGGGACTTCCCAGATAACCGATCGTAAACCAGACTTAATATTAAAGATTAGCAAGCCATTTACAGTCCGCGGTAATAACAAGGAACGTTTTGTCCTTTTTAAGGTTCCATTTGAACTATTGGAGGAGAAAACCATAGAGGGGCTTGAATTTTATAGTAACAATAAAAAAGTAGTCCATCATGTCAATTACATGTTCAGCTCCATTCCTGATACGGCAATGGACCTTCATGCCGGAGATCCCTATGTCGATAACGCAGAAGAAACCGACATGAAAAAACTCATGCAGTACGAACCCTTTCAGACTAACCCGGTCTTTTACACAGGATGGGTTCCTGGTGCTTCAGTCGAATATTATCCTCAGGATTTTGGCTGGACACTCCCTAAACGGGGAGCAGTAGTCTTTACCGTTCACTATTCCGCAATTGCAGCTGATGAGCAGTCTACCATAGGTGTCAAGCTCTATTTTAAGAAGAATCCTGCCAAAAGACAAGTCCGCATTATTAGTTTAGGCTCTGGCGGAATTGGTGAAAAAGATATCTATCCACGGTTTGTAATACCGCCAGATCAAGTTTCCACCTATTCATTAAAAATCCGGACACCGGAGGACCAATCCCTGCTATATGTATGGCCGCACATGCATTATCTGGGAAAAGACTTCCGGGCATTTGCGGTTACCCCACAGAATGATACCATTCCGTTGATCCATATCCCCAATTGGAATTTTGAGTGGCAAGAAATGTACCGGATGAAAAAGCTGGTTAAAATACCTGCCGGATCAACTATTAATATTATCGGGACGTACGATAATACAGCCAAAAACCCTCAAAACCCCAATTCTCCACCTAAGTATGTCTATTCAACGGGCAATATGACTGCTACGGAAGAAATGCTGACTTTCTTGCTCATTTATGCGCCATATCAGCCGGGGGACGAAGACATTTTATTAGAATAGCAAAAGGTCCGGGAAAGATGTCGTAAATTAAATTATTTCGTAAGTTTGCGGCCATGTCAGCAGCAAAAAAGCCACACATCGCAATCATAGGTTTAGGGTACGTTGGTTTACCTTTAGCCATTGAGTTCGCCAAACAATATCAGGTACTTGGTTTCGATATCAATGAAACCAGGATCAATGAACTATCCGCAATTAAGGATATCACAAAAGAAGCGGATTTAACGGCTTTGCAGGATGTCCTTGGTAAAGGGTTGAAGCTTTCTGCTGATGTAAATTCGCTTCAGGATTGCAACGTTTACATCGTTACCGTACCAACACCGATAGACCAGTTTAAGGCACCTGATTTGAAACCACTGTTGGGCGCTACAAAAATGCTGGCCCCATTTCTGTCAAAAGGTGATATCGTGATTTATGAATCCACCGTTTATCCAGGCTGTACAGAAGAGGACTGTGTGCCCGTGCTGGAAAAATATTCAGGACTAAAATACAATGTTGATTTCTATTGTGGTTATTCGCCTGAAAGGATCAATCCAGGAGATAAAGTAAATACGCTGACAAAGATCATGAAAGTTACTTCCGGTTCTACACCTGAAGTGGCCGATTGGATAGACGGGTTATATTCCAGTATCATAACTGCCGGTACCCACAAAGCGCCCAGTATCAAAGTCGCTGAAGCATCCAAGGCAATAGAAAATGCACAGCGTGATGTAAATATCTCGTTTGTTAATGAGCTGGCCCTGATCTTCGATAAGATGGATATTGATACTGCGGATGTCATTGCCGCGGCTGGAACCAAGTGGAATTTTCTAAAATACAAACCAGGATTGGTGGGGGGGCACTGTATAGGTGTGGATCCTTATTACCTTGCCCATAAGTCAAACGCCCTGGGATATACGCCACAGGTTATCCTCTCAGGGAGAAGGGTTAATGAAAATATGGGTGTTTTTGTGGCCAGCAAAGTTGTAAAAATGCTGATCGCTGCAGGGTCTTCCGTAAAAGGGGAAAAAGCACTCATACTCGGTTTTGCATTTAAGGAGAACTGTCCGGATGTAAGAAATACAAAGGTGATTGATATTTATACCGAACTTCAGCAATTTGGTATGCATGTTCATGTATACGATCCTTGGGCAATTGCTGAAGAAGTGCAGGAAGAATACGGCATTACCTTGGAGAAAACCTTGAAGGATACGGATTATAAAGCCATTATCATTGCGGTGGCCCATAACGAGTTTCTAACGCTAGACTACGCGAAATATAAAGAAAATGGTGCGATCATATTTGATACCAAATCCTTTATCGACCGTAGGTTCGCAGATGCCAGACTGTAGAAAAAAATAAATAATTCCGTATGTTTACGGCTTAAAATAAAATAGATATATTGATGAAGGTTGCTTTAATCACAGGTGTTACAGGACAGGATGGTGCGTATTTAGCAGAGTTTTTGCTTAAAAAGGGATATTTTGTACACGGTATAAAAAGACGGGCTTCATCATTCAATACTGATAGGATTGATCATTTGTATCAGGACCAGCATGAGCAGGGGGTAAATTTTAAACTGCACTATGGTGACCTTACCGATTCAACCAATTTAATCCGGATTATCCAGGAAACACAACCCGATGAAATTTATAACCTGGCGGCAATGAGCCATGTACATGTAAGTTTCGAAATGCCCGAATATACGGCCAATGCTGATGGTATCGGCACATTAAGGTTATTGGAAGCCATCCGTATCTTAGGAATGGAGAAGAAAACCAAAATTTACCAGGCCTCAACATCTGAATTGTATGGCTTGGTACAAGCTGTTCCTCAAAGTGAAACAACCCCGTTCTACCCACGTTCCCCATATGCTGTGGCTAAAATGTACGGGTATTGGATTACTGTAAATTACAGGGAGGCTTATAAAATGTATGCCTGTAACGGGATTTTATTTAACCATGAAAGTCCGCTGAGAGGGGAGACATTTGTGACCCGCAAAATTACACGTGCAGCTTGTAAAATCGCATTGGGACTACAAAATTGCTTATATCTGGGTAACCTTTCTGCACAAAGGGACTGGGGCCATGCCAAAGATTATATCGAGGCAATGTGGTTAATCCTTCAGCAGGAACAAGCAGAAGATTACGTCATCGCAACCGGAATAACCACTACTGTACGGGATTTCGTGAAAATGAGTTTCGCTGAACTGGGTATAGAAGTGGAGTTCAGTGGTAAAGATGAGCATGAGCGCGGCGTAATCATTGATGTGGATCCCGAAATGGTAGCAAAGCTCGGCTTAAACGATACTTACCTCAAACCCGGTACAATTGTGGTACAGGTGGATGAAAAGTACTTCCGTCCTACAGAAGTTGATCTTTTATTGGGCGACCCGACAAAAGCCAATACCAAATTGGGTTGGAAACCTAAGTATGACCTGCCGGCATTGGTACAGGACATGATCCAGTCAGATTTGCACCTGATGAAGAAAGACGAATACCTGAAACAAGGAGGATTTAAAACCCTTAATTATTTCGAGTAGGCCGCGGCTTTTTTCTCATTACTTTCTTTTCGGTACTTGGCAAGGTTGATTAACAATACACTGCCAAGTATCACCACTAAGCCTATTACCTGAATAAAGGTTATTCTTTCCGTAGTGAAAAATACACTCAGTAAAACTGCCACAACAGGGTTCACATAAGCATAGGTGCTCACCTGTGTTGCGGGGCGTACACTTAACAACCATACATAGGCGCTAAAGGCTGCGATAGATCCGAAAATCACGAGGTAGCCTACAGATAACCAGGCATCGGTCGGTACATTGTGCCAATCGAACGTCTTAAATTCGGATGTAATCAGCGTCCCCGGAAGAAAAGCGGCGCCCGCCGCGATCATCTGCCAGGATGTATTTACAGATACCGAGAGCTTATTGTCTGAGTGGTATTTGGAATATAGCGAGCCTGCGGCCCAGCCAATAGGGGCAAGCAGCAATAGCACAATGCCAATAACTTTCGTGCCGTTGTGTGCGTCATTTAGCGTATGTAACATCTGCTCGGCAAAAAGAAGGACAACTCCTATGAACCCGATAATCAGTCCCGACACCGTTGAAGCGCTTTTTAGGTTCTCTTTCCATTTGGGTTTATCCAAAATAACAAACCACATCGCCGCTGATGAGACGAGGATGGCAACCAGTCCACTTGGAATAAATTGCTCAACCCAGATCACCAGTCCGTTCCCTACGCCCAACATCAGGACACCTGCGATGATCGCATGTTTAATACTGTTCCTGTCAAATATTTTTTCGCCTTTTATCGCGCAGAAGGTGATCAACAGGAAACCCGCCACCAGGAACCTGAAAGCACCCAGTATAAATGGAGGGAAGCCCGCCAGCGCCTTCTGGATAAAGAAGTATGTGGATCCCCAGACCACATAAACTATTGCAAAGGCCAAGATGACCATCAGGGGAGAAGCTTTTTTATTTAAATGTAAAGGTTCGCTCATTTTTATCGGGAGGTTATATTTCAAAATTAGTATTAATATCATATCACAGATATTGTTATCTTGCTTTTTTATTAATCGTTACATCTAAATGATCATCATAATTCAATGCAATGACCGGGTAGGCCTGGTTGCGGATATTTCCAGGATTTTATCTGAAACTCAACTGAATATAGTTTCCATGCGCGAGCATGTAGATAAGGTTGAACATCAGTTTTTTATGCGGTTGGAAGTAGATGGTAGTGCTGAAGAAATAAGATTGAAAGAAAGGATGCAGCGGATTTTGCCGGAAGGTGCCATCATACAGGTAAATCCCGTCCCGGATAAAAAAATCGTGGTTATGGTGACCAAGGAATACCATTGTCTGGCCGATATCCTGGTGAGGAATAGCTTTGGTACGCTCGGGGCTACCGTGCTCTGTGTGATTGGAAACCACACGACATTGCAAAAGATCTGCGACCGTTTTGAGGTTCCGTTCTTCCTGGTTCCCTATCACGAAAATAAAGAAATCTCAGAACAGGAAATTATCAGCAGGATTAAAACTTATAGCCCCGATTATGTGGTGCTTGCCAAGTTTATGAGGATCCTTTCCCCGAAATTTGTAAGCAACTTTCCCAATAAGGTCATTAATATTCACCACTCCTTTTTACCCGCATTTGCAGGTGCAAACCCGTACAGGCAAGCTTTTGAAAGAGGGGTAAAGCTGATCGGTGCCACGGCCCATTTCGTGACCGATGATCTGGACGAGGGACCAATTATCGCACAACAGATCATTCCGGTAAACCATTCCTTTACAGCGGCAGATATGGTCAATTCGGGCAAAGAAATTGAAACAGCAGTGTTGGCGAAAGCCCTGCGGTTAGTGCTCAGCGATAGGGTCTTTGTCTATAAAAATAAGACGGTTGTATTTGAATAATCCCCGTCAATTGACCCGGTTTTACAGGAAATAACTGTCTAAATCGTCTCCGAAATTTATTTTTTTTATTTATTTAAGGTCTTGACCGCAAGCTTATAAACTAGCCTGTAGTACTAAAAATGGCCTTTCTTTCCCCTGTTCTTGTTGTTGAAACTTTATAAACATTAGTGTACTTAATAATTTTTTTATAAAGATTAGTAAAGTATTGTTTTTAATTATTAAGTTTGTTTAAGCGGACTAAACAAACAAGTAATGACAATCGAAAAGGGCCAACTTCTGAGAGCGGATATTATAAAACAGCTTTATTATAAAAATCCATTGTCTCTTACAGAGATCAGCAAGCTTACCTATAAAAGTTTACCCCTGGTAACTAAATTGGTTAATGGCCTGATTGCGGAAGGGTATGTCATTGAGCAGGGACTGGCTGCTTCAACAGGTGGACGAAGGGCATCTTTGTTTCTGTTAAACCCTGACATGCAAAAGTACATTGTTTCGGTTGCAATGGATCAGTTTACCACCAGGATGGCTATTTACGACCTTGCCCAAAATGTTGTTTTTCCTGCCCAGACCCTGGAGCTTGCGCTTCCCGGCAATGCCGAAGCAGTAGATGAACTGGTTTCTTTTATTGGTCATCACATTAATGCATCAGGTATAGATCCTAAAAAGCTGTTGGGCATAGGTATCGGTGTACCCGGCTTTATTGATGTGGAAAATGGTATAGATCATTCCCACTTAAAAACAAATGACGGCAAACACTTAGGACATTTTATTTCCAGTAAACTAGGCCTCCCTGTTTTTATGGATAACGATTCCAGCCTGATCGCCCTCGCCGAACTGAATTTTGGTGTGGCACAGGGAAAACGTGATGTAATGGTGGCCAATATCGGCTGGGGAACAGGTTTAGGGATGATTGTGAACGGGCAGCTTTACCGGGGTAGCAGTGGTTATGCCGGTGAGTTTAGCCATATCCCGCTTTCCAATACCAATAATCTTTGTTCTTGCGGTAAGCGTGGTTGTCTGGAGGTAGAAACGTCACTATTGGTGATGACGCAAAGGGCGAAAGAAGAAATTAAAAATGGTGCCGCGACCAGCATGACCGAGCTGTTTAAAAATGAAGATAAGAACGTTGGTGAGTTGTTTTTAGAAGCTGCAAAAAACCGGGACCCACTGGCGGTATCCATCCTTTCAGATGCCGCTTTTCTGATTGGGAAAGGGTTGGCTACGCTCATTCATATTATGAACCCTGAGTGTATTGTTTTAAGTGGTAGGGGGGCGATAGCGGGGAAAGTATTACTTCCACCCGTTCAGCAGGCAGTTAATGAATTTTGTATTCCAAGAATTGCGGATCAAACGACTATAGTACTTTCAGAACTTGCCGCAGATGCGGAGTTGCTTGCAGCGGCAAGCCTGGTGATCGAAAATAGTCAATTTGAAGTCTAATATTAAGATTACCCGTTTGAATAAATATTACTGACCAAAATATTAAGCATACCAAAACCAATTATAAACTACTAACTAAACAAAACACTAAACTAAATTCTTAAAACATGAAACAGATGTACTTAAAGTGTACAGTGCTGTTGTTATTTAGCCTAATAACAATGGCAGCTTATGCACAAAAAACCGTTACAGGAACGGTTAGAGACGCCTCAGGCCCTTTGCCAGGTGTTAGTGTCGCTGTAAAAGGAACACAAAAAGTAACCCAAACAGATGCCACAGGTAAGTTTTCCATTGAGGCATCGAACACACAAAGCCTTGTTTTTACGGCAGTAGGCTATAAGCGTTTTGAAGCTTCCGTGGGAGATAAGAATGTTGTGAATGCAATGCTTACTGAGGAAGAAAACATGCTGACTGATGTTGTGGTAACCGCACTCGGTGTAAAGCGTGAAGCTAAATCCGTTGGATATTCCGTTCAGAAAGTTGGAGGCGACGACCTCGTGAAAGGTAACGCACCGACAATCTCAACCGGCTTGATGGGTAAAGTTTCTGGCTTAAATGTAAGTCAGTCCAATGGAATCGAAGGTGGATCACAACGTGTGGTAATTCGTGGTAATACCTCAATCGGAGGCAGTAATCAGCCCTTGTATGTGATTGACGGGATGCCATTGGACAATAACCAGGTGAACAGTAAAGACAATGACATCAACAGTACGACGACTTATAAAGACTGGGGAACCATACTTAACTTTTTGAACCCCGAAGATATTGAAGATGTAAACGTACTGAAAGGCCCGACAGCAGCTGCGTTGTATGGTGCCCGAGGTGGAAACGGGGTAATCCTGATCACTACGAAAAAAGGAAAAATGAAGGATGGATTGGGGATTGATTATTCTTTTAACTTTCGTTCAAATGATCCATACCGTTATCAGGACATGCAGAATACTTATGGCTATGGTGGTGCGATCGGTTTATACAGTGCGGTAAAAACCCTGCCAAAGGGTACTGATGGTGTGGAACGTTACCCTGCTGAAGCACCATGGACTGGTTCTGGTTTAAATGGTGCAGATGAAAAATACCTGAGCCAGGGGCCAATCCCTGGTGGACTGAATAGCTGGGGTGCTTTTAGCTGGTATGGTACAGGTGCTTCATGGGGTGCGAAAATGGAAGGTCAGATGATCCGCTGGTGGGATGGAACCATGAGGGCCTATTCTCCACAACCAGATAACTTATCTAGTTATTACAGGACCGGAAATACCCGTTCGCATAACGTCTCTATTTCAGGAGCAAACGATCTTGGAAGTCTGAGGGTTTCTTATTCCAGACAAGACAATAAAGCGATCGTCAACAACAGTGATTTTTCTAACAACACTTTAAATTTTGGTGGAAACATTAAAATTTCTAAAAAATTCAATGCTGAAGTTACCGGTAGTTATATCAACTACAACAGGCTGAATTCACCGACAATAGGTAACGCGGATGATTCATGGGGTAAGTTCAGTACTTATGGGATGTCGAGGGACTATCAGAATATAGAACAGTTTTTATACATCAATGCTAATGGAAGTAAAAATAAACTAGACAATTCAAATTACCCGATGAGCTATCCTTATGGTGGTTATGGAAGTGAAATGTATTGGAAACTATATCAACAAAATACTACGCTCAACCATGATCAGTTGTTGGGAACTGCTAAGATCTCAGGAGAGCTGACCAATTGGTTGTCAGTAATGGGAAGGGCTTCAGTAAATTTCGGTTCTGATGAGATGGAAAAGAAATACAAGCCGATTGATGTTGCGGGTTTAGAGGGTAAATACGGTCACGAATTGTATAAAACCACAGACCGAAACCTGGAGTTCCTGCTAACTGCGCATAAGGATAACTTTTTAGGCAGTAAGTTTAACACCAGTTTCTCTGTTGGGGGTAGTTCATGGGCTACAAATTACCGGGCGATCCAGGGATGGAATGATGGTCCCTTCAGTATTCCTTTTCAGTATTTTCTGTCTAATATCAACAAGACTGGTGTTAATGCAGCTGATTACCAACCTAAGGAACAAAGGGCTCAGCAAAAGATCAATTCCATGTTTGGTATAGCCAATGTATCTTATAACAACTTCTTATTTTTAGAGTTAACAGGGCGTAATGACTGGTCGTCCACTTTGCCATCAGCAACAAATAGCTATTTCTATCCTGCGGCTTCATTAAGTTATGTGTTTACTGAGCATATGAAGCTCGGGAGTATGAGCAACTGGCTGGATTATGGTAAATTTAGAATTGCTTATGCTGGTAGTGCAAGCGGAACTGATCCGTATCAGACCACTTATATTTATGATTCAAGCATTTTTGGAGGCTTGCCGACAAGGGCTACCCAAGAGAATTTATTGCCTTTAGATTTACTAAGGCCTCAAAGGTCTAAATCTTACGAAGGAGGTTTGGACCTGTCATTCCTAAAAAGCCGTTTGGGTCTGACGTTTACTTATTATAAAGTGAATTCTACCTCGCAAATTATTAATTTAATATTGGCACCGTCTTCTGGTTTTAAGGCTGCAAGAACGAATGTGGGTGAATTGCAGAATAAAGGTTATGAGTTTACTTTGAGGGGCACAGTGATCCGGAAAGATGATTTTGGCTGGGACCTGACCTTAAACGGTGCGCACAACCAAAATAAACTTCTTAATTTAATGGATGGAGTTAATGAGTATAACCTGAACGATATATTTGGTGACAATGGGGTGAGGATGAAAGTTAAGGTAGGAGAAAACTACGGGGTTATTTATGGAACAGATTATACCTATAAAAATGGTCAGCGCGTAGTTCAAAAAATTAATGATGTGAATGGAAATGTTGTTGGAACACGTTATGTAGTTACTTCTGAGCAGGTGCCGATCGGTAACGCCGTTGCCAAATTAACAGGCGGATTAGGTACAAACTTCCGTTACAAGAACTTCTCATTATATGCTTTGGCTGATTTTAAATGGGGAGGCGATATCTGGAGTGGTAGCTATTCAACAGCGATGGGTAATGGATTGGCACCAGAAACTTTGTTAGAACGTGATGGTGGCGGTCTTCCATATACCTATCCGGACGGAAGTAAGGCCAATCACGGTGTAATACTAGATGGTGTTTTTGCCGACGGAACGAAAAATACGGATGTTGTAAATTACATGTGGAAGTATGCAGGTGTGTATTCTGCCTGGACGGATATCAACATGCCACGTAGTGCCGCCATTCTGGAAAATTCCTGGATAAAACTCAGAGAGTTGCGTTTAACTTACCAGGTGCCTAAACAAGTGATTCAAAAATCGAAATTTGTGCAAAACCTGAGTCTGTCGTTAATAGGACGTGATTTGTTCTATATCTACACTTCTTTGCCAGACCGTTTGAATCCGGAAGCAATTAACGGGATCGGTAATGCCCAGGGTATTGAGTTTGGTGCTTTGCCTGGTGTACGTTCCTTTGGCTTTAGCGTTAATGTATCCTTTTAATTTAGAGAGTTAAGAACATGAAAAAGATATTTTATACCGCATTATCCGTAATGCTTATTTTCGGCTCTTGTAAAAAAGGGTTTGAAGAAATCAACCAGCCTTGGGACAAGGCACAAACCGCAGATTTGAATACGGTTTACAATGGAATTGTAAAAAGTCTTGTGTTGACCTGGAACGAACAATCTGTAGGCGATTCCTGGATCTATCCAATTACACAGCAGGCTGCCATTGTGGGATCCACAGGTTATAGAATGAGTGCTGCATCAGAAGACATCTGGAAGGACTATTACCGGACTTTGACCAATTTCAGGAAAATGGACAAGTTAGTAGAAGAATCAGCAGACAAATCAAAAATGACCAATATACAGGCAATGTTAAAAATCCTGTGTGCCTATAAGACATTTAAGGCGACGGATATGTTTGGCGACATGCCCTATTTTGACGCAGGAAAGGCTGTAGATGGGAATACAAATTATAAACCTAAATTTGATAGTCAGAAGGTAATTTATGAAACTTTACTCGAAGACCTAAAATCTGCTTCAGCGGCTTTATCTACCAATGCAGATCAGGTAAGCCTTGGTGCCTATGAAACTTTCCTGAACAATGATATTGCCAAATGGAAAAAATTTGCCAATTCATTGCGCTTACGTTATGCCATCAGGATGTATGAGGTAAATAAAACTATCGCTCAGACACATATCAGAGAGGTAATAGCCCTGCCTTTACTTGCTGAAGGGGAAGATATGGGGATCTGGCCAGCTAAGGTTGGTGTAGTTCTTGAAGGTAGGGAATGGGCCCATAGCGGAGCAAAATATCGTATGGGTACTACGGCCTGGAATTTGCTTTCCAATAACAACAATACCGACGGAAGTGGAATTTTCGACCAGAGGGCTAAGCTCTTTTTTGAAACTAACCGTGCCGGTTTGTGGGCGCCAAGAGAGCAGAACCCTACTGCGACCAGCATTAATGACGGTGGGGATCCGTATAACAGAGTAAACAGGGATGCCGATTGGAATAATAAAGGGGCGACGAACATTTATTCAAACGTGAACCATTATCTGGGCAGGGATATGAATGAGATTCCTGAACTGATAATTACAGCGGCAGAGGTTAATTTCTTAAAAGCAGAAGTTTATGCCAGGGGAATGGATGGTAATGCAGCAAATATGGCCAATGCAAAAACGGAGTATGAAAGTGGGATCAGAAAATCAGTAAATTTCTGGACAAAAATAGCCATGACCACCACACTGTGGAAGGTAAATAAACCAGCAGCTTTGCCTACACCAGCTGAGCTGAGCTGGATCACTACGAACCCTAAAGTGCTTTTCCCGTTAGCGGCAACTGAAGCCGTAGCGACAAAATTGATTTATGCGCAGTTATGGCTGGATAATTTCAGACAACCTTATGAGGCCTGGGCACTGTTAAGAAGAACAGGGGCTACACCTATGGAAACCGTGAACGCCGCATATTATGCCGCTAACTTTGATATCTACAAAAGACTGGATTATCCGAAAGATGAAAAAGATTTTAATGGAGATAACCTAAGGGCCGTGACAAAAGGTGTTGATGCGCAGGCATGGCAAGCCACAAAAGTATGGTGGGCGAAATAGTGAGGGGGATTTTAAAAGTTAATTAATAAACCAAATTAATAATCTTAAAAACAACCTTGTATGAAAACAAAAACTATGGCCATTACATTGATGGCAGCATTGGCAGTGACAGCTTTTTCGAGCTTCACAAATGTTAAGCCGTTGACAGAAAAAGCAGCGGTACTTTCTTTGAACACTGCGGCCAAAAAGATGGCACCGGCAGCTTATACATTTAATGTATCTGTTCCCGGATCTTTTACCGGCGTAAGATTAGTGATCGTGAGAGGGGTAACCACAGGAAGCTCATGGAGCTACAATTTTACCAGCTCCAGTGGGACACAAACTGGATCCGTTGATTTTGATAGTGCTTATACCGTACAAGTGTATCAGTTCGGTGCCATGTATGCTTATACCACACTAACCAACGGTGGATCAAACACCACAAAAGCCAATAGTTCAATGGGGCCATGGGGATGTGAATTTACAGGGCTAAGCTACCTCTCTAATCTGAGCGTATCGTTTTACTAAACAATAAATCTTTTTAAATTATAAGGGTATCTTTACGTATGTAAGGATGCCCTTATTCATAAAATTCCTACAATGAAATTATACACAGCTTTCATCATCGCGCTAATCCTTTGCGGAACATTTAATAGTACACAGGCACAGCCGAATGTACACGGACAATCGGAAATTTACGAATGGCCAAAAGATCCGCTTGTTCGGCAAAAACTGGATAAATGGCAAGACCAGAAATTTGGTATGATCATCCATTGGGGGATTTATGCCGTGCCGGGAATCATAGAATCCTGGTCAATTTGCAATGAGGACTGGATCTCAAGGGACAGTACCACAACTTATGACGATTATAAAAAATGGTATTTTGGTCAAAGTAAAGATTTTAACCCGGTAAATTTTAATCCGGAACAATGGGCAAAAGCAGGTAAAGCCGCAGGTATGAAATACCTGGTCTTTACCACTAAGCACCATGATGGTTTCGCCATGTTTGATACCAAAGAATCCGATTATAGCATAGCAAAAGGGCCTTTTGCAACAAACCCCAAAGCCGATGTCGCGAAATATGTTTTTGATGCTTTCCGTAAGGAAGGTTTTATGATCGGTGCTTATTTTTCTAAACCCGACTGGCATTCCCAATATTACTGGTGGTCTAAATATGCCACTGCCGACAGGAACAACAATTACGACATCAGGAAAAATCCATGGCGCTGGAGTATGTTTAAGCAGTATACCTTTAACCAGATCAGCGAACTGATGCACAATTATGGTTCGGTAGATATTCTTTGGTTAGATGGTGGATGGGTACGGCCATTATCAACCGTAAACGATGAAGTAAGGGCCTGGGGGGCAGCTATTCCTGCCTGGGACCAGGATATAGACATGCCGAAAATTGCTGCCATGGGCCGTAAGGCACAACCGGGACTGTTGGTGGTCGACAGAACAGTACATGGTCCTTACGAAAATTATCAAACACCGGAACAGCGGGTTCCCGAGAAACAACTCGCTAATCCATGGGAAAGCTGCATGACCTTAGGTGGCGCATGGGGCTTTGTTCCTAACGATCAATATAAATCTGCAAAAAAAGTAATACATACCCTGGCCGAAGTTGTCGCAAAAGGGGGAAGTTTATTGTTGGGCATTGGTCCTAAGGCAGACGGAACATTTCCTCAGGAAGTTACCACCCGTCTGGAAGAGATCGGGAAATGGGTAAATGTAAATGGTAAAGCGCTTTATGGTACCAGGATCACCAAAACTTATCACGATGGAAACACCTGGTTTACACAAAGTAAAGACGGGAAAACCCGCTATGCGGTTTACTGCCCCGGAGAAGGGGAAAAGGTACCCGCTACCATTAGCTGGACTGGAAATACACCTAAAAAAGGTACCTCCATTACCCTGATTGCTACAGGGAAAAAAATGAAATGGAAAGAACTGAATGGTAAAATTACCGTTGAACTACCTGCAGCTGTTTCCCAAAATGAAGGTAGTATTGCGCTGGCCTTTGAATTTATCCCTGCAGGTTAACCTTTATACCGCTTAAATTACAATAGATGAAGTATATAGCCTTAAAAATTGGTTTTGTTCAGTTTTTACTTTTTTCGGCAAGTGCCTGTATCCTCGGTAATAGTGCTTTCTGTCAATCGAAAATTAAAGCGAAGCCAGAAGATAAACTAGAAAACGCCCTGTACAAAGATCCTAAGGCCGATGTTGAAGCCCGTGTAAAGGACCTGTTGTCAAGAATGACACCTGAAGAAAAGTTCTGGCAACTTTTTATGATCCCGGGCGACCTGGACGGGGTAACCGGTAACCTATACAAAAATGGTATTTTCGGTTTGCAAATCGGAGCGGGTTCCCAAGGCGGAGGAGAGGCGGGGCAGATGCTCAGCTATAATCAAATGCAAGGAAATGCCTATACGCTGGCAAAGAAAATAAATACCATACAAAGATATTTCATGAAGGAAACGCGATTGGGCATCCCAATTATTGCCTTCGATGAAGCCCTGCATGGATTGGTGAGACAAGAGGCTACAGCCTTCCCGCAAGCCATTGGCCTGGCCGCTAGTTTTGATACACACATGATGGGCAAAGTGGCCGATGCCATCGCCAATGAAGCCAAAGTTAGGGGCATAAGGGATATTTTGACCCCGGTTATAAACATCGCCTCAGATGTACGCTGGGGGCGGACCGAAGAAACCTATGGCGAAGATCCTTTTCTGAGCTCGCAAATGGGGCTCGCTTTTATAAAAGCATTTGAATCCCGTAACATCATTACCACACCCAAACATTTTGTAGCCAATGTAGGGGATGGTGGACGGGATAGCTATCCCATTAGTTTTAACCATCGTTTATTGGAAGAAATTCATTTCCCCCCGTTTAAAGCGGCCATTCAACAAGGGAAAAGTAGGTCGTTAATGACTGCTTATAATTCTATAGATGGTACACCGGCAACTTCTAACCACTGGTTGTTAACCCAGAAGCTAAAGGACGACTGGGGCTTTAAAGGCTTCGTTATTTCTGATGCCGGTGCCGTAGGTGGTGGAAATGTATTGCACAATACCGCCAGTGACTATACTGATGCTACAAAACAGGCCATTACAGCTGGGCTTGACGTGATTTTTCAGATAGAATACGACCATTATAAATTATTTATCCCCCCTTTCCTGGATGGATCAATTGCACAGGCAAGAATAGACGATGCCGTTTCAAGGGTGCTGAGGGCAAAGTTTGAGTTGGGGCTATTTGAAAATCCGTATGTTTCTGAAAAAGAAGCGAGGGCTTCTTTAAACGATAAGAATGGTAAAAGAGTAGCCAGGGAATCGGCTTTAAGCTCTTTTGTACTGTTGAAAAATGAACAATCGGTTTTACCGCTTAAAGGTGTTAAAAATATATTACTGCTGGGCGAGGATGCCGTTGAAGCCAGGTTAGGTGGTTATAGTGGAACAGGCAACGGAAAAGTAAGCATCCTTGACGGACTGAAAAGACGCGCTGGAAATGATGTTAATGTGCAATATAGTAAGGGGAGTAGCCGCGAACCGGTATTATTTGTACCCGTAAAACAAGAGTTTTTGAAATCAGGAACTTCAAATGGGCTAAGTGGTAACTATTTCAATAACCTTTCCCTGTCAGGTGATTCGGTATTGAACAGGATAGATAAAAATATAGACTTCATGTGGACGCTTTACGGTCCCGATAAGTTGCTGGCCAAAGATCAGTATTCAGTGAGATGGGACGGAAGTATCAAGGCACCAAAATCGGGCACTTATCAGATCGGTCTGGAAGGTAACGACGGCTATCGTCTTTACCTGGATGGTAAACTGCTCATCGATCAGTGGGAAAAAAGATCCTACCATACGCAATTGGTGCCGTTCAGCTTTGATCAGGATAAATCCTATGCGGTACGTGTGGAATTCAAAGAGCCTAAAGGAAATGGATACATCAGGCTGATCTGGAATTACGAAGTGCCGGACAACCGCGAGAAGGAATTGGCCGAAGCCATAAAAATGGCAGGGGCTGCGGATGTAATTGTTGTGGCGGCCGGAATAAAAGAAGGCGAGTTCCTGGACCGTGCCTATCTGAACCTTCCGGGAAACCAGGAGGAGCTGATCTGCGCAATGGAAAAGACAGGCAAGCCTGTGGTCGTTTTATTGGTCGGGGGAAGTGCCATTACCATGGATAAATGGTTTGATAAAGCCGCCGCAGTATTAAACGTTTGGTATCCCGGTGAAGAAGGTGGGGTTGCTGTGGCCGAGACCTTATTCGGCGACTATAATCCGGCCGGCCGTTTACCCATCACCTACCCCGTTCATGAATCGCAATTACCCCTGGTATATAACCACAAATCAACAGGGCGGGGAGATGATTATAACAATTTAAGTGGTGAGCCGCTGTTCCCTTTTGGTTTTGGATTAACCTATACCAGGTTTGGTTACAGCGACTTAAAGCTGAGCAAAAAGGAGATCGGTTCCGCAGAAGGACTTACTGCAACTTTTACGTTGAAAAATATCGGGAACTATGCTGGCGATGAAGTCGTGCAGTTGTATATTCGTGATGTGCTGGCTAGTGTTGCCAGGCCTGTCCTGGAGCTCAAAGGGTTTAAAAGGGTTCATCTCAAAGCGGGAGAAAGTAAGCAGGTTACTTTTGAAATTACCCCCGAAATGTTGGAGATGCTGAATGCCAATATGGAAAAAATGATTGAGCCTGGTGACTTCAGGATCATGATCGGTTCCTCAAGTCGTGAATTAGAATTGAAAGAAACCTTATCCGTGATAAAATAATACAATTTATGATGGATTTTTGTACAAAGTATTTAAAGAAAACCCTACTTTGTTGAAAAGTTAAGCAAAAAATGATGAGTAAACAAGGATGGTCCTTACTATGCGGTGTTTTGACCATGACTATGGCATTACGTGTTCATGCACAAGATGTAAAAATAAATAACGTTGCCGACTGGGCAAACCCCTTAATGGGAACCAGTTCTTCTTTCGAATTGTCTAATGGTAATACCTATCCTGCAGTTGCCGTTCCATGGGGAATGAATTTCTGGACTGCCCAGACCGGTAAAATGGGCGACGGATGGCAGTATATGTATACCGCCAATAAAATCCGGGGGTTTAAACAAACCCATCAACCCTCTCCATGGATGAATGACTATGGCCAGTTTTCCATTATGCCGGTAACCGGTAAATTGAAGGTGGACCAGGAAAGCAGGGCCAGCTGGTTCTCCCATAAAACAGAAATCGTTAAGCCTTATTATTATAGCGTTTACCTGGCGGACCATGATGTAACCGCAGAACTTAGCCCTACAGAACGTTCCGCACAATTTCGGTTTACCTATCCCCAAAACGATAGTTCTTTTGTAGTCATCGATGCGTTTGACAAAGGTTCGTACATCAAAATCATTCCCTCCGAAAATAAGATCGTTGGGTATTCTACACGACATGCTTCAGGTCCTTTAACCAATTTTAAGAATTATTTTGTCATCTATTCCGATAAACCTTTTACTTTCGCTAAAACCTATAATGGCGGAAAAGTAGGGCCGTCGATGGAAATGCAAGGCGAGCACGCCATGGCTGTAATTGGCTTCAAAACCAAACGCGGTGAGCAGGTAAAGCTACGGGTGGCCTCTTCATTTGTCAGTCCGGAGCAGGCCGAATTAAACCTGGAACGCGAACAGGGCAAGGCAGATTTTGAAAGTGTTAAGCAGCAAGCTAAATCGGCATGGAACAAAGCTATGGGCAGGCTTATGGTAAGTGGGGGAACAGAAACCCAAACCAAAACGTTTTATTCCTGTCTGTACCGGATGCTGATGTTCCCCAATAAACTCTATGAGATTGATGCCAAAAATCAGATCGTCCACTACAGTCCATACAATGGTAAGGTATTGCCGGGCTATATGTTTGCCGGTACCGGATTTTGGGACACCTTCAGGGCCTTGTACCCATTCCTGAACCTCGTATACCCTGCCATCAGCAAGGAGATGCAGGAAGGACTCATCAATTGTTATAAAGAGGGTGGTTTTCTGCCCGAATGGTCAAGTCCGGGTTACGCCAACGTGATGATCGGTAACAATTCAGCATCAGTAGTGGCCGAGGCTTACCTGAAAGGGGGAAGGGGATATGACATTCAAACTTTATACAAAGCGCTTATCCATGGTGCAAATCATGAAGGTCCTATGGATGCCGTTGGCAGAAAGGGCGTTTCTTATTACAACGAATTGGGTTATGTACCCTATAATGTAGGGATCAATGAAAATGCGGCCAGAACACTGGAGTATGCCTACGATGATTTTGCGATTTATAAACTGGGCAAAGCATTGGGCAGGCCTGCGGCGGAAACGGATTTATATAAACAAAGAAGTTTAAACTACCAGAAATTGTTTGATCCGTCAACCGGATTAATGCGCGGTAAAAATAAGGACGGGTCATTTGCAACTCCTTTTAACCCCTTTAAATGGGGCGATGCTTTTACGGAAGGCAACAGCTGGCATTATTCATGGAGTGTTTTTCATGATGTAAAAGGCCTGATGGGGCTGATGGGCGGTAAAGAGAAGTTTGCCGCGAAGCTTGATTCGGTATTTATTTTACCACCGGTATTTGACGAAAGTTATTACGGACAGGTGATCCATGAGATCAGGGAAATGCAGATCGTTAACATGGGACAATATGCCCACGGTAACCAACCGATACAGCATATGCCTTATTTGTATGCTTATGCCGGGCAACCCTGGAAAACACAATACCATACCAGGGAGATTATGAACAAGCTGTACCAGCCTACACCGGATGGTTATTGCGGGGATGAAGACAACGGGCAAACTTCGGCCTGGTATGTGTTCTCCGCCCTGGGCTTTTACCCGGTATGTCCGGCAGTTGATCAGTATGTACTAGGCGCGCCGTTGTTTAAACAGGTAATACTGACACTTGAAAACGGAAAAAAGGTAACCATCAATGCGGAAAACAATAGTGCCGGTAACCTTTATGTAAATAGCATGACGGTTAACAAACAACCTTGGACAAAAAACTGGCTGGACCACAATACTTTGCTGAAAGGTGCCGAGCTTAATTTCCAGATGTCGGCCAAGCCAAATTTAAACAGGGGAACAGGTGATGCAGATCGTCCATATTCTTTGTCCGATAAATAGCCTGTCAAATAAAATAAAAAATGAATACTCAACTTAAATCATAAAATGATGCAGTCAACTGATCAAAAAGAAAATCCCGGGGCAGGTAAAAACTATACCACACCACTGATTTCTCTTACTTTTCTTTTCTTCATGTGGGGTTTTATTACCTGTATGAACGATATCCTGATCCCACATCTTAAAGGATTGTTCGTACTGAATTATCTGGAAGCGATGCTGGTACAGTTTTGCTTTTTCGGCGCCTATTTTATTGGCTCCCTGGTGTATTTCCTGATCTCTTATTTTAAAGGGGACCCCATCAACAAAATTGGTTACAAGAACGGACTGCTGCTAGGCCTGGTGGTTTCAGCCTTGGGCTGTCTCATGTTCTATCCTGCGGCAACGTTATCTGTATACGGACTGTTCCTGGCGGCCTTTTTTATCCTCGGACTGGGCTTTACCCTCTTGCAGATTACGGCCAACCCTTATGTTTCCCTGTTGGGAAAAGAAAGTACTGCTTCGGGAAGGTTGAACCTGGTACAGGCTTTTAACTCATTCGGTACCACCATCGCACCCATCCTGGGCGGTTATCTGATTTTTCATTTTTTCGCGGCGAATGGTCACCTATCGGCCGGGGCCACAAAAATGCCTTACCTTATATTTTCGGGCATCTTTGTATTGCTGACCATCTTTATCTATAAGGTGAAATTGCCCGACTTTAAAAATAACGACTCCGATATGGACGGTCTTGGTGCTTTGCGCTTCCCACAGTTAAAAGGGGGGATCTTCGCCATTTTCTTTTATGTAGGTGCGGAAGTGACCATCGGTAGTTTCATGATCAGTTTCCTGGAGCATGGCGATGTAATGGGCTTGAAAGAAACAGTCGCTAAAAATTACCTTTCCCTTTATTGGGGCGGGGCCATGATCGGCAGGTTTCTGGGCGCTATCAGCATGAACGACGTGTTGAGCAACAGCAAAAAAATGTTGTATATGGTATTGGTTTGTGTGGGGCTCTTCGGATTGCTTTATACGATTGTTGATCTGAATTTTGAACAGATGCAGTGGTTCATCATCTTTATCGTCATCAACCTTGCTGGTTTCAGTATTGGCAAATCTGCTCCGGCATTGATGCTTAGTGTTTTCGCCGTGATTAGCATCATACTCTTGCTGATTACCGTGTTTACCGGTGGTGCCTTGTCTATGTGGTGCCTATTGGGTATCGGTCTATTCAACTCCATCATGTGGTCTAACATCTTTACACTTTCCATTTCGGGACTGGGCGAATACAAAAGCCAGGGCTCATCCTTACTGGTGATGGCGATATTGGGTGGTGCGGTAATTCCGCTGGTCCAGGGCAGTCTGGCCGACGCAATAGGAATTCAACGTTCTTTCTTATTGCCGGCGGTATGTTATGTGTATGTCGCCTGGTTCGGACTGTTCTGTTTAAGGAAATTCAAATCTACAGAATTGGAAAAACCTGCAAGGAGCGGGCACTAGTTTAATTATGTACCAGCTGGTACACCTGCTGCATAAAAGCAGCTTCGTTTATCGCATTGAAAAATTCGTACCACTCTACCCGGGTAAATACAAGACTTAAGTCCGGGTAGGGTGTTGCCAATATCACCACCTCCGTTCCATCGGGGGTATGTTCCAGGTAATCATCAAAAGGAAGGTTTTGTGTGGCCTTTATAAAGGCATGAAACTGCTCAAATGAAAAGCTGAGCAGCACACTCCTGTTCCATACGTTTACCATTTTGCAATTCAGGCATTGCGTTACCGATATATCGCCTTTTTTTGTAATTACTGTTGGTTTACACATGTACTGAATTTTGATGTTTTATAATTTGTGCCTGTTTTACCTGCGTTAAACCTTTCCTTTGCAGGTAAACAGGACTTAATTCTTTTTGTTTAGAATCATTCTAAACGATGAACGAAGGTAAACAATCCCTTTTAAATATCAAATTATTTTGAATAATTCTAAATAACGAAAGGGTTTAGTGGATACACAGGGATCGGTTATCCCATTGATCGTAGCGGAAAAGCAGATTGCACAAAGTTTCCTGAATTAAACTTTAATTTATTCCAATTTGATTTGGTGTAAAACGCATAATAATTAATATTTTAGCGAAAGTTAAATAGGCCTGATCCGGGGTTTGTTACCGGGCTTAGGGTTTTTCTATTTAACGCATACATGTCTCTGGGTATCCAGAATACATATTACGCTAATTTAAACGCTAAATGACGACTAAAAAGGTATTAATAACCGGAGCCAGCAGAGGTCTTGGTTTGGCAATATCTAGGAAGCTATCTTCACAGTACCAACTGATCCTTCATGCTTCAAGCAAGGATAGCTTTACTTCCATCCCCCCAAACAGTCACATTTTGTGTGCTGACCTTTCAGATCCGGGGCAAGTGGCGGATTTTTGCAAGCAATTAAAAAAAGAACATGGGGATACGCTTTACGGGGTGATCAATAATGCGGGCGTTACTTTCGATAACTCATTGATATTTCAACCTGAAAAGGCGATAGATGCCATGATTAATGTCAACCTCCGTACACCGATCATGATCTGCAAAACTGCCATGAAGATCTTTGGCCTGAGTAAAGAAGGCGTAATCATCAATGTCAGTTCAGTTGTCGGGGAAACCGGAAATGCATTTCAGGCAGTGTACGCAGCAACAAAAGCAGGATTGGTGGCACTCTCCAAATCACTGGCACAAGAGGCTGCGGCTTTAAACGAGGAGCATAATATTCGTGTACTCAGCATATCCCCGGGCTTTATCGAAACGGATATGACCGATAAGCTCCCTGAAAAAGAAAAGGAGAAGTATTTAAAGATGATCCCCTCAAAAAGATTTGGTAAGGCTGAAGATGTGGCGGAAATGATTTCTTTTCTTTTATCCGGGCAATCTGCTTATGTCAACGGAACAAATATTCACATCAACGGAGGCCTGTACTGATCAATAGATAGCACATATGAATAACCTTTTAGGAGTACCTCCGGCAGATCTGCTGATTCACGGCCCCAAAAAAACGTTTTTAAATGCCTATCACTGGCACTTGCCCGATACCGGGATTGTTGCCAGCTATTCCCCAACGGCCAGGGATGTTGAAGATCACTTCGGAGTGTTCAGGGGCGTGGACCAGATCGAGGCATTTGCCCAGGCTACCATAGTTTCCTGCAGTACTTTTTTAGAAAGCATCAAACAAAAATGTGATTTTGAATTCCTCAAAGCCAATTTCATCCCGTTGTTTATGAGTGTGGGCCAGGTGAATTTCAAAAGCTATCTGGAAGAAGGCGATGTGTTTATCAGTATGGGCAAGATTACCTTTTACAAGTTCAGGCAAATGAGCAGTGAGGGCAGAATTTATAAAGTACCCAAAGGTCTGGACCTGGATGCCTATTTCAAGGGGTATAGTAAAGAGCAGTTTCTAAATTATGAGCTGGGCGAAGATTTTACCCTGATTGCTGAACTATTTGAGGTGACGGGGAAAGGAATGAAAAGAAATAAAATAATGAAATAACCGAATATGGAAAGACAAGAAATTATTGACGGATTGGTGGAGATCTTAAAGACCGTGCGGACGATAGATCAGGCAAAATTACAACATGTAACGGAAGAAACAGACTTCATCGCCGACCTGAATACCCCATCTACAGAAATGATCAATATCGCTGCGAAAGCAGAACAGAAGTTTGATGTGGAGTTTGAAGACGATGATATCGATGACCTTGGGTCGAAGGTAAAAGATATTGTGGACCTGATCATCAGCACTAAAGAAAGGGGATAACCATGGCTATAGCGGGAAGAAGAGTAGCGATAGTAGGTATGGGCGGGGCTTTCCCCAACTGTAAAGACCTGGAGCAGTTTAAACAAAAGCTATTTGCCGGTGAAAGCCTGATCAGGGAATGGGATGAAGCCCTGTCACATGGAAAGAATATCCGTTCCACTGTGTCAGGTTACATTACAGCCGCTGAGATGGACCTTGAACCCATCTACTCTACCCTTGCAGCAGGTTATCCGGAAACTTATATTGACCACCTGGGCAGGATTCCTGACGGCAACTTGTCTACCGCTGATATGGGCAGTATCTGGTCTATGATCGGGTCTCAGGAAGCCATAAAAATGGCTGGCTGGACCAAACAGGAGACCGAGTCTGAAGAAACAGGTGTCGTGATCGGCTCAGGCGGTGCGGGTCATGTGATCTTAAGAACTGCCTGGCATAATTTCTTCGAACTGAAGCGTAAAACCAGAATTGCAGGTTCACATACTGTGGATAGGGCAATGGTATATCGCGATGCGGCCAATGTTTCCTGTCTGATTAAAAATAAAGGTGTTTGTGAAGCCATAGGCTCTGCCTGTGCTACAGGCCTGGGCAATATTGGTTATGCTTACCGGCTGATCAAATTTGGCATTCAGGACCGTGTAGTGGCCGGTGGGGTAGAAGGTACCTCACTCGAAACATTCATTGGCTTTGATGCCATGCAGGTGCTGAGCAAGGGGTTTGCGCCCGCTGAAAGTTCCCGTCCTTTTGATACCAGCAGAAACGGCTTTGTGTGTTCGTTCGGATGTGGTATTGTCGCGCTTGAAGAATATGAAATGGCCAAAGCCAGGGGCGCGAAGATCCTTGCCGTGATCGACAATTACCATAACAATTCCGATGGCGCGGGTAATATGTTCTTTCCTTCTTTCTCCGGGCAGAAAAGACTGTGGAAGGGATTGATCAGCGACTTGCAGATTAAACCGGAAGTGGTAAAGGTGCATGGGACTTCTACGCCTGTCGGAGATGCCATTGAGCTACTCAGTGTAGTCGATATTATGGGCGAATCCGGTTATCATATCTCTGCGCCGAAATCACAATTTGGCCATATGCTGGGTGCGGCAGGTGCCGTAGAACTGATTACCGCTATATTGATGCTCGAAAAACAGCAGGTATTGCCATGCCTGAACTCAGATGTATTGAACCCTGATCAGGAATCCTTTCAAAAGTCTGCGGATTGGGATGGCCCTGAAAAGCCTCTTGAGGCATATAGGGACTTAATCTCACAGCAACTTGTAGCGCAGGAAATCAACCAGATCGTTTGTTTAAACTACGGTTTTGGTGGTACAAACAGTGCAATGTCTATCTCAAAACACCAGTAGAAATGATCGACAATAAAAATAAAGTCGCGGTTATCTTCGGCGTCAGGAATGACAGTTCAATCGCTTATGACATTGCAGTAAAACTCCATCAGTCGGGATGTAAAATCGCACTGAGCTATGTGGATGATACAAAATTAAATGTATTACAGTTGCTGGATGACCTGGGGATACCTCATCACCGGGCGAGGCATGTCGATGTCAGGGACGAGGGACAGATCAGCGCATTTATGCAGCAGGTATATACCGAACTTGGCCCGGTTGATTATATCCTTCACGGGGTAGCCTTTGGTAACCAGCAGGTGATGTGTTACAGCCTTCCTGGGAGTGATGTTCCTGCACCCAGCTATCTGAATATCCCTTTTGAGGATTTCATGGATTCCTTTAACATCAGTGCCTATTCCCTGCTGAGGATTGCGCGTGTTGCAGAACCTTTCCTTGCGGAACAGGCTTCTATACTGACACTTACTTACAATGCTTCACAGCGGGTATTCCCCGGATATGCGGGCATGTCGGTGAATAAAGCGGCACTGGAAAACATCGTCTTATACCTGGCCAATCATTTCAGGCTTAAAAAAATAAGGGTAAACGCATTGTCGGCCGGTCTGGTCATGACCACCTCTGCCGGAGGTATCAACGGGGTGCGCAAACTTCGGAAAATGGGTAAACTGACTGCTCCACTAGGTAATATTGATGTGGGGGATGTGGGTAATGCTGCTTTGTATTATTTTTCAGATCTGTCAAAAAAAGTAACCGGCAACATCCATTTCGTTGACGGGGGATTTAACATCATGGGGGTAGCAATTGATGAATAACGAGCTGTTAAAATCAATTCAGGGCATTGCTGCCGGGCAGAAATTTGCCGTAGGCAACGACCTTGTTTTTATCCCTGATTTTAAACAATCCTTAACAGCGCTGTTCAAAAAGAAAGTCTATACCGATGCTGAGATCGCTTATTGTGAGCTGTTTGATGATGCGCTACTTCGTTACGCTTCTACCTGGGCAGCAAAGGAAGCCGTGTATAAAGCGGTTAAACAAATTGATCCCATTACCCTGTCCTGGTTAAAAATTGAAATCATCAGGGAGAAAATAGGGGGGCGTCCCCATGTCGTGTTTCACCATAGTCCTACAAATCCTTTTCAGGTCAGCTTAACGCTGTCACATGATGGTGATTATGCCTGGGCAATTGCCATTGCTGAAATGATATGACAGAACATTACTTTGAAGATTCGTTTGTAAAGCTGCATTACTATAAGTTCGGTAATGGTCCTAAGCATATGCTTTGCTTTCACGGTTTTGGCATGCATGGCAAACAATTTAAACTGCTTGCCGATCAACTCGGACATCAGTATACTTTCTGGGGATTTGATCTTTTTTTTCATAAGGAAACCCAATTAAAAGACCAATGCTTATCGACGGTCAAAAAAGGCCTGCGGAAATCAGAACTTGCGACAATGATCCTCTCTTTCTGCAGACATGAGCAGATTGACTCTTTTTCAGTCATCGGCTATTCTATGGGTTCCCATTATGCGACAACCATTGTCGAAGAACTGCCCGGCATGGTGAACGAGTATATTGTCGTTGCCCCATCATCTGTAAATCCCGGGGCACTGATCCGCTTTTTCGGTAAAAATAAGGCCGGCAATAAAATGCTCGAAAAGCTGATGCTCAGTGAAAAGGCAATGACCAGGGTCATCCGTTTGGTTAAATGGCTCCGCCTGATTGATGCTACGGGGCATGATATTTTACAAAAAGAGATAGGCACACCTGAACTCCGGTTTGCGCTTTACGCTTGTTTTACCTACCTGCGTTTACTGGAGACTGATGAGGCGCAGCTGATTAAACACCTGGGCTCCTATCAGATCAAAAGTATTTTTATATTTGGGCGGCATGATAAAATGTATCTTCCGGCTATAGGGAAACAGTTTTTTGCTAAATTTGAGCCTTCCGAAGTGATTGTATTAGATGAAAACCATGAAATGATCAATCCTAATTTTGTAAACAGGTTAGCAAATTCCCTCTTATGATCATCAAAGCCAGGCCATTATCTCCTTTTTTTTTCCGCTGCGGCGCGATATTGATCGATTGGCTGTTGAAGAGGCGTTTCAATAAACTGGTGATCAGGGATGTGGAGATCAGGCCAGGCCATTCCTACCTGCTGATGTGTAACCATTTCAGTTTTCTCGACGGTATCCTCGCTTATTATCTATGTGATAAAGTATTGAAAAAGAAAAATGGGATGAAGAACCTGTACATTATGTCATTGAAAAAGCAGATGCAGAAGAACAAATGGCTTAAATACTGCGGCAGTTTTTCTGTTGATCCGGGGAAGCGCTCCATTCGGGAGAGCTTTGATTATGCCGCTGAGGTATTGTCTACACCCGGAAACGTATTGCTTTTTTATCCCCAGGGAAACCTGGAAAGCAATCTGATCAGGCATATCCAGTTTCAGGATGGCCTCAGAGAAATTGTCCCGCATGTGAAGGGCAAATGTCAGCTCATCTGGAGCAGCAACCTGATTGAATATTTTGAAAGCACCAAACCATCAGTTTATTTCAACCTGCTGGATTGTGGTACAAACGAAGAATTTGATTTCGAAGCATTGAAGAAAAATGTAAACGTGCACCACCGTGCGGCAATAGAAAAAAATATCAGGTTTACAGCAGAACCGATCTCCTATACTATTGTTTAAGCCGGTCCAGGCCTTCCTTTGCTTGCGTATCAATGCTATTTTGATACTCATGGTTTTTCATCTTCAGGGCGGCATTGTAATAATTAGCAGCTTTCACATGGTCCTTCTTCTGCTCATAAAGCATGCCCGAGAACAATGCAGAATTGGCGGCGAAGTAAAAGGGTTTATCCTTGCCCAAGTTGATCGCTTTCTGGTAATTGGCAATTGATTCATTAAATGAGTCCAAACGATCGTAAATCCTTCCAAGTCTGTAATAGAGCTCTATCTGGTCACGCAACAAGCTGAGTTCATTCTGACGCTTGTCTTTGATCTGCGCCAGGGCCTTATTGTAATAGCCGCCGTCAAAATAAAACCTTGCCCGTAAAAGATCGGCATCGGGTTTCGCATCGTTCGCTTCCTTCAGTGCCTGTTTGTCTTTTTCATCAGTGGCGTAACCCTTGCTCCGGACCAGTTTTAAATAATTTGAATAGCCCAGCATGTCGCCTTTTAACAGGTAGCGGTAAGCTAGTTTCAGGTAAGTATCCTTAATGTAATTTGTACCCTTATATTCTTTCAGGTAATTGATCAGAAAAACATGCGCATTGGTATCCATCCGGCATAATTTAGCATTTCCCAGCAGGTACTGGACCGTTGGCATCGGCGTATACAGGTTTGATGTGGAAATGCTTTCAAAATAAGAGATGGCCGCATCATTATGCCCGGTCTTAAAGGCAACATAACCCTGAAGATAAGTTTTTAACATACTTTTATCATTCATGTCCCGAAGGAGGGCATTCAGTTTGTCGTAGTTCCCCCTGTTGTGCAGGATGTCAATATCCATAAAGCACAATAAAAAGATGACCTCATCCTCATAGAAGCTGTACTTTGTTCCGGAAATTTGTGATTTGAATGCTTCAAGTTGCTTAACGCCCTTTGAAATATTGCCACGAACGCCGATCAGGTCTGCTATTCCTTTCAGGTTTGAAGGGATAGCCCCAAAGACAACTTCTATAAGTGCCATACTTTTTTGGTTCGGCAGAAAGTCCCTGAACTTTTCATTGTTCTTCTTCAGCAGGTTCTGGGCTTTCCTCAGGTCCATCGTAGAGGAAGTATAATCTCCAAACTTCGCTTTGAGCAGTCCCCATTGCAGGTATATCTCTGCCTGGGAAAATAAGTAATAGGGTGAATTTTTATCGTTTCTTTCCAGGACATCTATCCTGTCCGATCTGTTCGCTTTGAGCTTGTCATAGTCTGCTTTACTGTCTGAAGTCAGCAAATGAAAATAGTCTACATAGTTTTCCAGAAGGATGGCTATGCCATTTTGCGGATATTTGCTTTTTTCATCGGCAATGTACCTCCTGGCATCGTTGAGCCGCAGGTCAAATATGGCTTTGTATGCTGCGGATGAATTTGCGTCGAATACAAAATTGGCTTTTAAAGAGAGTTGGGTGCAGACAAGGAATAAAACAAGGATAAATTTATTAGGCATCATACGCAAACTTACATAATTGTTGAATAAAAATGTTTTTATTACTCTTTATCGCCGATTAGCACCCCAGAAACATTCCAGGCACTAAAGCTTGAGCCTTCCGGCTTACCAAGAGGTATTGCCACCTGTAATTTATGTTTACCGGGTTTAAGGTCCTGGAGTGGCACTTCAACAGGTAATGTAATGGTACCGGGACACCAGTTGGAGCGGCTTAAGTCTGACGAAGAAAGGCCGTTTCCGAAGTTTCCGGAAGCGGGGTTCAGGTAACGATAAGTCGCACAATCCTCACGCCATGGAATAAAATGGTACACCCGTTTCCCATCTACAAAGATCTCGTTCATTTTAGGCACAAATTCATCGCCACCGCCCCAGCCGCCATGACCGGTAGTCAGGTATCTTAATCTCAGGTTTTTTACACCCTGCGGCACATCAATTGTTACCGTAAGCGAGTCTTTGTCGAACATGGTACCGTATTCTTGTCCCGACATTTCCATCAGGTTAGTGGTATTAAATACTGGCATGATCCATGATTTGCTTTCCGCTTGTTTTTCGTTCTCGTATCCCGGATAATATTTGAAGTTAAGGCTGGCTTTGTGGCCGCCTTTGTCATAGTTACCGATAAATACCCCGATCCATACCTCGCCCTGTAAGCGCGGAGAAAGTACAGAGATATCTTGTTTGTAGATCACCGAATCTGCCCAGTCATATCCTTTTATTTTGGCCTGTTCATTGAAATGTTTTACACCAAAGGAGGTGAAAAAGCGCATCAGTTCCAATGGTGGCAGGTAGTTGTCGGTAGCCGTTACGCCCTGGTATTTTTTACCATTGGCGGCTGTATATACCGGTAATGCCTGCAATCCGCTTTGCAGGGCGGTCAGAAAAGAAATCGATTTATCTTGAGGGACCATGAATACAGAGCCTGTTCTGTCGTAAGCATCACCATTGGAATATTGGATCAGTTCAGCGAACAGGGATTGTCCGGGTCTGACAGCCGGTAGCTTTACTTTCTTTAGGATAACCGTACCACCGGAAAAATGATAAGTGGCATTCAGCTGTTCACCTGTCGGGTTTTCAAATTTATTACCGAAACTGATCTGTTCATTGTTGAAAATGTTTATCGTCTGGTAACGGCTTTCAATGATCAGGCGTTGATAACTTGCCTCATCCACTATTGTTCCCCAGGTTTTCGGCCAGGCAAGCTCTTCGGCTTTTACACTGCGGTACTCGATATTTTTCGCGTAGGTCTCTGAGTTGCCGTTTCTGATGGTTTTTAATATTAAGCCCAGGCCAGGTACAGTTCCTATATCTGGTGTGCCTTTGATTTTTAAGTCCGTTGTATACCAGACTTCAATGGTATTGGAGCGAATAAATACTTTTGCTTTTTTGCAGGGAATGCCCAGGATGGTATCCGTACCTGCAAGGAGTTCCGCTTTAGGATACTCAGAAAAGGGTTTTTTTAGGGTGTAGACCTTATCATCGTTCTGGAGTACCTGATAACTTGCCGCATCTGAAAATTGCAGGAATTGTTGTTGTTTGGCTTGCCTTTCCTGACCTGATACACGGGCCTGGTTTCCTTTGATAAAGAGCTTTCTTTCTCCGCCGGAATTTTTGCCGTTATTGCGGAACGCATAAGTAATTACAGCTTCTGTAGCCTGCGTATTCTTTTGTGCGCATAGGGGGAGCCCTATAATTAACAATGCGCAGCTTAGTATATATGTCTTCATTTAAATTAGTTTAATTGTTGTTATTGCAGTAGAAAAATCATGTTTACAAATCCTGTAGTGCTTGGAATTGCTGCATAATATTTTATCTGGATGTTTGACTCCTCTGCCAGGTTAAATTCCATCCCGTCAATTGTAAGTTTTTTTGTAGCCCTGTTTATGGTGTAGGTCTGGGTTTCTGTTTGCAATTCGTTTTGGCCGCATTTTTCTGTATTCCTGTTCAATACCAACTTTCCGTCCGGACCAAATTTGAAAGTGTCGTCCATTGTACAATTTGGTGCGGGATTGTACATGATGGAGCCCTGGGGATTTGTAGATGGGTTCTTATCGGTTAAACCTATTTTCCAGGTTTTAGAAGTTAATATATCCGCTGTTTTTTTACTGTCTTTCTTACAGCCTGAAAAAATAAAAAATGTAAATGGGATAATTGCCAGTATATATCTATTCATGAAAATTAATTGGATTTTATCTTTAATGGGTTCGGTTATCAGGATTGAACAGTAAAGATAATTTAAAAAAGCAAAAGTCGCCCAGGCGACTTTTGCAATTATTATAAATCAGTTTTGGTATTTTACTGAATGTGTTAAGCCGGAAATTAGTTTAGGTAAACACCCGGATAGTCGCCATCGGCCAGGGTTACATTGAGAAAGGCAATTTTGCCATAACTATCAACTGTTTTGGTTACTCCTTGAAAAGTAACGCTGACTCCGGAAAGTGGGCCGATGATCACAATATCATAAGTGCCCGGAGGGATAGCAGTCATAGTTGAAGTTCCATATACGAACGGCATTCCTTTAAATGGAGCACCCAGTATCGGGTAGGGGGTGTCTGGCTCTGGTACGAATAAATATATTGCGTAATCTGTGGTCATACTCCATTTGGAATTAGACAAATAAAGCTGAGCTTCTGGAGTGGTTTTGGTTGTCGTAACATGCGACTTAATCGGTGCCGTTTTCGTGGTGAATGAAGAGCACAACAAGCCGAAGCTTAACGTAATAACTGAAAGTAGTAGTGAGGTTGACTTTTTCATTGTTTTTTGTTTTAGTGATTAATTCTGGTTAATTGTTACGTATTGAATAAAAAAGAGCGCTGGTACACAAAACCAGCGCTCTTTTATTTTACTGCATATCCCACCAAATACGGCCTTTGGTATCATATGTATCCTTTCCATATGCCGGGTCTTTTGCGATCATACCTTGAATGGCTTTAAAGTAATTGTCAGAATTCGGTTGTGAGCCGGTGCTGAGTTCCAGTGCAGATCTTCTGGGAATAAGTAGGTTTCTAGAGCCATTATATAAGGCTTCCAGATAAGCTATGCCCGAGCCGTCTCCAATTCTATTTGGAACACCTAATCTAACATCTTCAAATTGAGGATAGCCGGTACGTTTCCACATTGCCCAGGCTTCATCAGGCTGAACAAGGAAGTTTACCCATGCTTGTGAGTAAATACTAGGCAAACCAGCATAAGGAACCTTTGCTTTGAAACTTGGATCCATTGTAACAGAAGCGGCATTTGGAACACCTGTGGCGATAGCCAAAGCTTTATATTGATCAAAAGAGGCATTAATGCCGAGGTCATACCATTGGGAGGCCGATTTTCCTAAACCGTTACCACCTGTAGCCGCAATCTCGGCCATCATGAAACAAGTTTCCGCATAACTCAGATAGATAGACTTCATTTTAATGGTAGCGCCGTCAACCCATACCTCGTCCTTATGCATGAAATTTCTGGATGATCTGATATCAACGCCCCCGAAGCCACCATTTTTTACAAATAAGCGGCTTTGAATATTGGATAATACGCCTAATCCTACACTTCTTACCGGTGTAGTAGCCAATTCAAAATTGACATTCCTTACGCCTCCCCAGATACCAAAACTTGAACTAGCAGATGCAGGGAAAGCACGTTTGCCCCAATAACGCTGCTGAAATTCTGGGAGCGCTAACTTGGCTTTTGCAGCTGGCGTACCAAGATCTGCTACTGTCTCGTATGCAGTATAGTTTGTACCCATGTCGTTCTCACGAACCATGAACTTTAGACGTGGATCCAGGGTCGATTTCAAATACTCAACAAAAGCATAGGACGCATTATAGTTTAATAAAATGTTATTGATGTCATCAACGTTGTTATTGAAGTCCCGGCTATGTTTGTATGCAAAAGCTTCATCAACAGATGATATGATTTTCGATGAAAAATTTGCTGCAATATCATTTAACACACTTGTTAGGTTAGCCGCATCGCGTTTCTGATAACGTTGCGCAATTTTTATACGCATAGTATTGGCAAAAGTCTGCCATCTGCTATAGTTGCCGGCATAAAAGAAATCCTGAGCGGCTATGTCTGCCTGTCCTGTAGGATTGTTTTTTATCAGAGTTGCGGCATCTTTAAGTTTTTGATCAAAGACCTTGTACAGATTAAAGTCGTAGTCATATGCAGGTAATGGAAATTGTACATCCAGAAAAGCCTGACTGTAAGGCATCGCCCCAAATACATCAGCAACCCTCCAGGCATGGTAGGTATCCACAATGATACACATCGCCTTTAGGCCTTGATAGGAGGCCTTTTTTTCGGCTGGCATTGCGTCAATTAAAGCAATGATGCGGTTCATATCCCTACCTACTCCTGTATAGTAATCTGTATAAAATGAAAACCCGGGGTTAGGTCCTGTATTTCCCGCAGGGTCCCAGTATGCTCCAGATAATCCCGCTGGGTCGCTAACATCAGCAGCAATATACTGCATATAGGTCATGCTTGTCCCATATCTTTTCGATGCCCTGTCCCTACTATTAAAATTGATATCTAAAGTAGTTCCCGTAAACAGGAACTCTGGATTTACTTCATCCAGTTTATTTGGATTTGTATTGGTGTCAATTAGTTCTTTCTTGCAGGATTGTCCAATCATTGCAACTGCGACTAGGAACAATAAACCTTTATTTATTTTTTTCATGATCTTTCTTATTAAAATTAGAACCTTACGTTTAATGAAACAGCATAGTTTCTATAGAATGGTACCCCACCAGTTATGTATGGCCTGAAGGGATCGTTACTCTGTAATGACTCAGGGTTTTGTCCACCGCTCAGTGTCCTGTACAAGTATCCGATGTTCCTGGCTGTAAAATTTAATCTTGCACCGCGAATATGAATTTTACTCAACAATTCTGTAGGTATGGTGTAGCCTAAAGTGATTTCACGTAGCATGATCCATGAGTTTTTGCTCACTGAACCTCCTGTATTTAAGTTGGTTCCAAAGCCGTTGGTTCTTACATGGTAAAATGATGCTTTCCAAGGTTCTACTAAACCCTCTTCATATGCCTGACGGAAGGTCTTTCCACCAATATCTGTACCTGGTTTCAAAGGGCTCTTCTCTCCAGCAGCAAAAATTACATTTGGTATTACACCATCATATCGGGTTTGGCCAGTGTAAGAATCTATTCTTGCTACACCACCATGTTCCTGGTCACGTCCGTATAAAGAAGCTTCCAGGGTTCCCTGTCCCATTGCATAGCTATAAGCCTGAGAATAGACATCTCCGCCAAAACGGCCATCAACCTGGGCAAACAAGCTAAAGTTTTTATAACGCAGGTTAGCATTGATACCGCCTACTAGGTTTGGTTCTACTTTTCCAAGCGGGATCCGCTGTTGTGTCGGGGTTTTATCATTTACGACATATAGGTAGTTTTGAACCCTGTATTTTTGAGCAGGATCGGTGACCTCAAGTATATTGCCTGCGGTTATAATTGGCCATCCTGTTGCAGGATCGGTTTTAACAGTGGAGTTTGGTTCTGCTGTTAATACACCGAAATCTCCGCCTTCAAAAGCCCATACGTTGGCACCGTCATATCCACCACTTAATTCCCACTCTTTAATTCCATTACCGAATTTAACTATCTTACTTTTGTTATGTGCTAAATTAACGGAGAAATCTAATCCCCAGTCTTTTGATCTGATTGGGTTTACGTTTACCAGGAGCTCCAATCCTTTATTCTGAATGTTCCCGGCATTGAGGTACAGCAAATCCCATCCGGTTTCCTGTACTCCTTTTAGTGTTAGAAGCTGGTTTAAGGTATTGGTTTTATACCACGCAAAATCTACATTGATCAATTCTTTAAATAAGCCAAAATTTGTTCCTAATTCTAACGAACGTTGTTTTTGTGCTTTCAAATTAGGGTTCGGCTTTATGTTTGCCTGGAATTGGGTCGCGCTTCCCACTGATTGTCCGTCCTGATTGAAGATCGGACTTGGAATGTAACCACTTCCGGTTGAATAAGGGCCAGCTACACCGGCATTACCTACGTATGCCAATGATGCCCTTAGTCTGCCTGAAGAAAGCCAGTTAGGCATGCTCTCTTTCAAATGGTCATAAATTGAATAGGAGAGATTTACAGATGGGTAGAATACAGCAAAATTATTTGCTCCATTTGAACCTTGCTGATAGGTCAATGTGGAGATCCAGTCGTTACGGCCGGTTAGCTCTAAGTTAAGGTAGTCTTTGTAACTCATATTTAAGATTCCTCCCAAACCATAGGTAAGGAGTGATGGGTACTGTGGGCCATTGTAGGATCCATTTTTGTAGTAAGTATTGTTTTGGACTGCGTTTACTGAATTATCCAGGAAAAATACATTTGGAACTGTTAATCCCCCACTGGTATTAGAGCCCCAGTTTTCACCCATTCTATTTCCATAAATTTCATTAACCAAACGGAAATCAAGGTTTATGTCTTCATTGATTTTTTTAGTCGCATGGCCCATGAACAAAATGTTGTAGTCATTGGTATAACTACCTCCTACACCATAGTATCCTCCTTTATTGTTTTTTTCATTTCCATAGTTTTTCTCTTCGGTATTGATTTTGTAAAAATTAACATTTAGTTTACCCGAAAAGTCTAACCATGGTGTTACCTGTGCTTTTAATTGTGTGTAAGCCAAAATGGAGTTTTCTTCTTTTTCGTAGTTGTTTTTGTCAAAACGAGAGAAGAGACCAATGATTCTGTCCAAGTTGCCATTACCCGGGCTTTTTGTAGAATTGTCCGGATTACGATAATTGGCATACCAATCGTTAAAGTCTATGTTTCTTGGTAAATAATAGGTGTTGAAACCTAAATTCTCTCCTCCACCGTGATAGTAGCGGCCTTGTCCATAGTAGTTCTTGGTAACTGTATTTGAGTAAGAAATACCCAATTCAGTAGAAAATACTTTATTTAATTCGGCACCCATTTTCAAATCCACTGAGTTTCTCTTTAACCCATTATTGTGAAGCATTCCTTTGCTTGAGTTATTGGAATAAGATACCCGGTAATTGAACTTGTCGCCAGCTCCACTTAATGCAATGTTGTTGTTGATATAGTTTCCATTTTGATAGAAAAATTTCCAGCTATCAGGTTGAGACGAGAATGGAACTTGTTTCGTCTGATCGTAAGTCGCCGGATGAAGACTGCCATCCATTTTTGGCCCCCAGCTACCAGCAGTAGCGATCTGGCTTCCGTCAGGGGCGAAGTTACCTTCTCTTACACTGAAACTTCCATGTCCATAGATATTCTGCATGGCCATAGGGCTTTTGTAAATCTGCTGCGTTTGATAGGTTGAGTTGAATTCAATTCCTAATCCCTGACCCATTTTTCCTTTTTTGGTCGTAATAACGACTGCACCGTTAAGACCTCTCGAACCATAAATTGAAGTAGCCGCAGCTCCTTTTAATACAGTGATGGATTCATAATCATCCGGGTTTAAGTTTTTAAGTTGAGAACCGCCATCTTTGTCATCCGCATTGATCTGGTTATTTTGGAGAACGTTTCCGTCGACTACAAATATAGGCTGATTGTTAGCCTGTCCAGGGTTACTGCCCAATACTTTTGAGCCCCTGATGATGATGCTTGGAGAAGTTTGAACGCCTGCAGCTGACATCACATTAATGTTCACACCGGCTACCTTACCTTGCAATGCAGTGATTGGGTTTACTGTATTGGTACGGGTAAGTTCTTCGCCTTTAACCGTGGTTAGTGCGTATCCTAGTTTTTTATTGTCCTTTTGGATACCGAGGGCAGTAACGGTTACTTCTGATAGTTCGTTGTTGCTCGGCGTTAAGGATACATTGATGGTGTTGCTAGAGCCAACTGTAATTTCTTGTGCTTTGTAGCCAATGTAGCTGAAAACAAGTGTGTTGCCTGTTTCTGCGGTAATGCTGAACTTTCCTTCAGCATTGGTGCTCGCAGATTTTTTTGTTTCCTTCACAGAAATACTTACGGCGGGCATGGGCGTGCCGCCTTCATCTCTTACCGTACCTGTTATGGTACGGCCGGTCTGGGCATAGAGTCCTATGGTCCAGAATAACACGGCCAAGCCTGACAATGTTATTTTTAGTAGTAATTTAGTCATAGTTGTTTTGGTTAAGTGAACTTTTTAGTTAATTGATATAATAGAACTGGTTGGGCGTGATCACTAGTTAAATTTGCTTTGTTCGATGACAAGGTTTGCTGCTCCAATTAATTCAGCTTCATGTGCGATTTCAGATACCTCAATGGTTGTACATTCTGCAATCCGGGGTATGCAGAATTCATTTATGGCCTGTTGTATGGCTGGTAAGAACATCTTACCGGCAATAGCGCCCCTGCCACTTAAAATGATTTTTTCGGGGTTCATCACATGGATTAAGGTTGCAATGCCTTTACCCAGGTGAAAAGATGATTCTGATAAAATTGATAAGGCCAAAGGATCGCCTAAGCGGGCTGCTTCCAGGAATTGATCACCGGGATGTTTGGTTTTATCTTCTAAAAGTTTTCGTAAGCTGGATTCGGATCCTGATTCTAATTCGGCTTGTGCCTTTTTGGCCATGACTAATATGGACGTTTCTACTTCCAGGCAACCTCTTTTTCCACAAGAACAAAGGTTGTTGCTTGGTGATAAGGGAATGTGGCTGAATTCTCCGGCAAATCCGCTATGCCCCCTGAAAATTTGTCCGTTAACAATCATTCCCAATCCCGTTCCCCAGCCGATGTTAATGACCATCGCATCTCGTTTGTTTTTAGCTTTGCCAAATTTTAACTCGGCCAACGCAATTAAGCAGGAGTCGTTATCAATAAATACCGGCAATGCCAATTGTTTTGTAAGGTGGCTTCTTAAGCCATTTCCATCACTTGTTGGAAATATGGAGTAATTTATTCCTGTATCAATATTTACAAAGCCTGGCATGCCTATACCTACACCAAGGATTTGTTGCGGTGACAGGCCGGATGCTGCGATGTTTTCTTTAATAAAAGCAATAAGTTTGGGTAGTGCGCCACTATCGGACAAAACATTTATCTCAATAGATTTTTGAGTAGTGAACTCTTTTCGGCTGATGTGATAAATCATCAGTCTGGTGACCATCTGATCCACTGCGACTGCCACAATGTATCGCTCCTTTTCCGGATTAAGCAAATACATTAAAGGACGTCTGCCTCCACTTGAAGGGGCTAAGCCATCGTCAGTAACATATTTTTCGATAACCAGTTCTGAAATCGCCGCTGTTACCATAGGCACGCTTTTTTGCGTCAGTTTGCTTAAACTGGTTAAGGAAAGAGGCGCGTTGAAATACAGTTGCTTCAGAATTTCTTTTCGAAGTAATTCGCTTTTTTTTAAAACGGCTGACATATTTGGTTCTATATTATGTCAAACATAATTGATTGTTTTTTAAAAACCTAAACTTTTTAAATTTATTTTTAAGTTGACTATGGTTAAAAATAAAATCAATAAGGTGTTATGCCTTAACGATTTTAACTGTTTTCATGACGGTTATTTGATTGTTGGATTTTTACTTATTGTGCTGTGTTTCAGGATCAAAGGTTTATTTTGTTGAAAATGTAATTTTTTATCTATTCCCATAATTTAAGAGGCTATAGATGTGATAGCATTTTTTTGCGAGTGTTTTGATGTTTTAATGACATGATTTTGCTGACAATTCGCAAAATAAATTCAATTAAGTATGACATATTTTGCCTACGGAGAATTCCAAATGTTTGCAATAGAGCTCAGGCAATCGGTTGAATTCCCGGAGTGAGTGATTTTGAACAATAGATTTTGCGGTTAAAATGGCAATGCCGGGTCCATCGGTGTCACCCGGAAAGAGGGCGTGTTTTTTATCATGGACAACCTTATTAACTATTCCAGCTAATGCCGTCCGGAAGCCGTTAATTTTTTTAAGCGATATCTTTGCTGGGTTCTTCATGTTAAAAATAGGTTGACACCATGTGGGTGGTCTTTTTTACCATTACGAATTTAGAGGTGTATCTATTTTGGGCATAATGAACAGGAGGATATTATGCCGGGTCCGGATGAACTTTTACGGGCAAAACTGAAGTTTCCCGGGCTTTTCTGAACATGGACGGATCTGTCTGGATATTCAACCCATTTCTTTATTGGTTAATAGGCGTCTTTTGTAAATGGTGTTTAGGAATTAAATTTTTGAAAATGATTTTATGATCCTGGATTTTTTTGTATCGTTTTGGTTACATGTGTTTTGGCTTCCGATAATTTTTATGCTCAAATAAAAAAAACATAAATTCACGGCTTAAATTTAAAGTTCTTCCCTATGCGCTCTGCAGAAACACGTGCCAAGAAACCGGCTTTTAACGAACTGATCCTGTCCATTCCATTTGCGTTAACCTATAGCCATTTCATCGGGGGCTTTAACGAGAAGGGTAATTATCTGGAGCTTTTTCTTGAAAAGGATTATTTAATTGGCTTTGCGCTTCGTTCATCCTGGGCATTTATCTCTATCCTGTTGATAAAATATGCTACCCATTTCCTGAATGTAAAAGTGCCGTGGCCTGGCCGGATATCTTACAGATTGTTCGCGCAGGTTTTTTACGGTGTGTTTAGCATTGTTCTCCTTGATTTTTTTATTGCTACCTTATATTTCTATAGCCGGGGAATTGATATTTCTGATACCATTTATTTCGATAGTCATTTGGTCCCGGTTTCTATTTATATTATGATGGTTAACCTCTATTATAATTACGGGTACTTTTTACCTCATGCGGAGATAAAGGCGGAGCCTAATGTGGCGCTTACAAACGAGGAATCATCAGCAAAAAAGCACGCTGCTGAAATATCCGGTTATGTCAAGGAAAACGACATTGTTTATATTGGGGTTTCCAGAAAAGTGAATTATGCGAAAAACAGACAGGGCGAGAGTGTGATTTGGAACCATACGCTTGCGGAGTCCATTGCCGCCTTGCCCAGGGACCTATTTTTCCTGGCTGGTCGCAGTTGCATTGTGCATAGAGATGCTATAGAGGTCACGATCAAACCTGAAACACGGTGTATAATGGTGGTTTTGAAATCGCCATTATCTGGATCCGTGAAGATCCCTGATGCGGGCATCGTGGCTTTTCAAAACTGGTGGCATCAAAAAGAGGAGCGGAAATGTACTTCCGGTCTCCTCATTGTTATTTATCCTGCTAATCCAGCTCTATATTATCTGGATCAATTCCTAAATATTTGGCCAGCTCATATTTTGTAATCAGCTGGTGCCTGTCTTTTTTCAACTCTTTTCTTAGTTTTCTTAAAAGTTCTTGTGCATACCTGATTTTCTTTCCGGTTATTTTGCACACGTCGTTGGGAACCACATATAGTCTTTCCATGTTGAAGGTTTTAAAACCGCAACTCATTCGGTGGCACATAGCGTATAAGCAAAGTTTATACGGAACCTACAAGGGGCAGTAGGTGAAAAATTGTTTTATAAGCTAATATATAATAATTGTGTCACATAAGGTGCATAAAACGGGTCATTTATGTCTTTTGTGTGTAGAGGCGCAGCTATACGCATAAAACGCATAGCGCCATTTTTATTCCATTTACATTTAGGTTATGAAAGAAAAACATAACAACAGAAAAGCAATGCCTGAAATTTTTTCAGATCGGTTTCGGGCTTACAGGGAGCCGGTATTCAGGCTAATAAATAAGTCGGGTTTGCCTGGTACCTCCTTCGTCTCTCCTTCGGGTTTGTTCGGTCAAATTGCGAATGAAAGTAATCCCAAAGAGAAGGGCTTGCAGTTCTTTTTACAAGCAGTGTAACCGACTCCTGAAGGACCTGAAAAAAATTTAACAAGAATTATATATCAATTAAAATTTATCAATTATGGCAAGATTAAGTAGTGGGATTTTAGGCCCTATCCACGGGAAACTAGGCTCTGTAGTAGGGGCGAAATGGAAACAAACGGCATATCTGCGTACTATGCCCGTCGATAGAAAGGACAGCAAAAGGGCGACGGTCAAACAAATCGCCTGTAGGGAAAAATTCAAGTTTGTACAGGAATGGCTGGTACCGTTTTATCCTTATGTAACTGTAGGCTTTAGAAATTATGCGAAGGATAAGACAGAGATCAATTCGGCATTTTCTAAAAATTACCATCTGGCAACGATGGGGGTATATCCTGATCTAAGTATCGATTATACGAAAGTGATCTTAAGCAGAGGTCATTTACCCAGACTGTATGCGGTGCAGCATCAGTTGGTAGCACCGGACATGCTCAGTCTGACCTGGCAGCAAAACCGGAATGACGATTCCAGTTATGATGATCAGGTGATGCTGGTGGTTTACTCCCGGGAGCTTAAAATGGTAGACGGCTTTATTGGCGGCCGGAGCAGGACAGAGCTGAAATGCGACTTCAGGTTAAATCCTAAACTGGTCGGAAGGTCCCTGGATGTTTATGTAAGTGTGATTTCATTGAATGGTAAGAAGGTAGCGGACAGTGAATACCTGGGAAGGCTGGCACCGTTATGAACGCGCAATTAAGCAGGCTAAGGACGTTGGTGCTGAAAGACCTGGATCCTTTGTATTGCCGGCCGGATATAAAGAAGACCGACCATTGGCTGAAGGAAATCCCGCTGATTAAATCAGGTATAATCGCCGCACTACAGGCCGAAGTGTTAGGTGACATGCCTAACAGTCTGGTTGAACGCCATCTGAAGCAGCTTCAGTATGATTGTAATTTTTTATTAAATACGTTGTACAGATACGATGTACCAGCTGATGAGACTGAAGTTTTGTATCAGCTAGCTGAAAAATCGCTGCAGCAAGTCCTGACGGAGATTGAAGAACGTTATGCGGACTGTTTTAAGCTTCAGCAGGATGGGGTATATAGTCGTAGCGGAGAAGATTACCGGATCCGTGTTTTGCTATCGGTGGAGGGGCTGGCCTATTTTTTCAAATTGCTATATAAAGCGGGCGCGTTAGATGCAGTGCCGGTCGCCCGTTTGGTTGTCGCCATTTCGAAAAATTTCACGACTAACCGTATGGGGAACGGACAGCTATCGTCCCATAGTATGATGACTAAATATAAGCAGGTGGTGCAGACGACGGCCAGGTCTGTGCGGGCGCTGCTGGTAAAAATGCTGAAGCTGCTGGACGATGAATTCAGCATAATTTAACTTTTTTTAATTAAAATTTTATTGGCCTGTGGCTATGTTAATGGCCGTTTTATAGTGCTTTTACTATAAACGTACCGTACGGACCGGGACTGCCACAGGTTTTTTTAATTTCTTCTCTTTGTTTCATCATTTGCAAATGGGCGCTGTGGTACCGCAGTGCTGCTTCTTGTGAATGATACAGTTAACAGATTTTTTAACCTTTAAATTTTAAAAAATGGGAATTATCAGAAGTGGGGTCTTTAGTGGATTCCGAAAAAAAGTTGGGAATGTTTCCGGAGCTTTCTTTAGGGACTTAAATGTGATCAAGACGTTGCCGCGGCCTAGTGGTAAAGCACCTACCCAAAAACAGATTGATCAGCGCAACAAGTTTGGCCTAATCACAGGTTTCCTAAGTTCTATGAGTGACCTGATTGATGCCGGTTATATGAAAGGATCGTCTACATCGCCAATGAACGAGGCGGTTGCCTATCATTTAAAAAATGCCATTACCGGTGTAGCGCCGAACTTTACCATGGATTATACGAAAATCAGGTTTAGTAATGGTAAGTTGAGTATCCCCGCAACATTTAGTGTGGATGTGACAACACCCGGAAAAGTAGATTTCAACTGGAGCCTGGACGGAACGGACCATAAGTACAAAGATGCTACCGATATGATCAATGTGCTGGTGTATAATCCTACAAAGCACCAGTTTGTATCGTTAATGGCTGCGGCGCAAAGATCAGCACTGACCTTCTCGTTGCAGATGCCTCCTGATTTCGTTGGCGATTCTGTTCATTGTTTCTTCAGCTTCAGTTCGTTGAGGAAAAAGAACCTGAATTCGAAAAGTGTGTATGTAATTTTTATCCCGATAGCATAGGGAGCTGAATTGTTGAAGAATTTCCAGGCCTTTGGTCTTGGCTATGGCGGACACCTTGTGTGACGCGCAGTACAGCCCGGGGCGGGAGGTTCTTCTTCTTCTTAAAATTAAACCTAAAAAAAGACGATTATGAAAACTTTAAAAATTAACAGTTATCGCAGTCCATCGCCGGTTTCGGCAAAAGTTGATGGGTTGAAAAACTACCTACCTATTTTATTACTGGGCCTGCTCATATTGCTTTGGCCACTTGCTGAACACCTGGTAACGAAAGGTGATCCGACAGTAGGGCTTAGTCCGACGATCTGGTTATTGTTCTTATTGAGTTCAATCATTTTTATGGTGACCATAGGTTTGTGCTGGTGGCTTTTACAAAAGTTCTGGATGAGTTTAGGTTTGCCCGGTTTAGGCAATATGGTTTCACAGTTTAAAGAATTATCGAAATGGGAGCAGTTAAGATTTTACTGGGCATCGTTTGCTTTGTTGTTGTTGGCCGCAGTTGGGGTATTGACCGCAATATTATAGGTGATGACAGTACTTATCAAAATAAGAACTATGGAGGTGACCATGTGGCTGTTCAAAACCGGAAAAATATCATTGCCATCGCTAAAAAGGAGATTGGAGTTCAGGAATCTATGGAGAACAGTTCGCCACGTATCGATGAATATAACGCTTACGTTGGTTTCAAGAAAGTGGCTTGGTGTGCTTCGTTTGTGTCCTGGTGCCATTGGCAAGCTGGGTATCCGCAACCGAAGACGGCTTGGAGTCCCGCGCTTTTTCCCGCTAAACGGCTTGCCAAGAATCCGATGGCTGGAATGGTGTTCGGAATATACTTTAATGATTTAAAGCGGATCGGGCATGCCGGCATTGTGGAAAAGGTAAGGAACGACTGGATTTTTAGTATTGAAGGTAATACCAGTTTAACTGGCAGTAGGGAAGGAACAGGTGTTTATCGCAGGATGAGGCACGTACGAAGTATACATCATTTTGCGGATTGGGTGAAAAAATGAGTGATCTCCTCCAGGTCTGCATTATTCGCTGAAAAAGCGAACAACGCTTAGGTCCTGTCGGAGACACTAATTTTTTAGATCATAGAGATAATCAGATAAGGTAAAGTATTATGAAAACAATATTATTTGTGGTTGTTGTAGTATGCCTGGCAGGTTGTGCTTTGTTTAGGAAAACAAGTAAAACAATTGATCGGGCTACACACTCCTCATCAAAACAACTGGAATCAACAGAGTTGATCTTGAAAAGTACAGGAAAAGAAACGCAAATCTTTACTTATTGGAATGATTCTGTCCTTTATCAATATCAGCACATCAACGAACAAATTGACCTGGCCAAATCAGGTAAACTAAACACTCGGGAAAATCAGCAAGCGAAGCAGTCGGTTACAGTGAAAAAATCTATGCCGGTTAAGGTTTTGATTTATATCGGATTAGCGGCAGTTCTGGCAATAATTTTTATAGTTTTATTTAAAATTCATAAGGTTTTAAAGTTTTGGCATAATAAGTGAACGGAAATGAACGCAGCAATTTAGTTGCAGTTGTTCATAATTGTTTTACATTTGAACTGGAAAAAAATAATGTCCCGGGGGGGAAATAAATGAAAAAAAATCTACTCGTTGTGCTCTCTCTTTTATTGTGTAATGCCGCCTTTTCGCAAATCAGCGGTGATTATAATTACAGCCTGGCAGTTCGGGGATACAGCATCATGCAAATGCCCAAAATACTGAACCAGAAAAAAAACGAAGAATTTAAAGATGTATCCTTTAATGGAGGAATGATCAAATTTAACGACAACCAGATCAGTTATAGATTGGGGGGAAGTTATATTAAAAGGGATGTGAAGGTGATCAATAATTGTGCGAGCTGCGAAGAAGCGAATGGCAAAATGAAGGATTTTAATTTTACCATTGGTTTTGAGAAAAGTCTTAATTTCTCCAGAATTCAACCTTATTTTGGTGTGGATATTGGCTACAGGCAAAATGTATTTAACGGGACTATGGTTTCTAAAAACGCCTTGGCCAGTAAAGCTGATAGTTTAACATTGGGAAAAGGGGTAGAAGCGAGTAAGAATGGATTTACTGTAGCTCCTTTAATTGGTATCAAAATTAATCCGCTTCCACAGGTCACTTTGTTTGCAGAAAGTAGCATTCAATGGTTTTATTCTTATGAACGACAGGAGACCGTTGCGCAGGATTTTAATAATACACGCACTTTTAACAAGTATAACAAGTCTGAGTATTTATTGAATGCGGTTTCGGTTGGAATTCAGTGGAATATTGGTAACAGCCGGTAGTTTCGGCATGCCATAGTTTTATCAGAATTGAATTAATTTGATATATTTGCAGCCGATACTAAAACTAACATCTACCCTATGAAAGTTAAGTTAACCAATATAATTATGAACAGTAATAAAGGGAGCCTTATGGCTGCTATAAAAACTGGTCGTCTAACAGCTCAATTCCGAATAAACATTAGCCTCTCATCACAAATATGAACTTTAAAAGAACGATAACTGCAATATTAATTTTATTTGCCGTTTTGGTCAGTCAGACTGGTTTTTCGCAGTCTAATTATTCCAATGTAAAGGTTGATGAATTATCTGATGCGCAAATTTTGCAGATAATCAAAAAGGCGGAATCTGTAGGTTATAATGAAGCACAGCTGGAACAAATGGCTGCCGCACAGGGAATGAAAGCTGAGGAGCTTCAAAAGCTTCGTTTGCGTGTTGAAAAGGTGCGTAAACAAGGGTCTGCTACAGCTGTTCAAACAGATAATAAAACTACAAGTACTGGGCGTGAGAGTAGTGAGACTACTGACGGGGGGGCGGTAAACAATGAGAAAAAAATAAAGGATGATGAGATCGGGCCAAAGATATTTGGTTCTGAGCTTTTCAGAAATGGAAATATTACTTTTGAGCCTAATTTAAGGATCGCTACACCAAAGGGATATATTATTGGTCCGGATGATAAATTGCTAATTGATTTAACTGGGGACAATGAAGCTAGTTATAATCTGGCAGTAAGCCCTGAAGGTACAATTAACCTGCAATTCGTAGGACGAGTTGCCGTAGGCGGATTGTCTATAGATCAGGCAACTTCAAAGATTCGTGCCGCTATGGCGGGTACTTACCCTTCATTGCGTTCTGGCAGAACTAATCTGGCTATTAATTTAGGGAATATCAGGAGTATTAAAGTAACCATAACTGGTCAGGTTACCAAACCGGGAACTTATACGCTTTCTTCATTGTCTACGGTTTATAATGCACTATATGCTTCCGGAGGACCCTCACAGAATGGTTCCTTTCGTAAAATCCAGGTGATCCGTAACAATAAAGTGATTTCTACTACTGATGTTTATGATTTCTTATTACGGGGGATTCAACAGAATAATATTCGTTTGCAGGATCAAGATGTGATTAATGTCCCTGTTTTTGAAAAGCGAGTAGAGATTTTGGGAGAAGTTAAAACTGCAGCTCTTTTTGAGATGGTTTCAGGGGAAAGCTTACAAGAGCTGATCAACTTTGCGGGGGGATTTACCACTCAGGCTTACTCTGCTAAAATCAAGACTTTTCAAAATACAGATAAAGAGCGTCGTATACTGGATGTTGCTGCTGCTGATTTTAACACTTATGCGCCTAAAAATGGCGATAAATTTGTTGTTGAGGCAATTCTTGACAGGTTTCAGAACAGGGTAGAGATTATGGGTGCTGTTTTCCGTCCGGGTGTTTATGAGCTGGAAAAAGGAGTGACAGTTAAAGGGTTAATTGCCAAAGCTGATGGATTAACTGAAGATGCGTTTCTAAACAGGGGCTATATTAACCGTTTAAATGCTGACAATACGCTCGCCCTGATTTCTTTTGATGTAGCGAAAGTTGTAGCGGGTACAGTTGAAGATATTCCTCTACAAAGAGAGGATAAAATAACGATTTCATCTTTGTTTGATTTGAGAGATGAATATAATGTGACGGTTAAGGGTGAAGTAAGAGCTCCGGGAACTTTCGATTATGCGGAGAATATGACACTAGAAGATATCATTCAAATGGCCGGTGGATTTAGGGAAGGTGCAACAGCAAGAAGAATTGAAATTTCCCGTCGGATAAAAAACAGTGATGCAAAATCGGACTCAGCGAAAACCGCACAGGTTTTTACCATAAATGTAGATCAGAATCTTAAGTTTTTGAATAAAGGTTTTGTATTAAAACCTTTTGATGTTGTTGCTGTTCGTAGTTCTGAAGGTTATCAGGTTCAAAAGCAAGTTAAACTCGAAGGTGAAGTCGTTTATCCAGGTATTTATACCATTAAGCAAAAAAATGAGCGCATTTCTGATCTGATAACAAGGGCAGGAGGATTAACCGCTTCTGCTTATGCGGAAGGCGCTTCTTTAAAAAGACCTGGAGCTGAAAAGGTTAACCCCGCAGATAAGAACGCAATAAATAATCAGGAAGAGGATAAAAAGAAGTTATTAAATTTAAAACGTGCCCAGGAAGCTGGTGTTAAAGATACAGTGAAACCTGATGTGGAACAGCTATTAATTCAATCTGATTTGGTTGGAATTAGCTTAGATCGTATTCTACATAAACCTTATAATAAATACGATTTGATTGTAGAAGATGGTGATATAATTCGTGTACCGAGACAATTGCAAACGGTAAAAGTGACAGGAGAGGTTTTGAATCCTAATAGTATTGTTTATTTACCTGGTAAAAGCTTTAAGCAATATGTCAATGGAGCTGGTGGTTTTACATCTAGCGCGTTAAAAAGAGGTGCTTATATTAAATATGCTAATGGTTCTGTTGAAGCGGGTAGTAAGTTCTTGTTCTTTAATAATTTTCCAAAGGTAAAACCTGGTGCAGAGATTTTAGTACCAAAAAGAGCAGAGAAAGAAAGAATGACGGCTCAGGGGTGGATTGGTGTAGGAACCGCTTTGGCATCGTTAGGTGCGATCATTATTACTTTGTTGAGATAGTTTGAGGATTAGGAATGAATCAAGAAAATATAAATAATAACGTTTCATCTGATTCTGATGAGATTACGTTAAAAGAATTGATTTTAGATATTCAAGAGTGGTGGAAATATCTGCTTTCAAAATGGTTGACCATAATGATATGTGGGATCATTGGAGGAGGACTGGGGCTTACTTATGCCCATTTTAAAAAGCCAGTTTATACGGCAACTACAACCTTTGTATTGGAAGACGAGAAGTCAGGAGGAGGAGGTTTAGGCTCTTTGGCCGGTTTAGCTTCTATAGCAGGTGTTGAGTTGGGGGGGAGTGGAGGCGGAATATTTCAAGGTGATAATATTTTAGGTTTGTATAAGTCTCGCACGATGTTGCAGAAAACTTTGCTTACTCAAGTTGAGTTTAACGGAAAAAAAGAGTTATTGGTAGATAGATATATAGATGCAAATCGTTTAAGAGAAAAATGGGTAGATAAAACAGAATTAGTCAATTTGAAGTTTAATGCTGACAGTTTGAAAGATGGCGAGCAATTTTTCAAACCAAATCGTTTAAGGGATAGTATTTTAGGAGTAATAGTAATAGAGCTCAATAAATATTACTTATCTGTAACCAAACCAGATAAAAAATTAAGTGCTATTCAAGTTGATGTAAGTGTTCAAGATGAATTTTTTGCTAAAGCTTTTAATAATGAATTGGTTAAAAATGTAAATGAATTTTATATCAATACTAAAACAAAAAAGACCTTAAAGAATATTAAAATTTTACAGCATAAAACTGATTCAGTAAGAGCAGTAATGAACGGAGAGATTTTTACAGCCGTTGCTGTTGCTGACGCTACACCGAATCTAAATCCAACTCGGCAGGTACAGAGAGTGGCACCAGCGCAAAGGGCTCAATTTTCTGCAGAAACGAATAAGGCAATATTGGCAGAAATGGTAAAGAATTTAGAAATGACTAAAATGTCCTTATTAAAAGAAACACCACTGATTCAGGTGATAGATCAACCAATCTTCCCGTTGGAAAAAACGAAAATTAGCAGATTAAAAGGAGCTGTTGTTGGTTTTGTTTTGTTAATGATGTTTGCGAGCATGTATTTAGTTACTATGAGGATATTGAAACGTTATAAGCTATAAATTATGTTAGATTTAAATAATAAAAGTATATTAATAACTGGTGGCACCGGTTCTTTAGGAAAGGCATTAACTAAACGAATTCTAAGTGAATGGCCAAAGGTTAAAAAACTTGTGATTTTTTCGAGAGATGAGCAGAAACAATTCGAAATGGCTCAAGATTATCCGGAATCAAATTTTCCACAGATTCGATTTTTTATTGGTGACGTTAGGGATCCGGATCGTTTGAAAAGAGCTTTTAATGGAATAGATTTTATTATCCATGCAGCAGCAATGAAACACGTACCGATTGCAGAATATAATCCAATGGAATGTGTAAAAACAAATATATACGGAGCTGAGAATATAATTAATGCTGCTTTGGATTCCGATGTAAAGCATGTTGTTGCTTTATCAACAGATAAAGCGGCTGCACCCATAAATTTATATGGGGCTACTAAACTAGCTTCCGATAAACTCTTTGTTGCTGCTAATAACATCAGGGGAAATAACCCAATAAAATTTTCAGTTGTGAGATACGGAAATGTTATGGGCTCTAATGGATCTGTGATTCCTTTTTTTCTAAAGAAGAAGAAAGAAGGTATATTGCCGATTACTGTTGAGAAAATGACAAGATTTAATATTTCACTAGATGGGGGAGTTGATATGGTTCTTCATGCATTGGAAATGGCGTGGGGGGGGGAAATTTTTGTTCCGAAAATACCATCTTATAGAATTATGGATATTGCTAAGGCAATAGGGCCTGAATGCGAACATAGAATCATTGGAATTAGACCGGGAGAAAAAATCCATGAAGAAATGATTACGGAATCTGACTCTTTTTTCACCTATGATCTAGGTAAATATTATACAATTATTCCGCAGAATCCAAGATGGAGTATTGAGGAATATGTTAAGACATTTGGTGCTATTAAGGTGAATGAAGGATTTAGGTATAACTCAGGTGAGAATTTGGAATGGGAAAGTGTAGAAAGATTACGTTCTTTGATTCGAGAACATATTGATCCTAATTTTTCAATTTAAGAATGAATATAGTTGCAATTATACAAGCTAGAACTAATTCAACTCGTTTCCCTAATAAGGTTTTTGCGAATTTGGTTGGCAAACCCTTAATTTGGCATGTTGTTAATAGACTTAGTTTTTGCAAGAAAATTGATAATATTGTGTTGGCGACAACAACAAATCCGAAAGACGACGATCTTGAATTTTGGGCTTTAGATAATCATGTTAATTACTTTAGGGGTAGTGAGGAGAATGTGTTGTCTAGGTATTATTACGCTGCTGTTAAATCTAATGCAGACGTTATTGTAAGAATTACAGCTGATGACCCCTTTAAAGATCCAGTCATAATTGATAAAGTGATTAGCATGGTAATTAATGACAGTTTAGATTTCGGATTTAACAATTCTCCTGCAACTTTTCCAGAAGGGTTAGATGTAGAGGTCTTTACTTTTGAATCTTTGGAGAGAGCATTTAATCAATCTAGAAGTGAATATGAACAAGAACACGTTACTCAATTTATGTATCGGAATTCATCGATGTTTAAAATGAAAAATTTTACCCATAAAAGTGATTTGTCTCATTTTCGTTGGACGATCGATACTGCTGCTGATTTTGAAATGGTCAAAAGAGTATATGAATCATTGTACAAAGAGGAGCGCGTATTTTGTTATGAAGATATATTGTCCCTTCTCGATCAATATCCCGAAATATCATTGATTAATCAAGGGGTAGAGAGAAGTGATATGTATAAAAAAAAGTAAGATTATTTGTTAATTAATATTATGAAAAATGGAAAGATTCTCTGATCTTGAAAGGAGTTATGTTAGTCAGGTTATTGATAATGAGTTTAATACTAGTAAGAATAGTGTTTTTGGAAATAGATTGGAAGCGGCATTTTCAGAGTTACATGGGGTAGGATACTCTATTGCACACGTAAATGGAACTGCAACAATGCACACTGCCCTTGCAGCTCTTGGCGTCAAACCTGGAGATGAGGTTATAGTACCCCCGTTGACTATGTCAAGCACCGCACTTGCCGTTTTACAAAATGGCTCCGTTCCGGTTTTTGCGGATGTCGATATTCGTACTTTTAATATTTCTGCAGAATCATTTTTAGAAAAGGTAACACCAAAAACTAAAGCAATTATAACAGTTGCTTTGTATGGATTGTCTCCTGATTATGATGCAATATTAAAAATTTGTAAAGAATATAATATATATCTTATTGAAGATAATGCTGAGTGCTTTTTAAGCTATTATAAAAACAAAATTGTTGGTTCATTCGGCGATTTTTCAAGTTTTAGCTTTCAAGCGAGTAAACACCTGACATGTGGAGAGGGAGGAATGCTATGTACTAGTAATGAAGAGTTTGCTGATAAAGCAAGGAAATTCAGTAGCTTAGGCTATGCTGGCGTTAGTGCAAAGCAAGGAAAGATTACGAGAAATGATATCCAGGACCCTCAATATAGCAGGCACGTATCTTTAGGCTTTAATTACCGGTTATCTGAGGGAAATGCTGCGATAACTTTAGGGCAATTGGAGAGGGCAAAGGAATTGGTGAAGATTAGAACAGATGTGGCTGATTTATTTGATGAAGCTATAAAAGGATCTGATTTAGTAACAAAACAATTTACGCCGGATGATTGTATAAATAGTTATTGGAGTTATAGTATAGTGCTTAATACAGAAAAGCCTGAGGTTGACTGGTATCGCTTCAGAGATGAGTTTCAGAGTAATGGAGGTGATGGTTACTATGCTGCCTGGAAGCTTTCTTATTTTGAACCTTTGTTCTTAAATGAGATACAAAGTTATCCAGGTGTATGGCAGAAGTATGAAAAAGGACTATGTGTAAATGCAGAATATTTACAACCCCGGATGATTCAGTTAAAAACCAATTACTGGAATCTGGATGAAGCTAAACAACAAGCTGGGATCTTGAAAAAAACACTTATTAACTTTAAAGTATCTAAATAGAAATATGGAAAATCAATATAATCAGCTTGTTAAAATAGGCGAAAAGACATTGGGAGTTGGCCATCCCTCATACATTATCGCAGAGATTGGGGCTAACTTTGATGGAGATATAGAAAAGGCAAAAAAAATGTGTCTTGCAGCAAAAGAAGCCGGAGCAGATTGCGCAAAGTTTCAGAGCTTTATTTCTGAAAAAATTGTTTCAGCTAAAGGCTTCGAAATGATGACACTTAAAGGAGTTCATGGTTCTTGGGGCAGACCGATTAATGAGGTTTTTAAAGATGCAGAATTCCCTAGGGAATGGCATAAAGAAGTGGCAGAATATTGTAAATCTATTGATATTCATTTTTCAACATCTCCTTATGATATTGAAGCTGTAGATTTATGTATGGAGTTGGATGTGCCATTTATAAAAATCGGCTCTGGAGAGATTACTTGGTTAGAAATGATTGAATTGATTGCAAGTAAACAGAAACCTGTGATCCTTGCTACTGGAGATGCTACAATGTCTGAAATCGATGAAGCATTGAGAACGATAGATAAGACCGGTAATAAAAATGTAGTACTTTTACAATGTATTACAAATTATCCGTCTCTTATTGAGAGTGCAAATATCAATGTTTTGAAAAATTATCAAACATCGTTCAATATTCTTACAGGATATTCCGATCATTCACCAGGTCCTGTTGTTGCACTTGCATCTATTGCTTTAAATGGGGTTGTAATTGAGAAACATTTTACTTTAGATAAAACGGATGAAGGACCAGATCATCCACATTCAATGGATGTAAACGAATTTAAGGTAATGGTTGATTATATCAGACAATTAGAGCAGGCTCTTGGTTCATCAAGAAAACTAGTTGTAAAGGAAGAGGAAGAAACTGTATACGTTCAGAGAAGATGCCTGTACACAAATAGAGAGATCAAAGAAGGTGAGGAGATAGGAATAGATGATATCGTTGTATTGAGGCCTGCGTTAGGTATTTTGCCTAAATATAAAGATGTAGTTATTGGCAAAATTGCTCGTAAAACAATTCCAGCAAACACGCCTATTTTTTGGAATCAATTCTAAAAATTGAAACTGTCAGATAGAGAAAAATGTATTTTTTTAGTGGATCACGATCCACTAAAAAAATCTGATGCTATTATTCTTTTAGAAGGTGATGGGAATTCTAGGCTGAAGTTCGCATGTGATTTGTATCATGAGGACTTTGCAAAGACTCTGGTTTTTTCTGGGGGAATAGAAAATCTTAGTTATGGCAGCTTTCCATTTGAACTGTTAGAGGAGGATTTCAAACGCAACAATGTTGATCCAAAAGATATAATTGTTGAAAGAAAATCACAGCATACAAGGGAACAAGCTATTGAAATTATTAAAATGTGCAAAGATAAAGGATGGAAGCGGATAATTTTAGTCGCTTCACATTATCATCAACTTCGCGCTTATCTTACTTTTCTAAAAATTCTTCTTGAGGAGAAACTAGAAAGTACAATTCAAATTTTTAATGCACCTGCAAATGATTTGAGTTGGTTTGAGTATATGCCATGGGGTACACGATTTGATCTTCTTGATCAGGAATTTGATAGAATTAATTACTATTATTCTCAAGGACACTTGGCAAGTTATGAACAAACTATAAATTACCAAAGATGGAAAGAATGCCAACAATAAGGGAAGCTGAAAATATTCTGGGAGAAGATTTTATTGGATACGAACAATTAAAGCCTTTCTTTAAGGCGCTTCAACTTACTATTCCAATTGTCGATATCCCAGAAATACCTTTTAGCGTAGATAAACTTGAATCAATCAAGTCTGAGTACATACTTTTATTGGGAATCCCATCCTCTGATAATGGAACTAAAATCGATATTCGCATGTTAAGGTCTGTTTTTGGTTTAAATCCTGATGAAAAAAGCCCCTGTTTTTATAACCAAGACTGGTACTTAAATGAAAAATTTATTACAATCACCTTAGAACTGAAATGGTATTTGGTGAAGAAAAATATAATTAGCACTTCTAAATCAAAAAATCCAGACTCATTTTTAGATGAGTACCCAGATAACAAATTCCCATCAGCAATCCTATGTACGTTTTGTTTTTTTGCATATTATTTTAGTGCTAATGGTTATGTATTATGGATACATACTTTCATTTGGTGCAACGATAAAGATCATAACGGAGATAGGATATATGTAGGCAAGTATAATGATGTCGAAGGTGTAAATAAAGATGGATTTAGTATTCACCGGCATTTATCATTAAGAGACTATCATGGAGCAATATTCTTTGAATGAAATATCTAAAAACAGGATTATTGCAATTTAGTAAGGTTACCAAATCTTCTTTGTTTAAAGCATCGGGAATTTATACGATCTCCAGTTTTGCTAATGCATCAATTCCATTCCTTCTATTACCTTTACTGACAAAAGTCTTATCTCAGGGGGATTTCGGAATTGTTGCTATGTTTTCAACAGTTGTGAGTTTTATTATGCCGTTTGTTGGGATAAATATGGAGGGAGCAATTGCAAGACGGTTTTATACAGATGATAAGCAATTCTCTAAGTATGTAGGAAATTGTATTATGATCTCAATAGGGAGCATGCTCCTAGTCTTTATTATATGCTTTCTATTCAGGAATTTGATTTCATTCTATTCTTCAATCCCGTCTTCATGGGTATTATTAGCTGTCTTATTATGCTTTTCACAATTTTTAGGATTGATTCTTTTAACTATATATCAGGTCAATGTTAAGCCATTAAATTATGGTGTATATCAAATCTCACAATCTGTATTGAATTTTGGATTATCATTAGTATTAATCTTACATTTTAATATGCGATGGGACGGTAGGGTATTGGCACAAGTGTTTACTGGCTGTCTGTTTGCCTTAGTTGCGATAGTTCTGCTCTTAAGAAAGAAATATATAGTTTTTGAAATTGATAAATCACATTTAAAACATGCTTTGATGTTTGGCGGAGGATTAATTCCTCATGCATTAGGTGGATTATTGATAATATTAACAAATCGGTTTTTTCTTTTGAATATGATAAGTATCGATGAGACAGGATTGTATAGTGTTGCTGCGCAAATAGGAAGTGTAGTAGGCTTCTTTACCATCTCATTTAACAATGCATTTGTTCCTTGGCTTTATAATAATCTAAAAAAAGAAAATCAGCAAATTAAATTGAAGATTGTGCGTTTTACATATTTGTACTTTGTTTTGATATTTTTTGCCGGTTTATTATTTTATATTTTGGCTCCTTTCTTGTTTAGGATATTTATTAACCCTAACTTCTATGCTTCAAATAAATATTTATTTTGGATTATATTTGGGTTTGTTTTTCAAGGAATGTATTTTATGGTCACTAATTATATTTCATATTCAGAGAAAACGCATTACCAGGCTTTTGTAACACTGTTCGTCGGTCTGATTAATATTCCAATGAATTATTTTTTTATTAAATGTTGGGGCGCAGTCGGTGCAGGCATTGCGTTTTGTTGTTGCTTTTTCCTCCTGTTTATTTGTACCTGGGTATTAAGTAACAAAGTCTACAAAATGCCATGGTTATTGAAACTACCTAAATTTTAAGGGATTGACTGTTTTACTCGCTATTGTTTTTGTTCTTGCTGTTTTCTTAGTTGAAAAGTACGCTAATAATAAACCTCTATTACTGCATAATATTATTATAGTCTGTTACACGCTCTATAATCCAATAACAAATAAGATTATTTTTATTGTGATGTCATTATGGTTATTTAAACTGATCAGAAGTAAGAAATATAGCTTTAGAAATAAATATACACTTGTCATTTTCTTTATTGGTACAATATGGTTGCTATCTGGAATTTATGGCCTTTTACTATCCAAAACAATGAAATATGATGATATTGCCAGCTATCTGGTTTCTCCATATTTTAATGGGGTGATCTGGGGAATAATTATATCAATCACACTTCGGGATCTGGAAGAGGTTAAACGGTTTTGTTATTTTTATGCATTGATGAGGCTTCTTGAGATTGGCGTTTTGGGGCTATTTCTGTATTTTTTCCTATATGAGAGTTTAATTGAATGGGGGGTGCTTTTAAAAGAAATTATTCGTCTTGATGTTGACCCAACTAAGAGACTTATTTCTTTTGCTTCACGAAATGCAAATGAAGCTGCCTTTTTATTAATTGGAGCCGGTGGATTTCTCTTTCAGAAGTTTTATCTTAAGATGAACTTCAAAAATTCCGTGGCTCTGTTTACTATGGTGTTGGCATTATTGTTGACTTGGACCAGATCTGGTTGGATTGTATTTATCTTTTTGATTTTGTTAATATTTATGTTTATTGGTAAAATCAAGAAAAAGTTCTTAATCATGCTTTTTTTAGGTTTTTTTATCATATTAATCCCTCTTGGAATAATGATTATTGCCCGGGCAGGTTCTGAAAGTCGTTTACTCTCAGATGAAACGATTATGATGCGTTTTAATTTATATTATGAATATGTAACTAGTCTTTGGAAAGTGCCTTTTTTCCATGGTATCTTTGAGGATGTATGGGTAACAAGTGATATGCTTTCTATTTCTTCTTATGCATCTTCTGAGAATATTTTTATTGATACCTATGTTAAACATGGAATATTTGCGGGATTGTTATATTCGGTTATATGGGGCATGTTCCTATTTCATTATATTAAAATAACCGTATTGGCCCGTAAAATGAGAACTATGCTTTCTACTGAGGAATTTTATTTTATCATAACAATAGCGGCAACTTTTTTCTCGGTCTTTGTGATGGCGAATACTTCCTTATTTGAACAAGTTTCCGTGTTTTGGATTCTATTTGGATTGAGCATACCTATTTATAAGGATTTAAAATCGCGTGTACGTGCTCCTGAAAGAAAAGAATCTGATTTATAATTAATGACCATGATAAAAAAAAATATTAAGAGACTTATTAAGTGGTTTCAGAATTTGCTAAACACTCTCTTTTCCATTGTAAAGATATTTCTATTTAGCAGCTTTAAACCAAGTTGTAAATCTGTACCTAAGCGAACCGGAAAACAATGTTTTATCCTAGGAAATGGCCCTTCTTTGAAAACGGTAATAGCGAATAACGAAATCGATCTTCAAAATGAAGAAGACGTATTTGTAGTTAATGATTTTGTGCTATCGGAGGAATTTCAGAAGATAAAGCCAGCGTATTATTTATTAGTGGATCCAGGCTACTGGACTGACAATACTTTTATTGAAATGATCGAGTTAAGAAACAAGGTTTTTGAATCTCTTAACCTTAAGACGAGTTGGAAAATGATTTTATTTGTACCGCGACAGGCCTATAAAACCAGAAAACTTCAGCAAGAGTTATCAACAAACAAATATATCGATGTTAAATTCTTTAATACCACTGAGGTAAAGGGGTTTTCATGCTTTGAGAATTTTAGTTATATTTGTAATTTGGGTATGCCTGTCTTGCAAAATGTTTTGGTAGCTGCAATATATCTGGCTATTAATATCGACTACAAGCGAATTAATATCCTAGGTGCAGATCATTCCTGGTTAAAGGCGATTAGTGTTAATAATAAGAATCAGGTATGTCAGGTAAATACGCATTTTTATGATGATATGGATGTTGAGGAAAATGTATGGTTGAAGTTTTCTGGAGAGCCATATTTACTCCATGAGGTGTTAATTGATCTGTCTAAAATGTTTTATGCCTACCATAAACTCAATTCTTACGGAGTTTACAAAAGAATTGAAATCAGTAATCTGACGAAAGGGTCTTTTATTGATGCATTTTTAAGAAAATAATAAGGGGAAATGAAAAATATTATCCTATCAAGATTATGGCATTCGATAAAGAATTCAAGAATTAAAGCCAGAAATCATAATCTGGTTTTAAATTATAATGTTAAGATATCTGAGGTCAGTTTTGGAAGTAATGTTTATATAGGGGAAAACAGCTCTGTATTTAATGCTGAGATTAGTGATTGTTCCTATGTAGGGGATAATTCCTTTATAAACAAAACCATCATTGGAAAATTTTGTTCTATTGGGCCGGGGGTTAAAATGGGGATGGGAACACATCCGGTTGAAATCTTTGTTTCCAGTTCGCCTTATTTTTATGCTCCTAAGGATTTTAAGAATTTCAGTCTTGCTGATAAGACCTATTTTGCTGAACACAAGATCACCTCTATTGGATCTGATGTATGGATCGGTGCAAATGTCATTATTGTAGATGGGGTAAACATAGGGCATGGGGCTGTTATTGCTGCAGGAGCTGTCGTTACTGCTGATGTCCTTCCATACAGTATTGTTGGCGGGGTGCCGGCAAAGAAGATTAAGAATAGGTTTTCAGATGAAGATATTGAGTTCCTTCTTAAAAGTGAGTGGTGGAATAGAGATATGGGCTGGCTTAAGGAGAATTTTAAGACGTTCCATGACATAGAGAATTTTAAAAAGAATAATTTTGGAAACAATAAGTAGGTTCATATTGGGGATTATAAAAGGAATAAAGGCGATCCAGGTTCGTTTACTCCTGTTTATTTATAAGTTAATTTTTAAGAATTTTAAAATAGGAGTAAATGTGAAATTTAATGGGTTACCCTTTTTAAGATTGTTTGGTAAAACTATATTTGGAGATAATTTGGTTTTTAATAGTAAAACTCAGTATAACACTGTTGGGTTGTTTAAAAATTGCTCCATTTATGTTGATAGAAACGCAAGGTTAGTGATTGGAGATCATTCTGGTTTTTCAGGTGTTTCTATTCATTGCCAAAATTCAATTACTATAGGGCAGTACTGCAATTTTGGTGGGAATGTCTGTATATGGGATACAGATTTTCATTCTCTTGACTATAAAGAGAGGAGGGTGCTTTATGATCAAAAAATGGTCTCAAAACCTATTGAGATTGGTAATGATGTATTTATTGGGGCAAACTCAATTATCTTAAAAGGTGTGAGAATAGGAGACCGTGCGATTGTTGGTGCCGGAAGCGTTGTAACAAGAGACATAAAGCAGGATGAAATTTGGGCTGGTAATCCTGCGAAATTTATACGTTCAATTTACTAATTATATTTTATGAAGGAAGGCGGGGTACGTTTAAATGGTGTAATTAAGACAAACATGAACACCGATTTGATCTCTATAGTAACGGTTGTATTTAATGGAGAAAAGTATATCGAAAGTACGATTAAGAGTATTCTAAGTCAGTCATATGAAAATATTGAATATATTATTGTTGATGGAGGCTCTAATGATAAAACCTTAGATATTATAGGTAGTTATAATGATAAAATTGATTATTGGATTAGTGAGAAAGATAAAGGGATCTCTGATGCTTTCAATAAGGGAATTGGCTTAGCCAGGGGTGAAATAATTGGTTTGATAAATGCAGATGACTATTTAAATGAAGATTCAATCAGATTTGTTATGAATAGTTACAACAAAAATGAGCCTAAAATTATTTGTGGAGGAATGTTCATCTTACACCCCAAGCGACCGACAAGGTCCTGGTACTCAACGATGGTTAACCTGGATAAAGAAATGACGATCGCACATCCGGCAACGTTTATACCAAAAATTTTTTATGAACAGTTTGGTTGTTATGATCTTGACTTTAAAATCGCAATGGATTATGAGTTGATGTTAAGAATGAGGAATAAGAATGTGAATTTCTTCATGTTGAGGTCTATGATCACAACAATGAGAGGGGGGGGGGTATCTTCAAAACATTATTGGAAAGGGCTATTAGAGATAAACAAAGCCCGGAAAAGACATCTTTCTAACTTTTCAAACTTTAGGTCGCAGTTGTTTATTAGGTTAAGGTATCTTCAGGCAACTACTCTAAGTGTTTTAGATAAAGTTGGGTTAGGTAGATTTGTTAGTGTCTATTTTAAAAGGAAGATTTTTCGGTAATTATTGATTTATATTTAATTTCACCTTTGTTTACCTTAAATTCTATTTCAATGAAAAGAATCCTATATATAGTTTCTACGCTTAAGAGAACGGGCCCAACAAACGTTTTGTTTAACCTTATATCTGAACTTGATCGGGATCGTTTTAAACCTCTGATTCTTACTTTGTCTGCAGAAGACGAAAGGTTTCCCAGTTTATGGAAATCTTTTAAAGAGATTGATGTAAGAATTGAATCCTTGAAATTAACACGTCTTTCCGGCTTCATAAAAGGGAAAATTGAGTTGAAAAAAATAATTAATGAACTTAATATCGATGTGATCCATATCAATGGCATTAGAGGTGATTTGATGGTTAAGAAGAAAGATTTCAATAACCAATTAATCGTTACGACTATCAATAGTAACATTTATGAAGATTACACGATGTTATATGGTTCAATAAAAGGATCTATTATGGCATGGTTGCATATGAGGTCATTAAAGGATAAAGTTGCGATTGGCTGCTCAAATTTCGTTGTAAAAGAATTGAATAAAAAATACCGGGCCAAATTGAATCCGATATATAATGGAATTCCTAAAGAAAAGTATACAATTTTATTAGGTGGTGATAAAATAAAACTCAAAAAAGAGTTGGGATTGCCATTGGGCCAACCCATTTTTATTTTTGTTGGTTATCTTATCTATAGAAAAGATCCAATTACCACAATTAAGGCGTTCTTAAATTCTGGTGAAGCCGAAAAATCAGTTTTATTAATAATTGGCGATGGGCCGTTAATGGAGGAGTGTAAACAGCTTGTCGGGCAGAATAGAAATGTTCTGTTACTTGGAAACCAACCTGAGACACTTCGATATTTAAATGCATCTGACTATTATATTGCGTCATCTTATTCGGAAGGACTTCCTACTTCAGTAATGGAAGCAATGGGATGTGGATTGCCGGTTATATTGTCAACGATAGAGCCACATAAAGAGCTAGTCTTGGACATTGCTAATTGGGATTATCTATTCAAGATCAATGACCATCAAATGTTATCAAAAAAAATAGACAAAATTTTAACGGAGCCGTATGAAACTCTGAGTGCACAGTGTAGATCTGTAATAGATGATAAAATCAACTCTCAGATTATGACACAAAATTATCAGGAATTATACAATAAATAATTAAATACATGGCAAAAAAATGCGTGATATTAGGCGGGGGCGGCTTCATTGGTTCACATCTTGCAGAAAGGTTGTTGAATTCTGGATATGAAGTGCGAATATTTGATGTGAAGAATTTTTCTAAGAGGAATATTGACGGGTTTGTAGAAAAGGTTGAAATTATTGAGGGTGATTTTAGCAACCCAGTAGATATGATGAGAGCATTAAAGGATGTCGACTATGTATACCATTTAATCAGTACCACAATACCTTCTAATTCTGTTCTAAATCCTTCTTATGATGTGGAGAGTAATATAATACCAACAATACATATGCTTCAGCATTGTACTGAAATAAATGTTAAAAAGATCATTTATATTTCATCCGGGGGCACAGTTTATGGTATACCGGAGATAGTTCCAATACCAGAATCTCATTCTTCTAACCCAATTAGTTCATATGGTATAACAAAGCGTACCATTGAAAGTTATTTTAATTTATATAACAAATTGTGGGGGTTAAACACTTGCGTTTTTAGATTGTCGAATCCTTATGGAGAGCATCAAAATCCAAGAAGTGCTCAAGGAGCGATTCCTGTATTCTGTTATAAATCAATACATAATGAACTCATAGAGGTATGGGGAAATGGAGAAGTGGTAAGGGATTATATTTACATAGATGATGTTATTGAAATACTTACTAGGTGCCTGGTTATTGAGACTCCAGAACTAATATATAACCTGGGAAGTGGAAAAGGAACTTCACTAAATGAGATATTATCTTCAATTAAACAAAATTTTAATCCAGATTTAGGCGTTAAATATCTGGCTGGGCGTAATTTTGATGTTCCTTCAAATGTTTTGGATATTAGCCGGATAAAAGAAAGATTTGATTGGGAACCAAATATTGATCTTAGAACAGGTTTAACTTTGTTGTACGATTATTTTTATAAGTGTAAATGAGATCTAGACTAGAATTTTCGCTTCTTATGTCTTTGTATGATAATGAAAGTGAATCTAACTTAAAAAAAGCTCTGGAGAGTATTTTCACTCAAACTTTATTGCCTTCAGAAATTGTAATGGTATTTGATGGCCCAATAAGACAACAGTTATTAGATATTGTGGTGTTCTATCAAAGTAAATTAGCGAATTTCAGAATTGTGAGATTAGTTCAAAATTCTGGTTTAGGTATAGCGCTTAGTTTTGGTTTGAATTATTGCAACTATGATTATGTGGCTAGAATGGATACTGATGATATTTGTTATTCAGAAAGATTCGAGAAACAAATGACGGCCTTAATGAAGAATTCTATGTTAAGTGTGCTTGGAACTTCTATTCAAGAATTTAATATTAATTCTGGTGATTTGAAACGATATAGACAAATGCCTTTAGATTATGTAAAGATAAAAAAAACAGCAAAATATCGGAACCCATTAAATCACCCAACAGTTATATTTAAAAAAGCAGATGTTGTTGCAGTCGGATCTTATCAAGATATGCCTCTATTCGAGGATTATTTTCTTTGGATAAGGTTGTTAAACGAGGGGTTTGTTATCAGTAATTTAGATGAGCCATTATTGCACTTTAGAGTTGGTAATGATATGATAGGAAGGCGTCATGGGCTTAATTATTTGAAGAAGGAATTTTTTTTCTTAAAAAGTATTAGAAATCTTGGATTTATCAATAGTTCACAGTTCATTATCTCAATAATATTAAAATTACCTGTTCGTTTGGCACCGAAGAAGATACTGGAGTTGATATATAAAATATTTTTGAGATGAAAATACTTTTAACAGGTGCATCTGGTTTTTTTGGAAGAATAATTTTTAAAGTTCTTGATCAGAATTCCATCACCACTTTATCTAGATCGAATGCTAATATTAACTTTGATCTTGGTAATGGAGTTCCTGTTTTACCATTAGTGGATGTTGTTATACATGCTGCGGGTAAAGCTCATATGATCCCTCTTACCGATGATGAAGGTCAAGACTTTTTTAAAGTAAATGTAGACGGAACTAGAAATTTATTGCTCGGGCTTGAACAATTGCCAACGCTTCCAAAATCATTCGTATTTATTAGCTCTGTTTCTGTTTATGGAAGAGAAAATGGTCATTTAATTCAAGAGAATAGTCCTTTACTGGCAACAGATCCCTATGGATTGAGTAAAATTCAGACAGAATCCCTTGTTTGTGAATGGTGTGAAAAGAACAATATAAAATGTGCAATCTTGAGATTGCCATTAATAATTGGGCCAAATGCTCCTGGTAATTTGAATGCTATGATTAATGGAATAAAGAAAGGCCTTTATTTTAACATTAATAGAGGAAAGACACGCAAAAGTATGGTGGTAGCTATTGATGTCGCTCGAATAATACCTAAGGCCGCTCAGCTAGGTGGAACATTTAATTTGACTGATCGTCACCACCCATCTTTTTTTGAATTATCTAGAATTATCTCCTCCAAATTGGGGAAACGTCAACCAATGAGTATTCCTACTTTTTTTGCTAAAATTTTGGCAAAGTTTGGTGACGTAATAGGGCCTAAGTCACCTATAAACTCATATAAACTGTTGAAAATTACATCAGATTTAACCTTTGATGACTCAAAAGCGATTTCTGAATTGGATTGGCAGCCTACGCCGGTATTAGAATACTATAAGACTCTACTATATATAAACAAATGAAAAAAGCACTTATAACAGGGATTACAGGACAAGATGGAGCTTATCTTGCAGATTTATTATTAAAAAAGGGGTATGAAGTCCATGGTATTAAACGTCGGAGCTCACTGTTTAATACGGATAGAATAGACCATCTTTATCAGGATCCACATGATTCTAACGTTCGTTTCAAATTGCATTATGGTGACCTAAGCGATTCTACTAATCTTATAAGAATTGTACAAGAGGTTCAGCCTGATGAAATCTACAATCTAGGTGCAATGAGCCATGTTAAAGTGAGTTTTGATACACCTGAGTATACCGCAAATGCTGATGGTATTGGGACACTTCGGTTACTTGAGTCTCTACGTATTTTAGGCTTGGAGAAGAAGACGAAAATTTATCAAGCTTCAACATCAGAATTGTATGGTCTTGTCCAAGCCGTACCGCAATCAGAAACCACTCCATTTTATCCACGTTCACCATACGCAGTTGCTAAAATGTATGCTTATTGGATTACAGTGAATTATAGAGAGGCTTATGGTATGTTTGCTTGTAATGGTATTTTATTTAATCATGAAAGCCCTTTAAGAGGAGAGACCTTTGTAACACGTAAAATCACTAGAGGAACAGCGAAGATCGCGTTGGGACTTCAGGATAAATTATATCTGGGCAATTTAGATGCAAGAAGGGATTGGGGGCATGCTAAGGATTATGTAGAAGCTATGTGGCTAATCCTGCAACAGGATACTCCGGAAGATTATGTGATTGCGACGGGAGTTACAACTACCGTCAGAGATTTCGTGAAAATGTCATTTGCTGAGGTAGGAGTTGATATTGAATTCAGAGGGGAAGGTTCAGAAGAGCGAGGGTATGTGGAGTCTTGTTCAAATCCGGATTTTTACATTGAATTGGGTAGGGAAGTTGTTGCTGTTGATTCTAAATATTTTCGGCCTACTGAAGTTGATTTGTTAATTGGTGATCCTACGAAATCAAAAACAAAACTGGGTTGGAAACCACAATATGATTTGCCGGCATTGGTAAAAGAGATGATGGAATCTGATGTAGATCATTTTCGTAAAGAATTGATGTTAAGGGAAGCTGGTTATAAGGTAAAAAATCAGTTTGAATAAATTTAAGATAAGATAAATTAATGCTATACTTAATATTATTTATTTTAATGTTCATTGTAATGATATTGTACTTTAGAATAGCGAATCACTACAATATCATTGATCATCCTAATGAACGAAGTTCGCATAGTGAAATTACTATCCGTGGAGGAGGAATCATTTATTTGTTCGGAGCATTGGTTGCGGTAATCATGCATAATGAATTTTGGCTCCCAATATTCGGAATGCTAATTATTGGTACAATTAGTTTTGTTGATGACCGGATTTCTCTATCTAATAAAATCAGGTTGTTTTTTCATTTGACTGCAGTCTCTCTGCTTTTTATTTTTTTAAATGTGTTCCAGTTATTCCCAATTTGGATAAGTTTAACCCTTTATGTATTTGTTATAGGAATAATCAATGCTTATAATTTCATGGATGGAATAAATGGAATTACAGGAATCTATAGTTTAGTCGTATTAGGGGGGCTTCAATACGTAAATTATAATATAACCGAGTTTATTGAGGTCGATATGATTTGGTTCCCAATATTAGCGAGTTTAGTGTTTTTGTTTTTTAATTTTAGAAGAAAAGCAAAATGTTTTGCAGGAGATGTTGGAAGTGTGAGTGTCGCTTTCTGGATCATATTTTTACTGTTAAAATTGATCATACAGACAGAAAACTATACTTATATACTATTTCTTGCGGTTTACGGTGTAGATGTTGTTTTTACCATTATCCATAGGTTAATGCTTAAGGAAAATATATTTGAAGCACATCGCCTTCATTTTTATCAGATTTTAGCAAATGATCAAAAGTGGGAGCATGTTTGGGTCTCTTTAATATATGGTAGTATACAATTATTCATTGTAGCTATTGTTATTCTATTTCCAGGTAAATTTTACCTGATGTTTCTGCTAACGACATTACCATTGAGCTTAATTTATATTTATTTGAAACCCAAATTGATGTTTAAAATCGATTAAGCAGGAAAAAATGTATTTGTGTAAACGAAGTAAATACACAAATACATTTTTGGTTTAATTATTGTTAGTTTTGTAACGATCATTTTTATGTGAAGGTGTATGTTTACAAAACTACAAATTGTATCTCGGTGGATTATTTTTACGATTGATATTTGCTTAAGTATCCTCGCACTGCTATTTGCAGTTATTCTCAAAAATAATTTTGTTATTACTACTATCGATTTCATGGCTTTCTATAAGGCTGTGATATTGGTAATTATCGTTAATTCGTTTGTCTTTTATTCTGTAAAGACGTTTGCTGGCATAGTTCGTTATACTTCTGCGCAGGATTCTTTTCGGATTCTCTTCGCCGTCGTGTTGAGTTCGCTGATCTTATTTTTTGCACATGCGTTGGCTATTGTGATTACAGGTGAACATGTCATTAGTAGCGTGACCATTATAACCTATACACTTTGTAATTTTCTTTTACTGATCACTTACAGGATTATCGTTAAGTACTTTTTTATGTACATCAAGAATGCTAATCTGGACAAAATCAGGATTATCATTTATGGGGCAGGTGAAGCAGGAGTGGCGACTAAAAGAACTTTCGATCATGATCCGAAAGTAAACAAGACAATTATCGCTTTTGTTGATGATGATATTCGAAAAGTAGGTAAGACAATAGATGGCGTACGAATATTGGATGCTGCACAACTAGAACATTTGATTGTAGATCATGAAGTAGATGAAATTATATTTGCTTCTTATACCATTCCCTTGGAACGAAAAAATCAGATTGTAGATATTTGTTTGGAGAATGAAGTGAAGATCCTAAATATTCCCTCGCCGGAGGTTTGGGCTAAGGGGCATGTAACAACCGCTCAGATTCAGAACATCAATATTGAAGATTTATTGAATAGAAAAGCCATTGAGATTGATATTGATGGGATTCAAAATCAACTGAAAGGTAAACGTATTCTGATTACAGGGGCTGCTGGATCTATAGGCAGTGAAATTGTAAGGCAATTATTGAAGTTTGAAACTGGCTTAATTATCCTATGTGACCAGAGTGAGACGGCGCTGCATAATATTTATTTGGAATTGGAAGAAACACATGTAAATACCAATTTTCATGCATTTATAGGTGATGTAAAAGATGTGAAACGTATGGAGACTTTATTTACCACCTATAAGCCTCACTATGTTTACCATGCTGCTGCTTATAAACATGTTCCTTTGATGGAAGATAATCCTGCAGAAGCCATTAAAACAAATGTATTGGGTACAAAAACCATCGCAGACCTCTCTGTGAAACACGGGGTTCAGAAATTCGTGATGATCTCAACCGATAAGGCTGTAAATCCAACAAACGTCATGGGAGCCTCTAAACGGATCGCAGAAATTTATGTACAATCCCTAAACAATTCTCTGAACAATCCGGACTTGATCTTTTCGAATGGATTGAGCTACCTGAATGATGGTAATGTAAAGCCGATCACAAAGTTCATTACTACTCGTTTTGGAAATGTATTGGGATCTAATGGCTCTGTAATACCAAGATTTAAACAACAGATAGAAAAAGGTGGCCCGGTTACGGTAACCCATCCGGAGATTACCCGTTATTTTATGACGATACCTGAAGCTTGTCGTTTGGTACTTGAAGCAGGGTGTATGGGGAAAGGGGGAGAGATTTTCATCTTTGATATGGGTAAATCCGTTAAAATTGTAGAATTAGCCAAAAAGATGATACGTCTGGCTGGCCTGGTTCCTAATCAGGACATTAAAATTTGTTACTCAGGATTGAGACCGGGAGAAAAGCTATTTGAAGAATTGTTGAATGATAGTGAGAGCACTATGCCTACCCATCATGAAAAAATCATGATTGGACAGGTAAGAGAATATATATTTAATGAAATTGAAGCACAAATTTATCAGTTGGTTCAATATGCTACCTCAAGCAATAACAGGCAGGTTGTAAAACAGATGAAATTAATTGTACCCGAGTTCATCAGTAAAAACTCAGTATTTGAAGAACTGGACATACAGGCGCCAGTAGAAGAAAACCTCTAAAATGAAAAAAATCCTATTGATGGGTGCTTTGAGTTTTGCCTTTTACCTGGTGAAGGCACAGACACCCAATGTAAACATACCTTACTCTTATCAATTTTATCAGAAACTGAACGGTTCAGTATATGATGTAAACAATCGTTCACATTCAGCAATTAAAGGTTTCTATGCGGATGATTCCCTATTGGTAAACCGATACCAATCATTGATGAATATGGGCGTAGATTCGTTAAATAAACGTTCATGGGTTCGGAGAAAGCTAACCGAGGAACATTTGTTGAATTTTAAAGGAGATGATTATACTGTTTATGCGGATTATCTTCCCGATTTGCAGATCGGCCGCGATTTTAAAAATAATACGACTACATGGAAAAACACAAGAGGTTTTCAGATTGGTGGAACAGTAGGAGATAAATTTTCATTCTATACCAATGGCTTTGAAAACCAGGGCGTTTTTGCTAATTATTTAAATGATTTTATCAATGCAAATCAGGTGATCCCAAGCGAAATGGGGGGAAGTGTTGGTAAATTAGATAAAAAGACGAAAGACTGGTCATATGTTACTGCTTTACTGTCGTATACGCCTAACAAACATTTGAATGTCGCTCTGGGCTATGATAAGAACTTTATCGGTGACGGCTACCGTTCTATGCTCTTATCTGACGTAGCAGCGAACTATTCTTTTTTAAGAGTAAGGGCTACTTTAGGTAATGTACAATATCAAACCGTTTTTGGATATATGCTGGATCCGGGAGCAGAAAAGTTAACCACGGATAGGCGTTTAGGTGATCGTGGTAAATGGATGGCCATGCATTATGTAGATTGGAATGCAACGAACCGTTTTTCTATTGGATTTTTCCAGGCCGTAACCTGGGCTGACGCAGAAAAAGAAGGAAAGCGTGGATTTGATTTTAACTATGTTCATCCATTTGTCTTCCTAAGACCTTTGGAGAGTGCCAATAGAAATTCTCCTGATAAAATGCGTTTAGGAATCAATACCAAATATGAAGTGTTGAATAAAACAACAGTATATGGCCAGTTCATGATTGATGAGTTTACTGCAAAAGAGTTTTTTGGTAATAAGGGATATTGGGCAAATAAATGGGCGCTACAGTTAGGTTTTAGAGGATCAGATTTGTTTAAGGTCGAAAACCTAAACTATCTCGCTGAGTTTAATACTGCAAGACCCTATACGTATGCGCACTTTGACCGTGTATCGAATTATGCTGCCATGAACCAGCCCTTGGCACATCCAATGGGAGCAAATTTTAAAGAGGTGCTGGGGATTTTGAACTATAGTTACAAACGATTTGATTTGCAGGGCCAATTGATGTACGCACGTTACGGTTTAGACCCAGACGGGATGAATTATGGTAAGGATATTTTTAAAAGCTATACAACCCATGTTGCAGACTATGGCAACAAAATAGGGCAGGGCATTGGTACCAATCTGTATTTCGCAGAGGGAAGGGTGGCTTATCTGCTCAATCCAAAATATAACCTGCGCCTGGAAATAGGTGGCGTACTAAGGAGGGAAACGAATTCAATAAAGCATACGAATACGGCCTTATTTACTTTTGGTTTGCGGAGTACATTCAGAAATCTTTATCAGGATTTTTAAATTATGCAACTTGAATAATATTTAAAAGAAATCTTCCAATTAACCATTTACAAAACATATTTTGAAAATATTAGTTCTCGGAGCCTCCGGCCAGCTTGGTCAATGCCTCAAAAAAGTTGCTGCAGAAAGAAACATCAACAACATCAGCTTTCCTGATGAAAGTAAAGGGAATATCCTGGATATTGAGCTCCTCAAAGCATTATTTGAAGAAGAACAGCCTACCCACGTGATCAACTGTGCTGCCTACACTGCAGTTGATAAAGCAGAAGACGACATTGAACTTTGCCGGAAGATCAATAAAGATGGTGCATTGAATATTGCTATGGTGTGCAAATCACATAAGGCTACAATGATTCATGTATCTACAGACTTTGTTTTTATGGGCGACAGGCCTGACCTGCTGAGAGAAGAGGATGTGGCGACACCCATCAATATTTATGGTGTAACCAAGCTGGAAGGTGAATATGATGTGATCCAGACCTTAGATGAACATTTTATACTGCGCACCAGCTGGCTGTATTCTGAATATGCCAGTAACTTTGTGAAAACGATGTTAAAGCTGGGAGCGGACCGCGATGAGCTGAATGTAATTGCCGATCAGATCGGAACACCAACTTATGCTATAGACCTGGCCGGAGCAATATTATCTATCATCGAATCGGGACAGAAAGCTTATGGCATTTATCACTATAGCAATGAAGGTGTAACCTCTTGGTATGATTTTGCAGTTGGTATATTCGACCTGAGCAATACTAAAATTAAAGTAAAGCCCATTCCAACATCCCAATACCCAACCAGAGCGGTAAGGCCGAAATTTTCGGTAATGGATAAAAGTAAGATCAAAAATGTTTTTGGGATTGCTATACCTTATTGGAGAGATAGCTTAAAAGTCTGCATAGAGCGCTTAATCTGAGATCTCTCTCCAGCTAAGCACTTTGTGGTTACTTCTGTTTTGACTTTCTGAACCACCGTAAATTTTGAAATTACATAGGTTTTATTTTTCAATAATCGTATCGGTTTGTTTCGTGGATGATATAAGCATTGGAGATAGCTATTGTAAAGAAGTGGGATTATGTACTGGTTCATTTTAATCGTGCTTATAAGTTTTGTAAAGGCAGCTATAAATTATAAGTATAATTACAATTTATATGTTTTCTGGTGAAAGTTATAAGTATACTTATAACTTTTAGATGGTTAGTGACGCTTCAACTTAGTTACTTGTCGCTTACACCTTCTAATATATACACCAATAGCTGCACGATCGCATCGACATTCTTTTCCGATTCGCTAGCCATATTTCTGATCAATCCACTTTTTTCTCTTCGTTCTAGCTGTATCTGTAAAATGCTTATTATACGTAGCTGCAAATCATCGTTACCAGCAATAATTTTTCTGATCTCTCTACCTATTACTTTTGCAGCAATTTGGTCCAACTCCAAATTTTCCTCCCCACCAAATAAATCCGAGTGAAAGTCATATATCAAATCAGAATGTAGATTAAAAAAATGGAGCACAATATTAATGATATCTCTCGGATCTTTCCCCCTATGCTCTGGGCGATCGTCATAGGCAATAAATTTCAACAGAACTATAGCTGGTAATGTAGCAATCTTAAAGCTGTGTCCGGTATTCAAATCAACTGTTGCTGTACCTGACTGATAAACTTCCATAAAGCCATTAACTTTAATACTGGTCAGCCCCAGTCCTTCAAAATCATCATCTATTTCCATTCCACCGAAAGGTAGTATATCAATCTCGATACCATCAGGGGAAATCATTATAAAGGCGTTGTTCTTTGATTCTGTATAGTTCTTTGTTTCAGTTAAATGTGCTCTTACATCCTCGTAATCTTTTTTAGAAGCTATAAATACTGCGAAATCTACATCTTTGGTTGTTCGCTGTAGTTGCCCAGAACCTGTATACCAAACTTCTTTAGCTAAAGCTCCGATCAAATAAAAATCGATCTGCATCTGATTAAAGATTACCTCCAAATCATCAAATACCACTTTTAACTCACCAAGCCTAATATTGTTCATATTCTTGTTTTAAATGTTGGTTGTAAATCCTTTCAGCTGTTTCTATATTTCTGGGATCATCAGTAGTCATTAGGTCTGCGTAAATAAGCAAAGTAGGTGCAATAGGCAGAATTAGGTTTGAATCATCCTGCCAGAATTTTTCATAAAATTGAATATTACCTTTAGCATCTGGTAATAGCCTCCACTTTTGCATCAATACAGGCTTAGCCTCTGTTGTATAAACGGTAAATTCTTTCGCATTTAAATAATTTGTGATTAGCTCTGCTCCTGGCTCACCGCCCCAGACCGTCTCGCCAGCTCTTACTGGTAAATTTTCTAGGCTCATTAAGTCTTCAGGTTTATTCAATCTATATTTTCCAATTAACAATAGTGGTTTCAACGTCTCTTTATAACCAGCTATCCAGCGTTCTAATAAAGCTCTTTTGTTCTGCAATGCCATTTTCTTCTCATTGATATGTAATATAAAACCAGCTTGTTCCAACCCAAGAATAATATTCTTAATATTCCCAAGTGCTACTCCTGTAGCCCTGGCAAGTGTACGATATGACATATTTATTGCTTCATTATGCAATAGCAAGTAAAAAACAGTTCTTAATCCCGTCTTTGTAAAAGCTCTATTAGTAACAGGACTTTCCTGTTCTATATTTTTCCTTCCATCTAGCCAGATATAATTTCCTTCGGTATGTAAATAAATATTTCCCGCGCCATCTAAATACCCAATCTTATATTTCCTTAATTTCTCCTTTAACTTTGGGAAAATTCGTTCTGCAATCACCATTAAAGGTTGATGTAGTTTTGCCTGCTCAATTAATTTTGGCAAATGATATTCTCTAAGCTCTTTTTTTACTTCTACATAAAAGTGTGTTCTGGTACTTTCCAAATCCAAAACAATAGCCCCATCAATGCCCTGATTTAATCGATTACTTGTTAAATTGCATGTACCCGTTATACCAGTATGATCTGCTAATTGTGTTAATGCCCGCTCTATAATTTCTAATTCGTTCACCATAATAAAGTGTTCACGTTACGTGAACAGTCAAATTTAGTGAACATAAATATAAAAAACAAGCTATTAAATAACTCAATAGGAGATGACATCATTATCTAGAGAAATAGTAAGGCCATCAGAATAATTACTCCATTAAACAAAACTAAGATGGTTGTAGTTTGCAAATGGCTGAAGCCTCTTTTTAGCATTAGGTGGTGAACATGATTCAGGTCGCCCTGAAATGGTGATTTGCCATTTAGCAGGCGAGGGATAAAAACGCTTAAGGTATCGGTGATGGGGACGATCAGTATGGCCAATACCATCGCAGGTGCTGAAGATGCATTAGCCGAAGTTGCCAGTCCGTAGGCAGTGCTTGCCTCAATGTATTTTAAAGCCATTATAGCGGAAATCAATCCGATTAATAAGGATCCTGTATCGCCCATAAATATCCTGGCAGGCGTCAAATTAAATTTCAGAAAGCCGATCAATGCACCTGCCAGGGAAAGGCAAACCGTAGCCAGCTCAAACTGCCGCATGTAAATGAACAGAGCTGCGAATATCAGGTGTGCTAGGGTACCAATTGCGGCTGCCAGCCCGTCAATGCCATCAATAAGGTTAAAGGCATTAACGATAAAAATGAGGATCAGTACGGATAATAGAATACTGGAGCAATAAGACAATTCATAAATGTTAAACAGACCATGCAGGCTACCGAGGCGGATATTGCCGGGGATCGTTAGGAGCAGCGCTACAATAAGCTCAACGGAAAGTTTGGTGTAATGTCCGACTCCCGTCAGGTCGTCTTTTAAACCCAGCACAAAAAGTATGATACACGCCGTAAGCAAGTAGTTGAGTTCTAATGAAGGATTGTTGAAACCCAAGAGTAGCAACGTTACGGTAAAGCTTACAAATATCCCGATCCCGCCCAGGCGTGGGGTGGGCTGTGTATGGATTTTAAGTAAATGTCCCGGTTCATCATACAAATTCCTGGTTTTCGCAACATGTATAATAGAAGGAATGATCAAATAGGAAATGAAAAAGGAGAAAATGAAGAAATGATACATATTAATTGCCCGACTTATTTTTTACCTGGATCATATTTTTTGAAACACCCTGTCCCTGATTTTAACTGCGGGATTGCCTTGGTAAACCGACCAGGCTTCCAGCTGCTTCGTGGCTACTGATCCGGCGCTAAGTACGGCATGACTATGGGCGATCACCCTCTGATTGATGATCGCTCTCGCACCAATCCATACCCCATCTGCTATAACGACGCTCCCTGTAATCAAGCCGAAGGCTTGATCTTTATAATCATGGCTGCCGGTAAGAAGTAATGTGCCTTGCGATAAACAAACATGGTTGCCAATAGATACCAGTACCAGGTTATCGATCCATACGTTTTCGCCAATCCAGGAATGATCGCCAATTTGAAGGAGCCAGGGGTGTTTGATGTTTACACAAGGTTTGATGACAACCGAATTGCCAATATGTGCACCAAATAAACGCAGTAACCTTACTTTTACTTCGCTGAAAGGAAGCAGGGAAGTTTTAAAAAATATGGCGTTGACATAAAACCACATGACTCTTTTAATCCAGCTGTGATTACGTTGTAGGGAGCAGTGCCGATAAAGAGATAAGTCAGTTTGTGTCATGTCTATCCGTAATTTCTTTTATTTTGACATCAACCATTAACCTGAACCAGAAGCCCTGCAGAAAATGAAAAAGGAAACCCTGGTAGCCATCCAATATGCCCAGCCTTAAAATGTAGCGGTAAATAAAATAGATGAAGGGCCGTACAAACAAAGGCATCCACCACCATAGCTTTTTTAACCGTGCCCTGCGTTGGTCCGGACTACCCCGAAACGAGGCTTTTAAGGTTTGCACCCGCAGCAACAATCTCCGTTCTACTTCTTCCTTAGCTAGCAGATCACTATATACATTGTGTTTATCTATCCAGAACCGAACCGTGTTTTCCTTTAAATTCTCTTCTATGAGGTAAGCATCTTTCCAGATCAACGTTTTACCCGGTACAATAAACCGATGGTCCATCTGCTCGTTCAAATCAGAATACCCTTTTGTATACCGGAACATTTTTAACTGGTAGAAAGGATAGAGCCCTCCATACTTCATCCATTTTCCTTTGAAATAGTTTTTTCTGTTAAAATAGATTCCGTCTATATCTGTGTAATCTTCGTTTTTAAACCGCAGTAATCGCTGTTTCAGCTCTTCTGATAAAATCTGATCTGCATCAAGCCCGATTACCCATGGCGTCTGAATGTCGAAAGCTTGTAAAGCATGGTGCCATTGCAGGGGGTGATTAACAAAGGGATTTTGCCTGACCTTTGCGCCGTACCGCTTCGCTATGCTTAAAGTCTGGTCATCGCTGCCTGAATCTAATACGAAAACCGCAGCATTGAGAACGTCGAGAACGTTGAGCGCACTGAGAGCGTTGAATGCGTTGGGATTGTAAATGGAGTTGAATAGACGGGGCAAGTTTTGTTCTTCATTATAGGTGAGTATAAGGAAGGAGAAATGTGGATTAAGCATAACGAGGATTGGTGAGTTGGACGATTTCTTGATACATTTGTAGATAGGCTTTAATCAGTTTGTCCTCATTAAACTGACTGACAACGATTGGGGGAGCAAATTCCCTGATGATATCCAGCACCCCAGGACTGGCATTTATTTTAGAAATGCTATCCCTGACAGAACTGGAACTGGTTTTGCAGATCCAGCCGAGGTTATTTTTTCGTACAAATGTGGCCAGTCCGACTTTATTGCTGATTAGAACAGCGGTACCTACACTTAGGCTTTCGATCACTACGTTCCCGAAACTTTCATCATAGGAAGGGAGCACAAGTACATGATGTTGTGCCATCAGCTGGAATTTATCCAGCCCCTTAAATCCAAGCCATTTGATATGATCGGCAATCCGGTACCGGAGACTTAGTTTTTTTAATTTTTTAAGGTAGGTCTTGTCCCCGTCGCCCGCAATGCTCAATTGGTATGGGAAGTTCAATTCGGAGAGTGCCTTGAACAAGAGTTCTATACCTTTCTTTTGCTGGATCCGGGAAAGAAACAGCAATCTGAGCAACCCGTTTTCTCTAAGCTGGCTTGGAAGATAGGCAGGCAGGTTTACCAGGTTGTAGCTGTGAAATACACTTAATGGTTTTAGCAATTGAATGATGGCCTGCTGCTCCCTTTCGGACGTGGTATGTATATGGCACCGGTTGAGTAGGGATCTGCCGACGGCGAAATGGAAGAGCTTCTTTAGCATCCTATTCCTGTTGAGAAAGGAGTAAGGGCTTAAGGTACCTCGCGGAGATAATACAACCGGAACACTACGCAAATGTGCGATGAGGCAGGAGAAAACGGACACGAGGTTCCACCAGGCATGGATATGAACCACATCAAAGTTGCGGATGTCTTTCCACAGTGCAATCAGTAACCGGGGGCTGAAATGGCTGTGGTCTTTAGTCAGTCGTTTAAAATACCTTACAGAAATGCCATCAACCTGTTGCTGTATGTTTTTAATCACCGGAAGTTCAGCGGTCCCGTTTGCTGTAGTGCTGAAAACCTCAACGCTACAGCCATTTTTTACAAGCTGTTCACACAATTTTGAGATGGATAGAGTAGGACCGCCGTAAATGTAGGCCGGTTTATAGGATGCATTAATGTGTAATACTTTCATCGTTATGTATGTTCTTTTAGGCGTTATTAGTTGTCAGTTGTGGGTTATCAGTTGTGAGTTGTGAGTCGGAATTGGTCATGCAGGCTTTCGCAGGTATGAGAACAGCGAAAAAACGTAGGGTGTAGAAAATCAAATACATGCTCACATAACTCCAGCAGACAGTATTAAGGAGGAACTCAAAACATTGTCCGCGCCAGAAGACCTGGAACAAACCGCTGAAGATTAAAGCAATGCCCAGGAGATAGCCCCCAAACAGTTGTTCGGCTTTATTGCTGATCAGTTGGCATAATGCACCATAGCTGAAAAGACAGATGAAAATTCCCGGAGCGCCACCAGAAAGATAAGCGTCTGCGATAAATGCGGGTTTGGCGGATACTTTTGAGTCGGGATGGGTTACTGCAGCCCTGTGTACACGTTCCATAACGAGTTGCTCCGTAACGGGCTTGGATGGCCAGCATAAACGTGGTATAACAGAGGCCAGGGATTGCTGGATCAGGTCGAAGCCATAATGATCTACATGGGAAGGTGTGGATTGAACATATTTGGTAAACATATGGATTTCGCTAAGCCGGTAACTCAAAAATGACCAGTTACTGCTGATGCCACTTTCAAAAACAGCGTTAAAAGCCAGTTGTCCTGCCTGTGTTGCTGAAAGTCCGGCCGACCAGGCCTGCTCCCGGAAAATACGGTTATAAGTAGGCAGGAGTATAAAAAGTGCAAGCAATAGCGGTGCGAAAGTAAAGAAGGCCATTTTCGGATAGGCCGGATATAGGAAAATAGCCAGGATCAATACACTGAGAATAACAGGTTCTTTGAAACCTGACAGCAGGGCATGGTAAAAGTTAAGGCCATAGATGATCAGGCATAAACAAATGCGCCATGTATTCTTTTCCACTATCGCAAGGGCAAGTGCCAGGGTGCCGGCGATAACACCCAACGTTGTTAGCTGATGTGAAAACTGTGATAGCCCCTCGGAAAGACTGATCAGATAGGCCAGGATACCACAAATTAAGCTGATGTTAAGGACAAGTTTGCCCGGAGCGTTATGCGGACAGGTATACTTTGGAATAAGCGATTGACGCATAAAAATTAGTAAGCCGCTTACAAAGGCGGCATGTGCCAGGCAGTAGTACCGCTGGCATTGAGCGGCGAGGCTTAACCTTTCTTCATCGGCCGGAGATAAAACCCCAGGTCCGAAGGCCCTACTATCCATGAATACGTCAAAAAAATAAAAGACAGAAGTACAGCACATATACCCCGCGAAGATGATTTGTCCGAGGATAATAGGACGCAATAATTGCGCTGCGAAGGGTTGATCGCCCGGTAGTGGTTTGACCCGCCCGTTCATACTGATATAGAAGATAAAAAAAGACCCCAACCAAGCGGTTAGGTATGATAATATCAGGTAATCCATAAATAGCAGCGACAATCCCCATGGGATAAATAGCAGGAAATATCCCGCAAATGAAGGGGTATTATCCATTAATGATCAATTGTGCCAGTACCTTGCTATAATGTCGTTCATTAAAATGTCTTAAGGATTCCTGCTGAATATTTTTTCTGAATTCCCTGTTTAAGCTTTCGTGCAGCTTTTTCCGTATGGCCAGTTCAAGGGCTTCCTGATCATCAGGATCGATGATTGTTCCCATCTCTTCATGTCGGACAGCATCGGTACTGCCATCCTTATTCCCGCAGATAACAGGAAGGCCAAAGGCCATGGCCTCTATGAGTACAATCCCGAAACCCTCTTTTTTACTGGGTAAGATGAACAGGTCGGCCAGCAGGAAGTGGTCCGCAAGTTCTTCTTTCTTAATGTAACCGGTTAATATAAAGTTATCGCCCAATCCGTTTTCCGCGATTAGCTGTTCAATACGTGTTTTTTCGGCAGGATCCCATGGCCCAGCAAGTAAATAACAGATATTGGGAAAGTTCTTTCTGATTTTACTGATGACCTGGATCACCTGGTCATAACCTTTAGCGATATTATCGCAGGTAATCCTTGTTAAGGTCAGTACCACTTTATCAGTATGCTTTAACCCGTAACGTTCTAAGAGGTATGCGGGCTTACTGAAGTCTTCAGGGATTTTGATAAATGGGTCGACAATGCTGTTTAATATGGTACAATGTTCCGGGTTTGCATGCTGCGAGGCGATCACCTTGTCCCTGGTGAAACTGCTGACACAAATGATACGGTCCGCGATTTGCCAGATCGTCTTTTTCCAGCCTGAAAGCGGTCGCCATACTTCTGTGCCATGTGCGACCAGCCATACTTTACATTGTGGATTAAGTAAGCGGATAACAATGGCGGGAAAGGATAGGTTGACGTGGGTTACGATGACAATATCTGTGTTTATACCGGTCCAGATGCTCTTTAGGCTGAACATGATTTTTTTTCTGCTGAACCCCTTGAAATAAATGGCGGGCAAATAAGGAGTGCTGACGGCTGTTGGCGGGTCATTTAAAACATGGAGTTTTATACGCCAGTTATTTTTTTGACACAACTGATGTAAAACATAGACCAGGCTGCGGCTCATACTCTGGATGCCACCCGGGGCGCTGAATGTTTCGGGGCTAAGCACTAATATTCTTTTAGACATATTTTCTTTTTTATCGGCGGACTTTCCACCATTTTAATTTTTGCTCTTTTTCATAATAACCGGAACTTGCGTAGCCATTGTAGTCTGCATAGTATTGCGGTGTGCCGAAATTCGGATACCCCTTGTAATAGCCTGCGTGCAGGCGGTTTTCTTCAAAAGCGTTCAGTACGATGACCATATTTTTTAAATTGTATTCGCTGGCCAATCCTTGTGGTATAGGGACAGCGGTATATCTTGATACGCCGTACCGTATGACGAAAATGTTGATGTCGCCCTCACATAACAATGGGACGGCATCTGATACCAGGCCGACAGGGGCTGTATCAATCAGGATCATTTCATACCGGGTCCTGAGTTCGGCAATCAGCTCCCTGAGCTTTTCGCTGTGCAGCAGTTCTGCCGGATGCGGAGGGATCGGTCCCGAACTGATAAAATCAAGGTTCTTATAGCTGGTTTGCTGAATGATTTCATCGACGGTATGCTGATGGTGCAGATAATTGCTCAGCCCTTTGTGGTTGGCAAGTCCGAATGCCTCATGTAGTTTTGGCCGCCTCAGATCGGCGCTGATCAGGATTACTTTTTTATTGATCATCGCAAGGGTTCCTGAAAGCTGAACTGCGATAAAGGATTTTCCTTCTCCGGCAACTTCGGAAGTAATACAAACCACTTTGCTCTTTTTTTCGACAGCCAGAAAGTTAAGATAAGTACGTACAGCACGAACGGACTCCGCAAAGACAGTCCTGGGTTGTACTAAATCCAGGATATGCGCATTGTCGGCCCCGGTTTTTCCGGGAAATTTTCTGATTACCCCGGCGATGGGAATGTTTGTTGCTTGTTCAACAGTTTCCTTATTATAAATATAAGGGTTCAACACCCTAAGTAAGATTAAGATGGTGATGCTTGCGAGCAGACCTGCGATAATTGATGTGCGATAAACCCTTGGTTTGTTAGGAGATATGGGCACATCATCGAACTGCGCGTGTTCAATGATTGTGGCGCCGGGTAATATAGCGGCCCTATTGATCTGTGTTTCGAGTTTCTTTTCAGATAAAAAGGAATATACTTTTTCATTGATTTGAAAATTACGTTCCAGGCCGACCAGGTTTTTTTCCGTTGCGGGCAATGCGGCTAGCTCTCCGTTTAATTGCGCGAGGCGACTGTTCAGATAGCTTATGTTTTTTCTGGTCCGCTGAGCAGAAGTATTGATGTTTTGTAAGGCCGCGTTTTTAACCTGTTCAATTTGTATGTTAACATCCCTAACAGCTGAAGATGTAGGACTGTAAGTTTTTAGCAGTATGTTTTTGTCACTCAATAGACTGTTCAGGTTGTTAAGGAGGCCAAAGACCAGTTGGTCGACATGCCCTTCCAGGTTGAAGTTCAGGCTGAGCTCACTCTTATCCGCTGTAATCTGTTGTTTTAGTTGTTCGATGGCAATCTCCTGTAGCTTTAAAACAGAGCGTTGAGCTTCCAGCTCGCCTAGCTTCGACAAGGCATGGTTTGTTGAAACACGAACATCCATAACACCTGAACTTTGTTTGCGTTTCTCGACCGCGCCTGCTGCATTTTTTACAGTGGAAGTAAGAAAGGCCAGTTGCTTGTCAATGAAATGGATCATTTGTGTGGCCGATTGCGTCTTTTGATATCGATCATAGCTCAGATATGCTGCCATGACGGCATTTAGTATGTCGGCAGCAAAATGAGGATTGGAATCCGTTTGCCAGATGTTAATTACGTTGGAATTTTTAACAGGTTCACTTGTTTGCAGTCCCTTGTTTACCCGTACTAAGAGACTTTCGGAGGTGTTAAATTTAAATAAGTAGGTTGTCTCCCTGTTACCTGGCCCCGGATACTGAATAGAGAAATGGGTATTGCGGATGTTAATAGGGCTGTTGTAAGCAAAGAGTCCGTGTTTTTCCTGACCTTCGGTATTCCAGCTCAGGTTAAATGTTTCACGATTTACGGGTTTGTAGGTGAAGAGTGTTTCAACATAGTTTTGTTGACGGGGTTTTAATAAATTGATGTGTAATGGTTTTTGCGGATAAAGTTCCCTGTTGTGAAATTTTCCGGGGGCGTAAAAGCTAACCTGATAATCGAGCCGTTTAATAGCGCCCAGCAATATGCTTCTGCTGTGTATAATAAATTTTTCACTTTGCAGATTGGGCTGGTTCCGGGCTGCATGCGCCATTACTTTAACCAAATCTGATAATTCCGGTTTCTTCTCTTCAAATTTCAGTAGCCCTGATGTGGAATAGGTTTTCGGACTGAGCCATAGATATAGATGAGCGATCAATAAAGTCGTCAGTATGGTAAATAACAGTATATACCAACGACTAAGCATTATTCTGGTTATTTTTATCGCATCAATTTCCCTGTGAAGAGTTTTTCTGGTGTTTTCGGGTCCTGTCATGGGCGGGTTAGGGTATGTATGATCAATGCCGTGTTTAACAGAGAAATAACGGGTTGTAAAATGGCCGCTATGCTTTGGAGTTTTTCTGATCGGACCGTTTTCCTATTTTGTGCTACATAGATAATGTCATTATTCCGGAGGATAATCCTGGGGTCAGAAAGTGTTTCGATATTGCCCAGATCAAACATGATGACCTGCTGTACCTGCCGGTTCCTCCGAAGGATCTTTATATTTTTACTATTGCTTTTATCGGTAAGTCCGCCTGCCGCAGCAATCACTTCAAGGAGGTTGGTGTAGTCTTTTATCAGGTTGTAATTCCCCTGTTGTTTTACTTCGCCCAGGACGGTTACTTTCAGGTTCATGATTTTTAATTCTATAATCGGATCTTTCAGCTCTTTCCGGTAAAGCACTTCAATGTGTTTGGCAGCCTCATGGCGGGTTAACCCGGCAACCTTTACCTGCCCAAGTATAGGCAAGCCTACTGTGCCATCTGCTTCCACCTCATAGGTCTGCCCTTCGCTACCGGATGTTTGTGTTTTGACCATCAGTGGTTCGTGCACGATGTATTTCCTGTTTTGCAGATTTCTTATCTGCAAAAGGTCCTGTGCTTGTATACGATAGGCCTGTTCAGGAATTTCGTTACCTATCATAAAACTTTTGGCGTTTTTAGTGCTGAAAAGCAATTGTGACTGTTTGTTTGCACAAGAAAAGCTGGTGAATACACTTGCCTGAATGGTTATAAAGAGTAGGAGTTTTTCAGTAATACGCATATTAAAATCAAGCTTAATTTTTTATAAAAATAAACTGTACTGGTAAACGTGTGTATTATTATGCAAATAGTTGTAATTAATTATTATTTTTGTTTCGGTGGATGATATTAAAATTTCTTTGATTACTGTCTGCCATAATGCGGCGGATACCATACAGCGCTGTATTGATTCTGTAAGAGGGCAGCGTTACGCGCATGTAGAACACATTATTATTGACGGTAACTCTATCGATGGAACGCTGGAGCTGATCTTAAAAAATAAATCGGACAATTATTTCTTTACTTCAGAAAGTGACAGCGGGATGTATGATGCGGTCAATAAAGGTATTCGGCAGGCTACGGGGGACGTTATAGGCCTGTTAAACGCCGACGATTATTTTGCGGATGAATATGTGCTGGGGGATATCGCAAATGTTTTTTCTTCTGCGGGCGCAGATATTTTGTATGCGGACCTGGATTATATAAACGGCAAAGGCGGGATTGTCCGTAAATGGCGATCGGGCAATTACATACCGGATAAATTTAACCGGGGCTGGATGCCCCCGCACCCTACATTTTATGCTAAAAAGAAACTATTTGATGATTTCGGATTGTACAATACCGGTTACGGTACTGCGGCCGATTATGAATTGATGCTGCGGTTTATGTATTTGAAAAAGGCTAAGATCAGCTATTTGAACAGGGTGATTGTAAAAATGGCGACCGGAGGGATCAGCAATAAAAAATTACACAATAGGGTGATGGCCTGGCAATCTGATTTCAAGGCCATGAAAAACAATCATATAAAATATCCTTTTATCGGCATTATGCTTAAGCCCTTAAGAAAAATCCCCCAGTTTATATGTTAGTGTCCCGACTATGATCACGTTTTTCAGAAGAAATATTAAAATTGATCATATCGCCTGGCTTGGGGTTGATATGCACAATCATTTATTGCCTGGTATTGATGATGGGGCGGTTAATGCGGCGCAATCTCTTGAACTGATCAGGGCAATGGGCGAACTTGGTTTTATCAAATTTCATTGTACGCCACATATTTTTACAGAATGCTATCCCAATACCCCGGCGACCATTCATGCTGCGCTAACGGATACTAAAGCCCTGCTGATAAAGGAAGGTTTAAATATTGAGGTCCATGCCGCCGCGGAGTATATGCTGGACGAAACATTTACAGTCAGCAAAGATTTGATGTGTTTGCCTGGTCGGCATATATTGATTGAAATGTCGTATTACGCGGAATTACCAGGGATTGAGCAAATCATATTTGAGCTGCGTACGATGGATTTTAATGTTATCCTGGCACATCCGGAGCGGTGTGCGTTTTACCATAAAAGGCCTGGCCGATACCGAAGATTGAAGGATATGGGTGTTTTGTTCCAGTTGAACCTGTTATCGCTTTCCGGTTATTATGGAAATGAGGTGAAACAATGTGCCGGATATCTGCTTAAAGAGAAAAGTTATGATGTTGCCGGAACCGATCTGCATCATCAGCGTCATTTAAAAATACTTCAACAGGAAGTATGCAGTGGCAGGTTATTCCAGGCTATAGGGCATTATCCTTTCAAAAATAAAGAACTTTTTTAAGGCGCATAGCGGGCTGCGGGATGTATAAAGTCAGGTGTTGTCCAAGCATGACAGTACATGACGGATCTGTACTTTGATTCTGTTATTTTAGTCGAACCAAATTTAAATCCTTAAACATGCAGATTCTCTTAGGCGTTATTTTTCATTTCATTGGCGGCTTCGCTTCGGGTAGTTTTTATATCCCTTTCAAAAAAGTAAAAAGTTGGTCCTGGGAAACCTATTGGATCGTTGGCGGATTGTTCTCCTGGTTAATTGTACCACCACTTGCGGCCTGGCTAACCATACCGGGTTTTATGGATATCATTACGCAGACAGACGGTAAAATTTTGTTGTTAACGTATTTCTTCGGCTTGTTATGGGGGATTGGTGGACTGACATACGGTTTGGGCGTGCGTTACCTCGGGATCTCCTTAGGAAGTACCATTATTCTGGGGCTTTGCTCGGTTTTCGGTGCATTGATTCCTTCTTTATATTATAATTTCAACCCAACACCCGGCAAAGATAGCCTGAGTGATATGGCCGGCAGTCAGTGGGGCCAGATGGTATTACTGGGGCTCCTTGTTTGTGTAATCGGTATCGTAGTATGCGGATTGGCGGGGAGCATGAAAGAAAAAGACCTGGTGGCCTCGGGGAAAGCAGACCCTTCGAATAAAGAATATAAATTGGGTATCGGGCTGATCGTATCCATTGTGTCGGGTATTTTAAGTGCCTGTTTTGCCTTCGGCATTGATGCCGGGAAGGAGATGGCACACCATGCCAATGAAGCCTGGAAAGCTGTTAACCCGGAGCAAGGTGAGTTCCTTTTCCAAAATAATGTGACCTATGTGGTGATTTTATGGGGAGGTTTAACCACCAATTTGTTCTGGTGTATGCTGCTGAATTCGCGTAACAAGACTTTTGGTGATTATACCGATAAAAAAGCCCCCTTGCTTAAAAACTATATCTTTTCGGCACTTGCTGGTACCACCTGGTTTTTGCAGTTCTTCTTTTATGGAATGGGCGAAAGTAAACTGGGGAACGGCGCTAGCGGATGGATCCTGCACATGGCCTGTATTATCCTGGTTGCGAATGGCTGGGGACTGTTCTTTAAAGAATGGAGCGGTGTAAAAAAGAAAACTTTCGGAACGGTAATTACCGGAATCGTAATCCTGATCTTATCCATACTCATTGTGGGTTATGGCAATTCAATTAAATAGAAATAAAAAACAATTAATTTAAATACTTTTATGAGTACTCGAACAACCGATTTTAAACATGTAAGCTATTTGTGGGATGATGCAAAGGCTGCTGAAATGGCCGGTGATGAAGTTGCACTGTTAATCTACCGTTCAAATTTATTAGGTGCCGATTTGCGCTTAACCAATTATGGAGGTGGCAATACATCCTGTAAGGCCATCGCTAAGGATCCGCTTACCGGGCAGGATACAGAAATTATGTGGGTTAAGGGATCTGGTGGCGATTTGGGTACCTTAAAAAGCAGCGGCCTGGCAGCGTTATATGTAGACCGACTGCGCGACCTTAAAAATATTTATAAGGGTTTGGCATTTGAAGATGAAATGGTGGAATTGTTTAACCATTGCATTTATGACCTGAAATCTAAAGCGCCATCTATCGATACGCCTTTACATGGTTTCTTGCCATTCGCCCATATCGATCACCTGCATCCGGATGCAGCAATTGCGATTGCAGCGGCCAAAGATGGTGAGCGTATTACCAAAGAATTATTTAACGGAACGATTGGCTGGGTGCCATGGCAGAAACCAGGCTTTGAGCTGGGGCTGATGTTGCGCAAATGTCTGGATGAAAATCCAGGGATCAGGGGCATTATGCTGGGCTCCCACGGTTTGTTCACCTGGGGCGATACAGCTTATGAAAGCTATATGAATACCCTTGAAGTGATCGAAAGGTGTGCGGAATACCTGGAAGAAAATTACGGTAAAAAAGGTCCGGTATTTGGCGGACAAAAAATAGAAAGCGCAGCAAAAGAACAACGCAGCAAACAAGCAGCGGCAATTGCACCTGTTTTGAGAGGTTTCTGCTCAAGCGAAAGACATATGGTGGGGCATTTTACGGATGATGTAAGGGTATTGGAGTTCATCAACTCGAACGACCTGGAGCGCCTGGCCCCATTGGGTACAAGTTGCCCTGACCACTTTTTACGTACCAAAATCAGTCCGTTGGTACTGAAGCTGGAGCCTAATGAAGACCTTAACGACATCAAATCATTAAAAGAAAGATTAGCGCCTGAATTTGAAGCTTACAGGAAAATGTATGCAGAATATTATGATTCCTGCAAACACAGCAATAGCCCGGCAATACGCGATGCCAACCCGGTAATTATCCTTTATCCTGGTATCGGAATGTTCTCTTTTTCGAAAGACAAACAAACCGCTAGGGTAGCAGCTGAGTTCTATACCAATGCCATCAATGTAATGAAAGGGGCGGAAGCCATTTCTGAATACACTTCTTTACCGAGACAGGAGGCGTTTAACATTGAATACTGGTTGTTGGAAGAGGCCAAGTTGCAAAGAATGCCAAAGCCTAAGCCACTTTCAGGAAAAATTGCCCTGATTACCGGTAGTGCTGGTGGTATTGGAAAGGCTATTGCCCGTAAGTTTGTTGAAGAAGGGGCAGTAGTGGTCCTGAACGACATGAACGCAGAACGTTTGGAAAGTGCCGGCGAAGAATTTACCAGCAAGTATGGTAAAGATAGCTATGCAACCGCGGTACTAAATGTAACCAGTGCGGAAGACATTGCTGCTGCGTTTGACGTAGCTGCCCTGGCTTTTGGTGGTGTGGATATTGTAGTGAACAATGCCGGACTTTCAATTTCAAAAACAATTGCGGATCACACGGAAAAGGATTGGGACTTATTGTATGATGTGTTGGTAAAAGGCCAGTTCTTTATTACCCAGGCTGCGGCTGCAGTAATGCAAAAGCAGGATATTGGTGGTGATATTTTGAACATTGTAAGTAAAAATGCGCTGGTTAGCGGACCGAATAATGCGGGTTATGGTAGTGCCAAGGCTGCGCAGTTACACTTGAGCAGGTTAAATGCTGCTGAACTGGGTGCCGACGGCATCCGTGTAAATGTGGTAAACCCTGATGCGGTGATCAGTGATAGCAATATCTGGGCCGGAGGATGGGCGGAAGGCCGTGCGAAAGCTTACGGAATTACCGTTGCGGAGTTGCCTGCGTACTATGCAAAACGTACCTTGCTGAACCAAATTATTTTACCGGATGATATTGCCAATGCTTGTTTTGCATTTGTTGGCGGATTGCTCAACAAATCAACCGGAAATGTGTTAAATGTGGATGGTGGTGTAGCCAACGCCTTTGTTCGTTAAAAAAATAGAAAATTAAACAGGCTGTAGCGTTAATACGGTCGTCATCCTGAATTTATTTCAGGATCTTGGACATGCTATTCAAAAATTGCCCAAGAGGGATACTGAAATAAATTCAGGATGACGATATGCATAAGAATAGTGTTAATCCTGATTAATAATACAGCCTGTTTTATAACCAAAATATAGACAAAATGAAATTAGAGAATTATCACATAGAATCACATAATAGTGAGCTGTTGCCCAAACATCAGCGTAAGCTTGCCTTTATTGCCGATGAGGTTGCCAATAGCCAGGAGATTATTCAGAAGCTGATTGATTTTCAGATCGGTATTCCAAGCTGGGCATTGGGTACAGGTGGTACACGTTTCGGCCGTTTTTCCTCCGGTGGTGAGCCCCGTAACATCGAAGAAAAGATTGAAGATATAGGCTTGTTACATAAGCTAAATGCGGCAAGTGGATCCATTTCATTGCATATTCCCTGGGATACCGCAGATAATGTTCCGGCTATTAAAGCCCTGGTTGCACAGCATGGCTTAACGTTTGATGCCATGAACTCGAATACCTTCCAGGATCAGGCAAACGCAGCACATAGCTACAAATTTGGATCCCTGCAACATGTAGATAAAGCGGTAAGGAAACAAGCCATTGAACACAATATTGAAGTCATCCGTCAGGGTGTAGAACTGGGCTCTAAAGCACTAACCGTATGGTTGGCAGATGGATCATGTTTCCCTGGTCAGCTGAACTTCAGAAAAGCTTTTCAAAATACACTGGAAAGTTTACAGGAAATTTATGCGGCATTGCCGGCCGACTGGAAAGTATTTGTGGAATACAAAGCTTTTGAGCCGAATTTCTACTCTACAACGGTAGGGGATTGGGGCCAGTCGTTGTTATATGCGAATAAATTGGGCCCTCAGGCTTATACATTGGTAGATTTGGGGCATCACTTGCCAAACGCAAATATTGAGCAGATTGTTGCTTTATTGCTGATGGAAGGAAAGTTGGGCGGGTTCCACTTCAACGATTCGAAGTATGGCGATGACGATTTGACGGCAGGCAGTATGAAGCCATACCAGTTGTTCCTGATCTTTAATGAATTGGTTGAAGGTATGGATGCACGTGGGATGAAACATAATTCAGACCTGGGTTGGATGATTGACGCTTCACACAACGTGAAAGACCCATTGGAAGATTTATTACAATCTGTAGAGGCAATTATGCTGGCCTATGCGCAGGCATTGTCGGTAGACCGTGTTGCTTTGCAAAAGGCGCAAGCTGAAAATGATGTTGCGGCTGCGCAGGAGATTTTGCAACAGGCATTCCGTACAGATCTTCGCCCATTGGTAGCCGAGGCACGTTTACGTGCAGGTGCGGCATTGGCCCCGCTTGAACTGTTCAGGCAACAAAATGTAAGACAAGAATTGATTAAAAGCCGTGGTTTAAAAACTGTAGCAACTGGACTATAATTTAATGGGATTAAAGATGAAACCGGTTCCTGTAATCGCTGTGTTTGATGTGGGCAAAACCAATAAAAAACTGTTCCTTTTTGATGAGCAGTATAAAATTGTTTTCGAAAGATCGGCGCGGTTCCTGGAGACTGTGGATGAGGATGGTGATCCCTGCGAAAACCTGGAAAGCTTAAGATTGTCTATTTTTGACTCCCTGAGGGAGGTGTTCAAAAACCCGGATTTTGAGATTAAATCCATCAATTTTGCCACCTATGGCGCAAGCTTTGTGTATATCGATGAAGATGGTAAGCCACTAGCGCCTTTATACAATTACCTGAAAGAATATCCTGAAGCCTTAAAGGACCAGTTTTACAATACTTACGGTGGGACCGAAGCATTTTCTAACCTTACCGCATCCCCGGTTTTGGGCAGTCTGAATTCGGGGATGCAGCTTTACCGTATGAAGTACGAAAAACCTGAGCTGTATGCACAAATTAAATATGCTTTGCACCTGCCACAATATCTAAGTTACCTGATTTCTGGGGAAGCCTATTCTGACATCACCAGTATAGGTTGCCATACCAATTTATGGGATTTCAGTAAAAATGAATACCATGAATGGGTGAAGAAAGAGGGGGTGATTGATAAGCTGGCACCAATAGTGGCATCTGATAGTGTGCTCCCGGCAGCTTTTCCTGGGAATAACTATGCGGTTGGTCCTGGCTTTCATGACAGCTCGGCGGCATTGGTCCCTTACCTGGTTAATTTCCATGAGCCTTTTATCCTGCTTTCTACGGGTACCTGGTGTATTAGCTTAAATCCATTTAATGCAACACCGCTTACTGCGGAGGAACTGGAGAACGATTGCCTTTGTTACCTGCAATATGAAGGAAAGCCTGTAAAAGCTTCACGACTATTTGCCGGGTATGAGCATGAGCAGCAGGTAAAACGGATTGCCGCACATTATGGTACCGATGTAATCGCTTACCGCTCTGTTTCGTATGACGCACAGCTAATTGAACAGATCCAGCTGATGAATAAAGACCGTGATTTTACGGAGGGCGAGAGTACAGGCCTGAAGGAGTCTCCTTTTGCGAAACGTGACCTGAACGATTATCCTACAGATGTAATGGCCTATCACCAGTTGATTTTTGACCTGGTGAACCAGCAGTATATTTCGACCAGCATGGTGCTTAAAGGCACGCAGGTGAAACGGATATTTGTAGATGGGGGCTTTAGCAAGAACGTTATATTTATGAATTTGCTGGCCACTGCTTTTCCTGAACTCGAAGTTTTTGCAGCTTATATGGCACAGGCCACAGCAGTGGGGGCAGCGTTGGCCATCCATAAATCATGGAACACAAAACCCTTACCTAACGATATTATTGAACTAAAATATTATGCCGGGGGAACCGTTTTATACTAAATTAGTGTTATCTTAAATTTTTAGAGTACTCGTCTGTTTGAATATTTCTGGATGACGATCAGCAGAAATATGAAGATTGCGGTGATCGCAAGAACGATACAGACGATAGCTCTAAAAATTTAATCACTAATCCAGCGCATAATATCAGGAATGAAGCCCGTGAAATTTTTTGATTACATTCATGTTGATGCCTACTCGTCAACACCAAAATATCTGCAGCTAACCAACTCTATTCTTAGTGCGATAGAATCCGGGAAGATTCAGAACGACTACCTGTTGCCTTCTATCAATGAGCTGAGCTATGAACTGGAAATATCCAGGGATACCGCAGAGAAAGGCTATAAATACCTGAAAAAAATAGGTGTGGTGGGTTCTGTGCCGGGAAAAGGGTATTACATTATTAGTACGGATTTCAGACGTACGTTAAAAATATTTCTGCTTTTTAATAAACTGAGTTCCCACAAGAAGATCATTTATGATGCCTTTATCAAGGCGCTAGGCGATCATGTGGCCGTTGATTTTTATATCTATAACAACGATTTTAATCTCTTTAAAAAGCTGCTTTCCAATAAAAAGGAAGACTATTCCCATTATGTGATCATTCCGCATTTTATGGAGGGGCATGACCTAGTACATGAGGTGATCAATCAGATCCCTAAAGAGAAACTGGTGATACTGGATAAGCTGGTGCCGGGGGTAAGTGGTGAATATGCTGCGGTATATGAAAACTTTGAAAATGATATTTACAATGCGCTTGAGCAGGCACGGGAGCATTTGAGTAAATACCATACCATTAAAATCATTATGCCGAAGCGGAGTTATTATCCGATGGAGATTTTAAAAGGATTTTATCGTTTTTGTCAGCAATATGCCTTTACATCAAAGGTGGTAAACCAAATCCTTACCGAGGAGATCGGCGAAGGGGAGGTTTATATCAATCTCATGGAAGATGACCTTGTGATACTGATCGAGCGGCTCATCAACCTGAAGCTGAAGTTGGGGAAAGATGTAGGTGTGATCTCCTATAATGAAACACCTCTAAAGAAGATCATTTTAAATGGAATAACCACCATTTCTACCGACTTCAGACAAATGGGGGAGATGACGGCGAACCTTATCCTGGAGGACTCTAAAGCGCACCAGGAGGTACCTTTTCATTTAACCCTCCGTGCATCCCTTTAATTTTAACAGTGTATTAAGACGGAGATAACTCCTGTTCTTTCTCCATCAGGGAAAGCACTTCCTTCCAGTTGTTTACACGTATATGGTGATTTAAATTGGCATTATGGCCTGCGGTAAACATAATTGGTGTTCCCTTGCAATAATCCAGGTTTTTACAATGGTCATCAATTAAATAATCGGTGCCAATAACGCTTTTATCTCCACAGAAAATGATGTTTTTCCAGCTGATAAACGGGAAATGCTCTGCCAGCCATTCCCTTTTTTCAAATAAGGAAAGTGGAAATTCCATTGCAGCGGAAACGATGTAAACTTCATAATCTTCAGCGAGTTTTTTGACCGCGTCAATAGCACCTTCCATAACTGGTAATGTCCTGAAAAATCCAGGTGTAAATACATACTTATGTACCGCGGTTTTGTCGGGGAATGCGTCTGATTCTTTAACTCCTTTAAAAATTTCAGGACCCAGTTTAACGCCGTAATCTTGTTCGTACAGGTTTAACCAATGGGCTTCTATATCGGCCAGAACGCCGTCCATGTCTATTCCAATTGTTTTCTTCATAGCTATTATTTTATATTCATCTTAAGAAAGCCCTTGCGGTTTAATGCTAATTCTTGCTATTTATTGCAGTTAATTCCGCATCATTTCGAGCTTTGTTGCGACAAATGTACATATTTATTGCAAATTATTGCAATTGTTTTTTGTTATATTTGCATCATATTGCAATATGGCTATGATTAAAGCAGAAAGACAACAACTGATCATCTCACACATCAGTAAAGATCAAAAAGTGCTCCTTGGTGATTTGAGTGCCCTGTTGAACGTATCAGAAGATACGGTAAGGAGGGATATCAAGGAATTATCCGATCAGGGCCTGCTTAAGGCCGTGAGGGGCGGGGCTATTTTAAATTCTCCGATCCCATTGCATTTTAGGGATAGGGAACATTATGATGTAAGCCATAAAAAAATCATTGCCGAGAAAGCTTTGAATTTTATTAAAGACGGGCAGGTTGTGCTTTTTGATGCGGGAACCTCCGCATTGGCGGTGGCCACACATTTACCAAAGGAAAGGCGGATTACGGTGATCACCAACAGCTTTCCGGTGGCTTCGGTATTGGAAGACCATCCAAATGCCGAGGTTATTTTTATTGGTGGCAGGTTAAATAAAACGGCCTTTTCGACTTCTGGTCATGAGGTGATCCAGACGCTTGACAGCATCAGGCCCGACATCTGTTTTTTAGGAATCTGTAGCATAGACATCAACCTGGGGGTAACCGGTAAGGATTATGAAGATGCACAGGTGAAAAGAAAAATGGTTGAAAATGCCAGGCAGGTGATCGCTTTATCTACGTTGGAAAAAATGGGGACCGGTGAGCATTACCACATCTGTGACATTGGTGCCATTGATACCATTATCACTGATATAGACCCGCATCATGAAGATCTGATTGCTTACGCCGAAATTGGCATTACGGTAATATAAAAGGTAATATAAAAACTATAGCGTCGGATTAAGACGCTATAGTGGCAGTAGTTCTACCTACCGCAATTTTCTTTATCGCTGTAATGATCGCATTGGTGTCGTAGCCGCAAAGCGCCCATAATTCAGGCTGCTCGCCATGTTCAATGAATTCATCAGGGATACCCAATCTGATCACCTGGCTATGGTAGTTATGATCGGCCATAAATTCAATTATGGCGCTGCCCATGCCACCTTGAAGACAACCATCTTCAACGGTAATTACATATTTGTAACGTTTAAACACATCATGTAGCAGTGCTTCATCCAGAGGTTTTACGAAACGCATATCATAATGCGCCGGGTGTATGCCTTCACTGTTTAACTCTTTACAAGCTTCAACAGCGAAATTACCGACATGACCGATGGTCAGTATCGCTACATCTTCCCCATCGCATATTTTTCTCCCTTTACCAATCTCCAACGCTTTAAGCGGGCGTTTCCAGTCGGGCATTACACCAGTACCTCTCGGATAACGGATAGAGAAGGGGCCGGCATCTTCCAGCTGTGCAGTATACATCAGGTTACGGAGCTCTTCCTCGTTCATCGGTGCGGCAACCGTCATATTCGGGATGCAACGCATATAAGCAAGATCGTATGCACCATGGTGTGTAGCGCCATCAGAGCCGGCAACACCTGCACGGTCTAAGCAAAATACCACATTCAGGTTTTGTATCGCCACATCGTGGATCACCTGATCGTAGGCCCTTTGCATAAAACTGGAGTAGATGTTACAGAAAGGAACAAGCCCTTGAGTGGCCAGTCCTGCCGAAAATGTAACCGCATGCTGTTCTGCTATACCCACATCAAATGCACGGTTAGGCATGGCTTTCATCATGATGTTCATGGATGAACCTGAAGGCATGGCAGGGGTAATCCCAACAATCTTTTTATTGGCCTCAGCGAGTTCTACCAGTGTATGTCCGAAAACATCCTGATATTTTGGTGGCTGTGGCTTGTCTGGTACAGACCGTTTGATCTCACCGGTAATTTTATCGAACAAACCTGGCGCATGCCATTTGGTCTGGTCTTTCTCGGCCAGGGCAAAGCCCTTACCTTTTAAGGTTACACAATGCAAAAGCTTAGGGCCGGGAATATCTTTTAAGTCCCTGATCACCTGTACCAGGCGCTGCACATCATGTCCATCAACAGGTCCGAAATACCTAAAATTCAATGCTTCAAACAAATTGCTTTGTTTGAGCAAGGTACCTTTAATACTTTTCTCTATTTTCTTTACAAACTTGTGCGCATTCGGTCCAAGTTCAGAAAGCTTAATTAATACCTGCGAAATGTCTTCCCTGAAACGGTTATAAGATTTCGACGTGGTAATATTTGTTAAATATTCTTTTAAAGCGCCAACATTAGGGTCAATAGACATGCAGTTGTCGTTCAGGATAACCAGCAGATTTGAATTTTCAATTCCGGCATGGTTCAATCCTTCAAAAGCAAGTCCTGCGGTCATGGCCCCATCGCCAATTACGGCAACATGCTGACGGTCGGTTTCCCCTTTATAATGGGAGGCGACAGCCATTCCCAGCGCTGCGGAAATAGAGGTTGAAGAGTGGCCAACGCCAAAGGTATCGTACTCGCTTTCACTGATCTTCGGGAACCCGCTGATCCCGTTAATGATGCGATTGGTATGAAATACGGACTTTCTTCCGGTTAATATTTTATGACCGTAAGCTTGGTGACCAACATCCCATACCAGCTTGTCGTAAGGGGTGTTTAATACGTAATGTAAAGCTACCGTTAATTCCACAACACCCAGACTGGAAGAGAAATGGCCGCCGTTTACGCTAACCACATCAATGATGTGCTGGCGAAGTTCCTGGGCAATTTGCACTAAGTCTTGTTCTTTATGCCGCTTTAAATCAGCGGGATAATTTATGTTGGGTAAAAACGGACCGTTAATATCTTCCATGCAGGCTTTATAGAATAGAAAGTACAAAGTAAGGTATTTTGTTATTAAACTAAGAAGGAAAATCGCTAATTTTACAAAAATATACTTCGATAAATGACTAGAGATACTTTAATTTTTGATTTAATTGACAAAGAATTAGACCGTCAGGAGCATGGTCTGGAACTGATTGCTTCTGAAAACTTTGTGAGCAAACAGGTGATGGAGGCTGCAGGTTCTTGCTTAACCAACAAATATGCTGAAGGGCTGCCAGGTAAAAGATACTATGGCGGATGTCAGGTTGTTGATAAAATTGAGAGCTTAGCTATTGAGCGTGCCAAACAGCTTTTCGGTGCCGAGTGGGTAAACGTACAACCACATTCTGGTGCACAGGCCAATGCGGCGGTAATGCTTGCTGTGATTCAGCCGGGTGATAAAATCCTTGGCTTTGACCTTTCACACGGCGGGCACTTAACGCATGGTTCTCCGGTTAATTTTTCAGGAAAATTGTATCACCCGTTGTTTTATGGGGTATCTAAAGAAGATGGCAGAATAGACTATGCGAAGCTGGAAGAAGTAGCTTTAGCGGAACGCCCTAAGCTGATCATCGTTGGTGCATCTGCTTATTCGAGAGAATGGGATTACGCATTTGTACGCAGTGTTGCTGATAAAATAGGTGCTTTGGTGATGGCCGATATCTCTCACCCTGCAGGTTTAATTGCCCGTGGACTATTACAAAACCCACTTCCACATTGCCATATCGTAACGACTACCACACACAAAACTTTACGTGGGCCGCGTGGTGGTATGATCATGATGGGTAAGGATTTTGAAAATCCTTTCGGATTGAAAACCCCAAAAGGAGAAACCAGAATGATGTCGTCCGTTTTGGATATGGCTGTATTTCCGGGTACACAAGGTGGTCCTTTGGAGCATATCATCGCAGCTAAAGCTATTGCATTTGGTGAAGCTTTAAGTGATGAGTATTTAGCCTATGTAAAACAAGTTCAGGCAAACGCTCAGGCGATGGCCAAGGCTTTTGTAGCAAAAGGATACGGGATCATCTCGGGCGGTACAGACAACCATTTAATGTTGATCGATCTGCGCAATAAAAACATCACTGGTAAACTTGCTGAAAGTGCGCTGGAGAAAGCTGAGATTACAGTAAATAAAAATATGGTGCCTTTTGATGACAAGTCTCCATTTGTAACTTCAGGGATCAGGGTAGGTACAGCAGCGATTACAACCAGAGGTTTCAAAGAAACCGAGATGGAGCAAATTGTTGAGCTGATTGATCAGGTGTTGACCAATGCAGAAGATGAAAATAATCTAAAAGCGGTAAAAGAAAAAGTAATCAGTTTAGTAAGCCGTTTCCCGTTATATAAATAACGGCTTTACAAATATTTAAATATTGATGAGGTGCTCTAAGGGGCGCCTCATTTTGTTAATGAGCTTTTGCTGTCTGCTTATTTATGCCGAGGATTTTACAGGGTGGAAGAGCAGGATGAAAAATTTAGAAATTGTGTTAAAAGATAAAGGGCCGATATCTCAAGAATGAGTTTATCGACCCTTAAATTAACGCTCTCGCAACAAAGGTGGGAAATATTTTTGAATTACAAAATATAGTGGGAGTTTTTTTTGTCATTTTATTGTTTTTTTAGAAAAACAGCCTTTAAAGTGCTTCACAGCCTATCCAATGCTTTGATGATTATTCTGCGAAGGCAACGGTGGCGATGCTCAACATCCCGATGTTAGCGGTTAATAAAGCAATGCCGCAAGCTTCCAGTGTGGCACCCGTAGTCATGACATCATCTACCAGCAGAATATGCTTGCCAGCAATCGCTTCAGGGCCTGCAATCGAAAATACCGTTTTCATGTTTTCTGCCCGGCCGTACCTCCCTTTTTTAGTTTGGGTCCCGGTGCGCTTACTTCGCAACAGGCTGGTCGTGTTTACCTGTACACCTAATACTGCGGCGATACCTTCGGCAATACACTTGCTTTGGTTGTAGCCCCTTGAGCGTTCTTTGCTGGGGTGTAAGGGGACGGGAACAACGAGGTCTATATTTTGATAAGCTATGCTCATCAGTAACTTCCCGGCAATCATATTGCCCAGCTTTATGCCGAGATCTTGTCTGCCCTTATACTTTAAACTATGAATGATGTTTTGTGTGCGGCCACCTTTTTTAAAATATAACAGCGCCATTACCGCATGACATGGCAGGCGGCCCCATAGCTGTTTTGCCGCTATATTTTCTACATGCAGGTGATGATCGGTATAAGGCAGGTGATAAAGACATTTTGTACACAGCAGTGCTTCTCCCTGGTACAAATAAGTTCCGCAGCCACAACATAGGTTGGGGAACAGAAGACCCAGCAGATCGCCTAAAATACGTTTAAACAGCATCATGCTGTCAATCTATGGTATTTTAGGTTTACGTTGGTAAAAAAGCTTTAGTTTTGTTCTTTAACAGCCAGTTGTCCGCATGCCGCATCAATGTCTTTACCACGACTGCGCCTGATATTGGTGGTAATCCCTTGATTTTTCAGGTAGCTGGAGAATGCATCGATCTTATCGCCTTCGGCATTAATGAAATCCGCGAACTGTATTGGGTTATATTCAATCAGGTTTACTTTGCAGGGCACATGTTTACAAAACTTTGCCAGTTCCATCGCATCCTCAATTTCATCATTGAAATTGTTAAATACAATGTATTCGTAGGTAACCGGATTTTTGGTTTTGGCAAAATAATATTTTAAGGATTCGGCAAGCGCTTTTAATGAATTGTGCTCATTGATGGGCATAATTTCATTTCGTTTCTTGTCGTTGGCCGCATGAAGCGATAGTGCCAGGTTAAATTTGGCGCCGTCATCTGCCAGCTTTTTAATCATTTTGGAAATTCCTGCTGTGGAAACTGTAATGCGTTTGTACGACATGTTTAAGCCATCGGGAGCAGTAATGCGTTCAATCGACTTCATGACATTGGCATAGTTCAGCAGTGGCTCGCCCATGCCCATATAAACAATATTGGTAAGGGGGGCATTGTAATTTTTCTTCGCCTGCTGATCAATTAAAACAACCTGGTCATAAATTTCATCCGCATTCAGGTTTCGTTTGCGGTCCATATAGCCAGTTGCACAAAACTTGCAGGTTAAACTGCAGCCCACCTGTGAACTTACACATGCGGTCATGCGGTCATCCATAGGAATTAAAACGCCTTCAACAATATTACCATCGTATAACCTAAACGCATTTTTAATGGTATGGTCGTTACTGAACTGCGAGTTATTTACTTCTACAACATTGATGGCATAGTTTTCATCAAGCTTGTTTCTCAGGTCTTTAGACAGATTGCTCATCTCGGTAAACGAGCGGGCAGATTTTTCCCATAACCATTGGTAAACCTGTTTCGCCCTATAGGCAGGTTCCTTCATTGCAGTAAAGTGCTGTTGAAGTTGGGAAAGGTCTAATGAACGGATATCTATTTTATTTGTTGCAGGCATTTAAATGCAAAGTTACCAAAATTTTGCAATACAGATTGTAATTGTGCTGTAAAGCTATGGTTGACTATCGTTTCGGGCTTTTGGTTTTTGCTCCTGGTGCACCAGATCTGCCATTGCCTGGCTTAACAGGTCTTTTGCTCGGGCCTCCGGCTTTAAACCAATCGTTGCTACTTGAGGAAGCACTTCTTGATTTCGCCGCGGGGGCTTTACCAAATGATTTGCCTTTTCCACCGGCAGGGCGCTCTTCCCTGCTTACAGAGGCAGCAGGCTTTTTACCCGGTCTTTTTCCAGGGGTTTTAGGCCCCGCAAATTTACCGGCAGACCTCCCCGGGGTAACGTTTTCAGAAAAATCCTCTTCCGCTTTTGCCTTAGGTTTTTTATTTACACGTTTTGGTGCAGAGGCCGCTTCCAAGGCGCTGGACTTTGCAACAAGATTAAAGATGTCAGTTTGTTCTTCTGGAGTAAGTTCACGCCATTCGCCTACAGGAATGCCTTTCAGGCTGATGTTCATGATACGTACGCGCTCCAGTTTTGTAACCTCAAACCCAAAATGTTCACACATTCTTCTGATCTGTCGGTTAAGGCCCTGGATTAATATAATGCGAAATACAAAAGTACTTTCCTGTTGTACCTTGCATTTTTTTGTCATTACGCCCAATACAGGAACACCCTTGGCCATGCCGGTCAGGAAAGCTTCGGTAACCGGTTTATTTACTGTAACCACATATTCTTTTTCATGGTTATTTCCTGCACGAAGGATTTTATTTACCAGGTCGCCATTGTTAGTCAGAAAAATTAAGCCCTGCGAATCTTTATCCAACCGTCCGATAGGGAATACCCTTTCGCTATGGTTTACATGGTCAACAATATTTCCTTTAACACCTGCTTCGGTAGTACTGGTAATCCCTACAGGCTTGTTATATGCAATTAGAATAGAGTTGTCGACTTCTTTTGGGTCAATAGTTTGTCCGTTCACAGTAACTATGTCGCCAAAAAACACCTTGTCACCTACCTTGGCTTTTTTGCCATTGATAAATACATTTCCTTGCTCAATATATCTGTCGGCCGCTCTTCTTGAGCATAAGCCGCTTTCACTTATGTATTTATTTAACCGTGTGGTAGAATCAGACATGGGTATGGGTATAAATTGAAATTATTTACAAAGAAAGTTAAAAATAACCATTCTTTTCGGAGTCTGGCATCTTTTTCAGAAAAGAAAAAGTGCCTATGTCTCCTCAAAGAAGGTGATTTTTATGCTTACATTTCATCGGCACTAGGGCCGTAGCTACCCGGAATTGGAATGTCTAATAGTCTCAAACACACACCTAGTTGTGCCCGGTGATGTACGGTCTGATTTAAGCTCATGCGGATTACATCGGCTTTAGGCTCTACACTGTAAACCTGCTTTCCGTTTCTTAATGTCCAGTCTTTATCCAGTACTTCCTCATACTTTTCGGTAAGGTGACTGCGCCCGTCCTGCAATGATCTTTCGAAATAAGCCAGCAGTTCTTCAGTGGTGTTTACATCTTCCTGCTGATAAGGATTGTCGGCAAAATCAAGCTCATCAGTCGTTAGCGCCATTGTAACCCAGGAAGGAAGTTCAGCAATATGGGTAGCCAGTCTTTTTATCGTCATGCTTTTGGGATGTGGCTGCCAGTCAAATTTATCGTTTGGGATCCTTTCCAGCATTTTACGGGTAGTGATTGCGGCCTCGTCCATTTCTTTAAGGAACATTTTAATTCTGCTCATGATATTGTGTTTTTAAATGTTTGGATTAATAACACAAATTAAAGAAGGGGCGGTGACAACCCTATGGCAGTCTGTTTTTAAAATTATAGAAATATTGAGTTCAAGGTATCTTAACCGTAAAGTAACATAAGCGTTACAATTGCTGCGGGTTTGCTGTAAAACTTAAGGGAGGCTTAATGTGTGAGGAGTTTAGAATTAATGTACATTGTTTAGTATTGCTAACAAATAAAAACTTTGTAAATCTATTATTTGTTCAAGTATGAAAACAATTTTACGATTAAAAAAACTGGTGCTCATCTGCCTGTTTAGCATTATTGGGATTCAAGCGGCCTGGTCCCAAAGTAACTATACAGGAACCATTACCGATGAAAAGCAACTTCCGGTTCCGGGTGTAAGCGTGATGGTTAAAGGCAGTAAGAACGGCACAAAAACCAATGCATCTGGTAATTTTACTATTATGGCAAGCTCCGGCGATGCGTTGGTGATCAGGTCCATTGGTTACATCAGCCTGGAACTTACTTTAACGGCAGAGAAAAGCTTGAAACTGATCATGAAAGCCGATGAGCAATCACTCAATGAAGTAGTGGTAACGGCATTGGGCATTAAAAAGGAGAAAAAGAACCTGGGGTACGCCATACAAGAGGTAAAAGGTGAAGAATTGGTAAAGGCCCGCGAGGCCAATCCTTTAAATTCGCTGGTTGGAAAGGTCGCTGGTTTACAGGTTGGTATTTCTCCCGAATTAATGGGGCGTCCGTTATTGTATTTGCGCGGAGACCGCTTAAACCTGATTGTGGTTGATGGGATCCCGATCAGTTCGGATACCTATAACATCAGTCCCGATGATATAGAAACCTATACCATATTAAAGGGACCGGCCGCGGCGGCCCTTTATGGTTATCAGGCATTAAACGGGGCGATTTTGATCACTACCAAAAAAGGCAAGGCCAATGCAAAAGGATTTGCTGTAGATTTCAATTCAAGTACCCAGTTTAACAGCGGCTTTATTGCCCTGCCTAAAACGCAGGATGAATATGGTGCCGGTTCAAATAGCAGCTATGCTTTCGTTGATGGTAAAGGTGGGGGTGTTAACGATGCCGATTATGATATATGGGGACCTCGTTTCGAAGGGCAGCTCATCCCTCAGTATGACAGCCCTGTAGTTAACGGTGTAAGACAGGCTACGCCCTGGACCGCAAGGGGTAAGGATAATTTAGCACGTTTTATCCAAACAGGTATTTTATCTACCAATAACCTTGCCTTTTCTTCGGCCACAGATAAATATAACCTTCGTGTTTCTGCATCAAATACCTACCAAAGAGGTATTGTTCCGAACACTGACCTGAATACGGCAAACTTTAACATCCTGGGCGGTTATAACTTATCGTCTAAACTGAAATTTGAGGCCTCTTTAAATTATAGCCGTCAAACTACAGACAATATTCCGGATGTAAATTATGGTCCGAATAGTGTGGTATATAATATAACAGTCTGGGGCGGGGCCGATTGGGACATAGCTGATATGCGTGATTACTGGCAGCCAGGAAAAGTTGGTTTACAATCTAAATACGCAGAATATCAACGTTACCATAATCCTTATTTCATGTCGTACGAATGGTTGCGTGGTCAAAAGAAGAACGATATTTATGGAACAGCGACACTGACTTATCACATTACCAACGAGCTGGAAGCTTCAGCACGTACCCAAATTACTACTTACGATCTTTTCCGTTCGGAGAAAATGCCTTTTTCAGCACATCCCTACGGAAGGGAAGCTGGCCTTGGTGACTACAGGGAAGACAAACGTTCACAATTTGAGAACAATACACAACTATTGCTGAAATACAACAAAGAATCTATAGGCAACTTTTTAGGCATCAATGCCTTATTGGGAGGAAACGCGCGTTCATTTGCATACAATTCTGGCTTTACCACTACTGATTATTTAAATGTGCCGAATGTATACAATTTTTCGAACTCCCTTAATCCGGTAAAGGCGTTTAACTTCAGATCGAACATGTTGGTGCTGAGTGCTTTTTATTCTGTCGATTTTTCTTTAAGCAAATATGCTACGGTATCAACTACCGGCCGTATCGACAAAAATTCATCACTTCCTCCGGGAAATAACTCAGCCTTTTATCCTTCTGTATCGTTAAGTACAGTATTGAGTGATTACATCAAGCTTCCTTCTTTTATTTCGTTTTCAAAACTGCGTGCTTCTTTTGCTAACGTAAAAGATCCTGGTTTAGGGACCACTGATTTTATTGGAGCTACCCCATTGCAGAGCTATCCTGTAGGTTATGGTACTGATTACTTATCCCCGTATGGTGGCCCTTCTTACGAATACCTGTCAAGTGTTTACAAAATATCCCCTGTTTATAACAACCAGCTTGCTGCGGTTTACACTGACAACCTTATTGATTTTGCTTCCATCAAACCCCAAAGCCGTACAAATTTTGAAGCGGGTGTGGACCTCAAATTCCTGAAAAATAGAATAGGCATCGATGCTACCTATTTCAGCTATGTAGATGGACCTAAACTATACAACAGTTTAATTTCACCAACAACAGGCTATAAAACTAATACCATCAATGCGATAAAAACCCGGAAAAATGGGTTTGAGATTTCACTTTCAGGTTCACCAATTGTTAATCCAGACGGTTTGAACTGGGATGTTCAGGCTAACTGGTCAACCTTTAAGCAGGTTTATGATGAGTTAGTTCCGGGCCAACAGGTGATTGATCAATTTTTCCGCGCAGGTGACCGTACGGATAAAATCTATGGATCTGCCCTGGCGAAAAGTCCGGATGGCAAGGTGATACATAATGCCAGTGGTACGCCAATTATTTTACCGGTTAAGCAGTTTTTGGGTAATGCTTCGCCAGACTGGGTTTGGGGACTGAACAATCGCTTCAATTATAAGAACTTTGGCCTGAGCTTCCAGTTGGACGGAAAGGTTGGCGGTGTGATGCAGGACTATGTGCGCCTAAAAACCTTTCAGGGTGGCCGCCATATAGAAACTACCCAGGGCAAAATGGGTGCCGCCCGCCTGGCCGATTATATTGCCGTGCGCGATAAAACGCCTGGTTACACAGGTACATGGGTAGGCGACGGTGTAGTGGTTTCTAATGGACAAGCTATTAATTTTGATCCGGTTACGGGTGTTATTGCCAATTATTCTCAACTCACATTTGCACCCAACACCACACCGCAAAAATTACAAAGCTATATTGGTGTATTTTATGGAGGGGCCATGGAAAATACAATGATGAGCCGTACCTATGCTAAATTGCGTGAGGTGACATTAAGTTACACCCTTCCATCGCAATGGTTGCAAAAAAGCTTCATCAAAAAGGCCAGTATTACCGTTGTTGGCCGAAACCTGCTCTACTTTATTAACTCAAAATACAACGATGTAGACGTTGACCAGTATTCAGGTACGGAAAGTGGTTCAGGCTTGCAAACCCCCACAACACGCAGTTATGGTATCAATCTGAACGTTAGTTTTTAATATTAAAAGCACACAACATCATGAAAAAATTATTATATGTTTTACTCCCTGTTTTTTTGCTGGTTTTAACTATTGGATGCAAAAAGCAATTCGAGGAGAATTTCAAAAATCCCAATCAATCTGAACAGGTACCGCCCAACCTTATTTTGTTGGGTGTGTTAAATAATATGCACGAAGCACCATTTAGTGATGCTGAACGTTGGGCGCAATATACGGCCTGTAATTATTTCTATTACGGTAACAACAGATACGATTGGGGCGGGGCACCTGGCTGGGAAGGTAACTACATCGCGCTTAAAAATGCAGTTAAAATGGAAGAAGAGGCCAGTCGCAATACCGGAAACAAGGGTTACCTTGCCCTGGCCAAATTTTTAAAAGCCTACTTCTTTACCCGGATCAGTTTGCAAACCGGAGATGTGCCCATGACAGAGGCACTTCAGGGATTGGCCAAAGCTACACCTAAGTATGACAGTCAGAAGGCCGTTTTTAAACAGGCTTTAACATGGCTGGAAGAAACCAACACAGAATTGGCAACACTGAACCAGTCGGGTGGAGAAACCATTCAGGGCGATATCTATCTGAAGAATGATCTTAAACAATGGCAGAAAGCAGTAAATACTTTCCGCTTACGGCTGTTAATACACCTCAGTAAAAAAGTGGATGATGCCGATCTTCAGGTTAAGCAGCAGTTCGCGGCTATTTTAGGCAACCCGACAAAATATCCTCTAATGGAGGGCATGGGTGATAACGTGCAGTTTATTTACAATGACGCCTTTAACAAATACCCTAACAATAAGGATAATTTTGGTAATGATGCTTTGCGTTACAATATGGCGGCTACGTATATCGGGACTTTAACTACGTTAAAAGATCCGCGGGTTTTCATTGTTGCAGAGCCAGCGCGTGGCGTAGCTGAGAAAAACGGCTATGCGCTTACTGATTTCCGCAGTTTTGTTGGCGCCAGTTCCGGCGAAGATCAGGCTATCATGTCTGACAAGGCACAGGCCGGGCAATATTCTTTCATCAACAGGTATCGTTATTACAATGGTTATCAGGCACAGCCTACTTTTATTATCGGTTATCCCGAAATGTGTTTTAGTATAGCCGAAGGTATTAACCGTGGCTGGGCCAGTGGCGATGCGGAAAGCTGGTATAGAAAGGGTATAGCGGCTTCCATCTCTTTTTATGGGTTAAAGGATGGCGATAACACGGTTACCTTCCTGAAAAAGGATGGCAAGCTTGGAGAATATGAAAACTATACGATTACTTATAATTTTGTTGATTATTACAATCAGGCCAGTGTTAAATACCTGGGCAACAATAGTAACGGCTTAAATCAGATCCTGACCCAGAAGTATTTGGCTTTTGGCCGTAACTCTGGTTTTGAGGCTTATTATCAGTTCCGTCGTACAGGCGTGCCAACTTTCCTTACCGGCCCCGGTACCGGAAACAGTAGCCGTATTCCCCGCCGTTTCCAATACCCCACTATTGAGCGTACAGCAAATGGTAGTAACCTGCAGGATGCGATTGCCAGCCAGTATAATGGCAGTGATGATATCAACTTAGACCCCTGGATTGTTAAATAACCCGGGACCTGATTGACAGCTTCAACAGCCCAATAGACCTGTGTCTATTGGGCTGTTGAAGTTCTTAATGATCTACAGGCAGCAACTTCATGTATTCATTTAATGCCATGTGAGCTGTTTTACGGTAAGGCATTTCAAGGTTTCGTACTTTTATGATTCGGGAAACCCTAAAGTCACGGTATTCATTGCGTAAATGGCACCAGCCAATAAGGTGCCAGTTGTAGGCATAGAATACGAGCCCGATGGCTTCAACTTCGCGTTTGCTACTTTCTTTATTCTGGTTCTGGTAGTCGATCTCAATGATGTACTTGCTGGAAATGGCATTCTGCAGATCTGCCAGGTGATCAAACTCCTCATTGAGCCATTCATGGTTCAGTTGAAATTTGATACTTTCATTAAGTATTTCCAATTTTTCTTTCTGGGCATGCTTTAATACCGCTTTTACCTTGTTAAGTGCCGAAGTGTAATTGGTGAAGATCGATTTATCCGCAAAACGTGATACCAGTCGCTCCATGATCAGTAAAGCATTTGCTTCATCTGAAGAAAAAGAAACGGGTGGCAGGAAATATCCCTGGACAATATAATATCCTTTGGGCTGTTCGAAGCTTATCGGCACACCTTGTTCCAGTAAAGCCTTGATATCACGATAAACCGTTCGGGTACTAATTTGAAATTGATCCGCGATTTTATCCGCAGAAATATATTTCTTCGTTTGTAATAATAATAGTATTCCAAAAAGGCGGTCTATCCGGTTCATAAGTTGTTCTCCCTACAAATATAATTGATCTGTCAATAAAATATATCAGCTTCCCATTTTAAGTTATATTGTTTGCAGGCCTGGTCTGTATAGTAGTTTTTAGATGGAAAAATCTTTTATTTGCGTATGATTTCTCATATTTCAGCGACTTACGTATATCCTGTAACCGGTCCGGCTATAAAGAACGGCGTACTTGCAATTGACCCAAAGGGAAAGATTAAGGGGGTTTATACAGAGCAGGAGGCAAAAGATATGCAGATTGCCGCTATTACATATCACGAAGGGCTATTGGTCCCAGGATTTGTAAATACCCATTGCCATCTGGAATTATCCAATCTAAGGGGGCAGATACCAAAAAGAACAGGCTTACCTGAATTTGTAAAGTCGGTCATTAAATCAAGGACTTCGGATGAGTATGAGCTGAACCTTGCGATGTTAAGTGCAGATATTGAGATGCATGAGAACGGGATTGTAGCTGTTGGCGACATTTCAAATCAGCTGATCTCGAAATCTATAAAAGTTAACTCCCCGGTTTATTATTTTACGTTTTTAGAGATCATGGGTTTTAACCCCGCCACAGCGAAGGAAGCGATGCAGCGGGCAAAGCAGTTTAAGGCGGAGCTTGATCCTTTGCGGGTGTCTATCGTGGCACATGCACCCTATTCTGTATCCGGGAAGCTATTTGGGGAACTTAATAAATACGCGGACTTTCAGGACGGGCCTTTTAGCATTCATAACCAGGAGACAGCGGATGAGAATGCTTTTTTCGAGCAGAAAACCGGAGGTTTTTTAGATCTTTTTAAATTCCTTGGGCAGGACATCAGTTTCTATCAGCCTTCAGGTAAAACATCATTGCAGACCTATCTGCCCCTTTTATCGCCCAAATTGAAGACCTTGCTGGTTCATAATACCTATACTTCGGCAGAAGATATGGCTTATGCTAAAAGTATCCATCAAAATTTGTACTGGTGTTTATGTCCACATGCAAATTTGTATATAGAGAATATGCTACCTGATGTAAATGCGATGCGGAAGGAAAACTTAAGGATTACATTGGGAACAGATAGTTTGGCCAGCAATGATGGACTTAGTATTTTGTCGGAGATGAACCTATTACAAGAACGCTTTAATGTGCCGACAGAAGAATTATTGAAATGGGCAACATTTAACGGTGCGGAATTTTTGGAAATTGAAAGTCGTTTCGGCAGCTTTGAACCGGGTAAGCAGCCGGGCATAAACCTGGTTGATTTTACAGAACAGAATGGTGAAGTTGTGCTGGGAGAGACGGTGAAGCGTTTATTTTAACGGATAATGGTTTTTAGAACAATATGGCAAATAAGATTACAGCACTATTTGGAATAAAATATCCCATTGTACAAGCGGGAATGGTTTGGTGTAGTGGCTGGCGACTGGCATCGGCGGTTGCCAATGCAGGCGGTTTAGGTATTGTTGGTGCGGGATCCATGTATCCCGAGGTTTTACGTGAACACATCAGGAAATGTAAAGTGGCCACTGTCCATCCTTTTGCCGTAAATGTACCTTTGTTATATCCGAATGTACAGGAGATTATGGGGATCATTGTTGAAGAGGGGGTTAAAATTGTATTCACCTCTGCGGGCAATCCTGCTACATGGACCAGCTTTTTAAAAGAGAATGGAATTACCGTTGTTCATGTAATTGCCAATACAAAATTTGCAATTAAGGCTGAAAGTTGCGGCGTAGATGCTGTTGTGGCGGAAGGCTTTGAAGCCGGGGGGCACAACGGGAGAGAAGAAACGACTACTATGTGCCTGGTCCCGATGGTGAGGGAAGCGGTTAAAATACCTGTTATTGCTGCGGGGGGGATTGGTGCCGGGGCTGCGATGCTTGCGGCTTTTGCTTTGGGTGCTGATGGTGTTCAGGTTGGTTCTGCCTTTGCCGTAGCAGAAGAATCATCTGCACACCCGCTATTTAAAAACCGGATTATACAATCGGGAGAAGGAGATACGAAATTGAGCATGAAAAAGCTGGTGCCGGTACGCTTACTTAAAAACGAATTTGCCGATGTGATTGCCCAGGCGGAAGCAGAAGGTGCCGACGCCGACAGGCTTGTAAGAATTTTAGGTCGTGCCCGGGCTAAATTAGGTATGTTTGAGGGCGATATGGAGCAGGGAGAATTGGAAATAGGACAGGTTTCGGCCATGTTGAAAGCCATAAAGCCTGCAGCAGTGATATTGAATGATATTTGGGAGGGGTTTTTGATAGAAAAAGAACGTATTTCGACCATCAAATTCTGATTTTAAAAATAAAAATGGAAATAAAACATATAAATATTAAAGTTACCGGTAAGGTACAAGGGGTGTCGTTCAGGGCTGTAACCAAAGTGGTGGCTGATCAGATGGGTGTTAGAGGAATGATCAGGAATGAAAAAGATGGTAGTGTTTATATGGAAGCCGAAGGTGACGATACCTTGTTGGAAGTTTTCATAGACTGGTGCAATGAGGGGACTGACCGTGCGAAAATTGAAAATGTGGAGGTTACGCCTGGGGAACTGAAGCATTATCAGAATTTTGAAATCATCAAAAAGTAGATGTCGGTATTAAAAAAGTTTTTGGGGCAAACAGCTGTTTACGGTTTCAGTACCGTAATTTCAAGGCTATTTAATTTTATCCTTACCCCGCTATTTACCAAGGCATATCCTACGGCAACATTTGGCATTTTCACTAAAATGTATGCTTATGCGTCATTGATCAATGCTGTCCTGGCATTTGGTATGGAAAGTACCTATTTCAGGTACCTGAACAAACATGAAGATAAGAAGCAGGAAGTATACAACAATTCATTTTTATGTATTGCATTTATTTCGGTACTGTTTCTAATCACCGGATTGGTATTTGTAAATCCTATAGCAGGATATTTAACTACTGACGTAGCCCAGTTGACGGATTACAGACATTATGTACAATATTTTATAGGGATTTTATTTGTAGATGCGATCTGCGTAATTCCCTTCGCGAAATTGAGGGCGGAAGACCGTGCGGTTAAATACAGTGTTGTTAAATTTCTGAATATCGGATTTTTTGTGGGGCTGAACTTGTTCTTCATTTATGCCGTGCCCGCCATTATTAAACATCAATGGCCGATGGCCGAATGGATGGCTTCATGGTACCGCACAAAATGGGTAGGTTATGTGTTTATCTCTAACCTGGTGGCTAGTTTGGTTACCTTGCTGATGTTACTTCCGGAGTTTTTAAAATTGCAATTGAAGTTTGATAAGGAGCTTTTTGCAAAGATGTTTTCTTATTCATGGCCAATATTGGTGGCCAATCTTTCCTTTATTGTGAACGAGAACCTGGATAAAATAGTGCTGAGTGAATTGTTGCCAAAGGAGGTTGCTGATGCCCAGGTGGGTATATATGGCGCTGTTTGTAAGATCGCTATATTTATGAGTATTTTTATTACGGCCTTCAGGCTTGGTGCTGAACCGTTCTTTTTCAGCTATGCTAAAAATGCAAATGCCAAGAAGACCTACGCCATGATTTTGCACTATTTCGTGGTTGCACTTGCTTTGCTCTTTGTAGCATTGGTGGCCAATATTGAGATCCTGAAGTATTTCATCAGCAGGGATGCCGCTCATATCGCCGACTACTGGGTAGGCTTGCCTGCGGTGCCTTATCTGTTGTTTGGCTATGTATGTCTGGGTATTTATATGAACTTGTCTATTTGGTACCGTTTGTCGGATCAAACACGATTTGGTTTATACATTTCAATCGTTGGCGCCGTTATTACTATAGTGATGAACTTTGTGCTGATTCCAAAATATAGTTATATGGGTTCTGCCTGGGTATCTATGCTGGCGTACTTTGTGATGATGGTTATTTCGTATGTGCTAGGTCAAAAATATTACCCGATACCTTATGACCTGAAAAGAATTTTGTCTTATCTGGTGGTCTCGGTTGTGTTGGTCGTACTTTCTTTCTGGGTATTTGACAGAAATATATATATAGGAAATGCCATGCTCCTGGCATTTTTTGCAGGAGTTGTTTATTTTGAAAAAGACCAGCTTAAATTGATATTGAAGAAGAAATAAATTTTTAAAATGAATATAAATATTATCAATAAATCGGCACATGCCTTGCCACAGTATGAAACAGCACATGCTGCGGGAATGGATTTGCGTGCTGCTATAGAAACTGAGATTACCATTAAACCTTTGGAGCGTGTACTTGTTCCAACAGGTTTATATATTGAACTTCCGGTAGGATACGAAGCACAAATTCGTCCGCGTAGTGGTTTGGCGTATAAACATGGCATCAGCATCGTCAATGCACCTGGTACTATTGACGCAGATTACCGCGGAGAGATTAAGGTGTTGCTGGTAAACCTGTCTGATACGGACTTTGTGGTAAAGGATGGCGAAAGAATTGCGCAAATGGTGGTTGCGAAGCATGAAACCGTTGAATGGAACCCGGTTGAGGAACTGAATGAAACTGCTCGTGGTGAAGGTGGCTACGGACATACAGGTAAATAAGCTTATTGCTAAATAGATGAAGAAGTGTAAAGTGTTTTTAATGGTGTTGCTGGGCTATGTGCCGGTGCTTTTTGCGCAGAAACCTGTGGTTCCGGCGGCCGATACCGCCATGATAAAAACACTCTTTTTTGCTGGCTTACGTGAGAAATTAAATGAGGACTATAGCAAGGCAAATGAAGTTTTTAATAAAATTCTGGTGCTGGACCCCAATAACGCTGCCGTATACTATGAAATCGCTGTTGTAAATTACAGGCAAAATAACCTGCTTGATGCGGAGATGGCGATTAAAAAAGCCACAACTTTGGAGGTGAACAATACATGGTACTGGATGATGATGGCCGAGCTGTATAAGCGAAAAGGTGATATGGATGCCATGACCGTAGCTTTGAACCAGCTGATCAGGTTATCTCCGGACCGTGCGGAATATTACTTTGACAGATCTAACGCCTATTTATTAGCAGGCAAAATTGCCGATGCGATGCGGGGTTATGACGAGTTAGAAAAAAGATTTGGTGCCTCTGATGAATTGGCCAGGGCCAGAAGACGTGTGACTTCGGGCGATCGGTTAGATGTTTCTGCGGAAAAGGGCAATGGCGATCACGCAAAGAAGGAACAGGTGGAACCAAGTGCCGATGAGCAAAAGATGCTTGTCGCTGAAAGTTTATATAAAAAAGGTGATCTGAAAGGAGCGCTCGCACAATTTATGTCCGTATTGGAAAGTGACGAACAGCCTTATAAGGCCTGGGAGCAGGCATTAAATATTCAGTTGCTTTTAAAACAATACAAAGATGTAATTAAAACTGCGGAGGGAGCGTTATCTATTTACCCTAATCAGGCCATTTTATACTATTTCATGGCTTTGGCCCAACATCAGGAACACCAGAGTGCCGATGCGTTAACCAACGTCAAATCTGCGTTGCAGCTGGATGCGGAGAATGGCATTTACCTGGAACTATATGGGGATATCTTGTTTTTGAATGGCAATAAGGAGCTGGCGTTAACACAATGGAAGAAGGCGAAGGTAGCGGGTAATGGTTCAGAAAAACTAAATAAAAAGATCAATGAACGGAAATATTTGGAATAATTTATTGCTGGCAAGTCTGCTCTCTACCACGTTGCTGGCCTGTAAAACCAGGAAAGCTGCCGTTGTTGTTCCCCCCCCGGCAGTTGTAAACGAGTTGAGCAAAAAGAAAGCGGCGAATGTTGAATTGCTGAAGTCTAAGGATTTAGTTTTTAACACTTTGTCGGTGAAGGCCAAAGCGAAAATAGATTTTGGCGGTAACAAGAACAATGTTACGATGAACATCAGGATGGAAAAGGGGCGCCGGATTTGGGTTAGTATTACAGCATTGGCCGGTATTGAAGTAGCCAGGGCATTGATTACTCCTGATAGCATTAAAGTGAGGAACAATTTTCAGTCCGTATATTTAAAAAAGCCGTTCAGTTACCTGCACCGTTATGCGAATAAGCAGATTAGTTTTTACTGGCTTGAGTCTATTTTATCGGGGAATACCATTGCAGACTTTGTAAATGAAGATGGCAGGATTGAAGATACGAATGGACTGTGGGTATTGGAAGGTGAAAAAGAAAACCTTGCTTATAAAGTATTTTTCGATGCCTTGATGAAGGTGAGCCAGAATACGATCAATGATGTGAATGCCGGGCAGGCCCTAAAAGTAGCCTATCCCGGGGCTTATCAGGATATGGGAGGTGTATTGTTCCCTAAGGGTGTAACGATAAGCTCGATGGCGGGAGTTAAAAATGTAAACCTTGAACTTGAATATTCCAGTGCGGAGCGCAATGTTCCCCTTGAATTTCCGTTTAGTGTTCCTGGTAAGTATGAAGTAATAAACTGATTTTTTTTATACTTTTGACCCGATGAAGCTAAGTAAATTTCTTTTCCTCCTGCTATTTGTATTATCCGCATCAGTTGCATTTGCCCAAAGCAGCGCGGAGCTTAAAAGAAAAAAAGAGGCTATACAAAGAGAAATTGAGCTGTTGCAGCGAAATTTGAACAAGACTGCCAATAATAAAAAGCTAACGCTGGGTCAGATCAATGCGTTAAATACTAAAATTAGCTTAATGCAAAGCAAGATCACCGTCATTAACTCGGAGATCAAAAACTTAGACAACCAGATCCACGAAAATACCAATACGGTAATCAATTTGAAAGGTCAGCTGGGGCAGCTGAAAAAAGAATACGGGGCGATGATCAGGTTTGCGCAGCGCAATAAGAATGCCTACGATAAGATGATGTTTATTTTTGCGGCGAAGGATTTTAACCAGGCCTACAAGCGGATTAAGTATTTGCAGCAATTTGGACAGTACCGTAAAAAGCAGGCCGGATATATTCAGGGAACGCAGAAAGATTTAAACTATAAAATTGTTGTTCTGGATAAGAACCTGAAGGAGAAGAGTAATCTTTTGCATGAGCAGGAGAACGAGAAGGATAAGCTGGGGAAAAACAAGAATGAGCAGTCTGCGGTGTTGAATAAATACAGCAAGCAGGAAAAGCAGTTCCGTCAGGATATTGCGACAAGGAAAAAGCAGCAGGCACAGCTTGACAGAAGTATCCGTGCAGCGATTGTACGTGAGATTGAGCTGGAACGCAAGCGTGCGGAAGAAGCTGCCAGGATAGCCGCCGCAAAGGCAAAGGCCGCCGCTGAAGCTGCCGCCGCAAAAGCAAGAGCGGAAAATAAACCCGCACCGGCTGCGCCGGCCCCTGTTGCAAAACCAAAAGCGAATAGCAGTGGTTATCTGGCCGCCACACCAGAAGCAGCGAGATTGTCTGCGGCCTTTGAAAGTAACCGGGGTTCTTTGCCCTGGCCGGTAGCCTCTGGTTCTATTACAGAGAGCTTCGGAAAGCATAAGGAAGGCCAGGCGAGTTATGACAATGCCGGGGTAACCATACAAACTGCTGAAGGTGCCGGCGTGAGAGCTGTATTTAACGGAAAAGTAAGTAAAGTTGGGAATGCGCTGGGCAGATATTATGTGTTGATTAAGCATGGACAGTTCTTTACAGTATACCAGAATTTGAGGTCGGTAAGTGTAAGCGCAGGAGATGATGTAAGTACAAAACAGAATATCGGAACGGTAGCTTCTTCGGGTGATATCCCCGAATTGCAGTTCCAGATTTACAGAGGTGCGGTTGCGCAAAATCCTGCTTCGTGGATCGCTAAATAAACTATTGCGATTAATTGTTTATATTTGTTTTAAAGAAGTAAAAATAGAGATTAAGATGTATACAGGCACGTTAACTGAATTCTTAAATATGGGTGGTGGCGAGATAATGTTGATCCTTGCCGTAGTACTTTTGTTATTTGGAGGTAAAAAATTGCCCGAATTGGCACGGGGACTTGGAAAAGGTCTGAGAGATTTTAAGGATGCATCAGAAGGCGTCAAGCGTGAAATCCATAGAAACATTAATTCCGTAGGTATTACCGATGAGATTAATGATTTCAAATCAACACTTAATGGTGAAGACGTGAACAAGCCACATAATTATGATTATAAGCCCGGAGAAAATTCGTACGGCGGTAGTAGCTATGAGGGAGGATCAGAATATACGGGTGATGAAGCTGCCCACTATAATAGCGATGCGGCTGAAAAAACAGCAGATGTAAATCATACAGATAAAGCTGAGAGCGTTGAGCACATTGACCATACGGCCGGCACTGCTCACGTTGATCACAAAGAACACACAAAAATAGAAACAGATAAAACTAAACTTTAACTATAATATCATGTTTAACACAACAATATTAGCTTTTGGACTAGGTGGCGGAGAAATTGCAGTCATTGTAGTAATTGTATTGCTACTTTTCGGCGGTAAAAAAATCCCTGAATTAATGCGTGGTCTGGGCAAAGGAATTAAAGAATTTAAAGATGGCAAGGATGGTGCTGATGATACTGTTGAACAGAACCAAAGCAACCCTAACAAACCATTATAGGTTTACGAACCCGATTTTTAATTTAATGAATTCTTGATTTTGAAGAAGTATAACTCCTTAAAAGAGATACAAACTCTTATTGGGCAAAAAGAGCTCAGTTTGCCAGGGTTATTAGATCATTATTTTAAGCAAATAGAAAAACATAAACACCTCAATGCGTTTAATGAGGTGTTTTTTTATTCTGCGGACCTTCAGGCTAAGCTTGTACAGGAAAAAATAGATGCCGGAACGGCTGGTAAACTGGCAGGAATGGTGATTGGAATAAAGGATAATATCTGCTATAAAGACCACCAGGTAACCGCCTCCTCTAAAATGCTGGAAGGTTTTATTTCCCCATATTCGTCTACCGTTGTAGAAAGGTTGATCAGTGAAGATGCTGTAATTATAGGCAGGCTTAACTGTGATGAATTTGCTATGGGCGGATCTAATGAAACGTCTTATTACGGTCCGGTTAAAAATGCGGCCGATCATGAAAAGGTAGCCGGTGGCTCATCCGGCGGCTCAGCTGTAGCCGTACAGGCAGATTTATGCTTGTCTGCCCTGGGTACTGATACTGGCGGTTCGGTAAGACAACCAGCTGCATTTTGCGGCTGTATCGGGTTAAAGCCAACTTATGGTAGGATTTCGAGATACGGTGTGATCGCATATGCTTCGTCATTTGATCAGGTAGGTACTATAACTTCTTCGGTAAGTGATGCTGCGGTTCTTTTGGAAGTATTGGCAGGGGCAGATGATCATGACAGTACCGTTTCCAGGCATGCTGTTCCTGATTATTTAAGCGGACTTAAAAATACGGCACCTAAAAAGATCGCTGTTTTGAAGGAAACTTTAGAAAGCGAAGCGGTGGATGCGGATATAAAAGACTCGATATTACAAGCTATTGAAGCGTTTAAAGAACAGGGACATACTGTAGAATATGTTTCTTTTGATCTGCTGGACTACCTGGTGCCTGCCTATTATGTATTGACGACTGCTGAAGCTTCATCTAATTTATCCAGATACGATGGTGTACATTATGGTCACCGTAATCTGGAAGCCCTTAGTTTAAACGAGCTTTATAAAAAATCAAGGGCCGAAGGTTTTGGAGAAGAAGTAAAACGTCGTATTTTACTGGGAACATTTGTTTTGAGTGCGGGATATTACGATGCTTATTATCAGAAAGCACAGCAGGTGAGAAGATTGATCAGGGAGAAGATGGAAGAAATGCTGAGTAGTTTTGATGTCGTGATTAGTCCGGTAACACCTACACCAGCGTTTAAAATCGGGGAAAACATTGATGATCCCCTGGTGATGTATATGGCCGATATATTTACAGTTCTGGCATCCTTAACAGGGATTCCGGCAATTGCTATTCCCTTGGGCAATAATAGCATAGGTTTACCGTTAAGTATACAGTTAATGGCGCGTCATTTTGGGGAGCAGGAACTTTTATCGTTGTCCCATGCTTTTTTAAACGAAAAAACGTTGACCTTTAACAACCAGGCAAACTAAACCATCACCGCTTTTAATTACTGCCTGAAATAGATTTTATTTAACCGATAAAAAGGAAATAATACGCCTATGAAGATCATAGTATGCTTTGTATCCGCTTGCTTTTTGGCCCTAACAAGTCACTCTGCGGCTGCGCAACAACAGCAAAAGCTGGCATTAACCGACACAACAAGTGTACCTGTTTTAGACGAGGGACCTACTTTTCACAACCATAATTACATTTATAAGAGCAGACTGGATTCTATTCAGAAAATGGTACCGCTCAGTTATAATGAGTTTGTGCAAAATTATATTGACATCTATGCCGGTCGGAAGGACATGATGGGTAAAATGCTGGGTCTTTCAGGTTATTACTTTCCTATTTTTGAAAAGGCCCTTAAAAGTTATAATATCCCTGAGGAGATTAAATACCTGCCGATTATTGAATCGTCGATGAACCCGCATGCGGTGTCGAGGGTTGGTGCCACAGGATTATGGCAGTTTATGTTTGCCACGGCAAAAGACTACGGACTGCACATGGATAACTTTGTGGACGAGCGTAAAGATCCGATCCAGGCGAGCTATGCGGCTGCGGCCTATTTCAGGGATGCTTATGAGGAGCTTGGCGACTGGCTGCTGGCGATTGCGGCATACAACTGCGGTATGGGCAATGTAAACCGGGCGATAGCAAAGGCCGATTCAAGGGATTTCTGGGAAATCAGACGCTTCCTTCCTATGGAAACGCGTAATTATGTGCCGGCATTTATTGCGGCGGTATATGTGATGAACTATTCAGGTAGCCATCAGATCAAGGTACAAAAATCCCCTTTTCTAAAAAGTACAGATACAGTACAGGTAAACCGTTTTGTCTCGCTACCCTCGTTGGCCGAAGCCATGAATATAGATGTTGAAGAGCTGTGGGGCTTAAATCCTTCCTATAAGAAGAAAATTGTAAATGGCACAATGGAATCACCTAAACGGGTGATTTTACCAAAGGTAGACCTGGCAAGTTTTTCAAAGGTGTACCATTTGCTGAACGAAGAGGACCTGGAAATGGATAGGCATATTGTACTGGCCTCTAATGACGGACGGATAAAGCGTAAGCCTAAAACTGTTGCCAGCAAATCATCCGTTACCTATCATAAGGTTAGCGCGGGGCAGAACCTGAGTACGATCGCAAACAAATATAATGTTGAAGTACAGGACCTGAAGGTCTGGAATAACCTGAAAGGATCGTCAATTGTACCGGGGCAGCGGCTTAAGATTTATCATAATTTTGAAGGAAAGCGTACCACTGGCCAGATAAGAGGATAATTATAAGTATCTTTTTTATTTAGGGCTTATCAAAAGAATTGTAACTTTGGCCCCTTACATATAGATCATTTTATGAGTAAGATTAATAGGAAGCAGGACGCTTTAGATTACCACTCGCAAGGGCGGCCGGGGAAAATACAGGTTATACCTACCAAACCAACAAACTCCCAAAGGGACCTGGCGCTTGCTTATTCACCTGGCGTTGCCGAGCCATGTTTAAAGATAGCCGAAAATACAGAAGACGTTTATAAATATACCGCTAAGGGTAACCTGGTTGCTGTGATTAGTAATGGTACAGCCGTTTTAGGCTTGGGCAATATTGGTCCTGAAGCAGGTAAACCAGTGATGGAGGGTAAAGGTTTACTGTTCAAGATATTTGCTGATATTGATGTGTTCGACCTTGAGCTGGACGTTACAAACGTTGATGATTTTGTTAAAATCGTAAAAGCATTGGAGCCTACCTTTGGTGGGGTCAACTTAGAAGATATAAAAGCACCTGAGTGTTTTGAAATTGAACGCCGCTTAAAGGAAGAAATGAATATTCCTGTAATGCACGATGATCAGCATGGTACCGCTATCATTTCTGCAGCAGCATTGCTAAATGCATGTGAACTGCAGAAAAAGAAAATGGATAAAGTTAAGATCGTTGTGAACGGTGCAGGTGCTGCGGCAATTTCCTGCTCACGTTTATACGTTTCTTTGGGTGCTAAAAAAGAAAATATTGTGATGTGCGACCGTTCGGGCGTCATCAGGGATAACAGGGAAAACCTGGACGCTATAAAAGCAGAGTTTGCCACATCAAGGAAACTGGATACGCTGGAAGAAGCGATGAAGGATTCGGACGTGTTTATTGGTTTGTCATCGGCAGATTGTGTGACCGAAGATATGCTGAAATCAATGGCAAAGAACCCTATCGTATTTGCAATGGCGAACCCTAATCCTGAAATCGCTTACGAACTGGCCATAAAATCCCGTAAGGACATCATTATGGCAACTGGCCGTTCTGATTATCCCAATCAGGTAAATAATGTATTGGGTTTCCCGTATATTTTTAGAGGGGCACTTGATGTAAGGGCTACTGCGATTAACGAGGAAATGAAGATTGCGGCAGTTAGGGCAATTGCCGAGCTGGCGAAAAAATCTGTTCCTGAGGCTGTGAATATGGCCTATAACGAGAAGAACATTAAGTTTGGTAAGGAGTATATCATTCCGAAGCCGATGGATATGAGGTTGATGACGAATGTGTCGACCGCCGTAGCGAAAGCTGCAATTGAATCTGGCGTTGCACGTAAGATAATTACTGACTGGGATGCTTATGTGGAAGAACTGAAACATAGGTTGGGTATGGATGATGCCATTATGCGTGCGATCACGAATAAGGCTAAATCTGATCCTAAACGTGTGGTTTTTGCTGAAGCCGATCATTATAAGATTTTAAAGGCGGCACAGATCGTTAAAGATGAAAATATCGCTATCCCGATTTTATTGGGAAATAAAGAGGTAATTGAACGGATCATTGAAGAGAGTGCGTTGGACCTGGAAGGTGTAACCATTATCGATACGTTTAAGGAGCCTGAAAAAATGCAGAAATATGGACAATATCTGTATGAAAAAAGACAACGCAGAGGACTAACCTTGTTTGAAGCGACTAAGTTAATGCGCGACAGGAATTATTACGGTGCATCAATGGTGGAGTTTGGTGAGGCCGATGCGATGATTTCGGGATTGACGAGGAATTACGTTTCGACCATTAAACCCGCTTTACAGGTAATCGGTACTGCTCCGGGTGTAAACCGCGTTGCAGGTATGTATATGATGATGACCAAGAAAGGGCCTGTGTTTTTTGGGGATACAACAGTTAACGTTGACCCTACAGCAGAGGAACTGGTTGACCTGACCTTGTTACTGGAGCGTTCGGTAAGTAAGTTTAACATCCATCCGCGTATTGCTTTATTATCGTATTCTAATTTTGGCTCTAACGAAGGTGTGGTTCCCGAGAAAGTAAGAAAAGCAGTTAAAATTTTGCATGAACAACATCCTCATATTGTTGTGGATGGTGAAATGCAAGGAAACTTTGCGATGAACAATGAATTGTTAAAAGATAATTTCCCGTTCAGCAGATTGGTAGACGGACCTGCAAATACTTTGATATTCCCTAATCTTGAATCAGGCAACATTGCCTATAAGCTGTTGCAGGAATTGGGCGAAGCGGAAGCCATAGGGCCAATTTTGCTTGGTTTAAATAAGCCTGTTCATATTGTTCAACTTGGTAGTTCGGTCAGAGAGATCGTAAATATGGTTACCTTAGCTGTTTTGGATGTTCAGGGTAAAGAACAGGAGGCCGCTGCAAAAAAAGGTGGATTATTAAAAAGAATAGTTAAAAAATAAGGTATGTTTGAGTATATTGATGGTAAGCTGGCTTTTAAGTGCCCTACTTATGTTGTTGTGGAGGCTGGTGGCATTGGCTATCATCTCAATATATCTTTAAATACTTATAGCAGCCTGGCAAATGTCGAAAGGTGTAAAATTTATACCTGGCTGCACGTAAAAGAAGATGCGCATACCCTTTATGGCTTTGCCGATGAAGGGGAGCGCAGGCTTTTTTTACATTTGATTTCGGTGTCCGGGATAGGGCCGAATACGGGAAGGATGATGTTATCGTCCATCACGCCTGTTGAAATTCAGACAGCAATTGTAAATGCCGACCTGGCGCTGATCCAAAGAATTAAAGGGATCGGGGTTAAGTCTGCACAGCGACTGGTACTTGAGTTACAGGATAAATTGAAAAAAGAAGGAACAGGGTCGTTAATTTCTGCTCCTTTAAACAACACAGTAAGAGAAGAGTCGCTATCGGCATTAATGATGCTCGGTTTTGCGAAAGTAGCCTCTGAAAAGGCAATAGACAATGCGGTGAAAAATGGTGGACAGGATTTGTCTGTTGAACAAATGATAAAAATAGCATTGAAGAATTTATAAAAATCGCCTTTGAAAACTTTATTAACGCTATTTCTCTTCCTGACGGTTTGTTTTGGTGTACAACAAGCGTTTTCTCAGGTTGCAACCAGAAAAACCAAACAGGATACTTTAAAGAACTCTTTCGGCCTGAAAGAGAAGCAAAGACTTGGTATAAGGTCTATGTCAAATCCCTTTTATCCATTGCCAGATAATGTGCGGAGAAAGGTTGAGTACGATGCCGTAAATAAAAGGTACATTATTCAGGAATTGATAGGCGATAAGCCTTTTGGTGCGGTACAATACCTGACTGTTGAAGAATACCTGCGTTTGGTGAACAGTGAAATTAAGCGCGAGAACTGGCGTGCACTTTCTGATCAGGAGGTGACCGAAGTGAGAAGGACGGGGATTATTCCGAGTTTGAAAATTAACAGCAAGTCTTTTGAGCGGATATTTGGCGGAACAACAATTGATATTCAACCCCGGGGCGAAGCTGAACTGACCTTTTTGGGCAGGATCAATAAAAATGAAAACCCTCTGTTTAATGAGCGCCAAAGGGTGCAGGGAAATTTCGATTTTAACCAGCGCATTCAAATGGATGTAATCGGTAATATCGGTACCAAGCTGAAAATCAATATGAACTATAATACAGAGGCCCAGTTTGATTTTGAAAACCAGGTAAAACTGGATTATACAGGCGGGGAGGACGATATTATACAAAAAATAGAAGCAGGTAATGTGAGTTTACCTTTAAATACAACGCTGATCAATGGTACACAGGCATTGTTTGGGGTTAAGACCCAATTGAAATTCGGGAAACTGAATGTCGCTACTGTATTTACACAACAGAAGTCGCAATCCAGACAAATACAGATTAATAATGGCGCCCAGCAAAATGAGTTCAGACTGAGTGCCGACAATTACGAAGCGAACAAACACTACTTTCTGGCACAGTATTTCAGGGATAACTATAATAAATCACAATCTAATCCACCTACCATTACTTCGGGGGTATTGATTACCAAGATCGAGGTATGGATTACCAATAAGGCAGGGAGTACACAGGATTCAAGGGACGTACTGGGTTTTATGGACCTGGGTGAAAATAGACCTTATAATACAGGCATCGCAGGCGGTGCATCGGTACTTCCTTCAGGTTTTACCAACCCGGTGTTTCCAAGAAATTCGAACGACCTTCTTGCGAAAATCCCCGTAAGTTCGAGACTTACAAATTCAAACGATATTATCGGCTTTTTTGCACCTAATGGTGGTACCGACAACTATGCAAAATTGACTTATGCACGGAAATTGGCAGACAGGGAATATACCTTCCATCCGCAATTGGGATATATCTCTTTAAATAATAGTTTAAATAGTGATGAGGTACTTACTGTTGCTTTCAGATATACCTATAATGGTGTGGAATATCAGGTAGGGGAGTTTGCTACGGATGTTCCTTTTGACCCGGTGACACCTAAGGTCCTATATACGAAATTGCTGAAAAATGAAACGATAAAGACCAATTTGCCTACCTGGGGACTGATGATGAAGAACATTTATTCTATCGGCGGGTACCAGATCAGTCAGCAAAACTTTAAGCTCGACATTTTTAGGATTGACGAAAAAACAGGCGTAGAAAAACCACTGATACAAGAGGGCGAGAAACTGGATCCGGACCGCAGGCCGCTGAATGGTAAGCAGTGGATACAGGTAACAGGCCTTGACAGATTGAACCAGCAAAAGGAACGCAAACCGGACGGGGTATTTGATTTTGAAACTGAAAATAAACCTTTTGGATCTAGCTCAGGTACCGGACAAAATTCATCTTTTAACAATGGCAGTAACAATGGTTCGACAACGAATAACCTGGTTAATTTTTCTACCAATACGGTTAATGGTTATATTACTATTGATCCCCTGAACGGGCGGGTAATATTCCCGATCATTGAACCCTTTGGTAAGGATTTGGCCAGTCAGTTTTTACCGTCTGAACAATCGCTAATCGATAAATATACTTTTATTGCCCTTTATGATTCGACAAAGGTTATCGCCCAGCAGTTATTCAGCAATCAGAACCGTTATATCATTAAAGGTGCTTATCAGTCGGAAATCGCCTCTGAATTTAGTTTAAATGCGATCAATGTGCCCGAAGGTTCTGTGAAAGTATTTGCTGGTACAATGCCCTTGCAGGAAGGGATCGATTTTACCGTTGATTACCAGGGGGGCAGGGTCCGGATTATTAACCCTGTTTTATTGACATCTGGTCAGCCCATCAGAATTTCAACAGAAAACAATGAGCTGTTTGGCTTGCAGCAGCGATCCCTGTTTGGTACACGATTGGATTATAAGGTGAATAATAAGCTAAACCTGGGGGGAACTTTGATGAACCTTACCGAGAAGCCGCTAACGCCTAAGGTAAATATAGGGGAGGAACCAATATCGAATACCATGTGGGGATTGGATATGAACTATAGTTCTCCTTCGCGGTTTTTAACAAAACTGGTAGATAAATTGCCGTTTTTGTCGACCAAAGCACCATCTAATATCACCTTTGCCGGGGAGTTTGCCCAATTGATCCCCGGGCATCCAAGTGCTTTGAACTTTGGGGGCAATAAGGGTGGTGTAAGTTACCTGGATGATTTTGAGGCTTCCCGTTCTGTAATAGATTTGAAAAGTGCGATTGCATGGCAATTGTCGGGAACGCCCCAGCTTTTTCCCGAAGCAAGTAGAATTGATGACCTGAGTTATGGTTTTAACCGTGCCAGAGTTGCCTTTTATAACATTGATCCTATTTTTTACAATAGAAATTCTGGAGATATACCTGCCAGTTTACGCAATAGTGTGGCGGAACGGTCTAACCACTATGTACGTGAGATTATTGAACAGGAGGTATTTCCTTTTAAAGAAATAAGTACCGGACAGGCCATAACTTTGCCCACGCTTGATGTGGCTTTTTATCCTACGATACGGGGACCATACAACTATGCCACTACCGGGTTTAATGCCAATGGAACATTGACGAACCCAAAGTCGAGATGGGGCGGTTTGTTCAGAAGAATTGAAACAACCGATTTCCAGGCGTTGAATATTGAGTACATTGAACTTTGGGTGATGGACCCGAATATTTACAAACCGAACTCTGCCGGAGGTGATCTTTATTTCAACCTTGGTAATATTTCTGAAGATATTCTGAAAGATGGACGTAAGTCGCTGGAAAATGGACTTCCTCCAAATGGCGATTCCAATGCTTACGATGAAACTAAATGGGGGCGGGTCCCCAAATTGCAGCCGGTTATACAGGCGTTCGACAATGACCCCGCGGCAAGGAAAGCACAGGATGTTGGTTTAGACGGATTGGCCAATGCTGATGAGAAAGTGAAATTCACGGAGTTGATCAACCAGATCAAAGGGCAGCTTAATCCGGATGCTGCGGCCGAGTTTGACAATGACCCTTCATCCGATGATTATATGTATTTCAGGGGAAGGCAGCAAGACCAGGCGAATGCCGGTATTTTGAAACGTTACCAGCGGTACAATGGACCAGAGGGAAATTCGAAAACTTCACAGCAATCGCAGGAAGATTTTGGGGTTGACAATTCGGCATCAACTTCTTTGCCTGACGGTGAGGATATCAACAGGGATAACAACATGACCCAGAGTGATGAATATTTCCAGTACAAGGTATCGATGCGTCCGGGAGATTTAATGGTGGGACAAAATTTTGTGACCGATAAAGTAACCTCGCAGGTTAAACTGGCCAATGGCCAGACCCAGCCGGTAACCTGGTACCAGATCCGTATCCCTTTGGCACAGTACCAGCAAAAGGTTGGTAACATACAAGATTTTAAGTCCATCCGTTTTGTGCGGATGTTCCTCACCAACTTTGCAGATACTACGGTATTGAGGTTCGGAAAAATACAGCTGGTAAGAGGGGAGTGGAGACAATATAACGCAACTAACGAGGCATCGCAGGTAATCCTGGACCCTTCGTTACAGAATCTAGGTCCGGATAATTCCACTATTGAAATATCTACCGTAAACATTGAAGAGAATGGTAAGCGGACACCGATTCCTTACGTGGTGCCGCCAGGGATTGAAAGAGAACGTGACTTCAGCAATTATCGTGGTGATACCCGACAAAATGAACAGTCGCTTGCCGCTACTGTAAAAAGCTTGCGTGATGGTTACGGCAGGGCTACTTTTAAAACCGCATTGAACGACTTCAGGTCGTATAAACATTTGGAGATGTACATTCACCTTGAAGCATTGGGCAATTCTGTTTTGAATGACAATGACCTGAGTGCTTTTTTAAGGATTGGAACCGATAACCAGGACAATTATTACGAATATATACAGCCTTTAAAGGTAACACGGCCTGGTACCAGTGATCCGTATGCGATATGGCCTGATCAGAATAAGATGGACATCACGTTGGAGTTGTTTCAGCAGGCGAAACTGGCCAGGAACAAGGCGCTTGATGTGGATGGACAACCCTGGAATATCAGTAAGCCCTTCAGGTATATTGTAGATGGGAAAACAATCATTGTAAAGGGACAACCCGACATGAGCAAGGTAAGGGTTTATATGCTGGGTGTATTGAACCCTTACAGAAATGTTGCGAGTGGCATGGCAGATGATGGTTTGGATAAAAATGCACAGGTATGGTTCAATGAAATGAGGCTGACCGAGTTTGATGAACGTGGTGGCTGGGCGGTGACGGCGAGGATGAATGCGAAGCTGGCCGACTTTGCCGATGTAAATGTTTCGGGAAGCAAATCGACTATAGGTTTCGGATCGCTGGAGAAAAGGGTTAGTGAGCGGAACAGGGCGGATAATGTATTTTTTGACATTTCATCAAGTATGGAACTGGGTAAGTTTTTCCCTCAGAAAACGGGTCTTAAAATCCCTATGTTTGTGAGTTATTCGAGCCAGGTGAGTACACCACAGTACGATCCGAAAATGCCAGATATTGAATTGAAAAACGCCCTGGACAAAGCGAATAAATCAGAGAAGAAAGCTATTCTTGAATATGCCCAGGATTATACGACAAGAAATAGTATCAACTTTACCAATGTGCGCAAGGAAAGAACGAATCCGGATAAAAAGGCGCAGATATGGGATATTGAAAACTTTAATGTCAGTTATGCTTATACAAAGCTTGCGCACCGCGATTTTATCAATGAAAATAACTCGCAGGAAACTTACAGAGGTTCCCTGGCCTACAATTATTCAGGGCAGCCAAAAACGGTTGAGCCCTTTGCGAAAATCATTAAGTCGAACACGCTTGCTTTATTGAAAGACTTCAATTTAAACCTGGTACCTAACGCGTTAAATTTTAGAATTGATTTGGACCGCTATTATTCTGAAAATACCTTAAGGAATAATGATCCGAACAATGCTATTCCGATCAATACTACCTTTAACAAAAACTTTTTAGTTACACGGGTTTATGGTATCTCCTGGAATTTAACACGGTCGCTGACCCTGGATTTCGACGCCACAAATTATTCTATTATCGACGAACCGGAAGGAAGGATTGGGGGAATGAAACGTGATACCTTATGGAACAATCTAAAACGTTTGGGTAGAACGACCGACTATAACCATAACATGAACATTACTTACTCCTTGCCATTGAATAAAATTCCGGGTATGGATTGGGTAACTGTAGCTACGAGGTACGGTACAAATTTTAACTGGCAAACAGAACCTTTATCTACTTTAAGGGACCCATTAATTGACCTTGGAAATACCATTCAAAACTCGAGGACCATTCAGGTAAACCCAACATTTAACCTGGCCGGATTATACAATAAATTCGGGTTTGTAAGAAGGGTCAATGCCGGAGGGGAAAGTCAGCCTAAAGGGGCTTTCTTTGTCAACTTATTAACCAGCATTAAAAATTTAAATGCTGCGTTTACCCAAACAAAAGGAACGTTTTTACCAGGCTATCTGCCAAAAACGACTTACTTCGGTATTGATGACGCTACGGGTGCCCCGGGTCTTGGATTTGTTTTTGGAAGTCAGCGCGACATCAGGCAGATGGCTTTAAATAATGGCTGGATTACGAGGGATACGCTACAGACACAACTTTACATCAATACCCTTAGGGAAGATTTAAGTTTGACCGGATTAATTGAGCCGATTAAGGATTTGACGATTACGCTTACTGCAAATAAAAACAGGACATTGAATTACTCCAGTAATTTCAGGTACGACAGGTCGCTTCAGGATTTCCGGAACCTGAGCCCGTTTACTACTGGAGACTATAGTGTCTCATTTATTGCTATCGGGACAGCGTTTTCGGAGAAGCAGGGCAGTACGGTTTCTAAATTGTTTAATCAGTTTATGGTAAACAGGCAGGTTGTATCCCAGCGCCTTGGGGCGCAGAATGCGAATTCTGTAGGTAGCGCTTCCCCGGGCTTTGCGGATGGTTACGACAAGAATGCGCAGGATGTAATTGTATCTGCTTTTCTGGCTGCTTATACCGGGAAAAGTGCCTCCTCAATCAGCCTGAATTCCCTTCCTAAAATCCCTTTACCAAACTGGAGATTAAATTATAGGGGACTGACAAGAATTGGTTTCCTTGCTGACCGGTTTAGCTCTATAGATCTTAGACATTCCTACCGTTCGGTGTATAGCATTAATGGGTTTAACTCCTTAATCAGGTACCAGGAAACGAATGGTGCTGTAAGCAGCAGGGACGAAAACAAGAATTTCTTACCGTTCTATCAATATGCGCAAGTGACCATCGCTGAGCAGTTTTCTCCATTAATTGGTGTGGATACACGTTTGAAAAATAACATGACCGCTAATTTTGAATTGGGAAGAACACGTATGCTGGGGCTGAGTTTGGCTAACAGTCAGCTGGCCCAGTTATCCGAGAGCAATATGGTTTTTGGTTTAGGCTATCGTACCACGAAGTTCAGGTTCCCTTTTGGCTTGTTTAAGGGATTGAAAACGGATAACAACATGGATTTTAAGCTCGACGTAACGGTGAGAGATAACAAGACGGTTATTTACAGGGCCGATGTTACAGAAGCCGAAGTTTCATCGGGTGCTAAAAATATTACACTAAGACCAAGTGTTGATTATATCTTGAACCAGCGATTTAATGTAAGGGTATTTTACGATTCAAATGTTACCAAGCCCTATACTTCACAAACCTTTAATACATCATTTAGTAATTTTGGTTTTAGCTTAAGGATTACACTGAATTAGAGTTGTTTTAAATGAGCAGATTTAATTACCTTTGAAGCGGAGCGCACATATAGGGGCAGAAGTAATGCCTTGTTCTCTTATAAAATATTGCAACTAACAAAATAGAAAAATGAATTTTCCATCAGAATTAAAGTACACTAAAGACCACGAATGGGTTAAAATTGAAGGTAACGAGGCTTATATCGGGATTACTGATTTTGCGCAACGTGAGCTAGGTGATATCGTATATATAGACATCAATACCGTTGGTGACGAAGTTGGTAAAGACGAAGTATTTGGTACAGTAGAAGCGGTAAAAACTGTTTCAGACTTATTTATGCCGGTAACGGGTACAGTACTGGAAGTGAATACTGCTTTGAACGACAACCCTGAACTGGTAAATACTGATCCTTATGGTGATGGATGGATGGTTAAAGTTTCTGTAGCTGATGCCGGCCAGGTTGATGGTTTGTTAACTGCAGATGCTTATAAAGCACTAGTAGGCGCTTAATAAATGAGTATTTTTGGACAATTAAAATACCAGATATGGGCTGTGCTATGGACGATTTTCATTGTCGTACTTTGCAGTATGAGAATGCCATCGTCAAATGGTAGCGGCTTCTTTTTTGAAGGTTTTGATAAGTTTGTCCACATGGGCTTTTTTTATGTACTGACGATACTCTTATTTTATGGTAAGATCAGGCATCAGCACAATTATAGCTTTAGCTCTTTAACTATATTTAAGATCATTGTTATTACTGCTGCTTTAGGCGGTGGAATAGAATTGTTACAATTGAAATTTTTTAACTACAGATCTGCCGAATGGTGGGATTTTGGTTGTGACATGATCGGTGTATTTATGGGTGTTTTTAGTTATATATTGCTTCATAAATCAAATTACAATGAAAAGACTGATCGTTAACATCTTCTTGTTTTTAACAGTTTGTTTGGCAAGTAGTTGTGGGATTTTTAAAGGTGGCTGTAAATGTCCTAAAGTAAGCTATAACGCTTATCCGAAGCGTTGAGGCTACAATTGATACAACCTGCATTTCAGATGCGAAGAAAATGACTAAATGAAGACGGTATAGGGAGGCTTTCCTATACCGTCTTTATTTGGAATTATTATAAATTAACTCTAAATTGCGCCCATTGGCTGCGGTTGGTTTAACACACCATAAGCAGATTTATACAAACCTTAATATAGATGAAACTTTCACAGCTTAATCCCGGAGAACAAGGAACTATTGTAGCATTTACAGATTTAGAAATGTCTGTGAAATTAATGGAAATGGGGTGCTTGCCTGGTGAAGTTGTAGAAGTGGAACGCTTTGCACCACTGGGTTGCCCCATCGCGATCCGTGTAGCTGGTTATCAGCTTTGTTTACGCAAAAGCGAGGCATCTAGTATTATAATTCAGTAGTAATTTGGCAAAGGATTTGAAAATAGCACTGGTTGGGAATCCCAATACAGGCAAGTCTACTCTTTTTAACCTGCTCACAGGATTAAATCAAAAAATCGGAAATTTTCCCGGTATTACCGTTGATAAAAAAACAGGTTATTGTAAGCTTCCTGATGGCAGACAGGCGGAAGTGACCGACTTGCCTGGTACCTATAGCTTATACCCTAAAAGTAAGGATGAAAGTATTGTCTTCCAGGTATTGGCAGATAAGAACAATACCAGTCATCCGGATATTGTTGTGTTGGTTGCCGATGCAACGAACCTTCGAAGAAATTTATTGCTTTATTCGCAGGTCGCGGATTTGCAGGTGCCCATAATACTGGCGCTTAACATGACCGATCTGGCCCAAAAGGAGGGGATTAATGTAAACGTTGACCTGCTTGCCAAACGATTGGGCATCCAGGTGGTTGCCATCTCTGCGAGAAGTAATAAGGGGCTTACCGAATTAAAGCAAGCGATAGCCAATACTACGACTATTGCCACGCAGGTAAAAGGTACGGATGTACTTGTACTGGCTCCTGAAGCGATTCAGAAAGCCAAAGCCAGGATAGGAACGGAGAACGATTATTTTGCCTTGCAGGTGTTACACCAGCATGATAACCTCGGGACTTTTTCAGAGGTAGACCATGCCGCATTTGACCAGATCAAAAAAGCTACTGATTTCGAAACGTCTAAACTACAGGCTGCAGAAACGGTTGCGCGGTACCGTCATCTGAGTACCATTCTTACCGGGGTAATTGAAGACACCGGGGCAGCAAGGAAGTTTGCTTTCAGTGATAAGATTGATGCTGTCCTGACCAACAGGTTTTGGGGGCTGGCCATTTTTATGGGCTTGCTATTCTTTTTGTTTAATGCCATTTTCTCCTGGTCGGCTTATCCGATGGAGATGATTGAATTTATCTTCGGGAAGCTGCAGGAACTGGGGCATCAATACCTGCCTGAGGGGCAGCTTAGTGATTTATTGCTGGATGGGGTACTCGCCGGTTTAGGTGGGATCGTAGTCTTCATTCCGCAGATCGCCATCCTCTTTGCTTTTATCTCCATTCTTGAAGACACAGGCTATATGGCCAGGGTTACTTTTATGATGGATAGGATCATGAGGAAATTTGGCCTGAGCGGTAAATCTGTTGTTCCGATGATCGGAAGTCTGGCTTGTGCCGTTCCTTCTATCATGAGTGCCAGAAATATTGAAAACTGGAAAGACCGCATCATCACCATTATGGTGGCTCCTTTGGTGAGCTGCTCTGCAAGATTGCCTGTATATACGCTATTGATCAGCCTTGTTGTTCCTGAAAAAATGATTTGGGGGATCATTAACCTTCAAGGTTTAACCTTAATGGGGATGTACCTGATCAGTATCGTTGCCGCCATTCTTGTGGCTTTTGTCATGAAGTTCATCCTGAAAGCAAAAGAGAAATCTTATTTCATTATGGAAATGCCGGTGTATAGAATGCCGAGGTGGGGGAACGTACTTTTTACCATGTACGATAAATCTAAAACCTTTGTATTTGAAGCGGGTAAGGTGATTATTGCCATTTCTATTGTGTTATGGGTGATGGCAACTTATGGCCCTTCAGACCGGTTTGCAGAAATTGAAAAGAAATACGCCGCTATAGAGGCTCAAAAAGATAGTGTGCAGATTTCCACCCTGGAAAGGGATAAGTCGGCCGAGAAGCTTGAGAATTCGTATGCGGGGATTTTAGGTCATGCCATAGAACCGGCAATCAGGCCTTTGGGCTTTGACTGGAAGATCGGTATTGCTTTGATCACTTCATTTGCTGCCAGAGAAGCCTTTGTAGGAACAATGGCTACTATTTACAGTGTGGAGGGGGGAGATGAAAATGTAGTGAAAATACGGGACAGGATGCGCCAGGCTAAAAACCCTGAAACAGGATTGCCAGTGTTTACCTTTGCTACGGCATTTTCACTGATGTTGTTTTATGCTTTTGCCATGCAGTGTATGAGTACTGTCGCGGTAGTGTACAGGGAAACAAAATCATGGCGATGGCCGGTTACCCAGCTGGTTTATATGACAGCACTCGCATACTTCGCAAGTTTAATTGCTTACCAGCTTTTAAAGTAAATTAGCTATATTGTGGTTGTGGAGAAGGAAAGTATTTTATCACAATATATGCCTGTTGCTGCAGCGCCGATTATCGCTAAGTGGATAGATTATTTTCAATGTGAGTTTAAAATAAGCAAAGGGCGGGCAACTAAGCTTGGGGATTACAGGCATCCTTACAAGGGGGTTGGGCATAAAATCTCTGTGAACAATAACCTTAATTGTTATGCCTTTCTGGTGACTACCGTTCACGAATTTGCACATTTACTAACCTGGAACGATCATAAGAATAGGGTAAAGCCACATGGTGACGAGTGGAAGTATAACTTTAAAAGGATGATGGTCCCTTTTTTGGAACAAAGTGTTTTTCCAGAGGACCTGAAGAAGGCGATCATCGGTTATTTAAATAATCCTACAGCTGCCAGCTGCACCGATTTAAAACTTTCCAGGGCATTAAAAAAATATGATGGACCACTGGATGTATCCAGACTGGAAGAATTACCTTTAAATACAGTTTTTACGATTAAAGACGGCCGCCAGTTTAAAAAAGGGGAACGGCTCCGGAAGAGATACCGTTGCACCTGTTTAAACAATGGCCATGTATACTTATTCAATCCCCTTGCGGAAGTGACCATAGAAGCTACCGGTACTTAACTCTTTTAATAAGCCAGAAGGCGTTTCATTGTATCCTGCAAACGACTCTTTGCCAGGAAGTCCTCTTCTAAAATTTTGTGCATCGGAATAGCCGTGTCATTGCTTGCACAACGCATCACTGGTGCATCAAGATATTGGAAACAATGTTCGGAGATCCATGCCGCCAGTTCTGCTCCAAAACCACAACTCAATGTATCTTCGTGTAAAATAAGTACCCTCCCGGTTGCTTTAACCACAGTGGCTACAGTTTCTTTGTCCCAGGGCTGTAGGCTTTGTAAATCTACCAAAGTGACGGAAAGTCCTGGATGCTCGTTTAAATAAGATAAGGCCCAGTGTACACCTAATCCATACGTGATGATGCAGCATTGGGCACCATGTTTTAAAACATTTGCCTTTCCAATTTCAAGGGTATAGAAACCCTGGGGAACAAGGCCTGTTAAACTTCGATATAAGTATTTGTGTTCAAAATACATTACGGGGTTTGGATCGTCAATGGCAGCTAATAAAAGGCCTTTTGCATCAAAAGGGAAAGCAGGATATACAACTTTTAAGCCAGGGGTTTTGGTAAACCAGGCTTCATTGCTCTGTGAATGAAAGGGGCCGGCACCTGTTCCTGCACCGGTTGGCATCCGCACAACTACATCCGCTTTTTCTCCCCAGCGATAATGGGTTTTAGCGAGGTTGTTCACTATTTGATTAAATCCGCAGGTTACGAAATCAGCGAATTGCATCTCTATTACAGATTTATAACCATTGATTGATAAACCTAAGCCTGCGCCAATTATTGCGGATTCACAGATCGGCGTATTTCGCACCCTCGCTTTACCAAATTCATCGGCAAAACCATCTGTAATTTTAAATGCCCCTCCGTACGTTGAAATATCCTGACCCATCAGCACAAGATTTTCGTGCTTTCGCATGGCTAATCTAAGTCCTTCGGATATCGCATCAATATAACGCATTTCAACTGAAGCTTCGATTGGTGTAGTACCTTTGGAGGGGTATGGATGATACATGTCCAGAAGTTCATGTTCAGTATTGGCGACAGGTTCGTTTTCATGGAGGGCTTTTTCAATTTCCTGGTCAATTTCTACCTTAAAACTAGCCCTTATTTCTGCAATTGATGCTACCGTTAGAACTTGCTGCTGCTGTAAATAGTCTTCAAAATTTTTGAGCGGATCTTTTGCTGCCCATTCTTCTAATAGCTCCGGGGGAACATACTTTGTTCCTGATGCTTCTTCATGTCCCCTCATCCTGAAGGTAAGGCATTCAATAAGGACAGGCCTGGGCTCTTCCCTGATCCTGGCAGCTACTTTATCAATCAGGTCATAAACCTCCAGAATATTATTTCCATCGACCTGAAAACCCTCAATTCCATATCCAATTGCCCGGTCAACAAGTCCCTTGCATTTAAATTGTTCACAAACTGGGGTGGAAAGGGCATATCCATTATTTTCGATTAAGAAAATAACAGGAAGGTCCCATACGGCAGCAACATTGAGGGCCTCGTGAAAATCACCTTCACTGGTTCCTCCTTCGCCGGTAAAAACTAATGTAGCTTGTTTTCTCTTTGAAATAACGTCGGCTAATGCAATTCCATCCGCCAACGCCATCTGAGGGCCAAGGTGGGAAATCATGCCAATAATTTTATGCTCCTGGGTGCCGAAATGGAAAGAACGGTCCCTGCCTTTTGTAAAGCCGCTTATTTTGCCCTGCCATTGGGCCATTAACTTTGTTAATGAAACGTTTCTTGAGGTAAAAACGCCAAGGTTTCTATGCATGGGAAGAATATACTCCGATGCATCCATTGCCATCGTACTGCCTACGGCAATTGCTTCCTGACCTATACCGGAAAACCATTTTCCAATCTGTCCCTGGCGAAGCAGGATAAGCATTTTTTCTTCTACCATACGTGGATAGAGAAGCTGCAGATAAAAATTCAGTAAAGTGAGATTATCCTTATCTTTTCTATCGAATACCATAACACCTAAATTTTGGAGTCTTTACCTTTTTCTTCGTATAACTTGGCGAAAGATTTAGGGGCTACTTCCGGCATCTCACGATACTTGCCCCATATTTTTTTAAACAGGAACTTAAGGAAGAAGTTTTTGACTTTACCGCCAAAGCTATCCATCCTTGACCTTTTCAGCATCCCTGTTTTCCAGATCTTCCAGCCAATCTCTTCTGTTTTCGTATTCTCATGGTTTGACGCAGCATCCCTTCTGTTGAGCAACAACATTTTATGGATGTCTATTTTAACCGGGCAGACTTCAGAGCATTTACCACATAAGCTGGAAGCATAGCTGAGGTGTTTAAACTCCTTCATGCCCTTTAAATGAGGCGTAATGATAGAGCCAATAGGTCCACTATAAGTCGTGTTGTAAGTATGTCCACCGATATTCTTGTAAACCGGGCAGGCATTTAAACATGCACCGCACCTGATACAGTAGAGGCCCTGACGCTGATCTTTTTGTGCCAGTAAATTCGTACGCCCGTTGTCGAGCAGGATTACATACATTTCTTCCGGTCCATCCGTCTCCTCGCCACGTCTGGGGCCGCTCAATATGGTATTGTACACTGTTAAGTTTTGTCCGGTACCATGACTGGCAAGCAGTGGCCAGAAGAGGTCAAGATCTGCCATAGAAGGAATGATCTTTTCAATGCCGACTATTGCAATATGGATTTTAGGGAAGGTGGTACAAAGCCTCGCATTGCCCTCATTCTCTGTCAGCGCAATGCTTCCCGTATCTGCGATCAAAAAATTCCCCCCGCTGATCCCAATGTCGGCGTTCAGGTATTTTTCTCTTAGCAGTTCCCTTGCTTTTTGCGTAAGTTGTTCAGGTGTATAATCTAAAGGGGTGCCGAATTTTTCATGGAACAGTTTTGCGATATCCTCTTTATTGAGGTGCATGGCAGGTGTTACAATGTGGTAAGGGGGCTGACCGAGTAGCTGAACAATGTATTCACCCAGATCACTTTCCAATGATTCGATACCATGCTCAGCAAGAAAATCGTTCAGATGGATCTCTTCGGTGGTCATAGATTTTGACTTGATCACCGTTTTACCGCCACTTTTATTGATGATATTCAGGATTTCTTTTTGGGCTTCTTCAGTATTATTCGCCCAGATCACTTTTCCGCCCCGGCGCTGAAAGTTCGATTCAAACTCTGGAAGAAACTTGTCCAGGTTCTCCATCACCCGCCATTTAATCACATGGGCTTTCTTTTTAGAATTCTCCAGGTTTTCAAATTTAGACAAGCCACGCTCAACGGCAGTATTATACTTGCCGATATTATAGTTAATAGTCTTGCGATGTCCTAAATCAAAGGCCTTTTCATCAGCCTTCACCAAAAATTCCTCAGATACCTTCATCTTCCAAATATAAAAATAAATAAGTTCAGGCTTTGCATGCCAAATTTATATTAGGCATAAAAAAACCTGCCGCTATCGGGCAGGTTTTAAACACGGAGTGTTGTATTATTTTTTGGAACCGTCTTCGTTTTTATCTACAACAGGTCGCTTAACACCATTTGCCAGCTCCCAGGCGGTAAAATAAACGAGTTTTGCCCTTTTAGCAAGCATCGGAAAATCTATTTTACTGACTTCATCGCCTGGTTGGTGATAATCATCATGTACACCATTAAAATAGAAGATCACAGGTATACCATGTTTGGCAAAATTGTAGTGATCAGAACGGTAATAGAAGCGGTTAGGGTCGGTACGGTTGTTATACCTTTCGTCCAGGTTTATGTTTACATAATCCTTATTGGCTTTTTTACCGATACGGTCCAGGTCGCTGCTTAGCATGTCAGACCCAATGATGTAAACAAAATTATTGTCGGCCGCATGGTCTTTGTCGCCACGGCCTATCATATCGATGTTCAAATTTGTAATGGTGTTTTTCAATGGGAAAATAGGATATTCAGAATACCACTCCGATCCCAGCAATCCTTTTTCTTCACCTGTAACGGTCATAAACAGGATACTTCTTTTAGGACCTTTACCTGCTTTTTTTGCCTTGGTGAAAGCTTCAGCAATCAGGAGTACCCCTGTAGTACCAGAACCGTCGTCATCCGCTCCATTGTTGATTTTATCATCACCCTTAGCTTCAGGTGTTATTCCAATATGATCGTAATGCGCAGTGATCACCAATACCTCATTTTTCAGTTTAGGATCGGAACCTTCCATGAATCCCAGAACGTTCTCGGCCCTAACTTTAGTCTCCGTTTGAGTGGCGCTGGCAGTAACCGCAACATTCAATTCCTGTGAAGCAGGTTTGCCACTTTCGGCAATTTTCTTTTTTACTGCTTCAATTGTTGTTTTCGCGGATTTTAGCAATTGGTTCGCAATATTGTTGCCGATATACACCACCGGAACACCCTGAGGTGTACGCATGCGTTCAATGTTTTCCTTGGTTTTCATAACTACCTGGCCCGCCTGCAGGTAATTTTTTAGGTTATCAGGCATCATATCAACCGTAGGATCGATAACGAGGATTGCTTTTGCTTTACCGTCCGATAGATATTTAATTTTGTTATTGATATTACCTCCGGATCCTTTAGCGGCAGCTGTGCCGGCCGGATCTCCACTTTTAAAAATCATGACTACCTTGCCTGCTATCTGCTGGCCTTCAAAGTCATTGTAGCCTTCTTTATTTAGGCCGTACCCTGCAAATAGTACCTGACCGGTATTGAATGCAAAGCCTGCATTTGATACGGTATGTGGCATAATATAGAAGTCCTTAATCGCCTCTGTGGGTTGGCCCTCTATGGTAAGGATTTGTGAAAGCCCATAAGTTACCATATCTACCGGCTGAAAATAGTCGCCGTTTACAGGCCCCTTCAGGCCAAGTCCTTTAAAATAAGCTTTGATATAGTCTGCTGCCATCCAGCCACCTTTTTTACCTGTTTCCCTGCCCTCATATTCATCAGAAGCCAATACAGAAAGGTGTTTATAAGCATTGTCTTTGTTGATGGTTTGACTAAACTTAACAGCGTCCTTGTTCTGCGCTACAGCAGTACAGCCCATCAGCAATACAAGGCTGGTATATAGAAATTGTCTTTTCATTATTAGATATTTAGCACGACATTTTATTCACTCTTCCTGCATGTCTGCCGCCTTCAAAAGCGGTATTGAGGAATGTAGTTACCATTTCTTTAGCCAGCTCTTCAGATACAAATCTTTCCGGGATGCAAATGATATTCGCATTGTTGTGTAGTCTTGCCAGCTCTGCGATTTCTTTCTGCCAACAAATCGCAGCGCGAATCTGCTGGTGTTTATTTGCTGTTATGGCAACGCCGTTGGCACTGCCACAAACCAATATTCCAAATGTAAATATCCCGCTTTCAACAGCATTGGCAACAGGATGGGCAAAATCAGGATAGTCTACAGAGTCGGCACTGAAGGTGCCAAAATCCTTTACTTCATGATCACTTAAGAAGGATTTTAACATTTCTTTGTATTTGAATCCGGCATGATCTGATCCTATTGCAATTTTAAATTTGGTATTTGCTGACATTTTCTGAAGTTATATTGATAAATAAATAATGGGATTGCTGACTACTTTTTCACTTTGGCAACACCATAAAGTTCTTTATTTCTTTTGCGTTCTATATTTGCTGATATAAAAATACTCAGTTCATATAATATAAATAACGGGAAGGCCACTACCATCATGGTTAATACATCGGCTGTTGGAGTTACTACTGCTGCAACAATCAGAATAATAACCGCTGCATATCGTCTGGTAGAACGCATAAATGCCGGGGTCATGATGCCAAATTTTGACAAGATGTAAATCACAACGGGTAACTGGAAAATGATACCGGAACCTATGGTTAATGTCGCTACAGAAGACAAATAAGAGGATATGGTGAACGTATTCTCAATATCCGGACTTACAGTAAAGTTGGTGAGGAAGTTAACGGATAGGGGGCAGACGATATAATACCCAAACAGGATCCCTATAAAGAAGAGTGTTGAGGCGAAGACCACGAAGTTACTCGCTGATTTGCGCTCATTTGCATGCAATGCAGGTTTTATGAATAGCCACAGCTCAAATAATATATAGGGGATACCTATCATAATGCCGACCATTACACAGGCATTAATCTGCAGGGTAAACTGTCCTGCCATTTCTGTATTGATAATCTTCGCATCAATATGGGTAATACAAAAGTCAGAACCAATGAATTGAGGCCATGCTGCAGCCATTTTACACATCATCCTGTAGGTCCAGAAATCAGGTTTTTTAGGCCCCATGATAAGGTCGTTAAAAATAAAATCTGAAAACCAGAAGGCGCCAATTGTAAGTAATACGATGACCAGTAATGAGCGTAATAAATGTTTTCTGAGTACATCTATATGGTCAAAAAAAGACATTTCTGCCTCTAAAGTTTTTCCTTTTTCTTTTATGGCCCCAATCAGGTCACGTTTTTTATTATCACTCATGTACGTTATTTGTAAAACAAAAATACCATTCTTTTATTTAGAATGGTATTTACGTTTTAAATCTATCAAATAGTTTTCAACTGTATGCTTTTGACTGTACCTTTTATTCAGAAAACTCGAAAGTTTCCATAAACTTAGTTGTAAAGTTACCGGCCCTAAAGTTAGGATCTTTCATCAGTTTTAGATGAAATGGTATGGTAGTTTTTACCCCTTCGATCACGAACTCACTTAAAGCACGTTCCATGGTACTGATGGCCTCTTCACGTGTTTGTGCAACACAGATCAGTTTCGCAATCATAGAGTCATAGTTTGAAGGGATCTGATAACCTGCGTACACATGTGTATCTACCCTTACGCCATGACCTCCCGGAGAGTGGAAGTTCGTTATTTTACCTGGTGATGGCCTGAAGTTATTAAAAGGATCTTCCGCATTTATTCTGCATTCAATAGCATGCATATCCGGTAAATAGTTTTTACCTGATATTGGAACGCCCGAAGCAACTTTAATCTGCTCTTTAATTAAATCATAGTTGATCACTTCTTCTGTTACCGGATGCTCTACCTGGATACGGGTATTCATTTCCATGAAATAGAAGTTACGGTGTTTATCAACAAGGAATTCTATGGTACCTGCACCTTCATATTGTACCGCAATGGCACCTTTAATTGCTGCTTCACCCATTCTTTCACGTAATTCAGGCGTCATGAACGGCGAAGGAGCTTCCTCAACCAATTTCTGGTGCCTGCGTTGAATAGAACAATCACGTTCAGATAAGTGACATGCTTTACCATACTGGTCACCAATAATCTGGATTTCAATATGGCGTGGATCTTCGATATATTTTTCTAAATAAAGACCATCATTGCCAAAGGCGGCACCCGACTCTTGTCTGGCACTGTCCCATGCATTTTCAAAATCTTCATCTTTCCAAACTACACGCATTCCACGGCCACCGCCACCGGCAGTAGCTTTTAATATAACAGGATAACCTATTTCGTTAGCGGTTACAATTCCTTCTTTTATGTTTTCAACCAAACCTTCAGAACCTGGAATAGTAGGGACACCTGCTTTTTTCATGGTTTCTTTGGCCGATGCTTTATCGCCCATAGAATTGATCTGCTCAGGAGTTGCCCCGATAAATTTAATTCCGTAGTCACGGCAAACCGATGAAAATTTAGCATTTTCAGATAAGAACCCGTAACCAGGGTGTATCGCATCTGCATTGGTCAATTCAGCTGCGGAAATGATATTTGGAATGCTTAGGTAAGAGTCTTTACTTGGAGGTGGGCCAATACAAACGGCTTCATCGGCAAAACGTACATGTAAACTCTCTCTATCGGCAGTAGAGTAAACAGCTACAGTTTTGATGCCCATTTCTTTACAGGTCCGAATAATGCGTAACGCAATCTCACCCCTGTTGGCAATTAATATTTTCTTAAACATATATTTATATATTCCTTTACGTCTTTATGTATCCTTTACGTCACCCTGAATTTATTTCAGGGCCTTACTAGGAGCGGTAATCAGATGCTGAACGTTTTCTTATGGCCCAGCATGACGGATTAAATTGGTTCTACTAAGAATAAAGGTTGATCATATTCTACCGGTGAGGCATTCTCAACCAGCACTTTTACGATTCTTCCTGAAACTTCACTTTCAATTTCATTGAAAAGTTTCATAGCTTCAATGATACAGATTACTTTACCTACAGAAATTTCATCACCAACATTTGCAAAGGATGGTTTATCCGGGCTCGCAGAGCGGTAGAAAGTACCAATCATTGGTGATTTAACGGTGATGTACTTTGAAGTATCTTCAACAGGTGCCGAATTGATTTCAGTAGGGGCAACCGGCTGCGGGGCAGCGGCAGTTGGTGCAACAGCAGGAGCAATCTGGGCAGGTACAGTTGCCTGAACAATAGTAGGTGCCTGATTGGTTTTAATAGTGATTTTGAAGTTTTCCTGCTCAATAGCTACTTCGTTTACGCCCGAACGAGAAACAAATTTAATAAGTTCCTGAATTTGTTTAATATCCATTTTTTAGGTGTTATTTAGAAAAAATAGTACGTCTTTAGAACTATCTAAGTTAAGATTATTTATTTTATAAAATTAATAGGCCCATTTTAAATAAACGGAACCCCAGGTAAATCCTCCTCCAAAAGCGGCCAATATTAAATTATCGCCTTTTTTAAGCTGACTTTCCCATTCCCACAGGCACAATGGTATCGTACCGTTAGTGGTGTTGCCATAACGTTGTATGTTGATCATTACCTTTTCCGAACCCACACCCATTCTTGATGCTGTAGCATCTATAATGCGTTTATTTGCCTGGTGAGGTACCAGCCAGGTCACATCGTCAGAAGTTAGGTGGTTGCGGTCCATAATTTCAGCAGCAACATCGGCCATATTGGTTACGGCAAATTTGAATACTGCCTGTCCTTCCTGGTAAACTACGTGCTCATTATTATCTATGGTTTCGTGTGATGCAGGCCTTGCAGAACCACCAGCTTTCTGATGTAAAAATTGTTTGCCTGCGCCATCGCTCCTTAATATAGAATCCATGATGCCCAGTCCTTCTTCATTAGGTTCCAGTAAAACGGCACCACAACCGTCACCGAAAATGATGCAGGTGGTACGGTCCTGATAGTTAATGATAGAAGACATTTTATCGCCACCAACAACCAATACTTTTTTATGTTTACCGGATTCAATGAATTGTGATGCTGTTGATAAGCCGTAGATGAAACCTGAACAAGCGGCCTGAAGATCGTAACCCCAGGCATTTTTAGCACCTATTTTATCTGCCAGGATGTTGGCTGATGCCGGGAAAGGCATGTCTGGAGTAGTTGTACAGAAAATGATCAGTTCAATTTCCTCTGCGCTGATCCCGCGTTTTTCAAGCAGGCCGTTTACAGCGTGAACCGCCATATCCGAAGTGCCTAAGCCTTCTCCTTTTAATATTCTTCGCTCTTTGATACCCGTCCTGGAGGTAATCCATTCGTCGGTAGTGTCTACAATTGATTCAAGCTCTTTGTTGGTCATCACGTACTCGGGTACATAACCATGAACAGCTGTAATCGCAGCGTGAATTTTACTCATTTTATTTAAAATTATTTAAATGCAGCTTGTATTTTAGCAACCAAGCCGGTTGTAATCATGTCCCTGGACTGCATGATCATATTTTTAACAGCCAGCGGACTTGAAATGCCATGACCAATAACCACAGGGGCGTTTACCCCTAAAACAGGGCTACCTCCATAGTTTTCGTAGTTGAAGCGGTCAAAAAACTCATCCTTCATTTTCCTTTTCAGGGTCAGCACATAGAATGATTCCGCAAGTTTAAGCATCACATTTCCGGTAAAGCCATCAGTAACAATTACATCGGCTTTATCATTGAACAAATCCCTACCTTCTACATTTCCTACAAAGTTGAACAGGTTGGTGTCCTTCATGAGTGGAAAAGTTGCCAGACTAAGCATATTACCTTTTTCGTCTTCCTCACCGATATTCATCAGCGCTACCTTAGGCGATTTGATCCCCATTACATTTTCCGCATACAGGCTTCCCAGTATTCCGAATTGTAATAAGGTATCGGGTTTGCAATCGGCATTTGCGCCAACATCAACCATTAACCCTACGCCGCCACTTAATTTTGGCAGGAAGGTAGACAAGCAAGGTCTGATGATACCGGGGATTGTTTTTACGCTAAAAACAGCGCCAACGAGCATTGCCCCTGAATTACCTGCGCTTGCAAATGAATCAAGTTTGCCTTCTTTAAGTAAGTTGAAGCCAATAGAAATGCTGGAATTAGGCTTTTGAACAATAGCCTTAGTGGGATGTTCGCCCATACCGATTACTTCTTCGGTATGAACATATTCAAAGTGATCGGGATTAAATCCGTTTTCAATTAGGATGGGCTTAATTTGCTGGGTATCTCCAATAAGCACCAATTGCTCATCCGGAGATAACAAGGGATGAGCAGCTATTGCTCCTAAAACATTAGCTTTAGGAGCATAGTCTCCGCCCATTATATCGAGACCTATTCTCATAGTAAAATCAGTTTGTGTACCAGGCAAAATTGCCGTTTTTTAATGGCTCTAAGTTAAACTTTAGTGCAGTTAAAACACAAACTATTTTTCAAGAAAATTAACCTATTGAGGTGTTTTCAATAACCAATTTACCGTTGTAGTATAAATTCCCATCAACGTTATATGCGCGGTGAGGGATGTGGATCGCACCTGTTGTCTGACAAGTAGCTAAAGAAGGAGCTTCTGCTTTGTAGTGAGTTCTTCTCTTATCTCTTCTACTCTTAGAAATCTTGCGTTTTGGATGTGCCATTGTTGATTTATTTAATTATTATTTTAATTTCTTTAATGCCGCCCACCTTGGGTCGTCACTTTGTTGTTCTTCTTCTTGCGGTTGTGATCCTACAGCAAAACTTTCCAATCTGGCAATCATTTCCTGATCGCATTTTTGTCCGTTGCCGTTCTCTTCACATACCTTAATATAAGGTACCGATACCGTGATGAATTCGTAAATAAGGTCTGAGATGTCAAGCTCACTTTCTTTTTTACTCAATACAATGATCTCCAGATCATCGCTCTCTAACTCATCTTCAGCAAATTTTACAATCTGCCTTTCCTGTATCTCAATTGGTGCCTCAAATTCAGCTAAACACTTGTCGCAATCTAATACTATGTTTCCCTTTATATGGAAATGCAAAATTAGCATTGTTTCTTGTTTGTCTAGCTCAACTTCCGCTTTCAGTGTTCCTTTTTTTACTAAAGAATACTCAAAGGCGTCAAAAAAGCTGCTATCAATCTCAAAATCAAACTGATGTTTGCCAATTTTTAAGCCGGTAAATGGGATTGAAAATTGTTTTAATGGTTTCAATTGTAACAAAATTTTAGCCCGCAAATGTAGATATTATTTTTAAGGGTTGCAAATCTTTTTTAATTCGCATCGTCTTTCATATCTGCCGCGGTTTCAATAACTTTTCCGCCGCTTCTTAATTGATTGCTTAATAGCGCTTCCTGTTCTCTTCTGTTCTTTACAATATGTGTAGCCGCAAAAACAGCTTCAATAAATGAAGAGGGGTCTGCGAGGTTCTTTCCAGCAATGTCATAGCCCGTGCCATGATCAGGCGAGGTGCGTACTATTTTTAAACCGGCAGAGAAGTTTACACCTGTGCCAAACGCAATTGTTTTAAAAGGAATTAGTCCCTGATCGTGATACATGGCCAATACCGCATCAAATTGCTTGTGACTGCCATTTCCAAAGAATCCATCTGCAGGATATGGTCCAAAACAGATTACCCCTTTATCAAAGGCTTCCTGAATAGCGGGCATGATTATATTTTCTTCTTCAGTCCCTAATAAACCATTATCGCCGGCATGCGGGTTTAAGCCTAATACAGCAATCTTTGGTTTTTCAATCCAGAAATCCTTCTTCAGGCTTTCATTCATGAGCACCAGTTTCTTTACGATTTTTTCTTTGGTGATGCTTTGTGCGATAGCTGTAACAGGAATATGTCCTGTTACTACACCTACACGGATATCTTCGCTGATCATAAACATTAAAACATCCGCACTGTTACTCTGCTCCTGCAAGTATTCAGTATGTCCGGGGAATTTAAATGTCTCCGACTGTATATTGTGCTTATTAATAGGTGCGGTTACCAATGCATCAATTTCTCCTTTTATCAATGCGTCTGTGGCTTTCTGAAGTGAAAGCAAAGCGTATTTGCCGCCATTTTCATTGGACACGCCCAAATCTATCTTTACATCTTCTTCCCAGCAATTGATCAGGTTTGGTTTTTTAGGGTTGGCCGTTGATGGATCATTGATCACATTAAAAGCAAAATCCGTTAAGCCAAGGGCTTTTCTATGATAAGACGCAACTTTTGTATGCCCGTATACAATTGGTGTACAGTAGTCAAGTATGCTGTTGTGCGATAAGGTCTTTAAGATCACTTCTAATCCAATCCCGTTTACGTCGCCAATGCTTATCCCAATTTTAATTTTATTGCTCATGCCTGAATAGAAATTTGGCGCAAATTACAGATTTTCAATTAATGTTAGCCTGATACTCACAAAACTTTAATAATTTGCGGCTTTTAAGGGAGAATATATGAGTTTGGTTAGGGCAAAAAAACATTTAGGACAACACTTTTTAACGGATAAAAATATCGCTGCAAAAATTGTAAACGGGCTTGTTCATACAGATCAGTATAAGCAGGTGCTGGAAGTTGGACCTGGAATGGGCATATTGTCCGACTTGCTGCTGGAACGACAGGATATTGAGACCTTTCTGATAGATATAGATGTAGAATCCTACCATTTTTTACAACAAAAATACCCGCAACTGGGTGATAGGTTAATTAACGGGGATTTTCTGGCGCTTGACCTTTCCGCGATCTTTAAAGAAAAGTATGCCATCATAGGTAATTTTCCTTATAATATTTCGTCCCAGATCCTTTTTAAAATATTGGAGAACAGGCAAAGTGTTGTGGAGATGGTAGGCATGTTCCAGAAGGAAGTGGCCGAGCGGTGTGCTTCTAAATCCGGGACCAAAGATTATGGGATCCTGAGTGTTTTGATCCAGGCTTATTATGATATTGAGTATCTCTTTACTGTGAAGCCGGGGACATTTAACCCACCTCCAAAAGTAAATTCAGGGGTAATCAGGCTAAGCCGAAATAATGTAGAGACACTTCCTTGTGATGAAAAACTATTCTGGCGCACGGTAAAGGCCGGGTTTAACCAGCGAAGAAAGACTTTAAGGAATTCACTTTCAGGTGTAGTTCCGAAGGATAAAATGGATAACCACCTGTTTTTTGATAAACGGGCAGAGCAACTGAGTGTCGCTGATTTTATCGAACTAACTTCGCATTTAACTGAATTAGCTAAATAATACTACCATTATCAATCATGTCGGGTTCATCTGACAGTGAAGACAATTAAATCAAACAGATGAAAGGAAAAATATTAATAGTTGACGACCTGCATCCTGCGTTTAAGGAACAGGCGGTTGCACAAGGATATGAAGTAGACGACCGGCCTTTAATTACAAGGGCAGAAACAATGGCTGTTATCGCAAATTATGTTGGTATTGCCGTTCGCACAAAGTTTCAGGTTGATCAGGAATTGATGAATGCCGCCCCTAAGCTTCAATTTATTGCCAGGGCGGGAGCGGGATTGGATAACATTGATGAAGCTTTCGCAAAACAAAGAAATATAAAACTACTGAATGCACCTGAAGGAAATATGGATGCAGTTGGTGAGCATGCCACAGGCTTGTTATTAGGTCTGATGAATAATTTCAGGAATGCTGATATTGAAGTCCGTAACGGTATATGGGACAGGGAAGGTAACCGGGGGTATGAGTTAAAAGGCCGCACCGTAGGTATAATAGGCTATGGATTTATGGGCAAGAGTTTTGCGAGAAAACTTTCTGGCTTTGAGGTAAACGTGATTGCCTACGATAAATATAAAACGGGTTTTAGTGATGCTTATGCCAAGGAAGTAAGTATGGAAGAGATGGTAAAACAATGTGATGTGCTGAGCCTCCATATTCCATTAACAAAAGAAACCAGGCAAATGGTTGATGATGAATACCTGTTGCATTTCCGTAAACCAATATTCTTTATCAATACCGCCAGGGGGGAGATTGTCAACACCAAATCTGTTTTATCTGCTATTCATCATAAAAAAATAATTGGTGCCGGGTTAGATGTACTTGAAGTAGAGAAGTTTCCTGCTTTAGAAGAGCAGAACTGGTTTAATGACCTTAAATCATCTGGCAAAGTAATCTTAACGCCACACGTAGGGGGCTGGACATTCGAGTCTTACCGTAAGATCTCTGAAGTGCTGGCAGAAAAGCTTAAGGCTTTTTAGTAAAAATATTTCATCATAGCAGGATCATTTCGGGTTTAAAATTTGGTTTTGTGCTAACTCCATATTATCTTCGTTTTAATTGAAGCAAGACTATGTAGGCTTATAGGCCGATGTAGTCTTGTTTGTTTTTTAGAGGACTTACAAAAAATAACGAGCTATGACAGAGGTAACGTATTATACCCAAGATGGTTTAGATAAACTGAAAGAAGAGTTACAGTATTTGAAAACTACTGGAAGGCAATTGATTTCAAAAGCCATTGCTGAAGCAAGAGATAAGGGCGATCTTTCTGAGAATGCTGAGTATGACGCAGCAAAGGAAGCACAAGGTTTGCATGAGGCCAAGATATCCAAAATGGAAAACACACTTTCAACAGCCAGGCTAATTGACGAGTCAAAATTGGATACGTCAAAAGTATTGGCACTTTCCATCGTGAAAATAAAGAATATTAAAAATGGGGCTACCATGTCTTACCAGTTGGTAGCGGAATCTGAAGCTGACCTTAAAACAGGAAAGATCTCTGTGAAATCACCGATTGCCAAAGGTTTATTGGGTAAGTCGGTAGGTGACACTACTGAGATTGAAGTGCCGGCAGGTAAAATGGAATTTGAAATCCTGGAAATCAGCAGATAAGAAATATTATGAGTTACGGGTTGTGTGTTCCTGGTCATGATTCAGAAACCCAGCCCTCATAACTTGCAACAAATAACCTATAACCCCAAATACATGAGTATCTTTTCGAAAATCGTAGATGGTGAGATTCCGGCACATATTGTTGCCGAAACTACTGAATTCCTGGCTTTCCTGGATGTGAGCCCATTGGTGATGGGACATGTATTGGTTATCCCTAAAAAGGAGATCGATTATATTTTTGACATGGATGAAGAAAGTTATTTCGGATTAACCTTGTTCGCTAAAATAGTGGCTACAGGATTGAAAGAAGCCTTTCCATGTAAAAAAGTAGGTGTAGCGGTTATCGGACTAGAGGTGCCACATGTACACATTCACCTTATTCCTATGAATAATGTGAACGATATGAATTTTAGTAAGGCTAAGTTGCAGCCAACGCAAGAAGAATTAGCTGAAGCCGCTGTTAAGATTAAAGCCGCATTGTTGAAAGATTAAATAAACGGTGGTCCCGTTCAAAAATTAATCCTTATCTAAAAAACAGATAGGGATTTTTTATTTACAGGTGTTCGTATCCGTACAATATCTGTTCATATCCGTACACCTTAGTTTAATTAAAGCTTATATTTAGTGTCTGTAATGCATTGTCGGGTCAATGGCACATGGATTGAATCAAGGGCTGTATAATAAATATGAATTATGTTCCGGCACCAACTGTTATTGATATATAGAAATTTTAAGCGTTATAAAAACTCATTTTTTATCAACCTTATCGGATTGTCTACCGGTATTTCCTGCGCCCTGCTCATTTATCTGTGGGTAAGTGATGAGATGCAAATGGATCGTTTTCATAACAAAAGGTTATATCAGGTGATGGAAAACGAAAACATTACCGATGGGGTAAATACAGTAGAGGGCACAGCAGGTATTTTAGCGGAAGCAATGGCAAAGGAAATGCCTGAAGTGGAAGCGGCCGTTACCGTATCACCAACTTACTGGCTTGGGCAAAGCAGTGTTTCGGCCAATAATAAGCCGGCCGTGAAAGCCGCAGGAAAGTTTGCAGGGGCGGACTTTTTCAAAATATTCTCCTACCCGCTCATTACCGGGAAAGCAGATCAGGTACTTAAAGATAAAAATACGGTTGTGATTTCTGAGGGATTGGCTTTAAAGCTGTTTCACAGTACAGATGTAATAGGAAAAGAATTTTTGTGGCGCAATGCCGACATGAAGAATGATAACCATGCCCTGATTTCTGGTGTTTTTAAAGACACGCCAACAAACTCTTCTGATCATTTTGATTTCCTGGTTTCCCTTGATGTATTTTTTGCCGCAGCCCCGAACTATTTGAAATGGGGGAATTACGGGCCGCATACCTTTTTTATCTTAAAAGAAGGTGCTGATCCAGTACATTTCAACACAAAGATTAAAGGTTTTCTAAAAACCAAAGGACAAAATGACCATACCCTGTTCATCAGGCCTTTTGCAGATGGTTATTTGTATAATAAATTTGAGAATGGAAAGGTTGCAGGTGGCAGGATTGACTATGTGAAACTGTTTTCGCTCATCGCGGTATTTATCTTACTCATTGCCTGTATCAATTTTATGAACCTCTCAACGGCAAAGGCGTCCAGAAAATTGAAAGAAGTAGGGGTGAAAAAGGTAATGGGCGCGCAGAGAAGTTCATTGATTTTGCAGTACATGGCCGAATCAATGCTTTTAACTATAATGGCCGTATTTGTTTCGCTGCTAGTAGTTGAGCTGTTGTTACCTCAGTTTAATACGATTGTAGACAAGCAACTGAGCCTGCATTACAGTATTTCGCTTATATTATCTTTGCTTGGCATTACTGTTTTTACCGGATTAATATCTGGAAGTTACCCGGCATTTTATCTTTCAGGGCTCAAACCGGCGCTTGCTTTAAAGGGCAGGCTTAATTTAACGCAGGGTGCACTATGGACCAGACAGGGGTTGGTAATTTTTCAATTCACTCTTTCAGTGGTTTTAATTGTAGCTGTATTGGTTATCTATAAACAAATAGCATATGTTCAGAGCAAAAATCAAGGCTATCAAAAAGATAACGTACTTTATTTTGAGGCAGCAGGGAAATTCAAAAGTAATATCAACTTTGCAATAGATGCGATAAAAAAAATACCAGGTGTAGTGAATGCATCCAGCATAGACAGGGAATTACTTGGAGACCTGAACTATACTTTTGGGGATTTCAGTTGGGAGGGAAGAGATCCTAAAGAGGTTATTAAATTTCAGCGGGCGGATGTCAATAGTGGCCTGTTTGAAACACTGGGTATAAAAATGGCCGAGGGTAGAAGCTTTTCCGATAAATTTGGTTCTGATACCTCAAAAATTATCATCAATGAAGCAGGAATAAGGGTAATGCGGTTAAAAAAACCGGTAGGTAAAATATTTAATCTTTGGGGTAAAGAATACCAGATTATTGGAGTGATTAAGGATTTTCATTTTGAATCATTACACCAAACCATAAAACCAATGTTTTTTAAATACCATCCCAACTATACCAATAGGATCATGGTAAATGTTGGTGCAGGTAAATTAAAAGAAGTGATTGATGGCCTTCAAAAGATGAATACAACTTATAATCCTGGTTTTAATATGGATATCAAATTTTTGGACCAGGATTTTCAGGCGCAGTATGTAGCCGAAAGCCGGGTTGCGGTATTGTCCAGGTATTTTGCGGCAATAGCAGTTGTGATTTCCTGTCTAGGGTTATTTGGACTGGCTACATTTACAGCAGAAAGAAGGCTAAAAGAAATTGGTATCAGAAAAGTTTTAGGTGCCAGCGCTTTCCAGGTTGTTTATACCCTATCCAGGGATTTTACCAAGCCAGTGATTACTGCAATACTGGTTGCAATTCCCATTAGTTATGTGCTGGTAAAATACTGGCTCAATTCATTTGCTTATAGAATTGAACTTCAGCTTTGGTATTTTATTGCTGCAGGGTTACTGGCGTTGTTCATTTCTCTGGTTACTGTGCTTACGCAGGCTTTGAGAGCTGCGAACGTAAATCCTGTTCAATGTTTGAAAGCAGAGGGGTAGTTTAACGACCTTCTGCTATTTTAGCTTTTCATTATTTTTATGTCTGTCTGCATCCCGGATAGTTTTCTTTGCCAGGTTCTTTTCCATGGCGGCAGTCAAATCGATACCGGTTTGATTCGCCAGGCAAATCAATACAAATAATACATCGGCCATTTCATCGCCCAGGTCAACGGCCTCATCGCTTTTTTTGAACGATTGCTCACCATACTTGCGCGACATGATCCGGGCAACTTCACCAACTTCCTCCATAAGTATAGCGGTATTGGTTAGCTCATTAAAATAACGGATACCTGTTGTTTTGATCCATTGGTCTACTGTTTCTTGTGCTTCTGCTATGGTCATATTTGATTATTGTTAATTATTTGAACTTAAAATTTCCAGATTAGTTGTATTCCCCATTCTGTTCCCCAAATATATAGACATATGGGAATAGGATTTTGTTTACTCCTTATCCTTGGTGTCAATAAGAATCGTAACCGGTCCATCATTTACCAGGCCGACTTTCATATCAGCACCAAAAATTCCGGTTTGTATTGGTTTGTTCAGTAATGAGGAAAGCTGGCTGATCATTGCTTCATAAAGCGGAACCGCCTTCTCAGGTCTTGCAGCTCTCGTAAAACCAGGTCTATTGCCTTTTTTAGTCGCAGCAAACAAGGTAAACTGGCTAATCAGTAAGATGCTCCCATCTATATCGGCCAATGCTTTATTCATCAGTCCTTCTTCATCGCCAAATACCCTCATGTTTACGATTTTTCCTGCTAGCCATTCCAGATCTTCCATAGTATCTGCATCCTCAATGCCAAGTAATACCAGGAAACCAAGGTTAATACTACCAGTAATTTGATCATCAACTTTGCAACTGGCAGATGTAACCCTTTGTATAACTGCTCTCATAATGTGTTGCGGGTTTAAGCCCTTGTCTCATTTCCGTTATAGATACTCAGGTAGCTTTCATACCTGCTGATTTCAATGTCACCATTCTCTACCGCTTTAATTACGGCACATCCCGGTTCATTTACATGTCTGCAATTGTTGAAACGACATTGGTTCATCATCGCCCTCATTTCCCTGAAGTAATGCCCCAGCTCTTCGGGTTTGATATCATAAATCCCCAACTCCCTTATCCCAGGCGTATCAATCAGATAGCCGCCAAAAGGTAGGGTATGCATTTCTGCGAAAGTAGTGGTATGTTGCCCTTTATCACTTGACTCGGAGATCTCGCCTGTTTTGATGCTGCGGCCAGGTAATAACGCATTGATCAGACTTGATTTTCCAACACCAGAGTGGCCGGAGAATAAAGTCGTCTTATCTTTTAATAAACTTTCAATTAAAGGGATGTTTGTACCCTCTAAAGCTGAAACAGAGTAGCAGGGATAGCCAATGTTTTCATAAATATTTTTGTACATCTCCAGTACTTCCAATCCATCTTCATTAAAAAGGTCCAGCTTATTAAAGATCAGCACAGCTGGTATGTCATAAGCCTCGGCAGTTGCCAGAAAACGATCTATAAAACCCAATGAAGTGCGGGGCGATGCCAGTGTAACGACAAGAAAAGCCTGGTCGAGATTTGCTGCAATGATCTGTGCCTGCTTAGATAAATTAATGGATTTGCGGATAATATAGTTCCTGCGGTCAAGTAGCTTGTTAATAACACCATTTTCCGAATTAGGTTCCAGTTCAAATTCCACTCGATCGCCGACAGCAACAGGATTAGTAGTTTGAATGCCCTGTATTCTGAACTTGCCTTTTATCCGGCAGTCGTAATCAAGTCCATTCTCTGCATGTACCTGGTACCAGCTTCCCGTTGATTTTATGATTAATCCTTGCATATAATGCGTAAAGGTAAGAAAATGTAGGAAACTTATAATTCCTACTAAATCGATCTATTAATAATTTTCTTTTATAAAGATTTGCTAATTAGAAAAATATAACTTTACTTTACGCCCAGTTACAGATAGTGTAAAAATTACAATGTATAATAATTCGACCATTACTACCACAACCACAACCACCGGCATAGTTCGGAGGAAGGTAAGCTAGTGGCTGAAAAAAAGAAAATATAACAACCACAAAAAAGCGCCTTCCTCTAATACGGGAAGGCGCTTTTTTATTAACCAGCAACTATGAATATTTTAAAATTTGGAGGTACATCTGTCGGTTCAGCACAAAGCATAAGTGCGCTGATAGCTATCTTAAAGAAGGAAAAGGGAGATGAAAACCCTATTGTTGTCCTTTCTGCAATGGGGGGCGTAACCAACACCCTGTTAGAAATGGCGGAGAATGCAAGGAACGCCCAGGAATATGCCGATCAGCTGAAAAAGATTGAGACGAAACACTTTGAAGTTATTCGTGCGCTATTACCGGCAGGAGCCCAAAATCCTGTACTTACCAAATTGAAAATCTATTTTAACGAGCTGGAAGATATTTTACAGTCGGTGTACAACTTACGCGAATTGAGCCTTCAAACTAAGGACCTGATCCTTAGTTACGGCGAACGCTGTTCTAACGTAATGGTAAGTCATATCGCGCGTCAGCAATTTCCTAATGCAATGTATGTAGACGGATCTGAGCTGATCAAAACCGATAGTAACTTCGGGCAAGCCAAAGTAAATACCCAACTTACAGAACTGTTGATCCGTGAATTCTACGAATCAAATAGCGATAAATTGTTATTTGTTACCGGCTTTATTTCCAGTAATGATGAGGGGCGTATCACTACATTAGGCCGTGGCGGTAGTGATTATACCGCTGCCATCTGGGGAGCTGCTTTAAATGCACAGGAAATCCAGATCTGGACAGATGTTGACGGGATGCTTACCGCCGATCCGAGAATTGTTAAAAAAGCATTCTCGTTACCAGAGCTGAGTTATACCGAAGCGATGGAGCTATCTTATTTTGGTGCAAAGGTGATCTATCCGCCCACCATGACCCCGGCGTTTTTAAAGAAAATACCCATCGTCATTAAAAATACTTTTAACGTTGATTTCCCAGGTACTTATATCAAACATGGTGCGCAAGCTTCAAGTTTACCGATTAAAGGGATTTCTTCAATAGATGAAATCAGTATCCTTAACCTTTCCGGAAGTGGGATGGTAGGTAAGGCCGGGTTTAGTGGACGGTTATTCTCGCTTTTATCCAGGGAGCAGGTGAACGTGGTACTGATTACGCAGTCGTCTTCGGAGCATAGCATTACTTTCGCTGTGAAACCTGCAGATGCTTTAAAGGCATTGTCTTTGATCAATAAAGAATTCGAACTGGAACTTCAGGCACGTAAACTGGAATATCCCGAAGTAGAAAACGGACTTTCTGTTTTGGCGATTGTTGGTGAAAATATGAAGCGCACCCCGGGTATTTCGGGAAGATTATTTAGTGCTTTAGGCCGGAACGGCGTAAACATCAGGGCTATTGCGCAGGGCTCATCCGAGTATAACATCTCTGTGATCCTCTCAAGATCTGATCTTTCTAAAGCCGTAAATGCGGTGCATGATGCTTTCTATTCAGATTTGAAGAAAACACTCAATGTATTTTGCCTGGGAACAGGGAATATTGGTAAAACTTTATTCCAGCAGTTGCACAACCAGATGCCCTTCCTTGCTAAAAACAATGATTTGCAGGTAAAGGTAATGGGGATCAGCAATACCCGTAAAATGTACCTCAATGCGGAGGGGATTGATCTGACCACCTGGGAACCGGAATTAGAAACACAAGGTGAAAAGGCTGATTTAGGAGAGTTTATCAAAAAAATGAAAGCCATGAACCTGGCCAATTGTGTATTTGTCGATAATACTGCCAGTCATAATCCTATTCAATATTACCTGGATGTATTGCAATCTAGTATCTCTGTGGTTACCTGCAACAAAATAGGGAACTCAGCAGAATATGATCAGTATGTCGCATTTAAAGAAGCCGCCAGAAAACATGGTGTAGAGTTTTATTACGAAACCAACGTAGGTGCGGGTTTGCCAATCATCCGCACATTGAAAGATTTAATGCTTAGTGGGGATAGGATTGGTCGTATCGAAGCCATCTTGTCGGGAACAATATCCTATATCTTTAATAATTTTAAAGGCGACAGGTTGTTTCATGAGGTAGTAAAAGAAGCACAAGATCTGGGCTATACTGAGCCGGATCCGAGAGATGACCTGAACGGTAAAGATTTTATGCGTAAAATGCTGATCCTGGCCCGTGATGCGGGATATGCGTTGGAAGAGAAAGATGTTTCTATCGAAAGTATGCTTCCCGCAGCTTGTATGGCTGCACGCAGCGTTGCAGATTTCTATAAAGAGATGGAAAATAATGCCGCACATTTTGAAAACCTAAAACAGGAAGCCGCGAAAGAAAAAAAGGTGCTGAGGTATATTGGTAAGCTGGAAGAAGGCAAAGTCTCCATAACCTTACAAATGGTAGATGACAGCCATCCTTTCTATATGCTTTCGGGAAGTGATAACATCATCTCCTTTACCACTGATAGATATAAAGACCGCCCATTAGTAGTTAAAGGTCCAGGCGCAGGTGCTGAAGTAACAGCAGCAGGTGTATTTGCAGACATTATAAACGTGGGTAAAAGATAATTGACATATGAATAAATCAATAAAAGTTTTTGCCCCGGCTACAGTAGCCAATGTAGTATGTGGGTTTGATGTACTTGGCTTTGCTGTAAATGAGCCTGGCGATGAGGTGATTATGCGACTAACTGATAAACCAGGTGTATCCTTGTTAAAAATTACGGGTGATGAAGGACGGTTACCTTTAAACCCGGATAAGAATACGGTTAGTGCTATTGCAAAGAATTATCTGGAACATATAGGAAGACAAGATGTGGGGGTCGAAATTGAATTGCACAAAAAGATGCCAATTGGCAGTGGCCTGGGCTCAAGTTCGGCAAGTACTGTTGCAGGCCTGTTCGCCATTAATGCTTTATTAGATAATCCGCTGACCAATATGGAACTTGTTCCCTTTGCGATGAAAGGAGAGGAGCTGGCCTGTGGTTATGGTCATGCTGATAATGTAGCGCCTGCGCTATTAGGAGGCTTTGTACTGATCAGAAGTTATAGCCCGCTTGATATCATTAGTCTGCCTTTTCCGCAAGACTTACACGCTGCAATTGTATACCCTGAAGTAGATGTCCCTACAAAAGATGCGCGTCAGATGATCCGTTCAAAAGTACTTTTGAAAGATGCGGTAACACAATGGGGAAATGTGGCGGGACTGGTAAGCGGTTTGTTTATGAACGACTACGACCTGATTGGCCGTAGTATGACGGATGTATTGGTAGAACCTACCCGTTCTATTTTGATTCCTGACTTCGATAGGTTAAGAGAATTTGCGATGGAAGCAGGTGCCGTAGGCTTCGGGATATCGGGCTCTGGCCCATCAGTATTTGCACTGACCAAAGATCCTGAAACAGCCCGACAGATTACTCAAAAATTACAGCAGCACTTAAAAAATATCGCCATTAACAGCCTGGCATTTGTTTCTGAAGTAAATAAAAAAGGGCCAATTATTTTAGACTAAACAAAATGAAACTATATAGTACCAACAACCATAACCTGAGCGTCGATTTTCCTACTGCAGTATTTAACAGCATGCCTTTAGATAAAGGACTATACATGCCGGTTCATATTCCGCAACTAGACCAGGAGTTTATTGACAACATTGATAAATTTACCTTATCTCAAATCGCCTTTAAAGTAGCATCGGTATTGATGAAGGATACAATACCCTTGGAAGATTTACAGCAGATTATTGATGATGCAATCAATTTCGATGCGCCGGTAGTTGAACTTGACGAGGAAACCTATGTGCTGGAACTTTTTCACGGCCCGTCATTAGCTTTCAAAGATTTTGGCGCCAGGTTTATGAGCCGTATCATGGCTTATTTTCTGAAAGAAAATGAGAAAACGCTGGATGTACTGGTTGCCACTTCAGGCGATACAGGAGGTGCGGTAGCACTTGGCTTCTTGGGTGTGCCCAATACCCGCGTTACTATTTTATATCCAAAGGGAAAGGTAAGCGAGATTCAGGAATTGCAACTTTGTACAAACGGACAGAATATCCATGCTATTGAAGTTGATGGAACTTTTGACGATTGCCAGGCGCTGGTGAAACAGGCTTTTGCTGATGCCGAGCTGAATGCTAAACTTCGCCTTACCTCTGCCAACTCTATTAATATTGCAAGGTTAATCCCGCAGACATTCTATTATTTCAATGCCTATGCACAGTTAAAAAGACAGGGTAAAGACGAAGTCGTATTTTCTGTGCCCAGTGGAAACTTTGGTAACATTGGCGCAGGTTTACTGGCTTATAAACTGGGCTTACCTGTAAAACAGTTTATTGCCGCCACCAATGTAAATGATACGGTTCCACGCTTTTTACACACGGGCATCTATGAAACCCGCCCATCTGTGCAAACTTATGCCAATGCCATGGATGTAGGAGCACCAAGTAACTGGGTAAGGATAATGGATTTGTTTAAAAATGATGCAGCCGCATTAAAGGAAATTGTGCAAAGTGAAAGTTATACAGACGAACAGACTTTGCAAGCGATCAAAGACATTTTTAATCAATATAATTATATCGCTTGTCCACATACGGCAATAGCCTGGCTAGCCCTAAAAGCATATCAGCAAGAGCATCCGGGCGCAACTGGCGTATTTCTTTCTACCGCGCATGCCTGTAAGTTTCCTGATATATTTCCGGAAGAGATGAAGGCTAAAATTGAAATTCCTGAACAGGTAAAAGCGCTTGCAGCAAAAGAAAAGCAGGCTACCGTTATGGATACCAGTTTTGAATCATTTAAAAGCTACCTGCTTACTTCTTACTAAAGCGCATAATCGCAATATCGCCCATCATAAAGTTCAGGGTGCTGTCGCTGGTTATCGAATAAGTACTTGCTTTCTTAAGCATTTCTACAAAAGTGGTCTCTCCTTCACCAGGACAGGCCATTTTTGTCATCATGAATGGTTTTGTGAAATTGATAGTGGTATCATCGGCTATGAGCTGACCTGAAAAGGAATTACAGCTGGTGTTACCGCTAAATCTTTTCTCTGCAATATCAAACTTAATGATCGGTTTTTTTCCAGGATACAGACCATTAAAAGCAATTCTTGGACCTGATATATAAGTAAGCTCCCAGCTGCCACCCAATTGTGATAACCCACCATTGCCAATAGATCCGGGTTTCATGGTAGTGCAAGCCGTTAGGGTGCTTATGATAATTGTAAATAGCATCAACCTTTTCATAATAATAAGCTAAACTTTTAGATGAAGGTACAAAGAGTATTCCAAACTTAAAGAAACAAAGTATCAAAGTTGTGGCGTAATGACTGTAAACATCCCGTTAAAGCCCGTGTTAAAAAGGTCGTCCTCCTGAATTTTATTTCGGGGTTCCGCATGAGAAAGATGACATTGTCAGCGCGGAGATCCTGAAATAAAATTCAGAAGGACGTGTGCATAATAAAAGCACTATGCTATTGACGACCGTATTAAAGGGTATCTAAAATATTGCCCTTGCTATTCTTTTTGTTGGCTCGGGATTACCCATTGTATAAAAATGTAATACAGGTGCCCCCATTGCTTTGAGCTCATTACATTGGTTGATCATCCATTCGATACCAACCTCTTTTACCTCTTTTTCTGATTTGCATGATTGTACTGCTTCGCTTAGTTCCAGGGGAATGTCAAGGTGGAAAATCTTTGGTAAACTGATCAATTGTTTACTGCTGGTAATTGGCTTTAAACCCGGAATAATAGGAACATTAATTCCATTTGTTCTGCATTTTTCTACAAATTCACCATACTTTTTATTATCGAAGAACATCTGTGTAACGATAAAATCTGCGCCGGTATCAACTTTATGCTTCAGGTATTTAAAATCAGTATCCAGGTTGGGTGACTCAAAGTGCTTTTCGGGATAGCCGGCAACACCTATGCAAAAATCTGTTTTTTCTGCACTTTCCATATCATCATGTAGATATTTGCCATTATTCATATCCACAACATGCTGTAAAAGTTCGGAGGCGTAAGCATGACCATTCGGTGTTGGAATAAACCCATTGTCGCTTTTGCGTGCGTCGCCTCTTAAAACGAGTACGTTGTCGATACCAAGAAACTGAAGATCAATCAATGCATTCTCCGTCTCGTCCTTAGTAAAGCCTCCACAGATTAAATGAGGTACGGCATCAACCTTGTATTTATTCATAATGGCGGCACAAGTAGCCACTGTACTTGGGCGCTTGCGGTAGGCCACTTTTTCAAGTAAGCCATTGGCATGCTGTTTATAAATGTAGTCCTCACGAAGGTAAGTCACATCAATAAAGGGTGGATTAAATTCCATTAAGGGATCTATGGCATCAAATATTCCTTTAATGCTTTGCCCTTTTATTGGTGGAAGTAATTCAAATGAGAATAAGGTTTTACCCTTGGCGTTATTTATATGGTCTATTATTTTCATGTTTCTGGGGTCGTCTATCAGTTATCAATTTAGATATAATTGCCTCTGGTTAATACGCAAGGTTGGGGCTAAGCCATCTTTCTACTTCTTCAAGTGGCATGTTTTTCCTTACTGCATAATCCTCAATCTGGTCTTTAGTGATTTTTCCTAATCCAAAGTATCTCGATTGCGGATGGGCAAAATAAAATCCACTCACCGCTGCGGTAGGGTACATGGCATAACTTTCTGTTAAGCGCAGGCCAATCCTTGCTTCAGCATCCAGCAATTCGAATAAAGTACCTTTTTCGGTATGTTCCGGACAAGCAGGATAACCTGGCGCCGGGCGGATACCTGAATATTCTTCTTTAATAAGTGCTTCGTTGTCAAGGCTCTCGTCTTTTGCATAACCCCAGTAATCCTTACGTACCAGTTCGTGCATCCTTTCGGCAAAAGCTTCCGCCAACCTATCTGCCAAAGCTTTGGCCATGATACTATTGTAATCATCATAGACAGCTTCAAACTCTGCTACCAGTTCATCACAACCAATTCCCGTTGTCAATGCGAAACCTCCAAAATAATCAGGTATGCCAGTTTCCTTTTGGGCAACAAAATCCGATAGCGCATAATAGGGTTGGTCGGCAGTTTTTTCCGCCTGCTGACGTAGCGTATGGATCACAACCTCTTTACCCTCTACATCTAATACGATGTCATCTCCAACGGCATTTGCCGGCCAGAAACCAATTACCGCTTTCGCAGTTAATAACTTCTCATCAACTATTCTTTTTAACAATTCCTGTGCATCAGCAAATAGTTTTTTTGCTTCATCACCCACTGTTTTGTCTTCCAGGATTCTTGGATATGCGCCACGAAGTTCCCAGGTCTGGAAAAATGGGGTCCAGTCAATGTATGGTACCAGTTCTTCTAAAGGATAATTTTCAAATACCTTCGTTCCAGTAAATTTAGGCGCAGGTGCTACGAGTGCCGTATCTATTTTGAAATTGTCCTTACGGGCTTCTTCAATCGTTTTAAACCGTTTGTCAGAACGCTTATTTAAATGTGCCTCACGGGCCTTATCGTATTCTGCCCTGATACCGGCAATATATTCGTCCCTGGTATCCTTATTCATCAGTGTACTTGCAACGGTTACACTTCTTGACGCATCCAATACATGTATTGCAGGACCTGAATAGTTTGGCGCTACTTTTACAGCTGCGTGAATACGCGATGTTGTTGCACCACCGATCATCAATGGAATGGTAAAACCTTCGCGTTCCATTTCTTTGGCGAAGTGCACCATCTCGTCCAATGAAGGTGTGATCAGGCCACTTAAACCTATAATGTCCGCATTAATTTCTTTGGCCTTTTTGATGATGTCCTGTGCAGGTACCATCACACCCATATCCACAATTTCGAAGTTGTTACAAGCCAGGACAACGCCTACAATATTTTTTCCAATATCATGTACGTCACCTTTTACAGTGGCCATAAGTATTTTTCCTGCAGAAGAATTCTGGTCCTGATCTGGATTGTCCAGTTTTTCCTGTTCGATAAAAGGCAACAGATAAGCCACAGCTTTTTTCATTACCCGTGCAGATTTTACCACCTGCGGAAGGAACATCTTTCCGGCACCAAAAAGGTCGCCCACAATATTCATCCCATCCATTAAAGGGCCTTCAATTACCTGGATTGGCCTTGCATATTTTTGTCGTGCTTCTTCCACATCATCATCCAGGTACTCAATAATTCCTTTAACCAATGCATGAGAAAGTCTTTCTTCAACCGGGGTTTTTCGCCATTCCTCATTTCTGACGATCTCTTTTCCTTTCGATTTAATGGTGTCTGCAAATTCAACCAATCGCTCTGTCGCATCATCTCTTCTGTTCAGCAATACATCTTCAACCAGCACCAATAATTCAGGTGGAATTTCCTGGTAAACTTCAAGCATACCAGCATTCACAATTCCCATATCCAGTCCAGCTTGAATAGCATGGTATAAGAAAGCAGAGTGCATCGCCTCTCTAACCGTATTGTTTCCCCTGAAAGAGAAGGAAATATTAGATACCCCGCCACTCACTTTTGCATAGGGGAGGTTTTCTTTGATCCATCGGGTAGCATTGATAAAATCTACCGCATAGTTATTGTGTTCTTCCAGTCCCGTAGCCACGGTGAGGATATTTGGGTCAAAAATAATGTCCTGTGGTGGGAACCCTATTTCATCTACCAGAATATCGTACGACCGTTTACAGATCTCTTTTCTTCTTTCAAAGTTATCGGCCTGCCCAAGTTCATCAAAGGCCATTACCACTACGGCAGCACCGTAAGTCATAATTTTTCGGGCACTTTCTCTAAATTTGTCCTCCCCTTCTTTTAAGGAGATTGAATTTACGATCCCTTTACCTTGCAAACACTTTAATCCGGCTTCAATAACGGTCCATTTCGAAGAATCGACCATGATTGGTAACTTCGAAATATCAGGTTCAGAAGCAATCAGGTTCAGGAATTTAGTCATCGAAGCTTCCGAATCGATCATCCCTTCATCCATGTTTACGTCTATCACCTGCGCTCCGCCTTCAACCTGCTGACGGGCAACAGTAAGCGCAGCTTCAAAATCCCCGCCCAAAATCAGTTTAGAGAATTTTGGTGATCCGGTGATGTTGGTACGTTCACCAATATTTACAAAAATACTTTCTGGTGTAATGGTAACGGGTTCCAAACCACTTAAGCGCATGTAAGGCTCAATCTGAGGAATTTTACGTGGCTCCACATTTTTTGCTTTCGCGGCAATGCAGCCAATATGATCAGGAGTGGTGCCACAGCAGCCACCAACTATATTTACAAAGCCATGCTGGATAAAATCCCCAACCAGGTGAGCTGTTTCATGTGGCATTTCATCATAAGCACCGAATTCGTTTGGCAATCCCGCATTTGGATAGGCGGAAACATAACAAGGCGCTTTAGCAGAGAGCTCCTCAATGTGTGGCCTCATGTCTTTCGCACCAAGGGCACAGTTAAAGCCAATACTAATTGGATCGGCATGGATTACAGAGTTCAGGAATGCTTCGGCGGTTTGTCCGCTTAGCGTTCTTCCCGATGCATCGGTAATTGTACCTGAAATCATGATCTCTATTTTACGGCCGATTTCTTTCTCATATTTTTTAATGGAGAATATGGCTGCCTTAGCATTTAGAGTATCAAAAATAGTTTCGATTAACAGCAAGTCCGAGCCTCCGTCAACCAATCCGCGTACCTGCTGGTCATAAGCATCAACAAGTTCATCAAATGTAATAGCCCTGAAACCAGGGTCGTTTACATCCGGAGAGATCGATAATGTTCTGTTGGTAGGGCCTACGGCTCCAGCTACAAAACACTTACGGTCTGGATTTGCAGCCATAAAGTCGGTTACGGCTTCTTTGGCGATCTTAGCACCTTCAAAGCTCATTTCATAGTCCAGTTCTTCCATCTGGTAATCTGCCAGAGAGATCCGCTGGGTGCTAAAAGTGTTGGTCTCAATGATATCAGTACCGGCTTTTAGGTATTCGGTATGAATCTCTTTGATGATGTCGGGACGGGTTAAATTGAGTAAGTCGTTGTTCCCTTTTACATCACATGGGTGATCTTTGAAGCGTTCGCCTCTAAAATCTTCTTCAGTTAAAACGTATCGCTGTATCATAGTGCCCATTGCACCATCGATAATTAGGATTCGTTTCTCTAATTCTTCTCTAATGTTCATTTAAAAAAAATCATATGAGCACGTAATAAGCTATTTTTGATAGAGGCCAAAGCCTAAACAAGTGCCGAACTCATTACATACAAAGCTTATTCGGAATTCAGGTGTTGGGGCGAATTCAACTTATCTTTCTGAAGCCGGTTATTTTGGTCCCAGTAGAATGTAGCACCTTGTAAGCACAGGTTGCCAAGACTTCGCAGGGTCTAATCCCTCCGTCTTTCTCTATAAGCATTACAAAGGTGCAACAAAGAAAAATCATTTCCAAAAAAATGGACGCTAAAGCATATAAAATTGCATTAAACGTCCAGATTGTTTCGGAAAATGGAATTATATTCTGTTTTTCAGTGGTTTACTTACATTGTGATTGGGCATTACAGGCGATGCTACCGCTTATTATGCCAGTCGTTTGCTGTTGTGGCTTTAGTCACATACATGGCACGTGTATTTCCCCTGATGGATTTAATTTTGCCTCGTTGCTGCTGATTGTCAAAAGTATTGTACCAGGCGATTTGAACCGGGCCAATAGATTTTACAGTTCCCTTAGTTTCGTGCATATCAAAGGTGGTATTGTACTTGATATCTATGTTTCCAATTGATTTTAGGGTGCCGTTAACATCATGAATGTCAAAATTGTTATTGTATTTGATATCCATTTTTCCAATCGATTTTAGCCTGCCTTTTTTGTCGTGAATATCGAAGCTGCCATAATAGTCAAATGAAATTCCCTCTATCGACTTTACTTTTCCGGTTTTATCCTGATCAAAACGGTCATAGTAAGTAACTTTTAGATTACCCAGGTTTTTTGAGCCGGGTACGGGATTGTCCTCAAAGTCGCCCCAGTCGTTCGGTCTGCTTCTTTTCAGGGGTTCAATAAAGGAAATTTTTCCTTCAGGATCTATTCCTATGATAAAAGTACTAAAAGTGAGTTCGATTTCCTGAATCCCCTTTTTATAGTCCTCAATAATAAAATTAGCACGGATAGCTTCCTGTGCTTTTCCCGTCAGCCCTATGCATAGCATGAAGCCGAGGATAAGTAGTTTTCTGTAATTCATTTGTGTAGATGTGTTTTGTGACAGTACCTAACACTGCCGGTGCTAATGTAATCGTTTTTTTCTTGATTGACTGTATCTGAACTTTGGTATTGCTAGCCTATGCTCCGCCTTATTACCTTAGTGCAAATCAATTTGAATAGACCGGCACACGTCCTTTGCTTTTATTTTGCTCTTATGTTGCTTTTCTATCGGTCTGAGCAAAAGGATAGCAAAAGAGAACCAATAGAGGAGCAAAAGAAAAGCAAAAGAAATTGTCCGCTTTTTAACCAAATGTCCACTTTATTTGTCACATGTCTGGACTATGCACAAGGATCCTTATAAGCTATATCCGCTATCAGCGGGCAGGTGCTACGAATTCCTAATAAAAAAGGCCTTACATGAGTTTGTAAGGCCTTTTTTATCAATTATCGATCAGTTTTATCTTCTGTCGCCGAATATTCTTAACAAGTAGATAAAGATATTTAAGAAGTCAAGATAAAGTGACAAAGCACCCATGATGGCTAATTTTTTTGTATCCGCATCTTCCATACGTGCGCCACTTTCTTCTAAGCCGGCACCAATTCTTTTTAATTTCTGAACATCATATGCTGTTAAAGCAGTAAATATAGCTATACCTATAAATGCCATAAACAAGCTGAAGTTTTCACTTTGAATGAACATGTTTACCACACTTGCAATTACCAGGCCTACTACACCAATCATTAAGATCGGTCCAAATTTGCTCAGGTCTACATTGGTCGTATAACCCATAACTGCCATGATACCGAATATACCTGCGGCACCGATGAAACAGCTCAATACCGATCCTGAGGTATAGACAATCAGGATAAAACTAAGACTTAGCCCTGTTAAAATTGAATATAATACAAAAACAGCAACTAGCGCACCATATGAAAGTCGGTTAAGGCCAGCACTCATCAGTAGAACTAATCCTAAAGGAGCAAACATGGCTACCCAGCCCAATGTTGTAGGTTTTAAAGTTTCTGGATTTCTTAAGAACGATGCGAACTCTGGATTTGTGGTCATGAAATATGCAGCTAGCGTTGAAAGACTCAATGCTACAAACATCCATAAGAATACATTTGCAAAGAATTTTTTCGCAACCCTACCCGTTATATCTTCTACAAAAACAGATTGCTGTGACCAGTTTTGATTATTTTTGTTATCCATTTGTTTTAAATTTATTTAAATGTACTAATTGTTTCTATCATACAAAAGCTATGCCCCTAGCCTTTTTGTCAGGGTTTCTTCAACTTTTTTAAAGAATTGAAGTGGTTTTAATGTGCGCCATGCCAAATCGTCAAGCTGTCCGCCAAAGTTGATATAATAATCGATATTATTGCCCTTAAACTCATTAATTACATGCTCCTGGAAGTTAATGCCTGTAATCCAGCCATCTTCAACATCCTGAAACCATTCCTCATAATAGCTATCTTCCTCTGACGAATGGAAATTTAGTACGTTTTCACCGATCAGGATGAATTTATTGATGCCTTCATCCATCATCAGCTCCAGGATCTCTCGCTTTAAAAGCATAATGTCATTTCCTATAGCATCGTTCCACTCCCCAATAAATTCAATAATGGCGTAGTTTCTATCGTAATCAACATACAATACTTTTAGGTACAATGTGTTTGATCCGAAATCGTCCCATTGTGGATGAATTAGGAAATTGTACAACTGTTTGTCGAAATAAAACTCTGAATATTCCGTGTTGTAAAATGGCGAACGCTCATCTTCAGCTGCGATATAATCATCTCGCCAGAGATAATAAGGCTCTATTTCGTGCATGGTAGTTTTAATTTATTTACCGGCTTCAACTGCTTTACGAACACTTCCATAGCGCAACAAGAGATCGGCGGCATGGTCGTGGTCGATGTTTAGCTCTTCCATTACCATTTGTGTTCCCCTGTCAACCAATTTATGATTGGTCAACTGCATATCCACCATTCTATTGCCTTTTACTTTGCCCAGCCTGATCATCACTGTGGTACTCAGCATATTCAAAACTAACTTCTGCGCAGTTCCTGATTTCATACGTGTTGATCCGGTTAAGAACTCAGGTCCAACTACCACTTCTACCGGATAATCACTTTCGGCCGCGATAGGACCACCTTCATTACAAACAATACAACCGGTAAGTACGCCATGTTGACGAGCTGTGTTTAAGCCGCCCACTACGTAGGGCGTAGTGCCAGATGCTGCAAGACCAATCAGGCAGTCTTTTTCATTGATATTAAATTCCTGTAAATCTATCCAGGCTTGTGTTGCATTATCTTCTGCATTTTCAACAGCTTTTCTAATGGCTGTATCGCCACCGGCAATAATACCTACTACGCAATCGAACGGGACACCGAATGTAGGCGGGCATTCAGATGCGTCAACAACACCTAAGCGGCCACTTGTACCCGCCCCGATATAAAATAACCTTCCGCCTTTTTTCATTCGCTCAGCTACTGCGGTAGCTAATTTTTCTATTTGCGGGATTGCTTTCTCTACTGCCAGGGGAACAAGCTTGTCTTCCTGGTTTATGCCTTTCAGAATCTCAATTACCGACATTTGGTCGATGTCGTGATGTTTTGATTCCTGCTCGGTTACTCTTATCATATTCTTTTTTTTATAGTATTGTAATCTTTTAAGGGGTTACGTTAAGTGTTTTTTTCCTATCCGGGGATTAGAATTACTTCCAGATGGTTTTATAAAATTCGGCATTTTCTTGCTAAACAAGAAATTTAAGCACAAAAACAGTGCAATTTGTCGCAGTTCCGTTGTGTTGTAAAGTAATTGTTAGAAATATTTAAACAATTACAAATGAATACCGTTTAATTTATTAATTGACTAGGTTATTTCATAACTTTACGCTGCATTTAGTCATGAAGAAGAACACCCATTACAATCTTTTAATAGCCCTTACTTATTCGGTTACATTAATAGGGGGGATGTTTTTTGGGTATAAATTTTTAAAAGATCAGGGCTTCCAGTTTCAAAGGCCTGTTCAGTTTGCAAATAACAATACCGAAAAGGTAGACGAGATCATTCACATCATCAATAAAAACTATGTTGATGACATTAATGCTGATTCCCTTAACCACTTACCTATAGATAGCTTGTTGCATAAGCTTGATCCACATAGTATGTATTTGCCGCCGGCCAAAGCCAATGAAATGGCTGAAACCCTGGAAGGGAATTTTGAGGGTATCGGTATTGAATACTACATCTTAAATGATACTTTGCTGGTTACTGATGTGGTGAAAGACGGCCCTGCATTTATGGCGGGAATAAGGCAAGGGGATAAAATATTGAAGATTGATACCGTTACTGTGAGTGGTAAAGCCTTACCCAGGGAACAAATGATAGGCCGTATTAGAGGAAGGAAGGGAACGGCAGTAAAGCTGACAATTGTTCATCCCAGAGATACACAGCAGGTAATTTTTTTAGTTAACCGTAGCCGTGTAAAGGTAAGTAGTATTGATGCGGCTTATTTGTTGAGTCCGGAAACGGCCTATATCAGGATCAGTAAGTTTGGTGCCGAGACGGACATAGATTTTATAGAAGCGATACGTTCACTTAAATCTAAAGGGATGAAAAAGCTGATCCTGGATTTAAGGGATAATGGGGGAGGCTATCTGAGTGCCGCTACAGGGTTGGCCAACCAAATTTTACAGGAAAATAAGCTGATTGTATATACAGAAGGAAAACATGAGCCCCGTACCGATTATAGGACTTCCGGTGGAGGAGAGTTTGAGCAAGGTAAGCTAGCGGTTTTAATCAATGAGAATTCTGCCTCTGCCAGTGAGATCCTCGCAGGTGCAGTACAGGACTGGGGGAGGGGAGTAATTATTGGCCGCCGTTCTTTTGGTAAAGGATTGGTGCAGGAACAGTTTCCTTTTGGCGATGGATCAGCCTTAAATTTAACCATTGCGAGATACTATACCCCTTCCGGAAAAAGTATTCAGAAGTCGTATAAAAATGGGTACAATGCTTATAAAAATGAGATTGACGACCGTTTTAACGATGGAGAGCTGACGGCCGATAATGCTTTTACGGTAAAGGATAGTTTAAAGAATAAAAACTTTGTAAGAGGGGGGATACAGCCTGATATTTATGTAAAACTCGATACCGCTGGCTATAATAGGTTTTACAATAAGCTGATTACGAAAAAGATCCTGTTTGATTTTGTATATGATATACTGGCCAGCAGATATAATCCCGTTTACCTTGATCAGAATATTTCTACATTTTCAATCAGCGACAATGATTATAAAGATTTGTTGAGATATATCCAGAACAGGGATGTGGTAATTGATCAGAAGCAGCTTAATGCTTCAAAATCGCTGATCTGTAATGATGTAAAACTGCTGTTATACAAGTATCACTTAGGTGATGCCGGTTATTACAGGGCATTAAACCTAAGTGATCCTATGGTGAAGCAGGCCATTACCAGCCTGCAATAAAAAATTATATTACTTCTGTCTGAAGTAGATCTGAATCGGTACTCCGCTAAAATCGAAGTGTTCACGTAACTTATTCTCAATAAAACGCTTGTAAGGTTCTTTAATGTATTGAGGAAGGTTACAGAAAAAGGCGAACATTGGTGAGGTACCGTTGATCTGTGTGATGTATTTTATCTTAATGAATTTCCCTTTTAGTGCAGGAGGTGGGTATTTTTCGATGATCGGCAACATTACATCGTTTAATTTTGATGTAGGTATTTTCTTGCCCCTGTTTTTAAATACTTCAAGTGCACTTTCAACAGCCTGGAATATGCGTTGTTTATTCAGTGCTGAAGTAAATATGATAGGAATGTCGGTAAATGGCTGTAATTTATGACGGATCTGATCTTCAAAAACGTTTACAGTTTTACTGTTCTTCTCTACTAAGTCCCATTTGTTGACCAGTATTACAATACCTTTTTTGTTTTTCTCTGCAAGGTGGAAAATGTTTACGTCCTGGGACTCCAAACCTTCCATTGCATCAATCATCAGGATAACCACATCTGCTTCTTCCAGCGCCTTAATGGTACGCATCACAGAATAGAATTCAATGTTCTCTTTTACCTTGGTTTTTTTACGTAAACCTGCGGTATCAATGAACATAAATTCGTGCCCGAACTGATTGTAGTGGATGTGTATAGAATCTCTTGTTGTTCCCGCAATAGGGGTTACAATGTTTCTTTCCTTTCCCATTAACGCATTGATCAATGATGATTTTCCAACGTTAGGCCTACCTACAATAGTTAACTTAGGTAATGTGTTCTCTTCTTCAGGAATATCTTCGAAGTGTTTGATCACCTCATCTAATAAATCCCCGGTCCCTGATCCTGTCATTGAAGATATTGGATGGATTTCTCCGAGACCAAAACTATAGAATACTGCTGCTTCATTTTGTAATTGGGTATTGTCTACTTTGTTTACAACAATGAATACTGGTTTTTTACTACGTCTTAGTAATTGTGCAATCTCATCATCCAGATCGGTGATGCCTGTGGTTACATCAACCATGAACAGGAGCACAGAGGCTTCTTCTATCGCGATAACTACCTGTTCGCGGATAGCTGCTTCGAATACATCTTCGGAGTTCGCTACATACCCACCGGTATCAATAACGGTAAACTGTTTATCTGTCCACTCGGCCGAGCCATAGTGACGGTCGCGCGTTACCCCGCTGAAATCATCAACAATAGCTTTACGACTCTCAGTTAAGCGGTTAAAAAGGGTTGATTTGCCTACGTTAGGTCTTCCGACAATTGCAATAATATTTGCCATGGGTGTTTTATACGAATAATTTAAAGGCCACAAAGATACACAATCCCATTGATATGGGGGAGTTTAGTTTTTTTCGGCCCAATAGAAGTTGAAAAGTATTATGATTTGTATTTTTCCAGCAGTGCTTTTAACACCTCTTCGGTAAGCTTATGGTCCTCTAAAGATGGGAAACCTTCCCATATCACTATTCCTTTGGGGTTAATAAGAATGATATGAGGAACACCCGTTACTTTCAATGTATTTTTGAGTGTCGCTTTGGTGTCAATAGCTTCGGCGTACTGTATTTTATGGATTTTGAATGCTTCTACGTCTTCGGCAGGCTCATCTGACAATCCGATAATAGCCAGTTTGTCGCTAAATTTTTCGTGAAAACTGTTTAAAGTAGGAATGTAACGTATACATGGTCCACACCAGGTGGCCCAGAAATCGATCAGAACAAATTTGCCTTCAGTTTTTGGTTTTGCGGTAAGCCATTTTTCAACTACCAGTTCCGGGGCTTTCTGGTTGAGGATAGATGACGCCCATAATTGTTTGTTGTTATTGGACTCCTGCGCAAAAGCAATGTTTGTGCTTAAAATGGCGATAAATAAAATTAGTTTCTTCATGAGATCTCGTTTACTATGATGAGGTAGGCAAAGATTAGTCGTAACCAAAGCTTTTTAAGTAGTTCTTTTTGCTGCGCCAGTCGGGTATAACCTTAACAAAAGTTTCAAGGAAAACTTTCTGGTCCAGGAATTTCTCGATGTCTTTTCGGGCTTCCATACCTACTTTTTTAAGCATTGTACCGCCTGTTCCGATCAGAATGTTCTTTTGCGAGTCGCGTTCAACTACAATCTCGGCGGTAATGCGCACCATTGGCCCATTTTTGCTTTGTTCTTCTTTAAAGGCGGTAACGATCACCTCAGTACTATAAGGGATTTCTTTTTTATAATTGAAGAATATTTTCTCTCTTATGATCTCCGAAACGAAGAAACGCTGGCTACGGTCAGTTAATTCTTCCTTGTCATAAAAAGCCGGATGCTCAGGGATATAGTCCAATATCATTGGTAAAATACCTTCCAGGTTATATTTATGCAAGGCCGAGATTGCGTATATATGCTTAGGGTTTAACTTCTCCTGCCAGTAAGCGGATTTCTCATCTACTTGTTCCTGTGTAGAGTTGTCAATTTTATTTAAAAGCACCACCAATGGAATTTCGGTATTGATGATTTTTTCAAGCACATCATTTTCGTCGTGTTGCTCATTGATGTCTGTTACAAAAAGGATTAAATCTGCATCAGTTAATGCTCCTTTTACTGAACTCATCATAGAATCTTGCAAACCGTACAGCGGTTTTATGATGCCCGGCGTGTCAGAAAAAACAATTTGATAACTTTCTTCGTTCACAATTCCTAAAATGCGGTGACGGGTAGTCTGTGCTTTTGGAGTAATGATAGAAAGCTTTTCGCCCACCAGGGCATTCATTAGGGTGGATTTACCCACATTGGGCTTACCGATGATACTTACAAAACCTGCTTTATGCGACATGAAAATATTTTTTAAAATAAATTTGCACCGCAAAGAAACGAATTATATCTTTGCATTCCAATTCGGAAGAAGAGTTAAGGATTTAACAGACACTAACGAAATTGTATATAGTGCGGGGTGGAGCAGTTGGTAGCTCGTCGGGCTCATAACCCGAAGGTCATCAGTTCGAGTCTGGTCCCCGCTACCAAAAAGTTCGCAGCTTTAATAAAGCTGGGGCAACTTAAAATGGCCCGTTCGTCTAGGGGTGAGGACGCCAGATTTTCATTCTGGAAACAGGGGTTCGATTCCCCTACGGGCTACGTAGCCGCTTTGCAAATAAAGTTGAGCGGTTTTTTTGTGAGTGCAGGATCGCATGAGCTTAAAGGGTTGAAACCCAATATATAATATAGTGCGGGGTGGAGCAGTTGGTAGCTCGTCGGGCTCATAACCCGAAGGTCATCAGTTCGAGTCTGGTCCCCGCTACCAAAAGTAGAGCATAAGCAGCAATGTGAGTCGCTTTACCAATTGGCCCGCTCGTCTACCGGTTAGGACGCCAGATTTTCATTCTGGAAATAGGGGTTCGATTCCCCTGCGGGCTACAATCCCGCTTTACGATGAGTAGAGCGGGATTTTTGTTTTTAGCTAAAAATCCAGTAGCGTATTTTTAGTCGGTTTATTAAAATAGTAAGCTACCTGATTCGCAGGATTCCTGTGTTGTCTAACAGTCCTGATAGAGAAATCACAAAAGCAAGGAAAGTTTATTTTTTGGATAACAGAATTGCTGCCGCATCTGCTGATCTGAAAAAATTGAAATTTATTTCTGGAAATTTGGCTATTGATAAAGGCTATGTTATAGGAAGACATCCTGCCAAAATATTTGATGACTATATTTGGGGAGGATTTATACAGGATCCATAGAATTATGAACTTAAAACCTATACTAACCCTGTTGTGCCTTATCATCTGTTGTAGTGCTGTCGCACAAAAGCCAGAGATAAGCCATGTCATTACCCATAACCGTTCTACTATTATTTGCGATCCCAAAGGCGAAAATCCCTATCCCGCATGGGGTCTATTTCCCAAGGCTGATTACCCTGTGAGGAAAGTAACCATGCACGTTACGCTGGGAAGTCCTGATGGCCTGAATACTACACATTGGGATTACCTGGATCATATTGTACTGCGACGTAAAGGTGGAGCACGTGGTCATGTACTTAACTATGAATTGGGGAGGATGCTTACACCCTATGGCAGTATTTACAATAAAGGGTGGAGCTGGAAATGGCAGGTAGATGTTACCGACTTCGCTCCTTTCCTGCGCGACAGCGTAGAAATTGTTTATATACATTCCGGTTATGAAGATAAGACCGTAGGCTGGGCGCTTACCATAGACTTTGAAATCCTATCTGGTCCCCCTGTTGTTACGCCACTTGGCATAACAACCTTGTGGAATAAAGCATATAAATATGGAGATCCCAAGGAGAAGATTGAAGAACATCTGCTGCCGATAAGTTATGAGTCGATAAATGGTGCGGCGTTAAGCCGGATACGTGTGCAGCATACCGGGCATGGTATGGACAGGCCACGTGGTTGCAGTGAGTTTTGTAACCGCTGGCGTGAACTTATCTTGGATGGAAAAGTAGTTGACCGGCGGGATATGTGGAAAAAGTGTGGCGACAATCCGCTGTATCCGCAAGGGGGTACCTGGATATACGACCGGGCGTATTGGTGTCCAGGTGATTTACAACAGCCTGATGTGATCGATGTGTTTACAGCACCTGGAAGCCATAAGGTGTCGTTGCAAATGGAACCCTATACAGCGACAGGTAACATACAGGCTGTTGAAAATATTTCAGCCTATTTGTTTCATTATTCGACACCTAAGCAAAGAATAGATGTAGCGGTCGAATCCATTATGGTGCCTAACGACGAGCAACGTTTTTCCCGGTTGAACCCGGCCAGCTCCGGTCCTCGTATATCCTTTAGAAATCTTGGTGCCGATCCGGTTCGTTCGCTCACAATTGTGTATGGGACTAATGGATTCCCTTCCAAAAGGTTCCATTGGAAAGGAAATCTTCCTTTTAATCAAGTTGTCGAAGTCCTATTGCCGGGAGAAATTCAAGAAAAAGATGGCGAAAATACATTTAATGTAATGCTTATCCAGCCTAACGGGAAGAAAGATGCATGGTCCGCGGATAATGAAAAGAAAGCTGTCTTTACTGCGCCGCAGAAATTCCCTTCAGAATTTATCCTGCAATTTCTTACAAATAAACAACCTAAAGACAACAGCGTTTTTCTTGTAAATGCAAAACAAGATACGGTTTTTCAAAAAAAAGCATCGCAGTTGGCTGCTGTAACACTTTATACCGATACCATACGCCTTTCCAAGGGTAACCATTCGCTTTGTCTCATAGATACTTCTGGTAATGGATTACAATTCTGGGCGCAGCCTGCAAATGGAGATGGTTATCTCCGGATATTGGATATGAAGGGAAATCTTATTCATGCTTTTGAGAGTGATTGTGGGAATGGTGAAATGTTTAGCTTTAAAGTCGTTCCGGGCTTTGAAGTAGATACGTTAACAGGCCGCTATGCATTTTCCTTGTATCCAAGATCAGTAGTTGACCAAACGCAATTGAACGTGGTATCCAACAAGCTAAGCGATATGACTGTACAGATCACGGTCGACGGTGTGCTATGGCAAAAGCATGAATACAAATCGGTTAAGAGTGCTGTATTCAGTTATGACCTTAGTCACCTTCCGACAGGGAGGATAGTTGTGGAAGCTTTTATGGACGGTATCAGTAAGTTTAAAGGACGGATCAATAAGAGGCGGTAAGGAGAGGGGTTCAAATTAGAAAAATAAAGTTTATAGTCGAGGTATAACACATGCTTATCTGTTTCGGTTAAGCGTGTGTTGTATGTTAAAAATGGATAGAATATTGGTTTTAGTGTTGAATAGGTGAAGCCTCCCATTTGTAAAATACCGTCCGGCTTGATTTTTTTTCATATGATTTAGAAAAGCATCCAGTCTTTTTGCCGGTAATGATTCCGCCTGCTATAAAATGTCTTCGGTTAATAAGATTGGTGTCCTTCGTTTTCATTTGGGGTAATATCTTCGGTCGCCTATATACTTGAATGGCTTTACTGGCCTAAGTAAAGTTTTAATTGCCTTTGTTTATTATTACTTAACAAAATGATAGTATTTTGTTTAGAATTAATAAACATTGGCTGTGTATTTTTGTGATGTAAATTTAAAAAAAATAAATATAAAAGGGCATTTGATAATTCAATATTGTTTATATATTTGATTTAAGAGTATTTTGTGTGCCGAAAAAGCTGATGTGTTACAAATGGCATGGTGAGAAATAATATACAGATCAGCGTTTTTTATTTTTTAAAAAATACAGTATTACTATACTTTGTGGTTGCGTTAAGTAAGAAGGGAATGGCGATAAATCTTATAGGTTTTCTATTAAGGGAACGATGTTCAATTCTGAAAATGGAATGCCCGGTATTCGCAAACAGAGTGGCCAAAGAGCAAAAAAACGCGACATTTATATATCCTAATAACCAGAAATAAGACTAACCAAATTAAAATGAATAGAGCAAAACTAATGATTTTTGAAGGGCACAATCAGCTCATGTCGATGCGGGAACAAAACATTCCTGCTTTAAAACCGGGTGAAATACTGGTTAAAAACCTTTATACAACTATTTGCGGAAGCGACCTTCATACTTACTGTGGTTTGCGGCATGAAAAAGTGCCGACTGTTTTGGGACATGAAATTGTTGGAGAAATAATCGCTATATCAGACGCGCATTCGGGTAAAGATCATCTGGGGAATACCTTGAAAATAGGAGATACGGTTACCTGGAGTATTTTTTCTTCTGACCCGGCTTCTCCTATGTCGAAGGCAGGGATGCCACAGAAAGCAGATGGCCTTTTTAAATATGGCCATGCACAGGTTACCGCTGATGATGCGCTTCATGGAGGTTTGGGTACGCATTGTATCCTCAAGCCAGGTACAGCTATCATTGGGATTTCAAAGGAGATTCCTTTGCCTGCGGTGGCAATCATAAACTGTGCGGTAGCTACCGTTGCGGGGGCATTGAGGCTTGCGGGTAGTCTTGAAAATAAAAAAGTGCTGATTACCGGTAGCGGCCTGTTGGGGATGGTTTGTGCCGCGATGTGCAAAGACGCAGGGGCTGCAAATGTTCATATGGCAGATGTGAACCCTCAACGCCTGGAGCAGGCAGGAGGGTTCGGTGCGGACCATACCCATCTGTTAAGCGATCCTGACACAAAGCTACCGGACAATATGGATGTCGTGTTCGATATGAGTGGTTCTCCAGATGCTATGGAAGGTGGCTTAAAAACGCTTGGTATTGGTGGGACGGCCGTATGGGTGGGGGCGGTGTTTCATACACGCGGTGTACAGGTTGATCCGGAAACCATTATCCGAAAATTGATTACTATCAGGGGGTTACATAATTATAACTTTGATGATTTTGTATATGCCGTAAATTTTATAAGTGAAAATTATCGTACTTATCCCTTTGATAAAGTCGTAGCCGAAGAATTCAAGCTATCGGATACTGAAAAAGCATTTAAATATGCAGTTGAGAATAAGCCCTTGCGTGTTGGAATAAACTTTAGTCGTACAGACGATGAAGGAGGAGAGTAGTAAATTTAGGATACAGCAATGGAAGATGCTGTTGATCACCATGTTTTGTTATTTGTTCTTTTATACCGGAAGGCATAACTTCGGGTGGGCGGCAAAAGGCATGGCTGCGGATTTACATATTCCTTACGCTACTATTGGTTGGATTAGTTTCGCTATGCTGCTCGGTTATTCTATCGGGCAGTTCATAAACGGTAATTTAGCGGACAGGTTTAGCGCACGTCTTATGGTTACCGTCGGGGCTTACCTATCCATTATAACCAATATTGCAATCAGTTTTTCTCAGAGTGCAACCATGATTATGTTGTTATGGGCGTTGAATGGTTACTTTCAGTCGATGGCCTGGGCACCTGGTGCAAAGCTGATCAATAACTGGTGGGGAGAAAAAGAGCGTGGTAAGGCATTTGGGTTCTATACAATGGCGGCCGGCTTATCCTCAGTAGTAACTTATCTGCTCTCCATTGTGTTATTGCAACAAGGATATGAGTGGCGCATGTTATTTCGTTTACCGGTGTTGCTTTTATTGGTATCGGCAACCGCATTTTTGATTATTGCGAGAGATAAACCCCTTCTAAAACCAAATGAGAAAGAGGCTGTTGCCCCGGTAGAACAACATAGTTGGCAGGACAGGTACCGTATGGTATTTAGCAATAGAAAATTTCTGCTTACCTCCCTGTCGTTCGGATTTGAGAGTATGGCACGATATGGACTCATTTTCTGGGTTCCGGTTCACTTTCTTGGTAATAACTGGAAAGATAACCCGGGGAATTTATGGGTTACATTTTTATTGCCGGTAGGCATGGCTGCAGGCGCTTTGTCTTTTGGTGTGTTGTCTGACACTTTATTTAAGAAAGACAGGATAAAGGCCATTGCTACAGGGATGTTCATTAGTGCGTTTTTAGCCATTTTTATTTACATTACCCCGGCAAACAATCTGGTGTTGGGGGCAATCCTGATGCTGTTGGCGGGCTTTTTTGTCTATGGCCCCCAAGCCTGTTACTGGCCGCTTAGCCCGGATATATTAGGTAGTAACCTCACGGGAACGGGAATAGGTTTTATGAATATGTGCGGATATTTGTTCGCTGCACTTGGTGAGCCCTTACTGGGTTATGTTATCGACCATACGGGTGATACAAATAGCATTTTTATTGTTATTTCGATCTTATGCCTATTGTCCTCGGCGGTTATTTTCTGTGTTAAACTGATCTGGCGGAAATCGGAACATGTGTTTACTTAAACTAAACTAAGGTTATGATTTTTATGGAAACACAGTGTTTTTTCAATTTTTTAAGTTAAAAAGTTTAGTATTTGTATTCATTATCTTTATATTTGTACAAATACTAAACATCAATATTAAGTGCTTTTGTAGCACTGTTAAATGGTAGGTTAAAATCAACAACAAATAAAAAATAAAGAAATGAGCAATATCTCAACAAATTCATTCTCCGTAAACGGGAAAACTTATTCTCCTCCGGCTAAACCAATTGTTGTAATTTGTATGGATGGTTCCGCAGATGAATATCTAGATACTACTTTGGCGCACGATCGCATGCCGAATCTTAAAAAGATGGCTTTGCAGGGTTATAGAGGTATGGTACGTGGTGCATTGCCCTCATTTACTAATGTAAACAACTCATCAATTGTTACAGGTGTTAGTCCTGCGGTGCATGGTATTTGTGGCAATTTTTTCTATGATACCCAAAAAGATCAGGAAGTGATGATGAACTCATCAGAATACCTTAGGGCCGAAACATTACTTGCTGCTGCTGCAAATGCAGGGCGTAAGGTTGCTGTGGTTACTGCTAAAGAGAAACTGCGCGATATCCTTTCTTACAAACTAAACGGAATCGCTTTCTCTGCTGAAAAAGCGGACCAGGCGAAGTTGGATACACATGGCATTGAAAATGCAGAGCAGGTGATTGGTCACAAAACCCCGGCAATTTATAGTGCCGAAGCCAGTTTATTTGTATTACGCGCTGGTGTTGCCTTAATTGAGAACGGCATGGCCGATTTCTTATATCTTTCATTGACTGACTATATGCAGCATACCTATGCGCCTGACACGGAAGAGTCATTGGCTTTTTATGAGGCACAAGATGTTGAATTAGGCAAAATGCTGGAGCTAGGTGCTGTAATAGGGGCTACAGCCGACCACGGAATGAATGCGAAGGTTAAGGAAGACGGTACACCTAATGTATTGTTTATCGAAACGATGTTGACAGAGAAATTTGGCGCCGGCTTTAGGGTGATTTGCCCAATTACAGATCCTTATGTAAAACACCATGGTGCTTTGGGTTCTTACGTAGTAGTTCATATGGACGATACTTCGAATATTAATGAAGTGAAAAATTGGTTAGCGGTACAGTCTGGAATTACAGAAGTATATGATAAAGAAACGGGCTGTCGTATTCTAGAGCAGCCAGCTGATAGGACCGGCGACCTGTTTGTGTTGTCCGCCCGTGATGTGGTTGTAGGGAAAACCGCTGCCCATCATGATTTAAAAGCATTGGATGGTACATTGCGTTCACACGGTGGCAGATATGAAGAAATGGTTCCATTGGTAGTTTCTCATCCACTTAATGCAGCGTATAAAATGAAAACCCAGTGTGATGCCCGTAATTTTGACGTGTTCGATTTTACAGTAAACGGTACGCACTAAATAGTCGCATTTGCAGTTTGCCCAATGCAAGCTGCATTGCTTTTAAATTTATAAAGGAAAATGAAAGAAGTCGATATTATAAGTTCCCAAAAGATTTTAGAACTGGCATCTCTGGTTGCCGGTAAGGCCGTGTCTTCAGGTAATCAATTGGCCGTACACAATCCGTACAATGGGGAGTTGGTAGGGACGGTGGAGATGGCGGATTTGAATGATACCAATAATGCTATTGAAACCGCCCTAAAAGCGGGGGTTCCAATGAGCCGTTATGAAAGATATAGCATACTTGATAAGGCAAAAACCTTGCTTTTACAAAGAAAAGAAGAATTTGCCCAACTCATTACCGCGGAGTCTGGCCTGTGTATTTCTGAAAGCACTTATGAGATTGGCAGGGCGCACGATGTTCTTCTTTTTGCTGCTATCGAATGTCTTAAAGACAATGGGCAAATCTACTCCTGCGACATTTCGCCAAACGGCAAAAAGCGCAAGATATTTACGACTACTGAGTCGCTGAAGCTTGCGGTAGCTATTACCCCTTTTAATCATCCGTTAAATCAGGTGGCACACAAGATTGCCCCAGCATTGGCAGCAGGGACCCCAGTGATTTTAAAGCCATCAGAAAAAACGCCTTTAACGGCTATCCGTTTTGTAGAATTACTGTATGAAGCAGGCTTGCCGCCCTACATGTTAAGTGTTCTTTTAGGAGATACCAAAGACGTTGCGGAAATATTGGTTCAAGACCCCAGAGTGGATGTAGTATCCTTTACAGGTAGTGTTGCCGTAGGTAAAATTATCGCAAAAACAGCTGGTTATAAGAAAGTGATCCTGGAGCTTGGTGGTAACGATCCCCTGATTGTTTTGGAAGATGCCGATCTTGATCTGGCAGTTGGCCTGGCTGCAGAGGGATCGTTCAGGAACTCGGGGCAGCGCTGCACCGCAGTGAAACGTATCCTCGTAGATGAAAAGATAGCGGAAGAATTCACCAAACGTTTTCTTGAAAAAGCTAAGGGGTATACCTATGGCGATCCTGCTAGTCCTTCAACCAAAGTTGGAACGGTAATAGACGAGCAATCTGCCATATATCTTGAAGATGTAGTGAACAAAGCCGTTGCGCAGGGGGCAAAAGTCTTGCTTGGTGGCAAACGTAAAGGAGCTTTATTAGAGCCTACTGTAATTGTTGATGTACCGAGGGATGCGCAAATGGTTGTTCAGGAGTCTTTTGGGCCTCTTGCACCTATTCTGGTGTTTAAAGATATAGCCGATGCCATTGAGCTTTCAAACTCTACAGCTTTCGGATTGTCGTCAGGAATAGTTACCAATAACATGGAACATGCCATCCGCTTTATAAAAGAGCTTAAGGTAGGTACAGTAAATATCAACGAAGTTCCTGGTTACCGTATAGAAAACTCTCCGTTTGGAGGAATTAAAGATTCTGGCTTAGGGATTAAAGAGGGCGTTATTGAGGCTATTAAGTGCTTCTCTTATGTGAAAACCTTTTCTATGCCCTGGTAGATCAGTAGGTTTTGCTTTCGAATATGTTATATTTGCATAAATGAATAACTATATGCAGGGAGCGTTTACAATGGAGGTCAGTAAGCGGATTAAAAAACAAAGACTGGAAAGAGGACTTACCCTACAGGAATTGGCAAATAAAAGTGGGGTAACTAAAGGGCTCATCTCACAAATAGAAAATGGGAGGACCATACCCTCCCTGCCGGTCTTATTTAATATCATTCAGTCGCTGGAAATAGGTGTCAGCGACTTTTTTGTGAAGCTTAATTTAAGCGAGCCCACGATCATCGTTCAGCAGAAAGAAAACTACGAAAGTTTTGAGAAAGAGAGCGCTAAAGGTTTTAGCTATAAAAGGATGCTTACCCGTAGCCTGATTGCAAGTACTGTTGATTTTGTTTTATTAGAGGTTCAACCGGAAGCTCAAAGAGAGGAAGTGCATACAGAGGCCTTTGAGTATAAGTATATCCTAAAAGGAGAAATAGACTATCTGATCAATGACCAGATCTACAATTTAAAGGAGGGCGACTCTTTGTTTTTTGATGGACGTCTTCCACATGTTCCTAAAAACAGCAGTAAAGAAAGCTGTCTGATGCTTATTGTCTATTTTTTCGACTAAGGTCTTTAAGTTTGTCTATGCTGCTCATAGCGTAGACTGTATCGTAATTATGGTTCGTATTACGAATTCCAAATAAGCTATTTTTATGCATATCATCATCCGGAAGTAAATTCAGGATGATGATATTGCTTATGATATGCCTGGTTAAACAGCGCAGTTCGGCTGGCTAGAAATTTTGGCTATTCTTTCTTCTTTGCTTCTAAGTTTAGTTTTGAAGTATAAATATGAAAATAGAATAAGTACAATTCCGGCAATAGCCATTGTGATGCAAATGTTTAAAAAAATGGATAATACAGATTCGGAGGCTGGGGTAAAGTACCTCAATGCCATCAAACCGATGTAACCTGTATAACCTACTGAATCTGCGATGTACATCAGGAAGCCTACATTTGCCTTCTCACGGGTAATGGCAATAAGGCGCTCAAAAACTATCGCATGAATGGCTACATAGGGTAGGTAGACGCCCAGGCCTATCAATACCATGAAAGGAAATTCGCCCAGGTTTTCATGAAGTCCTGCTACAGCAAGTAGAAGAATAATAAATCCGACTAAGCTGATGAACAGGGAAAATCTGAAAGCCTTATAGTGGCTGGATATTAAAAACGCCAGTGCGGTAACAATGAGTACACCAAAGGATACTAATAATTCTGAGCGGGTGAACAGGTCCGGGGTTTGTTTGTAGCCTAAACCGGCCCAGAGTTCAACAGCGAAATCAGCCCTTACACTCCGCAGTAGGGTGGCAAAAAGATAAACCAGGATAATACTGATGAGTCCTGGCGCATACTTGCCGAAGAAAAAACGCCTGTCATGGGCGGTCATAGGCTGACGGGCAGATCGTTCGGCAATATCCTTTGATGTAGGTGCCGGTATGCGGGTCAGCATCGCAATAAAAAGCAATGTGGGGACCAGGAATACCAGGCCGGCAAAAAAGGGCATCCACTGTTCGCTTATCCCATAGGTAAGCAAAGTAGCCCCAACAGATTTCGAAACCCCGTCTGATATGATAAAACTTGAGCAAAGGCCTGCTATCAAAAACTCTGTATGTTTACGCCCTTCCAGAAAACCGAGTACCAGTCCAAATATCATCCCCAGTGATAGACCATTTAACAAGAGGGAAAACGCGTTCCAGGGAGCGGGAACCAGTCCAAAAAGGAGTAACATGGCCTCCCCAAAGCCAATGAGTATTAAGATCGCTTTAATACGTTGCTCGGGTTTAATTTCTGAAACTACTTTTATCCCAACCCACTTAGCCAGCACATAGCCTATGGTTTGCGCAATGATGAGCAGAAACTTATAGCTCATGCCCAAAAAAGTAATGTCATCATAGGTGGCTGCGGTGTATGGTTTTCGGAAGCCATACATACAGAAATAGGTGCCAAAGGCTGCGATAAGTGCCCATCCTGGATGAGCGTAAAGCTTTTGTAAGCGTAGGTTCGCGGGTTTTGATTGTGTCATTTCTTAGGGGTTAACGCTGTTTTCTAATACTTCTGCTTTGATTACTTCCTCTGCCAGTCCGAAGGAAAGTGTCATTCCATTACCACCTAAGCCATTGATGATGGTAACCCCAGGTGCCGGTTTTATAACCCACTCAGTGCAACCATTTGTCATCTTGGGATAAATGCCGTGCCAATGTTGGATAATATCCTGGTTTTTGAAATCCCCGAAAGTATGCAGGTAATCCAGGATCATCTGGTTAATAAAATCCCTGTTGAAAGGTGTATGTGTTAGGCCATATTCATGGGAGTCGCCTATGGTGAGTTCTCCTTTGTGGTTTTGCGAAACCATAACATGGATACCCCACTTTAAATATTCGCTATATTGTTGTTCATAGCGCGCTTTAAGTTTGGCTAAAGATGGAGCAGATTGAAACCCGGGATAATGAATCATAGAAAGGCCCCCACATAGTGATGGCCCCATGCGCCATTGATCTGGTTGTGCACCGGCACGCATCATTTGCAACTTACATTTGGTCATGCCACTTTTACGAAACTCTTCAGGATAAAGGGTTTCAAAATCAGCTCCGCTGCAAACGTATATTTTATCAGCTTCCCATTTACTGTCACCTGAATAAACGACAGGATATGAAATCCTGCTGATTGCTGTGTTCCAATGAAATTCCACCTGGAATTTCTCTTGTAGATAGGATGCTACCTGTGCAATCGCATCACGCGCTTCAACAATCATTTCATCCGGGCTCCATAAAGCACCCTTTAAACCATCAGACTTTATTCCTTTTGATTTTTTTAAGGCTTCCTCCGGACTTAAAAGTTCATACTTGCGTTCATCCCGGTTCGCATTTACGAGGTCTGACATCACTTCGAGCTCATCGTCATGATAGGCAAGATGTAAAGAGCCTACTTCGTCATGCCAAATACCAGCGTCCTTACATATCTCTTTCCATATCGCTCGGGAGCGCATGGCGCGGTTATAGAGTAAACCTGAGGGCTGTCCGATAGGCCATATCATTCCAAAATTTCGGATGGACGCACCTACGCATGATTCGTTACGCTCAAACACAGAAACATGGTATCCTTCTATGGCAAGCGCACGGGCTGTTGCCAAACCTACAATCCCTGCTCCAATAATTATTGCTTTTGGCTTGTTCATAAATTTAAAACGAAGAGTTTGTTAAACAATGTTTAGCAAAACTAAACATGTTGTATTTACATTATCTTCCTTCTGTATTAAGTTTATGTTAAATCAAAGCGTTTTGATCAGGGCATCATGGGGATTATTGCCTGCTCCGTTAAATGTCTAGCTACCATTACTTGCTAATTAATCTTTGGGGAGCTAAAACATTATGATAGTTTTTTATATTAGTATATGAAATACCAATTAACCGTTCATTTATATTTTAAAATGATTATGAAAAACCCAGGTCTTTATTTGTCCTTTTTAGCATTGCCTTTGATGTTTAGCTGCAACCAGAGTGGTAACAAAAGTTCAGAATTAAAGGATAGTTTAACTGCTATGGCAGATACTATTGCCCATGCAGCGTGTTTTGTCGCAATTGATGCAAAGGACACAGCAAATTTAACACTCGATAAATCTGATAAGGATAAAATTACAGGTCATTTAGTAATCAATTATTTGGATAAGGGAAAGAATGATGGCGAGATCTCCGGTGCATATAAAGGAGATACATTATTTGTTGACTATACTTTCAAAATTGGTACAACCAATAAAACTTTGTATAAAAACCCCTTGGCATTTTTAAAGAAAGATGGTAAGCTGATACTGGGTGTGGGACAAATAGAAACTACGCTGGGCAGGTCTTATTTTGTAAAGGGGAAACCTATTAGTTTTGAAAAAGGAAGGTTCACATTTAGCCCTACTGATTGTAAATAGTAAACATATTTTAAAAAGAACGGCGCTTTTTTAAGCGCCGTTCTTTTTTAAAAGGGTTTTTGTTTGATTACGATCTTAGCATAGCTATCGTGAACCTTTTACCTGAGTGTCTTGTTTTGTACAAAACAAACATCGATGTGGCAAATAGCCCAATTAATCCGGCAATGCAAACTGCCGCCCTGGGGCCAAAAGCATGTGCGGCCCAACCAATCAGCAAACTACCGATCGGGATCATCCCCTGATAAGCCATTACATAATAACTGATTGCCCTTCCCCGCATTTCCGGGATAGCATGGGTTTGAATATAAGTGTTGATCGCTGATGTCTGGGCCATCATGCCCAGTCCGCTTAAAGTCATAAATACAAGTGCCAGTGGTAATATAGAAGCGTATGATAGGAACATCAGGCTTAGGCCAAATATTGCACTGGCAATAACTGTAATTTTCATGAGTGGTTTTGCTGATTTTAAATTAGCCAGGTACATGGCACTGATTACTGAACCCAGGCCCGCCGCACTTTCAAACCAGCTAAAGGTCCCGGCGTCCCCCTTAAAAAGGTCTTTGGCAAAAATAGGCATTAGGGTGTTAAAAGGGATCACAAATAAACTGCTGATACCGATCATTATAATCATGCTACTGAGTTCTTTGTCGCCTGAAATATATTTGAAACCTTCTTCGAGCTCTCTCCAGATACTTTTTTGTCCATGAGGCATAACCGTTATGTTTAGTTTCATCATCAATAAACAAATCAATACGGGTATATAGCTTACAAAATTCCCTACAAAACAAAAGTCTTCACCAAAAGTACTCAGGATCACCCCCGCAATTGCAGGGCCTACTATTCTGGCCAGATTGGCCATAGTTGAATTGAGTGCGATGGCATTGGGCAAATCGGCTTTGTCCTCTACCATTTCGACCATGAGCGATTGACGGCAGGTTACATCAAATGCGTTGATGATGCCCTGGAGTAAACTTAAGCCTACAATGATAGGGATATTATAAAATTTGAAATAGATGATTGCAGCCAGGGCACCAGCCTGTGCCATAGAGACTACCTGCGTAATTAACAGGATTTTGTATTTATTATGCCTATCGATTAAGCTGCCCGCATATGGAGATAAGATTAGTGAGGGGATAAGACTTACAAAACCTACCAGACCAAGTAACAAGGCCGAATCAGTTAGTCTATACACCAGCCAGCTTACCGCTGTCTTCTGCATCCAGGTCCCGATAAGGGAAATAGATTGTCCGTAAAAGAAGAGTTTGAAATTGCGGTACTTTAATGATCTGAACATAGGTATTTTTTATTGTGATGCTGTGCCACAAATTTCGGGATAACATTTAAAGTGGTAAAATTGATTGTTTTAATGATATTGATTAGTTTTAACGATTGATAGATAGGTAATGGAAATAAGGCAAATCAATTATTTTATTAAAGCAGCTGAAATGTTGCATTTTACTGAAGCCGCTGCGGCTTGTTTTGTGACACAGTCGACCCTTTCGCAGCAGATTAAACAGTTGGAAGAGGAATTGGGGATGTTGTTGTTTGACAGGATAGGGAAACATGTACACCTGACGGAGGCTGGCGGTGTATTCCTGAACCATGCACGACAGATTATGCTAGACGTAAATAAATCTAAACAGGCTATCTTTGAGTTAAACAACCTGGTTATCGGTGATTTAAGGATAGGGGTTACCTCAGCGTTTAGTTCTGTACTACTACCGGCACTGGCACCTTTTTCTTCTAAATATCCGGGGATTAAAATCGTAGTAGAATACGGTACTGCGGCGGAGCTGGAGCATAAACTGAAGCAAGCTGAACTTGATGTGCTCCTTGCTTTTCATGAGCAGACAGATAGTGATCATACCAGTCTGGAGATGGAACATCTTTTTTCATCAAGGATTATGATGGTCGTATCAAAGCATCATCCACTTGCAGGTCTTAAAAAGATCTCATTGGCAAATTTGGCCAAGATAGAACTTTGTTTACCAAGCAAAGGTTTCAGTTCACGGGATTTATTGGATGAGCTATTCCATAAGGCTAAGCTCTCGCCACTTATAAAAATTGAGCTCAATAATATACATTCGCTGCTTTCATTGGTAGATGATGGGCATTGGGCCACTATCCTTAATGAGAAAGCGCTCATTACCTGGGAAAACCTGGTTGCCATTCCGATATCTGGTAAAGAATATTACAAACAGGCTTTTATCTTGTGGCAAAAGGGTGGGTACAGAAAAAAATCGGCAACTCTATTTGTCGACGAATTGATCAAGACATTGTTGAACTAGTTAATTCCCCGGATAGTAATTTCAGCTTGCTCATAAAGGATCAATTGATTGTTAAAATTCGGCATTCTGTATTAAATAATATTAAACTATTCTTGCAGAAAACCTATATTTACCTACAAGCCCTTTTGTATTATGAAGAAGATCCTTTCTATTGATGGTGGAGGAATAAGAGGCATTATTCCAGGAATGATTTTGGTTGCGCTCGAGGACAAGCTGAAAAAGGAGAGTAAAAATCCAGATGCGGCAGTTGTAGATTATTTTGATTTTTTTGCAGGCACAAGTACCGGGGGAATCCTTACCTGTTTACTATTGTGCCCTTCGGAGAGTGATCCAACAAGGCCGCGCTTTTCGGCCAAGGAAGCCCTTGATCTGTATTTGCAGCATGGAAACGAAATTTTTAAAATGAGTTTCTTTAAGCGGCTTAGAGCAAAATTCGGCCTTGCGGGAGAGCGGTACAATAGTGCGATATTTGAAGGGGTTTTAAAGACCTATTTTGATGATACTAAACTGAGTCAGCTCATTAAGCCCTGTATCATCAGTGCTTATAACATTGAACTGAGAAAAACGCATTTCTTCAGACAGCAGTCGGCAATTGCAAGGGGCGATGCCCGGGATTTTTACTTAAGGGATGTTTGTCGTGCCACATCTGCTGCACCAACTTATTTTAGCGTTGCCGAAATTCATTCTATGGCTAATGTAAGATACCCCTTGCTTGATGGTGGGGTATTTGCAACCAACCCCGCATTAAGTGGTTTGATAGAAGTAACAAGGGCTTTTAATCAAACCCGTATCAATGATATATTCCTGGTGTCACTGGGCACAGGTAGGTCTAGACGATCATATGATTATGACCATTTTAAAAAAAGCAGTGCAATGGCCATTGTACCTGCAATATTGGATATCATGATGAGTGGCGTAGCGGAAACAAGTGATTTCTTCCTGCAACAGTTATTTCAATCGGCTGGCAAAATGCAAAATTATATCCGTGTCGAGCCAAGTAGTCTGGAAAGTATTAAAGAAGGACTGGATGCCGCAAGTCCTTCCAATATTGAGAAACTGGTAGCCCTGGGGGATAGAACAGTGAGTGAGAATGAAACCAGGATTACACAGCTGGCGCGCATGCTGATTGAAGAACAAAAACAGACCGGGAATAAAAAGACATGGGACTTTTTGAAAGCGGTAAGATCATTGGGTTCTTTATAACAATTCAATTTGTAGCATACTTTTTGTTTTTATAAACATAATAGGCATTAAAACAGGATTATTGCCGTTTTATAAATAACAAGAATGAACAACGTATCCCAAAGCAGTTTCTTTAAAGCAATAAAAGGCAAGATTATTATCGCTTTGCTATTGGCTTGCTTTGCCCTTTTTATGGCCTGGAGCGTAAGTAAGGTCGCTTTTAAAGAGATGTTGGGAACAGTTGAGAACATCACTGCACCAAGCGAGCGGTTGAGGGTGGTAAATGCCATATCCAGGAAGATTGGAAGCCTGGACCAGCTGCAAAAAAAGCAGGCCTTTAATGATCCGGGCAACTACAATAAACTATTTAAGGAATCGGGGCAACTGCGAAGGGTACTGGATACTTTGGCAGGTCTATATGCAAATGACTCTATACAACTGGCCCGGATTTTAACAATCAAAAAGCTATTAAGCGAAAGGGACAAGCAGTTTATAAATTACCTTAAAGTAAGGGAACGCCTGGTCAACAACAGGTCCTTTTCTGCTCAGGTTAAAAATCTGAGTGCGATAGTGGCCAAAGGGGCAGAACAGGCGGATAGCACCATTGTTGCTACAGAACAGAAAACGTCAACCACAACCATTTACCCAACAGAAGAGCGACCGAAAGGTTTTTTTAATAAGCTGTTTGGTAAAAAAAAGAACAATGAAACAGACAATTCTTTCAAAATTGTAAATGAAGAAAAGGTAAAAAGAGATACCATCGCATTATCGGCGGAAGACCGGATGGCCAGAAACCTCGAAAAGTCATTAAAGGTAATTGAACAGGAACAGCGAATTAAAAATGAGAGCTTTCTGACCAGGGAAGCAATCTTAACAGACGCTAATAATCTGTTGGTTAGTCAGATGTTGAATGTGTTAAGAAAAGTAGAAAGTGAAGTTGTAGCGCAGATAGAACTAAACGGCATTCAGGCCAAAAATGTGGTGAATACGGGGATTAATACCATCAGCATTATTATGTTGGTGTTTTTCTTTTTAACGGTACTGTTGCTTTATTTCATTTTAACGGATATCACCCGAAGCAACCAATATCGTGCGGAGCTGGAGAAAGCAAAAGACGAGGCCGAATATCATGGAATGGCAAAACAAAGGTTTCTTTCCAATATGAGCCACGAGATCAGAACGCCCCTGCAATCTATCATCGGCTATTCCGAAATCATTAGAAAGCAGGAGCATCCTCAAAAAAAGGATATTGAAGCCATCTATCATTCGTCAGGGCATTTGCTGCAGATTGTAAATGAAGTATTGGATTATAACCGCATCATTTCGGGCAAATTCACCTTTTCGGATAAATCATTTGACATTACAGGGCTTTTGAATGAAGTAGTTTCGGTAATGCGGGCACAGGCTGAAAAGAAATCACTTCAGCTGAAGACTGAATTTGATCTTCACGAGTTAAAATATGTTGAAGGTGACCCTTTTAGATTGAAACAGATTTTGTACAATCTTTTAGGAAATGCGATCAAATTTACTGCAAAAGGGGAGGTCACCCTTTCGGCATTTTATAAAAGGCAGGGCGACCTTCTCCATTTCACGTTTATGGTGAAGGATACCGGGGTCGGACTAACCGAACTGGAAAGCCAACAGGTATTTAATGAGTTTGAGCAGGTTAATACCATAGAAAATGAAGAGATCAATAAGGCCGGGGCGGGGCTGGGTTTAACAATTGTTAAATCACTGATTGAACAACAGGGTGGAAGGGTATATGTAAAAAGCAAAAAAGGGGAGGGGAGTGTTTTTACCGTTTACCTTACCCTGAAGACAGCGATGGCGCCCCAGCAGGAAAGTCCTGTTGATGCTCCCGACTTGCTTAATACAAAGATTTGGGTTGTAGACGATGATCAGCTAATTCTTGACCTTTGTGAAATCATTTTTCAAAAACAAGGCATCGATGCCAGGTTGTTTAACTCCCCTTCAAAATTGCTGGAACTTGAATGGGACCCCGCTGTAAAGTATGTGTTGATGGATATGCGTATGCCGGAAATGGATGGAACGACACTTTGCAGGTTGTTGAGGGAAAGGGTAGGTACTGAAGTTAAGATCTTTGCCATTACGGCACAGGTTTTACCTGATGAGCGGGAATTTCTCTTAAAAAATGGTTTCGATGGATTGGTGATGAAACCATTTAAAGAAGAAGAGCTTTTATCCGTATTTAGCCAGTTTCAATACCAGGAGGAAGAGGCTGATGAAAATCAGGAGCTTGTGGAACTGGATTTAAGAGGGCTAAAGAAAATGACATTTGATGATGAAGAGCAGCTGCAACGTATACTTTTAAGATTTACATCGGACAGTCTAAATGACAGTGCCGAAATTCAGGAAGCAATGGCCCAAAATGACCAGGCCCAATTGCGTTTGCTTATACATAGGATGGCAGGTAGAATTGCCCAGGTAGGTGCAAAGAAACTGGCTTCGTCCTTCAGGTTAATGGAGATGAAACTGGCCTCCGAAAGTTTAGACGAATTAAAAAAAGGCAGCATAGAGACCTTACTTAAAGAGTTGAACAGGCTTTTAAAGCAAATAAAACAACAAGCATAGCCCTTTATTCAATATCATAACGTTCCATCTTACTGTACAGTGTTTTTCTGTCAATATTAAGGAGCTTGGCAGCTTTAGATTTATTGTATTTAACCTTAACCAGTGTTTCAATGATCATGGCCTTTTCATTTACCTCGTTAATCGCTTTTAGATCGGATGTACTGGGCCTCGGGGTCTGGTTAACAGAAATAATCATTTCTTCTGGTAACGAACTTACATCGGCAGTATCCGAGGCCGTTAATAAAACCATTCGTTTGATTACATTTTTTAATTCTCTAAGGTTGCCGGGCCAGTCATATTGCAACAAGAGGTCTTTGACCTCTGCCGAGATGTGCTTAACATTCCGGTTCAGTTCTTGATTAGATAATTTTATAAAATGGTTAATAAATAGTTCAATATCCTTACCTCGTTCCCTAAGCGCTGGCAATTGGATTTTAAACTCATTTAGCCGGTGATAAAGATCTTCTCTGAATGACCCGTTTGCCACACTCGTTTTAAGGTCGTCATTTGTAGCAGTAATGATTCTGACGTCAACTTTAACCGTTTTGGTACTGCCAAGCGGCTGAATGATCCGTTCCTGAAGTGCCCGGAGCATTTTAACCTGGACCTCATAGCTTAAATTACCCACTTCATCTAAAAATAGTGTTCCCCCGTCTGCGGCTTCAAATTGCCCTTTTTTATCTGTTAAGGCGCCGGTAAATGCTCCTTTTGCATGACCAAACAGTTCGCTTGCAGCGAGATCTTTCGATAATGCCCCGCAATCAATGGCCACAAAAGCTTTGTCGCTACGTTTACTTTGCATGTGCAATAATCTGGCGGCATACTCCTTACCTGTACCACTTTCACCCTGTATAATTACCGACATATCGGTTGGCGCAACCAGGTTAATGTGTTCGTATAGTTTATCGGCAATCGCACTTTTTCCTTTGATAGCATCAGCATGCTCAATAGAGGTTGTGGATTTACCCTTTTCTTTTTTGCCGAGTGCATTTTTAATAATCATTAACAATTCGTCCGGGTTAACGGGCTTTGTAATGTAGTCAAATGCACCTAGTTGTATGGATTTTACCGCTGTTCTCACATCGTTAAAACTAGTCATGATGATCACCGGCTGGACCAACCCTTTTTCCAGTACATGGGAGAGAATATCTAATCCGGTACCATCTGGTAAACGATAGTCGATCAGTAACAGGTCAAAGCTCTGTTGATCTGTTATTTTAAAGGCTTTTTTTACATCATTTACAACAGAGGGCTCATGGCCGTTTTTTGTAAGAAAGCCTTCCAGTACCTGTGAGAAAGTAGAGTCGTCTTCAATGATGAGTATTTTTGCCATAGGGATTTCGCTTCAGATTATAGCAAAAATACGAAAGCCGGATGAAATCCGGCTTTCGAAAGGTGTTAAATTGTATTTACTATAGGGATATAGGCATTATTCAATCACTACGCCATCTTTTCCTATTTTTAAGGAAGCTGTTTCTTCTTGTTTTTTAACATCAATCTGATAATACTCGGATTTATCTGCCTTTGTTACAAGAAATGATGCAGTAGGAATCCATTCTTTGTACTTGTCAGATGCAAGGGTAGTTTTAACAGCATCTGGTAAGTCTTTTAGTTCAACAGGTTTTTTAGTTACACTGTCTTGTAGTGTGCTAATTACAACTGGAACTTTGATTTCGCTTGCTTTTACTGTGGTTAATCCCGCTAATGCCAGGAACGCTGCTGATAAAATGATCTTTTTCATAATTATATATTTTAATTTCTATTGCTAATTAATTACGATAAGGTAAGGTACAGAATGGTGCCATAAATTATTTTATTGCGTATATGGCTTTTAGTTAGTGTTTTATCTATTTTGTTGCCTTCTGAAACTGTAGACTTATTCCACAATGTGTAGAGAGATGGATCATTCTCAAACTTCAAAATCTATAACAAATACATAAATCTTTTCTTAGCTTTGCTAGTATGCTGTCTAAGAAAACGAAATATGCAATAAAGGCACTGGTTGCTCTTGGCAAAAATAGAGAGAATCCTCCTATGCAAATAGTGAGGCTGGCAGAGCAGGAAATGATACCCAGGAAATTTCTGGAGCAAATACTGCTGGATATGCGTAATGCAGGCTATTTATATAGTAAGAAAGGTGCAGGTGGAGGATATAGTCTGAATAAAGATCCAAATGATATTTATCTGGCCGATATACTTCGTATCACCGATGGCCCTATTGCGATGGTTCCATGTGCCAGTTTGAAATTTTACCGTAAGTGTGATGAATGCCACGATGAGGTAACTTGTGGTATCAGAAAGACATTTATTGATGTAAGGGATGCAACGCTGAAAGTATTGGCCCAGACGACCATCGCCGATGTAATTGCGAGGGAGACTGACGATACATTCGTTAGCTAATTGTATCTCCTGCACCGCAGGGGATTTATAACAATTTTCATACACAATCGCCGCACTGAAATAAATCAGTGCGGCGATCGTTTTTATGACATTCCCGTTTTATTTAGGGTGATATTGACTTATCGCTCCTATAACCTGGGGATATAAATTTAATTAACTTTGATCAAAATTTGAAAACTATGAATAATAACATGAATTTTTTCTGCGGTAGGGGACTGTGTGTGGCTTTACTTGCGGCGATGCCTTTTGTCTCGTTCGCCCAGAAGCCGAACTGGCAGAACCTTGACTTAAAAGCTGATTCTACGTTCGGTATCAGTACAGAGAAAGCTTATAATGAACTTTTAAAAGGTAAAAAATCTGTACCAGTTATCGTAGCGGTACTGGATGGTGGAGTGGATATTGAACATGAGGATTTAAAGTCTGTTGTTTGGTTAAATAAAAAAGAGAAAGCCGGTAACGGTAAGGATGATGATAAAAATGGTTATATCGACGATATACATGGATGGAACTTTTTAGGTTCATCAAAAGGTTCCATTAATTTCGAAACTTTGGAACTAACACGTTTGGTAAGAAGGGATAATGCAAAGTTCGCGAATGCAGATGCAACTTCGGTAAAAGCAAGTGATTTACCTGCTTTTGAAGCTTATCAAAAAAATAAAGCAGAACTTGAGCAGGAGCTCGCTGAGGCTAAAGTAGGTTATGAGCGTTTTTCAGGTATCAAGAATGCGATAGATGCGGTAGTTAAAAAAATCGGCAAAGAAAACCCTACACAGGAAGATTTTCAGGCATTTAAGCCAGCTGGTGATATGGAAGCCAATATCCAGCGTATTATGGTTGCTCAGTTAAAAAACAGCAGCTTCAACGACTTTTACAAAAATCAGATAGAACCTGCTTACGACCACTATAAAAACCAGGTTGAATATAACCTGAATGTTGATTACGATCCACGTAGTATAGTAGGTGATGATCCTAATAATAGTAAGGAGCGTTTTTATGGCAACAATGATGTTGCTGGCCCGGATGCACGTCATGGTTCACATGTTGCCGGTATTATCGCTGCGGTACGTACCAATGATATTGGTATTAAAGGTGTGGCAGACAATGTAATCATTATGGGTGTTAGAAATACCCCAAATGGTGATGAGCGTGATAAAGATGTTGCGAACGGTATTCGTTATGCGGTTGATAATGGTGCTAAGGTAATCAATATGAGTTTTGGAAAGTCTTATTCATGGGACAAAGCGATAGTTGATGAGGCTGTTAAATATGCAGTTTCAAAAGATGTACTGCTTATTCATGCTGCGGGCAACGATAACAAAGATCTTGAAGTAGAAGCTAATTTTCCTGATCCTGAATATGTAGGTGGCGGTAAAGCTGCGACATGGATAACTGTAGGGGCATCGGCCTGGACAAATGATGGAACCATAAAAGCTAATTTCTCCAACTATGGTAAAACTAAAGTTGATGTTTTTGCACCTGGTGTAGATATCAATTCAACAGTACCGGGATCGAAATATGAAAAATTAAGCGGTACAAGTATGGCTGCCCCGGTAGTTGCTGGTCTTGCCGGTCTTATCCGTTCTTATTATCCTAAATTAACTGCTGTACAGGTGAAAGATATCATTCTTAAATCAGTAGTTAAGGTGAACCAATCGGTAGAGATTAAAACAGAAACAGCTACTAAAACTGTTCCTTTTTCAGACCTATCTGTTACAGGAGGTATTGTTAATGCATACGATGCATTGAAACTAGCTGCTGAGTACAAGAAGAAATAATAATAGTAAACCCGTTAAAAGACAAAAGGTCCTGACAGCTGTCAGGACCTTTTGTCTTTTAAGTTCTTTTAATGCTCTAACGTTCTCCAATGTTCTCTAACGGGTTTTAAATTCAGTAAAGTCCTTTGGCAGGGCAAATATCCTGGTCGAGATATTGTGCTCGTCCATAAAACAAAGCCGTTCGTACTTGTATTCATTTACTTTGGCAATGTCATTCATGTCAGCGTAAATCGAGATTGCCAGATTGTAAGCCAGGATACAATTTAGGTTCATCTGATTTCTTTTAAACAGATGTATGCAATCATCACAGTACTCGCAGGCCATAATATATTCACCTCTGTTTCTAAGTTGTTGTGCCCGTGTCATCTTTAAAATAGATGCGGAGAACTGAGAAATTTTAAACCTGCGGCTATTCGCATGAATATGAACAAGGATGTTTTCCAGTTGATCGGCTTTTCTGCCAGGCCTAACTTTTGAAACAGCTAAAGCAAGTAAATTCGTCATGAATATCGTAAAGCCCGATCGTTTTGAAAATTCTGCTGGATAAGATTTAATCAGGTTATTTATAATCTTAATCGTGCCCTCATCCGATCCATAGAATGAATTGAGGACAATGGCAAGTAAATAGGTAATCCCCTGTCTGGTATCGAGTGTCTTTTTTTCTTCAAGGAACGGATATTGAAAATGCTCAATCTGGGCAATAAGCCGCGGGTTTTCTTCAGGGGCGTTCGTGATTTTTGAATAGACCAGGCCAAGGACTTCGTGAGGGTTTAGCTGCCAGTCTGAGCAGTCCAGGTGACTGAGTTTTTGCATACGAAGACTTATTTTCTCTTCGTCAAGGCTCAGCATATCCCTGATAGAAAGCAGCGACTGATAGATCAACGTATGTTCATCGGAATCCGAAACATCGGCCATTACCTCAATGGCTTCTATGTATGTCGGGTTTACAAAATCAAAGTGCATCAATTCTTGAATAATCCTTTCATGAACTTTGGATTCCCTTAGCAGAATGTGGGTGTCGGCACTATACCTCGATCTGTATTTTAAGTTTTCGGCGATGAAAAGAATTAAATAATTATGTTCTATATCATTAAGCGGCAAATCAAATACATTGACCAGTGCCTTTAAATCCCCGATCCTGATAATAAACCGGATGGTCCATTGCAGCAGCTGGAAACGAATACCTTCATTTTCATACTGGCGCTGTACATGTTGGAAAAAATCGTGATCTACCTGTAAATGGAACATTTCAAGTAGCTCTATGAATAAAAAATATTCAAAAATGTGTGGATGGATAAACCTTACAAATTCACGGGGGTGATAATCCTCATATCGTTTTTCTTCCATGATTATACCATCCGAAACCAGCTCCATATAGGCATTTTTGAATGCAGAGAGTTCGGCAATCAGGTTATCCTTTGGAACAGCTTCTCCATCTTTACCATAATTGGTAAGCTGGATTATTTTTTTGAGAAAAAGGATTTTCTCTGTATAGTAATTTGAACGGTATATATTTTCCTGAATAAATCTGGAGATCAGTTCATGGAAGGTAATGTTTGTGGAATAATTAAAAGAAGGGTCTTCTTCCTTTAGCTGGTGGTATAGCTGTATATGAAATGGGAATTTTAGCTGTGCTTTAAGCTTTGGATTAATTTCCTTAATATTCAGGCCATCAATGTTTGAAATGATCAGATCAACTTCCTTCTCCGAGAGTGGGGGAACATTAGAAATGTCATTCATATTAAAGTAGTTGCCGGGGAACCATTTTGTCCTTAAATATGCGGAGTGCCTGATCAGGTCATAGAAGCGGGTCCAGGAAGTTGAGCGCATGCTCATCACCAGTTTAACCGATTCTATGTTCTCTATCGCACATATAAAGTTCACAATGCTTTCGAACAGCTGCTTCTTTAAATCCTTTTTAAGCGCAAGCTCTGAAAAGCCATCTAAAATGATGATAAACTTTCCTTTGGTTTGTTGGTAGTTCTGGTTGATATAATTCAACAGGCTGTCCTTTTTCGGAATGTTGAGCAAGCCTTTAAGTTGATCTTCAAAATTAAGCGTTACATGTTCGGTATTGAAGAAGCTGTAAGCCTGCAAAAACAGTACTGCCGAATCCTTATAATCGGGATTGGTATTACTTAAGAAATTCTCAACAATGTGACTGAGCAGGATTGTTTTTCCATAGCCAGGCTGGGAAATGAATGCCGTGAAGCTATGGTCACTTTTAAAGAACTCATCGAAATCATGTTCAGCAAATTTTCTACTGATGGTCATTCGATAAGGCATACCCGATCTGTTCTTAATTCCTTTCAGTGTGAAGTCTGTAATTTTGACAATCTTATGCTTCACATCATTCCAACTGGCAGGTATGTTGTTAGAGCTGACAGACGACGACCAGTTTTCTGAATTTTCTCCGCTTACATATTCCGAGAGGGTAGTGATGGTAAATTTAGAGAAGTTGTGTTTTACAACAGCAAATCCAAATAACCTTTTGATAGTGGTCTCACTAACGTTCTTGTTTAATGTTTTACTGATTTCAATCGATATCCTTTTGCAATCAGCCGGAGTAATTGTCCTAATTCCTGTCTTAATTAGGATTAAACCTTTGAGTTCATTTAAGATAGATACTTCATCCATACACTTTGTAAGTGAGCGTTAAAAAATTCAACTAAACGAATATAATGCTTTAATAAGAATAATGAACGGCGATTAATTCTACTGGGAATGAATAAAAAAGATGCCGTATTGGCAAAAACCTATCTAACAGCCTTTTAAAGAGAGCTGAGCAGGTTTCGTTTTGTTCAGGGAAGTCAATAATGAACAAAATGAACAAATGAAGTGGAGTTTACGGGCTTAAATGAACAATTCGAACGGAGAATTGGATCAAATCTATGCCTAAAATTGTACAGTATTATATAATAATTCAATCCCTCTCCTATGAAAAGGACATCTACCTTAACGCGGCTCTTAAAAGAGTCTATTCTTATTTTTATATTCTTAGCTAGTATAACGCTCGTAAATTCAAAATCGTATGCGCAAGCAAAACAGCGGGTGTATGCGAATACAGAAGAACACGGTGCTTTTGGCCTGGCCTGTGTAGGCTGTGGTGTGACCAATGAAAATAATGCGGTAGACCAGGACCTGAATTCTTACTCTAGCATTAATACTACACTTGCTGTAGGCGGCTATTATCAGGAACTCATTTTTCCGGCCGGGGATCTGCCAGGCGGAGGTAGGGGAGCTGTTATAAAATTATCGGCCCCTTCTTTACTTACAGTAAGCCTGCTCGGGGGCGTTAAACTCCAAGCATATAATAATAATACTAAGGTGGGGCCTGAAAGGACTGCTTCAGATGGTTTGCTTAGTCTATTGGCTAGTGGCAACCAAACTGAGGTATTTATGCCGGCTCCCGGAGGGGCATACGACAGGATACGGATTTCGGTACAGGGACTACTTTCTGTGCTGAATGGTATCAATGTATACCATGCTTATTTTTTAAAAGATGCTACCAATGTAAATTGTGACGGCCCGATTGATGAGCTACACGGTATATCTGGTACGGTAGCTGCACTGGGAGGGGTTACCGATGCCGCAAAGGCAATAGATGGGAACGACAATACTTTTTCTGTGATCAGTTCAGGTGTCGGCCTAGCGGGATTTGCACAACAGACCATCATATTTCCAGGTTTGTCCCTTCCAGGCGATTCGGTAAGAATGGTTATTTCAACGGGCGCTTCTTTGTTAACCGCACAATTGCTCGGTTCCATTGAAGTGCAGACTTTTAACGGCGGACAGCCAGGTAATACTTTAAATAATGCCGGAGGATTGCTAAACCTAAGGTTATTGAGCCCCGGCAGTAGTCTGGGGATTTTGACGTTTGCGCCCGCAGACCCTTTTGATAGGGTCCAATTACGAATCGGAGGTACATTAAGTGTCTTAGGGAGCGTAAACCTTCATGAGGTTAGCAGGATAATGGCCCTGCCTACTACTATAAAAATCAACAACGCTGCTTCTGCCAGTGGTATTGCCTGTATGGGTAATCCCGTTGTTTTATCTATAAATGGGCCTGAAGCAAATGCTACGTATACCTGGTACACTGATGCTACCGGAGGTACAGGTATTTCAGGAACAAGTTTTACACCAACGGGCTTAACGGCCGGCATCAACAATTTCTATGTAACAGGGAAAAGGGCCGGATGTACAAATGAAACTCCACGTAAACTGGTAAGGGTTGTTGTAAATAATCCAACAGTCCCTGTGGTTTCGGCACCACTTCCAATATGTAGCGGTTCTAAAACAAGCTTAACAGTCAATACGCCGGTTGCGGGAGAAACTTATAAATGGTATGAACTTGAGGTAGGGGGACCTTCAGTTTTCACCGGAGCAACTTTTCTGACCCCAGATCTGACCGCAAACAAATCATATTATGTAGAATCTATTGTAGGGGACTGTGTTAGTCCGCGCACAAAAGTCGATGTAACGGTTAATCCAATACCTGCCGATGCACAAGTTACGGTAACCAATGTAAACATCTCTAAAGGGCAAACGGCTACACTTACAGCAGGAGCTGCAGCAGGGAGTACCGTAAATTGGTATACATTGGCATCGGGCGGTAGCCCTGTCGCAACAGGAAACAGTTTTACAACACCAGCTTTAAATGCATCTACCATTTATTATGTAGGAACACAAAGTGACGGTGGTTGTTTAAGTGTTAACCGCATCCCCGTTACCGTAACGGTAACTAATGTTGATCCCGGCTTAGCTTGTAATGCTGCCAATGCACAAAGCAATGGTGTTGAAGGCTTACTTTGTGTAGGATGTGCTGTTGAAAACCCTACATCTGCCGTAGATGCTAATTTACTCAACTTTTCTAGTATCCGGTTAACCTTAGGTGTTGCCGGTTCTGTATATCAACGTTTATTCTTCCCTAGCGCAGGTGTAAGTACTGATAGCATCCGTTTGGATTTAGAGATACCAGGCGGATTAGCAGATGTTTCTGCATTGGGTGGTATCACCGCGAATGTGATGATGAATGGTACGGTTGTAAAAACGTACGCGCTGAATTCTTCACTTCTAAATCTAAGCCTGCTGAACGGAGGACGTTTAAAAATAACAATTCCTGCTGCCGCGGCATACAACGGTATTGAGATACGTCTGGGTGCTGTAGCTACAGCTTTGACTACGGTAAATATTTATGGTGCGCAAGTCATTTATCCTAACCCTACAGTTGCTACTGCTGGCCTGAACATTTGTTCGGGCGCCGGAACTACTTTGACCGCAACACCAGTTGCTGGCACGGACCTTAAATGGTTTGCCAACGCATCGGGTGGTACGGCACTGGCCACAGGAAATACTTATTCTCCAACAGGATTGACTACAAGTACAACCTATTTTATAGAAGTAGGTAAAGGTGGTTGTGTAAATGCCGACCGTGTACCGGTTAAGGTGAATGTAAATCCGGCAATTGTTTTTGCGACAAGTACCTTACCAAACGCCACTTTAACCTCGGCTTATTCTAAACAAATTACGGCAGCAACAGGCGGAACACCAGGGTTTAACTATACGGTGGCCCCCGGAACTAGCCTTCCTGCAGGATTAACCCTGTCTGCAACAGGAGTGATTTCAGGAACCCCAACTGCAGCAGAGGGGCCTTACACCTTTTCTATTCTGGCTACAGATACTAAAGGTTGTACAGCTGAAACACCATTTAATTTAACAATTGTTACGGCTTTATCGCTTCCTACGGCGATACTTCCGAATGGAACTGTAAATACACCTTACCCAACACAATTGCTGCCTGCAGCAATTGGCGGAACAGGACCTTATACTTATACTGCCCCGGCAGCAAGCCTTCCTCCGGGACTGGCCTTTAATCCAGCTACCCGTGAAATCACAGGTACACCGACCCAGGCGGGAACTTATCTTATTCCTGTGACGGTTGCTGATGTAAACGGAAATACAAAAACAGCAGATTATACAATCGTGGTTAGAGATCCGTTAGCTTTACCTGCGGCTACATTAGCCAACGGTACTGTAGGAATCCCTTACCCAACTCAGGCCATTCCTGCTGCGACAGGTGGTGTGGCCACCTATATTTATTCCGCTCCGGCGGCAAGTCTTCCTCCGGGACTGACGTTTAATCCGGTTACCCGTGAGATCACAGGTACGCCGACACTGGCCGGAACCTATACTATTCCGGTGACCGTAACAGACGGAGATGGAAAAACAATTACCAGGTCTTATACTATTGTAGTAGGAAACCCATTGGTTATGCCGCCTGCAGTACTTGCCGATGGAAATGTGAATGTAGGCTATACTTCACAACCTATTCCGGAAGCTACTGGTGGAACTGGTCCTTACACTTATTCAGCGCTGCTGACAAGTCTTCCTCCGGGATTGACCTTCAATCCCGCAACCCGTGTTATTTCTGGTACACCAACACAATCTGGTTTATATTCCGTAACTGTAACCGTAACGGATGCAGTAGGTACCCAGGCCTCAAATACCTATTCAATAAGGGTAATTGGTGCATTAAACCTGCCAACAATGGCACTGGCAGATGGTACTGTCGGCACAGTTTATACAGAACAGACTTTACCTGAAGTAACCGGAGGAACTGGACCTTATACTTATACTTCGGCCAATGTTCCTTTGGGATTGAATTTTGATCCCGTTACACGTAAGTTAACTGGCACACCAACAGTAGGTGGAACATTTACTTTCTCCGTAACTGCGAAGGATGCAGTTAACAACTCAACAACAACAACCTTTACCGTAAAAGTAAAAGTTGACGCACCGGTTGTGGCGTCAACCAGCATCTGCTCAGGAAGCACTGCTACACTTAGCGTAAGCAATACATTACCGGGAGTAACTTATAACTGGTACGGAACAACAGGAAATACGCCGATCTTTGTAGGCGCTACTTATACGACCACTGCACTAACAACCAATACTACATATTATGTAGAGGCAGTTTCTGGAACAGCAATTAGTAGCCGTACAGCGGTTACAGTAACCGCTCGCCCAACTCCGGCATTAGCTGTAGTTTCTGCCGGTCAGTCCATTAGTGCCGGACAAACAGCTACCCTTCAGGCTTCTGCTGAAGCTGGAAATACCATCAGCTGGTTTGGCTTGGCAACAGGTGGCACAGCATTAGGCACTGGTACCAGCTTTACCACCCCGGCATTAAATACAACGACTACTTATTATGTGGAAACCACAAATGGAACAGGTTGTACAAGTTTAACCAGGGTTCCGGTTATTGTAGAGGTAACCAGTGGCCCGGTTAACCCTAATTGTAATGCTGCTACCGGTCAGGTAACTAAAATCGAGTCACTTCTTTGTTTATTGTGTGGAATTACCGATCCATCGGGTTCTACAGATGCGGACGCCAGTACATTTACAACCATCAACCTTGGTGTTAATGTAGCTGGGGTAGCTTATCAAAAAATGATATTTGCGAATCAGGGCGCTGCTACCGACAGTATCCGTATTGATATGGAAACCCCTGTTGGCCTTGCAGACATTGGCCTATTGAGCGGAGCTACAATTACTGTATATAAAGGTGGTACTGTAGTTAAAGTTTATCCTTTAAATTCATCGTTATTAAATCTTCAACTTTTAAGTGGCAATAGGTTCCAGGCAACATTCCCTGCAACCGGTGCTTTTGATGCTGTTGAAATTCGTGTAGGATCTGTAGTAGGTTTACTCACCAACTATAAAATTTATGGTGCTACGATCATTTATCCTAGTCCAACGATTGCTGCAACTGGCCAAACCATTTGTGCAGGAAATACCACTACATTAACGGCTACCGCAAATGGTGGCACTACATTGAAATGGTATGCTACCGCTGCAAGCGCAACGGCTTTGGGTACAGGAGAAACCTTTACTACACCGGCACTTTCCGCAACAACAACCTATTATATAGAAGTAAGCAAGGCAGGTTGTGCAAATGCACAACGCATACCAGTTACAGTTAACGTAACTGCTGCCCCAACAGCACCTGTATTTGCAACGGTAGTTCCTGTATGCTATGGTTCTACTACCAGCATTTCGGTAAGCAACCCAGGAGTTGGCGTAAGCTATAACTGGTATACTACAGCTGCGGGTGTTACTCCGATATTTACCGGAACTACTTTTGTAACCCCTGCGTTAACTGCCAATACTACATACTATGTTGAAGCAGCGAACCCAGGATGTGGAACCTCTACACGTACAGCGGTTGCTGTTCCTGTAAACCCAATCGTAACTTTACCACAAATCCAGGCTTCGGTAACCACTGTTGCTTCTGGTCAGACTGTGGTTTTAAATGCAACTTCGCCAGATGCCAATGTTACCTTTAACTGGTACACTTCGGCAACGGCAACAACACCAATATATACCGGTGCTACTTATGTTACCGAACCGCTTACCGCAACCACCACTTATTATTTAGAGGCGAAATCAAATGCCACAGGTTGCGTTTCACTTAGTCGTGTGCAAGTTACCATCACCGTAGATAATAGTCTGCCTAGTCCGGTACCTTGCGAAGCGGCAATTTCGGAAACACATGATGTTACCGGAGTAGCTTTGCTTTCAGCAGTATTTAATCCGCAATTGGCCATTGATAATGATGTCAGAACAGGATCATCGTTAGTGATGCCGGTTGGACTTTTGGGCGCTTCAGTTTACCAGCGTTTAGGGTTCGGTTCTGTTTCCAGTCCCGGCGATACGGTTAAAGTACTGTTAAATGCACCTGGGAAACTATTGTCCCTCGGTTTACTGTCCAATATTCAGGTTGGTACTTATAATGGTGCCACAAGTAACAATGATGCACTTTCTCTAAACAATAACCTGATCAATCTCGAACTGTTGAGTAACAGTAGCCAGGCCCTGCTTACTTTTGTGCCTGCAGCGCCGTTTGACCAGGTAGAAGTTCGTTTAAATTCAGGACTTGCAGGGGTACTTTCTACTATCGATGTGAATTATGCACGCCGGATTTTAGTTGCACCTACACTGGTAGTGGCTGCCCCTTCGGTTTGTGCCACTCAAACAGCAACACTTACTATTAAAAACCCAAATCCTGCCGTTACCTATAAATGGTATAATTCAACATTACCAGGAGCTGCGGTTTTGGGTACGGGAACAACATTCACCACTACAGCGTTAACATCAAATACAACTTATTATGTAACGGGCAACACTGCTTCAGGATGCGCCAGCGCTAAAACTAAAGTGATCGTTACCGTAACCCCTGTACCAGATGTACCTACGCTGGTGTCAGCAAACATAAACACCTGTCCGGGATCTGATGTTACTTTAACAGTTGCAAACCCGATTACAGGAATTACCTATAAATGGTATGACAATGCGGGTACTTACCAATCAGGTAAGGACGGCGTAACATTCACGGTCCTCAATGTTACAGTTTCCACAAACTATTCAGTAGAAGCCGTTTCAACAGCTTGTAATGTGCCTTCGGCAAGCAAGGCAACAGCACAAATTACGTTAAATGGCTTAGATAAGCCTGTAATTACCCCAATGGCGGTAACGATTCAATCGGGAACTTCTGCAGTATTGACTGCTACATCCAGTACAGCTGGCGCAAGCTTTAAATGGTACGATGACTTTCCACTAAACACGGTTAAATCAACTGATGCCCGTTATGTTACAAATCCCCTTGTCAATACAGGAAATACACCGCTTAACATTACATTTTATGTAACAGCAGAGGTTACCAATGGATGTCCTCCATCAACTGCAGCATCGGTTATCGTTACGGTATTGCCGGCTAAAAATCCGACAGATGTACCTTGCGAGCCTGCTACCGCTCAGGTAAAAGATGGAGTAGATGGTGTTGCGATCCTGACTGCGGTATTTAACCCTGAAAGGGCCGTGGATAACAATGCTGAGAGTGCCTCTTCACTGGTAATGCCAGTTGGCGCCCTTGGTGCTTCGGTATACCAGCAAGTAGGCTTTACCGGTTTATCAACAATTGGGGATACGGTACGTGTCCGTATCAGTGCTCCTGGAAAACTGCTTTCATTAGCTGTTTTTTCATCAATTGAAGTAACTACCTTCCAGGGTACGGTAAGTAACAACGATATGCTGGTAGCCAGCAACCCATTGGTTCATTTGGAATTGCTGAGTGGCGATAGTGATGCCATCATTTCTTTCGTGCCAACCAAACCATTTGATGGTGTTGAACTTAGATTAAGATCAGGACTTGTGGCCGCTTTGTCAACGCTTGATTTCAACTATGCACAACGTGTACTTGTTGCGCCAAAAGTATTAAGTGCAAATGTATCCGCCTGTGTAGGAACGGCAGCAACGTTAAACGTTCAGGACCCGTCACCGGCAGGAGGGCCAATCACTTATACCTGGTATAAAGAAGATGGTACCCAGGTAGGAACAGGTAGTACTTATACGACGTTAACTACATTGACTGCGGGAACTTACAATTATTATGTAAGCGCAAACCGCAACAATTGTGTGAGTGCGAAAACTAAAGTTACCGTAACGATAATGCCTGCGCCAGATGCGCCGGTAGAAGTTGCCGGAAACCCTAAAACTGTTTGTCCTAATGTAGCCGTAACATTGGCCGTAACCCAGGTAGCAGGTGTTAGCTTCAACTGGTTTGATGCGCCTACTGCTGGAAATAAACTGGCAACAAATACTGATAAATATACAACGGCCGCGAACCTGACGCCAGGAGTATATAACTTCTATGTAGAAGCGTCTAATGCGAATTCATGTATCAGCACTACTGCACGTACAAAAATTACGCTTACTGTTAAACAATTGTCTACCCCTGCTGATATTACTGTAGCAGGAGCTGACGTACCATTCTGTAAAGACACGAAAGCGACTTTAACAGCAAGTTCAACAACTGTCATCAATCCTAAATTTACCTGGTTTACAGATGCAGCGTTAACTATCCCGGTATCGACCAATGCTACTTATGAGCCAACGATCACCGTAAACACTAAATTCTATGTGAGTGTAAGCGGTGATAATATATGTGATGGCGGTCCTGCAAACGCAAAAGTGGTGAGCATTACTGTGAACCCACCTGCAGTTGCAGCCGATATCAATGTAGCAGGAGCAGATGCGCCGATCTGCAAAGGAACAAAAGCAACCTTAACAGCAAGCTCAACAACTGTCATCAATCCTAAGTTTACCTGGTATTCAGATGCTGCGTTGTTGACCCCTGTATCAAGCACAGCGATTTATGAGCCGGTAGTTACTGCAACCACTACATATTATGTAACAGTTAGTGGTGATAACAAATGCCCTAATTTGCCTGCTGATGCTAAAACAGTAACGGTAACGGTGAATACGCCATCAACGGCCGCAGATATTTCGGTTACCGGCAATGACGCTCCATTCTGTCAGGGCACAAAAGCGAAATTAACAGCCAGCTCAACCACGGTAGTTAATCCTAAATTTATATGGTATAGTGACGCCGCATTGACCATTGAAGTATTCAGGGGAGCAATCTATGAACCAACATTAACCGCTGATATTACTTATTATGTATCGGTTAGCGGAGATAACAAATGTCCTAATGATCCTGGGAATGCAAAAGTAGTAACCATTGTGGTGAACAACCCGGCAACACAAGCTGATATCAGCGTTGCTGGAAATGATGCCCCATTCTGTAAAGGAACAAAAGCTAAATTCACTGCAAGCAGTACTACTGTAACCAGTCCGGTATTTACCTGGTATAGAGATGCTGACCTTACAGATGCAGTCTTTACCGGACCTGTATTTGAGCCAATACTAACTGCAAGCACAACATTCTATGTAACTGTAAGGGGCGCGAACAGATGTGAGAGCCTGAAAGCGGGAGCGAAGGTAGTGACTGTAGTGATTAACCCACCTGCGGTGTCATCAGATATTACGGTTGCCGGAAACAACGCACCGTTCTGTGCAGGTACAAAAGCACTGTTAACGGCCAGCAGTACAACTGTAACAGGACCGGTGTTTACCTGGTATAGAGATGCGGCCTTAACAGACGTAGCCGCTACCGGACCAGTATTCGAGCCAGTTGTGACTGCTACTACTACGTATTACGTAACAGTTAGCGGAGCTAATAAATGTCCGAATGTGCCCGGCGATGCAAAAATTGTTACACTTATCGTTAATAAGCCTGCGGATGCTTCGGACTTGATCTTATCGGGTGCCGACCTGCCAATCTGTGCAGGTGCAACCATTAAGCTTACTGCGACAAGTACTACTGTAACTGACCCTATATTTACCTGGTATACCGATGCGGCCTTAACAAATGCAACATTTACGGGTGCTGTATTTGAGAAGGCCATCTCGGCGACAACAACTTATTATGTAACTGTGAAAGGTGCGAATAAGTGTGAAAACCTTCCGGGAACAGGTAAACCAATAACGGTTACAGTTAACCAATTGCCAAACGTACCTATTGTTGGTACCGCGGGTACAACAGTTTGTTCTGGCGATGGAACTGTACTGACCATTCAAAATCCAGAAGCCGGGGTTATTTATGGATGGTATACTGCGGCTACAAATGGAACATTGGTAAATACAGGTATAACCTATACGATAACCACATTAAATACAACAACAGACTATTACGTGCAGGCCACCAGTGCCTCTGGATGTGGTAGCCCAACAGGTAGGGTTAAAGTTACTGTGACAGTCAATACAAGGCCTCAGGTACCTTCGGTAGCTCTGGCGACGGTTAACACCTGTCTGGGTAGTGCTGCTGTACTTAATGTATCGAATGCTGTTGCCGGTGTTACCTATAACTGGTACGCAACTGCAACCAGCACTGTTGTGTTGGGTTCTGGAAGTAGCTTTACTACGCCGGTAACCACAGCTGCAATGACTACCTATTATGTAGAAGCCAAGTCAGGAAACTGTACCAGCACTTCACGTACACCGGTTGTAGTCAATGCAGGTGCACTGCCATTGCCGCCACCTTCGGTTTCAGGAGGAGCTAATCCGTTCTGTCCGGGTAATACAGCGGTATTAACTGTTAATAATCCTGATCCGGCACTTAAATATAGCTGGTACAGTACTGCGACAGGTTTAACCGCATTGGCTGACGGAGTTACATTTAATGTTCCGGCCTTAACCGCAACCACGATATACTATGTAGGTAGCAGCAATATAAGTACAGGTTGTACAAGTAGTACCCGTACAGCAGTTACGCTTACCGTATTAACCAAACTTGCAGCACCGGTAGTTTCAACCCAGGCGGTAACCGCAACCAGCATCACTTTTGCCTGGATTGCAGTGCCCGGGGCAACAGCCTACGAAGTATCTGTAGATAATGGTTTAACCTGGACTGCGCCAAGCTCGGGAGCTGCTGGAACAAGCCACCTGGTTGCAGGTTTAAAACCTGATCAGAAAGTTACCATCAGCGTTAGGGCTAAAGGACAGTTGGATTGCCAGTTGAGTGATGCGACAACCTTTACAGGAACAAGCGATAACCCTTTGGGCAACGACATCTTTGTTCCAAACACCTTTACACCAAATAATGATGGTAAAAACGATGTGCTGTATGTATTTGGAAATACCATTGCTAAAATGCAGCTGAGGGTGTACAATCAATGGGGACAGTTCCTTTACGAGTCGCTTAACATCCAAAATGGATGGGACGGTACTTACAAAGGACAGATGCAGCCAAATGGTGTATATGTGTATTACCTGGATGCAACGTTTAATGACGGCACGAAAACCACTAAAAAAGGAACCATAACGCTTTTAAGATAAAATGTACCTGGTAACAATGAAAAACAAATTTATCATGAAGAAACTAATAAGAATAATAGCAATAGGAGCATTTTTAACTTTGGGAACTTTAAAGGGATTCGCGCAAATTGATCCACATTTCTCTCAATACTATGCAAATCCGCTATGGTTAAACCCGGCGTTAACCGGTGTTACCGATGGGGAGTACAGGGTTTCATTAAATGCTAAACAGCAATGGGGATCGATCTCCAATTCATTTTTAACCGCGGGCGCATCATATGATATGGCCCCGGTTAAAAACCTGGCTTTTGGAGCAATGGTGCTCAATCAAAATGCCGGTGATATCAGTTATAATCATTTAAGTGCTTTGGTATCGGGAGCTTACCGTATCCATTTCGGTAGGGCTGGGCTAAAGATGGTTAACTTCGGCTTGCAGGCCGGTATCCTGAACAAAAGTTTTAATCCCTCAAAAATTACATTGGGCAGCCAGTATAATCCTGTTACAGGATATGATCCCGGGTTGGGCATCAGCGAATCTTTCTCCTCCTCCAATACACTTGTTCCTGATGTAAATGCAGGGGTGATGTTTGTTGACGGAGATCCGGAGAAATATGTGAATGTATTTGGAGGTGCAATGGCGGCACATTTAACGAGGCCGGTGGATAAGTTTTTAGGAAATAGTGTTCGTATGCCGATCCGCTATGCTGCGCATGGTGGGGCAAGGATTAAAATTTCTGAAGTGTTTGGTATTACTCCTAACGGATTATATATGAAACAAGGTAATGCCCGCGAAATTTCGGCAGGTGCATATGCCCAGTACATGCTGAATAATGATTCAGATCTTTTGTTCGGTTCCAACTATAGGGTAGATGATTCCGCAATTGCATTTTTCGGTCTGCACTTAAAAAACATGGTATTTGGATTGAGTTATGATTTTAACACTTCGACCTTAAACCGTGCTACCGGTAGTAAAGGTGGACTGGAGCTATCTGTATCATTTACCGGCAGAAAAGGAATATTTGGACCGAACTTCTTTTGTCCACGATTATAGTTGAAATAATATGAATTCATTACACATTAATGAAATACTGATGAAAACAAAAATACTTCTGGTCCTCTGTTTATTTTCCGCTGCTGCGCAAGCACAATTTGTAACCAATAACAAAAGAGTGGCGGATGTATATTTTCAAAATAAAGAGTATTACGCTGCGGCAGAATACTACAAAAAGGCATTGCAGATTGAAGCTGATAGCACAGGCGCTGTAGTGCCATTTGGTTTTGCAAATAAGATCAAGGAGGAAAGCCCTAAAAAGGATGATTACGAATATTGTGTGTTCCAGCTTGGAGAATCCCTGAGACATTATAAAAACTTTAATGATGCGGAGAAGTGGTATGAAGTTTCCAAAGACTTTACCAATCCTAAGTATGTTTTAAGTTCTTTCTGGTATGCGGAGACCTTACGTTCCAATCAAAAATTCTATGATGCAATTGCTGCGTTTAATGTATTCCTGGATAAATACAAGGTTAAGGATGCTTATGTTGCCAAGGCCAAACAGGAAATTGCTTCCTGCCAGTTCGCGTTAGCCGAACTGCGCTATCCGAGAATGTTTAGGGTAAGCCGTTTGACGAATGACATTAATGACAAAGGTTCTAATTATACGCCGACCATAAAAGCAGGTAATTTCTATTTTACGTCGTCAAGGCCGACTGCCGTGGGGACTAAAAAGGAAGTATTTACGGCTAAAGATGTAAAAGTTACCAGGAAGGAAAGTCCCTATTTAAATGCCATTTACATTACTTCGGGCGACCCGCTGACCCAAAACATAACTATTCGGAAAACTACTGTTGAAGGGAAAGACAGGGAGTCGGCCGCACCAACTTTTCACCCTAATGGCAAAATTGCTTATCTGACCAGCTGGACAGCTCAGGGCAATAAGAAGATCTACCAGTTAAATGCTACACCAGGTGCGGCAAAGGAATGGTCGGAGCCTGTTGAACTGGGAAGCCAGGTCAATGTAAAAGGGTTTAATGCAATGCAGCCCTTCGTAACCAGGGACGGGAAGTATATGATCTTCTCTTCTGACAGGCCAGGTGGCTCCGGAAAATATGATTTGTGGTATGCCGCAATCCGTATCGATGGCTCAATAGGTACGGCAGTAAATATGGGGGACGTGATCAATACCCCTGAAGATGAAGAAGCTGCATATTACAATAGTAACACCAAAAAATTGCTTTATAGCAGCAATGGAAATGTAGGGATGGGCGGATTTGACTTCTTTGAAAGTGAAGGCGATTTTGGTCAGTGGTCTGCACCACAAAACCTGGGTTATCCTTTTAACTCCTCAAAAGATGATCTTTATTTTACGCCTACTAAGAACGATGATTCTGAAGGCTATATCAGTTCAGACCGTGAGTCAATTTGTTGTCTTGAGATTTTTTACCTTAAACGGGAATACCTGGTGATCAAAGGTACATTGTTAGATTGTAATACTTTAAAACCTTTGAAAGATGCCCTGGTTACACTTTCAGATTCTGTACAGCAGTATAAAATGACTACCGATGAAATGGGGCAGTATGCCATTAAAGTGAACTCAAACAGGTATTTTAAGTTAACTGCCGAGAAGGATAAATACTTTAGTAAAACACTGACTTTTAATCATGGCCAGATGGCGCAGAGGGATACTTTGTTTAGTCCGGAATTGTGCCTTACACCTTTCGAAATAGATAAGCCGATTGTACTTAAGGATGTATTGTATGAGTTTAATAAAGCTGACTTGACACCTGATTCTAAAGAAAAGCTGGACCATTTGTATACCATCATGGTTGATAACCCTACGATTGAAATAGAACTGAGTTCGCATACAGACAGTAAGGGTGGCGAGGCATATAATATGGACCTTTCAGAAAGAAGGGCAAAATCTTGTGTTGAGTATTTAATCGGAAAGGGAATTGCTACCAACAGAATGACAAGTAAAGGCTATGGAAAAACAAGGCCTATTGCTCCTAATGAGTTTCCTAACGGAAAAGATAATCCCGAAGGAAGGGCATTGAACCGAAGAACAGAATTTAAGGTTACCAAAAAATAAATACTAATTCTCTGCGGAACCCCGTATAGGCTTTTCTTAAAAGTTTATATGGGGTTTCTGCTGTCTTACTCTTTTTGATTGTCTTGTTAAAAATATTTATGCTATAATTACATTAAATTGTAAATTGGCATTTCATTTTTAACTATGCGCTACTCTAGATACGCGATTCTCTTGCTCTTGCTACTCAGTGGTTTAACTGTGTTGTCTCAAACGGTTGAGGTAACCAGTCGGGCAGATTCAGGTCCCGGAACTTTAAGGCAGGCAATCTTAGATATTCCGGCGATAAGAACCAACCCTTATATTATCAATTTTAAGTTGCCGGGCGATATGTCCAACGACGCAAACCGCACAATCAGGTTGCGGAGCCAGCTACCTAATCTTCCATCTAATGTAACTATTGACGGGTCTTCTCAGTTAGGTGCAGCGACTTTGGGCGTTTCGGGTGCAAAAATCATTATTGAGCCTGAAGCCCCATCTATGACCCCGCTTTTTACATCCTGCTTTACGATCGGGAATGTCAATACCAATGTAGATGTTCAGACCAGTGACGTGGAGATATACGGCTTGTACATTAAAGATTTTGCGAGGATTACGAACATACAAAATACGAATATCCAGGCCTCCGGGATTGTCATAGATGCCAGGGCGAAGAATATAAAAATAGGTGCCCCAGGCAAAGGGAATGTGATCAGTGGAAACCAGAATGGAATTTCCATACGTTACGTAACCAATTATATCAATACTCAGCCGCTTACAGACATTAGCATCAAGTCTAACATCATCGGGCTACATTATGATGGTTTAACGGCAAAATCTAATTTTAACGGAATCAATGCCATAGATTTTAGAGATGGTGCCATAACTATCGGTGGTGATAACGCCGGAGATGGTAACGTTATTTCTGCCAGTAAAATCAATGTGGATATCAAAAGATCATCGTCCGGGAATAGCCGTTTCTCTTTAAATATTGTGAACAATAAAGTCGGGACTGACCATACTGGAACAACAGATTTTCATGACTTGTTTAGTGTGCCTTCGGCAGTAGAAATAAGTGGTATAAAGGTGGATGCCTTTAACACGGATTTGTATGTGCGTGACAACCTGATTTCAGGAAACAGGACAACAGGTCTCTCTATCGCTAATGCAGACTTCATTGTAACGGGGAATGGTATTGGAACTGGTAAGCAAGGGTCGGAAGTATTGGGAAATGGAATCGGGATTAAAATTGAGACAGGGGGAGTTGGTTTTATTGGTGGCGATACAGATGCCAAAGCCAACAAAATAGCCAATAATGACTACGGGATCGAATCGCTTTCGGCCAGACCGGTTACGATTACCCGCAACAGTATGTATTGTAATAAGGAGTCTGGAATAGGCAAAACAGTGAATATTGCACAACCTTATGTTCAGATCCTGATTACCAGGGCTGGTTTTCTTTCTGGAAAAGCTACAGCCAATTCAACGATAGAACTTTTTTATACGGAAAATTGCCGTGGATTGTGCGAGGGGAAACAGTATTTTGCTACGGTGCCGACCGGGAGCGATGGAAGATGGACTTATACGGGGCCTATAAATGATAAGGTTACGGCAACGGCGACGGTTTTGAATCTGACCACCTCTCCTTTTTCGACAGCCGAAGTGATGGATAGTGAGATTGTGATTGAACCCGTTACCTGTAATGGGAATGGCTCTATTAAGGTGCCTGAACCCCGGGAAGGCATTACTTTTAAATGGAATAAGGTTCTTCCTGATCAAACACGTATTGATCTGGGCAGCGGTCAGGAAATCCTGGACCTTAGAGAAGGGTATTATGAATTGATTACTAATGATGGTTGTAAGGAAATCAAGAAAGTGCCACTTCTGGAAATCAAGGACCAGAAATTGACAGACCTGGTGGTGAACTGGCCGGCACCTCAATGCGGGCAGACCTCTTTTACTTTTTCTGCATCGGTACAGAGAGGTAAGGGCGCTAAAATATTTCAATGGCTTGACCAGTCGGGGAATGTGGTAAGAACAGGTGCAACGGTAACTATGGGGCCGGGAACCTATAAACTGGTGGTAAGGGATGAAGCCCTTTGTGAGTTGAGCGAGCAAGGACCGGAAATTAAGTTGAGGCCAACACCAACTATTATCAGTTCGGTGGCACCTACCCCGGCCAGATGTGGTTTCCCTGATGGTGCCATTACTGGCCTTACCATCGGTACACCAACAGGAACTGTAACTTATAAATGGAACATTTACAATTCTAATGTTCCACCTTACATTGGTGCAGAAGTAGGGCAGCAGTTGGAACTGACCGGGGTGGAAGGTGGACAATATATCCTGACGGTAACAGATCAGGGAACCTGTTCCCCGGTAACGAGAATTTTTACGGTTCCTATTATCAAATCTGTGATTATAAGTACCGGCCAGACTACCCGGACAACCTGCAACAAAGCTAATGGTAGTATTTTTGGGGTCACGATAACGGAAGCCAACTATATCCAGTGGCTTAGCCCTACAGGTGCCATTTTAGAAGAGGGTGCCTATTCTCCGGGACAGTCATTGTTGTTAAAAGACCTTGCTCCGGGAACATATACTTTAAAGGCGCGTAATACAGTGACGGGTTGCAACGATACACGGACTTTCCAGGTAGATCAAATATTGCCGGCCATTTACGGTCTGACGGAACGTATAACCCATGCCACATGTGGTCTGGATAATGGTAGAATTAACCTGGTATTTACGTCGGCAAATCCGAGACGGTTTGAATGGAGGGATGACAATGGAAATATTTTGCCGGGTGGTACCATTCAGGAGATCAAAGACCTTCCAAAAGGTAGCTACAGATATTTTACCTATGATGATAACAATTGTGTGCTGGAGTTCGGCCCTTTTGTAGTGGACAGGATCCCGGAACTGGCGATCATTTCTGGAAGTGGAATTGCAACAAATGATGGGTGTAGCTTGTCGCGGGGAACCGTTAAAGGCGTTAGATATAGCGGAGGTGTTGAACCTTATACCTTTGAATGGGTAAATGAAGCCGGCGCCAGCATTTATACCGGCCCAACACCAGACCTTATTGGTGTGCCTGCAGGCAAATACAAAATGATCCTGAGGGATGCAACCAGTTGCGGACGTAAGGAAAGCCCGGATTACTATACGGTAGAAAATCCATCTTTTCCGATTGCTACACCTGTAGCTAACGATCTACGTGTATGTTACGCGACAGAGATCATGGTTAAGGTATTGGCACCGGAAGAAGGGACATATCAGTTGTATAAGAACGTAAATGATGCGACGCCGACTATGGAAAGTGCCAATGGGATATTTGTGTTTAAAGTGAGCAAGACGGGCGATTATGTAATTCGGAGAAAACTAGGTACCTGTTACAGCGAATTTAGCCCATTGCATATTGAAGTGACCAATGACAATCTTGAAATAAAAAATACAATGACACCGAATGGTGATGGCATGAACGATTTTTGGATGATCACCGGATTGCCGGACCACGCGGATATCAACATTAAAATTTATACGCGGAGCGGTCAGCTCGTATACGAGTCGGTTGGCCCTTACAATAAGCCGTTCGACGGCCGTTTCAGAGGAAAAGACCTGCCGGCCGGTGCCTATTATTACCGGGTCGACTTGAGAGCTGATTGTAAACCTATAGCGGGCAGTATTACCTTATTAAGATAGGGCTTAGAGGTGACTTGTCTCCTTAAAACTGACGGGTAGAGCATTTCACATCGTAGCGGTTATTTAGTAGAATACCCAATACGATCTCATGTGTACCGCTGTTAACCGACCTTAAGGCCGATGTCGTTACATCATAAGAATAACTGATGTTAATTAACGAGGCAATATTAAAACCGGCGAGGGCGGAAAAAGAATCGTTGTTCCTGAAACTACCACCAATCCAGAACTTATCCTGATAGGCAATTTTTAGGTTCGCATCCAATGTAGCTGGTGCACTTAACCAGTAAGTCAGCAAGGTTGAGGGAATAAACGCAATGTCTTCATCCACAAAAAATTTGTAACCGGCGGTGCCATAAAATGTGGTCGTCTGATAAGCAGATAAATTGGTTTGTTTGTTTGCCGTTTTAGAACGGTAACCCAATATCTGTTTGGCCGAAGCGCCTAAAAAGAACCTTGGACTGTAAAGCCATATTCCACCACCTACATCAGGTCGCAGCTTGTTGTTGTAGTCTGCACTCAGAAGCGGGTCAGCAGTATTATCAACCGTCACATTTGCAACGTCTATACTGGTAGAGGATATGCCACCTGAAACCCCAACAGATAAATTCACATCATAGCTCAAGCCCAAATGATAAGCATAAGTTGCATTCACATTTGTCTGTCTTACCCGGGCGGCCTTATCCGTAATTGCATAGAAACCAATTCCATGATGTGGCTCGGCAGAGGTATAAGAATTGACATAACTGCGGCTCAACGGATTGTACCCCGCACCAGAAAAAGAATTTACCGAACTTCTTACAAAGTCTTCCCCAATTGGGGCATGAACAGATATATATTGTGTAACGGGTGCCCCTTCAAGGCCTCTCCATTGATTTCTATAGCCCATTTTTAAATCAGTATAGTTGTCAATACCTGAGATGGCCGGATTAATTAAGTAGTTGTTAAATATGTATTGTGTAGACCTAGGCATTTCCTGCCCAAAGCCCAGTGAGCTAATGAGAAGTAATAACGAGAGGTTAAAAAATGATTTCATCTTAATTAAATACATGTTTGGAAAATCAATAATAAGATAAATTTTGTGTATAATGGGCATTTTAAATAAAATCTTTAATTAAATTGCTGATTATGCATTCTGAAACACAGATTAAGCTCATCGCTGATACTCTGCTTCCTGGCTTTATTCCGAAAAATCCAGAAGAAACAGCGCTTACTTTTCATTTTACAATTCCTCCTCAAAAAAGTTATAAAGTATACTATAAAAAAAACGCTAAAAATGACTGGGTTTTTATCAGCTTTGAACCAGCAGAAATCTGATCATACTGTCTTTAAAAACAATCAGCAACTTTGTATTTTTATTCAACATTATGAGTAAAAAATTACCCTGTTTATACTGTCCCGCTATCACATCCGTTCATAATTTATAGGGCGTTTTCTCGTTTTTTTAGCTATGTCCTTTACAAATAGGGCAAATAAAGCGGTTAAACTTAATAATTTGCCTGTCGGTTTATTGTTATGAAGGTTCCGGTATTCTTTAATCGCTGTTGCCAAAAATAAGGTATGGTAATTGCCTAATCTTATGTACATCTATATGAAGAGAAAATTGGATAACAGAATAAGGAAGAGTATTTCACTGGTTGAAAGAACAAGCCTGGAGGAGTTGAAGGGATATAAAATTTTACGCACAAAATCAGCGAAAGTTTTTGATGAGTTAGCTGTATTGACTGCAAGCTTGTTCAATACGCAGATCGCCGTAATTAACTTTGTAGACCAGCATAACATCTGGAGGAAGAAGGGACTACATGCCAATAGGGTAGAAACTATTGTTTGTTCGTTAGCGATTGTAAACGAAAGTGCAAGTGACTTTGCAGGGCTTTGTGCGGCGCCAACATTGATCACAAATGCCTTAATAGCATCTGAGCTGGGTATGCGTTTTTATGCTGCTGCACCCATTGTTACCGACGAAGGGGTTAGGTTAGGAAGTGTTTGTATCGTAGATAAAAAACAACGGGAATTTCTTCCGCAGGAACGGGAGAAACTGGAATGGGTAGCTGAAATTGTTAAAAAAGAAATGAAAAAAAAGTCTGCGCAAATGATGTGTGCCTAGCTATGCATTTGACAAAGCATATTCTATATTTAAGCCTGCTAGGTACAGGACTTTCGGTTACTACATTTGCACAAGAAAAAAAAGTAGATCCGCCTACACTTACAGAGGTTTGGAAACCCGTACCAAAATTGGTAACACCTGGCCCAACTGCTGCAGGGGCGCCATCTGATGCAATCGTTTTATTTGACGGTAAAGACGCCTCTCCATTTGTCGGAAGTGATGGGAAACCTGTTAAATGGAAAATCGCTGATGGAAACATGACCGTAGAAAAAGGGGCAGGAATGATTACCACAAAAGAAGCATTTGGAGATTGTCAGTTACATATTGAATGGAGGTCCCCGGAAGTTGTTAAAGGTAATGGACAGGGAAGAGGGAACAGCGGGATCTTTCTGATGGGGAAATACGAACTACAGGTGCTGGACTCTTACAACAATGTAACTTATTCTAACGGGCAGGCGGGAAGCATCTATAAACAATTAATCCCTTTGGCCAATGCCGCCCGAAAACCTGGAGAATGGCAAAATTACGATGTGATTTTTATGGCACCACGGTTTAATGAAGATGGATCGGTGAAGGTTCCTGCTACTATAACAGTCATCCACAATGGTGTTTTGGTACAAAACCATGCAACAATTGCAGGTTCTACTCAATATATCGGGGCACCTTCGTATGAAAAACATGGAGAGAAAGAACCTTTAAGCCTGCAAGATCATGGTGATGCGGTAAGTTATCGCAATATCTGGATTAGAAATCTTTAGATAATTTCATTATTATTAATTTTATTCATTGAATATCAATATTAATCATTACGATTGAATCGCTTAGGTTAATTAATAGGCTGATTTTTAATTTTATGTTAATATGCTGAATATTCAATTTTTCTGGATTAAGCACTTTGTTGTGCTGCTTCTGGTAATTACAACTAGTCAATTTGTATCTGCCCAGGTATGGATGCAGGGGTATAATTTCAGAAAGAAAATCACCATTGATAAATCCAGGATACCGGGCACATCAAATCTGCTGAACTTCAATATCCTGATTGAGTTGGATGCTGCGGATTTAAAATATTCGCTGGGCTGTGGTGATGGTTTAACACATGCCAGCGGTTTGCCAATCTCCTTTGCCTCCAAGGCGCAGTCTGCTGTACCCATCGGTTTTCAGGTGGATAGTTATGATCCTGTTGCGGGGAAATTGCGTTGCTGGGTTCAAATAGCTGAATTAATTGCCGCAGTTAATCCAGGTACTAACGAAATATATTTCTATTATGGAGGAAAAGAAATGCATAATCCTTTATCTGAGGAAAGTCGTGCGATATGGCCAACCAATTATAGACAGGTTTGGCACATGAATTTGGACTCAGGACCTGCTACAAGTTTTAGTGCCAATCATAGCAACGGAAACAATGCAATAGGTAATTCTGGAATGAATGCTGTGAATTTTGTCCCTGGTGTAGTTGGTACAGGAGTTCTCTTTAATGGGGCTACGGATTACATGGGGGCAGCTGTGGATAACGAGCGGACTATGTGTATCAGTGTATGGGTAAAGCTGGCACAGCTTGGGAAAGAACAGGTAATCCTGGCTAACAATACGGAGACGAATGGTTATAGGGTGAAAATTAGTGCGCAGGGAAAAGTGGTTTTTGATATACTTAATATGGGTGTTGTCAATACCCACTCTTCTACGGAGGCGATATCTGTTAATTCCTGGACTTACCTGACCGTGATTTTTATGGGTAACTTAAAGAGGATTTATATAAACGGACAATTTAAAGGGGGCGGAGGATCACCGTCATCAACAGGTGGTGTTGGCGAAACATTAATCATAGGCAGAAGTAAACAAAGTACTGACTACTTTAATGGCATAATTGATGAATTGAGGATTGCAAATACGGAAAGATCTACCAGCTGGATGTTAACTGAATACAGAAACCAGCTCCATCCAGTGGACTTCATCAGCGTATCTTCCCAGGAGGTTAATCCGGTGCAGGTATCGACCGCAAACGAATTTACGGGAGCTAATGGGACGAATAGCTGGCACGATGAAGGCAACTGGAGCTTTGGGCGGTTACCGGGGGAATATACTGATGTGCTTGTCCCCGCAGGAAAAGAAGTACAAATAAACCTGGGAAGTATGATCTCAATAAATAGTCTGACCCTGGGGCACGCGGCCACGATGGTTTTGAATGGCGATTTGGAGGTAAATTGCCTGGCTGAATTAGCCGCTTCCTCTTCAGTTCATTTAAAAGATAATGTAAGGTTATCATTTAAAAACGACCTGCTAAATAATGGTGCTATCATTTCCGGTCAGAATAGTGGAACATTGGTCTTTAATAGCAATAGTTCATTGCAAACAGTCTCCGGAACAGGTTCAGTAACCATTGCCCGGCTTGAGCTCGGGCTGGCATTACCCTCACATACACTTCTGCTCAATGCGAAAATAAACATAAGCAAACATCTGATCCTTCTAAAAGGTATACTCAATGCCAATGATCAGCTTACGCTACTTGCACGTGGGAACAACGATTATGCTGCTGTAATGCCTGTTGAGAATGTTCATCAAACCCGTATAATTGGAAATGTGAACATACAACAATTTATAGATGGGGATTTTTCTGCCCCCGCTACAGCAAGGGGTTGGTGGTTGCTCAGCTCTCCTGTTTACCATTCAGTAAATGGCATTCAGGAATATAACCTACATGCCATTAAGCAAAGTGTTTTTGTTACGGGGCCGGGAGGTACAATGAATGGCTTTGACGCTTCTCCAAATAATAGGTCGACAATTTATACGCATGATCAGGCATTGCCCGGAACGCTCTCCCAAAAATACACGGGCGTTCCTGGTATAGGAGTAAGTCTTCCTTTCGGGAAAGGGGTTTACGTATTTTCAAGGGGAAGCAGGACAGAGCCAAACGCTTATGAACATCAGGTGCTAAAAGCCCCGTTTTCAAATCCGAAGCCCTATATGCTTATCCATAAAGGGCAGCTGTTTACAGGGGAACTTAAAGTAGATGTTTTTAGCAATAATGTTGGTGCGGAGGGTGACGGTTATAACCTGCTGGGGAATCCTTATGCTTCGCCCATAACCTGGGGCAGTTTACAGAAGACTAATGTATTACCTTTTGTATGGGTCTTTGATCCAAAAAATAATGCTTATCTGGTAACAGATCATTCCACATATGTTATACAAGCGGGATCAGGTTTTTTTGTTAAAGTAAGCAATGGAAGTAGCTCCGGCTCGATCACTTTTACTGAAAAAGCAAAGACGGTTACCACTTCGGTAACAAGATTTAGCGAGGTTGTATCGAGCCATAAACAGGAAAAATTGAATAGGAATGCAGCAATAAGAGCGGAAGTAGTAGCAACGGAAATAAAAGTAGGTTTAAAGAAAGATGACTTATCAGACGAGTATAGATTAATTTTTCGGACAAGCGGTAATAATGGGATTACAGATGCTGACGCACAAAAGATCGGAGAAGGACATTTGAGTATTTCCGGGCTGGCAGTAAATGGGCATAAACTGGCTATTGATGAGAGGGAAGGAGATACCAGTATTAAGAACATTCAGTTGTTTGTGAAGGGATGGAAGAGTGGGGTTTATTCCTTAAGTCTGAAGATGAGCTTGAACAACGATGAGCAGATTACGCTTTTTGACCATTATCTAAATAAGCGTATCCCCGTTGGGCAGCGCGAATACTTCTATCCTTTTTCTATTGATATGGAAAATGGTGCCACACATGGAAAGGGCCGGTTCTCTTTATCGGTTGAATCAAGGGGTAAAACAAAACCTGCGGATGAGCGAAAGGCTATTTTCCTTTACCCCAATCCGGTAAATGATGTGATTTACCTCAGGTCAACGCATCAAACCTGGAGGAATTTAAAAGTTTTAGTCCGCGCCATTACAGGTCATGTGATTTGGAAAGGGGAGTTGCCTTTACTTGGACCGGCCGCAGCAGTTCAGTTGCCGTATCATCAATTCACCAGGGGTTTGTATATTCTGCAGTTAATTGACCAAAAAACAAATAAGACCATTGCTTCTTTTAAAGTACTCAAAAACTAATAGGTATGAGATACATGTTATTCGCATCATTAATGCTCCTTTCTATCTTTACTATGGCCATGCAAGCTGAGGATCCCGGTCTGCCGGGAGAAGATCCGGACCTTCCGGTTGATGGTGGCCTAAGCTTATTGCTTATTGCGGGGGCAGTATACGGAATAAGGAAAATTAACCAGCGCCGAAACAGCTGATGTCAAAGAAGTGGCGAAGTAATTGCCTGCTTAAGCTGTAATGCCCTCTTTCCTTAAAATGTAATTGTAAATTCCCTGTATAGGTTTTTGAAGTATTTCACCAACTTTTACCTGATTATTTAAGCATACGGCCCTCAAAATATCCTGATAATAGAAGGCTATGGAGCCCACAAAGTGGCAATCCAAACTTTTATAGTTGCTATAATCTTTGATGTTGCTGTCTACAAATTCCTGAAACCCGGCACGCAGGACTTCAATAATGAAAGGATGATCTTTATGGTTCACCATGAAACGGCTTATCGAAGCCAGGTAAGTGTTTGGCGAAGCTTTTTGATAGACGTTGGTAATTACAGTCTCTTTGTCAATCTGAAACTCTTTTCCGAACTCAACGCTCAGTTCAGGAGGCATTTGGTTATAAAGGTAAGCGGTGATAAGCTTACGGCCGAACCAGGTACCCGATCCTTCATCACCCAATACATAACCCAGGCCATGTATGCCATGATGCAGGTCTTTTCCATCATAGTACGAGATGTTTGATCCGGTACCTAAAATACAGGTTAGCCCTGGCTTATCACCACAGGTGGCATAGGCAGAGCCCATCAGGTCATGTTCTACAGCCACATAAGCATTGGTGAAAAAAGAAGAAATACCATTTGAGATCACTTCTACCTTGTCCGGGGAAGAACAGCCCGCTCCAAAGAAATAAACTTCCTTTACCTGGCTTGCATATTGTGCTATTTCTTTCTTTTTAGAAAAAAGCTTAAAAATATCATGTGCATTAAGGAAATATGGATTTATACCTTGTGTACTGAAGTTGATTTGTTCATTTGGGCTGTAACCCATCCAATCGGTTTTTGTTGAACCACTGTCTGCTACTAGAATCATTTGCTAAAAATAGTAATCTTATTGAATATTTAAAGTACCGCTGATTTCTTTTAGACTAATTTCTGTCAATTTTGCCTGATATTGTGCTTCGAGGTAGCGTGTTATCGCATCAATTGAGTTTTTTTGCGCTTCCCGAAGCTCTAAAGGAGAAATGCTGCCAAGTCTATACTTCTCTAATGTAATATCAAGATTTTGTCGGGCAATATCTACATTGTTTTTTTCTATTTTTAGTAGATCAAGGTTCGTATTGTAGCTTTGATAAGTGGATAATAGCTGTGCGTTGATATCCTGTTTCGTTTTTTCAAAGGTTAACTCAGATGAATTGATGCCTATTTTTGCGTTTCGCTCATTTTGGCGTTGTAAAAAGCCGTTAAAAATATTCAAACTAGCTGTAACGCCATAGGTAAAGCCGTTGGAGCGCGTTTGGGTATTAAATCCGGTAGGACTAGCGCTTTTTTGAAACTCATAACCGCTGTTTACCGCTATTACCGGGTAACGTTGTCCTTTAATCTGTTTTAAATTAAGTTCAGCTATTTTCTTATTGATGAAAGCATTCTGAAGATCGGGATTTAATTGTGCCATCTGTCCGGACAAAGTTGTATAATCCAGCGCCGCATCAATATCTATACGATTGTCTACCTTAAAATCAAGGTTAAGATCCCTTGCCATAACCTGGTTTAAGGCTGTCTTAGCAGTTTTAAGTAAGTTGATCTCTTGTAGATATGCAGAAGTATCGGTGTTATAATCAACCTTTGCCGCAAGTACATCCAGCTTAGAGCCCCTGCCAATCGTTAGTTTATTGTTGGCAATGCGTAACCTTAGTTGCGAAATGTCTAATACGCTATCTCTGGCTGTTACCAGCTGTTGTTCTTTCAATACGGTATAATAGGCACTAATTACGTTGCTGACAGTAGTCAATATCGTTGCCTTTGCATTTACTTCACCTAGCTTTTGAAGTTCCTTCAGTCGCTCGTAATTGGTGAACATCTGTAATCCATCAAATATGGTCCATCCCAGGGCGGCACCGTAGCTCATACTTGTATTTCTTACCCCATCCAACGTCTGCTGGTTCCCATTGCTCTGTGTACGCGTAATATTTTGTTTACTACCTCCATCCGTAAAACTGGCATCCAATTGGGGAAGCATACCAGCATTGCCAGGGTTTACGTTATTTTTCGCAATCTGTATGTCGTTATTTACCAACTTAATGTCGTAGTTGTTCTTTAGTGCTACAGCAACTGCTTCTTCCAACCCCAGCTTTTCCTGGGCAAAAAGCAATTGTGGCCCCCAGATTAAAAGGGTCATCAGGCAAAATACAGTGCCACGTTTCCCCGGCATATAATTAAGCTTTTTCATTGTTTTTTAATTTTTTTTCAACGGTGATGAAGCTATCGGGAGCTCCATTCAGTATAATTTGTAGGTTAGCTCCTGATGGTTTCATGTTCCAACGCTGCTTTTAATGATTGTTCTAATTCTGTATTTGTTTTGTGTTCTTTTGACCAGTAAGAATAAATCGCAGGGATAACAAATAGGGTCAGTACCAATGCGAATGTTGTTCCGCCTACAATTACAATACCCATACCCATACGGCTTTTTGCCGCTGCACCTAATGCCATGGCAATAGGAAGGGCACCGATGGCAATGGCAAGACTGGTCATCAGGATAGGTCTTAACCTCGAAACTGAAGCTTCTCTGATGGCATCATGTACACTTTTGCCCTGCTCCTTAAGCTGATTGGCAAATTCAACAATCAGAATACCATTCTTGGTTACCAGGCCGATCAGCATAATGGTGCCGATCTGACTAAAAATATTCCAGCTTTGTCCAAATAACCAGAGAGATAAAAATGCCCCGGCAACGGCCATCGGTACTGTTAAAATAATAATGATGGGGTCGATAAAACTTTCAAACTGAGCTGAAAGGATCAGGTACACCAGCAGCAATGCCAGACCAAAAGCGAAAAGGGTATTTGAAGAACTTTCCTTAAAATCCCGGGACTCACCACCAAGATCAGTGGAGAAGGATTCGTCCAATACTTTTTCTGAGATCCTGTCCATAGCGGCAATACCTTCCCCAATACTTTTACCGGGCGCTAAACCTGCCGAAACAGTTGCTGCGGTAAAACGGTTGTTGCGGTACAATTGCGGTGGACTGCTTTCTTCTTTAGCCGTTACCAGATTATCCAGTTGGATCAGCTCATTCTTGTCGTTGCGTACATATACCGAACTCAAGTCTAAAGGGTCTTTGCGGTCGCCCACTTCAAACTGTCCGATCACCTGATATTGCTTTCCGTTCATAAAGAAGTAAGAAAAGCGCTGACCACTTAAGCCGAGCTGTAATGCGGTACCGATGTCAGAAACAGATACCCCAAGGTTCTTAGCCTTATCCCGGTCAATAGTCAGGTCTATCTCTGGTTTATTGAACTTTAAATTTACATCAGAAGTAGTAAAAGTAGGGTCTTTAGAAACCTCATCCATAAACAAAGGAATCTTTTCCCTTAACTTTTCAAAGTTCTGTGCCTGGATGATATAATTGACAGGCAGACCTCCCCGGCGTCCAACAGATATGGTGGGCTGCTGGGTCACGGTAACTTTTCCTTCTGAATATTTCCGGGTGATTTTAGTGAGCTTTGCCGCGATCTCGGCCTGCGTTTTAGTCCTGTCACCGGGATCACTTAATCCCATTCTCACAAAGCCGCTATTGGTTGAGCCGGAACCGCCAAAACCCGGAGAGGTAATGGTAATATTTACTTTCTTTTCCGGAATGGAATCATTAACCATCTCCTGTACTTTCATCATAAACCGATCAGTATAGGCAAATGAAGAGCCCTCAGGGGTGGTTAGATTCATGTTGATGGCACTCCGGTCATCATATGGTGCCGTTTCTTTTGGTAAAATTTTCCAGAACAATACAATTAGGCCAACACATACTGCTATAATTGGAATAGCCAGCCATTTTCTGTCCAAAAACTTGTTTAATTTCTCTGCGTATCCATCATTAAGCTTAACAAAGTACGGCTCCGTCATTTCATAGAACTTTGATTTCTTATGCCCGCTTTTTTTCATCAGGTAGGCATTTAACATCGGTGTTAGTGTGAGCGATACAAATGCGGATATCAATACCGCGGCGCCGATTACCACCCCGAACTCCCGGAACAGTCGCCCAACAAATCCCTGCAAAAATATTACCGGTAGAAATACAGCCGCAAGGGTAATGGAAATAGAAATTACGGCGAAGAATATTTCGTTCGATCCTTTAATAGCAGCTTCAAAAGGGGAGTAACCCTCTTCAACTTTTTTAAAGATATTTTCAGTAACCACAATCCCGTCATCTACCACCAGTCCCGTTGCCAGTACAATGGCCAGCAAGGACAAGACGTTAATGGAAAATCCAAAGATATACATGATAAAGAAGGTGAACACCAATGATACAGGAATATCAATGAGTGGCCGGATGGCAATTGCCCAATCCCTGAAAAACAGGTAAATGATAATGATTACCAAAATCAGGGACAATATAATCGTCTCAGCAACCTCGGTAACGGAGGCCTTGATGAATTTAGTTGTATCTAATGATATGCTGAGTTTTATATCCTGGGGGACATCTTTTTGCAACTGTGCAAAACGTTTGTCGAACTCTTTGGAGATGTCCAGGTAATTGGCCCCTGGCTGCGGTATCAGTCCTACGGCAACCATCGGTTTACCAGATTCCCTTAAAACCGTTTCTTCATTTTCAGATCCAAGCTCCACGAAACCCACATCTTTTAGCCGTACAACATTGTCCGTGTCATTTTTTAGGATCAGGTTATTAAACTGCTCTACATCGGTCAGTTTGCCTAATGTTTTTACAATAAGTTCCGTGTTCGCACCAGTAATTTTTCCCGAAGGCAGCTCTACATTTTCTTTGTCTAAGGCCGCGACAATATCTTGCGAGGTGAGGCCGTAGGCCGCAAGTTTATCAGGTGCGATCCGGATACGCATCGCATATTTTCTCTGCCCCATGATCTGGATACTGCTGATCCCTGTGATCGTCTGCAGCCTATCCGAAATAACATTCTCCGCATAATCACTCAGTTCCATTACATTGCGCTTATCACTCTGTACAGTCATGGTGATGATGGCGTCCGAATTGGCATCGGCCTTGCTTACTACCGGGTTGCCGTCAATATCTTTTGGTAACCTTCTGGCAGCTTCTGATACTTTATCACGCACGTCGTTTGCCGCATCGTCAATATTCTTGTCCAGGTTAAACTCAATGGTAATGTTACTGCTACCCTGGTTACTGGATGAAGAAATATTCCGGATCCCATCAATCCCGTTGATGGATTTCTCCAGGGGTTCAGTAATCTGCGATTCAATGATATCTGAGTTTGCCCCTGGATAAGATGTACGTACATTAATTATCGTAGGGTCAATATTAGGGTATTCCCGCACACCCAGAAAGTTATAACCGATGACTCCGAACAACAGGATCATCAGGTTCATCACAATGGCCAGTACCGGCCTTTTTATACTGGTGGTTGAAATACTCATAACTTCGATTTGTGATTAACCACAGTAACTTTTACGGGAGCATCTGGTTTCAGTGCCATTGCACCGGTGGTCAGAACGGTATCGCCAACATTTAAACCCGATGTAATCAGAATATATTCCGCAGTACGCGTACCCGCCTCAACGTTTACCTGTTGCGCCTTGCCCTCTTTGCTGATATAAACAGTTTTACCTTTTAATACTGGAATAATAGCTTCATTCGGAATAAGTAATGCACCTTTTATCGTACTTAGCGCTAACTTTATTTTAGCAAAAGAGCCAGGGCGTAATTCGTTATCGGCATTAGGTACCAGTGCTTTTATCTGTAAGGTACGGGTTTGTGTATTGATGCCGGGTTCGATTGCAAAAACTTTTCCCGTAAACTTTTTATTAAATCCATCGGTTGTAAAAGAAACTTCTGAGTCCGCTTTAATCTGTCCTATGTATTTTTCAGGGACAGAAAAACTAACCTTTAGCGGGTTAACACTGGATAGGTTGGCTATAAGCGTAGCAGGTGTTAAATAACCGCCAACAGAAACGGAACGGAGGCCAATTTTACCACTAAAAGGCGCATATATAGCCGTTTTGGCAAGTTGCGCACGGATCAATTGGGTTTGTGCCTTTAAGGACTGAAGGTCGGCCAATGAAGTGTCATATTCTTCCTGACTGATGGCTCCTTTGTCGAGCAACTGCTTGGACCGGTTCTCATTGGTAGCCGATAGGCGTTGTTTGGTTAAAGCCTCCTGTAATTGGGCCTGAATATCCCTGTCATTAATTTTTACCAGTAAACTACCTTTGCTTACATTGGCGCCTTCTTTAAAATTTATACTGGTAATCAGGCCAGAAACCTCACTGCGGAGCTCCACAGATTCATTGGCTTCAAGTGTTCCGGTTACCTCCAGGTCATTCGTGAAATCACTTGCTTTTACAACAATACCTTCAACTTGTAAACCTTTTGCAGGGCCACCTTTTCCTTTGTCGTTCTTCCCTCCCTTGCCACCCATTGCGGCCCCATCTTCTGCAATCTTTTTATTTGCATCGATTCGGTAATAGATTAAATAAGCTACCCCTATTACTATAAGGGTGTAAATGACGTGCTTTACTTTCATTTGTTTGTGGTTCTGTTTTTCCTGCAATTCGAGTTCCGGCGATTGCAAATTTACGTTTTAGTGTTTCGTTACGTTATTGATAACGTTTTTGTCGACCCATTTGATAGGACTAACGTACAAAAATATTTAAAATGACCAGAATAGCTTGTATTAAGTGTGTTACAGCATATATTTTTTGTGGGTATATGACGAATAACGGTTTGCATAGGACAGCCCGCCTTGCTTTAAGCATCAAATTTCTCTAAGTTTGGCACAGTTTAGCAACAATTATTCATATGAACAAACCATTAATCGCATTAGTAATATTACTCGCAGTAGGTATGACGGCCAAATCACAAGTAAAAATAGGGTTCGAAGTAAGCTTTGTAGAACCACAGGCGCACTATGCCGAAGTAGAGATGAACATTTCAGGTTTAGTTAAAGACTACGTAGATGTAAAAATGCCTGTTTGGGCGCCTGGTTCTTATCTGGTACGTGAGTTTTCTAAAAGTGTAGAGGGATTTGCGGCCACGGCAGGTGGAAAAGCATTAAAGCATGAAAAGGTAAGAAAAAATGCCTGGAGGATATATACTAAAAGAGCGAATTCAGTAAAAATTAAATACAGGGTTTATGCCTTTGAAGTTTCAGTACGTACATCATTTATTGATGATAGTCATGCTTTCTTATCCAGTACAGGCATATTCATGCATCCTGACGGATTGTTGAACACTCCAAGTACTGTAAAAATTGTCCCTTTTAATGGCTGGACTAAAGTGTCGACCGGATTGGAGCCAGTTGCGGGTAAGGAGTTTACTTACACTGCGGCAGACTTTGATATTTTATATGATAGTCCGATTGAAGTGGGTAATCAGGATGTATTTGAATTTACGGCTTCTGGTGTAAAACATGAGGTGGCGATGTATGGCGGTGGTAACTACGATAAGGAAAAACTTAAAGTTGATATGGCTAAAATTGTGGAACAGGGAACAGATATTTATGGCGAAAACCCAAACAAGCATTATACATTTATCGTGCATAATTTCACAAATGGTAGTGGTGGATTGGAGCATTTAAATTCTACTGTACTTGGTGCAAGTCGTAATGCATATAGCAATAGGGATGGTTACAATGGCTTCTTAAACCTGGTTGCACATGAGTATTATCACCTTTGGAATGTAAAAAGAATGCGCCCGATAGCTTTAGGCCCATTTGATTACGACAATGAAAATTATACAACCAATTTATGGGTAGCAGAGGGTTTTACTGCCTATTATGAAAACAAACTGATGCTGCGTGCCGGTTTTATCACTGAGAAGGAATTTGTTGACCAGTTGGTTACCGCAGTAAGTAATGTGTCTAACATTCCCGGTGCCCAGGTCCAATCTGTCGCTGAAGCAAGTTTTGATGCCTGGATAAAATTATACAGACCTAATGAAAACTCCAACAATACAACAGTTTCTTATTATGCTAAAGGTGAGGTTGTGGGTATATTGATGGACATCGCAATTGCACAGGCAACCAAAGGAGAGAAAAGTCTGGATGACGTTATGAAAGCCATGTACTGGCAAAATAAAGCACAAAAAAGAGGCTATACTGATGCTGAATTTAAAGCGATGGTAGAAAAGATCAGTGGTCAGGATTTTACCGGTTTTTGGGCAAAATATGTGAATGGCACAGCATTGCCCGAGTATGCTAAATATTTTGGTTATGCAGGTATAAAAGTAACGGATGACCTTGAAGGTAAAAGCAGTCCGTATTTAGGGGTAACCTCTAAGAAAACGGAGGGAAGGATCTTTATTTCCGCAATCTTACGCAATTCGTCAGCATGGGTTGATGGCTTAAATGTGAATGATGAGCTGATCAGCATTGACGGAACACCTATTGAAGCCGCAGTTGAACGGATGCCGGCAATTACCTCTAAAAAGGTAGGCGATGTTGTGGTAATTAAAGTTGCCAGAGATGGTCAGCTTAGGGATTTTAAGGTTACACTTAAAAACTATCATGGTATAAAACTGGTGGGAGCGGTAGACGATCAGGCAAGTGAATTGCAAAAGAAAGTACGCCAGAGATGGTTCTAAAATAAACCAGAAATGGTATTAAACAATAAAGGCGTTAGGTTTATAAACCTAACGCCTTTATTGTTTGATGTTAAAGAAGTTTAGAACGTGAAACGTACACCTAAACCTATATCACCACCCCAGAAACCTGTATCTGGAGTCAATTGTAATGCAGGGATCCAATCTAATGATAAGTTGATCGGAGCATCTTTAAATTTATAGTCAAGACCTAAAATACCATTAGCAGAAAGGTAAATATCGCTACCTCCACCATGTTTTATTTTGTATGAACCAATAGTCGCACCAGCACCATAGAACCAGTTCAGACCTTCAGCACCACCAATAGGATTGTAAACTTCATACAAACCTGTTAAATTAGCATAGCTAACACCATCGTTACTTCTAAAGTTCCCGATTAATTCAAGCATTGCACCTTTGTTCAATTTTGTTTTAAAACTTACTCCGTTGGCATTACCAAAACGTCCACCAATAGCATGATCGTAACTTTGTGCGTTGGCATTAGTAGCGCTCATGGTAAAAAGGGCAGCAACGGCAATTACAGTAAAAAGTAATTTTTTCATAATCATAATGTGTTTATTTAAATTTTCTAATTGAAACATGCATAGCAATGATTGTGCCGGAATTATGACAAACCACTGGCAAAGGCTGCGCTCCTTAACGAGGTATGAAAGGTAGCAACCAAAAAACGGCACCTGTTAGTTAACAGATACCGCAATTTTTCTAAAAAAGATTTTTACTTAAAGTACTTTGACTGTCCCTAAATATTCGCCGGTCGAGGCCAGTTTTTCGTTTTCAGAATAAAAGCTAATGTAACAATGTACTGAATGACCTTTAGCGCTTTCCGGAAGGATTATCCTGGCTATTTTGTCTCCCCTCAGTGCTGCGTTCTCTAATGTGCAGAACTGGTTGTCTACAGGATCATAAATAACTAGTATTACCTGATCATCCGAAGCGCACATTGGCATTAAGTTACCATTTTCCCAACTGAAATCAACAGCATTAGTTTCTATTGAATTAGCTTTTGGTGACCACGCACCTCTTAACTCGCCTTTACTGAAAAGGAGTTGATTAAAGTTTATACACTGTTCAGGATATGTTCCCTCGATTGTATTTAGCATGTTGTAAGACAATGCATCATTCATCGGTGTATACTTCTTAATGTTTTGAAAACACTTTTCGATAATTTCATCCAGGCCCAATAAAAAACCTCTTAACAGCACCATTTTATTTTGCTGAGCTAGCTGTGGTACTGTAAAAGGTTTAGTGCTTTTGCTCGGTAAACTCCTCATGTAATCTATCCCACGCCAGCTCGCGCCAACAACTGTACCTACTTTTCCTGAGAATCCACCCAGGATTCCTTTTTTAATTCTTCCCATTTTTTTTGATTTTAATTTGTGTTTAAATATTTAATTATTAGCAAGATACGATTATTTTTTTTATATTTAAAATTTGCCCTTGCTTTAAATGTATAGTATTAGTAATTGATCACTGTTAAGGACTTTCCCTCACATAGCTCACACATTGCACACACTTTCTTCACAAAAAGGTACCTGTTTGTGGGTTTTGTGTGAAGGAGGTGTGTGCAATGTGTGAAGAATCCCTTAGCTTGTGAACAGGCAATATATACAAGCCTTCAATTTTTGGCATAAAACTGGAATAGTCTACAGTAAAGTATCTTATTATTCCTGATTGAATCTAAATCTATCAAAATATTGCTTTTTGTTGTGATATTTTACTAATTGTATTTTTTAATTAATTTTGTAGATAGTTTTGTTATTTTAAGTTTTTATTTCAATCTTTGTATTGACATGAGTGTCGTAGAAGATACTGTGCCAATGTATTCTAGCTGAACGGTCGCATACTTGTTTGTAAACTCAGAAAAATGGAAGAAGAAATATTCGGTAATACTGTTAATGAGCCGGGAGCGGCATACTATCTAGATAATAAACAGATGACCAGTATCTATATTAATCCTTTTCGTGATAAGTTTTTCAAAAAGATATTTGCATCTGAAACCAGTAAGGAAGTGCTTAGATCTTTTCTTAACGTGATATTGCAGGAATTACCTGAAAAAAGAGATGTGAAGACCGTTGTTTACGGTAAAAATGAGTATCCTGGTGAGATTGATTCTGAAGGTGGTTCTGCCTTCGATGTCATTTGCACTGATACAAATGGCGCCACGTTTCTTGTGGAGGTTCAACAAGCTAGGCAAAGATATTTTAAGGAACGGTCTGTATTTTATGCAGGTAGATTAATGAGCGACCAGGCACCGAAAGGTGTAAGTAAATGGAAATATGATCTCAAAGACGTTTATGTGATCTGCTTACTCACTGGTTTTGAATTACCAGATTGTGATCCTGATAGCTATTTCCATAATATTGGTTTGTGCGATAAGAAAACAGGGAAATTATTTTATAAAAAACTAGATTTCATTTATTTAGTGCTTGATAAATTCCATAAGCAAAAAGATCAGCTGACTACTGGATTAGATGAATGGCTTTACGCACTAAAATATACTGCTGAAATGAATGAACAACCTGATTTTTTCAAAACACCGAAATTAACTGAATTTTTTCATTTGGCTAAATATTCAAATTTAACAATAGAGGAACGAAAAATGTATAGAACACAACAACAAATGGAATGGGATAATCAAAATGTTTTTGATTACGCAATAGAGGAAGCTCTTGAAAAGGGATTTAAGGGGCTTGCACTTGAAATGAAACAGGACGGTATTAACATTGATAGAATCGTCAAGTATACTAAACTCTCAAGGGAGCAAATTGAAGCATTGTAGCTTGAATAAGCGAGCAATCTCGTCGCAGCAAATATTGTAGGGATATGTGTATGGGAATGTAAAATTATTTTGCAATATTTATACAATGATGTAAATTCTTGAATAATTAGGTTATGGGGAGATTTTTGGTGCTCGGTGTGATTTTGTTAAACCTGTTGGTGGATCCGTTAAGTTCAATTGCGCAAAACTCGTTGAATGATCCAAACAGAATTGTGGGTAAATGGATATCAGAACAAAAAAATCTTATTGTAGAGATATATCGTTGTAAGGCCGAGTATAAAGCTAAAGTAGTGTGGTTCACTGATACGGATGACCTGACAATGCCAATGGACTTAAGAACAGATTCCCGGAATCCGAATCCTGCATTACGAAGTCGGAAACTGCTTGGGATGGAGGTGTTAAGGCAGCTTAAGTTCGACCAAAAATCTGATAGCTGGGATACCGGGATCATTTACGATTCTATGAGTGGAAGGGAATGGAGTTCATGTATATCCCTCACCGAGGGTGGACGTTTACGGGTAAAAGGCTACTGGAAGTTTAAATTTATTTGCAAGAGCATGGATTTTCTACCCTATAAAACGGCCCTGGCTAATTTATAAATTGCTTTAATCTCTTACATATATGACTATCTGTTGATGTTTTATAGGCAATTACATCCATAAAATTTGATTATTTTTAGTTAAGTTTGGGAAGCAAGGCTTGTACAAAGCATCTGTGGCCGTACAAGCATTTAACCAAATTTTTAATTAAGCTGATCATATATGGCTGCAACGATAACCAGGGTATTCGATTTACTGCAATACAACTTAGAGAAATTTCCGAAAGAAGAATTTATCAGTGGCAAAATAAAAGGTCAATGGGTAAAATACAGTACCCGGAAGTTTTGTGATACTGTTGATTTGCTGAGCAAGGGGCTGATCAGCTTAGGTATTGGGAAAGAATCCCGCATAGCGGTAATGTCGCACAATAGACCTGAATGGAATATTTCTGATTTTTCGATCATGCAGATTGGGGCGTATCAGATACCATTGTACCCTACGCTTGCTGAACATGATATTAAATTTATTCTTGAAAATGCTGAAGTTACGGTTGTGTTTGCCGCCGATGAGGCCATATATAAAAAGCTCGAGTCTGTAAATAAAGAATTAAAGTCGCCCGTTAAAATTTACACCTTTGATGAAGTGGCCGGAGTAGAAAACTGGAGCTCTTTATTGAAGGCAGGTGAAACACAGGGACAGGTGAACCTTGATGAATATAGAAGCGGTGTAACGGCAGATGATATTTTAACCTTGATTTATACATCTGGAACAACAGGAACACCAAAAGGTGTGATGTTGACACATAATAACCTGGTTAAGAATTTTGAAAATTCGGCGGTGCTATTGCCAGATGGCATTGGTAAAGGGTTGAGTTTCTTACCTCTTTCACATATTTTCGAGCGGATGGTGGTATACCTTTATATGTATTCAGGTGTTGGTGTATACTATGCGGAAAGTATGGATACCATTGTCGCCGATATACAATTTGTACAACCTAATGTTTTCTCTACAGTTCCACGTTTGCTGGAAAAGGTATATGAAAAGATTATGGAAAAAGGTAAAGCACTTACCGGAATCAAAAGAGGGATATTCTTCTGGTCTGTGGCTTTGGCGGAAAAATATGAAATCAATAATGGATGGTTCTATAATTTAAAACTGGGCATTGCACGTAAGCTGGTGTTTAAAAAATGGCAGGAAGCCCTGGGCGGACAGATCATCGTGATCGTTTCTGGTGGAGCAGCTTTAAATCCACGCCTGGCCCGTATTTTCTGGGCGGCGGGAATGCCGGTTTTTGAAGGTTATGGGTTAACCGAGACATCGCCGGTAATTACTGTTAACCATTTCGATAATACCATGTTTGGAACTGTAGGGCCTGTTATTGAAGGAATGGAAATTAAAATTGCGGAAGATGGTGAAGTTTTGGCACGTGGACATGCCATTATGAAAGGTTATTATCAGCGTGATGATCTGACTGCTGAAACTGTGGATAAAGAAGGATGGTTCCATACCGGTGATATCGGTGAAATTGTAGGTGGAAGGTTCCTTAAAATTACCGATCGTAAAAAAGAGATATTTAAAACTGCAGGAGGTAAATATGTAGCTCCTCAAACTATAGAAAATAAATTTAAGGAAATAGCTTTGGTAGAGCAGGTAATGGTATTGGGCGAAAACCGAAAGTTCCCGGCAGCGTTAATTGTGCCAAATTTTGTCGCACTTAAAGTTTGGGCGGAGAAAAAAGGAATTACTTATACCAGCGATGAGGAAATGACCAAAAATGCACAGGTGTTTGAAAAGTTTAACCAGATTGTTGAACTGAGCGGCAAAGATTTTGGTAAATGGGAGCAGGTGAAACGTTTTGCTTTATTGCCTAAGCAATGGAGTATTGATGGTGGAGAACTTACACCAAAGCTGAGCTTGAAAAGAAAGATTATTCTGGAAAAAAATGCGGGGATTATCGATAAGATATACGCTGATGCGGAAGGTTATAAGGAGGCCAAAGGTTAAGGAGAGGTAGAAGCATATTAAAGTTATGCTAATGCAATGGGTGTCAAATGTGTACATTCTACTGGTTTGCATGTATAGAATTATACACAGCTAAGTTTGCAATTGTAGTTTAAAACGGGCTTTTGTGAATTGGCCTGACAATTGAATTGTTGTTTCTATAATTAAAAATTCTACTAATTATTTAACCCTCATATTATGAAACAAAATTTATTTAAATGTTTACCCCTGGCTTTTTCGGCCTTATTATTAGGTGGTGCTGTTCAGGCACAGGATAAAATGGCTGAGGCGGGTACGCTTTCTACCTGGTCGCTGGGGCTAAATGCAGGAGTGCTTACTCCTCTTTCTCCATTAGGAGGGAAAAATGATTTCTCGAAGTCGAAATCGGATTTAGGTTATGGTTTGTACATTAAAAAACAACTTACACCTTATTTCTCGTTGCGTTTGGACGGGGTTAGAGGTAAATTAAAAGGAGACAATTCTGAAGCCTGGAAAAGCGGAAGTACCAATGCAAGTCCGGTTAGTGCTTTCGAGACTGATCTTTCTTATTCTGGTAGCTTAAATGCTGTGGTAAATCTTTTTAACATCAGCATGTTTAATAAAAACAGCGCTGTTCAATTGTATGCATCTGCTGGTGCAGGTTTGGCCGGTTACAAAGTTAAAACTGCTGCGGGAAGTGGTGCTTTAACAGATTATGCTGGTGGAAAAACCATTAGTGAACTAATTATCCCGGTAGGTGTGGGTGCTAAATTTAAATTGGCGGAAAGAGTAAACCTGGATTTAGGCTGGACGATTAACTTTGTTGATGGTGATAACCTGGATGGATATTATCGTGGAGGCAATGATAAATACAATTATGCTTATGGAGGTTTGGAGTTCGCTTTAGGCAAAGGCAAACAATTGGCATGGCATAACCCTGTAGCTTTAACTTATGATGAGGCATTACAGGCTAAACAAATGGCTACTGCATTAAGAAGTGATCTTGATGCACAGAAAGCAGAGAATGCCAGGTTAAAAGCGGAAATGAATGATCTACTGAAAGATAGCGATGGTGACGGTGTTGCCGATAAGCTGGATAAATGTCCGGGTACACCTGCAGGTGTTGTTGTAGATGGTTCTGGTTGTCCGTTAAAAGTGCCTGCTCCGGTAATTCAGGAAAAAGTAATCATTACCGAGGCAGACCGTAGGGTTGTTGCTGACGCGATTAAAAACCTGGAGTTTGACTTGGGTAAAGCAACTATACGTTCAAAATCTTATACTACATTGAACCGTGTTGCGGCACTTTTAGTAGAGAAAAACTTTAGCCTGAAATTGGCTGGACATACTGATAATACTGGATCTGCTGCTTTAAACATGAGATTGTCTAAAGACAGGGCTGAATCAGTAAAAGCATACCTGGTTTCTCAGGGCGCAAATGCTTCAAGAATTGAAGCTACTGGTTATGGTATGAACCAACCTATTGCTACGAATAAAACTGCTAAGGGTCGTCAGCAAAACAGAAGGGTAGAATTTACTTTATACTAGCCCTTTAATAGAATAAATTTAAGAGCCTCCTTATTCATTTAGGGAGGCTTTTTTACGTTATATTATTTTCAGGATTCTACTTGGATAATAGTTTTTAATTCTATAGCTTTGTTATGCAAGCATAGTATTTAATGAAACAGCAGGAAACAATTGATTATTTTTTGAAGGTGGTTTGGCAGAATGTATCGAATACATACAATCAGATCGCCTCGGGTTTTGGAATAACACAAGCCATAGGTTATGTGTTGATCAATATTGATAAAGAAGGTACCGCTGTTTCGCAGCTGGCCGGCCTGCTCGGCGTAAAGGCAACAAGCTTGTCAAGAATGCTAAACAATATGGAAGAATTGGGGTTAATATACAGGGAAACTTCAGCTGGCGATAAACGTTCTGTAAAGGTTTACCTGACCGACCTTGGTTATGAAAAGAGACATATGGCAAAGGGGGTGGTGATTGCTTTTAACGAATATCTGGGTAAAAACCTGAGTGTTACAGAAAAGAATAACCTTTTAGTGACCCTGCAGAAATTGAACAAACTTACATTGGCATATAAAATTCCCGTTGAACCCATCATAAACATACCACCTGCAAATCGGGAAGAATAGTTTATGATAGCTTCATAGCCTTTAAAAAACAAATGTATACTGATGAAAATGATGAACAAAAAGATAAATAAAGTAGTGGTGCTGGGCTCAGGGATTATGGGCTCGCGTATTGCCTGTCACTTTGCGAACATAGGAGTAGAGGTACTTTTGCTGGATATTGCAGCAAAAGAGGGTGATAAAAACACCGTTGTAAACACGGCATTGCAAAATGCGGTAAAGACCAACCCTTCTCCGGTTTATTCAAAAAAGGTTCTGAACAAGATCTCAACCGGAAATTTTGAGGATGATATGACGAAGATTGCTACTTACGACTGGATTATCGAGGTCGTAGTAGAAAACCTTGACATCAAGAAAAAGGTTTTTGAACAAGTAGAGCAATACCGTAAGCCAGGCACGTTAGTGACTTCAAACACATCAGGTATTCCGATTCATTTAATGGCCGAAGGGCGCTCAGAAGATTTTAAAGCAAATTTTTGCGGAACGCACTTTTTTAATCCGCCACGTTATTTAAGGTTGCTGGAAATTATTCCAACGCCGCATACCAAGCCCGAACTGGTAGATTTTTTAATGCATTATGGGGATAAATTTTTAGGTAAAACAACTGTTTTATGTAAAGATACACCGGCATTTATTGCCAACAGGGTTGGTGTATATTCAATTATGGCCTTGCTGCACCTGGTAGAGAAGATGGAACTGACGGTTGAGGAGGTAGATAAATTTACCGGGCCAGCATTGGGTCGCCCTAAATCAGCTACCTTCCGCACCACAGATGTTGTGGGCTTAGATACCATGATTAAGGTATCGAAAGGGCTGTATGACAACTGTCCGGATGATAAAGCACATGACTTGTTTAAGTTACCCGCTTATGTGGAGAAAATGGAAGCCAACAAATGGCTGGGAGATAAAACCGGACAAGGTTTCTATAAAAAAACAAAATCTGCCGATGGCAAAACAGAAATATTGGCACTTGACCTGAAAACCCTGGAATACAGGCCACAGGTAAAAGTGAAGTCTGCTACGCTGGACCTGACCAAACCAATTGAGAATGTGAAGGACAGGATGAAGGTTTTCGCTGCAGGTAAGGATAAAGCCGGAGAATTGTTCAGGGCTTCTTTCTTTGGTTTGTTTGAATATGTATCAGACCGGATCCCTGAGATTTCGGATGAACTGTATAGAATTGATGATGCCATGCGTGCCGGCTTTGGATGGGACCTTGGTCCGTTTGAAGTTTGGGATGCTGTGGGGGTTGCGGAAGCGATAGAAGGCATGAAAAAATATGGGCACGAGGCTGCTGCCTGGGTCCATGAAATGCTTGCCGCAGGAAATACCTCGTTTTATAAGGTAGAAGATGGCATCAGGAAATATTATGATATTCCGTCTAAAAGCTATAAAGCAGTTCCGGGAGCTGAAGAATTTATTATTCTGGATAATTTAAGGGCAAATAAGGTGATCTGGAAAAACTCCGGGGCATCTATTATTGATCTTGGTGATGGTATTTTAAACGTAGAGTTCCACTCTAAAATGAATACCATTGGCGGAGATACGCTGCAGGCAATAAATAAAGCCATTGATATGGCGGAAAAAGATTATAGGGGCGTGGTGATTGGTAATGACGGGGCAAATTTCTCGGCCGGCGCCAACGTGGGGATGATCTTTATGATGGCCGTTGAGCAGGAATGGGAAGAATTGAATATGGCGATCAGGATGTTCCAGAACACCTCTATGCGGATCCGTTATTCATCGGTTCCTGTAGTGGTTGCGCCACATAATTTAACGCTTGGTGGTGGTTGTGAATTTAGTTTACATGCCGATCATGTACAGTTGAATGCCGAAACTTATATGGGGCTGGTTGAATTTGGTGTAGGTGTGATTCCTGGTGGAGGTGGAACGAAGGAATTCGCGCTGCGTGCTTCTGATGAATATAGAGATGATCAGATTGTGCAAAATGCACTGAAGGACAGGTTCCTGACTATAGGTATGGCTAAAGTTTCTACATCGGCTGTTGAGGCCTTTGAACTGGGTTATCTGCAAAAAGATAAATATTCGATTTCTATGAACAGAAGCCGGTTAATAGCAGATGCGAAAGCCAAAGCGATAGAACTGGCAGAGGCAGGGTATACGCAGCCGGTAAGACGTAAAGACATCAAAGTTTTGGGTAAACAGGGCTTGGGTATTGTTTATGCCGGGGCGAATACGATGTACTCGGGACATTACATTTCTGAACACGATAAAAAGATTTCTGAGAAACTGGGTTGGGTAATGTGTGGAGGTGACCTTTCGGCACCAACAGAAGTAACGGAGCAGTACCTGCTTGATCTGGAAAGGGAAGTGTTCTTATCCCTTTGTGGTGAGCGTAAAACTTTGGAACGTATACAGAGCATAGTAACTAAGGGTAAACCTTTGAGGAATTAATTAGCTTAATAAAAAGATAAGACATGCAAGAAGCATATATTATAGCAGGATATCGTACAGCAGTGGGCAAGGCCCCTCGTGGTGTATTTCGTTTTACAAGGGCTGATGACCTGGCTGCGGAGGTGATCAGGGAGTTGGTGGCCTCAGTGCCTAACCTGGATAAAGAACAGATTGATGATGTAATTGTTGGAAATGCCACCCCTGAGGCGGAGCAGGGATTGAATATTGCCCGTATGATCTCATTAATGGGATTGGATACGGATAAAGTACCTGGGGTTACCGTAAACAGGTATTGTGCATCTGGATTGGAAACCATCGCCACCGCAGTTGCTAAGATAAAAAGTGGAATGGCAGATTGTATTATTGCTGGTGGGGTTGAAGTGATGTCGGGCATGCCTTTTGGTGGATGGAAGATCGTTCCTAATGCGGATGTAGCCAGGACTAATCCGGATTGGTACTGGGGAATGGGATTGACGGCCGAGGCAGTAGCAAAAGAATATAATGTAAGTAGGGAAGATCAGGATATGTTTTCTTATCAGTCGCACCAAAAGGCAGTTGAAGCCATTAAAAATGGTCATCTGAAAGCGGGTGTATTGCCCATTACAGTGAATGAAAATTACCTGGATGCGGATATGAAAAAGAAAACCCGCAGTTATGTAGTGGATACTGATGAAGGCCCCAGAGCAGATACCTCTGTTGAAAAACTGGCGAAATTAAAACCTGTATTTGCGGCCGATGGTTGTGTGACAGCTGGTAATTCATCACAAACTTCGGATGGTGCCGCCTTTGTACTGGTGGTTTCTGAAAAGAAAATGAAGGAACTTGGTGTTGAACCTATTGCGCGTTTGGTAAGTTATGGCATTGCCGGTGTACCTCCACGGATTATGGGGATCGGGCCAATTTATGCGATTCCAAAAGCTTTAAAACAAGCAGGTATGACGCTTGACCAGATAGAGCTGATAGAGCTGAACGAGGCGTTCGCTTCGCAGTCGCTCGCAATTGTAAGGGAACTTCATATCAATACCGACCTGTTGAATGTAAATGGCGGGGCGATTGCACTTGGTCACCCACTTGGATGTACAGGAGCTAAGTTATCGGTACAATTATTTAATGAATTAAAAAGAAGGAACCAGAAATACGGAATGGTGACCATGTGCGTAGGTACAGGTCAGGGTGCTGCCGGTATTTTTGAAATGCTTTAGATGGAGTTGTGAGTTATCAGTTGTGAGTTGTATGTATTTGGCAAAATGGCTATGACGGTCGCCTATATACTCACAACACCTAACTCACAACTTACAACCCACAACTGATAACCCACAAATTAAAAAAAATGGAAGCTACAGACAAAAAAACAATTAAAGGTGGCGAGTTTTTGATAACAGAAACCACTTATCAGGATGTATTTATTCCTGAAGAATTTGATGAAGAGCAAAAGATGATTGCACAGACCTGCCGGGATTTTCTGGCAGCCGAAGTATATCCTAACCTTGATCGTATAGATACACAGGAAGAAGGACTGATGCCTTCTTTAATGGATAAAGCTGGTGAACTTGGCATTTTAGGGGTTTCTATACCTGAGGCTTATGGTGGCTTTGGGAAAAATTTCAATACCTCGATGTTGGTTGCTGATGTAATTGGTGCCGGGCATTCTTTCGCCGTAGCTTTATCTGCACATACAGGAATTGGTACTTTGCCCATTCTATATTATGGAACAGAAGAACAAAAAAATAAATATATCCCTAAACTGGGAACAGGTGAGTGGAAGGCTGCGTATTGCTTAACGGAACCGAATTCGGGTTCGGATGCCAATTCTGGTAAAACCAAAGCTAAATTATCAGATGATGGCAAACATTATGTGATCAATGGTCAGAAAATGTGGATCACCAATGGTGGTTTTGCTGATATCTTTATTGTGTTTGCTAAGATTGATGATGATGCGAATTTAACTGCGTTTATCGTAGAGCGTGCGTTTGGTGGTATTACCATGAATCCTGAAGAACATAAAATGGGGATTAAAGGGTCTTCAACCAGGCAGGTATTCTTCAACGATTGCCCTGTGCCGGTAGAGAATATGTTATCCGATCGTCAGAATGGGTTTAAAATTGCTGTTAATATTTTAAATATTGGTAGGATTAAATTGGCCGCTGCCGCGATTGGCGCCTCCAAAGCTGTGATTGATACGGCTGTGAATTATTCTAATGAGCGCGTTCAGTTTGATCGCCAGATTTCTAAATACGGAGCGATCAGGTATAAAATTGCCGAGATGGCGACTAAGGTTTATGCGGTTGAGTCTGCCAATTATCGTGCCGGTCAGAATATTGATGATGCGTTTGACGCATTGGTTGCAGCTGGGATGGATGAAGGAAAAGCGAAGCTGAAGTCGACCGAACAATTTGCTGTAGAGTGTGCGATTTTGAAAGTATGGGGATCGGAAGCCTTGGATTATGTGGTGGATGAAGGTGTTCAGATTTATGGTGGTATGGGCTTCTCTGCTGATGCGCCAATGGATAGGGCATATCGTGATGCCAGGATCAACAGGATCTTTGAAGGTACAAACGAGATCAACAGGTTGCTCACAGTGGATATGATGTTGAAGCGTGCCATGAAAGGTGAACTGGATTTGATGACACCGGCAACTGCTGTTGCTGCTGAATTGATGTCTATTCCAGATTTTGGGGAAGAAGACGATACGCTGTTTGCTGCAGAAAAAAAGATCATTAAAAATCTAAAGAAAGCAACCTTGATGGTTGCAGGTGCTGCAGTACAGAAACTGATGATGAGCTTATCAAAAGAGCAGGAGATATTGATGAATATTGCGGATATGGCGAGTTATGTATATGTAGCGGAATCAGCGATGTTAAGAACGGAGAAACTAGTGGGTATGCGGGGTGAGGAAGCTTGTGAAGGTCAGCTGAATATGATGCGTATTTATTTTGTTGAGGCGGTTGATGCGGTGCAAAAAGCGGGTAAAGAGGCTTTGTGGGCTTTTGCAGAAGGTGATGAGCAACGCATGATGATGGTAGGCTTGAGAAGGTTTACTAAGATGGAAGCTTTTAACGTTAAGGAAGCCCGACAAAAGGTTGCCCAGCAATTGATCGCGGCCAACAAATATTGTTACTAAAATGATATCATCATAAAAGAGACGATTCATAATTAAAACTGGAAGGCCCGTAATCTGATTGCGGGCTTTTTTGTAATCCTTTTATTCCGATGATAATTGTTAAAATTGGTTAAAAATTGTGCTATCGGCAATAAAAGACTATTTTTGTGAATTATGTTAAAAGCCAGTCTCTTGTTGGGCATTATTTTAATCGCAGTCGCATTTGTTGCCTGCGAAAAAGAAGCGCCTTATGATAGCGTAAGGGAACTGGAAATTGACGATGCCATAATAGCGAAGTATTTGGTTGACAGTGGTCAAACAGCCATTAAGCATAGTTCCGGATTGTATTATTTCATTGAGAGGGCCGGTGCCGGAGCTGAAGTTGGTGTAAATGATGTCGTTTATGGCAACTATACTTTGAAAAAATTAAAAGATACGGTGTTGTTGAGCAAAGTTAAAGATAGTACATTCAAATTTATGCTTCCGGGTTACTTCGAAGGATGGAAAATAGGTGTTAGCTTAATTAGGCCCGGAGGAAAGATCAGGTTATTGGTACCTTCAGCATTGGCTTATCAGCAGCGACCGATAGCTTCACCAATAATACCCCCATATTCAATATTAGATATTACTTTAGAAATAGTTTCTGTAAATAAAAATCCCAAATGATTAAAAAGTTATCATTATATACCGTTGCCTTGCTAGGCTGTTTAGTACTATTCAATTCATGTAAAAAAGAGTATGAAACTATTGAAACACTGGATACTCGTGGAATAGAAGATTACCTCGCAAAAAACAATATTACAGCTACAAAAGATGAATCCGGCTTTTATTATCAGATTATTACCCCTGGTGCAGGAGCTGCGGTAGCCAATTCGGATTCCGTATATTACAATTATGATTTTAAACACACCAATGGGACTTCATTCTTAAAAAGTCCCGATTACCAGATCCCTTCTACTTTTTTAGGTTATACAGATCGGTTCAGTTTCAAAACTATACCAGCTATCAGGTTAACCTTAGCGAAACTTAAAAAGGGTGGAACTGCAAGGATTATTTTGCCTTCAAGACTGGCATTTGGTAAAAATGGCCAGACAGCTTTGGGTGTTGGGTCAAATGAGGTTGTGGTAATTGAGCTGGGCTTGCTTGATTATGCAAACCGTGTGCAGCTGGATAATTATTTGATCGGTAAGTTTATAACTGCTAATAGTTTGGTAACCGTTACAGATCCGACACGTGTACGTTATATCATTTCGGCCGAAGGTACCGGAAAAGCCGATGTTAAGGAAACTTCAAAAGTTAAAGTTAAATATACCGGCAGGTTCCTGAACGGAACCGTATTTGATTCGAGTGCAGATGGTGTTGAATTTGTATTGAACGAGGTGATTCCTGGCTGGACGAAAGTTATACCTGGAAAGATAGGCGTAGGCGGTAAAATCAGACTTTTAATCCCTTCGGATTTAGGCTACGGTCAATCTGCGCAATTAGACGGTAATGGTAATGTAAGTATTCCGGCAAATTCATGCCTGGATTTTGATATTGAGATTGTAAGTGTAACGAATTAATCAGCGTTATTGAATTAATCAGTGTTATTGATTCAATGCTGATTTAAATACTTTTAAGACTCTTTCTCTGGCAAAAGCATGTTCAACTATAGGTTTGACATGCTTTTGTTGTTTTAACCCGGGCACCCAATGGTGAATGTATTTGTTTTCGGGATCGAATTTTTTGGCTTGTAGCTCTGGGTTAAATACCCTGAAATAAGGTGCCGCATCATTGCCACACCCGCAAGCCCATTGCCAGCCGCCAACATTGCTAGCCTGTTCATAGTCCAAAAGCTTTTCTGCAAAATATGCTTCGCCCCAGCGCCAGTCGATCAGCAAGTGCTTGGTTAAAAAGCTAGCTACTACCATGCGGACACGGTTGTGCATATAGCCCGTTGCATTAAGTTGCCGCATTCCGGCATCAACCAGCGGGTATCCTGTATTTCCTGCGCACCATTTGTCAAAATCAGACTCGTTGTTAACCCATTGGATGTTATCATAGGCCGGTTTAAAGGACTGATGGACAGTATGAGGGAAATGCCATAAAATCATCATGTAGAAGTCTCTCCACGCCAGTTCTGATAACCATTTTTCTGCTTTTTGCAGGATTGCCTGTCTCACTGCTTCGCGTATACTAATGGTTCCGAAGCGGAGATGAAGGCCAATATGAGATGTGGCATCTTCAGCAGGGAAATCTCTTTTATCTTCGTAGGCCTGGAGTGTTGTTTTAAAATTTTTACCAGGGAATTTCTGCTCAGAACGTTGAAAGCCCATTTCCTGAAGGCTGGGGATATGCGCTATTTGCAATGGAAGAAGGTTGTGCAGATATTGCTGTACGGGGTAAGCTTTAAAGTAATACGGTTTTAGCTTTTGTTGCCATTGCCGAAAATACGGTGTAAATACGGTGTATGGTTTCCCATCTGCTTTGACAATCTCATTTTTTTCGAAAATAACCTGGTCCTTAAATGTTTTAAAGGGAATCTGTTCAGAGGCCAGGTACTCGGCCAGCGCATCATCTCTTTCACGGGCATAAGGTTCATAGTCGTGATTGGTATAAACCTCCTTAACAGCATAAGTCGCCAATATTTCCGCCCATACTTCTTCGGGGCTACCATATTTTATCAAGATTGATGAACCATACTGATTTACATCGACGTTAAGCTCCCTGAGTGTGTCAAAAATAAAGGTCACTCGTGCATCCCTGTTGTCGGCCAGTTTTGAGAGGATATGTTTATCAAAAATAAACAGTAATAGTACCTGATATCCGGATTTTAAGGCATGGTACAGCGCTGCATTATCTGTGATCCGTAAATCCCTTCGCATCCAGCAGATGCTAATTTCTTGTTTCATGGCAAAATTTCTCAACCGTAAATATCGGATAAAGCCTGCTGAAGTTGTGTATACTTAAATTTAAAATCTGCCGATAGGAGTTTTTGGGCAGAAGTATTGGTGCTCAGGAAGATGACCTCACTCATTTCTCCGAGGATGATTTTAAGGATGTTTTCAGGGACGTTGAAAGGCCATACCGGGCGATGAAGTTGACGTGCTATGGATTTGGTGAGGGTAGCGTTGGTTACAGGGAAAGGTGCACAGGCATTGTATGCGCCTGCAAGTAATGAGTTGTCGACCGCATGCGTAAACATAGCTACAATATCGTCAATATGTACCCAAGGAACCCATTGCTTACCTGACCCTAATGGGGCACCAACAAAGAATTTTATAGGCTTTTTTAAAGAAGCTAATGCGCCTTCACCTTTTGCGAGTACAACTCCGATCCTGAATTTTACAATTCTGATGCCATAGGATTTGCCCTTATCTATCGCCTCTTCCCATTCTTTACAACACTCGGCCATAAAACCAAAGCCCGGGGGACTGTTCTCTGTAAGGATTTCTTCGCCACAATCTCCATAGTACCCAACGGCAGATGCCGATATAAAAGTGTTAATTGCAGCATTGGTTTCTTTTATAGCCTTATACAGTAAGCGGGTGGATAAAACCCTGCTGTCGATAATTTGCTTTTTACGCTTCGCTGTCCACTTTTTGGAGGCAATGTTTTCTCCCGCCAGGTGGATAATGGTATCTGTGCTATCCATGCAACGGATATCTATTTTTTCCTGATCAACATCCCATATATAGGTTTTCACACCGGGAATGTTGTTGTTTTTTCTGGAAAGGATAGCTACAGTGTGTCCTGCCTGTTGTAAAGCATTGATTATTTTTCTTCCTACCATGCCCGTTGCTCCGGTAATTAAAATCTGCTTGTTCATATACAGGTGTTTTAGGTAGTTAAATAAAGATAGTAAAACAAATAGCCCCTCATTTTGGTATTGTTAGTTAAGGCGGCGAATATATTGCGCTCTTATATAACTAATCATTATCAAATAGGTTTGTTAAATTATCTTTTTATGGTAAATATTTTGTTCTGCTTATGTAAAGATTGGGCTTGATATTAGCTTTAGCATAAAAAATGGCATATTTTTGAAGTTTATCGCGAAAGTTTAGTTCATAGGTTAGTGGGGGCAGCAAGCTTTATGCGCTTACAAACAGCAATGAATATGCTGATGATAGCTTCATAACTGATAAAAAACAAATTATATACTAATGAAAAACAAAAAAATATTAGTTTGGTTTAGAAACGACCTCCGTTTACACGACAATGAAATGTTGGTTGAGGCAATTGCTAAATCAGACAGTATTTTACCAGTTTATTTTTTTGATCCCCGTTATTTTGAAGAAACTAAATTTGGGACATCAAAAACGGGAGCCTTTAGAGCGCGTTTTTTGATTGAAAGTGTGGCCGCTTTAAGGGGCGCTTTTCGGAAAATGGGGGGCGATATCTTAGTGTTACAAGGCAAACCCGAGGATCATATAAAAGAACTTGTTGAACAATTTGATATTGCCGAAGTATATCATCATCGCGAAGTAGGCCCTGAAGAAACACTTATATCTGATAATGTTGAAGATCTTTTGTGGACACTCAGAATTAATTTAAAGCACTTTATTGGTCATACACTTTATAATAAAGAAGACCTGCCGTTTCCTATAAAGGATATTCCTGATGTCTTCGCGCAATTTAAGAAGAAAACAGAGCGGGATGCAATCGTTAAATCGTGTTTTGTGTCACCGGAAAGTATCACATTTGTTGAAAATGAGGAGTGGGGAACCGTTCCTTCTCTGATTGAACTGGGCTTTGTATTAGATCATGATAGCGTAGAAAGTAGTAGTCCTGAAGGAGGAGAAGAAGCGGGGTTGGAGCAGTTGGGGCAATTGCTTGCTGAAAGGTCAGATATTTATTTAAAAACAAATATTAAGGCGACTATAGATAAACCGGGGTTCTCTTCTTATTTGTCATCCTGGCTGGCCTTAGGCTGCTTATCGCCCAGAAAAGTTTATTGGCAGGTTAAAGAAGCTGAAGGTAAATTTGGCGGCAATAGTAATTTTAACCAGATATTACTGGGGCTTTTGTGGCGTGATTATTTTAGGTTCATGTTTAAAAAGCATGGCATCGCCTTTTTTCAGGAGGGAAGTTTGGAGAATGATATTCTTTATGCATTTGAGGCCAAGGGGCCTGAGCTGGATAATTGGAAATCTGGAAGGACGGGAAATGCTGTAGTGGATAAATTTATGTATGACCTGAATGAAACGGGCTTTATTCCACATGCCGGGAGATTGCTTGTTGCCACATTCCTGATTCATGTATTAAGGATCCACTGGACTTTTGGTGCAGCTTATTTTGAAGAAAAGCTAATTGATTATGCGCCGGCAAGTAATTGGGGCAACTGGGCAAGTGTTGCCGGGGTAAGTAAAGACGCCAAATCAAAGAACGGTTTCGATTTAAATAAACAGATTAAAATTTTAGAAGTTGTGCTTCCCGACGACCCTTCTTTCGTTTAATAATAAACGAATTGGGACTCCTGGACCTTAACAAAAGTTAAACAAATTTGTATTTTAAACAAAGTTGTTTAACTTTTGTTGTTTTAATCAAGGTGAAGAAGTATTCGATCAGCGACATAGAAGGCCTTATAGGCATAAAGGCCCATACCATAAGGGCCTGGGAAACCAGATATAATCTGGTTCCTCCGAAACGTACGCCTACTAATATCAGGTATTACGATGAAGAGGATTTAAAGATGTTGCTCAATATTGTTGCGCTGAATGATAACGGTTATAAGATTAGCCGTATCGCGAAGCTCAAAAAACAACAGATCTTGGATCTTGTACTACAGCTTAATTCTAATTGGGAAAATGAAAGTGTACAATTGTTGAACCTTTCGAATGCAACTTTGCGATATGATGAAAAGGAGTTTTCCAAAATCCTTGCGGGTTGTATTAAAGAGATGGGACTAATCAAGGCAATGGATTTGGTACTTTTCCCTTTTATGAAGCGTATTGGAATGCTGTGGCAAACCGGGACTATTGACCCTTCGCAGGAACATTTTGCAGCTAACCTGATCAGGGACCGTATTATAGTTGAAATCGACAGGACACGGAAAACTGAAATTGAAAAGCCCCTGCGCTTTGTTCTTTTTTTGCCTGAAGCCGAAATGCATGAAACGGGATTGCTTTTTGCCCGGTATTTATTGAAAAAATGCGGACATGAGACACTTTATCTTGGGGGCGAAATTCCATATACTGATATCAAAAAGGTTGTTCGGTCGTATCAGCCTGACTATGCCTTTATTGTATTGACCTCCCTAAACCTGGGCAAGGATATCAATAAAATTATAGCTAAAGTAATGGAGCATGTTGATGTTCCGTTGATCGTTGGCGGAAGCCTGATCTCGGAATTTGATGTTCTTGTAAACGATAGACTGACCCCTTTAAAGAATGTTTGTGATATGGTAGATTTTCTTGAAGAATTATAAAGAAAATTGCCTGTATTATGAGGTAAAATCCTAATTTTGCAACACTTATAGCATACTTAAACATAATGGATAATTTATCTTATCTCAACGGCGCAAATGCCGAATACGTAGAGTCCTTATACCAATCTTATAAAGAAGACGCAAATTCTGTTGAATTTGGATGGCAGAAATTTTTTGAAGGCTTTGACTTTGGAAGGGATTCTTCAGGTGCTGCTGTTAGCACTGAAGCCCCGGAGCACTTTTTAAAGGAAGTTAATGTATTAAACATGATCAATGGCTATCGCCAGCGCGGTCATTTATTTACACATACCAATCCGGTAAGAGAAAGACGCCAGCATTTACCAACGCTGGACCTGGAGAATTTCGGCCTTGCTAAATCAGACCTGGATACTGTTTTTAATGCCAGCGTGGAACTGGGTATTGGGGCGGCGAAGTTAAGTGATATTATTGCTGTTCTGAAACAAACTTATTGCCACTCGATTGGTGTGGAGTATAAATATGTACGTACACCCGAAATCCTTTCCTGGCTTGAGCAGAAGATGGAAAGTGTGCGCAACACGCCGAAATTTTCTATTAATGAGAAAACAAGGATCCTGACAAAATTAAACCAGGCAGTAAGTTTTGAGAATTTCCTTGGAACTAAGTTCCTTGGTCAGAAAAGATTTTCATTGGAAGGTGCTGAAGCTTTAATCCCGGCGCTGGATTCGGTAATCGAAAAAGGTGCTGATCTTGGCATTGAAGAGTTTGTAATTGGTATGGCACACCGCGGACGTTTAAATGTCCTGGCCAATATCATGCAAAAATCTTATAAAGATATCTTCGCTGAGTTTGAAGGTAAGGGCTATAGTGCTGAATCGCCATTTGGCGGAGATGTTAAGTACCATTTGGGCTATTCTACTGACGTAGCCACAAATGATGGTAAGAGTGTTCACCTGAGCCTTTGTCCGAACCCTTCTCACCTGGAAACAGTGAACGGAGTGGTAGAAGGAATGACCAGGTCTAAAATAGATTTCAAATATGGTGGTGACAATGCCCGCATTGCACCAATCCTGATTCATGGTGATGCTTCCGTTGCCGGACAAGGCATCGTTTACGAAGTGATCCAGATGGCTGGCCTGGATGGCTATAAAACAGGAGGTACCATTCACCTGATTATAAATAACCAGATTGGTTTTACAACCAATTTCAAAGATGCACGTACCAGTACTTACTGTACGGATATCGCAAAAGTGACACTTTCTCCTGTGTTTCATGTAAACGGAGATGATGTGGAAGCTTTGGTTTATGCCATTAACCTGGCTATGGAGTATCGTCAGAAATACAAAAATGATGTGTTTATTGACATCCTTTGCTACCGTAGATTTGGACACAACGAGTCGGATGAGCCTAAATTTACACAGCCATTGTTGTATAAAGCGATTGAAAAACATGCCAATTCAAGGGATATTTATATTGACCAGTTGGTAAAAGAAGGTTCAATTGAAGCGAGTGCCGCAAAAGAAATGGAAAAACAATTCCGTGGTCTTTTGCAGGAACGTTTGAACGAGGCTAAAGAAATTACCTCTACTTACCAGGATGTTAAGTTTGGTGGTGCATGGTCTGACATGCGTATTGCGACACCTAAAGATTTTGAAAGCTCGCCGGTAACAGCCGTTAAGGAAACAACGTTGCTGGAGATCGCAAAAAGAATAAGCACTTTACCTGCTAATAAAAAGTTCTTCAAGAAAATTGAAAAGCTTTTTGATGAGCGCAGTAAAATGGCGAACACTACACATGTGTTTGACTGGGCGATGGGTGAGCAACTTGCTTATGGTACTTTACTTGCGGAAGGCAAAAGGGTACGTTTAAGCGGACAGGATGTAGAGCGTGGCACATTCTCTCATCGTCATGCTGTAATCACTTTGGAGGATTCGGAAGAAGAATATATCCCTTTGGCCAATATCTCTGACCAGCAGGCACCATTTGATATTTATAATTCACATTTATCCGAATACGGGGTTTTAGGTTTTGAGTATGGTTATGCGATGGCCAACCCGAACGCGCTGACCATTTGGGAAGCTCAGTTTGGTGATTTCTTTAATGGGGCGCAAATTGTAGTGGACCAGTATATCGCCAGTGCGGAAACAAAATGGCAGCGTGAAAATGGATTGGTAATGTTGTTGCCACATGGTTATGAAGGACAGGGACCTGAGCATTCATCTGCGCGGATTGAACGTTTTATGGAACTTTGTGCGGATTACAATATGCAGGTAACAAACTGTACTACACCGGCAAACTTCTTCCATGCGTTACGCAGACAGTTTAAACGTGATTTTAGAAAACCTTTAGTTGTGTTTACGCCTAAGAGTTTATTGCGTCATCCTCAGTGCGTATCACTATTGGTTGATTTTACCGAGGGTAAATTCCAAGAGGTTATTGAAGACAGCAATGTGAAAGCTGCTGATGTGAAAAGGGTATTGTTCTGTAGTGGTAAAATCTACTATGAACTGTTAGAAAAACAGCAGAAAGATAAAACCAAGGATGTAGCCATTGTTCGTGTAGAGCAATTGTACCCTACGCCAGTGGAGCAAATGGAAGCTGTTTACAAAAAATATAAAAATGCAAAAGAAGCCGTTTGGGTTCAGGAAGAGCCTGAGAACATGGGTGCATGGCCATATTTGTTGCGTAGGTTGAGAAGGACTATTTTTGGTGATATCGAGGTGATCTCAAGAAAAGAAAGTAGTAGTACTGCTACAGGGTTTGCAAGGCAACATGCAGATCAGCAGGCTTACATTTTGGCAAAAGCTTTTGAAATGGCTGTTACAGAACAAGAGAAAAAGATTGCCAATAAATCTGTGAGTAAAGTGTTTAATGTAGATTAGAAAATATAATACACCTGTTATGAGTATAGAAATAAAAGTTCCGCCAGTAGGCGAGTCGATAACCGAAGTTGTTTTATCACGTTGGGTGAAAAATGATGGTGATGTAGTAGAAATGGATGAGGTGATAGCAGAATTAGAGTCTGATAAAGCAACATTTGAACTTACTGCAGAGCAAGCCGGAACTTTAAAAACGGTAGCTGCTGAAGGTGATACTTTAGCAATAGGTGCTGTAGTTTGTAAAATTGAAGATGGTGGTGCTGCCGCGCCGAAAGCTAAGGAAGAAGCTGCGCCTGCAGCGGAGAAACCTGTTGCTGCGGCAGATAAAAGCGCTGCTCCGGTAGCGGAAAAATCTGGAGAGCGCGTTGAGAACGTTGAGAGCTATGCAACTGGTACACCTTCACCATCGGCAGGAAAAATCCTGGCAGAGAAAGGTGTTGACGCTGCTGCTGTTAAAGGCACTGGTGTGGATGGAAGAATTACCAAAGAAGATGCTTTAAACGCACAGAAAGCAGCTCCGGCGGCGGCTAAAACAGAGGCCCCGAAAGCAACTGTTGCAGCCCCAGTTGCGGGTTCTAGAAATGAGCGTAAAGAAAAGATGTCTCCATTGCGTAAAACAGTAGCAAAACGTTTGGTTGCTGTTAAAAATGAAACGGCGATGTTAACTACCTTCAATGAGGTAAACATGAAGCCGATCATGGACCTGCGTGGAAAATATAAAGATCAGTTTAAAGAAAAATATGGGGTTGGTTTAGGTTTCATGAGCTTCTTTACAAAGGCAGTTTGTGAAGCACTTAAAGATTTCCCTGCGGTAAATGCACGTATTGACGGTGAGTCGGTTGTTTTCAACGACTTCGCAGATATTTCTATAGCTGTTTCTGCTCCTAAAGGTTTGGTGGTTCCGATCATCAGAAATGCGGAAAGCATGAGCCTTGCCCAAATTGAAAAAACTGTAATTGAACTGGCTACTAAAGCACGTGATAGCAAATTGACTATCGAGGAAATGACAGGTGGTACTTTTACCATCACCAATGGTGGTGTTTTTGGATCTATGATGTCTACACCAATCATCAATGCCCCTCAATCGGCGATTTTAGGAATGCATAATATCATTGAGCGCCCGGTTGCCGAGAAAGGTGAAGTGGTAATCCGTCCGATGATGTATGTTGCTTTATCTTACGATCACAGAATCATTGATGGAAGAGAGTCTGTTGGCTTCCTGGTTAGGGTTAAACAACTATTGGAAGATCCTGCAAGATTGCTTTTAGGCGTATAATATTGTAAAATATTGAATATAAAAAGGCTTCGGATATACCCCGGAGCCTTTTTTGTGCCTTTTGTTTTCTATTTTAGGCCTTTGATCCGATCCTAAACACATGAAACATTTAACTTTTACCGTTTTGCTCTCCCTTTTTGTATTGAGTGGTTTTTCCCAGCAGGTAAACCAGAACTCTGGCTGGCTGATGTTTTTAAACAGTACCAAATTTAACGATAAATGGGGACTGCACCTTGATGTGCAGCTCAGGACTGCGGATAATTGGGACGGTGTGAGGAATGTTTTGTTCAGGCCTGGTGCAACCTATTATATCAACAAGAACAGCAATGCAACCGCTGGATATTTGTTTACAAATACCTATTTAAAACAAACGGGGGCAGCAAATAATACGCTAACCGAACACCGCATCTGGGAACAATATATTTATACGCATAAAATTAAGCCCGTTTATGCACAACATCGTTTCAGACTGGAGCAGCGGTTTATGGAAACTGCCGGAGGGAATGTGTTCTCACAGCGGTTCAGGTATTTTTTTAGGGCTATTCTTCCTGTTTTTGTTGCTACAGAGCAATTTGTTGAAGGACCGTTTATCGCATTGCAAAATGAATTGTTCTTTAATGTTCAACATAAGGACAAGCTCAACGGTAAACTTTTTGATCAGAACAGGGCATATGGTGCTGCTGGTTATCGGTTTAGTAAACGCTTTGATGTAGAAGTGGGCTATCTAAATCAATTTATTAAGGGGCGTGCGGCCAATACGGAGAATAATGCCATTCAGCTTGCTTTCTATACCAGGTTTTAGTTGTGGCCTTTTAAGAAAGCCATTTCAGGCGCCTGCCGATTGAAGTTTACAACAATTATAAACTTAATTTGCATTTTGGATAAAGTATTTCTTTTGTTTGGCAAACTGCAGATAATTCTTTAGCAATATGTATTATCTTAGTCGCATATTATGGCCCATATTATTAATCTGACGACATTTAAAGACAGTAGAGGTATCCTCACTGTATTGGATAAAGTGGTTGACTTTGAAATCAAACGCTTATTTTATATCTACTCTGTTGACAATTCCGATCGGGGAGGACACCGGCATCATGATACCCATCAGGCCGCTATCTGTATCAAGGGCTCTTGTAGCATTACCAATGATGACAACCGAAGAATTGACACCTTCGTGCTTGATAGTCCGGAAAAGTGTCTGATTCTAAAGCCTGAAGATTGGCATATTATGCACGATTTTAGCGATGATGCCATATTGTTGGTTCTTGCTTCAACTGAATTCGACCCAAAAGATTATATCTATGAGCCTTACAATACCCTACGAAAATTTAAAAACGCTCAATAAGCCTTTTGAAGCACAATTAAAACAGAAATTTAACGACTTCTTAGATAAGGGCTGGTATATTCTGGGGCAGGAAGTTGAACAGTTTGAAAAGGAATTTGGAGATTATCATGGCGAGGGATATGTAGTTGGGGTGGCCAATGGCTTAGATGCATTGATCTTGTCTTTAAAATGCTGCAATTTTAATAAAGGGGCAGAAGTTCTTGTCCCATCCAACACTTATATTGCTACAATTTTAGCGATTTTGCATTGCGACCTGGTCCCGGTGTTTGTTGAACCTGATATCCGTACTTACAATATTGATCCGCAAAAGATACCAAACGCAATTACCAGTCGGACAGCGGCAATTATGATTGTTCATTTATATGGGCAATGTTGTGAAATGGATCCTATTGTGTCAATTGCCGCAGATAAAAACCTCAAACTAATAGAAGACTGCGCCCAGTCCCATGGGGCAACTTATAACGGAATACTTGCTGGAACCTTCGGTGATTTTTCGGCATTTAGCTTTTACCCCACCAAAAATCTTGGAGCGCTAGGTGATGCCGGTGCAATAATCTGTAAATCTGAAGAAGATTATCACAAACTCAGGCAACTGAGAAATTATGGCTCTGAAAAGAAATATCACAATGCTATAATTGGCCACAATTCACGTTTGGATGAGCTTCAGGCTGCTTTTTTAAGGATCAAACTACCCTATTTAAATGCGATAAATTCGCATAAAAAGAAGTTAGCATCCATTTACCTGGATAACCTAAGTGATCGTTACATTAAGCCCTTTGTTGATCATCGTTTTGATAATGTCTATCATATTTTTAATATCCGACATCCTGAGCGTGATCGTATTAAAGCATATTTACTTGAAAAGGGCATTGGTACCGAAATTCATTACCCAATTGCACCTCACCAGCAAAAAGCATTGGATTTTATGAGACATATGGATTTTCCCATCTCGTTGGAAATTCACCATACAACACTAAGTTTACCCTGCTCTTTTGCGCATGATGAAATGGATATACATCATGTAATTGAAGCGCTAAATGCGTATTAAGGTATGTTTCATACGCCGTATACAAGGTTTTAGTTGGCTTGTTTTGTGTTAATGTAGAAGTTAGGGTCGGGTTTAAATGTTTTGTTGCTGATAGATTTATCAACAGCAATAGTTTTCCAATTGGCAGTTGGTGTGATAAAACTGAATTGATCAGGTTTCAAGGTTACTTTTACCGGCATATCGAAATCTTTTACATCGGCTATCCATCGGTATTTTAACACCCCATTATTGACCTGATATTCAAGTGTAGGTATTTTTGTATATCGTAGGTACTGGTCAAAAATCTTGTTCAGTTTTAATCCGCTTTGAATAGCGATATAGTCTTCTACTTGTTTGGTGGTCACTGTTGTATGGTAAAAAGTTTTATTTAGCCCCCTTAATATGCTTCTGAATTTTTCATCATTGTTGATCAATTGCCTGATGATATGTACCATGTTCGCCCCCTTATAATACATGTCGCCCGAACCTTCCTGGTTTACACCATATACACCGATGATAGGCCGGTCATTTTTAATGTTGTTCCTGATGCCAATTACATAAGCTGAAGCGGCTGCCTTTCCCGAAGTTGATTCGGTAAACAGGGTTTCAGAATAGTTTGTAAATGCTTCATGCACCCACATATCGGCAATGTCTTTGGTAGTGATGTTGTTGCCAAACCACTCGTGTCCACTTTCATGGATGGTAATGAAATCGAACTTTAGCCCCCAGCCAGAGCTGGAAAGGTCATTGCCCAGATAGCCCATTTTGAAGTTGTTACCGTAAGCTACGGCACTCTGGTGCTCCATACCCAAGTGAGGGGCCTGTACCAGCTTATATCCATCTTCATAGAAAGGATAGGGACCGAACCAATGTTCAAAAGACTTAAGCATTGGTTTTACATCGGCGTCCCAATGCGGGCGGGCGCGGGTACTGTCTTCCTTCAACGACCAGTAGTCTAAAGATAGTTTTCCTTTTTCTCCATCATACTGGTCTGTCCAATGTGCATATTTGCCAATATAGAGTGTTACGTTGTAATTGTTGATCGGGTTATTTACAAACCAGTTGTATTGAGTGTAACCGTTGGGTTGTTCAATTACGCTGCGCAGCTTACCATTGGAGATCTCCTGTAAGTCTTTAGGAACGCTTATGCTGATTAAAATGCTATCTACTTCATCGCTCTGGTGATCTTTATTGGGCCACCAGCTACTAGCCCCAAATCCCTGGCAAGCAACAGATACCCATGGGTTCCCTGATTTATCTTTACTGAAAATAAAACCACCATCCCATGGCGGGTTTTTAGCGATAACCGGATTTCCTGAGTAAAACACGGTAAAACTATCTTTTGCCCCTTTTTGTATTTCCTTCGGAAAGCTTACAAAAACAGCGTTAAATTCACGTTTAAAGGGTAGCTCATTTCCCTTGTAAACTATTCTGTCTACCTTTAAATTACTGAATAGATCAAACTGTAGCTGTCTGAAATTTTGTGTCGCGGTAAATTTAAACTCGTTGCTGCCGCTGATGAACTTGTTTGGGATATCTACTTTAACATCAAGGTGATAATAATTGATATCATAACAGGTACGTAATGGTGTTAATGTACCCCGCAAGCTATCCGCTTTGGAAAATTGGTTTTTCCCTTTCATCAGTTGGGCATTTGCGGCACCCGTGGTAATTAATAGAAGAAGGAGGTTATATACGAGGGTCTTCATTATGGTTTCAATACCGTTAGGGTGAGTGCCGAGGAGTTGTTTACGTCGTGGAATATGCGGTGGGTGGCTTTTCGGAAATCGGCAGGACCTGCCTCATAAATATTCATAAACTGCTGCGGATTTCTGTCGGCCAATGGAAACCAGGAGTTCTGTACCTGTACCATAATGCGATGACCTTTTTTAAAGGTATGCGCCACATCAGGAAGTGTGTAGTTCACTTTGGTTACCATTCCGGGGGTAAAGGGTTCTGGTTTCTCAAAGCTGTTGCGGTATTTTCCACGCATAATTTCGCCGCGTACCAGCATCTGATAACCACCCATGATGATGTTGCGTGGGTTAGGGCTGGGAGCGGGGCTGTCTTCCGGATATACATCGATCAGTTTCACCACATAATCCGCATCTGTTCCTGTAGTAGAAACCACAAGGTTTGCCAATACGGGGCCTGCCAGGGTAATATCCTCGGTTAAAATATCTGTCTGATATACTTTAACATCGGGGCGGCGCGTAGCAAAACGCTGGTCATCTATCATATATTCACGTGTTCTTCTACTTTGAACACCTTCCTGGTAAGGAACGGGGCTGTTGGGATCACTCACATATTCATCCCAGCTATCTGTCCGCTGAACTTTATCGAAGCCAAGCTTTCCGTTTGGCTGGAAATAGAGTGTTTTGTTCTCCGTTTCTGCAGGTGGCCATGCAGTAAATTTTTTCCATTCATTACTGCCGGTTACAAAAATATTTGCTTCGGCCGGGTTAAAACTACCTTCGCCTTTGAGGTGATATTTAAAGAAAGGAAGTTCAAAATTTTCCTGGTAATAGGTACTGGTAGGCTGACCAAAATTGATATCGCCAAAGCTGCTGCCGGTACCGCGTACCCAGCCGCCGTGAAACCATGGGCCGGCGACAAGGATATTGTTTGCACCCGGGTTCTGCTTCTCAATGGATTTGTAAGTTGCGAATGTTCCATAAGCATCTTCTGCATCGAAGAAGCCGCCAACCACCATTACTGCAGGTTTTACATGGGTTAAATGTGGCTGTATATTTCTTGCGGTCCAAAATGCATCTAAGTTAGGATGCGCAAACAGGTTATTCCAGAAGCGGATGCTATCTGCAAAGTATTTTTCTTTTAGATTTTTAACAGAACCCGCTTCGAGATAAAAGCGGTAATTGTCCTGGATTGGAAATTTAAACCCTTTAGGGCCTTTATCAGGCGTTATCGGTTTTGGTCTGGGCACCCCAAAAGTACTCATAAAACTAAAGGCATCGTTGAGGAACAATACGCCGTTGTGATGAAAGTCATCACCAATAAACCAGTCGGTAACGGGAGCCTGTGGAGAAACCGCTTTTAATGCCGGGTGTGCACCAGGGAGAGATGTGGTACTGTAAAATCCAGGATAGGAAATTCCGTAAATGCCCACCCTTCCATTGTTATTTTTGATGTTTTTGATCAGCCAGTCGATAGTGTCATAAGTATCGGAACTCTCATCGATGTCTTTTTTACTTTTTTTATTTGCGACTTGTGGCCTGATGTCGTCAAATTCACCCTCACTCATCCATTTACCTCTTACATCCTGATATACAAAGATGAACCCCTCCCTCATTTCGGCGGGAAAATTTCCCAGGCTGGTTTTGTAATTATTTTCGCCGTAAGGGGAAACGGTATAAGGGGTGCGGTTAAGCAGGAAAGGGTATTTTTTATCTTTGTCCTTCGGGATATAAATAGCCGTAAAGAGTTTAATGCCATCTCTCATTGGTATGAGCCGTTCGATTTTTGTATAATTCTGACGGATATAGGCTGAGTCAGTTTGTTGTGCAAATAAGGAGGGGGCAGCAAAAAGAAGTATAATGGCAAACCACAAAGATTTTACAGGAGACATACGCGGAGTTTTAGTCGCTTAAATATATGGAATTGGTTAATGTTTCTTAACTTTACGCAAAAAAAATCCTTAATATGCAATACGATGTAGTTGTAATTGGCTCGGGCCCGGGCGGTTATGTTGGAGCAATCAGATGCGCCCAATTAGGCTTAAAAACGGCAGTTATAGAAAAATATAAAACTTTTGGCGGAACCTGTTTAAATGTAGGTTGTATCCCTTCAAAAGCCTTGTTAGACTCGTCAGAACATTTTCACAATGCGGCGCATACTTTTCAAACGCATGGTATCAACTTAAAAGATTTAAAAGTTGATATGCCGCAAATGATCGCCCGCAAAAATGATGTGGTAGCTCAAAATACAGCTGGAATCCAGTACTTGTTTAAAAAGAACAAAATTGATTCTTTTGAAGGTGTGGGTTCTTTTGTAGATAAAAATACAATCCAGATTACAAAAGATGGCAAAACTGAAAGCATCACGGCAAAAAATGTAATCATTGCTTCTGGTTCAAAACCAACTGCATTGCCTTTCCTGCCAATCGACAAGAAAAGGATCATTACTTCAACTGAAGCATTAAATATTACCGAGGTGCCAAAACAAATGATTGTGATTGGTGGTGGGGTAATTGGTTTGGAGTTAGGTTCTGTATACGCCCGTTTAGGAACTAAAGTTTCTGTAATTGAGTTTATGCCATCTATCATAGGTACTATGGATGCAGGCTTAGGTAAAGAACTGCAACGTGTATTGAAAAAGTCGTTGGGTATGGAGTTCTTTATGGGACATAAAGTAACCGGTGCTACTACCAAAGGTAAAAAAGTAACCGTTACCGCTACAAACGCAAAAGGTGAGGAAGTAAGTTTTGATGCTGATTATTGCATCGTTGCGGTTGGCCGTACTGCTTATACTGAGGGATTGGGGCTGGAGAATATTGGCATCAAAACTGAAGAAAGAGGCAATAAAATCCCTGTAAACGATCATCTGGAAACTGCAGTACCTGGCGTATATGCTATCGGTGATGTAATTAAAGGTGCAATGCTTGCGCATAAAGCAGAAGATGAGGGTGTTTATGTTGCGGAAAGAATTGCCGGACAAAAACCACATATCAATTATAACCTGATCCCGGGTGTTGTTTATACCTGGCCTGAGGTTGCTTCTGTAGGTTATACTGAGGAGCAGTTGAAAGAACAAGGGGTTCAATATAAAGCGGGGTCATTCCCTTTCAAAGCTAGTGGACGTGCTAAAGCAAGTATGGATACAGATGGTTTTGTGAAAGTGTTGGCAGACGCTAAGACAGATGAAATCTTAGGTGTACACATGATTGGCCCACGTGCAGCAGATATGATTGCCGAGGCGGTTGTAGCTATGGAATTCCGTGCATCAGCGGAGGACATCGCAAGAATTTGTCATGCGCACCCAACTTATACGGAAGCATTGAAAGAAGCGGCTATGGCAGCTACTGAAAACAGGGCGATACATATTTAACCGATTCTGATCAGATAAAGGAAAGCCGGAGGATTAATCTTCCGGCTTTTTTTGTGGCTTATCTTAAAACAAAAAAGAGGAACTTTTTAGGGTTCCTCTTTTTTTATTGATCAGTTTCAAATGTTAGTGTGCATGATCAAGATCATATTCTAAAACATCTTTATGATCGTATGGTTCTTCTAATAGTTCATCTATTGTTTTACCTTTTTTGTTGAAGCCTAATTTATCTAAGATAATGTCGAAGATTAAGTAAACCACTGGTACAACAATTAGCGTTAAAAATAACGAACTGGTTAATCCGCCTACGATAACCCAGGCCAAACCATTTTTCCATTCGGCACCTGCACCACTTGCTAATGCAATAGGAAGCATACCAAAAATCATGGCGATCGTTGTCATCAAAATTGGACGTAAACGAGCGTGGTTAGCTAAGATTAGTGCTTCTGTTGTTGATTTTCCTTCTGCTTTCATGTGGTTGGTAAAATCGACCAGGATAATCGCATTCTTCGCTACCAGACCCATTAACATAATAAAACCTAAAATGGTAAAGATACCGATTGAGTTATTTGTTAAAGCAAGTGCTAAGAAAGCTCCGATCAATGCCAACGGCAGGGAGAACATCACCACAAAAGGATAAACGAAACTATCATATAAGGCTACCATAATCAGGTAAACTAAGATAATAGATGCCATTAAGGCGATACCTAAGGTACCAAAACCTTCAGACTGGTTCTCCTGATCACCTGCCCAGGTGTAGCTTACACCTATAGGCGCTTTTAACTTCCCGCTTTTTTGCAGTTCCTCCAGTTTCTTTTGGAAGTCAGCAACCACGGTTCCTGTTGGTCTACCTATTGATTGTGCTTTAACTGATACTGAGGTTGACTTATTTAAACGTTCTAACTGACTCGGTCCCGAACCTTCAGTAATAGCAGCAAATTGTGATAATTTAATTTGCTCTTGCTTATCATTGATAAAGATCAGGTTACGTACATCATCAATGTTTTTTCTATTGAAGTCCTGATATTGGATATTGATATCATATTCGTACTCGCCTTTTCTGTATTTACCATCTGTGTTACCAGCAAAAGCTGTCTGCATGGTAGAACCTACGGTTGATAAGGTTAAGCCCAGGGCAGCCATTTTATCACGGTCAACCTGAACATTAATCTCCGGCGTTCCTTTCTCTACTGATAATTTGATCTCGGTTGCACCCGGAATTGTTGCCAATACTTTTTGTGCGCCTTCAGCGTATTTCAATGCGCTATCCAGGTCAGAACCCATTACCACTAATTGTATCGGCGCATTTTCGGCAATACCCAAAATACTAATTGGTACGGTTTTAACTTTTGCACCTACCAGCTCTTTAGCAAGGGCGCGGCTCATTTTGGTTGCGAAAATATCTGATGATACCCCTTCGCGTTCCTTACGGTCGACTAGTTTTACGTTGATTTCCGATTTGTAGGCTGTAGCCTGCGTTCCACCGAAATCTCCACTGGCCTGACCAACTGTGGTGATCAATTGTGTAATCTCCGGTTGTTTGTCTAAGAATGCTTCCGCGCGTTGTGTGTAAAAGTTGGTTTGTTCTAAAGGCGCGTCTTTTGGTAATTCAATTTGAATTAAAAACTCCCCTTTATCAGATTTAGGGAAAAACTCCGATCCGATAAAGCCTGCTCCAGCTAGCCACATAGCGGCTACAAACAATACCACAACACCTGCAATGGTACGCCTTTTATGGTTTAATGACCATGTTAAGATTTTTGTAACCCACAGGGTGAATTTTCTCAGTTGTCTTTCGAACCAAAGGATAAAACGGCCAAAGATGTTTTTGCCTTCAATATGTTCCAATTTACCGTATCTGGAGAAAAGTAAAGGTACAATCGTAAATGAGGCTAATAAGGAAAGCATTGTTGCGATAATTACCACCACACAGAACTGACGCAGGATGTTAGATACAAGACCTGTACTCACCGCAATAGGGAAGAACACCACCACAATTACCAGGGTAATTGATACAACGGTAAAGCCGATTTCCCTTGTCGCATCAGAAGCAGCCCTTACTTTATTTTTACCCATCTCCATGTGTCGCTGGATATTTTCCAGAACCACAATCGCATCATCCACAAGAATACCTACCACAAGTGACAGACCTAGTAAAGACATTAGGTTTAAGGTGAAGCCAAATAAGCTGATCCCGATAAACGTAGCAATTAATGATGCTGGAATGGATACCATTACAATTAATGCGTTTCTTAAACTGTGCAGGAAGAATAGCATTACAAACGCTACCAATACAACCGCAAGCATTAAATCGTGGATAACCGCATCAGCAGATTCTAAAGTGAAGATAGAGCTGTCGTTAACGATTTTAATATCAAGGTTGTTTGCTGCATATTCTACTTTAAGTTTTTCGATGATTTTGTGGACACCTTTACTTACTTCTACGGCATTCGCATCACTTTGTTTAATAATCTGAATAGCGATTGCACCTTTTCTATCGATACGGGCTAATTTTTCAGTTTCTTTCTGCGAATCCTGTACATCGGCAACATCACGCAAACGGATCTGTGCGCCTGCTTTTGAGGTTGTTAAAACAAGGTTTCTCAACTCATCAAGGTTTCTATATTTACCCGATAAACGAATTAATACATCCTGATTTTCTGTTTTAACACTTCCTGTAGGGAAATCTAAGTTTGAGGTTAAGATCATTTGTTGTACCTGAGGTACAGAAAGATTGTATCCTTGTAATTTGTCGGCGTCAAGAGAAACCTGGATTTCCCTTTCTGAACCACCGATAAGGTTAACCTGTGCGATACCGCTCACCCTTGAAATTACCGGGGCAATTCGCTGGTCAATTAAATCGTAAAAGGTCACATCGTCCATTTTTGCCGAAGCAGACATGGTGATTACCGGTAAATCATCTAACGAGAATTTACTTAATGAAGGTGTCTTCACATCCTCAGGTAAATCTGAAAGTATGGCGTTTACCTTACGTTGTGCATCATTTAAGGAAATATCAATATTTGCCTTATCGGTTAAGGTAATGGTTACCGTTGACAAACTCTCAAAGGAAACAGCGTTTATTTTCTTGATGTTTTCCATTGAGGATACCGCATCTTCAATTTTCTTGGTTACGGTATTTTCTACCTCGGCTGGTGACGCGCCGGGATAGATGGTAGAAATAGATACTACGTTGTTTGAGAATTTTGGTAATAACTCATAACCCAACGAAAAGTAACTCAATAGCCCTAGTAAAGTAAGTGCAGTAAAAACTACAATTACCAGAGAGGGCCTTTTTATAGATATATCTGTTATCTTCATTTTCTTTTTTTTTGCGTATTGCGATTATTGTACCGCAAAGTTTACTGCCTGAAACTGATTTATTTTACAATGCTAACAGCAGTACCTTCAGCGAGGTTGATCTGTCCACTTGTAATTACAGTTTCTCCCTCTTTTAATCCTTCAAGAATTTCAACAGCATCTCCTAAAATACGACCGGAAATTACTTTACGTACTTTAGATGTATTGGTTGCGGGATCTAGAATAAATACCTGATTGCTACTTACACTACCCACAAAAGAGCTGCGGGGAACTAAGATGCTAGGTGCTTGTTGAGGGAAGTTGAATACTGCTGTTCCATACATACCTGCTTTAAGCGCATTTTTAGCATTGTTGTCTACTTCAATCTCAATAGGGAAGTTTAGGCTCGCATCAGCTTTTGCAGCGATAAATGTTATTTTTCCGCTAAATGTTTCCGTTGGGAAAACAGAGGATTTAATTTCTAATTTTTCGCCCACTTTAAGGTTCGCAACTTGCGATTCGTTAACGTTTACTTTTAGTTTTAATTTAGAAACGTCTACGATTTCAAACATATTAGAACCTTGTGTATTTACAAATGCACCAACTTCAATATATTTTTTGTTGATGATTCCATTAATCGGCGCTTTGATGTTCGCATCACTTAATTTTCTTTGTGATGCTTGCAGACGTAATTTTGCATTTTGAGTTTCAAGTTTAGCCTTATCTAACTGCTGTTGGGTTACACCACCAGTTGCGTATGAACTTTTATATCTCGCTTCATCTCTTAACGCATTCTGATAATTCGCTTCTGCGGTTTCTCTGTCTGTATTGATGATTTCTGCATCAATACGCGCTAAAACTTGTCCTTTGGTTACACGATCACCTTCCTCTACAAAGATTTTACTTACCCTGCCAGCATTCTCTGATTGCAGGATTAACTCTTGTTTAGGTGCAAATGTACCATTGGTGCTAAAATCAAGGTCAACCACTTTTTTCTCTACTGTTGCAATCCGAACTGCAACGGCACCACCGCCTTCTGCGATAAATGCAGTTTTTGCTTCATTTTTCTTCTTATTATTACTCAGCACGTAAGCAATTCCTCCCAGGGCAAGTATGATTACTAAGACTGTAATTATTCCTCTTTTCATTATAATAGTGATTTTATATTTCCGTTTGATTTGATTAATTGTATTTCGGCAATTTTATAGTTTAATAATGCCTGGTTATAGTTTTTCTGAGCTTCTGATAGGGAATCTTCCGTTTCCAGCAGATCGGTTAAATTTGCAAGCCCATTATTGTAATTGTTTTGGGTACTCCTATAAATTTCATCAGCAAGTTCAACATTCTTTTTTTGCGAATTAATTGTATTTAAACTTAAGCGCAGTTTATCTTTTGTATTCTCATAAGCCATGTTCAGATTGTTTGTCGATTCTCGTCTGTCCTCCTTCGCTTTTTTAATGTCCACATCGGCCTGACGGATTTTAGACCGGGTTAGGAAACCATTAAAAATAGGCACTTTTAAGGTAAGTCCAACAGCTGACGCACCATAACCTATAGCAGCGCTGTTAGAACTTAAAAAATCAAATCCGCCACTCTGACTGGAATAGGTATAGTTACCTGTTAAAGCTAAAGTCGGATAATATTCAGATACATAGGCCTTGCGCTGTAGCGACAAAAGTTTGTCCTGAATGTCCAGGATCTTGATTTCAGTTCTGTTGCTTAAAGCTATAGAATCAGTAAATTGAGGTAACTGGGTAACTTCGGTCAGCTCCGTTTTTGGTAAAGTAATTTTAGTACTTACCGGCATCCCCATTGCAAATTTTAACTGGTTTTCTAATTCCGAAATTGTAGTTGAAGTCTGTTCACGTTGAGTTAACAAGTTGGTAACCTTTACATTGATACGGTCTACGTCAATTTTTTTGGCTAAACCATTTTTATAATTATCAGATGTGATCTTTTCGGTAACCCTTACGTTTTTGATATTGGTTTCTATAACCTCCAATTGTTGTTTGTTTACCAGTACCTGGTAGTAGTTATTGGCTACCAATTCAATAATCTGCTCTTCTGTTAATTTAGAGGTTAGATTGTAGTATTCTTCACTGGATCTCGCAGCTTTTAAGCCTGTAAATACCTGCTGGTTGAACAGTTGTTGCGAAAGCTGAACTCCTGCGGAAGAATTCCAGTTCTGGCCCAATTGAATGGACTGGGTCTGGCCACCAAAATTTGCCACCAATTGCCCAATAATAGGATTGTAGGTTAAGTTACCATTACCCGTAATTTGAGGTAAAGCCTGTGCTCTTATCTCTTCTGTTTTGTATTTTCCACCATCAATATCTAATTTTGATTTGCGGACTTTTACACTGTTTTGTACCGCATAATTTAACGCTTCTTTTAAAGTTAGCGTTTGCTGGGCACTTACTGTATTGGATAACAATAAACCGAGTAGCAATACAGGGATTATTTTTATCTGTTTAATTATTGTATTCATATATAGTTGATTGTTATTTTAATCCTTTAATAAATATTGCCGATAAGCTATGCTGTCTTTCCAGAATATTTTTCATTTCCTTTTTACTCGGGAACAATTCTTTATTGCCGTGCATGATACATAAGGAAGTTATTCCTGCCAGGCTGTCAAGATATAGCTCCGCAATTTTATAGGTATCTGTCGGTGCTATTAGTCCCTTATCCGCTGCATCCTGGAATACATCCGCATGAAGTTGTATGTTCTTCACGTGCATTTTCATGAAATGTTCTTTAAGAACATCAGAGTTAAGTGACGAATCCGGGCTGCCGCTTGATAGGTGCAGCATGTAGTATTTTTGAAAAAACCGATGTCTAATCTCAATAAAGTTGATCATGCATTCTTCCAATGAAAGGGTAACATGCCTGGATTGTTCAATCAATTCAAAATAATCGCTGAAGATTTTTTCTATAACACCTAATACTAAACTGCTTTTATCAGGGAAATAATAATATAAGGAAGGTTTTGATACCGAAAGATCTTCGGCAATTTCATTCATTGTGGTTTTGTTAATTCCATAATGGATGAAACGTTTGATCGCACCTTCAATAATTACGTCTCTTTTTTTATCTGTCTCTACCATTCTACTTTTTTACTTTCTGACTTTTTTATTTCAAGGGTCAAAAATACTGCCATATTTTTACATACCGAATTTTAGTTCGAAAATGCCCGGAAACTTACAATACTATGACGTATTTTGTTAGGAATTTGGTTTTAAACCTTGAAGGAAGACCTCCGCAAACACTTTTTCCTTTAAAAATATTTGCTTAAACTGTTCTTTTCCAGGGAATATGTTCTTGTCTTTAGACATGATGTTGAAGTGGATGCCAGATAGGCAATCGAGAAATATTTCAGTGGTTAGCTTGGGGTCTTCCATCGCTAATTCACCACTTGTAATGCCCCGGCTAAATAATGAGCTGATGATAATTGCTTCAAAAGCGCGGGCTTTACTGAACTTTTCATATAAGTCGTCAGGCAATTCATTTCCCATAATCTGCGTAGATTCGAGTAAGTTGTAATATTTTTGAATAAATGCCTGCCTTTTTTGCAGTAATTTAAATATACCTTCGGTAGAGGTGCTGGTTTTGTCAATTGATTTCACAAGGTCCCGGCTGATGATCTGCATCAAGTGTTCTATTGTGCTTACATAAAGACTGAGTTTGTCAGGGAAGTAGTAGTAAAGTAGTGCTTTAGAGAATGATACATCTTTTGCGATCTCGGTCATGGTGGTTTTTGATAACCCATAATGAGCAAATCGTTTCAACGCAGCTTCAATAATTATACCTTTCTTTTTATCCTGATTTTCCATAAAATAACTACAATTCTCCTTTGATATAAGTTTTAATAAATACGTTTTTACAATCTTCCCGAAAAATAGGTAAAATTTTTAAATATTGCCTTTAACATGTTTATTACAACTGTTAACAATTACATTTGTGCTGTATATCTAATTTTATTTATGTCAGTCTTACAGGAAAACATATCCCTAAAACCATATAATACCTTCGGTGTAGCTGTTTGTTCAACTTTCTTTGCAGAGATTTTTAGCGAGCAGGACTTAAAAGATCTTTTGGGGCTGCCTATCGTTAAGCAACAATCTTTGCTGATTTTGGGTGGGGGAAGTAACCTTTTGTTTACCAAAGATTTTGAGGGGTTGGTGGTTAAGATTAGTATTCCTGGGATTTCCGCAGTGGTTGAAGGTGATGAGGTAATCGTAACCGCAGGTGCGGGGGTGGTGTGGAATGATTTTGTGAAGTATTGTGTAGCCAATGGCTTTGCTGGTGTTGAGAATTTAAGTCTTATTCCCGGAACAGTTGGTGCTTCACCTATTCAGAATATTGGCGCGTATGGCGTGGAGCTGAAAGATGTTTTCGGTTCTTGTACAGCTTATGAAATTGCTACGGCTTTACCTCGTGTGTTTGATTTTGAAGACTGTAGGTTCGGGTACCGTGATAGTATTTTTAAGAATGAACTGAAGGGGCAGTATATCATTACATCTGTAAGTTTTAAACTAAGCAAACAGGCAAGGATCAATATACAATACGGAGCTATACAATCAGAACTTCAAAATAGAAAGATAGCTCATCCGACCATTGCGGATATATCAAAGGTGGTGGCCGATATCAGGGTGAGTAAGCTGCCTGATCCTTCAACTATAGGTAATGCGGGGAGTTTCTTTAAAAATCCTGTAATTGAGCCGTCTTTATTTAGGGAAGTGCTTTCAAAGTTTCCCGATGTTGTTCATTATCCTGCGCCAAACGATAAGATTAAACTCGCTGCTGGATGGCTGATTGAGCAATGCGGTTTTAAAGGCCGGGTTGTGGGGCAGACAGGGACCTGGAAGAATCAAGCGCTTGTTCTTGTGAACCACGGAGCGGCTACTGGACAGGAAGTGTATAGTTTTTCGGAAGAAATTATAAATTCTGTATATATAAAATTTGGCGTAAAGCTGGAAAGGGAAGTAAATATTCTGTAGAATGCGTTGTTTTAGTGCATTAACCCTTATAATTAATTTCTTAACATTGAATCTCGTTTTTTGGTACATATCTTGTATAGACTTTGGTATGTATTATTAAACAAATTTTGAGCGCCACTCACTCAATGAATGTTTGTTTGTTTTTTTAACCCTAAAATTAAAACACTATGACAAAAAATGAGTTCAATTTACAGTTACACGACCATTCTGGTTCTTTACAATCCTTCGCTTTAAACTTTACTAAGGACATTGAGGATGCAAATGATTTGGTACAAGATACAATGCTTAAGGCAGTTACGTATTATAGTAAATTTAAAGACGGGACTAATTTGAAGGGTTGGTTGTTTACAATTATGAAGAATACCTTCATCAATAATTATAGACGCCTGGTGAAAACCAACGCATTGATTACAAAGTCAGATGATATATCTTCAGCAAATCTACACTATAGCGCCACAAAAAATACAAGTGAAAGCAAGTTTGTAATTGGTGATATTAATAAAGCATTGTCAACACTCCAGCCTGAATATTATGTTCCTTTTGTTAAATACTTTGAAGGATATAAATATCATGAAATTGCTGAGATGTTAGAAATTCCAATAGGAACAGTTAAAACCAGGATTCACGTAGCTCGCCAGATCCTTAAAAAATATCTGAAAACCTATTCAAAAGATATTTTGGGTGCAGAAATGGTATAGAGATCATTTCTGATTCATTAAAAGGCACCTTAGGGTGCCTTTTTTGTTTTATATTCAGAATTTCTACAGAATTTCTTGCTAGTTTAGCTTTTTGTATATTAAAGTTACAATGGGTATAAAGTATCAGTTAAGAAATGTTCTGATTTTAATAACATGTATGGGTTCTCTAAATGTCTTTGGGCAGGATTCGTTGCTTGTAAAGAACAGCTATACTATACCTGAATATAGGCCAATCCGGCCGGTAAGTGTTATTGTTCCTGCATTTTTCATCGCTTATGGTTTTAGTGCACCCTATATAAAGCCGCTACATAACCTGGATGTTGAAACAAACTATGAATTGCGGGAAGACCATCCTGGATTCGGCTATCATGCTGACGATTATCTTCGTTATGTGCCGATTGCTGCAGTGTACGGACTCGATTTAGCAGGAGTGAAGAGCAAGCATAATTTTGTGGATAGAACAGCGATGCTACTTTTGTCGACCGCTATAATGGCCAGTACCACAAGTATTACGAAGAACCTTACGCATAGGATGCGCCCTAATGGCTTAAATGATAATTCTTTTCCCTCCGGACATACGGCTATGGCTTTTATGGCAGCAGAGTTTATGCATCAGGAGTATAAAGACCAATCACCCTGGTACAGTGTGGTGGGCTATTCTGTGGCTTTGACAACGGCAAGTTTACGCTTATACAATAGTGCCCATTGGTTGAGTGATGTGGTTGCCGGTGCCGGCTATGGCATGCTTTCTACAAAGATTTCTTATTGGGTGTACCCCTATATCAAAGATAAACTGTTTCGCAATAAAGCAAATCATACGGTTATGATGCCCTTTTACCAAGATGGGCATACCGGTCTAACATTAGTTCGCAAGCTATAAGCTATCCTCAAAATGACTTTTAAAAATAAAATTAAACACCTTTTTCAGCACAGGTTTAGTCCTGTTTTATTGGTTGTACTATTATTGTGTTCAATATCGTTACTCACGCGTATCGTATTGCTTTTTAGTTCCAGGACGCATATAGACTGGTCGTTGTTAAATATAACAGGGGTTTTTCTGATTGGTCTTTTGTTCGATCTTGCAGCGGCGTCTTTTGCTGTTGTGCCCTTGATATTGTATATCTGGCTGATGCCGGATAAATGGTATAGGAAGAAGTTTAATAGTGTCTTATTATTGATTTATTTCCTCGTAGTGATCAGCACCCTGCTGTTTAACGCCATGTCTGAATGGTTCTTTTGGGAGGAGTTTTCGGTGCGCTATAACTTTATTGCGGTTGATTACCTGGTGTATACCACCGAGGTTATTGGTAATATCAGACAGTCTTATCCTGTGAACACGATTTTGGCATTAATTGCGCTCGTTTCAGCTGTCTTACTTTTTCTGCTCAGAAAGTATTTTTGGAAGCATGATGAACAGGTTATGCGATTTAAAAAACGTAGCGGTGTGGCCCTCGCGCTGCTCTGTGTTCCTGTAGCTGTTTTCTTTTTGTTCAACCATAAATGGAAGTATTTTAGCAATAATCAATACGTAAGTGAGCTTGCGGGTAACGGTATTTATGATTTTGGTAACGCATTCTGGAACAACGAACTGGATTATGATACATTTTACAAAACCTTGCCTATTGCCCGGGCTGAAGGGATAATTAGAAAATTATTGAATTCCGATAGTACTGCGTTGCAGTCTGGTGCTAAGTTTACACTTAGAAAGATTGATAACCCTGGGGCCGAAAAGCAAATGAATGTGGTGTTGATCAGTGTGGAAAGTTTAAGTGCTGATTTTATGACGCATTTTGGAAATACACAGCATATTACACCGGAGCTGGATACACTTGCTAAACAAGGTTTATTGTTTACCAATTTATATGCTTCAGGCACAAGAACAGTTAGGGGATTAGAAGCTTTGTCGCTGTCTATTCCGCCAACTCCTGGTCAGTCAATTATAAAACGTCCGGAAAACAAAGGCCTGTTTTCTCTTGGAAGTATATTCAGGTCAAAAGGCTACCATAGCAGGTATGTTTACGGTGGGTACAGCTATTTTGATAATATGAAAGGTTTTTTCTCTGAAAATGGTTATGATGTTACCGATCGTAAGGCGATCAAAGATGAGGATATCCACTATCAGAATATATGGGGTGTTGCTGATGAGGATCTTTTTACACTTTCACTGCGCCTGGCCGATGATGATTTTAATAAGAATAAGAAGTTCTTTGCGCATATTATGACGGTCTCTAACCATCGTCCCTTTACTTATCCTGATGGACGTATTGATATCCCGTCCCATACAAATAGAGAAGGGGCTGTTAAGTATACGGATTATGCAATTGGCAGGTTTATAAAGGAGGCTTCGGTAAAGCCTTGGTTTAAAAACACAATATTTGTTATTGTTGCGGATCATTGCGCGTCGAGCGCTGGTGAGGTGGAGCTTCCTGTAAACAAGTATCATATTCCTATGATTATGTATTCTCCGGGAAATATTATGCCAGGGAATTTTGATAAATTAACGGCGCAGATAGATATTGTACCTACGATACTCGGACTTTTAAACATGGATTATACGAGCAAGTTTTTTGGTCAGGACGTATTTAAAATGAAAGCCGGACAGGAGCGTGCCTTTATCAGTACTTATCAGAGTCTCGGGTATATAAAGAATAATAAGCTGGTTATACTGGAACCCAATAGAAAAACCAAGACATTTATCCCCGATTTTGTAACCGGAGGTTCTACTCCTGCGGATCCTGACCGTTCATTAATTGACGAGGCTGTTGCTAACTACCAGATTGCATCATATATGTATAAACATCACTTGTACAATAAGTAATGGCATTTTTGTCAATGCTCCTGGTCTGTGAAAATTAGTCCTGGTCTGTAAACAGATTGGCCTTGATCCCTTTTACACCGGGCTTAACAACAAATAAGCCACCGCTATAAGGGTGTTCATTTAAAGCTTCCGGGCTTACCTGTGTTTTTGCTGTGGTAATATAAAGTGTGTCCAGGTTTTTGCCTCCAAAGGCACATGAACTTACATTTTTTGAGTCTACTGTTACCATAGATATTAATTCGCCTGTATTAGGGTCCCATCTGCTTACGGAGTAACCTCCCCACAATGCTATCCAGATCATACCTTCGGAATCGATGGTTGCCCCGTCTGGATAGCCCATGTGTTTGGGGACGGTAATTGCGGTGCGGCAATTTGATATTTGTCCCGTATTGTTGTCGAATTCATAAGCTTTAACCTCATAAGTCGGTGTGTCAATGTGATACATGGTTTGGTTATCGGGCGACCATAAGATTCCATTGGAATTTGTTATTCCTGTTAGAATGGTATGAAATTTATAATCGGCATCCAGGCGATATAATGCTGCTGATTCATTGTTGCCCAATGTCCCAACCCAGAAACGTCCGGAGGGGTCGCACTTGCCATCGTTAAACCTATTCCCGGTCGAACTGTTCTCGGGATTTGGTTGGATGAGGTTTAATTCCTGTGTTGATGTATTGTAATTATAAATACCGTCTTCAAGGGCAATTAGTAATGCACCTTTTAAGGTTGGTACTACAGTGCTGATCTTTTTTTCGAATGAAATGGTTTCGTGTTTTTGAGATATAGGTTCGAGCCAATGAAGCTGTTTCTGTTCTATATCAACCCAGTATAACATTTCATCTTGATGGTTCCATATTGCTCCTTCTCCCAGGACGGAACTGGTGTTTAGTAATAAATCTGCTTTTAATATGCTTTTGGAAGATATGGTGTGATTTGGCATGTTTAGCGAATGTCGTTTTTGTTTGTAGATGCAATGCAACTAATGTATACTTTTTTGTTGGAATTTTGTTTACATAAATGCGACTTGTATGTGCGGTTAATTGAAATCCTTGTTTTTAACCCGACTACTGTTGGGGAAAATATAATATGTATTTCATCTGACTTTAATAGGTTTATTGTTATTTAAGACTAATAGTGTAGGTTTGTTGGTTGATTTTTGATCTTTTTAACTTTTATCAGCTGATCCTCAAAAGATTATTATGGCTGTTTTTTATGTTATCCTAATATCTGAGTTTTATAAATAAAAAATCAATAAAATTATTTTGTTTACAAAAAAAGTATATATTTGTATACATAGATACTAAAACTAACCAGTCATAACCATTAAACTGTTGTAATACCGCATTGTACCGGGGGAGGATTTTCAAGATTTTTTATACACGCTTAAGGAAAGTGTATGTACCGCGCTCATTTGGAAAAATTGAAATAAGGATCAGATAGCACAAAAGCGCAAATACAGGAAAGGAGGTGAAATATGAAAATGAAATAATTACTCAAACTCAGATCTATCCTAATAACTATAAATAAGAAAGTGTTTACTATGCAAATCACATAGGTAATGAAATCAAAATTTTTTTGGCCACATGGCTTTATTAAATGTTGGAGAATAATGGGCTTGACTGCTGTGGTATCAGTAGCGGGTATTTTGCAGGCTGAGGCCGGACCATTGCATAACCATTTATTCATACAGCAAGATCCTGTCTCTCAAGAGGGAAAGGTTGTTGATTCGGACGGTATACCTTTGCCGGGAGTTGAGGTGAGAATCGTTGGGTCGAACGTTGTAACTGTTACTAACGGCAACGGGCAGTTTACAATCAAGGCTAAGCGTGGAGACAGGCTTAAATTTCATTTATTGGGCTATGCAGATGTCGAGAAGATTGCAGATTTTAAATTTGCTACAGTAACATTGGCTTCTTCTGCCCAGAATTTGAATGAATTGGTGGTTGTGGGCTATGGCACACAAAAGAAAGTAAATTTACTCGGAGCTGTTGCGGCAATAAAAGTGGACGAACAACTGACCAGCAGGTCTTTGCCGAATGTTTCATCTGCGTTGCAGGGAATGTTGCCGGGGTTAGCGGTAAACCAGACCTCTGGTATGGCAGGTAACAATAGTGCAACCCTGTTGATTCGTGGTCTGGGTACAGTAAATGATGCCAATCCGCTAATAGTGGTAGACGGAATGCCGGATGTCAATATTAATCGTGTCAATATGAACGATGTGGAGAGTGTATCTGTTTTAAAGGATGCTGCTTCTGCAGCTGTGTACGGCTCGCGCGGTGCAAATGGTGTAATCCTCATCACTACAAAGTCAGGTAAAGGAGCGCAGGGGACAAAAATCAATGCTTCTATAAGTTCTACCATACAAAAGCCAACCAATGCCTTTGAGTTTATGCCGAATTATGCCAAAGCACTAACTGCTACACAACGTGCGCAGGCGGTTAGTTTAGTGCCGGCCTCAATTACATTTAAAAATGGAACAATTGATGAGTGGTTTGCCAAGAGTATGATTGATCCGCTTCGTTATCCAAATACAGATTGGTGGGACCTTATCACAAGAAACGGACAACTGAAAAATTATAATGTTTCAGCTACAGGAGGGAATGAAAAGTCTAACTTTTATCTCTCTGTAGGGGTGATGGATGAAAAGGGAATTCAGATAGAAAATGATTTTAAGCGGTATAATGCGCTTTTTAGTTATGACGCAAAAATAAAAAAGAACATTAGTACAGGAGTCCGGTTTTCGGGTAACTGGTCAAACTACAGGTACAATTATGAAGAAGGTTTTACTGCCAACGGTACCAGTGGCCTTGATATTTTTACCGCTCCGGCGGGTGTAACTCCCTATGATCCGGTTACAGGATATTATGGTGGTGCAATGGCTTATAATGAAAGTATACTCGCCACTAATCCTTATGTTGACTACATTAACAGAAATAAAAATAATGTGGAACGGCAGGAGGCGATGGGAAATATTTATATCGAGTACAATCCGCTTCCCGGACTTAAAGGACGTATTGATTATAATTTGAATTACGGAAGTCAGTTTACCTGGCGTGCAGATATTCCTTCTAAAGCCTATAATTTTCAAACAGACCAGTTTAATGGTCGTACTTATGTTGGTGATAACGAAAGGATTTATAATGCTGACAGAAATAATTTTAAAACTCAGCTTACCGCAAAAATCAGTTACGATAAGGTGATTGCCAAAAACCATGAGTTTAATGTAATGGCGGCTTACAGCGAAGAATTCTGGAAAATCAGAACTTTAGGTGCCAACAGGGAAAACAGGTTTCATCCTTTGCTTCATGAGTTAGATGCTGCTCTTGGTAGCACCAATATTACCAATAATGGGTCGTCGAGTACTGAGGGGATGCGTTCCTATATCGGACGTTTAAATTACTCGGCATTTAATAAATATTTGTTTGAAGTAAACTTCAGGGCTGATGGATCTTCCCGTTTTATTAAAGGCTCTCAATACGGTCTTTTCCCTTCAGGAGCTATAGGGTGGCGTTTTACTGAAGAGTCCTTTATCAAACCTTTCACGGAAAAAATAGGACTTACTAATGGTAAATTCAGGGCTTCATATGGTTCGTTGGGTAATAATAATGGAGTTGGTTTATATGAGCAACAGGAAGTGTTGACAAATACCAATTATGTTAACACTAGTGTAAATGGTTCCTCTACAAGCCAGACTCCTGTTCTGGGGTTTCAGAATAAAAAATTAATCAATAGGGATTTGACTTGGGAAAAAACTACGATGTTAAACCTGGGACTTGATATGGCATTTTTTGGAAATAGATTAACTACGGAATTTGATTATTATAACAGGTTGACAACAGGAATGATTCGTCCGGGAGATTTATCAATCCTCCTTGCTTCGGCACTTAGTGTCCCGCCACTTAATCAGGGGCCAAGGAAAAATCTTGGCGATCTCAGGAACCGGGGAGTGGAAGCTAATTTGACTTGGAAAGAGAATAGAGGTGATTTTGGTTATATGTTAAATATCAACGCAAGTTACAATGCGACGATGCTAGAAAAATGGCCTGAGTTTCTTAATCGTAGTGCTGTTTTTATCGATATGCCTTATTATTTTGTATATGCTTATCAATCTTCTGGTATTGCCCAAACATGGGAAGATGTGTATAATGCACCCATACAAGGTGCTTCTCCTGGTGATATTTTGCTGAAGGATATAAACGGTGATGGCAGGATTGATCACAATGATCAGGTGGCCTATCCAAGTTTTCAAACACAACGACCAACTACAAATTTTGCTTTTAGGGGTAATGTATCCTGGAAAGGGTTTGACTTGGGTGTGATGTTGCAGGGGGCAACAGGGCGTAAGGATTATTACAACAACAACATGACCAACACAAAGATTTCGCAGGCAACCAATCAGGCGATAAACTGGAACCAGTATCTTAATACATGGACTGTAGATAACAGGGGCGCCGCATTGCCCCGTTTAACCAGTGGAGCGGCTGCTGCGCCATTTGGCCTTAATGCGAGTACATTTTGGTTGGATGATGTGACTTACCTGAGGGTGAAAAATTTGCAGCTGGGGTATACATTTAATAAGCCCTATATGAAAAAGGTAGGTTTGGGAAGTGTCCGTATTTACGGTTCAGCTGATAACCTGGCTACGATTACCAATTACCGCGGTTTAGATCCTGAAAAGGTTAGTTATAGTAATGACGTATATCCGCTTAGCAAAATGTTTGTACTGGGCTTGAATGTTGAATTATAAAAGAAGATGATCATGAAACAAAATTATTTTATACGACTGTCTATCATGATGCTCATGCTTGGGTCGTTTTTACTGAGTTCATGTAGGAAGGATTTGCTGGATCAAAAGTCTACGGTTGGCTTGCCTTCTGCTATTTACTGGCAGACTGAGGCTGATGCGACTTCAGCTTTAATGGGCGTTTATAATGCTTTTCGTGCTAGTTTTGACCGCGATTATCATTTCGATGGGCATGGGGACTTTGTTAAAGTTTATAATACCGGTGCTGTTACCCCTGTTCCTCTTGGTGTTAATAGTCCAAGTAATTATGGTGGTTCTGCTTTAGAGACCTACAAAAACTTGTATGGTGTCATCACGCATGCGAATTATGTTATTGAAAATATAAACCTTCGTATGTTGCCTGTTGCAAAAACAGAGGCAGCTACAAAGAGTTTGGAAAGTATCGCTGGCGAGGCCCGTTTGTTACGGGGAATTACCTATTTACGCTTAATTTCTTTATGGGGGGATGTGCCTTATGTAGGGAAGATTATTTACAATCCTATAAATGTAGATACATTGTCGAGAATGCCGATTAAGCAGGTTAAAGATTCTATTCTGGCAGATTTTACCTATGCCTTTGAAAAATTGCCTTTGAAAAATCCGGTAATTAGCCGGCCATCAAAGCCTGCAGCTTTAGCTTTTAGAGGTAAAATGCAATTGTTCTGGGCAAGCTGGAATAAATTTGGCTGGCCGGAGCTGGATAAGTTTACGCCAAGCGCTACTGAGGCCGAAGTGGCATACAGAGCGGCGGCAGCGGATTTTAAGGGCGTAATCCAGAATTATGGTCTGGATCTTTTCCGGGGAGGTGATCCCGGACAATGGGGTACAATGGGTGCTGCAGATGTACTGCCTAATTATTATTACATGTTTATTCCTAATCCGGGGAATTCAAATCCTGGTGGAGAAATGTTGATGGTGCTACCGCATGGTTCGGGCCTGACTCCAACGCAAGGCGATGAATATCAACGGGTTTTTACTGGTCCGCTGAATGGTTTAGGACAAAATCAGGTGATACCACGTTATGAACTGGCTAACCGTTACCAGTCCACCATTACCGGAGATTTTCTGCCGCCATTGGTACAAATACAGCCAAGTGTGGCCGGTGCACGTACCGCTCCAAACTCTGCGATTAATCCTGAGAGCTATAGGGACCGGGATTACCGGATGAAAGCTACTATGTTGTGGGACAATGAAAAGCTTATGGGGCAGGGAGAAATTGATCAGACTTCTTTTGTGAACTTTGTTTACAAAACATTTAGTGGAAGCTCGACAATTAACGGTGTAGTTTATCCTTATTTTACGGATAACGGAACCAACCTTTCGGGCTATCAGTTTAGAAAATTTGTTAGGAATTATGGTGGTTTGGCCAGAAGTAACGGAGATTTTAACTGGCCTGTAATGCGACTTGCAGATGTATTTTTAATGTATGCAGAAGCGACCAATGCTGTGGATGGGCCGCAGGCAGATGCAATTGCATTGGTAAACAGGGTGCGCCGCAGAGGAAATCTTCCTCCTTTGGCAGGATCTAAGACCGCAAGTCCAGCTGCATTTTTTAGCGCTATTGAACAAGAACGTATTGTTGAGCTGGTAGGTGAAGGTCAGCGTGCATTTGATTTGCGCCGCTGGAGAGCTATAGAGCGTGTGTTTGGGCCAGCATATGGCGATGGGAAATGGTTTATGGACACGCATGGGAACAATTGGGAGCGCTTTTTTCAAAATGCTCCGGAGTTAACCTACCAACGTTGCTATATCTATCAGATTCCGGAAAGTGAGCGTACGCGCAACAGGAACCTGACCCAAAATACTCCATGGAGATAACCTATTAATTAAATTGATCGAAATGAAAAAATCATTATATTTTAGCATAGTTCTTTTAGGATTGTTTGCTGCGGGATGTAAAAAGGGGTATCCTGTTGACGAAGATGGCTTACTGATTACGACAAGATCAGACTGTTATGTCAGCAGTTTCGAAATACTGGGAGCTGATTATCAAACCGTGAGAAGTAAAGCCGCAGTTGTAGATACGACTGCGCAGACTGTAACCGTGGAAGTACTCTTTGGAACAGATCTGAAGAATCTTTATCCGCAGTTTACGTTGGTTACGGATGCTAAATTAGATCCTAAAATTCCAGGTAAAGTAGACTTTTCAGACTTAAGTAATCCGAAAAAATGGACTGTAGTCTCAGGCAATAGAAAAGTGAGGAAGACTTATACCGTTAATCTTACAGTTCAAAAAATAAACTAAAAAACAGCGTCATGAAGAATAAATATATTTTATATGTGCTTGGTCTTTTTGTACTTGTTTTTACAGGCTGCAAAGAAAAAGAATACGAAGTTCCTACAGCACCGTCAGGGTTACAGAACGACTTAATCAAACGATCGTTAGGTCCAAGTATAGTAGGGATGGATATTGAATTTGCTTACGCAATGGCCCTGTTGCCCGAAAAAGGAAAGCTTGCTTCGGCAACGGTCACAGCTTCTATTGCAGGTGCAACCGGTACTTATATGGATAATAAGTTCTACACCACCACATCTGGTGGCCTGGAGGTTGGAACGGTAGTCGGAACGCCATCAGTAAATAGTGGTAACACCACTACCGTAACTTATAATGCCGATATTTCTGCCGCTACTTTACGCTATTTTTACCGGGTTCCGGAAGAGGCGCGTGGTAAGGACGTAACTTTTACTTTTTCTGTGACTTCTACTAATGGAGAAACAAATACCTATAAATCGGGCCCACATCCAATCAGAAGAATGGATATCAAGAAAAACCTGACAGTTATTGACCCTACTGCTTGTTACCTTTCTATAGCTGATATGGCGGTTTATGACGCCGCATTTGCGGCAGCTAACTCGGCAAAAATTGATTTGGTTTACTTGTACCGTGCAATTACTGGTGTGACTTTTAACCATGCATTGGTAGCGCCAACTGCAAGTGCCGAATACAGACCTGGGATAACCCTGCCAGTGGGATTGACAAACAAAACAAAACTGATCAAAGCATGGGATATCAGGGACCAGCAACTGGTAAATACAACTGGATTAGCTACAAGTGTTTTCGTTGATGATATTGATCTTCAACAGCGGAACTTCACAGATGCACCGGATTTTGCCATTAACACCCGTGCTGAATCTGGCGTGTGGGTAGAAACTGCCGATGGTAAGTACAGGGCTTACATCTATGTCAATAGTGTAAATAATACCACTAAACAGATGGTAATTGGGATTAAACGGTTAACGATGAAATAGAAATTAACTGGGTAGCCGGCCTTGCCGGTTATCCAGTTGTTTTAAAAGACAATGAGCACAGCCGCAACCCGATTTACCGCATTAGATGTCTTCCGTGGCATGACCATCTGTTTTATGATCATCGTCATCAGTCCTGGTTCTGGTGCGTTGCCTTACTGGCCGCTGGATCATGCTCCCTGGCATGGTTTTACACCTACTGATCTGGTTTTTCCTTCTTTTCTTTTTGCTGTAGGTAACGCCTTAAGTTTTGCGGAAAAGAAGTTTAATAATCTGTCCTCTGGCGAAGTCTTGTACAGCATCGTTAAACGATCATTTATCATTTTTCTTCTTGGATATCTGATGAGCTGGTTCCCGTTTTATCGACTCGGTGCCCATAATGATATTATTCCTTTTCCTATTAGCGAGACCCGTTATTTCGGTGTATTGCAGCGCATAGCCATTTGTTACTTATTAACAGGCCTGGCTGTTCGTTATATTAACCAGAAATTTCTGTTGTATTTAGGAGTAGGAATACTATTGTTGTATTGGGGTATTCTGGTGATGTTCGGTTCCGGTAATCCTTTTTCTATTGAAGGAAATGCGATCACTAAGTTAGATATCCTGCTTTTTGGTAAGGCGCATCTTTATTATGATCATGGTGTTTTTGATCCAGAGGGCTTGCTGAGTACCTTGCCTGCTGTGGTCAATACGCTTGCCGGGTACCTGGCAGGAAAGTATCTTCAGCGAAAAGGGAATTCAAGGGCTGCTTTGCGCCCTTTATTTATCATTGGGGTTATTGGAATAGTGCTTGCGTTAATCTGGAGCGCTATTTTTCCGATTAATAAAAAACTATGGACAAGCTCCTTTTCGTTGCTTACCATTGGTATCGATTTAATTTTGCTTCCGCTATTGGTTTTAATTACACAAACAAAAAGTGGAGAAGACAAACGATGGACGGGCTTCTTTACCATATTTGGTAAAAATCCACTGTTTATTTACATGTTGGCCGAGATGCTGCTGATTGTGTTGCGAAAAATTCCGGTTGGTGCAACTAATTTGTACGAGCAGATCAATAACCTGGTTTTTCAAGCTGTTTTGCCCGGTCCGGCAGGATCGCTACTTTTTGCACTGACAAATATGTTGTTTTGCTGGTGTGTAGCTTGGGTTTTAGATAAGAATAAAGTATATATTAAGGTTTAAAAAAAAGTATTGTTTCCGTTCCCCTTGATTTGAAAATGATGATGAAAGTGAAAGTAGGATTTGTTTTTCTAATATTATTTAAAATTAGTGCCTTAACTGTATGTGCACAGGTGCATCCGTATGTTGTTGGTGATAAATTTACCAAACGGCTTAACGCCGGTGAAGCCCAGTTGAATGCTAAAACAGCTGAAAAGCTTCCGGCCATGAATGGAGAGTCCCGCGTTGCGCTGAAGGCTAATGTATTGTCGACCATTGATGTTGCTAATGCTGCTCCTGATCTTGTGTTTGTTATAAAAGTACCGGAAGCTGGAACCTATGAAATTGCAACCCGTGCTGTTCCTGCAGATAATGGAGGAGGTTTGACGAAGGATGGGCAAGGCAATGTTATTGCTGCTTATGTGAAAATACAGATTGATAACCAGAAGGCTACCAAGCGGATCTTATATGATTTGCATCAGGCCGCCAACCAGGTGTCAGGTAAATTTGAATTGAATGGAAAAGATCAGGAGATTAAGGTTTGGCTGCCAAAAGGGTTGGAGCTTCAATACCTGGAATTTAAGAATTACAACTCGCCCGAAGTTCCATTAAAGGTCCGCAATTATGTGCCGAAGATTGTTCCCCCCGCTGGTCATCCAAGGTTATGGGTAACTGCGCAAAGTTTGCCGCTGGTTAGGGCGAGGTTAACAGAAGGAGAGAATCAAGCGGTATGGGACCGGGTTGGCACCTCTGCAAAGGAACCTTATAAGTTCGATTTTAATCCTGAAAAGGAGGTGTTTTATCAGGAAGAACTGGAAAAGGCAGCTCAAATAAAGGCTTTTTATTACCTGATGACAGGTGATAAGAAGGTAGGACAGGAGGCTTCAAGGCTGATGGTTAATTACATGAAAATGCTTGAGTTCGGCAATGTAAAGTATGGCGACATTACCCGGGAAGTTGGAAGGGCTATTTATACAGCTGCATTGGTTTATGATTGGTGTTTTGATTTGCTCACAGAAAAAGATAAGCAGCTGCTGTACGATAAGATGTTAGGATTGGCCAGGGAAATGGAGATTGGCTGGCCACCATTTATGGATAGTATTATAAACGGTCATGGCAATGAAGCGCAGATAAGTCGTGATCTGTTGGCGATGAGTATCGCCCTGTATGACAAGAACCCGGAACTTTACAAATACACCTCTTATGCCATCTTGGAAGACCTGGTTCCTATGCGTAAATTCGAGTATGAATCGCCACGCCACAATCAGGGGGTAGATTATGGGGCTTATCGTTTTGGCTGGGAGATGTATGCGGTGTGGCTTTATTACCGTATGACAGGGCTTTCAGTATTTGATGACAACATCAAAAGTCTGCCTTATTATTGGTTGTATATGCGCTTGCCTGATGGCTATATGCTTCGTGATGGAGATATGTTTAGCGTGAAATTTGGCGCCGACAGGCCGCTTTACTGGAAGCAACCTCAAACTATGCTGTTGAGTTCTGCTTATGCGAATGATCCGTTCATTAAAGGGGAGTCTGAACGTGAAGGTGGTTTGCCGGATAATCCGGTCTTATTTTTATTGGTAAATGACCCTAAGCTAAAAGCAGATCATAACCTTAATTCACTTCCTTTAACAAAAGACTTTGGAACTGTGCTGGGCGGGATGGTTGTGCGTACAGGTTGGGACAATAGCGAAACCAGTAAAGATGTGATTGCTGAAATAAAAGGGGGAGGATATATGTTTGGCAACCATCAGCAAGCCGATGCCGGGGCATTACAAATTTACCATCATGGCATACAGGTAGGTGATATTGGCCTTTATCTGTCCTATGGCTCAGCTTATGATTATAATTTTAACAAACGATCTATTGCGCACAGTATGATGCTGGCCAAAGACCCGGAAGAGCCTTTGTTGTTTCGCGCAAAAGTGCGTGATGGTGGTACACGTTTTAATCAGCGTTTTCCGTTAACGCCACAGGAAGTGACAACTGATCCCTGGTATGATAATGGCAAAGTGCTTTCATCTGATTTCGGTCCTTCAAAGTTAAAGCCTTCATTTAGTTATTTTAAAGCCGATTTAACAGGTGCTTATACCAGCAAAATGAGTAGCTATACCCGTGGGTTTTGTTTCTTAAACCTTGGAAGAGCGGATGTGCCGGCGGTGATCATTTTAACAGATGATATGGTAACGGCAAAGCCTGAATTCCAAAAGTTCTGGCAAATTAATACGCTAAATAAACCAGAAGAATTAAATGGGAGCCTGGTACTGAGGAATGAACTTAAAGGTTTGGTTGGCAAAACCTATGTAAATATGCTGGTGCCATCTGCCGCAGACCGTGTGACAACAGTTTTGAGTGGTAAAAATGCAAACAGTACATTTGGTGAAAAATTCGAGGTGAACTCTCCAAAGGCTGAAGCAAATGCACATCGCATCATGGTCTCACCAAAAAAGGCGGATAAGCAAAATAAGTTTCTTACTGTATTTCAAATGACAGAAGGTGATGCGAAACCACTTCCTTTAGATTTTAAGGAGTCGGAAGGACGTTATCAGTTGATTCTTGCGGACCGGGTAGTGAGTATGGCTTCGGGTTCAGATCTGTTGCAGTCTGCCTTTACTATGGACATCCCGAATAACGGGACTTATGAAATAGCCTTGTTGGGAATGAAGCCTGGGTTCTGGAATGTGAAACAGGTTGGGGGTAAATTGAATTTCAACAGTGACGTGGTTCCTGGTAAAAATACCATCATATTTAAGGCTGAAGCAGGGAAATATGTGATAACACCAGGAAGAGCTTACGAAGCTGTTGATTTAAAGTAAGATATAATGTTCTGTTAAATGCATGAATTGTTTAGTATCTTGCAGTAATTTTTAATATTGTTTACTTTTTATAAAAGTATTTGTTTACATAATTTAATATGAAAGAAGATTCGCAATCAAACAAGGTATATTCTGAGCTACGGAAAAAGATATTGTCAAATCAATTGGTTCCAGGGACCCGGCTGAAAGAGGATGTCTGGGCAACAAAAACCGAAGTAAGCAGGGTATCTGTAAGAGAAGCGCTGAACCGCTTATTGGGCGAGGGGTTGCTGGAGGTAGGCGAAAAAGGAGGTTATTACGTGAAATCTATGACGGCGGCCGACATTCGTGAGATCCGCGAGATCCGCGAGCTGTTGGAGCTTGGTGCTTTGAGGTTGGCTTTCAATCACGTTACCGATGATGATATTGCAGAATTAGATAGGATATGTGATGATTTTACAAACATGGTAAAGAATGGTTATTTCTCAGGGGCATGTGAGGCCGATGTGAAATTTCATGAAACATTAATCAACTTATCGGGGAATGCTAAATTGAAGCAGCTCTATGAATTGAGTAATATTCCTTTGTTTCATTTGAAACTTGGAAGGTCGCAAACGCATATGGACGATTATGAATTGACGGATAAAGAGCATAGGGAAATACTGAAGTCGCTTAAAGCAAGGAGCTTGAAAAAGGCGGAGGAATTTTTGATTAAACATTTAACAAGGGGCGAAGCCGCTTCCCTTGAATTAGAGTAATATATTTTTTTCGTTTTTTAATGCCGCACCTTAAATTGATGCGGCATTTTTTTTATTCGCTAAAAAAGAATTAAAAAAAGAAGATATTAAATGTCTTATCATTTTGTTGTATACAAAAAATAAATATATTTGTATACAAAATCAATGTGTTGTTGCTTTTCATTTTTCATAAACGGAGCTAATTTCAAATTGATTGGCATTTGGAAAATCTAAAAACTTAAAGAAATGATAAATAGTTGGCTAAAATCGGCGGCAGTAATTACCAAGAATGAAAAATGGATCCCTGGAGGAGTTGTTTCACTTAATCGGAAGTCTGAGCCGAATATCTGTTTTTCTAAAGGTATTGGAAGCAGGGTATGGGATATCGAAGGTAATGAGTATATCGATTACCAGGCCGGGTTTGCGGCTGCATTTCTGGGACATAACGATCCGGATGTAAACGCCGCTGTTTTAGCCTCTATAAATGATCAGTCTGTATTGATGGGTGCCGGTCCCACAGATCTTGAAGGACAATTTGCTGAATTATTCTGCAAAAGTGTACCTACAGCCGAGAAATTACAAATCACAACAACTGGTTCTGAAGCTACTTACCACGCCATTCGGATTTCGAGGGCGGTAACTGGTAGGGACCATGTGATCATTATGCAAGGTGGTTACAATGGCTGGCACAATGATGTGGCCGGAAATGTAATCAGTAACCTGCAGGACATAGGCGAAAGGGTGAGTCCGGGTGAATATCCATTTGATTCTCTTTCGGCCGGGATTCCTGATCAGCATAAAGCACTGATCCATGTGGTTAACTACAACGATCTTGCATCTGTTGAATACATTGTAAAACGTTATCCCGTGGCTTGTATCATTCTTGAGCCGATCCTGCAAAATGTGGGTATTGTGAAGCCTCAGGAAGGTTACCTTGAAGGCCTGCGTAAATTAGCTGATGAAACAGGGTTCCTCCTGATTTTTGATGAGGTAAAAACAGGGTTCCGTCATGCTTTAGGCGGGTTTCAAAGTATTTGCAGGGTAACTCCTGATTTAAGTACTTTCGGTAAAGCTATTGCCAATGGTTATCCAATGGGGGTAATTGCCGGAAAAGCAAAATACATGGATTATTTTGTGCACCCTGAAAAAGAAAAAAGAGTACTCATTGCGGGTACATTTAACGCACATCCATTGACTACTATTGCTGCGATTGCGACTTTGAAAAAATTATCTTCAACCACTGCTTCCGTTTACCAGCATGTTGAACAATTAGGGGCTGTGCTGGAAAACGGTTTAAATGACATACTTTCCGGGTATGATAAACCCTTTTATGTTGCACGTCAGGGTTCTGCGTTTTGTGTTTATTTTATGGATCATGCTCCAAAAGATTTTCACGATATTGCCTTGAATAATGATGCTGCTTTTGATAAAGCGTACCGCCATAAATTAATAGAAGAAGGAATATTTAATTTCCCATTACCTTCTAAACAGGGAAGTATTTCTTTCGCGCATAGCATGGCGGATATAGAAGAGACACTGGAAAAGAATAAAAAAGTATTATCGGCATTATTTAACGGATAAGACGAATGAAAATAACCGCTATAGAAACTTTTGTGTGCCATGCACGCATGAGAAACTGGATCTTCGTAAAGATTGTAACCGATCAGCCCGGACTTTGGGGTTGGGGCGAAGCAACGCTTGAATGGCATACCCGCAGTGTGGTAGGGGCTATTGAAGATCTTTCGCAACTACTCATCGGCGAAGATCCACGGAGAATAGAGCACTTGTGGCAAATGATGTACCGCCAGCATTTCTGGCATGGCAACGGTATTGTAAGAGGTACCGCAATTAGTGGGATAGATATTGCATTATGGGATATTGCAGGTAAAATACATGGTGTGCCCACTCATGAACTATGGGGCGGTCGTGTTCGCGATTACATCAGATTATATTGTCACCTTGGAGGTGGTAAGATGGAAGATTTCTATCAGACCCGTCCGGATGATGCCAGCCGTTTTGGTGAGCTGGCAAAACAGGCGGTTGAAGATGGGTTTACGGCTTTCAAATCGATGGCAGTACCTGAAACCATGCCACTGGAAGGCTTAAAGCCTATCCATTATGCCGAAGCCTGCGTAAAGTCAATGCGGGAGGCTGTAGGGAATGATATCGATATCATGGTTGATTGTCATGCCCGCCCTAGTCCGCGTATGGGTATGCAGTTCGCAAAAGCGCTTGAACCGTATGGCCTGTACTTTTTCGAAGAACCATGCTGGCCGGAAAGTATTGAAGATATTGCTTTAATTCAAAGGGCTGTATCTACACCAATTGCCAGTGGCGAAAGGTTGGTTACCATTCATGCGTTTAGAGAGTTATTTGAAAAAAGGGCTGTGAGCGTAATTCAACCGGATATCACACATTGTGGTGGATTGAGCGAAGTGCGACGTATTGCGGCAATGGCCGAAGCCTATCGCATTTCAATTGCCCCTCACAATCCTCAGGGACCTGTAAGTACTGCTGCATCTCTTGAGTTCGGCTTTGCAACTCCTGGATATATCATCTGCGAAAGTGTACATAATGATGTGCCTTGGCGTGCGGATGTAGTGAGTGAAGGATTTACGGTAGAGAAGAAAGGTAGGATTGTGCGCCCGAATACGCGTCCTGGTCTCGGTATTGAGATCAATGAAGAAGAAGTTAAGAAACATCCGTTTGAGCAGGAAGTGCTGCAGAGAACGTTTTATAGAGATGGTAGTGTTGGCGACTGGTAAGTCAAATAAATAAGACAAATGGAAAAATTGTTTCAGGATAAAGTACTTGTGATCAGTGGAGGTCTCGGAGATATCGGACAGGCAATCTGTCGCGAATTTGCGGGACAGGGAGCGGCTATGGCCATTGGCGGTTTACAGTCTCAGGATGATGCCCGGGTATTTTTAGATGAACTGAAGCAGTCGTACGGAGTCTCATCGCATTATACCATGGTTGACGTATCGGATGCTGTTGCTGTAGATCAATGGCTGTTGGAAGTAGAAGCCCATTTGGGGGTGCCAAGCCTGATCATTTCAAATGCAGCTACAGTAACCCAGGCCGCAATTCACCAGATGACAGCAGATGAATGGTCACGGGAACTGAGGGTGAACCTGGACGGCTCGTTTTACCTGACACAAAAAGCTACAAAACGAATGGTAGAGTTGAATTTGCCGGGGCATGTTATTTTTATTGGTAGTTGGGCTGCCGAAGCCGTTCATCCTACTCTTCCAGCTTATTGTGTTTCAAAGGCAGGGGTAAGAATGCTTTGCAAGTGCATGGCGCTTGAATTGGCCCCTCATCATATCATGGTGAACGAGATTGCGCCAGGTTATGTTGAAGCGGGTTTGAGCGCAGAAATTTGGGCTAAAAATCCAGGACTAATAGATGAGGCAGCGAAGAAAGTTCCTGTCGGGAAAATTATGAGCGCTACAGCTGTAGCGCAACAGGTGGCACACTTATGCCATCCGGCTAATGAGCATATTACCGGAAGTACTTTGTTAATAGATGGCGGACTTTCATTGCGTGCGTTATGATCAGTGATAAATCGTTCACCGGAATCATTGGGGTAGCACAAGAAGACATTACTCCGCCTGTGGGTATCTACGCCCGCAGTTGGGGTGCCGCGCTGCAGGATGTTGCTGAAGGTATTCACAAGCCGCTCAAACTTACCTGTACTACATTTCAGCAAACACCAGAGGATAAACCACTGGTGCTCATTTCGGCAGATATGGGCTGGTGGAAAAGTGCTGCCGATGAAAGAACATTGCGTACAGCAATACTCGAGGCTTTTCAGCTCGGGCCTTCACAGCTGATGTTTTGTCTGTCGCATACCCATGCGGGGCCTGGTTTGTTTTCTGAAGATGCGACTAAACCCGGTGGTGAATATATTATACCTTATTTAAAGTTGATCCGGGAACAGGCGGTTTCTGCAGTTCAGAAAGCATTAAGCATGGCTTCTTTGTCTACGCTTTCCTGGCGTTATGGTAAATGTAGTCTGGCAACAAATCGTGATCTGCCCGATGCTGATAGCGATAGGTTATTGGTCGGGTTCAATCCTGATGAACCGGCAGATGATACATTGCTTGTCGGGAGGATTGCTAATTCTGAAGGAAGAATTACCGGAACGATAGTAAATTATGCTTGTCACCCGACTACGCTGGCCTGGGATAACAAGCTGATTTCTCCAGATTATGTGGGCGCTATGCGCGAATTGCTGGAAGAAAACTGCGCTGCACCTTGTCTTTTTTTACAGGGCGCTTCCGGTGAACTGGCCCCGGCAGAGCAATACTCGGGGGATTGTGGCCTGGCAGATGCTTATGGGCGTCAGTTAGGGCACGCTGCTTTGTCTGTACTCGAGACAATGTTTCCTGCAAATACCGGGCTGGCATTGGACCAGGTGGTTGAATCAGGTGCGCCGCTTGCTGTATGGAAAAAAAAGTCACTTCGGCCATCAACGGTGTTAAGTGCTGGGCAGGTTGATATTCCTATGGCATTAAAGAACCTCCCTTCGTTGCAGGAGATTGAGCGTCAGTGGAGCGAGTGTGAAGACCATGTGCTTAAAGAAAGACTTTGGCGTATGAGGGGTATCCGTAAGACTGTGGGTGAGGGCAATGTCTCTATCATGCCGCTTTGGGTATGGAGATTGGGGGATGCCTGTATAGTGGGGCAACCAAATGAGGCTTACTCTTATTTTCAGCAGGAACTGCGTAAGCAGCTGTCGGACTATCCAGTGGCTGTTATGAATATTGTAAACGGTTATGCTGGTTACCTGCCGCCCCAAGAATTATATGTTAAAAATATGTATGCCGTTTGGCAAACACCCTTTGCTGCGGGGGCATTGGAGCAGTTGACTGCTACAGCAATTGATACAGCAAAAAAAATAATGACCTAACCAAATAGCCAACATGAACTCAAATTTTACTGCCCTTGATGCTACCGTTTTCGGTGTTTATATTCTAGGTATTATTGCGCTTGGTATTTATGCATCAAGAAAGGGCAGTAGTACAAAAAGAGATTATTTCCTTGCCGGAGATAAACTGCCCTGGTGGATGGTTGGAGGGAGTATCATTGCGGCAAATATCAGTAGCCATCAGTTGGTCGGTGTAATGGGGGTGGCTTATAGCCGTGGTTTTGTGGCTGTGGTAACCGAATGGGGGGCTATATTGATCGGTTTTAATGCGCTGTTATGGGTTTTTCTTCCCTTTTATCTGCGCAATGGTTTTTACACCATGCCAGAGTTTTTGCAGAAACGTTTTGGCGAGGGAGCGCGTACCATATACTCGGTACTCGTATTGCTTACCTATATTTTTGTTGAAATCAGTGCGGTACTTTACCTGGGGGCATTATCGCTTCAGGCTTTGCTGGGGATTCCGATGATTATAAGTGTACTGATACTTGCGGTTACAACTGGTATTTATACCATTGCGGGCGGGTTGCGTGCGGTAATATGGACTGAAATGGTACAATTAGCTGTATTGATGCTAGGTATGTTTGCGCTTTCGTATACTACAATAGACGCTGCCGGGGGCTTTTCTGCCGTGCTGGAAACAACCAAGGACTGGAAATTAATGATGCCTGCGAGTGATCCTGATTTTCCTTGGACGATGTATTTAGGCGGGCTCTTGTGTATCAGTATTTTCTATAATGCCACCAATCAGTTTATCGTGCAGCGTACCCTGGCTGCTAAAAATGAGTGGCATGCCCGTATGGGAATTATTTTTGGTGATTACCTGAAGTTTTTACTTCCATTGCTTATTATATTTCCTGCCCTGGTTGCGGCGAAGTTATTTCCTAATCTGGATAAACCAGATCTGTTGTTTGCTACTTTGGTCGAAAATCTATTGCCTTCCGGATTAGTTGGTTTGGTTATGGCCGGCTTGATTGCTGCGGTAATGTCGCACCTTTCTGGCGCCATAAATTCATGTACAACGATTTTAACCATGGATGTTTACCTGCCATATATCAAACCTAATTCTACAGAGAAACAGTCCGTTCGGTTTGGTAAAATAACAGGTGTGATCATCATTACTTTGGGGATAATTTGTACGGCATTGCTTACACAGTATTCTCATAAGCCCATTTTTATTTATTTAATGAATGCCTACGGTTATTTTACACCTGGTATTGCTACTATGTTTTTGTTGGGTATTTTATGGAAACGTACTACGCATACCGGAGCGGTGGTTGCCGGACTTTTAACTATCCCATTGTCCCTGGCTATTGAATATGGTTTCCCTGGAATGCCATTCTTTAACCGTACAGGCATTGTTTTCTGGTCTTGTATGGTATGCTGTGTATTGGTTAGTTTAGTTACCAAACCGAAACCTGCAGCCGATCTTGTAGGGTTGATCTGGACAAAAGACAGCCTCTCTCTTCCGCTTGCCGAAAGGGCACAGCAAAAGGGCTGGCGTAATCCTTTTATCTGGTGGGCTATTGTTACTGTAATGGTGCTTTACTTTTATATTAAATACGCTTAATCTCCAGCTATTTTATTGGTCATTCTTTTTGTTTACAGGAGGTAAGGTCTTGATGTTTAGTCTTTAGCCCTGTCTGGGGAGTGCCGTGAATATATTTTTTAATAATCTTTTTTGTATACAAAAAAATAATATATTTGTATACATGTAGGTTGAGACGGGAGTATGACCCCTGTTGAAATCATCGGAATTAAATCAATTTTAAAAACTTTAACGAATAGGGGTAAATGAAAAATTCTTTGAAAAAATGGCTGGTTTCACTTGGCCCCGGTATTGTTACTGCGGCAATTGTTTTCGGTCCCAGTAAAATTACGATCACCTCGAAAATGGGGGCGATGTACGGCTACAGTTTGCTGTGGGTTGTGGTTGTTGCAATTTTCTTTATGATTGTTTTTACCTCTATTGGTTCCAGAATTGGTATGGCCACTGATGATTCACTATTGACCACAATTCGTAAAGAATATGGTATATGGGTAGCTGGGTTAATGGGTGTGGGGATCTTTTTGGTCACCACTTCTTTTCAGGCAGGCAACTCTATTGGTATCGGTATTTCACTTTCTGAGGCTACGGGCACAAAACCTGCCCCCTGGATTATTCTTTTTAATTTAATCAGCATAGGCCTGCTGTTTTTCCGTAATTTTTATCAAACACTGGAACGTTTAATGATTGCTATTGTGGCGTTAATGCTTTTTGCATTTTTGACGACTATGTTCCTTGTTAAGCCAGACATCTCGGGCATTTTTACTGGTTTTGTACCTTCTTTTCCAGCAGGATCAACAGGATTGGTGATCGCTTTTTCAGCTTCTTGTTTTTCTATTGTCGGGGCATTTTATCAGGCTTACCTGATGCAGGCGAGGAAGAGAATGAATCCTGGTGCCGTGATGGAAAATAGTAAAGGTTTTATAGGTATGATTATTCTTGGGATAATGAGCGCCGTGGTAATGATCTGTGCGGCAGCCGTATTGAATAAGCAGGGAATTCCGGTAAACAAAGCATCTGACATGGCACTTGCGCTTGAACCGCTTTTCGGTCATAATGCCTCCTTGTTATTTTTGGTAGGTTTATTTGGCGCATCTTTTTCGTCATTGGTCGGTAATGCAACTATTGGGGGTTCATTGTTGTCGGATGGTTTTGGATATGGTAGTCAGCTGGACTCAAAAGTTGTAAAGGGGCTTATCGCCCTGGTCATGGTTATTGGGAGTATTGTCGCGGTGGGATATGAAAAGCCTCCTTTGGAGCTGATCATTTTTGCGCAAAGCATCACTATATTTTTGGTTCCTTTCATTGGTGTGGCTATGTATATGCTTTCGAATAAGCGCATTTTGATGGGCGGGCATGTTAACAGTCCATTTATGAGGTACGCAGGGTTTGCCGGAATTTTGGTCCTTGTATTACTAGCCGTATATAATTTCAACGAACTGTTTTTGAAATAACATTATAAACGAATATAAAAACACACAATATGAGTAATTTAACCCTGTTAGAACAAGAGATCCTAAAGCCCTCAGCGGCATTGGTTGAAGATGTTAGCCGTATAAAAGGAGACATTATGCTATTGGGCGTTGCCGGCAAAATGGGACCTTCAATGGCACGTTTGGCCCGTCAGGCCGTTGACATTGCCGGGACTGGACAGCGCATTATCGGTGTTTCCCGCTTTTCAGACCCTGCATCACGTACAGCACTTGAAGCGTCGGGTGTGGAAACTATTGCTGCAGATTTGCTGAACGAGGCAGAGTTAGCTGCGCTTCCTGATGCGCCGAACGTGATCTATCTTGCGGGGCATAAATTCGGTACAACGGGTAAAGAAGCATTTACCTGGGCAATGAATGCATATTTACCTGGCCGCGTGGCCGAGAAATACCGCAATTCCAATATCGTTGCTTTCTCTTCCGGAAATGTTTTGCCATTTGTGCCCGTTACATCTGGTGGGGTATCCGAAGAAACCAGTCCGGAGCCAATTGGTGAATATGCACAATCTTGCCTCGGCAGAGAAAGGGTATTTGAATACTTCTCTCAGAAGAACAACACACCGATGTTAATTTATAGGTTAAACTATGCTGTTGATTTCCGTTATGGTGTATTGGTGGAGATCGCAAAATCTGTACTTAGTGGCAAAGCAATAGACCTGCGTACGGAGAATGTGAATGTAATCTGGCAGGGCGATGCGAACGAGGTTGCCATCCGTTCCTTATTACATTGTACATCACCGGCAAAAATGTTAAATGTTACAGGACCCGAAACTTTGTCGACCAGGTGGGTTGCAGAACAATTTGGTGCCATCTTTAACAAGCAGCCAAACTTTATTTATGAAAGCGCAGGTACTGCCTTGTTAAACAATGCTTCTGAATGTCACCGTCTTTTTGGTTACCCTAAAGTTACTGTAAGAGAAATTATATCGCTTACCGCAACCTGGATGCAGGAAGGTGGCGAAGCATTAAACAAACCAACACATTTTCAGGAAAGATCAGGTAAATTTTAAATTATGTCGGCCCAATTATTATCTACAAAAAAGCAAGCCATTCTTCAACAGGGAACGGTTATCCCTGCACACCCTTTAGCACTTACTGCAAGCCGTGAGTTGGATGAAGCTTATCAAAGACAACTAACACAATATTATCTGGCTTCAGGGGCAGGTGGGGTAGCTATTGGTGTGCACAGCACACAGTTTGCTATCCGTAATCCACAGGTAAACCTGTATGAAAAAGTGCTGGCATTAGCCGCAGAAGAAATCGCAAAATCAAGTATTCAGGATAGTTTTATTGGTGTTGCCGGCATTTGCGGCGATACTGCCCAAGCTGTTCGTGAAGCCCGGCTGGCTGTTCAGTACGGTTACGACCTTGGCTTATTGAGTATGGGAGGTTTAGGGGATAAAACAGAAGAAGAGATCCTTGACCGCACAAGGGCTGTTGCAGCAATTATGCCTGTATTTGGATTTTATCTTCAGCCAAGTGTTGGAGGACGTATTTTTTCTTACGATTTCTGGCTTCAGTTTGCCGATATCGAAAATGTACTGGCCATTAAGGCTGCGCCATTTAACCGTTACCAGACCCTTGATATGGTGAGGGCGGTATGCCATTCAAAAAGAAATAAAGAGATTACCTTATACACCGGAAATGATGACAATATAGTCGCAGACTTGCTAACGACCTATCAATTTGAAATAGACGGAGAAACTGTTAATAAACGGTTTGAAGGTGGATTATTAGGACATTGGGCGGTATGGACCCAGGCTGCGGTGAGACTTTTTGAAGAGATTAAACAATGTCGTGATACCGGTTACAAAGATGTTGCGCAGCTGCTTAGCAAAGGTGTTGCTGTAACAGATATGAATGCGGCGATTTTTGATCCCTCGCATAGTTTTCATGGCTGTATTCCAGGTATTCACGAGGTACTGAGGAGACAGGGCTTACTTCAGGGTATTTGGTGTCTGGACCCCCATGAAAATTTATCACCAGGCCAGGCAGCTGAAATCAGTCGTGTGTGCCGGGCTTATCCTGACCTTATTGACGATGATTTTGTGAACTCTTTTCTGGCTGCCAGGAAATAATCGATTACATTAGATTTTTAAAATACAGAAAAGCATGATGCGTTTGATCAGAATGGTTGCTCTATTGCCTTTGGCAGGTTTGTTTATTCATTGTAACTCTTCGAGACTCAATAACCCGCCCGAACAGCAGTTTAAAATCGGAGCGACTACAGTTGGCATTCAGTCTGTCGCTACAAACCTAAACGTGCCATGGCAAATTGCCTGGGGTGCTGATCAACACATCTGGTATACCGAACAATCCGGCAGTATCAGTAAAGTTAATCCTGAAACAGGCAAAACGAAACGCCTGTTGATGTTAACTGATGCTTTTCGTGATCGTACATCAGGCTTGCTGGGAATGACCTTACATCCAGATATGAAAGCATATCCCTATGTTTTTATCAATTATACAGGTTACTCTAAAGATAAAAGCAAGGTTTCAAAAGTAGTGCGCTATACCTATAATGCGGAAAAAGATACCCTGCTTAGTCCTGTCGTTTTTTTAGAATATCCGGCCTGGACGTCGCATTTCGGCTCGCGGATAGTAATTGCGCCAGACGGAAAAGTGATGATCTCCACAGGCGATGGGGCACAGGATGATAATGCACAGAATGTAAAATCACCAAATGGTAAGGTATTGCGTTATAATTTAGATGGCAGTATTCCCACTGATAACCCTTTCAAAGGAAGTGCCGTTTGGGCCTGGGGGCTACGTAATCCTCAGGGACTGGTGTATGCGAAAGGTAAGTTGTATTGTTCCGAGCACGGCGATGCTACCGATGATGAGGTTAACCTGGTTCACAAAGGAGCCAACTATGGCTGGCCATTTGTGGAAGGTTTTGTAGATACAGATAAAGAGAAGCAGTTTGCCAAAGACACGGTTGTTACCGGACCCTTGTGGGCCTGGACACCAACTGTAGCGCCGGCAGGCATGACCTGGTACCCTTCGGATAAAATACCAGACCTGAAAGGAAGATTACTTTTGACTACGCTAAAAGGGAACAGTCTGCGTGCGTTAACATTAGATGCAACAGGTGAAGCCATTGTTAAAGATGTAAATTACTTCGAGAAGGTGTTTGGCCGGTTGCGTTCGGTATGTGTATCGCCGGCAGGGGACGTGTATATCGCTACCAGTAACCGCGACTGGAACCCTAATTCTTCTCCTGCTAAGAATGACGACAGGATCATCCGGATCTATCGTCTGGATGCAAAGCAGGCGAATCCTGGTGCTAAATCGGCGGTTATTGCACATAAGGGTACTGAAGTGCTCAACAAGGGAGCGCTACTTTATACCAATTACTGTGCTTCCTGCCATAAAGAAGATGGCAAGGGCATTGTGAACATCTTTCCTGCCTTGTTAAAATCACCGGTAGTTGCAGGAGATAAAAAAATACTGATGCATACCGTATTGAATGGCAGAAATACAATGCCTAAATTCTCTTTCATTGAAGATAATGATCTGGCAGTATTGCTTACGTATGTACGTAAGCAGTTTGGAAAAAATGTCGATGCCGTTTCTGCGGAGGATATCAAGAAGGCAAAGAAGTAAGGGTTCCCTTTTACAGGGTTTTACTTTTCATGTATTTTGCCGAATCGATAGTTACAGCTTAAATTTTATATTTGAGTATAATTTGTAATGGCGTAAAATGGATAATCGTGAGCGTGTTTTTGAGGTTTACAATAAAATAGCGACTTGGTTTGCAGAGCACCGGTATGGTGGTTTATTAGAGAAACCATATCTTGATGAGTTAACTGGCTATTTAAATGAGGATGCCACAATTTTAGACCTGGGCTGTGGAACGGGAAAGCCTATAATGGATTATCTCCTGAATCAGGGTTTAAATGTAACTGGTGTAGATGGCAGCTCTGAAATGCTGGGCCTGGCAAAGCTAAATTTTCCTGCTATAGAATTTATACTGGAGGACATGCGTAAACTCGCTTTAAACAGGCGGTTCGATGCAATTATTGCCTGGGATAGCTTTTTCCATCTGCCCGCTGCCGATCAGCCTGATATGTTTGAAGTATTCAAAAATCATTTAAACCCTGGTGGTATTTTACTGTTTACTTCCGGTACAGAACATGGTGAGGCCTGGGGAATGAATGGAGGTGAAAATCTATTTCATGCATCATTAAGTACAGATGCCTATAGACAATTATTGGAAAAACACAATTTCAAAGTTTTAAAACATGTAGTGAGTGACCCGGATTGTGGTCATGCTACGGTTTGGATGGCTTCAAGTAGGAATGATTAACAGGGTATTTTTTGTAATTTGCATTTATGCATTAAAAGTATTTCTTTTGTTTTAGTGCAAAACAGAATCTTAAAGTCTTTTTTGTCTAAATCACATACGGTAAAAGTTAAAAACCATTATGTTAAACCAAATATCCTACAAAAACAACCAGCTACCAGACTTGGAATTTTGTTTCCATCGCTATTATGGTCGCTTGTGTATTCTTGCGAAACGGATATTGTCGAATCAGGACCAGGCAGAAGATGTTGTACAAGAGGTTTTTACCAGGCTTTGTGAAAAGGGGGATTCTTTACCTTTCGAAAATGATGATGCACAGGCTTACCTTTATGTTACCGTTCGTAATCAATGTTTAAAAATGTTGAGGAGAGAAAAAGTAGTCGATACTTACTATCAAAAGAACAGCTTTGATTTTTACGAAGAACCTACCGTTATCTCGGATTTGATTCATGCCGAGGCTATGGGTGAATTATATGAGGCAATCAATGGATTGCCTGTTGGCTGTGCGCAAATATTAAAAAAAGCTATTTTTGAGGGACTTTCCAACCAGGAGATTGCTGATTCACTTGAACTATCAATCAATACCGTAAAAAGCCAAAAAAGAAGGGCTATTAGTTTATTGAGGGACCGCCTGGGACCTGAGATGAATACCACATTGAGCATCGTGCTTGTATTTTTAATTGATTTCTAATTTTTTTTTTATATTCCTTACATCCTTTTTTCTGGTCAAGGGGTTATGCTTATATAAACAAGATATAACCAAATTTAAATAATGGGGAAAAATCCTATAGAGATAGGTCGATTATTGGCAAAATCCATTGGGGGAACTATTGATCCACAAGAAGCGTTGCTTCTTAAAGATTTAATAGCGCAAGATCCTGATGTAAAAGATTTATACGAGCAGTATCGGATGACTGATCTTATTGAGAAAGAAAACGATTACCTGAATAGTTTAAACAGCCAGTTGGCCTGGGAGCATGTTCAAAATAAAAGAAAAGAGAAGTTAAAAGTTAGGCGGAAAAGTTTGAGGATACGTTGGCTTGATCTTGCGGCTGCCTGTATTGCCCTATTTATTCTATTCTCTACCCTGCATTCACAGAAACCTAGCCGTATTATTGAAGACAAGAAGTTTGGTTATCAAAATGATATCCTCCCCGGTCAGGACCAGGCTGAGCTTATACTTTCCAATGGACAGGTCATTAAGTTAAACGATGGCAAACATGATATCAATGATGCAGAAGGTACAGTTTTGAATGCGGACCAGGGGATGTTGACATACAAAGAAACTTCGCCCCTGGCAACAGGTTCCGTTGCCGAAATATTTAACACGATCAAGATCCCGAAATCGGGAACCTATCAGGTAACACTATCTGATGGTACAAAGGTAAAGTTGAACGCAATGTCATCACTTACTTATCCTGTCCGGTTTAAGGAGAATTCAAGAGAGGTTACACTAGAAGGTGAAGCCTATTTTGATGTCAGCCACAGCACAACTGAATCGTTTAAAGTACATACCAGGCAGGGGGTTGTTACCGTAATGGGAACGGAGTTTAACGTAAATACTTACAATGAAAACCTATCTTATGTGACTTTAGTAAATGGCAGTGTTAAAGTCGGAGATCAAAAAAATACTAAAATAATAAAACCGGGGGAGCAAGCAACCCTGGGAACTCCTGAGATCAAAATCCAGGCTGTTGACCTGGAAAAATTTGTTGCCTGGAACGATGGTTATTTCTATTTCAGTAATGATAAGATTGAGACAATTATGGATCAGCTTGCACGGTGGTACAATGTTAATATCCATTATGTTGGTACTTCCTCCGGCCTAACTTATGGAGGTAGTGTACCTCGGAACGCAACATTGGCCGAAGTACTTCAGCAATTAAAGAAAGTAGGGAAATTCGATTTTAAAATAAAACAAAATAATGTAACTGTAATTAGTAATTATTCAACAAAATAATAGGCCTATGGTAAATAACTGACAAAAAAATAGATTAAAAATACCGGGGGTATTACCAGTACCCCCGGTATAAAGTGGCAAAAAATGCCAAACTAGAACTTAAACGACATTAAATCCTAACGATAAATTTATGAATTACTTTAACAATGGCAAAGTATTCAAGTACAATGTTATTGTACGAAATTACTCTGCCTTATTTTTCCTAATAAGGATGGCGAAAATTACAGCATGCTTAATCTTGTTATTTTCATTTGGGGCTTACGCAGATAGCAATGCACAATTTGTATCTCTTCATGTGAAAAATAAAACACTAAAAGAAGTAATTTCCGATATCCGGAAACAAACTGGTGTTCATTTTCTCTATGAAGAGAGTTTGCTCAATAAAGCGGGCAATGTCTCTATGTCAGTAAATGAAAAGAAAATTGAACAGGTTTTAGACCTGCTTTTTGAAAATAAGTTCATTCGCTATGAACGAAATGGAAATAGCATTATACTTTATCAAACACCAAAAAGCGAAAAACAAGTGCAGCAAGACATTGAGGTCCGCGGTATAGTCAGGGATTCCCTTGGTCTTCCACTTCCCGGTGTAAGCGTTTTTGTAAAGACCAATGCGCAAAAAGGAACCTCAACAGATATAAACGGGCGCTTTATTTTAGATGCGCCGGCAGGTGCTACTATTGTATTTCGATATGTGGGTTATCTGGGCCAGGAAAAGAAAGTTGATAAGAGTTCAGAACTGAACATTGTGTTACAGGTAGATCATCAAGGTCTTGAAGAAGTTGTGGTGGTGGGGTTCGGAAGTCAAAAGAAACAAAGTGTGGTCAGCTCTATTTCTACAGTTTCCGGAGAAGCGCTACGCGCACCTACAAGGAGCTTGAGTAATAACCTGGCAGGTCAGCTCCCAGGACTTATTGCAGTTCAAAGATCAGGTATGCCGGGTTATGATGATGCTGAATTCTGGATCAGGGGAACAAGCTCTTTTGCCGGTGGTACTTCACCTCTTGTATTGGTTGATGGGATCCCCAGGAGCCTTAACAACATTGATCCGGATGAAATAGAAACTTTTTCATTGTTAAAAGACGCTGCGGCTACAGCGGTATATGGTGCTGAAGGGGCGAATGGTGTAATCCTCATTACATCCAAACGAGGAAAAGCACAAAAAACATCTATTTCCTACAGGGGTGAATATTCCAATTCACAACCAACTCGGGTACCGCAAATGGCCAACTCATTTGATTACCTGCGTTTGTACAATGAAGCATTGAGCAATGATGGGCAACCACCTATGTTTTCTGACCAGCAGTTAGAGCTTTATCGCACAAATGCGGACCCGGATCTTTATCCGAGTTCAAATTGGTATGATATATTATTACGCGACAACACCTATAATACCAGACATAACCTGAATTTTAGAGGGGGTGGGGACCGTATGAAATTCTTCGTCAATGGTGGATATTTTGAAGAAAGTGGTCTCTTTAAAAACGGGGATGATAACAATACCAATTCGAAATTTAAACGTTATAACCTGAGAAGTAACATTGACATGGATGTAACCAGTACCACTACATTGCGTGTTGATTTAGCGGGACAATATTCTGCAGTAAATAGACCTTATAATGACGTTGCAAATATATTCGAGCGCTTTTCAAGGATTCCTCCACATCTTTTTCCAGCAATTTATTCTGATGGAACATTCGCGGCACACCCGTCCCAGGATGCGAATAAGGTAAATCCATACAATCAGTTGACGCAGTACGGATACCGGAAAGAATGGCGCTCTTCTATACAAAGTCGCATTGATTTGGATCAAAAACTTACCTTTTTAACAACAGGATTAAAGGTTAGGGGTACAGTTAGTTATGATTCTTATTCTGTGTTTTCTATGTACCGGACTAAAGTCCCGGAAACATTTGTCGCGACAGGAAGGGATGCGAACGGAGACTTGATTTATACCCGTAAAACAAATAAAACACCAATTGGAGAACCAGTAGAAGCCAATTCAGCGGAGAAAAAAATCTATTTAGAGGCGGCAATCAATTATGACAGACTTTTTAATGATAAGCATGATGTGTCTGCGATGCTTTTAACTTATCAAAAAGAAACACAATATCACAATCAGGCGCTGGCTTCCAGAAAACAAGCTTATGTAGGAAGGCTTAGTTATAATTTTAAACGTATTTATTCCATTGAAGCCAATTTTGGTATAACCGGAAGTGAACAATTTGCTGAAGGTAACCGCTTTGGGTTCTTCCCGGCTGTAGGTATTGCCTATAATGTTACCAATGAGCCATTTTTTCCGGAGGGCCTCAGACCTTATATTTCAAGTTTGAAATTAAGGGCTTCTATCGGTCGTACTGGAAATGACGATGCCGGAGGGTCGAGGTTCTTGTACCGGCCACAATTTGGAGATGGCTCTGCTTACCCTATTGGTATTGGAACCTCAGGAACGCTCAACCCACTGACCGGACTTAGAGAAACAAGATTTGAGTCTCCAACAATAGGTTGGGAAATTGAAAATAAACGTAATTACGGAATTGATATTAATTTGATAAATAACAAACTGCAAATTACGGCTGATTATTTCGATAATGAGCGATATAATATTCTTTTACAAAGACGGACCATCGTAAACGTTGCTGGGTACACCGCAAATCCTTGGCAAAATTTTGGTAGGGTTAGAAATAAAGGGGTTGATGGTTCGATCATCTTCAATCAGGCATTGGCTCCCGACCTTAACCTATCATTAAGAGGTAATTTTACTTTTGCACGTAACAAAATCACGGAGTATGATGAGGTAAAGCAATTATATCCCTGGATGGAGTTAACGGGTAAACGGTTAAATGGTATCAACGATGTTTACCTGGCCGAGCGGTTGTTTAGAGACGATGATTTTAATATCTCTACCAACGCGAACGGTGTCATTGTTTATCAGTTGAAAAATGGAATTGCACCTTCTGAGCAAATGGCAAATCCAAAACCGGGAGATATAAAATACCAGGATTTGAATGGTGATGGGATTGTTAATACATTTGATCGTGTTAAAGATGCTGCCATGCCCACCATCCCAGAGATTATTTATGGATTGGGGGCAAGCCTGAAATATAAAGGCGCTTTCCTAAGTGTATTCTTTCAAGGTGCGGCCAATGTATCAACAAATTTAAATAATGCATCAAATGCAATCATGCCCTTCCACTGGGGAATTTTGGAGAGTAACGTGAGAAAAGAAGTCTTGGAAAGTAGATGGACAGCTGAAAATCCAAGTCAGAACGTATTTTTCCCACGTTTGCAAGTCGCCAATATGACCAATACCAATACGGCCAATACATGGTGGGTGCGTGATGCTTCATTTATTCGCTTAAAGAACATTGAGTTTGGGTATAATTTTGATATGAAGAAATTCAACATTTCAAAAATCAGCTCACTGCGTTTATATGCGATGGGGCAAAATATCGCTTTATGGGATAATGTAAAGATGTACGATCCGGAATTGGGAAATAGTGCCGGTGGTACCCAGTACCCCCTTCCATCTATTTGGACAGCTGGTTTGGAATTAACATTTTAATCAACAAAAAATATTGAAACCATAATGTGCTACTGTTTATAAACCGATTAAATAGGTTCTGGCAGTACATATAAATTAAATACTGATGAAATTATGAAAATATTAAATATCATACTGGTGATCCTGGTCACCCTATCATTCAGTTCCTGCAAAAAATACTTAGATGTTTCAGACGAGTTGGCAGAAGAACTAGATTACGAAAAAGTATTTAACGATCCCAATAGTGTACGCAGGTTTCAACGCCAGGTATATACAGGGATCCCTAATACAGCAGATTTTTCCCGTGATTTAACTGGTTATAATTTGCCCTGGCCACAACTAACTGACGAGATTGAAAGAGCTCAGGGTGGTAATGATTTTAATATCATTGCTTTCAATTCATCTCATAGTGCATACGGACGATGGAATAATTATTATCAACTGATTAGACAAGCCAATGTTTTCCTGGATCGTGCGCATTCGATTCCACAACAAGGTGATGCTGATTTTGTGAGTGAACAGGAGCTATTTGAACTAAAAGCACAGGCGCGCTTTTTTAGAGCATATTATCACTATTTATTGTTTGAATTGTATGGGCCGGTTCCTATTATGGACTATGCTGCTGATCCCAATGATAAGAACCAGGATTTTAGTAGAAATAGTGTGGATGAAGTGGTAAAATTTGTTTATGATGAGATGACTTTCTGTGTGGAGGCATTAAAAGATACTAATCTTGAGAATCTTGCCCAATTGGGTGTGCCAACCAAGGGACTGGCCTTAGCTATTCGTGCACGGTTAATGGTTTATGCTGCGAGCCCGTTATTCAATGGAGGTTTTGCAGAAGCTTTGCAGGTTAGGAACCCAGATGGGAAAGCGCTTTTTCCAGCTCAGGATAATTCCAAATGGGATAAAGCATTGGTAGCGGTACAAGCGTTTATTGATTATGCTAATTTAGGTCATTATCAATTGTTTAAAGTCTTGAACCCAAATGGCAGTATCAATCCTGATGAGAGTTTGTACCAGCTTTTTATGTCGATGAACAAAGAGGTCATATTTGCGCGGACGAATCCCGATTGGGGCAACGTATCTTCCAGGTCAGGTATTGACGGATGGAACATTCCCAGGGGTGTTCGTGGGGGGATAGCTACCAGTGGATATATCGCGGTTACCCAGGAATTGGTTGATGACTTTTTCATGAATGATGGACTGAGCATCAAAGAATCGCCACTTTATAAGGAAACAGGCTTTTCTGTTGCGGGAGAAGATGTTGGTGGAAGGGCAGAAGCAGGTGCCTGGCGTATGTTTATCAATAGGGAGCCAAGATTTTACAGGACTGTGTTTTATAACCGCAGAAAATGGCATGTTGGTAATGAAGTGGTAACTTTTAATAAAGGAGGAAATAGCAGCAACGACCAAACTACAGATTTTGCACGTACGGGTCATCTTATGTATAAAAGGATGAGTAAAAGGGTTTATAACTTAAGTCCAAATCCTGTAACAGAGTATAGGCCTGCAATTGTGCATAGATTGGCTGAATTTTACCTCTTATATGCTGAAGTGCTTAATGAGGTGAACCCGAATGATTCGCGAATAATAGAATATGTTGACAAGGTAAGAGAACGCGCCGGGGTACCAAAACTAGCGACCATCAAGTCTAACATTATCGGTAATCAAGGATTGCAACGCGAAGCCATCCGAAGAGAAATGAGGGTGGAACTGGCTACAGAAGGACAGCGCTACTTTGATGTGAGAAGATGGATGTTAGCTGAAGCTGATGGATACAAACAAGGAGGCCCAATCCATGGAATGAATATGAATGCAACAGAGGCCGGAGGGTTCTATGACCGTACAGTTATTGAAAATAGAGTGTTCAGTAAAGCGATGTATTTATATCCAATTCCACTTGTACAAATTCAGAACAGTAGACTTTTAGTTCAAAATCCTTTATATTAAAAAGCATACTCATGAAACATTTATCATACTATATATTTTTTGCGGCATTAGTAATTTTAGGCTGTAAAAAAACTGATTATCCTACAGATTGGAAGGAAGGGAAAAATGACATTAATGTCTCTTTGGATAAAAAGGTAATTAAACAAAATGAATACCTGACGTTTAGTTTTGAAGGCTATGCCGACAGTATCTTAATTTATAACGGCGCAGCAGGTTCTGAGTATAGATACAAGGACCGTACCGTACTGGAAGGTGTGAAGCCAACTGTGTCATTCAGTAGCTATTCCCAATGGGGTGCACAACAAAATACCCTTAAGGTTTTGGTTTCTTATGATTTTAAGGGAAAAGATTATGATGGTGCCGAAATCAACGCAGCATCCTGGGCTACAGATATCACCAATCGTTTTACCTTATCAACCGGAACGGATAATACGTCTTCAGGTAATGTAAACCTTTCGGATTTAGTGAAAGGCGGACAGAATATGTATTTTGCTTTTAAATTTACCGGCAGCACAGGCACAGTGCAAAAAACATGGACAATCAAAAATTTTGTAGTCAAAAATGAGCTTCCGAATGGTATTATTCAAGATGTTGCAACAATTGGAACCGTTGGATGGAAACAATTTAGTTTCAAAGGTAGTGCCCAGATATGGACCTTCAATGCGACACAATTACAGATTGCAGGTGGTAATGATGCCAGTCCTGATAATGAAGATTGGTTGATTTCAAAAGCATTCAATTTTAGCCAGGTAAATCCTGATCAGCCTTCCCATCTGGTAAAGAGCCGGTTTCAAAATATGGTTAAAAGTTACAGGTTAGGATATGCAAAGGCAGGGAATTATCAGCTTACCTTGGTTGCCAAAGACAAAAATGGAGTAGAATTTAAGCAGGAAACATTTAATATAACTGTAAATGAGAACTAACATTTTTACATTGCTGGCAATTATTGGAATAATGGTCCTTTCTTGCTCAGCTAAAAAAAATGCTTCTATTTTAGATGAGGAAGGGAAAGGAAAGCCAGGTGTAACGGATAAGATAAAAGTAGCTGACTTTATTGGGAATTATAAACTGACCTGGGAAGATGACTTTAATGGGCGCGGGATTGATGCTAAAAAATGGAAGTATAGGGCCGAGGGATCAAAAAGACAATATGCTACCGTTTCTTCAAAAACGATTACGTTAGATGGAAAAGGAAATGTAATGATCGCCACATTAAAAGAGAATGATCAATATTATGTTGGTCAGTTAGCAACGGACGGGTTGTTTAGTCAGCGGTACGGCTACTTTGAATGTCGGGCAAAAATGCAGCAATCTTTGGGTACCCATAGTGCATTTTGGTTGCAAACAAATACTATGGGAGTTGAGACCAACGATCCGGCGAATAATGGGACCGAAATTGATATTTTCGAATACCACAGAAAAACTTCGAATCAAATTCACCATAACCTGCATTGGAATGGCTACGGAAGTGGACATAAACAAGTTGGTACTATTAATTATTCTCCTTTCATCGGGACTGAATTTCATACGTTCGGTTTACTCTGGACAGATAAAGAATATATATTCTTTGTCGATGGGGTAGAATCCTGGCGTACTTCCCAGGCCATCAGTCGTATACCAGAATATATGATTCTGAGTACTGAACTGACTGGGTTTGGAGGTGATCCGGCTTTGGGGCTGTATCCTGATTATGTGGTTTTTGACTATGTTAAAGTATATCAGTTCAAATAATCTCAAAGTATAAAACATTTAAGCTTGTAAAGCGAGGGGCCGTATCATTATATAAAAATGAACGGCCTCTTTGGTTGAATTCTCATTCGTTAACAGTCCGGATTGTGGTTATGCTATGGTGTGGGTGGCACGTTTCTGTTAATTATGAAAAATGCTGAGTAGCTTGTATAAGAAGGACAGAATAATTACATTGTGATTGTACCTTGCAAAAAGCTGTAATTCGATTTTTTTAGCATTTGCAGGAAGAATAGGAAATAAAATGCCGTTGACGGGGCCTTGCCGGGGCGTCTCGCAGGCATTGCTGGGGCCTCGCCGGGGCCTGGGACTATCGAAGGCCGGGGCAGGGCCCTGCTAAAGCAACGCCATTTATTTTGAAGCTTTTGACAATTAATTGTTGGAACAGATCGTGTAAAGAAAGAGCTAGCGGATGCATCGCAAAAATTCAGACTTGAAGCTGTTGATGTTAACAATTGGAATTTGTATAAAATAAATAAGTCCGGAGGCAATAAGCCGTTGTTTGTTAGACTAACCACAGCTCAGGGCTATTAATAAATAAGAAAAAATTTAGGTTGGAAAATAGAAAATAAAGTTTGTAGATTATAGCGTTAATGCATAACCAAAATAAACGATGATGAAAACATTAAAAAATGTTGTAGTTATACTACTAACTCTTGTATTGCTTTTTTCTCTGCCTTCGGTGTCGATGGCAATCGATTTAAAAACATCAAAAACAATCGTATCTATTAATAATAAAGGTTTTTACAGCTCAATAAAAGTAGCGGGTAAAGAAATTTTAAGTGCAGGTAATTACCCCATGATTTCTATCTGTAAAGATGGGAGGATTATTGTGCCGAAATCATTGGGTGTTAACGGAAACCGATTTAGTTTGGGCATGGAGGACGGCAGTAAAGTTGTTTTGCAGGTTGTACAAAGCCCTAATGCAATTGTGTATGAAATTAAAGAAATAAATGACGGATATGGCGTAGCTGTTTTTGGCCCATTAAAAGTAAATATGCATGAGGTAGTGGGCGAAGTTGTTGGTGTTGCCCAACATGCCGATATCGCTTTTGGAATGCAATCATTACACATTAAAACTAATGGCGGAATTCCTTATGAAGTAGCCGATGCTTATAGTAAGTTCTTTAATTATACCGGGGAGAATACAGAGCTATCGGTATCCAGCACGCCCTTTTACAATCTTGCCGCTGTTGATACAAAAGATGGGACTGTTTTTCAGCTGTCCAGTAGAAATCGGGAGCATGTCGAATATAGGAAAGTTCAACAAATTGATAAATCATTAACACTTCCTGTTGAAGGCCCTGATGCCAAAATAGTGGGGTCTAAGATTGCATTGTTTGGTGATCAGAGAGCTGACATCCTGAACAGAATTGGAAAGGTTGAAATTGAACAGAAATTACCTCATCCAATGATTAATGGAGAATGGGATAAAATATCAAGGTCGTCAATGAGATCATACTTAATCTCTTCTTTTTCTGAGAAGGATATTGATTTTGTTTTAGATAAAGCAAAAAGAGCGGGTTTTAAAAATATATACCACGAGGGGCCTTTTGATACCTGGGGGCACTTTAAATGGAGTTCGTCATTTGTAGCTGATGGTGATGAAGGGGTTAAAAGAATTGTTGAAAAAGCGAATAGTCAGGGCATAGATTTAGGTGTACATACGCTATCTAATTTTCTTACGCCAAATGATCCTTACGTTACGCCGGTACCTAGTAAGCACCTATTGAAACAAGGCGGGTTAACTTTATTGTCCGATTTGGATGATAAACAGACAACTTTAGAAATTGCCAGGTCAGATTTGTTTGGAATGCCATTAACCTTAAATGCCTTGCAGATCGGAGATGAACTGATAACATTTGGTAAAGTTGATGTTGTAGGTGATAAAATGAATTTGACAGGATGTAAAAGAGGAGCTTTTGGAACTCAAAACTCAGCTCACAAAAGGAGTGAAATGTTATATAAATTGTGGGATTATCCATATAAAACATTGTTTCCCGACTTGAAATTACAAGACGAATTTGCAGCCCGGTTATCTGAAATTTTTAATAAAACAGGAATTAAGCAAATTTCTTTTGATGGATTGGAAGGATGTATGTATACAGGTCATGATTATTATGCTACCGCCAAATTTGTTAAGGGATTTTACGATCAGGTAAACGATAAATCAAATATTATAAATGATGCAAGTCGGCTGGATCATTTCTCATGGCATATTCATACGCGTATGAATTGGGGAGAGCCCTGGGGGGAAGAGATGCGCAAGGGACAGGTAGAGAGCAGAATTAAAAATCAAAAGTATTTTACACGAAACCTTTTTCCTAAAATGTTGGGTTGGTTTTTAGTGCGTCTGGGCGACCGTAAATTTGAAACAACTTCTTTAGAAGATCTGGAATGGGCGCTTTCAGAGTCGGCGGGGTTTGATTCAGGTTATGCAATGAGTATTAACCTTCAGACATTGCGCAACCATGGTCAAATAGATAAGTTGTTAGAAGCCATGAAAAATTGGGATTTCCTAAGAATGAACCAAGTTTTTACTGAAGAACAAAGAGCAAAGTTAAGAGATCCGGAAACGGAATGGCATCTGGAGAAAAAAGGTGAAAATGATTTCATATTGCACCCCTTGTATATTTCTAAACAATTTAGATGTGACCTTTCTGAAATGCAACCCGGACAGCCAGGGGGCGCGGATTGGTCATGGTCTACGCCAACGGAAGGATCTTTTGCGTTAAGGGTTAAGGTTGAGGGAGAGGGGGCAATTGCAAATCCATCATTCACAACACCTGCTGGCGTAATAAAAATTGAAGGAAAGATAAAAGCCAATCAATACTTACTTTTGGATTATGAAGGCCATGCGCTGTTAACGGATAAAAACTACAATACAATTGATACTTTAAAGACACAAGGTAAAGCATTGCTTCCGGCAGGATCTTCAGCGGTTGGTTTTGCATGTGATGTGGAAAAGGACAGCAGTCCAGAGGTTGTGGTGAGATATATCACCCGTGGTAAAGCTGAGCAAGTGAAGAAAGTAAAGCCTTAAAAATAAACCCTGTACATCAAATTAGGGAATACGGCCGACTGTTTCATGTAACCAACTGATCCAGGTTCTCCCGGATCATAAAATTCTGTAAGCCGACCCCTATTATTTGTAACATTATCTATGCTAAGAAAAATTTCGTGGGTTGCCTTTGGTTTGTTGATCTTATAACTAAACGACATCGTAATTTGGTATATATCCTGGATGTCATTTTCATACGCCTTACTATAATCATAAAATCTATTGTTGGCGGGGTCTACAGCCAAATTCCCATCTGCAGCCCTTAACAACGGAATTATTTTTTTACCTCCTCCAAAAAATGCTCTGCTATTGAAGCTGATTGTCTTATTTTGCGCCTTACCAAGTTTTGGGAAATCTTTACCAAAAAGAACATTTACAAGGTAGTTCCCATTGAACCGTGTATTACGTTCGATCCCATCAAGGGCCTTGTAGGTCGAATTATATACCGAAGCATTCACCAGATAATAGAAATTTTTGTTAAAGAAGCGTTCAACAGTTAATTCTACTCCATAGTTTTTACCACTCCCTTTGTTTACCAAATCAAGGTATTGAAAATCGAGCCCTTCATTAATAGTAGCGAATATGTTCCCTTTAGAATTCGCTACAGGCAAGTCATAAAGATCTTGATAATACGCTTCTAACTTACCCATCATATGCTTACTAAAACGTTTCTCGTATCCCAGCGCGAAATGATGCGCCTTTAATAAATCAAGGTCTTTATTAGGCTCTATATTGCTCCCGTCTGATAATTTCACCTGGGTATAATAATGGTGAATACTTTCCATTGTACTGTGTTTGCCATAACCTGCACTTAGGGCGCTATTCTTACTTAGTTCCCAATTTAACGAAAATCTTGGCTCGATTGTACGCTTGTTGTTCAGCAAAACATTCATGTTTTGCACACCAAATACAGTAGTCACCTTTTCATTAAATCTATACCTAAAATTAATGAAGTTTCTAATTGTGCTCATCTTTTCGTTAAAATTCACCAACGTAGATCTAACGTTCGTACTATCTCTGAACATACTTTGATTAAAGCTGTAATCGAGTAACGCATATTTAGTGCCCACCTGTAGTTTAAGCTTCGAATTGAGCTTGTTGTTGTAAGTGATTTCGCCCCTATATGTCGATCTTATCAATCTGCCATTAAAATTTAGTTGATTACTTTCTGATGTGCCGGTTTTGAAATTCTCGAAAACATCATCATCAATACCTTCGCTCGAGAAAGACAGTCCAGTATTTATATGGCTATTTTTATTTATTGTCAAGGTATGGTTCATGCCCAAATTTGCAAGGTTCGAGCCTTTATTATAGTCTTCACCTAATTTGTTTGGCACGAACCTGTTTCCAGGTGTTTGCCACAGGGCAGGCGATACATCTTTAAACAGAAAATTACTAATACCTGCCAAGCCAAAAAAAGAAAACAGTCCGGCCTGCTTAGTAGGCAATACAACTTTAAAAGCAGCGTCTTGAAAATTTAATGCCCCGTTTAAACCCTCAACCAGTCCGAGATCGCTTAACAACGAGATTGTAGAATAGCGGTAGTTTACTAAAAAGGAGCCTTTATAACCCTTTTTAAATGGTCCTTCGAATGTAAGTTCAGTGCCTAATACACCTAGACCGAATGTTGATTCGAATTTTTCGTTATTTCCCGGCCTTAGTTTAACATCATATACTCCGGACAATACATCTCCATATTCTGCTGAAAAGGCCCCGGTATAAAAGTCTGAAGTTGCTAACAAGTTATTATTTAACGCACTAATAGAACCACCTACTGCGCTTTGATCAGCAAAATGATTGGGATTTGTAATTTGCATACCCTCTAACCGCCATTGAATATATTTAGGAGAGTTACCTCGCACAATAATATCATTGCTGCCGTCCTGAGAACTGGTAACCCCGGCAAAATTAGACAAGATCCTCGAAGGGTCATTGAAACCACCTGCATATCTATTCGTCTGTTCTGGAGAAATGGACCGACCACTTACCAAGGTCATATCATTTAAGGGCTGACCTTTGTTTTTATCGAAAGTCAATACTACACCTTCCAGTTGAGCAACAGCTTCTTGCATATTTATATTTAATACTGTTTCCTTGCCCGAATTAACAACAATATTAGGAAGTATAATTTTTTCGTACCCAACGTTTGACACGTGTAAGGTAATCCTTCCAATTGGTATATTGTCGAACCTAAAGATCCCGTCTTTGTCGGTTAGTATAGCTTTTAAAGGATTACTACCAGCGATGGTTATAGTGGCGCCCTCTATAGGCTGCTTACTGTCTTGATCCGTTATTACTCCCCTCACAGTTTGATTAAAATTTTGGGAGAAAGCCGAGGTAAATAAGAAAAATAAAAATAAGGTGGTTGTACCTATTTGTTTCATGTATGTATGTTTAAAAGGTTGAGTGCAAAACAACTCTAAGTTTTAAACATATTCCTTGACTTCGGTTATTAAATGAAAATCGCCGCGCGTTAAATCAAAGGGAAACCTCGGTAAAATTGGTGGTCAGTATTAATCAGCAAATGTATCCAGCATATCAAATGTCGGAACAAAAAATAATGAACCTGTTTTTGCAGCACTAAAATCCAATATCCTGTCGTAGTTGCCCGCAGGTACACCTACAAACATATTGGTCAGCATCTTTTTTACTGTATTAAAAGAACTGGCATAGGCAATAAAATAAGTACCCATTTCATTGGTTCCAACCTTACCGAACGGCATATTGTCCCTCACAATTTTAAGATCGTCACCAACATTGGCCAATGCAGAATGCGAATTGGAAGGTTTTATTCCATCCGGCATTTCAATATCATCTTCTTTCGACCTGCCTATAACTTTCTCTTGTTCACCTACAGGCAAAGATTTCCATGCAGTCATATTGTGAATGTATTTCTGCACAAAGAGGTAGCTACAGCCCTTGTAAAATGGATCTTCGTCGCCAATAATTCCAAAAGTTGCCCTTTCTTCGCCATGAGGATTTTCTGTACCATCGACAAAACCAAGAATGCTTCTGCTGTCCCAATATCTAAATCCATGCACTTCTTCAACGCAATCGGCTATGCCCTGCATCAGCGCAGATAATGAAGCTGCCGCATCTATACAATAGCTATTTTCGTTAGCCCTAACATGGAAGTGTATATCTCCTTTGGTTGATACGGCTGTATGCTTACCCCCAATAACGGGTTTGAACTCTTCCAGTTCTTTTGGGAGCGGTTTGGGCAAATCCAATTTATTCCATGCTTCTAAGCCTATGCCAATTACTACGCTGGCTTTAGAATTGGGAAAGCGAACATTGGCAGAATTATTAAGGTTAATGATCAGTGTGCAGAGCTGTTTAAAGGTTTCTTTAATGTCTACATCACTTTTAAAATTCCAAACCATAAAAATGGTGTTGTTATTTGTATAGTCTAAAACATTTTGGGAATTATCATCCATAAAAATCTTTGCCAATTATATTTTAGAGCCTCTACTGCAAAGCTCAATTTAACGGTGAAATATAAAAAAATAATATCTCGGAAATAACAAACCATTTGATTTTTTAGGACTATCTCATTATGGAAATGCAAAAACCCCATTCTATTGCTAGAAATGGGGTTTTTATTGATTTTCATTCCTGAAAATCTGAGCTCCCTCTGCTGGGCTCGAACCAGCGACCCTCTGATTAACAGTCAGATGCTCTAACCAGCTGAGCTAAGAAGGAGTGCTGGTTGCCAAAACACGGTTTTTACTCTTATAAAAGAAGAATACGTTCAATCGTTTTGGGAGCGCAATATTAAGAAATTTTGGTTAGATTGACTATAAGATTTTAAAATAATATTTATATTCTTCTAAGCGCGCAGGTTTCAACATTTTTTTGGGAACAAAAAGGTCCGTAGTTTGCATATGCAATGTTTTTCCAGAATAGCCAACAATTCTGGAAAGACAATAGCTAAGGTTTTTTTATAATGTATGAACCCTGGATTTTTCGAAAAGTCTGATCCAGGCTTTTTTAGAGATCATTATAGTCTCCTGCTTGAAATTATTATTTCCTTTATAAGGGTAAACGTCAAACATGATGTTGTTGATGCCCAATAGCTTCATCGGATGAGGAACGATCCTGGTTCCGTTTACTGTAAATTCGTTGTCTTTGAAGTCATCAAATAAGCCTAGAACGTAGTTGTAGAAATCAGCTTGTTCCTTTGCTGATGAAAAGTTGATATTTTCATAAATCTGGGAGTTGCCACCGCCTTTAGTCCCATACCGTAAATACTCGGTATCTCCCTGCGAATACAATTCATAATCTGGTGTTAACACGGTTAGTTTAACCCCGATTCTTTTGGGCTTGGCCTTTGTCTCGTCAGCTTTAACTTCGGCTTTAGATCTACCCACGTTGAACTGGGAGAACGCATTGAATGATAGGAATGCGAGGACGAGGATTATTGATATTTTTTTCATAGAAATGTAATTTAGTTGTCGGTTGTAATGGCGGATGCTGTTGGTTGTTTGAGGGATATATAGGCTGGTAGATGTTTTTTCAAAACAAAAATAAAATTATAAACTTAAAATGCAACGGTATTTAGGCAAAATTCTCATAGCCAAAGATTTCTGTTTTTTGCTTAAATGGTAAAGAAAAAGGCAAGCCTGAATTTCTTCGACTTGCCTTTTTGCCCCCGATTTTTACATCAGGTGTTATTAAATGTTAACGGGGATTTAGTGCCTTTGACAATCGTTCGTGCATATCCTGCAAGTGCAGTTTCGTAGCCTTGTCCTGCGCAACAGGTAAAGCAGCCTTGATCTCAGCGGTTAATCTTTTTATTTGCCCTTTGGCAATTGAAAATGAATCATCTGTCATGTTTAACGCATTTGCTGTCAATATAGACACCATTTGTTTTACATATACCTTTTGAAGGTTTCTGCGGTAAACATCAATAGTTTTTCTTTGTGATAATTCTGACCATATTCCGCTTTGTAAATCGACCATCATTTCTGTAGCTGAATAAGCATTTATAGGGTCAACAGCTTCGAAATCAAGTAGACTTTTAAAAGTAACTGTGCTTAACAGATCATTTAAAGTATTGGCCTGCAACAGTAAAATGGTATTCATGTCACCACTTCCCGCTCTCAGCAGGATATTTTTGTCTAAAAGCCATTTAGGTGTGGTAAACAGGTTGTCCTGAAGAAATTTCATGGCTTCTTTCTGGGTCTTTTTTGGGACAAATTCATAAACCTGTTTATTCTCATCGGTTTTAGAAGCTGTTCCCATCACACCTCCGATGTTTGCGGATACATGGCCGATGTACAATTTGAATTGATGTACAACCTGTTTATACAGCCTGATCGTACTGCTGTAATCTTCATTAGGCTCTTTAGTCCATTCCAGCAAGTTAGGTACAATGCGTTTTAAATTTTTAATACCATATGCATTTGCCTTCATTGCATTGTCCCCAACCATTTCCGATAACAATCTTGGGTCTTTAATGCCCATAGCTGGCATAAAGCGAAGTTGTTTATTCGAATTAACTTTTTTCTGGACCCAGCTGCTTAAAAACGTATCTTCTTCTTCCTGTTTTTTGTCTTCCGGGAACCATCTGTATCCCCATTCTATCGCCCATTTATCATAAGCCCCAATACGGGGGAAGATCCCTCTTCTGCTAATATTGTCCTCTGGCTGGGCAACATAGTTAAATCGTGCGTAATCCATAATTGATGGTGTATGCCCATTTTCCTCTACCCATTTTTTATTGCGGAGGTTTTCGACCGGCACCATACTTGATGCGGCAAAATTATGCTGAAGTCCCAGGGTATGTCCAACCTCATGAGAGGATACAGAACGGATCAATTCACCCATTAGCTCATCAGAATAGATCATTTTTCGGGCTTCAGGGTCAATTGCCGAGGCCTGTATAAAATACCAGTCGTGTAGCAAGGTCATTACGTTATGGAACCAGTTGATGTGTGATTCCAGGATCTCTCCAGTACGTGGATCGTGTACATGCGGGCCGCTCGCATTTTGTACATCCGCAGGTTTGTAAACAATAGCAGAGTGGCAGGCATCTTCAATACTCCAGTTCGGATCATTAACAGGGGCTTCTTTTGCGGTAATGGCATTTTTCCATCCGGCCTGCTCAAACGCAATGTTCCAGTCTTTTACGCCCTGAATTAAATAAGGAACCCATTTTTGAGGCGTTGAGGGATCAATGTAGAACACAATTGGCTTTTTAGGTTCTACCAAAACACCACTTAAATATTTCTTGATATCTTCCTCTTTCGGTTCCAAACGCCAGCGCGTTATCATTGACATTTTTTTGACACCCTGGGGATGGCTCTCAAAATCTTTATACTCCGTGGTAAAATAGCCTACACGTAAGTCCTCAAATCGAGGTTTCATCGGCACCTTTGGCAAGAGCATCATTGAACTATTTAATTCAAAAGTTACCGGCTGTGCACTTACGCCAAGTGATACGGCCAAAGGTTCAAAGCGTTTTTTGTTAAAGGTTTTCAGTGTACGTATCTCGATATTATTGGGAAGTGCGCGGACGGTGTCAATGAACGACCTGTCTGCGATCATTTCATTTAATGAGAAAATCTTTTTTCTTACCCCTTCAAAGGCAATAATCTCGTTGTCGCCATTGATGAAATCTGTAAGGTCGATTACGCTCCCTTTTGATTGGGCAGCTTCAGGAGTGAAGGCTTTAATGTCAAAAACAGCAACAATAGGTTGCAGATTGGAATTATTGACGGAATGGTACATGCCATTCTTTGAAGAGTCGCTGGCCATTTCAAGATAGGAAACACTTTTTAACAGGATTTTATGATTTGGCCCCTTTTCGAACCTGATTACCTGCTGACCGATTTCGTCGCCGGCGTATCCCTGGGAGGTAGTCGAAACTCTTAGTCCTGCAGGGGATTTTGAAATTCGGTTCACTACAAGAATTTCCCTCCCCATTAACGAATCTGCAATTTCGAACAGGTAGCGGTCGTCCTGTTTATGAATCTTAAACATTCCTGATGCCGTACTTGCCTTTGAAGTAATTACCTCAGAATAGGGGCGTGGCCCTTTGGTTGGTGTTTTAGCTTGAGAAGCAGTTGAATTAGCGGGTGGTACGGTAGTTCGTTTTTTTTGGGCTAGACTTATAGTTTGGGCACCTGTTAATAAAAACAGGAAAAATAATTTCAGATACTTTGTGTGCATAGTTTTTTAAATGAATTTATAGAATAGTCTTCCGGATCAGCCGGTCCTGGTAATAGTCTTCAAGACCTTGTTTTCAATTGAAAGCAAAGTAGTAGTCGATAAGTAAAAAGGTTTAATTAATTGCAGGCATAGCACGCAAAAGACATAAAGCCTTCTGTTTGAAATGCCTGCAATTGGATAAGAATGATAATCAGCTATTATCTGTAGCCGTTGTTTTGTACAAGGTTAGGGTTATTTAGGATTTCAACATTTGGAATAGGAAATAACGCTTTTAACGGGTTCCATGTGGGTTTGGCTGCCCCCAATACCAGGTCGGCCCTGCCAGTCCTTCTCAGGTCAAATAACCTGTGTCCTCCTTCTGTAAATAACTCGACCCTTCTTTCCTGCTCAATCGCCAGTAATAAGCTTTCTTTTGTTGCAGCTAATGTAACACCAAGACCCGCACGGTCACGAACAGCGTTCAAATCCTGTGCTGCGGTACCGGTCTGGCCTTGCTGTGCCCTGGCCTCGGCCCTGATCAGGTATTGTTCGGCTAAACGTAAATAACAGTAAGCCTCTGCAGTGGCTCCGGTGGTAGGGAATACGTTTTTGTATTTGACCGGAAACCGGTTTTTGTAGGTAACCCCACCAACAACATAAGTAATCTCTCTGGTCCAATTGAGCCTACGAAGATCGCCAGGTTCAAATGCAGCATCAAATCCAGGTGTAAATTCCATTGGAGGAGTTTCATAACTTAAGAAAAAGCCACCGATGGCTGTGGATCCTCTATAAGCGCTGAGACCTGTTGTTGAGTTGTTGTTCATTTGCCATATCGACTCCAGGGAATTCGGATAGAAAACCTTGCCAATGTCGGCACGGGGGAGCAATTTATACAGTGTGGTCATATTGATAACAGAGGTGGCTTCGGCTTCGGCCAAAGCCCATTGGCCGGTGTACAAATAGGCCCTTGCCAGCAAAGCAGATGCAGCAAATTTATTTGCCCTCAAGCGATTGTTACCTATAGAACTTAAGTAATCGCTCCTTAGCAAAGGTTTTGCAGTTTTTAGATCCTCTATGATCTGCAACATCACCGCTGCTGCAGACGTTTTTGTTAACCTGTTGTTTGTCTTGGCATCTGTGTTTAAGACCAGCGGTACGTCTCCAAACCAATTTACAAGATTAAAATGGCAAAATGCCCGCATAAAATAACTCTCTCCCTTTGCCAGACTATCTAATGCAGGCGAAATATTTCCCTTGTTGACCTCTACTCCTTCAAGCATAGCATTTGCCATATAATTCACTTTATACATGCCGTTCCAGTAACCAGTAAGGTTGGAGCTGTTTGCATTGATGGTGTTCTTGAAAAATGGTTCATAATTTGTATTTGCACCCACCAATTGAAGTTCATCCGCGGTAATGGCTGGACAGATGGCTATATCTGTTTGAAACGCATCGCCATAGGTAAAGTAAGCGCTACTGTACATTCCTGCTATACCACTTTTTACTGTCGCATCACCCGAAAATACATCGGATGCCCTAAAAATATTCGAGGCCGGCTCTACGTCGGCAAATTTTTTACAGCTGGTGACAGAAAACAATAAGGTGCAGGCTGTAAAAAACAATATGAGTAATTTATAATTATTTGTCATCATATTTGATATTAATAATGAATTAAAATGTTGCTCTAAAACCTAATACAAAAGTCTTCATCGGCGGAATGTTGTTGGGCTGTGTTTCAGGATCATACCCTTTAAACTTCGTAATTACAAATAGATTTTGTCCGTTTACGAAGAATGTCCCTTTTCCAATGTTAAGTGCTTTTGTGAATTTTTGGGGCAGACTGTACGACAGCGCCACATTCTTTAATCGTATAAAGGCTGCATTGCTGATAACGGCGTCGGAAGTGGCGTATAAATAGTACCTATATCCCGGCGAATTTATACCGCTATACGGGCTGTCAAAAGTGGCCAGTTTTCCTCCTGTTTGTTGATATAGATCATAGTAAGAGTCTGTCATGTTTGCTGCACGCGAACCGGGGGCATATATACCACTGTAGTCGGCATGTGCGATACCTTTAATCATTCTCCTTCCTACAAATTGAGCGAATATGTCAAGGTTGAAGTTTTTGTAAGAGAAATTGTTGCCAAATCCACCATAGAAATCAGCATCATAATTTCCGATTTTAACATAGTCACCTTTACCATAAGCCGCCAGGGTTGCGACATAGTTTAGGGGGTCTGAAAACATACCATCTTTATTCTCATCGGACACCGCTGGAAGGCCTGTACTTTGCTCTATGCCAGTGTATTTAAATCCATAGATATTAGCCAATGATTCTCCTACCAGCTTGTCCCTGATATAGGTTGAATTTTCAATGTCCCTAAATGCGGCTAATTTACTTTTGGGATTGCTGATGTTAAAATAGGAATCCCATTTAAAGTTTTTAGTTTTTATATTTTTTGTGTTTAAGCTAAACTCCATGCCCTCTGTCTGAATAGTTGCGTCAACGTTGGCCACATAGTCGCTGAACCCTGTAGGGTTAGACAAAGGGAAGGTCACCAAAGGATTATTAGTTCTGTTTCTGAACCAAGCAGTGGATATATTAATTCTGTCATCTAGCAGGCCAAGCTCTAATGCGAGCTCAAATTTTCTGTTTACTTCCCAGGCAAGATCTGGATTGGCCAGGTTTTGAGGAGCGAGTCCTGGAATATTATCGAATTGGTATAGCGTGGAGGAATAGTTGTCTGAAAACTGGTAGTTACTAATCTGGTCGTTACCTGATGTCCCGTAGCTGCTTCTTAATTTAGCAAAGCTGATTACCGGCTGGAGGGCTTTCATGAAGTTTTCTTCAGACATGATCCAGACTGCGCCCACTGAGCCGAAACTTCCTGATCTTTTATTGGTACCAAACCTCGATGAAGCATCTAAACGGTAATTTATATTTACAATGTATGTCTTAAGCCAATTGTAATTGACCCTTGCAAAAAGGGAATTGTATTTGTATTGTGAATCAAAAGACCGGATCGATGCCAGCGTTCCCGAACTGTAGTTTCTTAGCTGTGCATCAGAAGCAAAATTGGTTGCGTTGATCGCAAACGGTTGAACGAAAGTGGTGGACTGAAATGCGGAACCAACCTGGGTACTTAGCATACCCTTCGAAATTTTTCGCACATATTCAATCAATGGCTCCACGTTCCAGGTTTCACTGTAATTTTCCTGATATGTTCCCGCTGGTCTTGCGCTGGTTGCGAATGGACTGAAAGACTTCTGGTAAGCTAGATCAGTTTGAGCGGCAAAAACTTTGTTGTATGAAGCATCCATCTTAAGGTTGAGCCCTTTTATCGGTGAAAAACGTACGCCAATACTTCCTATCAATGCATTTGAATTTGCAGTGTATTTTTTGTCCTGATAGGAGAGGGGGTTTGAAAAAAGCCCTGCGTCTAATGGAAACCAGTATAAGCTGCCGTCGGGATTATAAACCGGGTAATTAACAGGGAAAGAGTATGCTGCCCCGGCAAGGTCTGAAGTATTGCCCCTCCTTGCATTTCCCTGGTTCTTATCTGAACTAAAAGTAGTAGTTACATTGATGCCGAGCTTGTCATCATCGCTGGTGTAACCTGCTGCCATTCTTACGCCTAAACGTTGATATTTAAAGTTCCCTGGGATAACCGCATCTTCTGTATGGTAGTTCCCGCTTACTAAAAAGTTTAGGTTTCTATTTCCTGCAGACAATGATAAGTTTGCCGTTGAATTATTGGCAGTTTCACCAAAGAAAAGGTCTTCCCAGTCGGTAACCTTGGTCTTATCCCATGTCAGCAGATCAGGAGCGTTACGTGGCGTTGGTACGGCCCCTGAATTAGTAAAGGCTTTATTCCTTATTTCAAGATACTGAGGTAGGGAAAGTGTCTTTACTGCATGTAGACTGGCTACCCGGCTAATTCCCTGAGTGAAACCAACGTCAATTTTTGCCTTTCCCCCTTTTTGTCTTTTGGTCGTAATCAAGACTACACCATTTGCACCTCTTGAACCATAAATAGCCGTTGCATCTGCATCCTTTAATATGCTGATGTTCTCAATGTCGCTCGGGTTAAGTAGGTTTAGTGGACTGCTGCCGTATACTGGTGCCAAACTACTAAAAGTATTTCCCCCCGCACTTGTAATCGCTTCGCCCAAAAAAGGAACTCCATCAACGATATAAAGAGGTGTGCTGCCTGCAAAAAGAGAATTCGCAGCACGTATTTGTATGGAAACCCCAGAGCCGGCTAAACCACTTTGCTGGAATATCTGTACGCCCGGTAATCTGCCTTCGAGTGCACTCATTACATTCGTTACCGGTTGTTGTTCAATTGTTTTGGCGTCAATGCTGGAAATGCTTCCTGTTAATTCACCTTGGGTTGTTTGGTAATAGCCCGCATTTACAATCACTTCATTAAGTGATTCTGGTTTTACCGATAAAACTACAGTGTAGCTTTTTTGTTGATCAACAGCAATCGTTGTCGGTTCCATTCCTATGTAAGAAAAATGAAGCCTGGCATTGTCTTTTACCGTTATATTGAAAACACCATCCACGTTTGTGAATGTTTTGTTATTCGTTCCGACTTCAATAATTGTAACTGCTGGTATGGGCTGGTTCTCCTTATCCAAAACTTTCCCATTGATCTTCTTTTCGTTGTTGATCTGCTTTGATCCGGGTTCTTTTTCTGGCCTGCGCCGGTTAATAATGACCGTATTCCCCTGAATGAAGTAATTGAGACTATTTTCTTTGTTTAATTGATCAAGAACCTCGCCGATTGACTTATTGCTAACGTTTATTGAAATAGGTGGTATATCTTTTAATTCTTCAACGTTGTAAACAAAGTGGAGCGTGACCTGCTTTTTTAATGCGGCAATAACTTTAGCTACCGGTGCATTTTTAAGATTTAGGCTAATGTTCTTTTTAGCAGGTTGAGATTGCGCAAATAAAGTGGTGGTCATTGCTAGCAGAAAGGATAAAAACAGCATTTTTAGCTTAAAATCCTTCCCTCTGCCATCTCGTAAACAAATGACATTCTTGTAGTTTTTTTTCATTAGTTTTGTATAAGTTAAAACAAAATAAATCATGGGTTGACTCTGGTAAAGCACCCGGTTTATAAAATAATTGACTTCAGCAAGAGATGGTCCTAACATCTCTTGTTTGGTTTTTAGTGTTTGGTTTAGTTGCCTTTTTTTACAATAATCCTCCGATCTTTTATGGTGAATTTTACATTGGTTGTTTTCTCGATTATGTCTAACAATGGCTTTATTGTAGCCGATTTGTCGGTACTTCCATTGTAGTGCAGGTTTTTTAACTGTTCATTTTCAAACACGATATCATAGTCGTATAAGCGTCCTAAATGTTCCATTAGTGCTTCCATCGTTGTATTGTTGAAGACTAAAACGCCATCTTTCCAGGCTACAAAGAGATCTGGATCTACATCCTGTTTGCTCAATTCAGTAGTCAGTAAATTAGCATTCGCTTGCTGTCCAGGGTTCAGCGTCAATTTTTTATCGGTATTTTTAAACCCGACACTCACTTTACCTTCAACCAATGTGGTTTGTAATACATCAGAGTAGGTGTTGAGGTTAAATGATGTCCCCAAAACCTGAATATTCATGGCCCCTTTATGTACTATAAATGGTTTGTCCGGGTTTTTGGCCACCTTAAAAAAGGCTTCACCACTTTCCAGGTACACCTCACGTGTTGGCGTTTTATCAAAATTTACCTGGAACCTGATTTTTGTATCGGCATTTAGCCATACCTTGGTGCCATCGTCCAGCACCAATTTATAGGCGTTGCCTTTAGGTACAATCAGCGTATTAAATGTGGCGCCGTCGGCAGTAGAGTTTTTACTGTAGTCGAGCTGATGCGCCGAATTGATTACGTTATGATCTAATACCATTGCTTGCGGTGTGTCTTTCAGGTCAATTGGAGTTCCGTTTTCAAGAACCAAAATCACTTTGTTTCTATTGCCGCTTTTTACCGTTGACTGGTTTAAATCATTTGATTTTGTATTGCGATTATTCAGCGATAAATAGACGACCGAACCAACTAAAATTGGAATTGCAATAATGGCCGCATATTTCAACCACCATAACCGTAATGAAACCACCTTTGGGGCTATATCTTCTTTTATATCTATTCGGGTTTTAAATAAACCCCAGGCATCGGTTGAATTGAAATTTTTCTTATAGGTTGTATGTGCATCAGATTGGTCCGGGGCTAATTGTTCTGGTTCATCAGAAACAAGCTCGAATTTATACGCCTCGTCAGATAATTCTTCATCTAACAAATCGTGGATCCATTCGCTGCCATCAATACGTTTAGGGTTATTGGTTTCGTCCATACATTAATATGTAGCACTTATCAATAAAAAGGGTGATTGTATTTTGAAAATAAATTTAAAAAACCAGCTTTTTTTTGAGCCAATCCATTAACAGCTTGATTTTAAGGGATTAGGTACGTAATGAGGCGTAGGCCTTTTTGATTTGTGTTTTAACCGTATTGATTGAAATATTATTCAATTGAGCGATTTCGGCATAGGTGTAACCCTGAATATTGCTCATGAGAAATAATTTTCTTCTTTCCAGAGGTAGGTTTTGAATTGCATCTTTAAGTTTCGAAATCACTTCATTTTTCGAAAGTTCTTCAGCTAAGATGTCTTCGGGATCAAATGATATATCCGGTAGCGCTTCAGACTGAAATAATACATGGTTCTTCTGCCTTTTCAGGTAAGTAATGCAAATGTTTTTGACCGAGCGATATGCATATGCTTCAAAAGTAGATTGGAGTGTGATTTGCTCACGTTTGTTCCAGACGTATAAAAAGAATTCTTGCACCAGGTCTTTTGCGAGATCATCATCTTTTACATAGCGGACCGCAAGGAGGCACAATTCTTCATAGTTTTTATGAAAAAAACCTTCAAATTGGTTCAGTGTAATAAAGGTTTCATTACCAGGTGCCGTCATGTTGTTTATTTACCTTCAATCTATTGACCTACGCTAAAATAGATTGAAAATTTAATCGTGCTTTTGATTACAAATCACATTAAATCAGACAAGTATTCCATTAAATATAAATCCTCAAGTGATGTTTGAGATTTCGAAGATATAATTAAAAACTATAAATATAAATTAATTAATGTGAGCTCAGGATAATGTTGTGTGCTGCTCTGCGCTGCTGCATGAAGGGGGATAAAAAAGAAAAGGGCAAATCAGAATTTCTTCTGTTTGCCCTTTTGCTCCCTCTGCTGGGCTCGAACCAGCGACCCTCTGATTAACAGTCAGATGCTCTAACCAGCTGAGCTAAGAAGGAGTGCTGGTTGCCAAAACGCTGTTTTTGATCTCTTAAAGAACATAAACGTTTGTTCGTTTTGGGAATGCAATATTAGGGGTTTTAATTTATTTATGCAATATTTGCAGTGAAAAAGTTTTAAAAAATATTCAAATAATTTATATGAGCCTGATAATCATAGGTACTGTAGCCTTCGACGCTATTGAAACCCCCTTCGGAAAAACTGATAAAATAGTAGGTGGGGCCGCAACTTACGCAAGTTTAGCTGCTTCTTACTTCTACGATAAAGTGAAAATTGTTGGGGTTGTAGGTGACGACTTCCATAATGAAGATATTGATACGTTTACAAAACATGGTATCGATACCGAAGGTTTACAGATTAAAGAAGGTGAAAAATCTTTCTTTTGGTCGGGTAAATACCATAATGATATGAACAGCCGTGATACCTTGGTTACAGAATTGAACGTGCTGGCTGATTTTGATCCTATTATCCCTGAGAGCTATCAGGACTGCGAATATTTGATGTTAGGTAATCTTACGCCAATCGTGCAGCAAACGGTTATCAGTCGTCTTAAAAACAGGCCTAAACTGATTGTATTGGATACGATGAATTTCTGGATGGACATTATGATGGATGATTTACTGGAAACCATTAAAATGGTAGATGTGCTAACGATCAATGATGCAGAAGCACGCCAGTTATCAGGAGAGTATTCACTGGTGAAAGCGGCAAAGAAAATTTTAGCTATGGGACCAAAATACCTGATCATTAAAAAAGGTGAACATGGTGCGTTGTTGTTCCATGAAGATAAGGTCTTTTCAGCACCTGCACTTCCTTTAGCAGAAGTTTTTGACCCGACAGGAGCAGGCGATACTTTTGCAGGTGGTTTTATTGGCTACATGGCAAAAGTTGGAACAGTAAACTTCAATAACATGAAGAATGCAATTATTTTTGGTTCAGCATTAGCTTCGTTCTGCGTTGAGAAATTTGGAATTGAAAAAATTGTAAACCTGACAGAAGCAGAAGTTGCCGCACGTGTACAGGAATTTGTAAACCTGAGTTCATTTACGATTGAGGCTTAATCTTTGCTGGATACAGATCCTTTTTATTGGTAGGGCGGTGCATTATTGCACCGCCTTGCTTGTTTTAACTACTCTTACGTTTTTTTATAATAGCATTTTTTTGCAGGCTCAATACGCCATTTTTACACAAAATTCATTAACATTTTAGCTGCTTTCTAGGTCGATATAGGTGTCAATCGTGTTTGAAAGGCCTTTGAAGGCTGTTTATAAGGTGTTGATACCTAGCAAACAGCCATCAAACAGCCATCAAACACCTTGCATACCTTAACGATGACCGAAGGATGATTGATAGTTGGCCTGGGGATTTTCGAAATGTTTTATCGCGGTAATGTACCTACGGCCCTAAACTTTTCAAATACGGTTTCTGTATGTGGGGCATCTGGTAACTCATCAGTTAGGTCTTGCCCAGCCCAATGTTCGTAATGCTTCCCATTGCGCCATAACCGGCTTTCCGTAACATCATAAATTATACCTCTGTAGGCTACCCATATTTGTGGTTTATCCTGCCCGTTACGTAAAGCAAGTTGTTGTTTAGTATACACCGGCAGGTTATCCATTTTTTTTAACAGCCTTGTTTTTAAATAATTCAAAAAGGTACACAGACATTAAAAGCATACCCATAAAGAAAAAATAAGCTTCAATGGGTAAATAAATAAGGTCTAATTTCAATGTGGAATTTTTATTAAACAATATTGGGCCCTGGGTTTTGATGTAAAGGCATAAAAAATATAAGGGAATAAGTAAGGCTACATAAGTACGGTAAAAGCGGTACATAAAGCGTAGCTTGTTCTTGTACTCAATGTAAATTAGCAGGATAAATAAAATGGAAAAAGTAACCAGGGTATATAACTTCAGGTAGCCAAAAAAGAGCATGGCAACACAAATGCCCAGAATAACATTGCTAACTGAAAGACTGAATTTCTCGAGGTGGTTTTTGGGAAAGCTATTATTTAAAAAACGATAAGAGAAGAGCCCCAGCATAGAAAGTATAAAGGGGAAGAGTAAAATCGTTAATGGTAAACCTACGATAAGTGGCCCCGCTGTAAGCTGTCGGCTGAATGACAATGCCCCTAACGCACTGAATAAATAAGTAATCAGGCAAAAGAAAACCCCTGTTAAAGCAACGGAAAATAGAAATGCTTTCGGATAGCTGGTGTTCATGTATAAAGATAAGTTCAGCTCCAAAAATATGATTTTGGCACGGTTTAAAGGCTATAAATACGCATAGATTTTTTATATCTTTAAATGTATATCTATTTAAATCTCACCTATATGAAAAAAACACTACTATTTTTTGCACTTGCGGCCGGAGGGTTATCCGTGCGCAGCCAGGAGACGGCAAAGGTTGACACCACAAAAAACTGGACTATACATGGAGAAAATACTTTTCTCATTAACCAGAGCTCTTTCTCTAACTGGTCAGCTGGCGGGGTAAATTCCATCGCAGGAAACCTGGTCCTTAACTACGATTTTAATTATAAAAAGAACAAATGGAGCTGGGACAATAAAGTTATTGCTGGTTATGGATTAAGCAAACAGGAGGATTTGGGTCTGCGTAAAAATGACGACAGGATTATCCTGAACAGTTTGCTGGGATATAAGGCCGCGCAGTATTGGCTGTATACTTTTTATGCAAATTTCCAGACGCAGTTTGCTAAAGGGTATACGTATGATGGAACAACCAGAACCAAGATATCCAATGCTTTTGCTCCGGCATACCTTACCTTTGGACCTGGTATCGCTTATAAAAGATCGGATAATTTTAGGATTAACTTTTCTCCGGTAGCCTCGAGGATCGTAATGGTATTTGATGATGATCTGAATGCAACAGCACCAGCTTTTGGTGTTGAACCCGGAAAGAATATGCGCTTCGAATTTGGCGCATCGCTGGATGCTTATTATAAAGTAAACCTGATGGAAAATATTGGTTTTGAGAATATATTGAAGTTATATTCCAATTATCTGGACAAACCACAAAATATTTACACAGACTATACTGCTAATCTGTTTATGAAAGTAAATAAGTTTGTCACCGTAAATGCCGGTGTACAGATGATCTACGATGACAATACAGAAATTCTTAAAAAAGTAAATGGCGTAGATGAAAAGCATAAAGCCCTGCAGGTAAAGCAGATTTTTGGCGCAGGGTTCACCTATAAATTTTAACCCGGAAGCAGGTGTTTATTGTACCGGCAAAATGATATCTTTGCCGGTACCTATAAAAAACATCCAAATAATGCTTTTGAAGTATAAATACCTGCTTTCTATATTCTTTTTACTTTGTTTTTCTTCCTGTTTTCAGATCATTGAAGAAATTAACCTGACTACTGCCGGTACTGGCACTGTTAGTCTTACCTTAAACCTTAGTGCAAGTAAAACAAAGGTAGCATCTCTTATGCTAATGGATAGCATACAGGGGTATAAAGTGCCTTCCAGACAAACCATTCAAAAGGAACTGGATGAAGTTGTTGCTTATTTAAAGAAATCGCCCGGAATCAGCAATGTTCAAAGGAAGGTTGATTTTGAAAATTATATTGTGAGCGTTTCCTTTGCATTTAAGGATATCGCGAACATTAACAATGTAAACCAAAGTGTACTCAAAAAATTAAAGATCAAGGAGCTTAGCAATTCTTCTTATACTTACAATTCTAAAAACCTGATTTTTCAACGCAGTTATCAGCATACCAAAGAAGCTGTCCTGGAATATAACAAGCTAAAGCCCGAAGTTAAAAAGATATTTAAAGATGCTGCTTATGTAAGTATCTATAGGTTTGAACAGCCGGTAGCATTATGTACAAACCCATTGGCAAAAGTATCAAAATCCAAAAAAGCAGTAATGCTCAATACAGGTATCCTTGGTTTAATAAACGGTAAAACCGACATATCCAACCGAATTACAATAGCAAAATAACGTTTCTATTAATCTATCCTAATTATGAATTCTTTTTACAGATGCTTAACAGCATTATTTTTAGCCGCCCTTACGTTTACATCCAATGCACAGGACCTGGTGCATAAAATCCCCGCCAACGCACTTGCAGTGGCAACGATCAAAGGTAAAAATTTAACAGACCTGATGTCTTTGACTGAGTTTAACCGCTCTGTTATCGGGAAAGAACTGCTAAAAAAACTCTCTGAAAAATCCGGTAAACCCTTTGCTACAGTTGAAGATACCGGCTTTAACCTTACGTCCTCTTTTTATTATTATAACCTGAGCAACGATAGCGTAACTTATAACTGTTTTCTTGCCCCGGTTAAAAATGCAGGACAGATAGATGCATTGTACACACATGCTGGTCAAAAGTTTAGTGTAAAAAAGAATATCAGGTATTATTACAATGCCGATTCTACCGAAGTGGCGCGTTGGAACGATGAAATGTTTCTGTTTACAATTGCCAGTGGCAAAAAGGAATATTTTTCTAAGCCAGAAGTAATGGAACGTTTTGGATTAACTGACATGAACCCGATGGCAGACACGGTAGCAATTGATTCGGTTGCAACAGTTGAAGCCGCTGAAACGGTGGATTCAGTGATGTTAGATCCGGCGGTTGCAGATACTGTAGCGGCTGACGGGCTGGCTACAGTTGAAACGACTGAATATGATCCGTTGGATCCCTTTTTTAAGGATAAAAATCAAAAGAAATCGATCGTGGCCAGCTGGACGCAACGTATGATGGATGATTTTTTTGCCGGTACGGATAAAACATCTATCATGGGTAATAATGATTTCGTAAATAGTCTGGACGCCCAGGCAGAAGCTATGGTCTGGATTTCAGGAGCAGATAAGCTTTTTAATACTTACATCCCAACTGCATACCTTAAGGGAATGAGCTTTTTAAATGGCTATGGAAGCGGAAATGCAAAACTTTACCTGGAAGATAAAGCTATCCGTGTGAATACCAGCATGACCTTCAGCAATGACATTGCTGCTGTTTTCAAAAAGGTGCACAAAAGAAAATTAAACAAACGCTTTTTGAAGTATGTGAATGAAGATCGCATGATTGGATATCTGGGCTATGCACTGGATACCAAATCGTATCTTGAAGAATACCCTAAGCTGATGTCAAAAATTTATGGTTCCATATACGCCGACGAGATAGGTATGGCTGCCGATCTGTTCTCTCTCCTGCTGGATGAAGAAGCAATCGGAAAGGTGATAAAAGGTGATGCACTGTTTATTTTTAACGGACTTTCACAAAATGAGGTGAGCTATAAGTCGTACGAGTACAATGAGGAGAATTTTGAGAGCAAAGAGGTGATGAAAACAAAAAAGGAAACTTTGCCCGACTTTTTAATGATGGTTTCTTCTGAAGATACCCGCCTGATTGATAAACTCATTGCTTATGGCCTGAAAAAAGAACTGGTAAAAAAGGGGGCAGGATATTATGAAATCAGTATTCCTAAAAGCCCTTTGGCACTTTTCTTTACCATTAAAGACAATATTATTTTCTTTGGAACAAGCAAAATGGAAATGGATAATATTGCGGCCGGCAGGTATGTGGCAAATGTTTCGGCCAAGCATAAGAAAATGCTATTGAACAGCAATTATTCTGCTTATTTCAGTGCCAAAAAAATGTCGGGAAAAATACCTTCCGAGGAATTAGGTGGCGCTAAAAAGCTGGAAAAAGCCAACCGTGTGCTCAGTGCAATGGGGGATATTTATCTGAATTCAAATCCCATGAAAGGCAATGTATTGTCTGGACAAATGAGTATGGATATCCCCGCTAATCAACCAAATGCTTTAAAATATCTTTTCTCCATCATTGAAGACGCACAGAAATAAGTTTAAGCGTGTAGCAATAATTTTGGCAGCAGTAGTTTTTCTACTGCTGCTTTTTGCTTATAGTTATCTGGCATTAAGGAAATATAATGCTTACAGGAACACGGTACATGGAGATGCAAATTTTATAATTAAGGTTGATGCTGATCAACTATACTGTAGTATGGCGCTGGATTACCTGGGCAACCCATCTTTTTACCGTGGTAAAAATGTAAAATCAACTGAAAGTGGTTTGAGTATTCCCGCTCAGTTTTTTGTGTATACAGTGAAATCTAAATCTGCTCAGACTTACTTTTGTGCTATGCCAGTGGCAGATACACTGCTCCTTAGGAAATTTGTAAGGCAAAAGCTGGGCGTATCAGCGCTGAAAAATATGGGGCAATATGTAAGCGGAAAATCAGCAAATGGCAGACTTACTATTGCTTTCAATGCTAATACATTTGCTATTGGGTATTCATTTAAGCGTGAAAACGTGGAGGACATTATCGCCGACTTGATAAACGGGGAAAATATGTTGTCAGATAAAGACCAAAAGCTGGTAAAGCTTAAAGCATTGAAATCTCATTTAGCGTATGTTTTTGACGATTATATGGGTACTGGTGATTTTAAAGACGGGCAACTTCATATTGAGGGCGACTTTAACTTAAGTGGCTTTACCATAAATGAAAAGACTTTTAGTCACCGTGTTTTTGATAAAGATGCCGCCGTTAAAATGTGGCTGAATGTTAAACCTTCGTTGAATGAAAGATTTGGCGGAATTAAGGTTAAAGATTATGAACTGTACCCTGATAGCTTGCTGAAGTATTGTAATTCATATTTTGATTTGGAAATGGGAAATCCGGTAAGTCAGACAGATACCGTAATTACTTATTTATATAATGATGATTTTGAAAAGGAAGAAACCATTACGTCCCGCATTGAAGAAGTACCTGGGATAAATAGTGTGGTTAGTGGTAATGCCACAGGCTTGTTTAATTATTTGAGTGCGGCAAACATGGTTAAAGGTGATGTGGTTAACAAGGAGTTTTTTCCTTTGTACAAGCTTTATCTAAAAAGGAAGGAAAATGAATTGGTACTCAGTACCAATCAGCATGTGTTTGTTTCTGACGCACGAGAAAACACACCTTATTTTTTTTATCTGGATGCTGATTTTGATAAGCTGAAATCCCAGGGGCAGTTCACGTTGTTTGAAAAATATATCACACAGCTGAACCGGCTTATCATTAAAGCTGTACCTGAACGCACTGAGAAAGCAGGACACATTGAGAACGGTGAGAACGGTGAGAATGCTGAGAACGTTGGGCGTACTAAGGATGGTAGCGGTTTTAAAAGAAACCATTTTGAAATAGATTTGTACTTCAAAAGAAAAGATGTGAATGCATTGGGGCAATTGCGCTAAAATTCTGGCGTTTGTGTTATATTAGGGTTTTAGATCGCTTTTTATGTCAAACATCAATCTGATTATTGAGGAACGCCCCGCAAGTATAGGTAGTTTTATGGTAGGCCGCCTGTTGCCTTTTCGTGAGAAACGTATGGTAGGCCCTTTTGCTTTTATAGATCATATGGGACCGGTGTGTATGAGTGATACCGAAAATATGGATGTGCCCCCACATCCGCATATTGGTTTGTCAACACTTACCTATTTGTTTGAAGGCAGCATCATGCACCGGGATAGCCTCGGTACCGAAATTGAAATAAAACCAGGACAGGTAAATTGGATGACTGCCGGAAAGGGGATTGTACATTCGGAAAGGACACCTGCGTATCTCCGTAATTCGGATAAACTGATGCATGGCCTACAGATATGGGTTGCGCTTCCAAAACATCTGGAAGAAATGGAACCTGAGTTTTTTCATGTGGAAGGGAAGGGACTGCCGGAATGGACGGAGCAGGGGGTACATTTTAAACTGATTGCAGGTGAAGCCTTTGGCCGAAAGTCTGAAGTACCTGTTTATAGCCCGCTTTATTTTCTGGAGCTTAAAACTACGGGCCGCCAAACCATAAAAATTGGTAAAGACCTGTTTGGTGAAAGTGCTTTATATATTCTGGAAGGTGCGGTGGAGAGCGAAGGGAATACTTTTGGACCCAAACAATTGCTGGTGGCCAAAGACAGTAAGCTTTGTGAATTTGATATGCACGAAAATTCTACCATCTATATTTTTGGAGGAGATGCTTTTGAGGAAGGACGTATTATTTACTGGAATTTTGTAGCTACTACTCCTGAAAGAATCGAAGAGGCAAAAACAATGTGGCTTGAACAAACGTTTAAACCTGTACCGGGGGAAACGGATTTTGTTCCGCTGCCGGCGCAAAGTAAAAATATAAAGCCACATAAGCCTTGAAGATATATGAAGATCGAACAGTATAATACAGATAAGAACGGCTTTTTTAAAGCCATGGAAGATTATAATGAAGCCGGAGTAATGACTTACGTATGGGCTGGGCCGGGTAAGATCATTATTGATCATACAGAAGTTGAGGAAGCTTATGCAGGTAAAGGTATTGGCAAACAACTAGTGCTCGAGGCTGTTAAATATGCAAGGGAAAATAAAATAAAGATCATGCCGCTTTGCCCTTATGCAAAAAGTGTGTTCGATAAGAACCCAGAGCTGCATGATGTGCTCTTTTAACTTACTGCGACTTTAATAACTCACGCTGCATTACCCTGGCCGTTTGCGAGCTGCCATCATGGCTCCAGCCTGGTGGATAAAGGAAATACTTTATTTTATCGGTTAGTTTAGGCGCTTTTTTAACATCGGCCATTAAGGCCCTAAATTCATGGAATATAATATTTACAGCACCGGTATCCTCAGGTTGTTTGGTTAATCCGTATACAATTTCCTCCTCATCGATCTCCTTTTGGAAAGTGCCGAACATGCGGTCCCATAAAATAAGTACCATCCCCATGTTTTTGTCCAGATAACGTAAGTTGCTGGCATGATGAACACGATGATGAGAAGGGGTTACAAAGATATATTCGAACCAGGGATGAAGCCTGCCTACGGTTTGTGTATGTACCAGGTTACCATAAATCTGGGTGATGAGATAGGCAAAAAGGATGTCAAATGCACTAAAGCCCATTAAGGCAAGGGGTAGATAGAAGAACACCCTGTAAAGCGGTTCAAATACAGTAGAACGGAAGCCTGTAGTAAGGTTAAAGTATTCAGACGAATGATGGGTCACGTGCATGGCCCAGAAGAACCGCACATAATGGCCTGTATAATGTAAAACCCAATACAGGAAATCCTGGGCCAGGATCAGTACAATCCAGTAAATGTAGCTGTTACTTATTTGAAATAACCTGTGGTGCCTGTATACATATTCAAGCAGCATAAATGTACCTGCCTTGGTGGTTACGTTGATCACAAAAGCAGCAACCATGAGGTATACATTTGTTAGCGTATCACGCCCACGATAGAGTTTCCTATCATGGGCGTAACTGAAATACATTTCAACTAAACTAAGTAAAGTTACAAAGCCGAATAAGGTAACTACGGTTATACTTTTATCTAATTCAATCATTCTTTTTATTATGGTATTGTTATTGTTTTTCGTTGTACGGTATGTGCACTGAAAAAGCCGAGTACATCTCCGCTGATATTGCTTGTCGGATTAGTTGGTGCTGCTCCATTGTCCGATCCACTCGCACCGGATAAGCTGTATAAGTAGGTGTATACAGACGAATCTATACAATGCATCTCGGCTGTAAGCCTGTCACCTTTTTTAAAGTTTAAGGCTTTGTTTTTTGTGTTGTTTTCAAATACCAGGTAGTCATTAATTTCCTGTCCGGTAGTGAAATCATCATTTACTACTTTATATTGCTTTTGGATCTTATCATTCACAAATTGCTGAAACCAGTAGAAGTTTTTAATAGCTCCGGGATCCTTAAATTTTACCATTGGTGTTACTCTTGTCGTATCAAAATCACCAGGCTTAAGGGTGAAATCCAAAAATGGAACAACCTCGGGCATGGTACTGCTGGCTTTATATACCTTGTCCTTAATCGTTACTGTTAAGTTATAGGTTTCGCCAGGTATGCCGGTTATCACAGATGTTTCGTAAATGCCTTTTCCTGTTTCTGTTAACACAATAGTATTCCCTTTGTTTTCAATTTTTACAATAGCACCGCTAATCCCATTGAACTGATTGTCATCACTAAATTCTTTGGTTTCACTGATGTTTACCTTGCATATTCCTGGTTCATTGGTAATGGTACCCTCAATGACATATTTAAGCACATTGTCTTTGAGTTTAAGGTCTATAGCTTTCTCGCATGACCATTGAACCGATATTATTAGCAAAAGTATAAAACGAAGTATTGCTTTCATAAGTCTAAAATTTAAAATTATACGAAACTGACGGAACGAACCTGAATAGGGTAGTTCTAACGGCTTCTGTTCTGTTAGGGTCTGTCTCCTTGTCCCTGAAAGTGATGCGGTATGCATTTTCTCTTCCATAAGCATTGTAAAGGCTTAAACTAAGTTCTGATGAGAACTTTTTGGTTTGCTTCAGCAATCGTGTCGCACCAAGGTCAAGCCGGTGATAGTTTGGCATCCTGTCGGCATTGCGGTCTGAAAAATTGAAATAACTATGACCAAGCAGCTTGTACTTTCCAACAGGAAAGGTAACCGCATTTCCGGTAGCGAATACCCAATTGGCCGATAACGACCATTTTTTGCTGAGCTGGTACATGCTCACTAAAGAGATATCATGGGTCCTGTCTTGTCTGGCATTATACCAATTGTTATCATTGATGCCGTCAATCTGTCTTTCTGATTTAGAAATGGTATAGGCAACCCAGCCGGTTAGCCTACCATTCTTCTTTTTCAATAAAAATTCAGCTCCATATGCTCTGCCCTTTCCGTACAACAATTGTGTTTCTATAGGCTTGTTGGTATAAATATCTGCCCCATTTCTGTAGTCAATCTGGTTTTGCAATGATTTGTAATAGGTTTCAACTGTTAATTCATAGTTGTCATTGCCCAGGTTTTTGTAATAGCCCAGTGACACCTGGTCGCTAAGTTCCGGTTTGATGATGTTGGTACTGGCTACCCACCTATCCATAGGAGAGGAGGAGTTGGAGTTAGAAACCAGGTGCAGGTTTTGCGCATTTCTAACATAAGACGCCTTAATGGACGTAGAGCCGTTTAATTGCAAGGCGGCAGCTAGTCTTGGCTCAAAATTCACATAGGTCTTTACAATTTCACCTTTTTTGTAGCTTGTAGATCCGGTAACATTACCCGCATGATCTAAAGTATAATAATCACCTTTTCCGAGGATGCTGAAAGCCGAAACGCGTAAACCATAAGTGAAACTGAGCGCCTCACTGGCTTTCCATGTATTGCTGATATAGGCAGCATTCTCCATTGAATACCGGTTTTCAAGATTTTGAGAGATGAAACCTGAATTTCCTGTTGCTTGTACTTCACCAGGTTTAATGGTGTGATATATGGAGTTTAAACCAAAGCTCACAGTGTTCTTGTCATTGGCATACCATTGCATGTCCTCTTTAAAATTCCAGTCCCGGATTTGAGAAAATAAGCTAAACGAGCTCTCGTCATCTGTAGACTGAATTTTGTAGTCGTAATTGCTGAATATAACCGAGGTGTTTGAAAACAGTTTATTGCTAAATACATGGTTCCATCTCAATGTGGAGGTAGCGTTGCCCCAATTTATTCCCGAAACATTATCTGCACCTAAAACGTCCTTTCCAAAATATCCCGATATAAATAAGCGGTCCCTATCCCCAAGAATATAGTTCGCCTTTAAATTGAGATCATAGAAATACAGTTTTGAATTTCTGGTGGACGAGTCGTTAGAAAGTTTTAAAAACATATCGGCATAGGTCCTTCTAGCGGAGATCAGAAACGATGATTTCTCCTTTTGAATAGGTCCTTCTACATTTATCCGGGCCGCTATTAAGCCCACGCCACCGCTTACGCCAAATTTCTGGTTGTTACCGTCGTTCATCTTAACATCAAGGACGGAGGACAATCCGCCGCCATATTGTGCGGGCATGCCACTTTTGTAAAGGGTTACATTTTTAATGGCATCCGAATTAAAGGTGGAGAAAAAGCCAAGCAGGTGGGAAGCATTGTAAACAGGGGCTTCATCTAAAAGGATCATATTCTGGTCGGCACCACCACCGCGAACAAAGAACCCCCCGCCGCCATCTCCTGAGGTTTTAACACCCGGTAAAAGCTGCAGGGTTTTAATTACATCACGTTCTCCAAGTAATACAGGTACATTTTTTGTCTCACTGATACTTAAACGCTCCATTCCCATCTGCGGATTGTCAATAGCTCTTTTTGCGGAGTTGGCGGTAATGGTTACCGTTTCCAATTCATTCTGATCATCTTCTAAAGCCATATTCAGACTGAGGTTTTTATTCAGGTCCACAGTTGTTTTATAACTTTTCGCACCTACAGCATTTACAGTTATGGTATAATTGCCTTGCGGGAGCGTGAGGGAGTAGAAGCCATATTCGTTAGTTGAAGTGGCATACTTTGTACCTGAAATTCGTATTGTCGCTGCAATCAGGGTTTCGCCGGTACTTGCTGATTTAATAGTACCACTTATAGTGCGTTTTTCCTGATTTTGTGCCGGATTTGCCGCCGGGTCGGCTTCCGGCTTTTTTTCGGCCGAGGGCTCAAAACGTATGAAAATATCCTTTCCCAGGGCGCTGAACTGGAGTGGATGCCCGGTAAAGGCAGCATCCAAAACGGCAGACATGGGTTTGTCTTTGGCGATTACACTAATCTTTATTTTACTTATAGCGATTTGCTCATTGTAAGTGAATTTAACCCCGCTTGCACTGCTGATTTTGTCAAGCACAATTTTTAAAGGCTCGTTTTTTAGTGTTATAGTTATTTTTTTACTGAGCTGTTCTTGCGCATGTGTCTGGGTTTGCGCCAGGAGCAGCAATAGCAATACTACAGCAATAAAGGTCAGGATCCTGACCGGTTCATTAGGTTTCATATATGTGTGTTGTGTGTTAAGGTGATGAACCCCGGATTAAATTATTTCTGATTGAGCCTAATAAGTTCGTCCAGGATTCATAACTTTATAATTGGATATTGATCTGCCCTTTAAGTTCTCAAGGCTTGGGCATTTAAATTAATTTGATACTTGCCTGGTTGTGTATGTACATTGCCAGGCATTTATTTTATGATAACATACTGCCCTCCATCTTTTTTCCATTTGGTTTCCATTACTGTAGATAGTTTATTTAAAGTTTCATTTAGCGGAGCGGTCATGTTCAGGTTTCCATAAAACGTCCTGTTCACCAAATCCGGGTCAAGCTGGATAATAATGCTGTACTGGTTTTCCAGATCTTTTGTTACTTCCTGAAGTGCAGCTCCCTTATAATCATATAAGCCTAACCGCTTATCAAGGAAAGCTGCAGCATCCGGATAGTTTACTTTTGTGATGCTCGAAGTAGTTTTGTCGATGATCAGACGCTGATTGGCTACTATTGTATCACGTTTGGTGTTGTTGTTGTCATTTAAGGCAACGGCTACCTTACCGGTAACCAGTGTTACATTTATGGTGTGTTGTTTTGTGTATGCGGTAACATTAAAGCTCGTGCCCAGTACGGTTGTACTTACATCGCCACTTTTAATGATAAAGGGATGTTTGGCATCATGCGTAACTTCAAAAAATGCCTCACCATCAAGTGTTACGCGACGCTCGTTCTCTTCAAATTTAGCGGGATAACTAAGTTTACTGTTCGGACTAAGCCATACTTTTGTGCCATCGGCAAGTTGTAGCTGTTTACGTTCGGTAGTTGCACTGGTAAGCTGGTATTTTGCCGTAGTGTTGAACAGTGCGGTAATGTATGAGTGGTAAAAATATACGCCTGTTAGTACGAATAGTAAAGCCGCAATCCCAATCCATTTCTGTAAGCCATAATACTTATTGCGGTGTGCTGTTAGCTTTACCTGTTTTGCCTCCGGTTTTAGGAAAGGAGGGATTAGGCCTTCTTCAGGGAGGGCGTTAGTCTGGTCCCAGGTTGTAGACATTAAATCTATGATTTCCTGATTTTGGCCGCTTTTATTTAATAGTGTAAAGAATTGTTTAAGCTCTTCTGCGCTACAGCGGTTATGCAGGTACTGGTTATACAGGTATTTAAATTGCTCTTTTTCTTCCACTTTATTACAATTGGTATCACGTGGCTACGTTGCCCGTTTATTACAATACAATTGAAAAAGCAAATAGGACTAGTGAGGACGAAAATAATTTGAAGACGCAATAATAAAACAAACGATACTACCATGTTTGCTTACATAGCTGCGAATAAATTTTGTAGCTTCTACCATGTGGTTCTTCACCGTATTTTTTGAGATATTCAATTTTTCCGCAATTTGATCATGTGTCATTTCCTCGTTCCGGCTTAACTGATAAATGATTTTTTTTTGCGGCGGCAGTAGTGCTATGGCCTCATCATATGTTTTAAGTAGCTCTTTTTCAAGGATATTGTCTTCAGTGGTATTGCGAATGGCTTCGATGTAATTAAATATCTCGTCCTGCAGGCTTTTCTCCCGTGCTACTTTTTTCAAGTAGTTTAACACATGGTTAAGCGTTATTTTTTTGATGTATGCGCTAAAGTTCAGGTCAATATTAATTTGTTCCCTTTTTTGCCAGAGCCTGATAAAAACTTCCTGAACAATTTCTTCCGCAGTTTCCCCAGATTTGGAAAGGTTATATGCGTAAGCATACATTTTACTCCTGTACCTGTTGTAAATTTGAGCAAATGCCAGTTGATCGCCATTCCTGAGCCTGGTCAGCAGTTCATTGTCTTCAATAATATCCGATCTGTCTGTATGCATTAAAATCTATTGCGCCCAATGTTAAATAAATTTTTCTAGACAAAGAAATATGGGGCAATATGTTTCCGTTTTACCGACCGGTCAGGTCTATGCTAAATGTATCAAATAAGGATGCGGACTGGTTGACCTTACTGTGGTTTTTACCAGGGACGGTGTAGTATTCTCCTTTAATGCTGAAGCTGAACGGGTTTTTCTCAATGGAAACTTTTAAGAAGCCATGTTTGTTGTCGCAATAATTGTCCAATTGTACCTGGTCAAATAATGGGCTTTGCGTGTAGTAAGCGGGATCAGCAGGATCTGCGAGGCTATGTAGTTCTTCAAAACCACCGGCACCGGCAACTATAAAAGGGACTGTTTTTCCGTCCGGGTATTGCTTGCTAAACCTTTGGTAATTGTGTACGTGGCCACTAAAAACAACGTCTGGTTTTACCCCTGCTTCTTCAAAAGCTGAATCCAGAAATTCGATCATATTGAGGCTTGATCCATGATTGAAATCAGCAGAGTAGGGGGCATGGTGCAGGCAAACGATAATAGCCTTTTCGGAACTGTACCTGGCTGCATTTTGAAGTTCTTTAATAAACCAGCTTCTTTGTTCTTTTTTTATGCAACCATACTTGGGTACATTGGTATAGAGGCCTATAATGGTTGCCAGGGGAGCTTCCATAGTCCAGTAAACATGCGGTTGCACCTGGCTTTTACGTTTCGCATTCGTCCCAAAGTAAATTGTTTTGGGACAGGTATTGCAGAATGCGGTATAAAAAGCTTCGAGACTTTCATAAGGCTCCTCACTTTCGGGATTTATATCACTGTCATGGTTTCCGGCAATTGCGTAAATGGGTGCAGGATATTGTTCAAAGGGTGTTAAAAACTGTCCTTCATATTGTGCAGCTTCTCCATAATGGTATACAATATCACCCAGATGGTATAAAAATGAGGGTTGCTCATTTGATGCTGAATTTAGATACTGAGCAGTCATTTGACTCACAACCCCTTGTTGACAGCCAGGGGTATCCAGCCCTCCGGTATCCCCAACCATATGGAAAATGAATTTTTCGGCGTTGCCACGATGATCCACATTTAACCGGTACGGATAACTACCAGCAGGTTGCGGCAAAGACTGGAATTTATGAGCGTCATCAATTTTCTCTGTTTTTAAAACAGCGCTGTATAAAACTTTTGTACTGATCATGACCATATGCTTGTGATTATTATAAAATTAAAATACTGATATTAAGGTAAAGCGGTCCTGGCATTAAGGTATTGTTAAGTAATTGATAATTATGATGATTACTAACTATTCGGGTTCTAAAGTCAACTGTAATCCTTTTGTAATTAAATGATAATAAGCGATCTATTAGGTTGGTGTTGTAACGTTTAGATGTTTTTATTCTCTAATTTTGAAACCGAATTTTGAAAACATTTATGAAACGCATCATCTTTATGGCAGCTATGGTATTGAGCCTTAGTGCCTGTGATAACACTAAATTGCAATTGAGGGCCCCTGGGCCGGAAAGCAATGCTGCTGCCGCGGCCGGGAAAACCAAATCAGATACGCTCGCAGCTGATACGGTAAAAAAAGATTCAGCAGCTTTACACTGACATAGGGTTGTCACAACCGTAGTTTATGTTTGCCTTAAATCAGGAAGCCCTGATCGGTTATTTCGCGGAAAACAACGGGCATAATTGATCAGGGAAATTAAAAGAAACAATAATGAAGATGGAAAAGCAAACATTAAGATCGTTTCCTGTCATAGGAATTACAGTGAAGACCAGTAATGCAGAAGGACATGCTGCAAAAGATATCCCTGAACTTTGGGCCAGGTTTTGGGCGACGGATGTTGCCGCAAAATTGCCAGGAAGGGTGGGTAATGATATTTATAGCATCTATACTGCTTATGAAGGTGATTATACACAACCTTATACTACATTAATCGGTTATAGAGTTGAGCATCTTGACGATATCCCGGAAGGTTTTGCCGGACTGATGATCGAGGAAGGGCCTTATATGAAATGTACGGCTAAAGGGAAATTATCGGAAGGCATTGTATTTAATGCCTGGGTGGAGATCTGGAATGCTGAAATTCCACGTGCGTACACGGCTGATTTTGAGGTTTATGGTGAGCGCGCCCAAAATCCAGATGATGCAGAAGTGGATATTTATTTAGCAGTAAGACCATAAGTTTTTATTAAGTTTGAATGTACTAACATTTAAATTTATGATAAAACTGAGTAAATCAACAGGCCTGTTCATGTTTGCCGGAACTGCTTTATTTCTGACAGCATGTAGCAATCCGGAAGTTAAAGAGGTTCTTCAATCGGGGATTATCCTTAAAAATATGGATACTACCGTTGTTCCCGGTAATAATTTTACCGAATATGTGAACGGGGCCTGGATGAAAAATACCAAAGTCCCATCTGATAAAGCCCGCTATGGCGTAATGGACATTATCAATGACAAAGCGCAGGAAGATGTAAAAGCTTTGATTGAAAATGCCGCAAAGGGCGAAGCTAAAGATGGTTCTGATGAACAGAAGATAGGTGATTTTTACGCCTCTTACATGGATATGAAAACCAGGGATGCTGTAGGCTTAACGCCTTTAGCTGCTGAATTCAAAAAGATTGATGCGCTTACCGCTAATAAGGACCTTGCCGGTTATTTTGCTTATGCGAATAAAATAGGTAACAAAATTCCTTTTAATTTAGGTGTGATCGAAGATTTTAAAGATCCTAAAAAGTATATGTTGTATACCTGGCAGGGTGGTTTAGGTTTGCCAGATCGTGATTTCTATTCATTAACGGATGCCAAATCAAAAGAAATCCGTGCTAAGTACGTTCAGCATATCGAAAACATGTTTAAGCTTGCCGGTATTCCGGATGCTAAGCCTATAGCTGCCCAGATTATGGCCCTTGAAACTTTATTGGCGTCTAAACAGATGAAAAAAGAAGAGACAAGAAACATGGCCGGCTTATATAATAAGTATGCTGTTAAAAGCTTGAATACACTGTTGCCTGATTTTGATTGGAATACACTTTTGAAAGAAGCTGGGATTAAAAATCAGGATAGCCTGGTGATTACCCAGGTAGCTTATACCAAAGACTTGAATGCCATTTTAAAAGATACACCTATTGATACCTGGAAAAACTATTTGAAATGGAGTGTAATTACCGGCGCGGCATCTTCATTAAATACGGCTTTGGATAATGAGAATTTCGAGTTTTACGGCAAAGCGTTAAAAGGTATTAAAGAGCAAAAACCACAATGGCGTAGGGCTGTTGATGCGGTAAATGGTAACCTTGGCGAAATTGTAGGTAAGCTATATGTAGAAAAACATTTTTCACCGGAAGCTAAAGAGCGGATGTTAAAGTTGGTGGGGAACTTGTTAAAAGCCTACGAAGCGAGCATTAAAGACTTGGACTGGATGAGCCCGGAGACAAAAAAAGAGGCTTTGGTTAAGATCAGTAAGTTTACACCTAAAATTGGTTATCCTGATAAATGGAGGGACTATAGTGCGCTGAAAGTAGCAAAGAATGATCTTTACGGTAATAATGTACGTTCTGCAGAATTCGAATACAACCGCACAATTAATAAATTAGGCAAGCCTGTAGATAGATTGGAGTGGGGTATGACACCTCAGACGGTGAATGCTTATTACAATCCTACAATGAACGAGATTGTATTCCCGGCAGCGATTTTGCAACCTCCATTTTTTGATATGAAGGCTGATGATGCTGTAAATTATGGTGGTATTGGTGCGGTTATTGGTCACGAAGTGGGACATGGTTTTGATGATCAGGGAAGCACTTTTGATGGCGATGGGGTGATGCGTAACTGGTGGACAAAGAAAGATAATGAAGAGTTCAAAAAAAGAACCAGTGCTTTGGTAGCACAATACAGTGCTTTTAAAGTTTTTCCGGATCTTAATGTAAATGGTGAGTTTACGTTGGGCGAGAATATTGGTGACCTTGGTGGTTTAACTATCGCCTTGAAAGCTTATAAAGCGAGTTTGAATGGTAAGCCAGCTCCATCGATGGACGGTTTTACTGGTGAACAGAGAGTATTTATTGGTTGGGGACAAGCCTGGCTAAGTAAGTCTACTGAAGAAGCTTTAAGGAACCAGGTGGGGACTGACCCACATTCTCCTGCTAAGTTCAGGGTGAACGGTGTGGTGAGGAATATTCCTGAATTCTATACGGCATTTAATGTGAAGCCAACGGATTCTTTATATCTTGCTCCTGAAAAAAGGGTAAAGATCTGGTAAAAAATATATTCATAAAAAAGCCCCATGTATTATAATGCATGGGGCTTTTTTATGAATACGCTGTTCGTAGATTTATATTGGTTGTATTTTTTTAACTGCTGATATAGTTTTCCAGTTGAGATATTGTTTGTTTCTGATCTTCAATGATAAATTTAACCATATCACCAATTGAAACCATACCTAGTAATTTATTATCTTCCATTACAGGTAAATGCCTGATGTGTTTATCTGTCATGATGCCCATACAAAAATCGATGCTATCGGTTGGTGATACCGTTATCGGGTTCGATGTCATCACCTCATTGATAGCCGTTTCAGCTGAAGATTTTCCATGCAGTACAATCTTTCTGGCGTAATCTCTTTCCGTAAAAATTCCTTTTAGTTCCTGCCCCTCTAAAACTAGCAGGGCGCTAATGTTTTTTTCCATCATTACTTTCAGGGCTTCTAAAACAGAGGCTTGTTCTGTGACCGAGAAAATTTGAACCAATTTGGTACTAAGCAATTGTTTTACAGTCTTCATAAGAGATTCGTTTTTAGCTAATTAAATTTAACTAAAAAAATACAGAATTACAATAAGTATGCTGAAAAACAATAAAGATTAGCAGCCCGACTAAATTATAGAAAGGATTTCATCTACATATTGCCGGTCATTTGCCAGTCGCGGAACCTTATGCTGTCCGCCAAGCTTGCCCTTAGATTTTAGCCAGTTGTAAAAAGTATTTGATGGTGCATTGTGTACTTTAGGTCTGCGCAAGGCCATGTCTTTAAAGCGTTTTGCATCATAGTCTGAGTTTACTTCTCTAAGTGTCTGGTCCAGTATGTCTACAAATTTTTCAAAATCGTTCGGTTGCTGATCAAACTCGATGATCCACTCATGTCCACCGGCTTCTTCTCCTTTAAAATAAATAGGACAAGCGGTATAATCTTTAAAGACTGCATTTGTCTCTATACAAGCTTTGCAAATGGCTTGTTCTGCATTGTCAATAATTACTTCTTCACCAAAAGCATTGATGAAATGTTTGGTCCGCCCGGTAATTTTAATGCGGTAGGGGAAGAGATTTGTAAATTGTACGGTATCCCCGATCATGTAGCGCCATAGTCCCCCGTTGGTCGAAATGATAATGGCGTAGTTCTTATTTAATTCTACCTCATCAAGTGAAAGCGTACGCGCATGTTCATCTTCAATATTTTCTAACGGCAGAAATTCATAATAAATACCGTAATCCAGCATCAGCAGCATCTCATCAGAATCTGCCTCGTCCTGTATGCCGAAAAAGCCTTCGGATGCGTTATACGTTTCCAGGTAATACATGTCGTTACAAGGAATCAATTCTTTAAATTGTTCGCGGTATGGTTTAAAATTAACCGCACCATGAATGTAAAGCTCAAGATTTGGCCAAACCTCCAGTAAATGTTTTTTACCGGTCATTTCCAGTACCTTTTTTGCCAGTACGATCGTCCAGGTTGGTACACCGGCTATATTGGTTACATTTTCTTTGATGGTTGCCTCTGCCATCTTTTCCATTTTATCTTCATAGTTGTCCATCAGGGCAATAGAGATATTTGGAGTACGGTAATATTCTGCCCAAACGGGTAGGTTCTTGATCAATACTGCGGAAAGGTCGCCATAAAAGGAATCTTCATTGAGCTGGTTGATCTGATGACTTCCCCCTAGTACAAGGCCTTTTCCGGTCAGGATCTGGTTATCAGGGCGGTTGTTGCAAAAGATGGAGAGCATGTCTTTTCCACCTTTAAAGTGACATTCCTGCAAAGACTCTTCGGAAACAGGTATGAATTTACTCCGGTCGCTTGTGGTGCCGGATGATTTGGCGAACCATTTAATTTCAGAAGGCCAGAGGATATTTTGTTCACCCTTCAGCATCCGTTCAATGTACGGCTTTAGGGTGTCGTAATTTTGTATGGGTACCCTTTCCTTAAACTGTTGAGGTGAAAGGATGGATTGATAATCATATTTTAAGCCCCATTCGGTATATTCAGCACTGGATATCAATTTATGAAACCACTCTTCCTGCACGTCATGCGGATATTTCATAAAAAGCTCGATCTGATGAACGCGCTTTTTCATATACCAGGTGAAAATTGAATTTACAATTGCCATGCGTTATATTTTGAATAAGGATTATAGGTTTTTTTTGCGGAGCACGAAGTTTGAGCCTAAGTAGACCCTTCTCACCATTTCGTTCGCAGCAAGGACTTCCGGTGTACCCGATTCAAGGATTTTACCTTCAAACAGCAGGTAGGCGCGGTCTGTAATGGATAGGGTTTCCTGAACATTATGATCTGTAATCAATATGCCTATGTTTTTTTGTTTGAGCTTTGCTACGATGGTTTGGATTTCCTCAACAGCAATAGGGTCTACCCCGGCAAAAGGTTCATCCAGCAGGATGAAATTCGGGCTTGCCGCAAGTGCCCTTGCGATTTCCGTCCTTCTCCTTTCTCCGCCCGAAAGTAAATCCCCGCGGTTTTTACGTACTTTATGTAAACTGAATTCACTGATCAGCTCTTCCAGTTTCTCATGCCTTTCTTCCTTATTCATACTGGTCATTTCTAAAATGGCCATGATATTGTCTTCTACAGATAGTTTTCTGAATACAGATGCTTCCTGTGCCAGGTAACCAATCCCTTTTTGTGCCCTGCGGTACATGGGGTCTTTGGTGATGTCTTGTTCATCTAAGAAAATAGTACCCTCATTAGGTTTGATCAGTCCAACGATCATGTAAAAAGATGTGGTCTTACCAGCCCCGTTTGGTCCCAGCAGACCCACAATTTCACCCTGGCTAACATTAAATGAAACGTCGTTAACAACCGTACGCTGCTTATATTTTTTGATTAGATGTTCAGCTCTTAATATCATTTATAGTTAAGCTAGTTTAATTCCTTTAATATTTAACTGCAGCCGCTTTTGCTCTTTCCACACATTTTCTTCAATTGTATAACAAACAGAAAAGGGCTGGTTTGGTTGTAGCAGTTGTTCATATTCTTCTGCCATTCCAAATCCGATGCATTCAAAAATAGGGGAATTTTGTTGTTTTATGGATAATTTTAAATGTTTTGTCCCCACAACAAAGGGACGTCCTACAAATGTTACCTGGTTGCTGACAAAAACGGGCGCCATATTATGTGGTCCGAAGGGGGCCATCTGGGCTATAATCCGCTGAAATTTGCCATCTATTTGTGTAAGGTTAATTTCATTGTCAATGCTGATCTGGGGCAGTAGCAGGTCATCTGTAATGGTAGATCTTACAATCTCTTCAAAACGGTCTGCAAAGGTGTCAATATGTTCAGGCTTTATGGTTAGTCCGGCAGCAAACTTATGGCCTCCAAATTGAACCAGCAGGTCTTGGCAACCCAATAGTGCCTCGTACAGGTCAAAACCTGCTACGGAGCGCGCTGAACCCGTCAATAGCCCATTTGATTTGGTAAGTACCACTGTTGGTCGGTAGTATTTTTCCGTTAACCTGGATGCTACAATGCCAATTACACCTTTATTCCAGTCTTCATGGTATACAACTGTTGTTTTTTTATTCATCAGGATCTCGCATTCACCAATTAAGGCGAGCGCTTCAGCAGTAATGCTCTGATCAGATGTTTTACGTTCGGTATTTTGCAGATTGATCAGTAAACTTTGTTCCTGTGCCAGGTCATTTTCGGTGCACAATAACATTTTTACGGCCTGGTTGGCGTGATCCATCCTTCCTGCTGCATTAATGCGTGGGGCAAGGGTGAAAACAACATCTGTAAGTGTATAATCTTTGTTTTTTCCGGAGATGTCCATCAATGCTTTCAGTCCCATACAAGGATTCGTATTCAGCTTGATGAGGCCATGATAGGCCAGTATCCTGTTTTCATCTTCAACAGGTACAATGTCTGCCGCGATGCTGACCATAACAAGGTCTATATATCGTTCATATTGTTCTGCCGGTAAATTATGGCTGATGCAGTAAGCTTGCGCTAATTTAAAGCCAATGCCACATCCGGCAAGTTCTTTAAACGGATATGGGCAATCGTTTCTTTTGGGATCAAGTATGGCCACTGCCGCAGGCAACTCATCGCCGGGCAAATGGTGATCGCAGATGATAAAGTCTATCGATAAGTCATTTGCATACGCAATTTTATCAATTGATTTAATCCCGCAATCCAGGGCTATAATCAAACTGAAGCCTTCCGCTTTGGCATAGTCAATTCCCGTTGTCGATATTCCATACCCTTCTTTATGTCTGTCGGGGATATAATAGGCGATTTCTTGTGTAAACTGGCTAAAAAAGCTGAATGCTAAGGCTACAGAGGTTGTCCCGTCTACATCATAATCACCATATATTAATATTTTTTCGTTGCCTTTCAGCGCCGTGTCAATCCGTTCAATGGCCTTTTGCATGTCCTTCATTAAAAAGGGATCATGCAATTTTGCCATTTGTGGCCTGAAGAATTCGCGGGCACTATCAAAAGAGGAAATCCCCCTTTGTGCCAGAATTTGAGCTAAACTAGCATCTATATTTAGTTTTTGTGAAAGCAAGTCCGTTGTTTCCGGATTGGCCTGGACCGCCTGCACCCATCTTTTCTTCATTGTTATCTCTTTGTTTATCAATTGTTATGAATTTTGCATGACCTTATTGGATTCGTTTATGCATCATAAGTTCATGCAGGTTCCATATCTTTGCAACGATTCGTAAATATATCATTTAATTTTTGCTAACTAATAACTACGACATTGCAAGTTTTCACTTTATACGAAGGTTCTTATTCAGTTGCTGCTGATAAGAAATTTGTTCCCTTTAATCCGGAAACGGATGACCCGAAAAGCCGTCCCGCATCTTTGTTTGTTCATATTCAGCCATTTCTGGTGAAGCTTGAAAAATCATTGATCTTGTTTGATACAGGATTGGGCTATAGCAATGATAAAGGTCAGTTAATTTTGCATGAAAACATAAAAAAGGCCGGTTTTGATCCGGATGATGTAGATATGGTGTTGATGTCGCATTTGCACTTTGATCATTCAGGGGGAATGGTCCACCATGTTGGTGACCAGATGGACCTGAGCTTCCCGCATGCCAATTATGTCATTCAACGGGGGGAATGGGAGAGTGCATTTACCAACAAATCTTCTTCTTATAAGACTGAGATATTTGAGTTTCTGCAACGTAATGCGCAGCTTACTTTTATTGAGGGTTCGGGGCAGTTAACGGATGAAATTAGTTATGAACTGACTGGTGCACATACACCTTTCCATCAGGTTTATTTATTGGATGATGGAACAGATAAGGTGTTTTTTGGTGGGGATGTTTTACCTGAGCCTGAAGAATTATTGCGGAAGTTTATTGCGAAATATGATTTTGATGGCCGGAAAGCAATGGAATTACGTGAGGAGTTTGGTAAGCGGGCAGCTGCCGAAAACTGGAATTGCCTGTTTTATCATGGAAAAAATAAGGCTACTGGTTACGTTAGCCTAATAGATGGGCAGTTTAAAATTACCTAGCCGTAATAAATACGTTAGAGTTGTTTAAAAAGTTCTATTAATCTTTCTATAGATAGGGGTTTAGAAATAAACCCTTTAACTTTTGCATAGGTTTTGGCCTTTTCGATGTCATTCTCGTAAACGGAGGACGAAAGCATGTACATGTCTACCCTTTTCGTTATGTTCAGTTCTTCATATACATCCAGAAATTCCCAGCCATTAAGGACCGGCATATTGATATCAATCAATATAAGATGCGGAAAATCGTCCTGGTCCAACGTTGCTTTTAAATGATCAATAGCCAGCAGGCCGTTTGATTTGGCTACCATGTTTACATTATAGCCTGTTTTTTCAACAATCTTTTTGATGATAAAGATGTTAATGTCATCGTCGTCAATAACGAGAAGGTTAATTTTATTATCCATCATAAAGTCGTTTGGCCCCTCACCAAAAAGTTGGCATTAATATAAAGTTATGAAATATGTCTGTAAATTGTTTTAACTAACAAACTTTTATTTTAGGAATTAAAAAAGCCATTAAGAATAATGGCTTTTTTAAACTAAAACAAGGTTTATTTTTTAGCTATGAGCTTTATCGCCAGCTCGAAATCATCATAGATCATTTTATCACCAACATCTGGAAACATGCCTTTAGATCTGAATTTGATACCAAATTTTGTGCGGTCAACTAAAATTTTGTCTGCTGTTGCAGTAATTGAACCGTCAGCGTTCCATACTACATCAGCCGGAAAAGTGATGGAATTGGTCACACCTTTTATGGTCAGGTCGCCGGTTACATTGACCTGTGTACCTGTTGCTGCAGCAACTTTTTTAATTACAAACGTTGAAGTCGCAAATTTATCAGTACCAAAAAAGTCATCAGCTTTTAAATGTCCTTCCAATCTTGCGCTTTTATCAGCATCTTTAATTGTGGTCATGTCAATCACGAAGTTTCCTCCTGTTAACTTTTTTCCATCAAATAAAAGATTGCCTGATTGAAGGGCAATTGTACCATTGTGGCTGCCGGTCAGTTTTTTGCCTATCCAGGTTAAAGTTGATTGTGCAGCATCTACCTTGTAAGTAATAGGTTTTACAGGGGCTTTGAAAGCCGTGGAAGTGATTACTATTAAAAGTAATGCTAATGCGGTAAGGTTTAATTTCATTGTTTTATGATTTAGTGGTTAAACTAAGAACCAGTCTTAGCCTTTTGATACATTGTATAGAGAACAAATGTATCAAAAGGTTTAACTGGTTGAAACGATCTTCGATGTGTTTTTTTCGTTACTAGAATATTAAGCGAAATGCTCTTCGTAACTTTCAATTGGCGGACAAGCGCAAACCAATGATCTGTCACCATAGGAATCATTTACCCTACCTACTGAAGGCCAGAATTTATAGGCCGCAACATAAGGTAATGGGAACGCAGCCGTTTGTCTGCTATAAGTATGGTTCCAATCATCACCTGTAACTACTGCCGCAGTGTGTGGTGCATTTTTCAAAGGGTTATCAATTTTATCAAGCGTGCCGCTTTCAACTGCTGAGATTTCTTTTCTGATTGCAATCAGGGCATCACAGAAACGGTCCAGTTCATGTTTAGGCTCACTCTCGGTCGGCTCGATCATTAAGGTTCCGGCAACCGGGAAAGATACTGTTGGCGCGTGGAAACCGTAGTCCATTAAACGTTTGGCAATGTCAACCACTTCAATTCCGTAGTTTTTAAAACCTCTGCAATCGAGGATCATCTCATGTGCGCAACGACCGTTTGCCCCGGAATATAAAACAGGGTAGTGCTGCTCTAAACGCGCTTTCATGTAATTGGCGTTTAATATTGCATATCTGGTGGCTTTGGTTAATCCATCTCCGCCCATCATTGCGATGTAAGCATGGGAAATGATCAATATAGAGGCCGATCCCCAGGGAGCAGAAGATACCGCGTGGATAGATTTGTCATTGTTGATGTTTACCACCGCATGTCCAGGTAAATAAGGCACAAGGTGTTTGGCAACACCAATTGGCCCCATACCGGGGCCACCACCACCGTGAGGAATACAGAAGGTTTTATGTAAGTTTAAGTGGCAAACATCAGCGCCGATATGACCCGGACTGGTTAGGCCAACTTGTGCATTCATGTTTGCGCCGTCCATATAAACCTGTCCGCCGTTTTCGTGGATGATGTTACAGATTTCAATGATACTTTCTTCAAATACACCGTGTGTAGACGGATAAGTTACCATTAAGCAAGAAAGGTTTTCTTTGTTTGCTTCTGCTTTTTCCCTTAAATCATCAACGTCAATATTTCCGTTTTCCAGAGATTTAACAATGATGATCTTCATTCCTGCCATTGCAGCAGAAGCAGGGTTGGTCCCATGCGCAGAAGAAGGGATCAATGCGATGTTACGGTGATGATCACCGCGGTCCTGGTGGTAAGCCCTGATGACCATCAGACCTGCATATTCGCCTTGTGCACCAGCGTTTGGCTGTAAGCTCATTGCGGCAAATCCAGTGATTTCACTTAACCACTTGTCAAGTTCATTAAATACTGTATAATAACCCAGGACCTGATCTGCCGGTGCAAAAGGATGGACTTTACCAAACTCTGGCCAGGTTACCGGAATCATTTCTGTAGTTGCGTTCAGCTTCATGGTACATGAACCCAAGGCAATCATTGAATGACAAAGTGAAAGATCTTTAGTCTCCAGTGATTTAATATAGCGCAACATTTCATGTTCTGAACTGTGTGTATTAAATACCGGGTGTGTTAAGTAGTCAGATGTACGTTGTAAAGCCGCAGGAATTACAGACTCCACATTGTTATCTTCTATGTCAACTGCATCGGCTGCAACACCTTTTACCTTTGCAAAGATTTTAGTCAATAGTTTAACATCTTCAACAGCTGTGGTTTCATCTAATGCGATGGTTACAATACTGCCGTTGTAGTGCAGGTTAAGCTCATTGTCTAAACATTCTCTGTGTATGGAGTCAGTTAAATCACCTAAATCCAATTGTATCGTATCAAAATAAGCTTTGTTCAATTGTTTGTAGCCTATTTTTTCCAATGATGTGGCAAGTGTTACTGCCAGGCCATGTGTGCGCTCAGCAATTAGTTTCAAGCCTTTTGGACCATGATAAACAGCATAGAAGCCCGCCATAATCGCCAATAATGCCTGTGCGGTACAAATGTTGGAAGTTGCTTTATCCCTACGGATATGTTGCTCCCTGGTTTGTAATGCCATACGTAACGCATAGTTGTTATTGCTATCTATCGTTACCCCAATGATACGACCTGGAATAGAACGCTTGTATTCATCTTTAGTTGCGAAGTAAGCCGCGTGTGGGCCACCAAAGCCCATTGGTACACCGAAACGTTGTGTAGTACCTACTACAACATCAGCACCCCACTCTCCCGGAGGAGTTAATAAGGTAAGACTTAATAAGTCGGCAACAACGGTAACTTTAACATTTTTATCATGTGCTTTTTGAGCAAAAGCAGTATAGTCAAATACTTCACCGTTACCTGCAGGGTATTGGATAATGGCACCGAAGAATTCTTCTGTAAGTTCAAACGATTGGTGATCACCGATAGCCAGTTCAATACCATACGGGTTTGCGCGGGTTTTTAAGATGTCAATAGTTTGAGGGAATAACAGTTCAGAAACAAAAAACTTCGTTGCTGATTGGTTTTTGCGCAGGCTATATTGCATAAACATAGCTTCAGCTGCGGCGGTACCTTCATCTAATAGGGATGCATTCGCAATTTCCATACCCGTAAGGTCAATCACCGTAGTCTGGAAATTTAACAAAGCCTGTAAACGACCTTGTGCAATCTCAGCCTGGTAAGGGGTATATTGTGTATACCATCCTGGGTTTTCCATTACATTACGTAATATCACTCCAGGGGTAATGGTGTCATAATAACCCTGACCGATATAAGATTTGAAAACTTTATTTAAAGAAGCAGTTTGTTTTAATGCTGCAAGATAATCTGTTTCAGATTTAGCCTTTGGTAAATTCAACGGCTGTTTTAACCTGATGGATTGCGGAACAGTTTGTTCAATCAGTTCGTCAACAGATCCTACCCCGATGGTATTTAACATTGCATTGGTATCCTGTGTATTAGGTGCAATGTGGCGGTCTTTAAAGTCCTCTTTGTAATGAATATTTAAGCTCATGAAGTCTATGAATAAAAAGTTGCGCAAAGGTAATAAAAAATACCCTTAGCTTCAGTTAAAAAGACTTCATAAACTTGTAAGAATATATTGGCTACTCGCCTGTTACTGCCCAGCCGGCTTCTTTATTGTATTTTAATTTATAGGTTTTGGTGATGAAATTGCTGCCTGTATTTTTATCATTGTAGAAAACCGTAAAGGCATTTTGCACTTTTTTAAGCATTACGGTCACTTTGGCCGTTTTATTTCCTGCCTTATCCAGGGTTGCGGGTTTATCCTCATCGATGGCATACTCCATTACTTTTAATGTTGCTTTATTCTGCTCCTGTTTCAAAACATAAGGTTTTGATTTATCGGTAAGCGTCACCATATAAATGTAAACACTATCCCGGGACAGGAATTTTTTCTTTTGTTCCTGTAGTTGCATTTCTACATATCCTTTGTCGCTGAGCTCTTTAAATTTAGCCAGTTCTGCCTTATCTCCCTTACTTTTAAATTTAATTTCTCCCAATTCAATCTTTCCTGTTTCATATACAGGATTCGATTTCAAATATTTTTCGACCAGATCGGAGGCTGTTGATTGTCCTAAGTCTGCATTGTTGCCGCAGCCAGTTACAAAAAATAACAGCAGGAAGCATAATGGAATGGATGTTTTCATAGGGGGAGTGGTCTAGGGTAAATGGTTTATTGATGTTTCAACTGTTGCAAATACATTTGTATGGTATTTTCCAGGCCAAAATATAAAGCATCGCTAACTAGCGCATGACCAATACTTACTTCCAGAAGGCCGGGTATGCTTTGTGCAAAATATTTCAGGTTATGCAGGTCAAGATCATGACCGGCATTGATGCCAAGTCCCAGTTCATTTGCTTTATGGGCTGCAGCTACATAAGGCAAAACAGCTTTTTCCCTGTTGTCGTAATAGTTATGGGCATAGGCCTCGGTATACAATTCAATTCTATCTGTGCCTGTTAGCGCAGCGCCTTCAACCATTGCTACCACAGGGTCTACAAAAATTGAAACCCTGATTCCCGCAGATTTAAACAGGCCAACCATCTCCTTTAAATATGCGGCATGTTTTATGGTGTCCCAGCCATGATTGGAGGTGATTTGTCCGTCTGCATCGGGCACTAACGTAACCTGCGCAGGTTTATTTGCCAAAACCAGGTCTACAAACTTTTGCTCCCTGCAATTACCTTCGATGTTAAATTCCGTTGCAATAACAGCTTTTAAGTCATAAACATCCTGGTAACGGATGTGCCGCTCATCAGGGCGGGGGTGCACTGTTATACCTTCGGCACCAAAACGTTCACAATCTAAAGCTACTTTTACGAGGTCAGGATTATTACCGCCACGGCTATTGCGAAGCGTAGCTATTTTATTGATATTTACAGATAGATGTGCCATGCACAAATATAAAATAAATAACCTATGTCGATACGATCTCTATTTGTTTTTGTAGCCTTAGTTAGCATTTACAGTTTTACCTACGCCCAGCAGGCCCCGGTTGTTTTTAAAGGTTATCCTGTCATCGCGCACGCAGATACGCTGTTTCATATTAAAAATAAGCTCGGTTCATTATCAGCAGCAGAAAGGGCCGAGAGGACGTCTGCAAAGGTTGAAGCACTGGCCGAAGATCTTCTGTTTGTGCCCGATTCATTAGTTACGGAAGATGACTCCACATTGGTAGCCATTAATTATAAGGGCAATGTATTGCTCAGCTTATCCAAAGCAGATGCTGATTCGGTAAAAATGGATAGGGGGGTAATGGCCAAGGCTTATCAGGAGATCATCCTGAATAATATTAATAAATATAAGAAGGAGACCGATTTAACGGAACTGTTAAAGCGCGGGGCGCTTGGCTTGCTAATTATTTCTATTATGGTGATGTGTATTTATTTTCTAAATAAATATTCAAATCGTTTTAACGCCTGGTTACGGGTAAAGCTACATGAGCGGATTTCAGGGTTTAAAATCAAAAATTATGAATTGATTAGTGGTGCGAATGAGCTGCTGTTGATCCGTAAGGTCCTTAACCTGGTAAAGGTACTGGTCATATTTATTCTTGTTTACCTGACATTGCCTATCGTATTTCGACTTTTTCCCTGGACTAAACCCTGGAGTGATAGCTTGATTGGCTTTGTCCTTAATCCATTAAAGAATATATTTAGTAGTGTCATCGCCTTTATTCCTGACTTGATTACAATAGCTGTTATTGTTTTTGTTTTCCATTATATTAAAAAAGCCATTAAATTCTTGGCAGATGAGATTGAAGCGGAGAAACTTAAGATCAATGGTTTTTATGCCGATTGGGCGAAGCCTACATTTAATATTGTCCGGCTGGTTTTAAATGCATTTATGTTGGTTGTGATATGGCCATTTATACCGGGTTCGGATTCAGGGATATTTAAAGGTGTTTCTGTGTTTTTGGGATTACTGATCTCTTTTGGCTCATCATCCGCCATCAGCAATGGTGTTGCCGGGATGGTCATTACGTATATGCGTCCTTTTAAACTAGGTGATATTGTTAAGATTGGCGATACAAGAGGGGCGGTATTGGAAAAATCTTTATTGGTTACACGCATTCTGACATTTAAGAATGAGGTTATTACCATCCCAAATAGTGCTATACTAAATGGGAATACAGTAAACTATAGCAGTATGGCCGGTAAGAACGAGTTGATCATTCATACTTCGGTAACGCTTGGTTATGATCTTCCCTGGGCACAGGTTTATGAATTGTTGATCGGTGCTGCAATGGCATCAGAAGGGGTGATTAAAGAAAAGCAGCCTTTTGTTTTGCAAACGAGCCTGGAAGACTGGTACGTGTCTTATGAGTTAAATGTTTATATCAATAATCCCGAGAAAATGCCCCGTATTTATTCGGAGCTTCATAAGCAAATCCACATTGCTTTTGATGCAGCTGGTGTTGAGATCATGTCGCCACATTATCAGGCCATAAGGGATGGAAATGCAAGTACGGTACCCGCGACTAAGGAAGCTTAATAAAGTAACACTTATGAAAAGTCTTTTTAGATGTGTCTTAAAAACCATTTGTACCATTGGCTTATTGTTTTGTATTGTACTAACCGCAGTTGCACAGCACACCGTTGCAGACTACAAGCGGTATTTTGCTGTAGTTAAATATGAAAACAAGACCCAGTTGGTGTTGCGTAAGTTTAAAAGGGACGATGTTGGTTCTTTTTTGATTGTAGATCCCACTGAACTGACCACTAAAATAATCCCGGCGGCCGGCCTTAGTCCAAAGGAATTGAGCTGGCCGGATGCAATCCGTTATTTCAATGGTTCACCTTATGTTAAAACCATAAATGACGCGGCACAGTTATCCGGTAGTTTGCAGGATGCCGGAATTATTCATGGTTTTCCGAAGGAACAAGGGATAACATTGACCATTGATCTTTGCCCATCGCATAAACCGCTCGACAGGATTATTTTTACGGCATTAATTACTGAATTTCAACGAACTGAAAAGCCCGTTCCTATTGCCATATCAATTAGCGGGCGTTGGATGCTTACCCATAGCAGCGATCTGAAGTGGTTGAAAGGGCTGGTGTCTTCAGGTGATATCGTTATTACCTGGGTAAATCATTCTTACAATCATCGGGTAAGTGCCAAATCCCCACTTAAAACTAATTTCCTGTTAGAACCCGGTACTGATCTTAATTTTGAGATACTGGGTACGGAAATAGCTATGGTCCAGCAAGGGTTGATGCCTTCGGTTTTTTTTCGGTTCCCAGGTTTAGTTTCTGACCAACAGGTTGTCGGTCAGCTTTTGGCTTATGGTATCATTCCTATCGGCAGCGATGCCTGGCTGGCCAAAGGGCAGGCCGCCAATTCAGGAAGTATTGTTTTAATTCATGGTAATGGAAATGAACCGGTCGGTGTCAAAGACTTTATCCAGCTTTTAAAAAGTAAGCAGGCGGATGTTAAAAATAAACATTGGTTGTTGTATGATTTGAGTGAGAGTATTGAAGATGAGTTTGGACAATAGACCATTCACCGGGTAAAAGAAAATGGGCTGCGTTAAAAAAAATGCAGCCCATTTTTATTTTTAACAGACCTAAATCTGTATTGTAGTGGCTAGTATCTGTATGCTTCCGGTTTAAACGGGCCTTCAACTGGAACACCAATGTAATCAGCCTGGTGCTGATCCAATACATCCAGTTCAACACCGATTTTAGCTAAGTGTAAACGGGCAACTTTCTCGTCTAAATACTTAGGAAGAACATATACTTTGTTCTCATATTTATCTGTGTTGGTCCAAAGTTCTAATTGAGCTAATGTCTGGTTGGTGAAAGAGTTCGACATTACAAAACTTGGGTGGCCAGTTGCACAACCTAAGTTTACCAAACGGCCTTCGGCCAGTAAGATGATATCTTTTCCATCGATGGTATATTTATCAACCTGAGGTTTGATCTCCACCTTTGTACCGCCATAGTTCTTGTTTAACCAGGCAACATCGATCTCGTTATCGAAGTGGCCAATGTTACACACGATAGCTTTATCTTTCATACTTTTGAAATGCTCGGCACGAACGATGTCACAGTTACCGGTAGTAGTTACAATGATATCAGCTTCTTTTACTGCTGTTGCAAATTTCTTTACTTCATAACCTTCCATTGCAGCTTGCAATGCACAGATCGGATCGATTTCAGATACGATTACACGCACACCTTGGGAGCTTAAAGATTCAGCAGAACCTTTACCCACATCACCGTAACCGGCAACAACGGCAACTTTACCAGCCATCATTACATCCGTTGCACGACGGATCGCATCAACCAATGACTCACGGCAGCCGTATTTATTGTCAAATTTAGATTTGGTAACTGAATCGTTTACATTGATCGCAGGCAAATGTAATGTGCCATTTTTCATGCGCTCGTATAAGCGGTGTACACCTGTAGTGGTTTCTTCAGATAAACCTTTAATTGCTGCAATCAGCTCAGGGAACCTGTCGAATACCATATTGGTTAAGTCACCACCATCATCAAGGATCATATTTAATGGCTGACGCTCAGGGCCGAAGTGTAAAGTTTGTTCGATACACCAGTCAAAGCTTTCTTCGTCTAAGCCTTTCCATGCATAAACCTGGATACCTGCAGCAGCGATAGCGGCAGCAGCGTGATCTTGCGTAGAGAAGATGTTACATGAAGACCAGGTTACTTCGGCACCCAGTTCTACCAATGTTTCAATTAAAACCGCAGTCTGGATGGTCATGTGTAAACATCCTGCAATGCGGGCACCTTTTAAAGGTTTTGATGGTCCGAATTCTTCGCGCAATGACATTAACCCAGGCATTTCTGCCTCTGCCAATCCGATTTCTTTGCGGCCCCATTCTGCCAGTGAAATGTCCTTAACTTTATAAGGAACGTAAGTTGTCTCTACTGATGACATATTTTTTTGTTTAAATGAATTGCAAATTTACAGCATTCCTTTGCCAATAACAAAAAAGCATCAGGCTAATGTATGCTGTTGACATTGAGACTATAATTGCATTGTGCCATGATTGTTCTATGCTTTGATTTTAACAAAGTAATTTATTGGTAAAAACTATGGACATAAAGGCATAAACCTTTGATGCTAACTACAAGTGCTGTACATTTGTATACTCAAATAGAAATTATTAAAGAATTTAAAGCATATGTATCCAGAATATTTAGTAGAACCAATGCGTGCAGAACTTACTAAAGTAGGTTTTGAAGAATTAAAAACTGCAGAAGATGTTGACAACGCCATCAGTGGTGAAGGAACAGTATTTGTAGTTGTAAACTCTGTATGTGGTTGTGCCGCTGCAAATGCGCGCCCTGCAGCAAGACTGGCTGCCGCTAATGAAAAGCATCCTGATAAATTGGTAACAGTTTTTGCGGGTATGGAAAAAGAGGCTGTGGACAGGGCAAGGGGTTATATGATGCCTTTCCCGCCATCATCACCAGCAATGGCTTTATTTAAAGATGGCAAGTTGGTTCATATGATCGAGCGCCACCAGATTGAAGGTCGCCCGGCACAAATGATCGCTGACAGTCTGATCGGTGCATTTGATCAGTATTGCTAATCCAAAACAAAAAGATTTAAGAATTGGGCTATCTGAAAAGATGGCCCTTTTTATTGTATGGAAATATGGTGTAAAACCTTTCTGTACAATTCGTCCGGTAAAAATGGTTTGATCACAATGTCATCAATCCCCGCTTCCATTACCCTGGTCTCTATCTCGTCTGGCAAGTTTGCTGTAAGTGCAATTATTGGGAGGGTAACTCCATTCTGCCGCATTTTTGTACTCGATTCATAGCCGTCCATTACCGGCATATGGAGATCCATCAATATCAGTTTGTGTTTGCGCTCATCCAGTTTATCCAATGCCTCCTGACCATTTAAAGCAACGTCAATAGTTGCCCCCCAGCGTTCCAGATAGCGCTGCGCCACAAGTACGTTCATCAGGTTGTCTTCAACGAGTAAAATGTATACGCCGGTAAGTGGCTTATCATTTTCTGACGGTAATTGCTCCTGTTTTTTATGTTTCAGGGTCTTTATACTTTTCTCAAAGGTCTGTATAAAATAAAAGGTGGAACCTTTGCCTTCGTCACTGATGAGGTTTAACGATGAATTTTGCAATTCCAGTATTCTTTTGCAGATGGACAGGCCTAAACCTGTTCCCCCAAAGCCCCTTGAGGTAGAGGAATCGGCCTGTGTAAACCTTTCGAAGATCACTTCTTGTTTGTCTTTTGAAATTCCTATCCCGGTGTCCTTAACCTCAATGTTTAATGTAACCGATGTTTCTGTCTGAACAGTAACATTTACAACTACATGAACAAAGCCGTTGTTTGTAAACTTTATGGCATTGTGAACGAGGTTTGTAATGACCTGTGACAGGCGGGTGGGATCGCCAAGTAATTTATTCTTCAGGACGTCATCCACGTGTAGCGTTAAACCAATCCCTTTATCATTTGCTGCACTTTGAAGGCCGGAAACTATATTTCGGGCTATAGAGGCCACATCCATTTCGATATGCTCGAAAGTAACTTTGCCGGCTTCAATTTTATTCAGGTCTAAAATGTCGTTCACAATAGACAGGAGGTTATTTGCTGAAAATAGCATGACGTCGAGATGTTCCTTTTGATCATCGCGGGGCGTATTTTTTAACAGCAGGTGGCTCATGCCAATAACGGCATTAAGTGGTGTCCTGATCTCATGGCTCATGGTACTCAAAAACTCGCTTTTTGCCTTTAATCCCTGTTCGGCCTCGGCCCTGGCTTTTTTAAGTTCAAAACTTACACGATGAGATAGAATGAGCGACTGAAGAAAGAAAAAGCTGATGTAAAAGAGAAAGCTGAGTAACTGAAACGGTGGGATGATTGACCAGTAATGAAGTAAGGAAATCGCAAATACAGGCATTAATGCGAAAGAACTTAATAAAGTATAAATAGCACCAGGTCTTTTTCGCTTATAGGCCAATGCGTAAACATAGGGCACATAGACCAGACAAAATAGCATGACGACCAGGAACGGGTTCATCAGCTGGGTAAAATAATAGGGGGGAAGGCTGAGGCTTGCCAAGGAGAATCCTAAGCACAATAGACCAACTATCCGGATCACCATAGTATTTATATCATTCGGATATAAATAACGGGTGTAGAAGGCAAACAAGCCTATTGCTACAAATAGCGTTAAATATTCAAGCCGGACAGCGATGAACCAATCCATATCAGGAACTACGGTATGAAGTACGTAGTTGTCTATTCCAATAATTCTGTAGCTATAGACTATGGAGAATAAGGCGAATAATAATATTGCCTTGTCCCGGTTTCCCATTAGGTATAGGCCCAGAAAGAAAAAACCACCCATAATCAGGCAGCCTGTTAACAGCAGGTCTATAGCCTCAGATTGTTTTCTCTTTAATATAATATCTCCTTTGTTACCGATCCATAAAGATTTTTTGACCCCAGCTTTGCTATGCGCAAAATTGGCTACCTGCAGCAGTATATTTAAGGTGTCTGTGACATGTGGTATTTCTACTGTTTTATACTCCCAATAAGGTACAAAATTGCCGGCTGTTTTACTGATATTTCCATTCGCCGAAACTTTGTACCCGTTAATATAGAGACTATAGGCAGCATATACTTCTGGCATTGCAATTCTTAAATGGTCTTTAGCTTTTGGTAACAAAACGGTTAATGAATAGGTCGCGTAGCCAAACGCAGGTAAGGATTTACCATTAATTTTATCTGTCCATCTATATGGGAAATTTATAATTTTACCTCCAGTGGGACGGGTGTTTTTTGGATTGACGAATTGGTTCCAATAAAAAAGCCATTCCCCATCGAGTGGGAGTTGCTCATTTAATGTTTGTTTACGAAGATCTATTACCCCTGCCTTTGCAACTGGAACGGATGCACCAGTATTAGCGAAAGCATAACTTGTAAAGCAGCATAGCATTAGCCATACGCTATAAAAACGTCTATTTAACCCCATTAAGAATATTAAAATACTTAATTAATGATGTCGCATTAATCAATTAATGATTTTAATTTTTGCGCTAATATATGCTAATTAACAACTTAATAACAATGAAATTAAAAATCCTTGTTCAGTAATTTTTCGAGTTCTCCAAAGGAGACATTCATTCTTACCCTTCCTTGTTTGGCATAGGCGATCTCGCCGGTCTCTTCTGAGATGATAACTGCAACAGCGTCAGTGGTTTCTGATACTCCGATGCCGGCCCGGTGACGTAACCCAAATTGTGGGGGCAACTTGTCGTTGTCAGTTAAGGGAAGGATACAACTTGCACTTTTAATCTTATTCTCAGCAATAACTACAGCTCCATCGTGAAGCGGACTGTACTTCTGAAAAATGCTTTCGAGTAAGCGCTTCGAGATTTTAGAATCAATCATCTCGCAACTGTTAGCGAACAGCTGATCGTCGTAAAATTTAACAAATACAATTAATGCCCCTGTTCTTGATTTTTTCATGCTTTTACAAGCATCAATGATGGGCTTAATCCGGATGAGGTTGTTTTGCTCAATGTTTTTACTGCCAAATAAATAGCCCCACCAGGCTTTGTTTTGCTGTAAAAAAGTGTTTTTACCAATTAACAGGAGGAAACGTCTGATCTCTGGCTGGAAAATCACAATCAAAGCAATAATCCCGACACTCATAAACTGGTTGAGAATGCCCGAGAGCAGGTTCATGTGCAGCGCATCAACAACCCAATGGATCACCAGTATAATGACCATTCCCAATAGTAGGTTTACAGCCAGCGTATTTTTAATCAGGTTGTAAATGTAATAGATGATGAGTGCAACGAGAATAATATCTACCGCATCTGTAATTGTTACTTTTAAGAAATCAAATTCTAATGTTTTCACCTGTGTTTAATTATGCTGACTGCGAAATTCGCGGCTATTTTATTCATGCCAAGTTAGGAAAAATTTAACCATATTATTGCTGTTGCATCTTTGTAACTAAAGCAATGCACTCAGCTGCCGCCTTTACATCGTGGACCCTTAAGATATTTGCACCCTTCAATAGGGCAATGGTATTCAGTGTTGTGGTCCCGTTTAGCGCAGCTTCAGGGCCGCCGCCTAAAAATTTATAGATCATCGATTTCCTCGATAGGCCGGCAAGGACAGGGAGCTCAAAAAAGTCCAGGTCATTCATGCGCTGCAATACCTCATAATTCTGGTCTATTGTTTTAGCGAACCCGAACCCCGGATCGAGAATGATGTCATGTACACCTAGCCTTTTTAGCTGGCTTACTTTATCAGAGAAGTAGCTGGCCATATCCAGCATCAGATTGTCGTAGTCCGTATTTTGCTGCATGGTTTGAGGAGTTCCCCTCATGTGCATCATGATGTATGGTACTTTTAAAGCGGCTACGGTGGGGAACATCGTTTCGTCCATATTGCCCGCCGAAATATCGTTGATTACATGTGCGCCAGCTTCAATAGCATTGCGTGCAACTTTAGCGCGAAAAGTGTCTATTGAAATCAGCGCATCCGGGAAATCCCTGGTAATGGCCTCAACAACTGGTACAATCCGGTCTGTTTCTTCCTGCTCAGTTACGTCATCAGCCCCTGGCCGTGATGAATATGCACCAATATCTATAAACTTCCCGCCTTCATTCAGGATGACCTCCGCACGCTGAAGCGCGAGTTCAACAGAGCTGACGCGGCTGTTGCTATAAAATGAATCAGTGGTAAGATTTAGGATCCCCATCACACAGGGACTGCTTAAATCAAGCAGTTTACCTTTTAGGTTTAGTGTGGTCTTTCGGTTTAAAAATGTATCTTTAGCCATTGTTTTAATGCAAACTTAGATAAAAAAGGAATGGTATTAAAACGGGTTTGAACTTATTATTTTAATTGTTTTGGCAACAAATACATCTCAGGAATTCGACGCTGTAATAGCGGTTTGCAAATCGCTATTTTTAAAGAAAACAAAAGACTATGGTACGGCATGGCGCATATTAAGGCCGGCTTCCATTACCGACCAGATTTTTATTAAGGCGCAACGTATCCGTACGCTGGAAGAAAAAAAGGTCTCTAAAGTGGGGGAAGGTATTATTCCCGAATACATCGGGATCATTAACTACTGTGTAATTGCGATGATGCAACTGGAACTTAGCGAAGGTGACCCGCTGGAGATGGAGCTGAAGGCAGTAGAAACAAAATATGATGAGCTGGTGAATGAAAACAAAGAGCTCATGTTCAATAAAAACCACGACTATGGCGAGGCATGGCGTGATATGCGCATCAGCTCATTAACTGACCTGATCCTGATGAAGATCTTTCGTGTAAAGCAGATTGAAGATAACCTGGGACAAACGCTGGCATCAGAAGGCGTAAAAGCCAATTATCAGGATATGCTGAATTACGCTGTATTTGCATTAATTAAATTAGGAGTCCAGTAATGAAGAAGATCGCATTAAACTTTTCAAGGCTATTTGTTGGTATCCTTTTTATATTTTCAGGTTTAATAAAAGCAAATGACCCGCTTGGTTTTGGTTATAAACTGCAGGAATACTTTGATGTATTCCATATGTCGTTTCTGGGGGGCATGGCTACGGGCATTGCAATTTTGCTTTGTGTATTCGAAATTGTACTTGGCGCATTACTCTTGTTTGGCTTTTGGAGTAAAAAGGTTACCGGCGGACTACTCGCTGTGATCATATTCTTTACATTTTTAACTTTTGTATCTGCGGCCTTTAAAGTTGTAACTTCCTGCGGCTGTTTTGGTGATGCTATCCCCTTAACCCCGTGGCAGTCGTTCTCTAAAGACCTGGTTTTACTGGTGCTGATCATTTATCTGTTTATCCAACATGACCTGATTAAGCCGGTTACAGAAAGTTATAAGGTACAAAAAGGGTTATTTGCGTTTGTAACCCTTGCATCAACGCTATTCGGCATTTATACGTATTGTACACTACCTGTGCTAGACTTTCTACCTTATAAGATAGGGGCAAATTTACCGCAGCTGATGAAGGTTCCTGAAGGTAAAAAGGGTGATGAGTATGCCATCATGTATAAAATGCACAATAAGAAAACAGGTGAGAAAAAGGTGATGAGTGATAAGGATTATCTGAAAACAGAAATCTGGAAAGATGATAACTGGGAGATTGTGGGTGATCCTGATAAGGTATTGGTTAAAAAAGGTTATGAACCTAAAATCAAAGATCTGTTGATTACTGATGCGTCGGGGACAGACTATACCAAAGAATTGATAGAAAACCCTTATTATAATCTGGTTATTGTAGCCTATAACCTTAAGGATGTGAACGAAAATGCGATTGCAAATTTGAACGCACTTGCGTTGAACGCTACTGAGCAGTTTAACATCAGAACCGTATTGCTGACTTCAAACTCTGCCAGTGATGCTGATTTGTTCAGTAAACGGATGAAGTTGTTTGCTGAGGTTTTCTATGCCGATGCGGTACCATTAAAAAGTATGGTCAGGTCAAATCCAGGTTTGTTATTGCTTAAAAATGGTGTGGTCATCAATAAATGGCATTTTAATACGGTACCTTCATTTGATCAACTGGCTGATCAATATTTTAGTAAGTAAATATGCTGCAATACGCCGTCAAAAAAATCTTGTATGGATTTGCTGTAATGGCAGGCGTAATTGTGGTTGTATTTGTGCTATTCAATATTTTACCCGGCGATCCGGCGAGGATGACGATGGGACAGCGCGCAGATGTATCTTCCCTGGAAGCGGTTCGTAAAGAGTTCGGATTGGACAGGTCTAAACCCGCGCAATTTTTTCTTTATCTGAATGATCTTTCGCCAATTGGTTTTCATGAAAATACCAGTGAAAGCCGGGATAAATATCACTATTTAAAGCTGATTGCTATAGGAGACCATGTGCTTGCAGTTAAATGGCCCTATTTACGCCGTTCTTATCAAACCAAGCGGGACGTGACTACGATATTATCGGAAACTGTACCCAATACTTTTGTTCTGGCTTTTACGGCTATGGTATTCGCCACTATAACAGGCATTTTTCTGGGGGTGCTTTCGGCAGTCCATAAAGATACCTGGATAGATAAGGCTGCAAATTCCTTTGCGATACTGGGTATTTCGGCACCTTCCTTTTTTGCGGGGATCATTATTGCCTGGCTTTTTGGTTTTGTGCTGAGTGATTATACCGGTCTGAATATGTCGGGCAGTTTGTATAGTTATGACCCTTTTAAAGGAGAAATCATGACATGGAAAAACTTATTGCTCCCGATGGTTACGTTGGGTTTAAGGCCGCTGGCGGTTATTGTGCAGCTTACGCGTAGTACCATGCTGGATGTGCTGGCACAGGATTATATCCGTACGGCTCGTGCAAAAGGATTGGGACGGAATACCATCATTTATAAACACGCGTTAAAAAATGCGTTGAACCCAGTGATTACGGCTATATCAGGTTGGTTTGCTTCATTGCTGGCCGGCTCATTCTTTGTAGAATACATTTTCGGTTACAATGGACTTGGCCGCACTACTGTAAATGCGCTGGAGATGTCGGATTTCCCTGTGGTGATGGGCTCCATTCTTTTTATCGCATTTGTATTCGTAATAATTAATATTTTAGTGGACGTATTATATGCCTTTGCAGATCCAAGGGTAAAACTTGCATAATGATGAAGATATTTCTAATAGGCTTTATGGGCTGCGGTAAAAGCACAATGGGAAAAAAGCTTGCCCAAAAACTGGGCTATGCATTTATTGACCTTGACCATCAGATAGAGAAAAGCCTTGGAACAACTATAGGCGAATACTTTGCTGCTCATGGGGAGGCTGCATTCAGAAAGCTGGAAAGTGAAACATTAAAGACCTTTGATTATCCGGCGAATGTTGTTGTGGCTACCGGGGGCGGGGCACCTTGCTTTTTTGACAATATGGACTGGATGAATGCGAATGGCTTGTCTATATACATAGAAATGCCTGCTGTGGCACTGGCAAAAAGGTTGGAAGGTGGTAAGGATAAAAGACCTTTGCTAAAAGACCTCAATGAAGCCCAGATAATCGAATTTATTGAAAATAAACTTACCGAGCGCGATGTCTTTTATAAACGTGCGCTGGTTACCGTAAATGGAATAAACCTCACCGCAGATGCGATGAGGTCATTGATTCTTCATCTATAGATATTGGGTCTTTTTTTCATGGCCTGGTCTACAGAGAAGGGGCCTGAACCCACTACCCAGAACAAGACAAGTAATAATAAGACCAGAACTGACAACCAAAGCTCATTGTTAAGTACCGAGAATCCACGTGAAAGATTCACGAAAAATACAGCAACAATCAGTATTGGGATCTGAATTACCGCTGCAAAGCGTGTAACCAGTCCAATGGTAATCAAAATGCCCCCTACCAGGTGTACAAAGCCAACAATATGTAAGCCCAGGCTCGACATGAGGCCAGAGAAACCATAAGTGTTGTTTTGCAATAACATGTCCTGAAGTGCTGCAGTATTGCTCACAATGGCAATACCCTTACTAAAGATGAGCAGGCCTAATACGATACGGATCACATCAAGCCATTTGGCATGATGCACATCGCCCCAGTGCTCAATTTTTTGAATAACGGTCATACAGAATGCCTTCTTTTTAATGAAGTCCTCTATTAAAGTTAACAAAAAATAAGGAGAGAAACAATAGTAAGGTATTAACAATAAGTTGCTTATAGACGTTGCCAGGAAGTGTCGGCCTGCTGTTGCAGGATGGAAGAAAACTGCTGCCGCGGTGGAAGGTTCAGGTAGGGGTAAGTAACTTTTGATAAATATAGGCCCTGGGGATGGGCAGGGGTAATTAAGTCGGGCGTTTTATTGTGGATCAGGTAACTTTCAAACTCATCAACACTCAATAGACCTTTCCCGATTTTTAGCAATTGCCCCATAATGATCCTGATCATTTTACTTAAAAAACGATTGGAAGAAATCTGAAAACGAAGGTGGTCGCCATTTTCACCTACTGAAAAGCTAGCAGACCTTACATAGCATAGCGTATGTTCGTATTTATCAGGACTGGTGCAAAATGCCCTGTAGTCCTTATATTTTGGCAATATGGCCGCTGCTTGCGTCATTTTATCAAAATCAAGCTTGTCAAGCAGGTAAAATGAACTCAGTCCATTTAAGAAAGGGTTCTTATAAGTATGAATAAAATAGTCGTAGGAACGCTGTACCGCGTCAAACCGGGCATGCTGCAGCCCATCCATAGGGATAATGTCAAAAACCGCAATGTTCCCCGGTAATAGCTTATTTAGCCTGAACATCAGGTCAAAATCCCAGGGCTGTTCTACATCCATATGAAAGAAGAACTGACTGGCATGGACCTGGGCATCTGTGCGCCCACAGCCAATGATAAATACGGGTGTTTTTAAAATATCGGTCAGTGCCTTTTCTAAAACGCCCTGTACGTTCATCACTCCCGGCTGCTTTTGCCAGCCACTATAATTTAATCCGTTATAACCTATGTGAACAAAGTACCTCAATTTTCCTGTTGTTATTTTCTTCCTGCTCTTTTATTCAATTCGTCAATTGGCATATTCATCATCCTGCCGATAGGGCTTTTATCCCTGTAGGTGATTACCCGCAGCATAGTTGCGTCTTTTGGTGGGGTCAGTTTCTCTGTATACTTCGGATAAAAACGATCAGGGAAAGAGTTGTCAAAGCTGTAATAGATATCGAGACCTGCAACTTCTGTACTTAACTCTATCTGGAGCTGTCTGTCGGCCGATCTGCTAACTTTAAATATGGGGTCGTACACACTTGGGGCATACTTGGTTTCCGAAGCTTCCAGGCGCTTAAAATGCTGTTCTACTCTACCAAAAAAGTTTGGCCAGTTCTTTTTGGCTGTTGGCGACCAAACAGATTCGGCGATAGCCATCCCTCTAGGCCAGGTCATGTATTCGGCCTGACGGATGTTATATACCTGTTCCGTCCATAGATTTGCCTGTCCACCTTTAATGTATTTAGGATCGGCCCCGGCGGGTACCGGATCGAATTCGTAAGCTTTGCTTAAACGAAGCGAAGCATATACACGTGGTTCAGTAATGGCATCGGCCTGCATATAGTCGAGGTAAGCGAACTCGGTAGGACTCATCACGACTTCATGTTTTTTGTTGGATGCGTCAATCCCGTATTTTATCCCTCGCCAGGCCATAACAGCGGCATCGGATGATAGGTCGCCATTTAGTATTTCGTCCCAGCCAATGAATTTCTTGCCTTTGGATGTTACTATTTTTTGTACACGCTTTTCAAAATACCCTTGTACCTGGTGCATGTCTTTTAAACCTTCCTTCTGCATCAGAGCTTTGATGGCCTCATTTTTTTCCCAGAAATTGAAAGGGGCTTCATCGCCTCCCATGTGCAGATATTCAAATGGGAAAAGTGCGGCAACTTGTGTAATCACTGTATCTAAAAAGGAATATACTTTTTCGTTGGCGGGACAAAGTGTATTGTCAACCAAAGCCGTTGGCGGGGCTCCCCTAGACCAGTCCATGATCCGCTCCCCCGAGCGTACCTTGTAATTTTCAGCCCCTGGTGTGCAGGATAATTCAGGATAAGAACTGATCACCGCCAGACTATGGCCAGGTACATCAATCTCCGGTAGGATATTTACAAAACGCTCTTTGGCATATTGTACCAGCTCTTTAATGTCTTCTTGCGTATAAAAACCACCATAATTACGGGGTTCATCGGCTGCGGGAGCGGGAAAAGTCCCGAAATCGCCTACTTTTTTTACACTCCAGGCGCCCACTTCTGTAAGTTTGGGTAGCCCCTTAATCTCTATTCTCCATCCTTCGTCATCTGTAAGATGTAAGTGGAGAATGTTGTATTTATAGCGCACCATGGCGTCTATGTATTGTTTTACTTCATTTTTGGTGAAAAAGTGACGGGCAACATCAAACATGAGGCCTCTCCAGCCCAAACGGGGATAGTCTGTGATTTCAACACAAGGGACTTTCCACTCAATCCCTTCAACTGCCTGTTTGCTTTCAATAGCAGCCGGAAACAATTGCAATAAGCTTTGTACACCATAAAACAAGCCCACTGCTTTATTTGCATTAATGGTAATGTGGTTTGGTGTAACTGTTAAACGGTAACCTTCGTTACCAAGTACTGGATTTACCTTGTCGTTTAACAAGAGCTTTATCTGTGCGGTTTCAGATTTGCCGCTTGCGGATGAAACATAGCTAGTTGTAGCTGTAGAAAGCCTTTCCTGTAAAGAAGCCAGTGCCTGATGTGTTTCGGGCGTTGAAATACATTGTATCGTTACGTTGGAAGGTAAAATAAAATATCCTTCATGTCTCAACAGTTCAACGGGTTCAGGAATAATCGCTATTTCTGAAGGTGTAGTATTTAATTTACTTATTGTTTCTGTTGACGCTGTAATTTGCGAAACAGGCATCTGCCCCATAACGGAGCAACTCAGCAGACAAAAAGATAGAGCAGAAAGGATATTCTTCATTTAATAAATGCTTATCGGATTATAAATTCTGGAAACAGGCGCAATTTACCAATTACTTTAATGCATCCAATACGGTAAATAGTTTCTTGTTGATGCCTGAGCCTGAATAGTTATTGATGTTAATGACAATGATATATTTATTACCAGCGGTATTGGTATGGTAACCAGCAAAAGCAGACACGTTGTTTATTGTTCCACTTTTTATTTTCATACCGTTGTATTCCGGGAAAGCTTTATAATAATCGGCGAACCAGGTTTCTTTCTGGGCACGGAACAAAATATTAGCCATAGCCATTGTGGTTACCCGGTTTGCAGGGGACAGACCACTGCCATCGATAATGTTTAAAGCATTTTTATCTATTCCTTTATCTGCCCAAAAATTAATTTCGGTTTCCGTACCATATTCCGTACTGGCTTCTTTTCCTGATGTTAGGGCCAGCGTTTTTAACATGGCTTCGCCATATAAATTAACACTCTTTTTTAAGAACCAGTAGGTGATTTCGGATAAGGTAGGAGAGGTTATGGTATTGATTTTTTGCGCAATACCCGGAAGCACTTGTCCGTTCAAAGCCATGATGCGGGGTGTAGTTGCAGATTGTGCCACAGGAATTCCTAATCGTTTCAAGGTGTCCTGTAATCGGTAAGCACAATCATAGGCGGGATCGGGTAATGCTGCGGAAATACTGCTTTTGCCTATTCCTAAACCCCAGGTTCCTCTTAAATAAGCAGTGTTACCATAAGGAGGTAAAAATACATAAGCATTGTCGCCGGTACCTGCTGCTCCCGTTTTCAGCTCGTTCATGATTTTCAAATAAGGCATTTCAGGAACTGTTTTAACCATTTTTGCTTCTTCGCTTTGTTTTTGGCCTGGCCTTAAATAGATGTCGAACTGGTTATCGCGCCAGGATAATCCCGAAGCACCCGCGCCAAAATAGTTACCCATATCCTGCCATGTCCAGCCTACTGGCGTTATCTGCGTACCAAAAATGCGGTCGTCTCCTATAACAGCCCCCTCGATCTTTTTTATTCCAGCCTTTTTTATGGCATTAGTCCATTCTGTTAACACAGCCGCTTCCTTGTTCTGGTACCTGTCCGATCCCAATGTAGGGTCGCCACTACCGATGATAACCAGGTTTCCTTTTAAGGTTCCGTCGGCAGTAATATTTCCTGTATAGGCTAAGGTTGTTTGAAATTGAAAGTCCTTGCCCAGAATGCTAAATGCCGTTGCTGCGGTAATTACTTTTAAGGTTGATGCTGTAGCCAGTCCAACCTGCTCATTGCGCATAAATAACGGTGCGCCGGTATTGGCATCCAAAACGCAAAGTGATATCATCGCGTATTTGGTTTGAGGATCTGATTGAAAGGAATTGTAGGCTTTCTCCAGTTTCTGTATAGGGCTTTGTGCAATGGCGAAACTACTGGTTAGCAGGAAGAGTAAAAAGGGTAGTATGGATCTTTTATACATATACTTTTGAAATTAAAACGGCCGTCGTCCTGAGTTTATTTCAAGACCCCGGAATATAATGGTTTTCCTTTATATTCCGGGGTCCTGACCTGCGTCAGGATGACGGCCGTAATGATTAGATCGTTTCGGATAAACTAAATCCGAAAATTATACCAAATGATTTTTTACCAGGTATTCTGCAATCTGCACAGCATTTGTTGCGGCACCTTTACGTAGGTTATCTGCTACAATCCACATGTTCAATGTATTTGGTAATGAGTCATCACGTCTGATTCTTCCAACAAACACCTCATCTTTCTCATGCGCATCTTTAGGCATAGGATATTTAAGGTTTGCCGGGTCATCCACTAAAATGATACCTTCTGTAGCTGCCATTAAGTTCTTTACATCAGTTACATCAAAATCATTTTCAAATTCGATGTTTACTGATTCAGAGTGACCACCCATTACAGGGATACGTACTGTGGTTGCTGTAACTTTAATACTGTTATCGCCCATAATTTTCTGGGTTTCCAATATCATTTTCATCTCTTCTTTAGTGTATCCGTTATCCTGGAAAACATCAATCTGAGGGATTACGTTTAAATCGATCGGGTAAGCATAAGCCATAGGGCCATCGGTAATACCTTTACGTTCGTTCATCAGTTGTTCAACAGCTTTAACACCAGTTCCGGTTACAGACTGGTAAGTTGAAACTACCACACGCTTGATTTTATATTTATCATGAAGTGGTTTTAAGGCCACTACCATTTGAATCGTTGAACAGTTCGGATTGGCAATGATTTTATCATCAGCAGATAATTCACTTGCATTTACTTCCGGAACAACCAGCTTTTTCGACGGATCCATGCGCCATGCAGATGAATTGTCGATCACTGTTGTACCTACTTCAGCAAAACGAGGGGCTTCAGCCAAGGAGGTGCTGCCACCTGCAGAAAACAAGGCAATATCAGGTCTCATCGAAATCGCAGTATCCATGTTTACAACAGCATACTTCTTACCCTTGAATGTGATTTCCTTACCAACGCTCTTTTCAGAAGCTACAGGGATCAATTCGGTTAACGGGAAGTTACGCTCTTCTAATACTTTTAACATTACGGTGCCTACCAGGCCGGTGGCTCCTACTACTGCAATCTTCATTTTTTCTAATTTGTTGTTTTACTTGTTTTTAATTATTTATCAATTGTATTTATGGTGAAATAATAAGCCCCCAAATATGGGCATTTTTTTACTCATAAAAAAAGGGATTGGCTTTTAGTAACCAATCCCCTGTATTTTGTTTAAGATAACCCTTATTTTATCAGTTCGTGGTCTACATAATCGAAGCTCTGCTTAATGCTTGCAAAAGGATCCATAGAAAAGTTCTCCTGCTCAACAATTAAGTGCTCAAGTCCGGCCTGCTTGGCATGTTTATAGATGTTTTTGAAGTCAATTTTACCAGAACCAACTTCAGTATTTATACCATTGTTGGCTTTGTCCATATCTTTCACATGCCACATCACAAAACGTCCGGGATATTTATTGAAGAACGCAACAGGGTCATTTCCTGAACGAACTACCCAATAAAGGTCCATTTCAAACCGCATCAGGTTTTTATCACTTCCATTTAACATGATGTCATAACCTGTAGCGCCGCCTTCATGCTTGTCAAATTCAAACGCATGGTTGTGATAAGCCAGCTTCATACCGGACTGGTTTACCAGTGCTGCTGCTTCATTTAAGCGTCCGATAACTTTTTTATAGTCCTCAAGTGTTTTCCTTACCGAATCCCCTAAGTAAGCGATGGTAAAGTATTTATTATCAATAGCCGCCGCACCTTCAATTAAGGGCTTTAAAAGTTCTTTATTGCCGCTGCTGATGAAATCATCAATACCGAAGTGCCCACTTGGCGAAGTTAAGCCATTAGCTTTCAGGAGGTCTTTAAATGACTTCGCATCCATGCCCCAATAGCCTTTGGCAGCAGAATAACCATAAGTTTCTACCTCTTTATAGCCGGCCTTCGCGATTTTCTCTATTACGCCTTTTACGTCATGAGGAATTTGCTCCCTAAGGGTATACAACTGTAAACCTACTTTTCTTTTTGCTGTAGTTATTGCACTGGCAAAGGATGGTAATAAGGCAACACCTGCTGCTGCAAGCCCTGCGTTTTTGATAAAATTTCTTCTCGAGTTCATATAATTTGAATTAAACATCGCAAATATTTACGGCATCTCTTAATGATTTGATTTGATCTGCGTATTTAGGAATAAATTCCTGTGCCACATAGCCTTTAAAGCCTGTAGCCAGTATGGCTTTTATAATCGCAGGGTAAAACAGCTCCTGGGTGTCGTCAATTTCATTTCTTCCGGGTACACCGGCGGTATGGTAATGAGAGATATAAGGATGGAAAGTACGGATGTTATTGATCACATCTCCTTCATCAATCTGCATATGATAAATATCATATAACAATTTAAAGTTTTCTGAGCCCAACCTTTTCGCCAGTTCCGCACCCCATGCTGTATGGTCACATTGATAATCCTTATGGTTTAGCTTGCTGTTCAGTAACTCCATAACCAACACTACACCATGCTTTTCAGCCAGTGGTATAACCTGTTTCAAACCTTCTACGCAGTTTTTAAGCCCCGTTTCATCGTCTTTACCACGTCTGTTGCCACTAAAGCAGATCAATTGTGTATAGCCCGCTTCAGCAACTTTAGGGATCATCTCTGAATAGTTTTTAATCAGGGTTGCATGAAACTGCGGATCATTCCATCCATCAACAAGATTGATCTCGGCACCATTACACATGGAAGAATAAAGCCCATGTTTTTTGAGTGTAGGCCAGTCTTTAGGGCCTACCAGATCGATGGCTTTGATACCAATTTTCTTTGCTTCGGTACACAGGTCATCCAGTGTCATTTTTCCAAAACACCAGCGGCATACCGAATGGTTTACGTTTCCTTTTAACATAGTGGATACAGGTTGTTCGAGGGCAAAAGCAGGTATTGCTGCCGACACACCTAAAGCGGCGGTTCCGGCAACAATACTTTTTAGTGCAGTTCTTCTGCTTACGTCATTATTCATTTTGTGTTTAATTAGTCAGCGATTTCAGACGTAGGTTTATTGCTGTCTTTAAAGAACAGTAAAAACAATATGGCAACAACCGCAGCTATACCAGCGGGGATAATCCATATGTGATACCAGTCATGCCCACCGGTAACCGCATATTTATCAACTACCATTCCAGAAATGATAGAGCCAATCAGCATGCCCACACCATAGGTAGCCAAAGTGATGAAGCCCTGTGCGGCGCTTTTAAAGCGCTCTCCAGCAAGTCTATCTGTGTAAATCTGCCCAGTTACAAAGAAGAAGTCATAACAGATCCCGTGTAATACAATACCTCCAATCAGCATCCAGTAATTAGCGTCTGCATTGCCATAAGCAAAGAAAAGGTAGCGGACTATCCAGGCAATCATTCCAATCGCAAGCATTTTTTTAACACCTAAACGTACAAAGAATAAAGGCATCAACAACATGAACAATGTTTCTGAAACCTGACCCAGGGATTGTACACCTGCGGCTGATTTCATACCCGCCTCATTCAAAAAGGGATTGGTAAAATTATAATAGAAAGCTAAAGGTATACAAATGGCAACCGATGCGAGGAAAAATAACAGGTAAGATTTGTTTTTTAACAATCCAATTGCGTCAAGACCAATGATATCTCCGAACGATGTTTTCTCTCCTTTTTTTGCTGGTGGTGTGTGAGGTAATATAAAGCTAAAAAGACCCAGTATAATTGATGCAACTGAGGCCATCTTAAAAGTCATAACTAAGTTTCCGCCCTGTTCCCAGTTTAACCAGCCGATAACCAAGCCGGCAATGATCCAGCCTATGGTACCAAATACCCTTATAGAAGGGAATTCCTTACCCGGATCTTTCATTTGTTTAAATGAGATAGAGTTCACTAGCGCAAGTGTAGGCATGTAGGCAATCATGTAACCCAGGACGAAGGGGAAAAAGCTTTCAAAGTTGAGTGCCGTCGAAGCAAACCACAATAATATGCCACCAGTCAGGTGTAAAAAGCCCAGGATTTTTTGTGCCGCAAAAAAGCGGTCGGCAATTAAACCGATGATAAAAGGGGCTAAGATGGCACCTAAAGATTGTGTACTATAGGCAGATCCAATTTGTACGCCATCTGATAACAAATTTTTACCTAGGTAAGTACCCATGGTAACAAACCAGGCGCCCCAGATAAAAAATTCCAGGAACATCATGGTCGACAGTTTGATGCGGTTGTTTAAATTCATGTTTGGTTTTTATTTCTTGTTTGGTTGATTATAGCTTTTTAATCATAATGTTGCGGTACCAAACCTCATCTCCATGATCCTGAAGTGCTATTTTTCCCGATTTAAAAGTACCCCAATCTGGCCAGGTTGCAAATTTACTTCCTGCAACAAGTGTTTTCCAGTTGTCGTTCCACAAGGTAGTTGATACTACTTTTACGCCGTTCAGATAATGTTCCAGTTTACCATCTTTAGAAATGATTTCAGCAGTATTCCATTCGCCAACAGGTTTTACTGGTTCAGAGCTGCTTTTGATAATATCATATAGATCTGCTGCACGATGTTTGGTGATTTTGCCATCGGAATGACCTTCATTATCTAATACCTGCATTTCTAAACCAGTGCTGTAGGTCTGGTTATATTTTGCAGGATCTTCTTTTACATAATAAATAATACCGCTGTTTGCTTTAGGGGCAACTTTCCAGTCAATCTTTAAATGGAAATTGCTGTACTCATTGTCGGTCACTAAATCTCCTCCGCCGCTTTTATCCCCTTTGGGATTGAAATGCAATGCGCCGTCTTCAACTGCCCATTTTGATCCGGCGGTAGTTTTTCCATAGGTATGCCAGCCTTTAGTAGTTTTACCATCAAAGATTTTGGTAAAGCCTTTTTTGCCTGATTGTGCTTTTGCAATACCGCCGGTCATTACTGCGGTTAACAGGATTGCTGAAATGTATTTTTTCATCTGTCTATTATTTGTTTTTTCTTTTTAATGGTTAAGGATGAGAAGTATTAAACGCCGAGTGACCAGCCTTTACGGTATTCACGTTTTACAAATTGGTTTACCTCGTCAAAATTGGTAATCTTCATGTTGGCATTGTCCCAAAGCAATTTTATATTTCTTCCAGGATATTTAATTTTTCCTTCGGCATTCTTGCGTTGTATATCCGTTCCTCTGATGGCAAGGTTAGCCATTAATAACGATTCAGTAAGTGGCCCGGCAATAGAGAACGGAGAGCTTACTTCTTTTTTGCCATAACCAGCAATACAAGCATCAATCCATTGTTTGTAGTGACCATCGGCACCACCTTCAACGCGTGCGAGTTTCTGCGCAACTTTAATATTCTCATTTCTGCTTAATGGCAGTAAACGAGGGTTTGCACCGTAGGTATTGGCCATCATTTTGCCTTTTGTTCCGATAAACAAGGTTCCGTTACCGCCATCACCGAATGACTCATTCGCCGCTAGTTCTTCTGGTCTTTCAGGTTGTATACCGCCGTCCATCCAATGAACAACCACATCTCCCTTAGTTTTATTTGTTTTAGGGAATTTTAAGGTTACGTGGCTTGATGGAGGACAACTTTCAGGGAAGTATCCTTTTTTAAACTCATCTACATACACTGTACCTACACTTGCCTGAACCTCGGTTGCGTATTTTAAATTCAGCACGCTGAAAGGAGCTTCCAATAGGTGGCAGCCCATATCTCCCAATGCACCTGTTCCGTAATCCCACCAGCCGCGCCAGTTAAACGGAACCAGTTTGTTTACATAATCTTTGTAAGGTGCGGTACCTAACCACAGGTCCCAATCCAGGTCTGCAGGCACTTCAGCTTTATTGGCCGACCATGGAATCCCTTGTGGCCATACAGGTCTGTCTGTCCACGCGTAAATGGTATGTACATCGCCAATTAAACCGGCATCATACCATTCCTTCATTAATCTAGGCCCGTCATTAGAAGCCCCCTGGTTGCCCATTTGCGTTACCACTTTGTATTTCTCGGCAGCGGCGGTTAAAGCACGTGCCTCATAAATATCATGTGTTAAAGGTTTCTGAACGTAAACGTGTTTGCCCAATTGCATTGCGGCAATAGCTTGTATAGCATGCCCATGATCTGGTGTGGAGATAGAAACCGCATCAAAATTTTTAGCTTCTTTATCCAACATTTCACGATAATCCCTATAGTATTTTGCCTTAGGGAATGCCTTGACACTATTAGCAGCCCTACTATCGTGTACATCGCAAAGGAAGCCGATGTCTGCTTTACCGCTTTTTGCAAAGTTGGCAATATCTGATTGCCCTTTTCCACCAACGCCTATGCCAGCAATAATAAGCCTGTCGCTAGGGGCCAGAAATCCCGGGCCGCCCAATACATGGCGGGGAACGATCATAAAAGCGGAAGCTGCAATAGCTGTGGTTTTCAGGAAATTACGCCTTGATGTAGCCTCCTGTTTTTTGTTGATTTCTCCCATTAGTGTATGTTTAGTTATTTTTTGAGCGACAGAATATATTTTACCATTGTTTTGGCGTCATCTTTACTTAATGCTGCATGTGGTGTCATTGGGATTTCGCCCCAAACACCTTTACCACCCGCAATGATTTTATCAGCAAGATGATTTACATTCTCATCGTTTAAAGGGTACTTAGCTGCGATGTCTACATATGCAGGGCCAATAACTTTTTGCACCTTATTGTGACAGCCAATACAGTCTGCTTTTGCAATTAGTTTCTCGCCTTCACCTTTAACTTCAGGAGCAGGGGCAGCAGTTTCGGTAGTCGCGGCCGGAGTTTCAGTTGTAGTAGTGGTGTTTGAAGTTGAGGCACGTTCTTCAGGACTTGCGCATGAGGCCATTGCCAATACGTAGCAACCAAGGATAAATAGTGTTTTTTTCATTGTGTTTATTGATTTAGACCTAGAATCTTATTGTTGAAGTCGTCATTCCCACCGGAAGCGGCGAAATCATCAAAAGCCCTGTCTGTTACTTTTATAATATTTTTTGTAATAAATTCTGCACCTTCTTTCGCACCAACCTGCGCGTCTTTTATGCAGCATTCCCATTCCATAACGGCCCATCCGGTATAATCGTATTGTGCCAGCTTGCTGAAAATGGTTTTAAAGTCTACCTGTCCATCTCCCGGTGAGCGGTATCTTCCAGCGCGGTTGGCCCAGCTTTGATAACCACCAAAGGTCCCTTGCTTTCCAGTCGCATTAAACTCAGAGTCTTTTACATGGAAAGCTTTGATGCGTTCGTGGTAAAAATCTATGTACTGAATGTAATCCAGTTGCTGCAATACAAAATGTGAGGGATCATATAGCAGGCAAGCCCGCGGGTGGTTATTTACTTTCTCGAGGAACATCTCGTAAGTGATGCCGTCAAATAAATCTTCACCTGGATGTATTTCATAACAAACATCTACACCACAAGCATCAAACTCATTCAATATAGGCATCCATCTCCTGGCAAGTTCGGTAAAACCTGCATCTACCAGTCCTTCCGGACGTTGTGGCCATGGATGGAACATGTGCCATAACAATGAACCACTAAAAGTGGCGTGGGCATTTAAGCCCAGGTTTTGCGAAGCCTTTGCCGCGTATTTCATTTGCTGTACGGCCCATTCTGTTCTGGCTTTGGGGTTGTTTTTATAAGCATCAGGGGCAAAAGCATCAAATGCCAGGTCGTATGCCGGGTTTACAGCAACCAGCTGCCCTTGTAAATGGGTTGATAGTTCTGTGATTTCCAGTCCGTACGACTGTACTTTCCCCTTTAGTTCATCGGCATAAGTTTTACTTTCAGCTGCTTTTTGCAAGTCAATAAACCTTGCATCAAGTGTCGGCATTTGAATTCCTTTGAAGCCAAGTCCGGCTGCCCATTCGCAAATGGCATCCAATGAGTTAAACGGGGCTTCGTCTCCAATAAACTGGGCTAAAAAAACTCCAGGTCCTTTAATTGTTGTCATGATCAGTTATATTTTAAAATCAAACCATTTCTGGTCTGACTGGCTGGAAGCCACTACATTATCAATAAAAGCCATTCCTCTTACCCCATCTTCAACCCTTGGGAAATCCAACATGGCTTCACTAGGGGTAGTTCCTTCAAGTTTCGCGCCTACGGTCAATGCGAAATTGCGGTAGATGTTGGCAAAAGCCTCAAGGTAACCTTCCGGATGTCCGCCCGGAACACGTGTGTTGTGCTTGGCAATATCAGACATATAGGCCTGTCCAACGCGGTAAACCTGTGTAGGCTCATTTAGCCATCTTACGATTAAGGTGTTGGGTTCCATCTGGTGCCATTCTAAACCACCTTTTTCACCGTACACTCTTATTTTTAAGGCATTTTCTTCTCCGGCAGCGATTTGCGAAGCCATTAAGATACCATTTGCACCATTGTCAAATTTCAGCAGCACATTTCCATCATCGTCCAGGGCCCTTCCCGAAACTACAATGTTCAGATCGGCACAGAGTTTACTGATTTTTAGGCCTGAAATGTACTCCGCTAATTGTGCGGCATGGGTACCAATATCACCCATGCATCCGCTTTTTCCACTTTTTGAGGGATCTGTGCGCCAGGCTGCCTGTGCATTTCCTTCCCGCTCAGTTAGTGTACTCAGCCAACCCTGAGGGTATTCTACTACAACCTTTCGGATGTTACCCAGTTTCCCATCTTTTACCATCTGTCTGGCCTGTTTTACCATTGGATAGCCGGAATAGGTATGGGTAAGACATAAAACAAGGCCGGTTTCTTCTACTTTTTGCTGTAACTGCTTCGCCTCATCCAGTGATAAAGCAATAGGTTTTTCAATCACCACATTAAAACCATGTTCCAATGCCAGCATTGCAGGTGCAAAGTGAGCAAAATTAGGCGTAACGATCGTCACAAAATCAATGCGCTGATCGGCTGGAAGCTGGCTTTCTTTTTGAATCATCTCTTCATAATTCAAATATGTGCGGTCTTCAGGAAGAAATAGTAGTTTTCCGGATTCTTTTGCTACTTCCGGGTTAATACTAAGTGCTCCACAGCACAATTCAATTTGTCCGTCAATATTTGCGGCAATGCGATGAACGGCGCCGATAAATGCATCTTTACCGCCGCCAACCATGCCCATTCTAAGTTTTCTGTTCATTATTAAAGGTTACCTTTTTTTAATTCACTAACAGCAAAGTCACAAGCCCTTGCTGTTAATGCCATATACGTTAATGATGGGTTCTGACATGCGGCCGAGCCCATGCATGATCCATCGGTTACAAAAACATTTTTCACTTCGTGCATCTGGTTCCATTTGTTCAGCACAGATGTTTTAGGGTCGTGACCCATACGGGCGGTACCCATTTCATGGATGGCCATACCTGGGGCAGAACCATTGTCAAATGTCTGAACATCTTTAGCACCAGCTGCTTCCAGCATTTCTGCGGCATCGTTCATCATGTCGATACGCATTTTCCGTTCGTTATCTTTAAACTCGCAATCAATAGCCAAAACAGGTTGTCCCCATTTGTCTTTTTTGCTTTTATCGATAAATACCTTGTTTTCAAAGTAAGGAAGTGATTCACCAAACCCACCTAAGCCCATATTCCATGAACCTGGAACGGTCATCTGGTCTTTGAAGTCGCCACCAAAGGCTAATTCTGCTACATCAGCGTGCCAGTTACCGCGACTTCCGCCACCCTGGTAACCAAATCCCCTTAAATAATCACGTTTGTCATTACCCATGTTACGGTACCTTGGAATATAAATTCCATTGGCCCTTTTTCCGTAAGTATATTTATCCTCAAAACCTTCAAATCGGCCATTTGCGCCACAACGGAAATGGTGATCCATCAAGTTATGCCCCAGTTGTCCGCTGCCATTGCCCAAACCATTAGGATGCTCATCTGAAACAGAGTTTAACAATACGAAAGTTGTACCCAGGGTTGATCCGTTTACGAATACGATCTTCGCAAAGAATTCCGTCGTTTCCATTGTTTCTGAATCGATCACCACAACGCCTTTGGCTTTTTGGGTTTCTTTGTCGTAAATGATAGAATTTACCAGTGAGAAAGGGCGTAAAGTTAGGTTACCCGTTGCAACAGCTGCAGGTAGGGTAGAGGATTGTGTACTAAAGTAGGCCCCAAAAGGACATCCTCTACTGCAAAGGTTACGGTACTGGCATTTACCACGTCCGCCATGCTCCACAGTTAAGTTCGCTGTACGACCGATGGTCATGATCCTTGATTTGTTCCACTTGGCCTCAATACGTTTTTTAACTTCTTTTTCCACGCAGTTCATTTCCATCGGGGGAAGGAAATGACCATCCGGACATGCCGGCCAGTTTTCTGCCTGTCCGCTGATACCTGCAAATTTCTCTACATGATCATACCATGGGGCTAGGTCTTTATATCTGATTGGCCAGTCTACACCGTGCCCGTCTTTAAGGTTGTCTTCAAAGTTCAGGTCACTGAAACGGTAACTCTGTCTGCCCCACATTAATGATTTACCACCAACGTGAAATCCGCGGTACCAGTCAAAACGCTTTACTTCAGTATAAGGGCAATCCAGGTCATTCACCCAGAAGCTCTCATTAAATTCCTGATAAGGGTAATCTCTTTTTTGTACCGGATGGGTTTCTTTTTGCGCTTCGGTCAATTTACCCCGGTGCTCAAATTCCCATGGCTTTTTCATTGCCGTGGTATAGTCTTTTATATGTTCAACGTTCCTGCCTCTTTCCAGCAGTAAAACTTTTAAACCTTTTTCCGTTAACTCTTTTGCTGCCCAGCCACCACTAATTCCGGATCCTACAACAATCGCATCATAAGTATTCTGCGCTGTTGCTTTAACATTTAAATTGCTCATTTATTTATGATATAAAAGGTTTACGACCAAACTCTCTGACCAGGCTTCAAATCCACACAACCATCGTAACGGCCTGGGATTTCAACAAAAGCGTAAGCCTGTGTAGCACCAATTTCTGAGGTGAAATACCCCAGTAAGGTTAAATCTCTGATGATAGCGAAGAAACGGGGTTCCGTTTTCGGCTTGTCTTTAGGTAAGATAGAAATCGTACCTGCGTTTTCAGTCTGCGATTTTACCTGATCTACCGGGTTCGTTTTCTGCTTATCTTTTTCAGCTTGTTCCTGCTTGGTAAGATTTTCTTTTTCAGCTTTAGTCGCAGCAACAGTGACATCCCTGAGTTTGCCCAGTAATTCCTGACGTTGTGCTACGCTGAGTTCCATAAAGCCTTTTTTGTATTCATCCTTTGCCTGCTTTTCCAGATCGTCCAACCCTTTTACGAAGGCTTTTTGCGCTTCATCAGGGTAACAATCTTTTACCATCATAGAAATGAATGGACCAACACCAGCTGCTTTAGCGCCGGGAGTACTGGTGGTCGGAATAATAATGTCTGCAACTTCTGTAATCAACTTTTGCTGATCATCGGTAAATAAACTGCCCTTTGTTTTATTGGAAGTTGAATTACAACTTTCCAGAAATACGCCGATTGTAGTTGCCGATAGTGCGCCGCCCATTAAAAAGGCTACGCTTTTTACCGCTTCTCTTCTGTTCATATTCGGTTGTTAAGGTGTTATTGTGTGTTTAAACTATGTTTTGTTTTGTAATATTAAGCAAAAAAAAGTAGTTAGTGTTATAAATACACCATAAAGTAAATATATAATGTTTTTGTTACTAAATCAATTTTTTAACATTTAACTAGTTGGGTAGATAATAACAATTTTGTCGCGGGTTATAAATAATCGCTTGTAACTTTTGGTTGCTATGAACATTTTTGAATAGGTTTGTCCGTTTATTTACCTTTGCCCAAATTCGTAACTTATTTATGATTGAAAAAATATTAGTATTAGGTTCTAATGGCCAGATTGGCACAGAACTGGTAACTGCCTTACGTAAAATTTATAGTGAAAATAATGTAATTGCCTGTGATATCCGCAGACCGGATTACGACATTAAAAATTCTGGTCCTTTCGAGTTTGTGAACGTGCTTGAAAAGGACACTTTAAATGATATTTTTCAAAAATATAAGCCTACGCAGGTATATTTGCTGGCTGCTTTGTTATCGGCAACCGGAGAGCAAAATCCTAAACTGGCCTGGGACTTAAATATGAACGGCCTGCTGAATATTTTAGACCTCGCTATTACTTATAAAACCGCTAAGGTTTACTGGCCAAGTTCTATTGCTGTATTTGGCCCGAACTCACCTAAAGATTTGACGCCCCAGTTTTGTGTAATGGATCCGAATACGGTATATGGGGTAAGTAAAATGGCAGGGGAACGTTGGTGCGAATATTACTTCCAAAAGTACGGACTGGATGTACGTAGTATCCGTTACCCGGGATTGATCAGCTGGAAAGCAGCTCCAGGAGGAGGTACAACAGATTATGCCATTCACATTTTTCATGATGCGTTAAAAAAAGGAAGCTATGCTTCTTTCTTAAATGCAGAAACTGAATTGCCGATGATGTATATGGACGATGCAATACGGGGTACTATTGAGTTGATGGATGCTGAGGCTTCAAAAATCTCTATCCGCTCAAGTTATAATTTTACAGGTGTAAGCTTTACCCCGGAAATTCTTGCTGCGGAAATCAGAAAACATATTCCGGAATTTAAGTTAACTTACACCGATAATGATCCACGTCAGCACATTGCGAACGGCTGGCCGCATTCAATTGACGATAGTTACGCTGCAAAGGACTGGGGATGGAAGCCTGAATTTGACCTAGCTAAATTGACAACGGACATGCTGAAGAACTTAAAAAAATAACTAGTTTTGATGCCGGCTTCTTAAAGCCGCCTGCTAATAACTAAAATAAGAAAATGGGAAGAGCATTTGAATTTAGAAAAGAAAGAAAATTTAAACGTTGGGCCAAAATGGCCGTACAGTTTACCAGGATAGGTAAAGATATCGTAATGGCAGTGAAAGATGCTGGGCCTCATCCAGAAACGAATTCACGCCTGCGGACGGCAATGCAAAATGCGAAAGCAGTTAATATGCCAAAAGACCGTGTTGAGGCAGCCATTAAAAGGGCTTCTGATAAAAGCATGGCCAACTATGAAGAGATCGTTTACGAAGGATATGCGCCACATGGTGTGGCTGTACTGGTTGAAACGGCTACTGATAACACCAATAGGACTGTTGCGAATGTGCGTAGTTATTTCAATAAAACAAATGGTACTTTAGGTAAAACAGGCTCACTTGACTTTGTATTTAACAGAAAATCAATATTCAGGTTTGTTCCGCCCGAGAACCTGGACCTGGAAGAGCTTGAGTTTGAATTGATTGATGCCGGATTGGAAGAATTATATGTGGAGGCCGATGAAGAAGGAAACGACATTGCAGTAGCACAAGGTCCTTTTGAAAACTTTGGAACACTACAAAAAGCATTGGAAGAAAAAGGCCTGGAACTAAAAAGTGCCAAGCTGGAGCGCATCGCTTTATCGCACCATGAAGTGACAGAAGAACAGGCTGCAGATGTACTGAAGCTGATTGATAAGTTAGAAGAAGATGATGATGTACAGGCCGTATATCACAATATGGCAGAGTAGTTCCTTTCTGTTTTGAGGGGATTGAAATACCAAAATAATTTGAAGGGCAGGACATTAATGTTCCTGCTCTTTTTGTTCCGGGGCTTTTTTTAATTCGTTCCGAATTATTTGCTTTTCTGCTTAGAAAATAACCAGGGTAATAATTCTGGTTCTGCGAATGCGTTGTCCCAGCTATTGTGACCAGCTTCGGGATATAAAGTTAATTTAACTGGCTTGTTCAACACTTTTAACTGATTAGCAATCTGTGTTGAAAGTACAACCGGCACTACATCGTCCTTTTCTCCATGGAAGATCCACAATGGGACTTTTTGGTATTTCTGTACATTGGCGACATTATCGCCCCCACAGATAGAGAAAGCAGCAGCAAATGTATTGGGTTTATTTCTAAGTAATTCAAAAGTACCCATTCCGCCCATAGATAAACCTCCAACGTATACACGTTGTTTATCCACGTATTTCTTATCTAAATAGCTATCTACCAGGCCTAATAGCGCACGCATGGCTTTGGTAGGCTTGCCTTTTTCCTGGAAAATGAACTCTCTTTTGCCTTTAGCATCAGTTACGAAAATCACATTTGACCAATAGCTGTCGGCACTACATTGAGGAAATACCACAATTGCCGGAAAGCGTTTCCTTACGTCTTCCTTTAAAAATAGTCTTCCGCCATGGCCTAATTGTGCTGAGTTGTCGTCCCCTCTTTCACCGGCACCATGCAGGAAAAAAAGTATCGGGTATTTTTTTGTTGCATCAAAGTTCTCAGGTAATAGCACTCTGTAATTAATGCTGTCCTCTCCCTTTATATAGCTGCCTTTTTCGTATATGCTTAAGTCCTGGGCAACAATATTTATACTGTAAAGCAGTAAAATAAAAGAGCATGTCAATTTGAGCTTGTTCATAAAGCTAAAATATTGAATTATGCAGAATAAAAGAAAAGTATTTGGATAAAGGTATTTTCTGGCATATTTACGAAGAAAGATCAAATATTTTAGACGGCGGCATCCCGCTGACAAGGGGAGCCATATTTTATTCTGTCAAGATCAATCAAAACTGCGAATTCCGCTGAATTTCAGATAATCGAGATATTGCATTTGTAATCTTATTACGTTTACTGATATATACTACATTTATATTCATAACCTATCAATAAACAATATTAGCTAATGCATCTTCCTATAAGCATAGAAGATTTACTGTCCTGTAGAACAGTTGAATCAGACCGGGTGGAATTTAAAGCTGGTTGGAACCCCGATTCAATATATCGATCTATTGGAGCGTTTGCTAATGACTTCGATAATATCGGTGGAGGATATATTATTATAGGCGTGGAAGAGAATAATGGTATAGCTAAGCGGCCGGTAAAGGGTATGAAAATTGATGAGCTGGATGTGATCCAAAAGCAAATGATCGGGTTTAACAATCTTATAAGACCACATTATGCACCGAAGCTTTACATCGAAGAAATTGATAAACAACAAATACTGGTTTTATGGGTCACAGGAGGTAATGGACGGCCATATGAAGTTCCTGAGCATATTTCCGCAACACATAAGCAATGGAAATATTTTATACGGAGATATTCAAGTACTATTGAAGCAAAGGGAGACGATAAAAAGGAGCTTCTGACGCTCGCACAGCGCATTCCCTTTGATGATCGTTTCAACGCTAAAGCATCACTTGAAGACATTTCATTAACATTGGTTAAAGACCATCTTAGGCTAATAAAAAGCCGCCTCCATGAAGTTTCTGAACAAATATCGACGGTTGCTTTACTGGCACAGATGGATTTATTATCTAAGGCCTCGGAAATGCTATATCCAAGAAATGTAGCATTGATGCTGTTTAGCGAGAATCCAGAGAAATTTTTCCCCTATGCTTATATTGACGTAGTTCACTTCCCAAAAGGAAGAACTGCAGCTTTTACCGAAAAGCAATTTAAAGGCCCTGTACAACAACAGATAAAAGACACATTATCTTTTATTCATGCTGTTGTACTCATAGAAAAGGTCACAAAAGTACCTGGACGAGCAGAAGCAGCACGAAATTGGAATTACCCATTTGAAGCGTTAGAAGAAATTTTAGCCAACTGTATTTATCACCGCGAGTACCAGGAATGGGAGCCGGTTACGGTTCGTATAGAACAGGACAGAATAATAGTACACAATTTAGGAGGTCCAGACCGTTCAATCCGAATGCAAGATTTTGATACAGGTTTAATTACCCCTAAACGCTATCGAAATAGGAGATTAGGAGACTTTTTAAAAGAACTTGACCTTACAGAAGGGCGTGCTACTGGCATATCTGCTATTTTTAGGTTTATGCGTAACAATGGCTCTCCAGAACCTTTATTTGAATTTGATGACAACCGTACCTGGTTTCAAGTTACTTTACCAATTCATCCAGCCTTTATTAATGATGTCGTAGAAAATGTCGTAGAAAATGTCGTAGAAAATAGAATGGATAAAATTATTCAATTGATGGCATCAAACCCTACTATTTCTAAAAAAGAACTTGCAAAAATCATTCAATCCACTGAAAGAACGATTGATCGCGATATCAAAAAATTAAGGGAAGGTGAAAGGATAATAAGAATTGGACCGGATAGAGGGGGGTACTGGCAAATTATCAAATAAGTTCTTGACGTTAAAACTCACTTGCAAATCATTTTCCACATGTTCAATCTTAGTATAAGGCTGTTTAAATAGGCTTAATTATAAAAAACTAAACTGTGCTTCCATTACATCTCTCGAATTCCCACCAACATATACTTTAAAATCGCCCGGTTCCGCTACAAATTTTAATGCCGTATTGTAGAATTTCAAGTCCTCTTCCGTGATTTTAAAATTGACGGTTTTACTTTCCCCAGGCTTTAAGCTAATCTTTTCAAAACCCTTCAGTTCTTTAACAGGGCGGGTAGAGCTGCCCACAAGATCCTGAATGTACAGTTGTACAACTTCTTTACCTTCAACAGATCCTGTATTTCTGACATCAATGCTTGCCATAATCATTCCTCTGGCTTTAAAGCTGTGTTTGTTTAGTTTTAGATTGCTGTAAGCGAAAGTGGTATAACTTAAGCCATAACCGAAAGGGTAAAGAGGATCGTTGCTGGCATCGAGATAGTTGGAGCGGAATTTACTGAACCACTTGCCCTCGGCTAAAGGCCTGCCCGTATTTTTGTGTGCATAGTATAGGGGAACCTGACCTACGTTTTGAGGGAAGGTTGTAGTGAGTTTTCCAGATGGGTTTAGGGTACCAAACAATACATCAGGAATGGCATCTGCAGCTTTCGTACCACCAAACCAAACGTTTAAAATAGCAGGTACATTTTCGCTTTCCCATTTCAGGGCTAATGGCCTGCCGGTAAATAAAACCAATACTACTGGTTTGCCGGTTTTAAGTAAAGCTGCTAACAAACGCTTTTGCACATCAGGGATTTCGATGTTTGTCCTGCTGGAGGCTTCACCGCTCATTTCGGAGCTTTCGCCCAATGCGGCAACGACTACATCAGCCTGTTTGGCTAGTTTTAAGGCTTCGTTAATCACTTCTTCTTCTGGTCTGTTGTCACGCGGAATATCACGGCCAAACATGGTTGCCCGCTCCTGGTACTTTGCATCGGCAAGTAAATTGGAACCCAGACTGTGTAAAATCTTAACATCACTGCCTGCTGCGGCCTGCATGCCTTGTAAAAGAGAGGCTGTATTAGCCAGATCACTGTTTACACTCCATGTGCCTGGCATATTAGTACCAGTATTTGCTAGTGGGCCTATTAATGCAATGGTACCCGTTTTTTTTAAGGGTAGGGTATTGTTGTCGTTTTTTAAGAGCACAAACGATTCTCCGGCTACTTTGCGTGCAAAATCCAGATGTTCCGGTTTCAGGATTTCTGTTTTTGCTCTTTCTTCACTGCAGTAACGAAAAGGATCATCGAACAAACCGAGTTTGTATTTGGCTTCTAGTACCAACCGACAAGCATCATCAATCCTTTGCTGTTTTACCTTACCCTGTTGTACAGATTTTTTAAGCGTGGTTAAAAAGCCTTCGCCAACCATATCCATGTCTACACCGGCGTTTAATGACAATGCTGATACGGCCTGCAAATCACCCAAACCATGATCTATCAGCTCATTTACAGCCGTATAATCGGTTACAACGAGTCCTTTAAAACCCCATTGCTTACGTAACAGATCAGTCATTAGCCATTTGTTCGCTGTTGCGGGAACACCGTTAATGTCATTAAAGGAAGTCATGATACTACCGGCACCAGCATCCAGTGCTGCTTTATAAGGTGGCAGGTATTCATTATACATGCGATCGAGACTCATGTCTGTGGTGTTGTAGTCCCGTCCTGCCTCTGCGGCGCCGTATAAAGCAAAGTGTTTTACACAGGCCATCATCGTGTTGTATTTCGATAAATCATCGCCCTGGTAGCCTTTCACCATCGCTCTGGCAATTTGCGAACCCAGGTAGGTGTCTTCTCCAGATCCTTCAGAGATACGGCCCCAGCGGGCATCCCTTGAAATATCGACCATAGGCGAGAAAGTCCAGTTTAATCCGTCAGCAGTAGCCTCGATGGCGGCAATGCGCGCCGTTTTTTCTATGAGTGCCATATCCCAGGTACAGGAAAGCGCAAGTGGAATAGGGAAGGTGGTTTTGTAACCATGAATCACATCCTGCCCGAATATAATAGGGATCTTAAGCCGGGTTTGCTGAACCACAATTTCCTGGGCCTTACGAATACGGGTAGGTGTAGTTAAGCTAAATATGCCACCTACCTGTCCTTTTTTGATTTTACTTTCTACATCCGTACTTACTACTGATCCTGTTGTAGCTTCGCCGCCGGTAAGTAAATTCAGCTGACCTATTTTTTCATCCAGCGTCATCCTCGACATCAGCGAGCTGATAAAGGTATTCATCTTTTGCTGAGGGGAAAGCGCTGCTTTTTTCTGTTGTGCAATTACTGTACTTCCGTTAAAAAGCAGAACCGCGGAGAATAAAGGAGTGATGAGGGTTAAATATGTCGCTTTCATAATATTGTATTTTAAACTATTTATCAGGCCAGGTTCAATAGGTCTGGCTTAATTAACCTTGATAACGTCTGTTTTTTTGGATACACCACTTTCATTAATGGCTTCAATGCTAAAATAATAGGGGATTTCTTTGTCCATTGCCTTGTACCAGTACTCATTGGTATTGTATACCATGATGCAGTTGTACAGTTTATCGGGCGCAGTGCCGATGTAAATATTATAGGCATAAGCATTCTCTACTGGCGGCCATTTGATCCAGGCACTGCGTTTGTCTTTCTCTGTCCTGAGTACCACCAGCTCTTTTACGCTTTTTGGAGCTTCCTGATTTCCATTTCCGAATACCCGGATACCACTGATGGCAAATTTACCGGTAGGCATGTGTATATTTTCCAGTTTGATGTAACGGGCTTTTACAGGTTGTTCGAGCTCGATATAATCATGGGGAACATCTGTTTTGTTCTTGCTTTTGTCGATCAGGATTTTCCATTTAACTCCATCTGTTGAGCTCCATAGTTTGTATTGATGATAAATGTCCTTCTGCTTGCCTAAAAATTCAGCATCCTGATCTGCGTAATTGAGTTGAATGGCATTTACGGTAGAAAGGTTTCCGAGGTCGGTCTGTATCCATTCGCCTTTGTTGCCGCTAGCGGCACTCCAATAGGTTTTGATGCTTTCATCGACCGCGTTGTTGGCAGTGTACGCTCCATAAGTGGAAGATACGCTTACTGGTTTGTTGTAATTTAGTAACATCCACCCGGTAAAGCCGCTTTTTAAATGATCGGTACTTTTTGTAGGCAGGTAATGCGGATAATCACCAAAGGCCGCGTCCATGTACATTACATCGTCTTTATCGAAACCTGTAGGCCAAATGCCCAGTCTACGTTCAAAGTTGTTTTTTACGGAGATGGCTATAGTAGAAACGTGCCAGTAATTGTTCCATTTGTCCTGATAGGTGGCCCCATGACCAGCCCCACGGGCAAAACCACCTGGTTTATAAGAGAAGGGGAGCGATTGATGTTCAAATGGCCCCAATGGTGTTTTACCTATGGCTACACCATCGGCATAGCCGCTAAACTCTGTTCCGGGTGCACCATACTGAAGATAATATTTGGAATTGTGTTTGGTTACCCATGCGCCTTCCATAAAAGGGTCTAAAAATGTATTGTCTGAATGTTCGCCGAAGCGTTGCCAGCCAAAGCGATCGGGATTCAGTAATAAAAGTTCCTTGCGTGTACCGATCGGTTCAAAAGTTTTCCGGTTAAGCTCAATCCCGTAAAGCGGATAGCTGTTGCTACTGCCATTGTACATGTACAGGCGACCATCGTCATCTACAAAATGTGCAGGATCCCAGCCGCCGATCTCAAATTCATGAACAACTTCCTTCCATTCGTTTTTTTTAGGGTCGGTGCTCATCCAGATCGGAAAGTTGCGGGAATAAGTAGACCCGAAAACAAGCATGGTATCTCCCTGAACCCATACCGAAGGAGCACATAGGTCATCATAAACTTTATGCTCTGGTCTTAAGAAGTTTTTGGAAATGAATTTCCAGTTGTACATATCGTTGCTCCACCAGTATCCCCACTGGTTGGTAGAGAACAGGTAATAATCTCCTTTGTAGGTCACTATTACCGGATCTGCGGTTGCCCTATGGCGACCTTGCTCAGAAAAATTAGGGATAGGTGTGTATCCGTAATCCAGGTTAACCGGATTACAGTAGGTGAGCTGCTTTTTCTGAGCAAATGCCCCTATGCTAAACAAGAGTATGAGGAACAGGTAGATATGTTTTTGTATACCCATTTCTATAATGCCGGACTGTTGAAGCCCAATTTTTTAAGCCCGCTTTTTACATCCGGACTGCTCATAAATAATTTCCATAACAAACCAGTGCGGTAATTTTCGATCATCACAATGATTGGTCCCTGGTCAATGGCCAGGTGCGATTTGGCGTACCAGTCTTTTTCTTCGCTAAAGGCGTCAATAAAGCCATATTCGCTCCATACTTTGTCGCCCATTTTGTAATAATAATGCTTTAATGCCTGCATGGAGTATTCTGGTGTATATGGGAAAGAAGATAATGCAGCAGTTGGGCTAATTACCCCCAGATCTTCCGTTGGCGAATGTGCGGCATAGCCTCCCCAGCTGTCGCTGGCCGTTAAGCCCCAGCTATCGGCACCATAACCCTTGTATTTTTTAGGGTTTTCAATACAGTAAGCCCTGTTAATAAGTACATGATTTTTGTTTTGCTCCCAATAGTTGGCATAATTATCTTTTAAGCCGCGAGGGTCTAAACCCAGAAATGAATATTGAGAAAAGAAAAGGGGACCGCCATAGTTAAAACCAAGCGGAAGAGTGATGTCGTTAAACCTGCGTCCATTAAAAAAGGTGTTGCTGTTTGCCCAGCCTTCGTCATATACACGTTTGCTAATAGTATGTTTTGGACCGGAAGCCGCCAGCACATATGTGATCAGACACTCGTTCCATCCTTTAATCTGATGATTCATCGCCCATCCGTTATTTGGACTCCAGTGCCAATATAATACGTTTTGATTTTGGGTAAACCAGTCCCATTCTATACCTTCCCACATCCATAGTATTTTGTTTCTGATGTCGCGTTCAATATCATTTTCAGCAGTGTAATACTGCCTTGCGGTTAATAGGCCCTGGAACAGGAGTGAGGTTTCAACGATGTCTGCACCATCGTCTTTTAAACTAAAGCGAATGGTTTTTCCTGTTTCTCCATTTAACCAATGTGGAAATGCCCCATGGTACATATCTGCTTTCCATAAAAAGTCTACAATCTTTTTTGTACGTTCTGCAGCTTGCTCTCGGGTAATGAATTTACGTTCTGAGGCAACAATGATCGCCATGACACCAAATCCGGTGCCGCCGGTAGTCACGACTTCCTGACCATAGTCAAATGATCGGTTGCTGCGTTCGCGGGCCATACCGCTAACCGGATGGGCAAAGTCCCAGAAATACCGGAAGGTTTGTTTTTGTACCAGATCCAGCAGCTGATCATCACTAAGGTTTCTTTTGATGCCCATTTCGGGCTTGATGAGTATTTTAGTTTTTGTAGATTGTGCGTAACTACCCTGTGTTACTAAGAGCAGTAGAAACAATGAACAGATGGACCGGAATAAGTTAGGTTTTGCGCTCATACGAAAAGGATCATTTGTGTTTATAATTTATTGTGTGTGTTGTTTATTGTTGTACTAATTTATTGTTGTTAGATATGTTGTTGATCGCATTAAAGATTAGGGCTTGAAAAGCCGAGTTTTTGCATTCCGGATTTTACTTCAGGGCAGCTCATAAATAAGTTCCATAATAGTTTGCTGCGGTAGTTTTCAATCATGATGATAATTGGTCCCTGGTCTATGGCAAGGGTTGAGCTTGCAAACCATTGTTGTTGTAAGGAAAAGGCATCAACGAATCCATATTCCTTAAATATTTTGTCGCCCAGTTTGTAGTAGAAAAACTTAATGGCTTTCATCGACTCCTCTGGGGTGTATGGGAGTGAAGCTATTGCTGCCGTAGGGGCGATCACACTTACGTCGTTTGTAGGTGAACTTGCAGTATAGCCATTGTTGATGTCACTGGCGGTTAAGCCCCAGCATTGATCGCTATAGCCGTAATATCCTTTAGGATTGGTTTTGCAATAATTGTAGTTGATCAGCGCATGCGCCTTATTTTGTGTTTCATAATTGGCATAAGCATCTGTTAATCCCGTAGGATTGATCCCCAGGAAGGAATAATGGGCAAAGAATAGCGGGCCAGCCTGATTTGGCCCTAAAGGCAACTGAATGCCATAATAGGAGCTGCCGTTTTTCATGGCACCATTTTGTGCCCAGCCATTGTCGTACACTGCTTTTGGAATGGTATGCGTAGTTGAAGATGCGGCCATAACATAGGTAATTAGTGCCTCGTTCCAGCCTGTTACGGGCATGTTCATATCCCAGTTGTAATTTGGGCTCCAATGCCAGTATAAGGTATTGCTGTTGTCTTTTCTATACCAATCCCATTCTACGGCATTGTAAATGCCGTTAATGTCTGTTCTTAAGGTGGTTTCTGCATTGCCGGCCCCATTGAAATACTGTCTGGCGGTAAGTAATCCCTGCATTAGAAGAGAAGTTTCCACCAGGTCTCCGCCATTGTCTTTCTGACTAAAGGGGACCACTGCTCCGGTGCTTCCGTTGATCCAGTGCGGGTAAGCACCATGAAACCTGTCTGCAGTTTTTAAGAAGGTGACGATCTTTTGTACTCTGGTAAGGCCTTCACTTCTGGTGATGAAGTTCCGGTGCACTCCGGTTACAAGCGCCATTACACCAAATCCTGTTCCGCCGCTGGTCACAATGTCGCCGGAAGTATTCCTCTCTCTGGCCATTCCGCTTTGCGGGTGCCCGAAATCATAGAAATATTTGAAGGTCTGCTGTTGGATTTTTGTTAGGAGTTCATCATCTGTAATCCTTGGGAATTTGTCTGTATCGTCTACTCCGGTATTGAAGGTAGTGCTGATTTCGTTTTGTAGACTTCCTCCGGCGGTAGATTTAAGTGTAGTGGGTATGGTTATGTTGTAGACTTTGAAGCCTGTTAAACTCGAAGTTGGTTGAACGACAATTGTATTGTTGTTTTCTAAACTGGCTGTAAACGCAATATTTGCAGCATCTGTTAGGCTTTTAAAAATGATGTTCGCGTTAAGGTTATTGCCATTGATGGCAGTTGAAAAGGTGATTTTTACAATCGGATTAACTGTGATGTTGTTGTAAGGTTGCGCTGTTGCGCCACTTACCGCAATTGCTGTTTCTTTAAAAGAGGTAGCTACAGGAATATTCTCTTTCTCCTTTTTACAGGAAAAGAAGAAGACGGATAATGCGAGGAAACAGAGATTTATTTTATTCATTATTTAAGCATTAAAAAGAACTGCCGGAAAATTCCGACAGTCCTTAATAAATAGGAATGTGATTTATCTGCCTTGTCTTTCAAGAATAGATAGAGCGGATACTTCAATTGAAGTAAGGGCTTTATTGTAAATCCTGACTTCATCCATCTTGCCAGGCAGGTAGCCTGCCCATCCTTCACCAGAAGAACCAGCAGTACTGCTGGGCACGGTCATAAAATGCAAAGCCCCAAAAACAATAGGCCCCACATTAGTAAACCTTATAGCACCCATTCCTGCTACCGTAGTTGTCCTCGCCAGGCTTCCATTTACATAAGACTTGAAGTTACCGGCCCCATCATAGGTAATCACATACTGTACCCAGTTGTTAAACCCGTTTTGTACATCTTGTATATTATTGTCCCTGGTAACACCGTTGTCATTATATATGGTTTTGAAACGAGCTAAAGTGGTTGTGCCACCATTCTCAAAAAACACATTGATATTAGCCCAGAAGCCCTGAGTATCCCCTAAACTGAATATCCCCGTTGCTCCGGTATTTTGGGGGGTGTTTACCCAGAAACTTACCGTATATTGAGTCATCGTTTTTACTGCGGTACTGGCAACCGCCGTAGCATATGCTTTTTTTGTCGCATCTGGATTTCCAGTGAGCGCCTTTCCTTTTATACCCGTAGTAAAGGTCATTCCTGCATTGGTGCCGGTGGTTTTAGAGATGGAATCGAGCAGGTTGTCTGCGTTGAAGTTCCAGTAAGCTACCAGGTTTGCAGGGGCAATTTGACTGGAGGCTGTAAATCCTCCAGCTGTTGGTGGAACATCCCCTGCAGGGAAATCATCACCATTGTCTTTTTTAACGCAAGAGAATAATAACGCACTTCCAATTATTATACCTGCAAAGCCTATATTTAAATATCTTAATTTCATCTTCTTTTCTTCTAAAGGTGATTAATAATTGTTTTGGGTTAATCTGCCGTTGCTTAAATCCCTTTGTTTTTGCGGGATAGGGAAGACCTCGTGTTTACCGGTGATAAAGGGTTTACCTACGGCATTCATAACGGCCGAGGCCTGTCCGGTACGTACCAGGTCGAAGAACCTGTCGGCCTCCATAGCCAGTTCAAGTCTTCTCTCTTTCCAGATATCGGCAACAGTCGCTGAAGTCGTTGTAGTAAATCCAGCGCGGCTACGCACTCTTGCCAAAGGTGTCATTGCATCCTGACCCACATGAGTAGCTGCTTCGGCATTGATGAGCAATACTTCAGCAAATCTGATGACACGAATGTTTTTAGGTTTATTGTCTTTATCATTAATGCCCAGGCAGCTTTTGGTTTCCAGAAAAGGACTTGCGTAAGCTTTGTAATTGTAACGTTCATTGACAACATCAGGACGTTTAGGAAGAACGAAACCATCCCATAATGTTGTGGTAGTTACGTCACTTGTAAAAATAATGGTGCCAGCTTTTCTTACATCGACAGGTTCATAAGCTGCAACTAAATTTGCAGATGGGGTGTTAAAGCCAAACCCGAGATCGCCAACATAGGTTTGTCCTCCAATAGTTTGTGTAGGAAAAGATCCACGTGGTCCCTGGAAGTTGCTGTAGCTTTTGCTGACCGCATCGCATGCGAGTCCACCTGCTGTTTGGTTGGCATAAGGCCCCGTTTGTACTTCGAATATTGATTCTATATTATTTACCCCTTTTTCTCTGAAAATATCGGCATATACCGGAGCCAGGTCATAAGCTTGCTGCATTACAGCTTTGGACATGTCATAAGCACCTTGCCAGTTTCCCTGATACATATATACTTTCGAGAGTAAAGCCTGTGCTGCACCTTTGGATGCCCTGCCAACTATAGCGCCTGCTGCTCCTTTTTGAGGTAAATTAGCTACGCTATACAGCAAATCATCTGTAATTAGTTTATAAATTTCCTCTTTGGAGGCGCGGGTCTGATATTCAACATTATTGGCATCTGAAAGTGGCGGTACGGTGGTTAATTTAATCACGCCCCCAAATGTTCTAACCATGTTAAAATAAAGTAGTGCTCTTATAAAACGAGCTTCACCGCTTAACCTGTCTCTTATTCCTACATCAATTGTGCTCCTTTCCAAAACTGATAGTGCTTTGTTTGCTGCGGCGATACCTTTGTAATTGTCGACCCAAATGTCATTGAAAATCCCGGTAGATGGCGTATAGGTAAAGTTGTCAAGTAGGGAGGTGTCAAATCCGACATCAGTAATCGAAGATCCCTTATCAGAATCATCAGAAGTTATATCTGCCAGTACAACTAGTTTTAAGCCTAGGGTACCCGCTAAATATAGATTATTATAAGCACCCACAACAAGTTTGTCGGCCGCATCTGGATCTATAAGGGCTAGTTCTTCTGTGACTTTTCCCTGAGGGGGAACTTCTAGGAAGCTCCTTTTACATGAAGCGATAAATACTGCTGATGCAATTAATGTCAGGGTAGTTATATAAAATATCTTTTTCATCTTTCTTTAAATTAAAATCCAACATTAATACCAAATGCAAATGTTCTTGTTGACGGATAACTGTTTAAATCAATCCCCTGGTTTAGGTTTTCATTCTCCGCTTTTGCACCGGGTATTGACGGCTGAAGTTCTGGCGTAAAACCTGTATAGGAAGTAATGGTAAACAGATTTTGTGCTGTCAAAAATAAACGAACGTTGTTGATGTGCGCTTTGTTTAGCAATGTTTTAGGCAGGGTGTAGCCAATCGTTAAGTTGTTTAATCTCAGGTAATCACCCTTCTCTACAAAATATGTAGAAGCAGGTAGTTTGCTAATGGTTGCTCTTGGTACATTGTTGTTAGGATTGTTAGGTGTCCAGCGATCTCTGGCTACTGATGCCTCTATATTATCCGTGGTTTGGATTGCGCCCCGTACTGCCTTTTTTGCATTATAGATCTTACCACCCTGGGTTCCAAAGAAACCAAAGTTAAGGTCGAAACTTTTGTAGCTGATGCTACCATTCAGGCCGTAAGTATATTTAGGTTGGTAGGAACCAACAAATGCCCTGTCGAGATTATTTATAGCTCCATCTCCATTGAGATCGCGATAAATGATGTCGCCAGCCCTGGCATCTTTTTGTGCTGAAGCATCAATCTGTGCCTGGTTCTGGAAAATTCCTGTTTTTTCCAGCAGGAAATAGCTACCTATGGCTTGCCCATTGTCGGATTTTGTGATCTGGGAATCAGCTATTGCATCGCCAATAAGCGGTTGTCCGCCATTCAGTTTGTTAATGGTATTTTTATTGTGTGCAATGTTACCACCGATACTGTATTTCCACTCCTCATCAATTTGGTCCGCCCAGTTTAGTGAAAGCTCGAGTCCTTTGTTGGATACGCTAGCGGCATTGGTTAGTGCCTTCTCATCTGGATCTCCCAGAATAGCCGGGATGTTTACGAAAATTAGTGCATTATCAGTTTTCTTGTCATAGTAGTCAACTGTACCTGACAATCTGTTGTTCAGGAAAGCAAAATCTAATCCTAAATCATATTCTGTAGTTACTTCCCATTTTAGTTGATTATCTATAATATCCTGCAGTCTTATTCCAAGTACAGGTGCACCTAACTGACCTGGTGAACCACCAAAATAATAAGGCAAATTAATAGTAGCTGTTGAAATGTATAATGATGAAGCAATGTTGTCATTACCTAAACGGCCATAACTTCCTCTTAATTTCAGATTGTTGAAGATCTTTTGATCAGTCATGAAGCTTTCATTGCTGATGTTCCAGGCCAAACCAATGGAGGGGAAGCCGTCCCACCGGCTGTTCATGCCGAATTTGGAGGTTCCATCATAACGGTAGCTCGCTGTTAATAAATACTTGTTGTCATAGCCATAGTTTACCCGGGCCAGGTAAGAATTTCTATGATATTTATCGCCTTCGTTGTTAACTGACTGTGAACCACCTGATCCTGCATTGAGGTACCACTGATCTTTGTTTGCTGGCACATCTCTAGCCTGTCCGATCATATCGTTAGATTGAAATGCTTCCGCTGTAATACCTGCCAGAACAGTGAATGAATGTTTTTCAATGGTTTTGGTATAGGTTGCAGTGTTGTCCCATATCCAGCTCATTTTATCATTTTTTGTCAGCTTTAAAGTGCTATTTGGTCTGCTTTGGTTACCTCCCAATGTTAAAAAGGTTGAAAGGTCGGGGAGATATTTGAACCCATAGTCGGTCGACTTCAGATAGTTCAGGTCCAGCCCTATCGCCGACCTTAACGTTAAACCTTCAATGGGTTTATAATCTAACGCAAAGTTGCCCTGGATGCGGTTTTGCAATGCCGTGTTGTCTACTTTATCGATGCTTAACAGCGGATTGGATACGTTACCAAAAAGGGAAGTATTTCCATATTGGCTGCCTACTTTCGAGGCAATAATCGGTGCTGCACGGTAAGCATTGGTAAAGGCATCCAACTGTGCACCTTTCCCCTTGCCATTGGTGTAGGAAATCATATTACTAAACTTCAGTTTTTTGGTAAGGGTATATTCATTATTTATCCTTAGCGTAAACCTGGTGTACTTGTTTCCTTTTTGGATGCCTTCATCTGTTAACAAGCCTGCGCTGATAAAGTAGTTTACTTTATCGCTACCGCCAGAAAGGGAAAGATTTTGAGAACTCATAATACCTTTTTGAAGTATGGCATCGTACCAGTCGGTATTTGCTCCGGTAAGCATCGATGGAGTGACGAGATCTGAGCCACTTCCATAGTATTTATTAGCTTCATTTAAATAACCGGTGTATTGATTGGCCCCGGCCATATCTACAAGGTTGTTGGCTTCTCTAAAGCCTATGTTTGCATCGTAGGAAAGGACATTCTCTCCAGGTTTCCCTTTTTTAGTGGTGATGAGAATAACCCCATTCGCTGCACGCATACCATAGATGGCTGCTGCGGATGCATCTTTTAACACATCAATAGTCAGGATGTCTGCATTGTTGATGTTCTTGATGTCATCAGTGAATACTCCATCCACAACATATAATGGGTTTGCACCTCCAAGTAGTGTTCCTGTACCTCTTAGTCTTACAGTTGGAGCGGTGTTAGGTTCGCCTGAACTGATAATTTGTACCCCTGCCACCTTACCCTGCAAAGCCTGGGTAGGTGTTTGTACTGGTTGCCTGGCCAGGTCTTCACCCTTAACCTGGGCGATAGAGCCGGTTAAGTCCTTTTTGCGTTGCGTACCATACCCCACAACCACAACTTGTTCCAGTTCTTGCGATGAAGAAGCCAATGCTATATTAAGTGTGGTCTGATTGTTTACGGGGACTTCGCGGGAAGTATACCCCAGATAACTAAAGACAAGTGTTGCATTTGCCGGCGCATTTATTGCATAACGGCCGGTTGCATCTGTTGTTGTCCCTGTTTTTGTTCCTTTAACAAGAACGCTTACGCCTGGCAGCGGGGATTTATCGGCCCCATCAGTAATTACACCTTTTACAGTGATGTCCTGTGCCATTGCTACGGTCGTAAAAAGAAAACAGAGAAAAGTTAAAACAGAAAGTTTTGTAGAGACTCTTTTCATACGATTTAGATATTTGATTAGTAGTTACCTAAATTTCCGACTCTAATGCCGTTAAACCAAAAAAAGTGCCTCTACATTAATACATCACCATGTAATTGTGTACTATCTCAAATGGCCTTACCATACCTGTTTTTGGTATAAAAAAGCGCTTTGCAATGCCACATGTTAAAATTCGCTACTACAACAGAAGGATGATATGGGGCGAAAAAAAAGAGCCTGAAAAACAGGGGATGAGAGGTAATGATGTAGTCCTAAAGTTCCATTAAGAACTCAACCAAGTTCTTATCGTGAGGTATGTCGAGCTTTTTACGCAGCCTGTATCGTCTGATTTCTACTCCTCTCAACGAAATGTTAAGTAATGAAGCCATTTCTTTACTGCTCATGTTCATTCTAAGGTAGGCACAAAGCTTTAAATCATTAGGAACAAGATCGGGATGGTTGGCTTTCAATTTCTTGAAGAAACTTTCATGTGCCTCATTAAAGCTTCTTTCAAAAAGGTTCCAGTCGCGCTCGTCATTCATGCCATCATCTATCACCTTCTGGATTTTTCTAAGCTGTTCTTCGGAAAGGGGTTTACCGTTCCCGTCTTTTAATTTGAGTATTTCCTGACTTAGTTTTTGCAGGAGTTCATTCTTATACACAAGGCTCATGGCCGAGTTGGCAAGTTCCCTGTTCTTTCCGGCAAGTTCTACCTGGAGTTTTTCTGTCTGCAGTTTAATGATCTGCTTCTCTGTTGCTTCGGCCTCTTTTTTCAGGAAAGCCTCTTTTTCTTCCTGCAATTTTTTTGATATCGCCAGTTGGTCTTTCTTTAATCTTTTCTCATAAATCCGTTTCGATGAAAAAAGGAAGAAAATGATAAGCACAATATAACAGGCGATGGCCCAGTTGCTGGCATAGAAAGGGGGGAGCACCGTAAACTTAAATTCTGTGACCTTACTAACGAGCCCTTCATTGATGTTTGCCCTTACTTTAAATACATAGGTTCCGCGACTAAGGTTGGTGAAGTCTTTTTGCGAGGCCAGGCTCCAATCTGACCATTGTTTGGAATAGCCTTCAAGGAAATACTGAAACTTAATTTTTGCCTGTCTGTAATAAGGTAGGGCAAATGAGATCCGTATGTTGTTGCGCCCAAAGGGAATCTCTATTTCAGTACCACCATTTCCAAATTCGCTGATGGTGCGATAGGTATCGGTAATGTCTTCAATCTTCCTAATCAGTACTGCTGGCAAGTCTTTATCCCGTTTTATATGTTGGGCATCCGTGGCATTATAAATTACAAAGCCATCATCTACACTCATCAGGTAAATTTTATCACTTATTTTACTGATATTTTCATAGTATTGAACCATTCGCCCATCCAGTATACTGAAAGTGCTTGAATCAACCTCTACCTTACCCGGTTCAAGTAAACTAACCAGGCCCATTTTTCCATGATTAATGAACCAATATTTCTTTTCCCCGGCATTAATGATTTTGTTTGATGCCGCAAAACTTCCCAGTTCTTTATTCAATGTGTTATATCTGGTGAAGCGGTTACTAACTTCATCGTAATTTAGAAACCCTTCATCAGAAGAAAATATAAGCTTGTTCTGGAAGGTGAATATGTTGATATTGTAGTCGCTCGGCAACCCATTCTTTGTATCGTAACTCTTAATGTTTATAACTTTTTTAAGGTCAGGACTAAGGCTGAGTTTGTAGAGCCCTTTATAGGCATGGCTAACCCATATATCGCCCCTGGCATCTTGTTCCACATATCTGGACGGCTCACCGAAGTTCTCTATCTGATGATAAAATTTCCATTGTCCGGCGGCATCTTTCTTAAATAATACCAGTCCGTTGTAAGTGCCCTGGATCAGGTACCCGGGATTTGAGCTTAACTTTTTGATAGTCCAGCCACCTTTTACCGTTGAAATGTGTTCTAGCTTATTGCCGGTTACTTTAAAGGTACCTTCATTGTGACCGCAAATTAACTGATCGTCTATCATGGCCAAATCCCATACCTGTCCTTGTGAGTTAGGGATTAGTTTAAAATCGAAAGAATTGAAAAGGTTTCCTGAGCCGGTAGACCATGAGCTATAATACAAACCCTGGTTGGTACCCAGATAAATATTGTTCTTATAGATCAGACTTGAGTATACGGTGCCGAAGAGACCAGTTTTGTCAAAATAAAAGTAAAGTGGTGAATTTAACTCTACACGGTCGATCCCATTGTCTAGCCCTGTCCATAGATTTTGATCTGCATCTGCATACAAGCTCAACACGGTATTATTTTGCATACCGCTTGATTTATTGATGCGCTGCACAATGTTCCCGTTTTCGTCTATAATGATCAGGCCGTTCAAGATGGTTCCAAAAGCGAAATACCGACCGAGGATACGGGTACCATTGTTGAGTTGGTAGGTTTTTAAAAATGTATTTGCAACAGTATTTAATGGGCTGAAGTTTTCACCATTGTATATAAACAAACCATCTTTGCTTGTTCCGATTAAAAGGCTCCCATTCTTATAGGGGAGTATGCACATGATACCTTGGGGCAGGGTAGGGCCATTGTTCTTTAAAGGCCCTAGCTTGTTGCCTGTTAGCTCAAAAAGCCCATGTCCTGTTACTTCAACATAAAACCTGTTGTCTGCTTTATGCAGGAACAACAAGGAATGTTGTGCCGTAACCACGGTTATCTTTTTGTTTTCGTAGATGTAAATGGCCGAAAAGGATTGGAACAGTACTTTCTTTCCTACAGTATAGATTTTCCAGATCTCGTCCTTAATACTATTGGATACCGGGATTAGGTTTGTTAAGGAGGTATAAGTCAAATGACTTTTATTATTGGACCAGTAACCGAATTCACCAAATCCACCTGTGTATATTACACCATCAGCATCGGCAGCTACAGAGCGCACAATTTGCCTGTTGGGCATTTTGTACTGCTGCCAGTATTTGCCATCATACGTGAGAAGACCCTGTGCATTCCCAAAATACATGATGCCATATTTGTCCTTGGCAATAGACCAGTTCTGGTTGCCGGACAAATAAACTGATTTGGGATAATTTTGAATATAGGGAACCCCAATACTTTTTATATTTTCTGCTGCGGCAAAAAATGGCAACAGAAAACATAAATAGAATATGTAGTATTTAAGGTGCCTTAAGTTCATTAAAGGCTAAGATAGTTATTTCGCAGCAACGTTTACGGGCTGAGGAACTTTTACGTAATATCCTGTTCCGTCATATTTGCGTTTGCGTGGATTAGTGGTACAGGCAACCGAACAGCAGCCCTGCAATTCATCCCCGCATTCATCACATTGCGTAACATGCTCATTGCACTCCGGATTGGCGCAATTAATCATTTTAGGTGTTGTTTTGCCGCAATTGTAGCATTTGGACACAACGGTTGGGTTTACGGTATTTACGTCAACTGCAATCCGGCTATCAAATACATAGCATTTGCCTTCAAAATCTTCTCCACCAGCTTCCTTACCATATTTTATGATTCCACCGTGTAATTGATAAACATCATTAAAGCCATGATGTAATAATAAAGCAGAAGCTTTTTCACATTTTATGCCCCCAGTGCAGTAGGTTAATACCTTTTTATCTTTGTATTGTGCCAGTTCATTTATTTTTTCCGGGAAATCCCTGAAGTTTTCGATGTCGAGCGTTATCGCATTTTTAAAACGGCCCAGGTTGTGTTCGTAGTTGGAACGTACATCCAGGATCACAACATCTTCCTGATCTATCATTTTCTGGAATTCGACAGGTTCAAGGTGTTTGCCTGTCTGCTTATTCGGGTCGATGATATTGGGATCCCTTAAGCCTGAGTGTACGATCTCTGACTTATAACGGCAATGCATTTTAATGAAGGATGGTTCTTCAACATCATCGATTTTAAAGTCTGTTTTCGCAAAGCGTTCATCAGCTTTTATCACTGTCATATAAGCTTCGCAAGCTTCTTTCGTGCCGGAGACTGTACCGTTCAAGCCTTCATCGGCTACAATAATACGGCCTACAAGGTTTAAGGATTTACAGAATTTAAGGTGGTCATCGGCAAATTGTTCTGCCCCTGCTATATGACTATAGCAATAATAAAGTAGTGTCTGATAATTCATAATTCATTGATACCGGTGCAAATGGCGTTTAATGCGTTACAAAAGTGCAAAAAAAACCGTTCTCCTCCAAGTCTGGCATCTTTAAGGCCCCTGAAGGGGAGCTGAAAGCGCCTGAGGCCTTGCCGGGAGAAGGTGTTTTTTGCTTCAAACAAGGCGCAGGGGTAGGGAGGCGAAGCAGAATGCAGAATTATGATGCAGGTTTATAACGCAGAATTAGAAGGGAGGATTGAATTGCACAATTGTTTGATGTGGTCAAACTGTTCTTTTTTTTCTGCCAGTTCAACTCTTATATCATAATCGTCCTGAAGACCAAGCCAGAATTTTACTGAGTTTCCGAAGAAACGGCTAAATCTTATTGCTGTGTCTGCTGTAACTCTTCGGTTTCCTTTAATAATCTGTGATATTCTAGTTTGCGGAATATCGGTCTCTTTGGCTAAACGATAAGGAGTGATGCCTAAAGGCAAGAGAAATTCTTCCTGTAATATTTCTCCCGGATGTACATTGGGTAGTTTCTCCATAATTTTATTAATGATAATCTATAATTTCAACGTTGTAAGCGTTGTTATTTATCCACTCGAAAATAATTCTCCAGCGGTCATTTATTCTGATGCTATAATAATCCTTTTTATCACCTTTTAATTTTTCTAACCTATTGGAAGGTGGGATAATCAAGTCATTCAGGTCTTGTGACTGATCGAGCATAATTAGTTTTCTTAGTCCAATTTTTTGTATTTCAAATGCCAGGTTATTTATACGTTCTTCATTATATATTCTTTTCGTGTCTTTGTTTCCAAATGATATAATCATACTATCGAGATATGATACTAACGCTAAAGGTAAGTATTTTGTTGTGAATAATAAACATTATTTATGGGTGTGTAAATAAATGTTGTTTTATATATAAGTTGGTAAAGAATTGAGGGTTTTCTTATTTATTGTAATGGAATAAAGCCAGAATTTTGAGCGTTATATATGTAACAAATTAGGTGTTTTGGACGTTAATCAGTTATCTTTTTCCCCTTTGGAGGGGGATATTGAACCTGCTGCTGCTTTCAGGCGCTTAATTTGTATTGGATAATTACTAAGTTTGCATCCTTAAATTATTAAAAATAGTATACTAACTAACTTTTAAACATAAAATGACTAAAATTTCTATGAAGCCAATGTGGTTAGCGGCAGGTTTACTGCTTAGCGCTACTGCAGGTTTTGCACAAGACAACCTTGTTAACTCATTAAAAAATAACCAAAGTGCGAATAGCGCAAACAGCTTTACTTTTACTCCGGTTATAAATGCTGAAGCTACCTCAGTAAAGAACCAGAAATCATCAGGTACTTGCTGGAGCTATAGTACAAACTCTTTCCTTGAGTCTGAAATGATCCGTATGGGTAAGAAACCGGTGGATTTAGCTGATTTATTTACTGCACGTAATGCTTATATCGAAAAAGGTATCAACTATGTACGTATGCATGGTGCCTTAACTTTAGGTGATGGCGGTGCTTGTCATGATGTAACCAATATGTTCGCTAAATATGGCGCTTTGCCACAAGAAGCTTATAGCGGTAATGATTATGGAAGTCCGGGTTCATCTGATAGAATGAACAAATTGACTGAAGCAATTTTGAAAAAAGCGATTGATGGTAAATTTGATCCGACATGGAAAGCAAGGTACATTGCTACTATAGATTCTTGTATGGGGGCTGTTCCTGAGAAATTCACTTATGAAGGAAAAGAATATACACCTAAAACTTTTGCTAAAGAGGTGGTAGGCATTAATCCTGCTGACTATGTAGAGCTTTCATCATTCAATACCAGCCCTTACTATGAGAAAGCAGTATTAATGGTCCCTGATAACTGGTCATTTGATCAGGTTTATAATGTGCAGATGGATGACATCACTACTATTATTGACAATGCATTGAAAAAAGGATTTACTGTTGCATGGGCTACCGATGTAAGTGAAAAAGGCTTTAGCTGGAAAAATGGTGTGGCTTATGTGCCTGCTAAAGATTTTGAAAGCATGAACGGAGATGAGAAAAAAGCCATGTTCAATGGTCCGAAACCAGAGAAAGAAATTACTGTAGAATTGCGTCAGGCAGCTTTTGATGATTATGAAACGACTGATGATCATGGTATGCAGATCACTGGTATCGCTAAAGACCAGTCAGGAAAAGAATACTACATCGTTAAAAATTCATGGGGTGCTACCAACGATTATAAAGGATATTTATATGTAACTAAGAACTTTGTAAAGTATAAGACTACTGCGTTCTTATTGCATAAAAATGGAATTCCATCTGATTTACGCAAGAAAATGGCGATTAAATAAGAGATTCGTTTAAATAAACCCAAGCCTTAAAAGGTGGGTTAATCTAAAAAGGGAATGCAAAGTTGCATTCCCTTTTTTATAGCCTCTTTTTATATAACCTGCCTCCATCGGTAATCGGATGTCGTTCGGGACGCTTGTCCCTCTTTAGTTAAAAACCATACGAGAACCTGAAGCCGTGTTCCACTTTCTTGCTGCCATCGTAGGCAAAACCATAGGTAGCCCTGAAAATTAGGCGCTGAAAGCCGAAGTAAAACTCTGTATAATTCCTTTTTATAGGCTGGCTTAAATAGCTCGCCCCCACAATTTCTTCCAGTTTCGCTTTGCGCAGGAACGGGACTTTATTGGTAAACAGACCTGAGAAGTTATGCTCAAAATGTGCCTCCACATACTCCTCATCTGTGCTGAATAAGTAAAAATCAAGGAACTGGAATTTTCTTAACTCTGGCAAAGAAAATAAAGAGTTGTTACCCCTGAAGTGCCTGGCCTCAGGGTAATAGATATTTTTGTTGTTGAGGAATTTTCCTGCCCCTATTACAAATGATGAATATCCCCATAAGCCGCTGCTGATCCTGGTTTGTGAAACTTCAAGAGATAAAAGATCATAGTCCATATCACTACTCAACAATCCTTTTATTCCTTTTCTATAAGAAAGATCAATTACCGGGTATTTAGAAGGCTGATAGAATTTTCCGTCTGGCCGGGTGATGTACTCTTGTCCAATGGTATATTTTAAGGAAGCATTTAATGTGAAAGCTTTATATGTCGGGAATAGCGGGGTCTCTGTACCGGGAGTAAATGGATTGTTGGAAGTGAAAGTTTCTCCTTTTAGATCTTTTATTTTAAAGTTTGTAGTGTTAACCAGGTTAATGTTTCTGGAGAAGTTCAGATCCAGGCTCGCCTGCAATCCATTTGTAAGTTCCCTCGTGGTGCCTATGCCTGCAAATTCTTTTTTATAGAATTTGGAGAAGTTGGTTTCAAACAATAACGAGTTGAAGCTATTGCCGATTAAGCTCATAGATCCATAGTTGTTCAGGTCATAAATACCTGACCCACCACTGATGCGGATATTCGCACGTTTAACGGGATCATAATAATAATTGGCGGTAAGACTTCCGGTTAAAGTTTTGTTGGAGAAGCCGTAGCGCGCTTCAGGCCGGATGTTGTAATAACGTTTGTCTTCCAGCTCTTTGGTATAGGTTATTCCGTATTTAAGTGCAAGACCTTCTACCGTATTGTAAATGATCGACTTGTACAGCGGGTCATAAGTGTATTTTTTACCCGCATGGCGGTCGTTAGAAGTGTGGCCAACCACAATAAACTTAATTATAGAGAATTTATTATTTGCTTTTTCAAGTGAATCAAGATATCGTTTCGATGTTTTTAACAAGGCTATACTATCCTTTCTGATATAATTTCTACTTTCTTCACTGGTAAGGGGGATAGGGCGGTTATTTAGCCAGAACAATGAATCCTTTTTGTTTACAGCCTTTGTGATTTTTAGGATTTCGCCATTAAAGTAATGTTTAGGGAAGTTAGGCTGCAGGTTGTAATTGCTATATACACCGATGTAATAGCCTTCAAACTTAAAGCCGAATATGTTTCCGTTAAACTGAAAATGAATATTTGAAGGCATATAGGTATTGCCGCTCTTAAGGAATTGCTGCGAGATATTTAATGTATCGAGCAGATTGATACCTGTACTTTTAGTAAGGTAGAGGTCCGCATTCACAAGGTTCCAGGTGTCGTCCTTTATATATATCACTCCCCTAAAAACGGGATCATGCTCCCTGCGGGCAATAACCTGGATTTTGTTAATGGTTTCTCCATTTTCTATGCTTACCCCAAGTAGTTTATAACGGTAATAAAGCATTGCATTGTCGGAAATTGGAGAGACAAAACCCCTTGAACTTAATTTATTCTCCAGTAAAACATTCTCGTAAAAATTGATGATCAAATCTGAAGCTTTATTGAAACTGAACGCATTATTTCTACCCGCAGTTTTTGAAGAAACCATTTCTTCATGAATTTTATCCGGTCGCTGGTAGGCGAATGTAGAGGTCGATTCTGACAGATAGAGGATGCCCCTGCGGTTGGTATCCAGGTCAAGTATTTTTTGAACATCACGTCCAAATATCTTTTTTGGCGCACCAACCAGTTTTTGCACACCTTTAATATAGACGTTGGCCGTATATGCTTTAACTGCAGTGAGATGCTCTCTTCTCTTTTTTATTGTTTGTCGGATGATCTCATAAGCAGGATCTTCGGCATTCGCATTAATGGTAACGCCAGAAAGTGTATAAGTTTCTGGTATAAGAATAATATTTTCTGTAGCATCAGCAGTAATGCTGATTTCTTTTTCAATAGCCTTATAACCTATTGCTTTATAAACAATGGTATAATTTCCCTGTGCAATGGCAAATTTATAAACACCATCAATGTTTGCGGATGTGCCTTTAGTTGTGTTTTTAATATAAATGGATGCGAATGAAACGGCTTGTCCCTGCGTATCTTTAATATTGCCGCTGAGACTAAGTTGTTGTGCAAACGAAAAGGTAATGGCAGTTATAACAAATAACAGCGTAAAAAAAGATTTCTTCATACAGTTAATTAAAGCCTAAAGATCGTATAACTTATAAGTAAATAGAATTTTTTTCATTAAAGCCCGTCATTCGTTCGATAATTAGGTTACCACCTAAAGACACTAATTGTATAACTTTGTGCTCATCAAATCATATTTTATGTATAAAACATTACAACCTGTTCTGATACAAGAACTAGACCAAATAGAGAAAGACGGATTATTTAAGCGCGAACGCATTATTGTTACCCCACAAGGAGCAGATATAAAAGTGAGCACAGGCCAGGAGGTGATTAATTTCTGTGCAAATAATTATTTGGGCTTGTCTTCAGATTCCCGGGTAATTGACGCAGCAAAAAAAGCAATAGATAAATATGGTTATGGAATGTCTTCTGTACGTTTTATTTGTGGTACGCAAGATATCCACAAAGAGCTGGAAGAAAAGCTGTCTAAGTTTTTAGGAACAGAAGATACGATCTTATATGCTGCAGCATTTGATGCGAATGGTGGTGTTTTTGAGCCATTGTTTAACGATCAGGATGCAATTATCTCGGATGAACTGAACCATGCTTCAATTATTGATGGTGTACGTTTATGTAAAGCTAAGCGTTTCAGGTATAAAAATGCGGATATGGCTGATCTTGAACAGCAGCTGATTGCGGCAAGAGATGCCAGACATCGCATTATTGTTACAGACGGTGCTTTTTCTATGGACGGTGTTATAGCTCCATTAGACAAAATTTGCGACTTGGCTGATAAATATGAAGCATTGGTGATGATCGATGAATCACATTGTACAGGATTTATCGGCAAAACCGGACGCGGAACGCATGAACATTTTAACGTAATGGACCGTGTAGACATTATTACCGGTACCCTGGGTAAGGCACTTGGTGGTGCATCTGGTGGTTTTACTGCTGGTAAAAAAGAAATTATTGACATGCTCCGTCAACGGTCACGTCCATATTTATTTTCGAATACATTGGCCCCGGCCATTGCAGGTGCATCCGTTGCGGTGTTAGATATGTTGAGCCAGACGACAGATTTGAGAGATAAGCTGGAGCGTAATACACAATATTTCCGTGAAAAAATGACTGATGCTGGGTTTGACATTAAGCCTGGTGTTCATCCTATTGTGCCTGTGATGTTGTATGATGCTAAATTGGCGCAAGAGTTCGCAGCAAAAATGTTGGAAGAAGGTATTTATGTAATTGGGTTTTATTATCCAGTAGTAGGGCAGGGAAAGGCAAGGATCCGTGTTCAACTTTCTGCCGCTCATGAACAACATCATTTAGATAAAGCTATTGCCGCATTTACTAAGGTAGGTAAAGCTTTGGGGGTGATATAAAATTATAGAAATAGCTGTATATTTGACCCTATGTTACAAGATAAGATAACACAATATACCGCAGAGATAAATGCTTTTTCTACGGACAGTGCTGATGAATTAGAACAATTCCGCATAAAATTCCTTGGTACAAAAGGGATCATAAAAGATATTTTTGATGAGTTTAAAGCCGTTTCACCTGAGGAGAAAAGAACCCTGGGAAAAGTTTTAAATGAGTTTAAACAATTAGCTGAAGCTAAATATCAAGGTCTTAAAGATCAGGCCGAAGTAGCCGATACAAGTAAAGGTCCAGGTCTTGACCTCACCTTACCTGGTGAAGGTTTTGAGGTTGGCTCACGCCATCCTTTGGCATTGGTACGCAGAGAGATCATCGAGATTTTTAATAAGCTCGGTTTTATAGTTGCTGAAGGTCCGGAGATTGAAGATGACTGGCATAACTTCTCGGCATTGAACTTCCCTGAAGAACACCCTGCGCGCGATATGCAGGATACGTTCTTTATCAAAAAAGGTGGAGAGAAAGGTGATATTGCATTACGTACACATACCTCTTCCGTACAGGTGAGGATGATGGAAGCAGGAAAACCTCCTTTCAGGGCAATTATGCCAGGACGTGTTTATCGAAATGAAGCGATTTCGGCGAGGGCACATTGCTTTTTTCACCAGGTTGAAGGACTTTATGTGGATGAGAATGTATCTTTTGCAGATTTAAAGCAGACGTTGTTTTATTTTGTTCAGGAGCTATATGGTGAAGGTACAAAAGTACGTTTCCGCCCATCGTACTTCCCTTTTACAGAACCATCGGCTGAGATGGATATCTCTTGTACAATTTGTAAGGGTGAAGGTTGCCAGATGTGTAAATATAGTGGCTGGGTAGAAATTTTAGGCTGTGGTATGGTTGATCCGAATGTTTTGGATAACTGTAATATCGATAGCAAAAAATATAGTGGCTTTGCATTTGGTATGGGGATTGAACGTATCGCAAATTTGAAATTTGAAATTAAAGACCTGCGCTTGTTCTCTGAGAACGATGCCAGGTTCTTAAAACAATATAAGACTTCATTGATATAATGAGATTTGTTTCGGGCGTATTTCTGTCGGTTTTCTTGTTGGCGGGTTGTGGTAAAGAAAACCTGGTGATCCCTAATGTGCCGGTTAATTTTAGTGCACCCTTAACAGATCCAAGATTAATCAGATTGAGTAGCCCGGGTGGCGCGGTGGTTTTTGATAAACTAGGTGTTGCGGGTATAGTGATATACCGGACGCTTAGCGGAGGATATGTTGCATATGACAGATGTAGTACCGTGAATCCCGAAAAACAATGTGCAGTGGAGCTTGACGATCCAAGCTTTACGGTGACGGATAAATGTTCGGGGGCCAAATACCTTTTGGAAGATGGAAGCCCGGCGAAAGCACCAGCAGAGTTATCACTCAAAAAGTATAATACATTTGTAGCAGGAATTACATTACATGTAACCAATTAATGGAACCAGAGAAAATAAAAGAAAGTATAGTTAAGGCCGCTAAAGAGTTATTTAGAAAATACGGTTATCACAAGACAAGTGTGAACGAGATCGCCAAAAAGGCCCGTATTGCTAAAGCTACCATATACAAGTATTTTGAGAGTAAAGAACAGATTCTGGATGCCATTTTGATGGACTACCTGGATTTGAACCTGCATGAGATATTGAAAAATAAAGCCCAGTTTGCTGATGAGGAAGAACACCTTAAAGCATTGGTCATGAAAACCTGCAGGTTAACTTATACTGTTTGTAATGAGTTTATTGGTTGGGATTTTGTAAGGGAGAATGCTAATTCGCAGGAGTTTTTAAAACATTTATCTGATCAGCTGGAGTCTCTTTTACTTTCCGCATACCTGGAACTTGATCATTTTAAAAATCATCCTTCCCGTAGAGAAGGACTGGCATTTTTGCTAAAAGCCAGTAAGAATATTGTGTTTTCTTTTGCTTTTACCTCTGTTAGCGACTCGGATGTTCGTAAGAACTTTGTGAGCTTTCAGAAGGAATTACTCCCCTTTTTGGTTAAAGCTGCCCTATAGGGTAGCCGGTTAATACCTTAAACAGATACATTTCTTTACACAAGCTTAACTTATACCAATTCGGTTTTTGGTATAAAAGAAGGTATATTTGTTATATTATCATCTTTTATGGCAATGAGTAACGAAATATTAGAAATTTCTGTATTGGTAGAAGAGAAGTTCGATGTGAAGTTTGATCTGGTTGACGGTGTTTTGGGTTTTATACTTAGAATTCTTGGTAAGTAGCATTTGACACATGGATTTCTTTCCATAGCAGGCACCCCAAAATGTCTGGAAGAAAGCTTTATGTCTGAAAAAAAACTTAAATTTGCGCCCATAATGAGTAGAAATAGAAAAGCCGGAGTGGTAACCATCATTCCAGATTTAAGTATTATTGATATTGCCGAAGAGGGTAAGGGGGTAGGTAAGGCTGATGAGCTGGTAATTTTTGTGGATAAGGCAGTGCCCGGTGATGTAGCTGATGTACGTATTGTAAAGAAGAAAAAGAACTTCGCGGAAGCAATAATTGAAACCCTTCATAAAAAATCTGAATTAAGGACAGATCCTTTTTGTCAGCATTTCGGTACCTGTGGTGGCTGTAAATGGCAGCATATGGAGTACGATGCTCAGTTGAAATTTAAATATAAAAATGTGGAGGCCGCTTTGCAGCGCCTTGCTAAGATAGATACAAGCGGTATGGAGCCAATCCTGGGCTCGGCCGAAAACAAATATTACAGGAATAAACTGGAATATACCTTTTCTAATAAACGCTGGTTAAATAAGGAGGACATGGCCGGGAGATCTGAGGAGTTGGATGCGGATAGTCCTAATCCTGACCTTGAAATGAATGCCCTTGGTTTTCATGTGCCACTGCGTTTTGATAAAATATTGGATATTCAGCATTGTTATTTACAAGCAGAACCTTCTAACAGTATCAGAAATGAAGTTCGGGCTTATGCTTTGACTGCGGGTTTAACATTTTATGATCTCCGTAACCATGAAGGGAACCTGAGAAACCTAATTATCCGTACTTCCTCAACAGGAGAAGTAATGGTGGTTGTAGTTTTTGCTTATGCTGAACAGCAGCAGATCAACGGTTTGATGGAACATTTGAAAAACCGTTTCCCTGAAATCACTGCATTGCTATATATTGAAAACCAAAAGAAGAACGATACTATTTTTGATCAGGAAGTGATTACTTATGCGGGCAGGGATCATATTTTTGAAGATATGGAGGGATTAAAGTTTAAGATAGGTGCGAAATCATTCTATCAGACCAATTCCGATCAGGCACATGAACTTTATAAGATTACTAAAGAATTCGCTGGTTTTTCTGGTGATGAACTGGTGTATGACTTATATACTGGTGCCGGTACAATCGCCAACTTTGTAGCCCGTAGTGTAAAACAGGTAGTAGGGATTGAATATGTGCCTACAGCTATTGAAGATGCTAAGTTTAATTCTAAACTGAATGGTATAGAAAATGCGGTTTTTTATGCCGGTGATATGAAAGATATCCTGACGAGGGAGTTTATTGCTGATCATGGGAAGCCTGACGTGGTGATTACTGATCCGCCGAGAGCTGGAATGCATGCCGATGTGGTAGAACGTTTGTTGGAAATGGAGGCCGAAAAAATTGTATATGTGAGTTGTAATGCCGCTACGCAGGCACGTGACCTGGCCTTGCTTAAAGAGAAGTATGATGTAGTACGCATAAAACCTGTTGATATGTTCCCACATACACAACATGTAGAGAACGTAGTGCTTTTAAAATTTAAAGGGAATTAATAATAAGGATTTTTAGCGATGGATATTGAAGAATTAATGCCGCAACAACCTGAAGAGGGCAAAGAACAACAAAAGAAAAGCCCGCTTGTAAGCTTGGAAAAGGATTTGGAACTATATGCTGATTCTGTAAGGGAGATTGCGTTGGAAATTAAGGTTGAAGGTATTTCTGCCAATCCTATTTTTATTGCGCATCAGCATACGGTAAGTATTGGTGAGGTAATCCTGGATAGAAAAGAATTGAACACAGAATGGACGATACAAGCTTCAACTTTTGAAGAGTTTGTGGAAAAGGGAATCATCACTCCGGAAAAAAAGGCTTTATTTTTAAAAAGCTATAAAAAGCCCGAGGACTTTATGTGCGTGTTTGTAATTGTGCCCGAGGGAGCTAATTTTATTTACTACCCGTATAAGATTAAGAAGTAAGGGTTAAGCAAAAAAGAAATCCCTATCCGGGCAAACATGGATAAGGATTACTAAAAAACTATAGGTTAGACATCGCTGGGGAAGAAAGGTTTCATTGCTAATAAAATATTTTTTAATATTTGAATATGAGTCTTAAAATCGTTCTTTTTGTAGCATATAAATAAGGCAAACAATGGCAGCATCTCAATTACTCATTCTTGATAAAAAGCAGATACAACAGAAAATAAACAGAATTGCTTATCAGATATTAGAAGATAACCTTACTGAGAAGGAAATTGTATTGGCCGGTATATGGGACCGGGGGTATAAGCTGGCACTGAGATTGAAAAAGGTGCTGTCTAAAATCTCTGATCTGAAGGTAACCATGCTCAAAATTGAACTGGACAGACAAAATAGTAAGCTTGTTGCCAATACAGATCTGGAAGAGTCGCACTGGAAAAATAAGGTGATTATTTTAGTCGATGATGTGCTGAATAGTGGTAAAACACTTGCCTACGGTTTAGGTGTGTTTTTAAATACCCCACATAAAAAGATCAGAACGGTGGTATTGGTAGACCGAAGCCATAAGATCTTTCCTATAGCTACTGACTATGTGGGATTGAAGATGGCGACGGTATTAAAAGAACATGTTGATGTGATTATGGATGTTGAGGGTGAAGAAGACAGGGTTTATTTAAGTTAAGCCCTTGCATTTAAACCTATTTTTTCTCATTTTAGAGGGATGCACCAGTCCCGTAAAAACTCTACTGTTTTTAATATCTTTTCCTGGTATATCCGCTATATCATAAAAAAGGGCTTTTCTGCGCAGCATTTTAACAAGATTGATGTGAATGCAAATGAAGCTATCTTGCTGTTAGCTAATCATTTCAGCTGGTGGGACGGTTTTTTAATGTTCCAGCTAAATAAGCTGTTGTTTAAAAAAGAGTTCCATGTATTGGTAGCGGAAGAGGACTACAGGGCACATTGGTTTTTGAAATACTTTGGCGCTTTTGCAGCAGAAAATAGTGGTAAAGATGTGGTGGGTACCTTACTCCATGCCGGGCAGCTGTTAAACGATCCAAATAATTTAGTGCTCTTATTCCCTCAAGGCAAGCTGTACTCTGCCTATGTGAGTAGCATCGCCTTTGAAAAAGGAGTGATGCAGGTGGTGAATGAATCGAAAAAGAAGTTTCAGATCATTTTTGCCGCAAATGTAATTGATTATTCGGCCAGGAAACCAGAGGTCCATACCCATCTTAAAACCTGGGAGGCGGAAGAATATATGAGTTTGCAGCTTTTAAAGAGAGAGTATAATAAGCACTATGATCAGGCAGCTAAAAGTGTAAATGCAGCTGTGGCATGATGATATTTGTATATGCCGTTCTCGTATTTCTTATCCTTAGGTTTTGTGTTACCCTGTTTAACTTTTTATCGAACCCAAAGCTGGGCTATTATGGTAAACACTTTACTGATAAAGTTTCTGTTATTGTACTGTCCGCTGACTTGAAACCTGATGTTAACAACTTATTGGGCTCCATCGATGAACAGGAGTATAGGTATCTGGATGTTATTGTACAAGAGGATGAAAGTATAGCAGAACTAGCAGCAAGGGCGACAGGTAAATATTTTTTATTTATAACACCGGGTATAACTTTACATCACGGTTTGATAAATAATCTGATATATCGGACTAAAGTATTTAACCTTGCTGTTTTAAGTTTAATTCCCACTTATAAAGCATCTGACTTTTTAACACAATGTTTTTATCCCCTAAATGATTTTTTATTGCTTAATCTCTTGCCCCTAAGGTTAGTGCGGTTGAGTGCAGTTCCTGTCTTTGCAGCTGGAAGTAATGATTGTTTGTTTTTTGATGCCGCACAGTATGAAGCATTGAACTGGAATGAAAAAGAAGGACGTAGGTTACCTTCTGCAACGGAATTGGTAAAACTGGCCAAACAACAGCAACTTAAAGCAGAAGTATTGTTAGCCAATAAATTGATAAGGAACGATGTTGTCAACATAGATGTTAAACATTTTGCGCAAGGCTTACTATTGAACTTCTCGAACAGTAGTATCGCAGCATTGATCTATGTTATTCTTGTAGTGTTCGGCCCATTAATCGTATTGCTTCGTTTTGAGCCTGCATTTTTGATACTTCCAATCGGATTGATCTTTATGTCGAGGGTGATGATCGCTTTTATGACTGCGCAAAGTCCGGTACGCCAGGTATTATTACATCCTTTGCAAATGATTTCCCTATTTGGTTTGATGATTACTGCGATCATAAGACGCATCCGAAGGTCATTTAAACTTAAGTAATAGAAATATCAAACAGATTTTATGTAATTTTGGGTGTTCAAGAAATATGATATGCCAGTAAAATATGATTTAGCTGTAACGATAGATAAGGCCTCGGGTTTCTGCTTCGGGGTAGTTTATGCTATTGATATGGCAGAGGATATATTAGATAATGAGGATTATCTGTATTGTCTTGGTGATATTGTACACAATGATGAAGAAGTGAAACGGTTAACCGATAAAGGTCTTCGTATTATTGATCATGAACAGCTACAGGGGCTACACAAAGAAAAAGTACTGATCCGTGCGCATGGTGAAGCACCATCTACTTATCAGCTGGCACTTGAAAATGAACTGACATTAATTGATGCCTCATGTCCTGTGGTATTGAAGTTGCAGAACCGGATAAAAAATTCGCACGATGATGAGGAACAAATACTTATTTTCGGGAAGCATGGCCATGCGGAAGTAATTGGCTTGCAAGGGCAGACAGACGGTAAAGCTATTGTCTTTCAGGATATAGCAGAGCTTGATAATGTAGAGCTACCTGCTAAATTTACCTTGTACAGTCAAACTACAAAGAGTACAGATAAATTTTATGGGATTAAAGATGAACTGATTTCCCGTGGTTATGAAGTGAAGGCAAATGATACCATCTGCAGGCAGGTATCTAACCGATATGGGGACTTGGAGAAGTTTGTGGCGAATTATGATAAGATCCTGTTTGTTTCAGGCAAAAAATCTTCCAATGGAAAGGTGCTTTATGATGTGTGCAAGAAATACAACGATAATTCTTATTTCATTTCCAATACGGAGGAAATTGATCTGAACTGGTTCTCTCCGAATGATAAAGTTGGCATTTGTGGAGCTACATCGACTCCGATGTGGTTAATGGAACAGGTAAAGACTAAGTTGTTGTCTTATTAGGGGTTTAAAATCATCATTAAAAAGTAATTATTCTTATTCCATTAGCTGATAAAACAGAATAATGGTTTGAATGGTTAATTTTGAGGAATATTATGGGAAAAAAGGGCGTATTGCTAGTGAATTTAGGAACTCCGGACAGTCCGGAAGTTGGTGATGTACGTAAATATCTGGATCAGTTCCTGATGGATGAACGTGTAATCGATATCAATGCTTTTAAACGGACTTTATTGGTTAAAGGTATTATCGTTCCTTTTCGAAGCCCTAAGACCTCAAAACTTTACAAGGAAATCTGGGATGAGAACGGCTCGCCTTTGTTGTACTTTAGTAAGATACAGACAGCATTAGTGCAGGAGCAACTTGGTGATGAATATCATGTTGAACTGGCTATGCGCTATCAGAACCCGTCCATTGAATCGGCGCTTGAGAAAATGAAAGCAGGTCTGGTTGAAAGCATAAGGGTAATTCCATTATTCCCTCAGTATGCTTCTGCAAGTACTGGGTCGGTGATTCAGTTGGTGATGGAACTATTGAGCAAATGGACGACCATACCTCCAGTTAGTTTTGTGAGTTCTTTTCATGACAATGACTTGATGCTGGAAACCTTTGCTGAAAATGCAAAGAAGTACCAACCTGAAACTTTTGATCATGTATTGTTTAGCTTTCATGGATTACCTGAGCGTCAATTGTTAAAATGTGATCATACCGGTGAGTATTGCCTGAAGAAAGCACATTGCTGCGACAATTTGAACGATACCAATAAATTATGTTACTCGGCACAAGGTCATGATACGGCCAGATTACTGGCAGGAAAACTGAATATTGCAAAGGAAGATTATACCGTATGTTTCCAGTCCCGTCTTGGTAAAGAGCCTTGGGTACAACCCTATACAACTGACGTTTTAAAGAAGCTTGCCGCGGAAGGAAAAAAGAGGCTGCTAGTTTTTAGTCCGGCTTTTGTCGCAGATTGTCTGGAAACGCTTTACGAAATTACGGTTGAATACCACGAAGAGTTTAAAGCACTTGGCGGAGAACACGTACAGCTTGTAGAAAGCTTAAATGATGATCCGAAGTTTATAAAAGCACTGGTCGAAATGGCTAAAGGTAATTAGACAGATATTTTACAATCTGATCTGTAGCGCCTGTCTTTGAAAATACATAATCCTTTGCTACTAGGCCCGGTCCAGCTGTTTTTGTAAGTGTAGAGGATGCTGTCTCCAGTTCACTCAAGTTGCTTATGCTTTTTGCTGCACCTAGCATAATCAGATCCTTAGCCTCCTGAAATTTATCATATTTTGGCCCGAAAATAACCGGGATGCCAAATGCTGCTGCTTCTAAGGTATTGTGGATGCCCACACCGAACCCTCCGCCAATGTAAGCGATTTTACCATAGGCGTAGAGACTGGACAGCATGCCGATGTTATCAATGATCAGCACCTGGTGATTTGTTGCCGACTGATCTTCGGTCGCAAAGGTGGAGTAGGTTATTCCCTTGGGGAACAGTTTTTCTATCTCGCGGATATGACTGGTGCCTATTTCATGCGGAGCGATGATAAACTTCCATTCAGGATGTTTCTCACATAAGGAGGCAATAAGCTGCTCATCTTCAGGCCAGGTACTTCCGGCTATGAAAACACGGGTGTCACTACAAAATTGTTCGATAACATTTAATTTCTTGGGCGAAGCCGCATTTTCTGCTACACGGTCAAATCTTGTATCGCCACTTAGTGTTGCGTTTTGGATATTGATACTTTTTAGCAAGGCAATACTTTCTTCATTTTGAACAAAAAAGTGGCTCACATAGCTTAATATTTTTCGGTGTAGGGATCCGTATGGTTTAAAAAATATTTGGTTAGGCCGGAAAATACTGGATATAATCAATAAAGGGGTTTTATTGTTGTGCAACTCCTTAAAATAATGATACCAATATTCATATTTTGTGAAAATGGCCAATTCAGGGTTGAACGCTTTTATGATCCGCTGTGCATTCGCTGGTGTATCAAGTGGTAAATAGAAAATCCCGGTGGCGAGCGTGTAATTTTTTCTGATTTCGTAACCAGAAGGGGAGAAAAAAGTGATAACTATTCTCTTTTTCGGATATTGTTCTTTTAATAGCTCTAATACCGGCCTTCCCTGTTCAAATTCTCCTAAAGAAGCGAAGTGAAACCAGATGTGCTGCACATTCGGGTCGATTTTCTTTGCAATTTTGACAAAAATATTCCTTCGGCCATTTACAAATAATGAAGCTTTAGTGTTAAAAGTTGAAAATATCCTGATTATTAGGCTGTAAAGTTGAATTGCAATGTTATAAAGCCAAAGCATTTTGTGTGTTTATTTATTATCTTAGCCGAAGATACTTTAATATAATTAAAACAGGATTAATATATGAAAATAGCCGTTATCGGAACCGGATACGTAGGGTTAGTTACAGGTACTTGCTTATCTGAGACAGGAAATAATGTAATTTGCGTAGATATTAACGAAGCCAAAGTGAAACAAATGCAGGCTGGCGAAGTTCCTATTTACGAGCCGGGCCTGGATGTATTGTTTCATAGAAACATCGCGCAAGGCAGGTTAACATTTACTACGGACCTAGCACATGCCATTAAGGATGCGCAGATTATATTTATGGCACTGCCAACGCCTCCCGGAGGAGACGGTGCAGCAGATTTGTCTTATATTTTAGGGGCTGCCAAAGATATTTCAAAACTGGTTACCGAGTATAAAGTTATTGTCAATAAATCTACCGTTCCGGTAGGTACTGCGGATAAGGTACAGGCTGTTTTTGCTGAAAATACAACAATAGAAATTGATGTGGTTTCTAATCCTGAGTTTTTACGTGAAGGTGTTGCTGTTGAGGATTTTATGAAACCTGACCGGGTTGTAATTGGTACCAGAAGTGAAAAAGCGCAGAAGCTAATGAACGAATTATATGGACCTTATGTAAGACAGGGGAACCCAATCCTGTTTATGGACGAACGTTCTTCTGAACTGACAAAATATGCGGCAAACTCATTCCTGGCAACTAAAATTACCTTCATGAACGAGGTGGCAAATCTTTGCGAGATTGTTGGTGCAGATGTCGATGCAGTACGTAAAGGGATCGGATCAGATGCCAGGATTGGTAAACGCTTCTTATTTCCGGGTATCGGATATGGTGGTAGCTGTTTCCCTAAGGATGTCCAGGCATTGGCAAAATCTGCAGAAGAGCACGATTATGACTTCCAGATATTAAGGTCAGTAATGCAGGTGAACGAAAAACAAAAAACCGTATTGGTTGATAAACTATTGAAGTACTATAAAGGTGACTTGAAAGGTAAGCATTTTGCACTTTGGGGATTGGCATTTAAGCCTGAGACGGATGATATCCGTGAAGCACCGGCATTATATATCATTGATGAATTGATTAAACATGGCGCTACTGTTACTGCATTTGATCCGGAAGGAATGAACAATGTTAAGGCTATTATCGGTGATAAAATCAATTACGCAGAAAATCAGTATGATGCATTATCGAAAGCTGATGCCTTATTGATTGCTACCGAATGGTCGGTATTCAGGAACCCGGACTTTGAAAGAATGGAAGAAAGCCTGAGCAATAAAGTTATTTTTGACGGCAGGAACTTGTATGACCTTCAAAAGATGATTGATTTAGGATATTATTATAACAGTGTTGGCCGTAAGCTTATAGATTAATGGAACGTAAAAGAGTTTTAATTACCGGAGCAGCCGGCTTTTTAGGATCGCACTTGTGCGATAGGTTTATCAAAGAAGGTTACCATGTAATAGGAATGGACAACCTGATCACGGGTGACCTGCAAAATATTCAACATTTATTCGGACTGGAGAATTTTGAATTTTCGCATCATGATGTGTCAAAATTTGTATATGTAGCGGGTAAATTGGATTATATCCTTCATTTTGCTTCTCCTGCAAGTCCAATTGATTATTTGAAAATTCCTATTCAGACTTTAAAAGTAGGGTCATTGGGTACCCATAACCTACTTGGTCTTGCAAAGAATAAAAATGCAAGAATGCTGATCGCTTCCACTTCTGAAGTTTATGGAGATCCGAATGTGAACCCACAACCTGAAGAGTATTGGGGTAATGTGAACCCAGTAGGCCCAAGAGGGGTTTATGATGAAGCAAAGCGCTTTCAGGAAGCGATGACTATGGCTTACCATACTTTTCACGGCCTTGAAACGCGTATTGTAAGGATTTTTAATACTTATGGACCGAGAATGCGGTTAAATGACGGGCGGGTATTGCCTGCTTTTATTGGTCAGGCCTTACGTGGTGAAGACTTAACCGTATTTGGTGATGGATCTCAAACCCGTTCTTTCTGTTATGTTGACGATTTAGTTGAAGGTATTTACAGATTGCTGCATAGCGACTATGCCCAGCCGGTAAACATTGGAAATCCGGATGAAATTACCATTAAGCAGTTTGGCGAGGAGATTATCAAGCTTACCGGGACCAGTCAAAAACTTGTACTTAGAGATCTTCCTGTTGATGATCCAAAACAAAGGCGTCCGGATATCACCAAAGCCAGGTCTATTTTGGGCTGGGAGCCAAAAGTAAGCAGGGCTGAAGGATTGAAAATTACTTATGAGTATTTTAAATCCCTGCCTGAAGAAGCATTAGTTAATAAGGAACATAAAGATTTTACAGGATATAACCGTTAATTAAAAAATGGCTAAAATATTGGTAACCGGTGGAACCGGTTTTATTGGATCGCATACGGTAGTGGAACTACACAATGCGGGATATGAAGTGATAATAGTTGATGATTTTTCAAATTCCAATCCTAAGATATTACAACAGTTAGAAACAATTACTGGAAGTAAGCCTGAATTTGTAGAACTGGATTTATGTGATGAAGGTAAAGTACAAGACTTTGTCTCAAAGCATAGTGACATTACGGGAGTAATTCATTTTGCGGCCTTTAAAGCAGTAGGTGAATCTGTACAGCAGCCGTTAAAATATTACAGGAACAATTTTTATTCGCTAATTAACCTGATCAATGCTTTTGATAGTAAGGTTAGTCTGGTATTTTCTTCGTCTTGTACTGTTTATGGTCAGCCCGATGTTTTACCGGTAACCGAAAGTGCCCCTACAAAAAAGGCTGAATCACCTTATGGTAATACCAAACAGATTGCAGAAGAAATTTTGCAGGAAACCTGTGCGGTAACACCTACACTTAAAGTAACTTCTTTACGTTATTTTAATCCAGTAGGAGCCCATCACACAGCTTTAATTGGTGAATTGCCAATCGGCGTTCCTCAAAACCTGATTCCTTTTATTACACAATCTGCAATTGGTAAGCGTGGTCCGATCACTGTTCATGGAAATGATTACGATACCCCAGATGGCAGTGCAATAAGAGATTATATCCATGTGGTAGATTTAGCTAAAGCACACGTTGCAGCAATTAAACGCCTAGAGGGTAATCAAGCAAGCACCAATTATGAGGTGTTTAACCTTGGTACTGGTAAGGGGTCTACTGTGTTAGAAATCATTAAAGCATTTGAGGAATCAACAGGCGTGAAGTTGAATTATACAATTGGCCCGAGAAGAGAAGGGGATATCGAAAAAGTTTGGGGCGATGTAACCAAATCGGCCAATGAACTGGGATGGAAGGCCGAGCTTGGTGTGAATGAAATGATGTCATCGGCCTGGAAATGGGAACAATACCTACAGGATAATCCTTTTTAGATGTTATTAAGTGAGCATAAGGAGCTGAAACTGGAGATAAAATCCCTTCCTGAAAAGGAAAAAGATAAGCTATTGCTCAGGCTAATTGCGAAAGATAAGGTCTTAACGGAACACCTTCACTTTAAATTATTGGAAGATGAACAGGACCTGGTTAGACGACAGGAAGAATTACAAGGGCTGATTGATGATGGAATAGCTGAATTATTGCGTACCAAAAGAGCTAATTCTAAAGAAACCCTGCTCAGGATGCGGAAGTTGAATGGCAGTATTAATCATCATTTTAAAGTAACAAAGGACTTGAACAGCGAAATGGAACTGAGGATTCAATTGATGAACCAGGTTCCTATTGATTTTGATGAAAGTGTCTATTCTTCACTTTATAAATTCAATGAGAAACTGACTGTTTATTTTGTGAAAACAACTGTTTCTATTTTGAATAAGTATTATAAAATGCATGAAGATTTCCAGTTTGATCTCAAGAATAATTTAAATACCCTACTGGGCAAGGTTTATACTTATAAAACTGCCGCAATAGCAAAAACACTTGGAGTACCTGAACAATTATAAAAAATAATAGAAAACAACATTAAATCAATGAAGAAACCATCATGGACAACAATACTTACAGTAGTGAATATGCACATGATAGCTTCATAACCTTTAAAAGCAAATAAATACTCATGAAAATATTAATAACAGGCGGTGCTGGTTTTATCGGATCTCATGTTGTTCGAAGATTTGTCAACAAGTATCCTCAGTATGAAATTGTAAATCTTGATAAACTAACTTATGCCGGTAACCTGGCTAATTTAACTGATATTGAAGACAAGCCGAATTATAGGTTCGTTAAAGCTGATATTACGGATGCGTCTGAAATCAATGATTTATTTCAGAAAGAACAGTTTGACGCAGTGATACACCTGGCAGCGGAATCGCATGTAGACAGGTCGATCACAGATCCAACTGCTTTTGTGATGACCAATGTGATCGGAACCGTAAACCTGCTCAATGCAGCAAGAGAATTCTGGAAGGAAGATTATGCCGGTAAACGTTTTTATCATGTATCTACGGATGAGGTTTATGGCGCTTTAGGAGAAACAGGAATGTTTACAGAAACAACAGCCTACGATCCGCATAGTCCATATTCAGCATCAAAAGCATCATCAGATCATTTTGTTAGGGCTTATCATGATACTTATGGTATTGATGTGGTGATTTCAAATTGTTCAAATAACTATGGTTCGCATCATTTTCCTGAAAAGTTGATCCCATTAGCTATTAATAATATCAAAAATAACCAACCTGTTCCTGTTTATGGAAAAGGCGAAAATGTACGCGACTGGCTTTGGGTTGAAGATCATGCCAGGGCTATCGATGTGATTTTTCATGAAGCTAAAACAGGTGAGACCTATAATATTGGAGGTCACAATGAGTGGAAGAATATAGACCTGATCCATTTATTATGTGGTATCATGGACAAGAAACTGAACCGTGAGGCGGGAACATCCGCTAAACTGATCACCTTTGTTACAGATAGGGCAGGACATGATTTGCGTTATGCTATTGACTCTACAAAATTGCAAAATAAGTTGAACTGGGTCCCTAGTTTACAATTTGAAGAAGGACTGGAAAAAACGGTTGACTGGTATCTTGGAAATGAAGAGTGGTTAAGTAATGTAACCTCAGGAAATTATCAGGCTTACTATGATACCCAGTATCACGGGAGATAATTCTAAGCTTAATTAGGATTAAGGATGAAAATTTAAAACAGGGGCATCATCGTTATGATATGCCCCTGTTTTTTTACTCGTATCTTAAAGCTTCTACAGGATCGAGTTTAGAGGCTTTTTTTGCAGGGTAATATCCTGAAACAATACCTACCAGGACACATACAGCAAAACCTCCTAAGATCCATTCCCATGGAATAATGAAGGAACCACCCATTCCTAAGGAGATCAAGTTACCTAGGGCTATTCCCAGGAATATACCCAAAGCCCCTCCCATCAGACAGATCATTACTGCCTCAATTAAAAATTGTTTACGTATTACAGAAGGATTTGCGCCTATGGCCTTTCTAATCCCTATTTCACGGGTTCTTTCTGTTACGGATACCAGCATAATGTTCATCAGGCCAATTGAAGCGCCCATGAGCGTAATTACACCAATTGCAATACCGCCCCAAACAATATATTTTAAGTTTTCAAATAGCGTTTGTGCCATTGCATCACTTTTAGTGATCTCGAAATTATTGGGTTCCGTAACCCGGAGTTTTCTGATGTTTCTAAACTCTGCTGTGGCTTCTCCGATGACATTATCCATAATGTCATTGCTAGGGACAATAACCGTTATGGTATAAGAAGGATTTCCATTAGAATTGATCAGTTTTGCTTTTAGTAAAGGGATAAATACAGCACGATCGCCACTAAAGCCCATACTTTGCCCCTTAGAAACCAATACGCCAACTACTTTTAAGCGACCATTCCCCACATTGATGACTTTGTCGAGGGGCGATTGGTTTTTAAATAGCTTCTCGCTTACTTCACTTCCAATAATACAAATGTTACTGCCTGACAGTGTTTCTGCCAGGTTAAAGTTTCGTCCAAGGGCTAATTCCAGACCCTGTGAATTCAGCCCGTTCTCGTCTATTCCCTGGATATTGATATTAGGGTTTGTTTTTTCAGTACCATATTTAATCGTGGCACCACCGCTGGTATTGACACTCACGGCCACTTTAGCGGGGGTATTTAGCCGCTCTTTAAAAGCTAGCGCATCCTCATACCGTATAACTTTAAAAGGTTTTGGTCGATGCCCTGATCCGCCAACCCGGATGCCCGAACCCCGGTTTCTGATGTTAAACGAATTTGCACCCATGCTGGAAAATGCTTCAGTCATACTTTTTTTAACTGCGTCAAGTGTAGTTAATATTCCTACAAGGGCCGACAAGCCGATGGCAATGATCAATGCGGTAAGCATCGTCCGTAACCGGTTACTCGTGATAGACTGAAGGGCAAGTTTTACATTCTCGGTATAAGTCATTACAGGCAGATAAATTAGGGCCTAAAATAAAAAGTCCTGTTGTTAAGACAACAGGACTTACTATAATGTTACAATGTATAATTTCTTTTATACTGAAAAGCTCGTTCCACAGCCGCAAGTGCTGGCGGCATTAGGATTACTAAAGGTAAAACCTCTGGAATTTAACCCGTCTTGCCAATCCACCTGCATTCCCATTAAATACATTTGATGCGCTTTGTGCATAAACACTTTAATTCCATCAATGATAAATTCCTGGTCACCTTCTTTTTTCTGATCAAAGCCCAGAACATAGTTCATTCCAGAACAGCCACCTCCTTCAACACCCACACGTAAGCCGAAGTCTTCAGCTATTTCTTGTTGGTCTTTCAGTTTAAAAAGTTCTTTTACAGCTGTTTCTGTAAAAGTTACAGGGGCAAATGCGGTATCTACAGTATTACTCATATTATTTAGTTCGCCGTTAAAAAATCTATTAATAGAGCAAATATAAATCAAAATGTACATTTTTGTTGGCATTACCATTAATTATTACGGTATTCAAACAAAGTAAAATGGACTTACAGAAATTTTTAACTGAAGCAGGTGTATTGGTAGTCGGTGGGGTGGCAACGGTTACGGCAGGATACTATTTGATAAAGGATGACATCAGGACTTATTTCAGATTGAAGTTCTCTGATCAGAAAAAGGAAAAGGAGAGCCCATTGTTGTCTTTGCGCTTGCAGGCCCACGAACGTTTAATCGTTTTTATTGAGCGCATAAACCCTTCAAATCTTTTTATAAGGGTCCATCAGCAGGGCATTTCATTAACCGAGCTTCAGGCGACTGTATTAAATGAAATCAGATCAGAGTACCAGCATAACATTACCCAACAATTGTATATCAGTACTGCAACCTGGGATGTCGTAAAGAAACTAAAGGAGGATACCATTGCAATGGTAAATAATGGGGTTAAAAGTTTGTCTGCAGATGCTACAGGAGTAGATTTGAGCAGGAAAGTGTTGCAGCATATGGCAGGTATAGAAAACAACCCGTATGACTTGACATTGGATTTGATTAAAAAGGATATTCATCAGTTGTTTTAATTATGGGCGATAAGAAATTTACCACAACATCAGGTATTGAGATAAAAGAGGTATACACGGAATTGAATGCGCCGGTTGAAGGACCGGGAGAATTTCCATATACAAGGGGAATCCAGAAAGATATGTACCGTGGCCGTTTATGGACTATGCGCCAGTATGCAGGTTTTTCTACAGCGGAGGAGTCGAACAAGCGCTACCACTACTTATTAAAACAAGGTACGATGGGGCTTTCTGTTGCCTTTGACCTTCCAACGCAAATCGGTTATGATTCTGATCACGAAATGGCAGAAGGAGAGGTGGGGAAAGTTGGCGTTGCTATTGATTCGTTAAAAGATATTGAAATATTGTTTGATGGGATCGAATTGCAGAAGATCACTACCTCGATGACAATTAATGCAACTGCATCTATTTTATTGGCCATGTACATTGCCCTGGCTAAAAAGCAAGGTGCGGATATCAGGCAAATTTCAGGTACCATTCAGAATGATATATTAAAAGAATACGCCGCAAGGGGGACTTATATTTATCCACCAAAGTCTTCCATGAGGATCATTACCGATATTTTTGAATATTGCAGCAAAGAAGTGCCTAAATGGAACACGATTTCAATTTCGGGCTATCACATCAGAGAGGCAGGGTCTACAGCAGTGCAAGAATTGGCATTTACATTGGCCAATGGCAAAGCTTATTTAAATGCAGCGCTCGAAAAAGGATTGGATATCAATGTTTTTGCTAAACGGTTGTCTTTCTTTTTCAATTGTCACAACAACTTCTTTGAAGAGATTGCAAAATTCAGGGCAGCCAGAAGAATGTGGGCGAAAATTACCAAAGGATTGGGTGCTACGGATGAAAAAGCGCAAATGCTTCGTTTCCATACGCAAACCGGAGGTTCTACGCTTACTGCCCAGCAGCCACTGAACAATGTGATCAGGGTAACCAACCAGGCGATGGCAGCAGTACTGGGCGGGACACAATCACTGCATACCAATGGTTATGACGAAGCACTTTCCCTGCCCACTGAGGCCGCGGCAAAAATCGCTTTGCGTACCCAACAGGTTATCGCTTTCGAAAGTGGTGTAACTGAAACCGTAGATCCATTGGCAGGTTCTTTCTTTGTAGAAAACCTTACCGATGAAATTGAAGCTGCAGCTCAGCTGTATATTGATAAGATTGATGCCATGGGCGGATCGGTTAATGCCATTGAAAATGGATATATACAGAATGAAATTGCTGACGCCGCCTATCGGTACCAGTTGGAAGTAGAGGAAGCAAGCAGGATCATCGTTGGGGTAAATAAATTTACCCAGGAAAAAGAAGGGATAAATGATGTGTTTACCATTGATGAATCTATCAGGACGATACAAACAGAGAAGCTGCAAAAACTTAAGGCCGAAAGAAATGGTGAGGCTGTTGAAAAGGCGCTTGAGAATCTACGAAGTGCTGCTAAAAAATCTGACAATTTGATGCCGTTTATTCTTGCCGCTGTTGAGGAATACGCTACGCTTGGTGAAATCGCAGACGTATTGCGCGATATTTTTGGGGAATATTGAAATTATGTTAATAAATAGTTATCCACATAAAAAATTGAGGTTAACTACGGTATGATATTGCTGTTTAAGTACTTACCAAATAAATGAAAATTAAGTTTTTTTTGTTGATAATTTTTTGAATATTCGATCTCTCGAACGGGCTCAAATTATATGCGCTCATCGTTACTGTAAACCAACAAATTATATTATGACAATGGAAAAAACTTGTACTGAAGTATGGAAAAACTGTCTCCAAATCATAAAAGATAATATTCCGAGTCAAAGTTTCAAAACCTGGTTCGAACCAATATCTGCACTTAAGTTGGAAGGCAAAGTTTTAACCATTCAGGTACCGAGTTTATTCTTTTATGAATGGCTGGAAGAACACTATGTTGGGTTGCTCAGAAAAACAGTAAAAAAGCAGTTGGGCGATGAGGGGAGATTGGAATATAATATTGTTGTAGATAAATCATCTAACAGTGGATCACCTTATACCACCAATATGCCAAGTAACGGAAATGGGGCAGAAGCTAAAAGGCAGTCTATGCCTATTCCGGTTTCTATAAATAAAGACATTAAGAATCCTTTTATCATTCCCGGCTTAAAAAAGCTGAATGTCGACCCACAGTTAAATGCCAATTATACTTTTGAGAATTATATAGAGGGAGATTGTAACCGTCTGGCACGCTCTGCGGGTTATGCAGTGGCAGCAAAGCCGGGAGGTACATCATTTAATCCGTTAATGATATATGGTGGCGTAGGACTGGGTAAAACCCATCTTGCCCAGGCAATTGGCAATGAGATTAAAAGAAACATGCCGGATAAGCTGGTGATCTATGTTTCCTGTGAGAAATTTTGTCAGCAATTCGTTGACTCGTTAAAAAATAATACCATTAATGATTTCGTGAATTTTTACCAGGCGATGGATGTGATCATCATGGATGATGTACATAATTTTGCGGGCAAAGAGAAAACACAGGATATATTCTTCCACATCTTTAATCATCTGCATCAATCGGGTAAACAGGTGATCTTATCTTCAGATAAAGCACCAAAAGATCTGGCTGGTTTAGAAGAGCGTTTGCTAAGTCGTTTTAAATGGGGACTTTCAGCAGATCTACAGGTTCCTGATCTGGAAACCAGAATTGCGATCCTCCGAAAGAAAATGTATGCCGATGGAATTGAGTTGCCGGCAGAGGTTGTAGAGTATGTTGCGCATAACATAGATAACAATGTCAGAGAGCTTGAAGGTGCAATGGTCTCTTTACTCGCTCAATCTACACTGAATAAGAAAGACATTGACCTGGCATTAGCCAAGCAGATGTTAAAGAATTTTATTAAAAATACTTCAAAAGAGATCTCAATGGAGTATATCCAGAAATTGGTATGTGAGTATTTTGAAGTTCCGGTGGATATGGTTAAATCCCAAACCCGTAAAAGGGAGATTGTTCAGGCGCGTCAAATCTCTATGTACCTCTCAAAAAGCCACACAAAATCATCATTAAAAACAATAGGTGCCTTTTTTGGTGGAAGAGATCACTCCACCGTGATTTATGCCTGTCAGACCGTGGAAGATTTGATTGATACCGATAAGAAATTTAAAGGGTACGTGCATGACATCCAGAAGAAATTAAAAATGAGCTAGGACAGCCATTTTACAAGAAAAGCCGCTAAGTATAATACTTAGCGGCTTTTCTTGTAATTAGACTTATGTTATTCTGCTTCCAGTTTCATTAGTCCATAGAATAAAGCGGCACAATGCAGGGCTTGGTCTATCTTATTGTCTGCAAGCAATTGCTTCACTTCAGCAATGGTATATTCCTCTACATTTAAAATTTCATGCTCATCCAGATGTTGTTCATGTGTTTTTACGCCACCTTTTAACAAGTAGGTGTAAGTTACATTGTTTGCTGTGGCAGGATTTGGATAAAGTGTTGCAATCAGCTCGGCACTGTCAAAAGAGTAGCCGGTTTCTTCAAGTAGTTCTCGCCTGATTGCATATTCAGGTGATTCATCACCATCCATCACGCCACCTGGTATTTCTAAGGACACAATATCCGCTGCGTGGCGGTACTGGCGAACCAGGATCATTTTATGGTCTGCAGTAAGTGCTATGGCATTTACCCAGTTTGGATATTCCAATACATAATAGTCATCTTTTATAGTGCCGTTTTGCAGTTTACAGGTATCAACCCTAAGTGTTGCCCATTTTTCTTTCACCAGGTATCTGGATGAAAGTTTTTCCCATTTTAATATCTCCATTTACAAGTCAAATTACCAGCTTCCGCTACTTCCGCCACCGCCAAAACTTCCACCGCCAAAGCCGCCGAAACCGCCTCCTCCGCCGCTGCTTCCTCCACCCCAGCCACTGCCACCAGAACCTCTTCCGCCACCAAGTAGCATGCTCCAGAAAAGCGCGTCAGCTACACCCCGGCCACCAATTACCTGACCGTTGCCACCACCGCCACCGCCTTTTCTAAGCAAGACGATCACTACGACGACAATTATAATGATGATCAGGATGCCAGACCCACCGCTGCCACGTTTGCTAACTTTGGGTTTGTCATTTTTATATTCACCTTTGCTAAGCGCAATAATGGCATTTGTTCCTGCATCTAAGCCTTTGAAATAATCGCCGGCTTTAAAATATGGCTTAATATCGTTGTCAATAATTCTCCGGGTGTACATATCAGGCAATACGCCCTCAACGCCGTATCCGGTTTGGATGGAAATCTTTCTGTCGCCCAGTGCTACAACGATCATTACACCATTGTCTTTACCTTTTGTGCCCACACCCCATGCCCTGCCCAATTGTTGCGCATAGTCATTGATGTCGTATTCACCTACAGATTTTAAGATCGCTATAGCAACCTGTATAGAAGTCGAATCGTCAAAAGCAACCAACTTTTGTTCCAGTTGCTGAATCTGATCAGCTGAAAGTGTCCCGGTATAATCATTCACCAGCTTATTTGGTTTCGCGGGGAAATCCTGGGCGAAACCGGCAGCGGAAACAATTACCAGTAATAAGGCTATGATTGTTTTTTTCATCGCCTAGTTGTTTTTTGGTTGATCCATGAAAACAATCTCATTCGGTAGTTCATTGATGTCATCTCCTTCAAAAGGAAAATACAATGCCAGTTTTTCTCCGGCAAGTACAATACCTGCTATAATTCCATGAACAATATTTCCGCCTGAAAAATGAGCTTTCATAGCTGTATGTGTCGTTTCCCAAAAATCGGGGGGTACGACTTTATTAATCCCGCTATCGCCAATTATTGCGAATTTATGGTCCTCATATGCAAGGTAAATCAATACACCGTTGTGCTTGGCGGTTTTGTCCATAGCTAGTTTTGAAAAATAGGTGGTGGCTCTTTCAAAAGCATCGCCGCTACAATGTTTGTCTACTGCTATTCTAATCTCGCCAGAGGTCGCTTTTTCAGCTTCCGAAATTGCATTCGCAATAAGTTCCTGGTCTTGTTCTGTAAATATGCCCATGATAGGATTACTTAATATGAATAAGGGTAATGAATGTTTTGATAATTAAACACGCATTACCCTTAAATGTTGTTACTGTATATTAGAATTCTACTTTTGGTGCTTTTTCTGCTCCTGCTTCGGCTTTAAATCCAGCTTTTTGTTTAAAGCCAAACATACCTGCGGTAAGATTGGTAGGGAAAGATCTTACTTTCGTATTGTAAGTCTGTACCGCCTCGTTAAAATCCTTGCGTGCAACAGCAATTCTATTTTCTGTTCCTGCAAGTTCAGCAGATACGTCCCTGAACTGTTCGGTCGCTTTTAACTCGGGGTAGTTTTCTGTCACCATTAACAAACGGCTCAGGGCCTGACTAACCTGACCTTGCGCGGCCTGGAATTTCTCAATATTTTCTGGTGTTAATTTATCTGGGTCAATAGTTACCTGGGTAGCTTTTGCACGGGCTTCTGTTACCTGGGTTAAGGTAGTTTGCTCAAATTTTGCAGCACCTTTAACAGTGTTCACTAAATTAGGGATCAGATCTGAACGACGTTGATACTGCGTTTCTACCTGGTTCCATTTAGCTTTTACACCTTCATCTAAACTTACCATAGAGTTGTAGCCACATCCACTCATTGTTACTACAAGAGCTAAAGCACTTACTATTGTCAATACTGTTTTTTTCATTTTCATTTGTTTTAATTTTTGCAACGAAGCTCAGTAGTCTGGCCTCATCTATTTTTCAGTTTTTTTAATGGGTTCTTTATACCCAATCGGTAATATGTGTTAATTTACACATTAGAACTCAATTTCCGTACCTTTGTTACAGTTCGGGATAAAAACCTGACAATAGTTATGCAAAAAGATGTCGAAATTACGATGGCCCCGGAAGAGATGGAGTCTGTCGTTATTCTCAAAAAAAGCCTTTCAATTGCCTTAAAAATAGATCTAATACGTATTAAAGGCTATAAAATTCTTAAACGTTCTATTGATGCCCGATCAAGGAAAGTAATTTATCGGTTACAGGTAAGGGTATTTATTGATGAAATGCCGGTGGCAGATATTTTTAATATAAACTATCAAAATGTCAGTAATGGCAAACCGGTAATTATTGTCGGTGCAGGCCCTGCCGGACTATTTGCAGCCTTACAATGTATCGAAAACGGGCATAAACCCATCGTTTTGGAACGAGGTAAAGATGTAAAGCAACGCAGGAGGGATCTTGCGGCTATCAATAAAGAAGGCATCGTAAATACAGAATCGAACTATTGCTATGGAGAGGGAGGGGCTGGAACTTATTCGGACGGAAAACTATACACCAGGTCTAATAAAAGAGGCGATATTAATAAAGTGTTGCAAACTTTTGTACAGCATGGCGCTACGGACGATATTTTAATAGATGCGCGTCCTCATATTGGCACCAATAAATTACCACATATTATAACGGCTATAAGAGAAACAATCTTAAATGCTGGTGGTGAAGTTCATTTTGATCAGAAAGTGACCGATATCCTGATCGATTTTGGAAAGATAAAAGGAGTAGAGATCAATAGAGAACATAAGTTGTATGCCGATGCGGTTATTTTAGCCACAGGGCACTCTGCACGTGATATTTACGAGTTGTTACACCATAAAAACATTCTTGTAGAGGCAAAGCCTTTCGCGTTGGGTGTTAGAATTGAGCATCCGCAAGCCATTATCGATGCCGCACAATACCATTGTGATATCAGGAGTGAGTTTTTGCCTCCCGCTTATTACAGTTTGGTGGAGCAGGTAGGTAATAGAGGGGTATTTTCATTTTGTATGTGTCCGGGTGGGATTATTGCACCCTGCGCTACGTATCAGAATGAAATCGTGGTAAATGGCTGGTCGCCTTCAAAAAGAAATAATCCTTTTGCAAATTCGGGAACGGTGGTTCAGATTACCCTGGAAGATGTAAAAGGAGACGATCCTTTAAGAATGATGCATTTTCAGGCGGAAATAGAGCGGACTGCATTTCAATTAGGAGGTGGGAACCTGGTTGCTCCGGCTCAGCGCATGGTGGACTTTGTTGAGGGAAGGCTTTCAGCCGATTTGCCAAAGAACTCATATCTGCCAGGCACAAAGAGTGTTGTACTCAAAGATACTTTGCCTGATTTTGTGGCTTCGAGTTTGAAGAATGCTTTACCGGTATTTGGGAAAAAGATGAAAGGCTATTATACCAATGAAGCCATTTTGGTTGGTGTAGAAAGTCGAAGTTCATCGCCTGTTCGGATTCCAAGAGACCGGGATACCTTTCAGCATCCTCAGGTCGCTGGTTTATTTCCATGTGCAGAAGGGGCGGGTTATGCCGGAGGGATCGTATCGGCTGCTATTGACGGTGTTAACTGTGCAAATGCTGTTTTAAAATCTATTTAGGGAAAACAGATTTAACCTATAATTGTTAGTTATATAAATAAGGGATTAAAGAATGGGATTTTGTATTGTAAGGATTTAGCCTTGCAATTCCGTTTCTAATATAAAATTATAAGATTTGAAAAAGACATTGATTATCGGTGCTAGCCCAAATCCTGAGCGATATGCTTATCGTGCGGCGCACATGCTGACTGTTAAAGGACATAGGATCGTTAACGTAGGTATAAAGAATGGATCTGTAGCAGGTGTGGAAATCGAAAAGCAGGGCACTATCCATGATGATATTGACACTATCACATTATATATAGGCCCTCATTTACAATCACAGTATTATAACTATATACTGGAAACGAAACCCAAACGTGTGGTTTTTAATCCTGGTACTGAGAATGCAGAACTTGAAAGTCTTTTGTTGTCAAATGGAATTGAGCCTGTAGAAGCTTGTACGTTGGTCTTGTTATCCACAGGACAGTATTAAAACCTAGGAAAATACAGTTCTTGTTATTTAATAAGCCCTTTATTACTTTTTAATCGTATTTAATTAGATATGCCCCTGTAGTAGGTTACTGCAGGGGCTTTTTTGTCTTTTACGATGAGCCATTCTACATTCTTCTTTGCAGTAGTCAAGACGGCTAATGCGTCAACTTTCGAATAAATTCATTAACATTTTAGGTATGTTGTAGGTCGACATAGGTGTCAAACCTATTTGAAAGGTCTGTGAAGGCTGTTTACAAGGTGTTGACACCTA